>OJNV01000001.1_pt1 | contig 516656 bp, 445 predicted proteins | sample 1597961 | NCBI WGS metagenome assembly OJNV01 (sample SAMN01915220, study PRJEB22387) | human gut metagenome | isolation source: stool | host: Homo sapiens | place: USA
TAAAGCGGTACGCGAGCTGGGTTCAGAACGTCGTGAGACAGTTCGGTCCCTATCCTCCGCGGGCGTAAGAGAATTGAGAAGAGCTGCCCCTAGTACGAGAGGACCGGGGTGGACGAACCTCTGGTGTAGCAGTTGTTGACCAACAGCATAGCTGCTTAGCTACGTTCGGAATGGATAACCGCTGAAAGCATCTAAGTGGGAAGCCAACTTCAAGATGAGTTCTCTTTTTGGTAAGACCCCTTGTAGACTACGAGGTTGATAGGCTGCAGCTGTAAGACTTGTAAGGGTTTCAGGCGAGCAGTACTAATTGGTCGAGCTCTTTATCTTGATTATTTCTTTTCGATTCGTGATTTTTACCCATAACGCTATGTAACCTTCAGGGTGCGCAAAAACTCGTAACCTGATAACTTCATATATTAGGTTCATATAAGGAGAATGCCTTGTATGAGCGGAACCATAGAGAGAGGGATCACCCGATCCCATTCCGAACTCGGTAGTTAAGCCTCTCATCGCCGAAAGTACTGCGGTGTAGTCCGTGGGAGGATAGGACGTTCTGCTCATACAGGGCATTTTGTTTAAATGTTATCGTAATTGGGGTTGTTACTCAAATACTTCTGGGTTGTTGTATTGGGGCTAGGTGGATATTGTTGTATATCTTCCCTAACGTCTATTTTTTGACAGTTTAGCTTAATATTGCATGCTTAATTCTGGAGGTAATGGACACACTTTTTTGTCCATTAAACCAAAAGGTACGCGATTAAATATGCGATATTTCTCGTTGCTTTCTGAGTATTTATATACATGCTATAGATTGGGTTGTAGCGGGAAAGTCGGTGGATAAAAGGAATAAAAAAATTGCGAGATGCATTGAAAAGTAAATAAGTTTTTATGCATCATAAAAGACAAAGGATTACCGATAAAGCTAGTTTGGCACTAGGTCCTTAAGTTTATAGGGAGCACAAAGCGAGTAGTATGTATATGGAGAACATTTAATTTGAATCAGTTTTCCTTGAGCGCTTCTAACCCAATTCCTATTTAAGCAATCGGTAAAAGCAATTTCTACTCCAAACCGCGCATGCATTCCGTAGAGTCCCGCAAAATCAATGAAACAGGAATGTTGTTCTGGAGGAAGAATTGGGGAGATGTATCGATATCTCCAAGAGGAAGGAACGGATTTTCCGTCTTTTGGTCCTGTTCCTTGTACAAATACAATTGTTATAACAACGTTGTAGACTGGAGTAGAAGTATTATTCATCAGTGTGATGTTGCATCCTTTTTTTCGGCTTCCAATCCATGCAGAGATGTTATTTGCCTGAAAGGTGATTTTGTTCCGTCTTTCTTTGAGGTAATTATGCACTGTGATAGCGATAGAGAGTGCAAAGGAAGCTATACTGACGCAAATGGAAATAATAGCAATATCCATTGTTTCTCTTTTCATTATTTAAAGGGTTACTTGTCTTGATTGCGTATTGTGGCTTTATTGAGTTATTTATTCTCAGACTAGCCTAATTAATTAGCTAATCTGATGTATCTATACTAAATCTACTTCATACATACACAAATATCGCTATCATTAAACTAACTATCTAATAATTAGATGCATAAATATTTCAAAAACAAGAAAGAGAATTCCCCCGAATGATTTCAAGTTCCGAATCTAAAGAATCCAAGTTCTTTCAGAAAGCAATTTCAGTCTTTCTTTCAGCTTTGTTGGTAGTTGCATTTATTCCTGCAGTCGCTTTTGCGGACGTGTCAGACAATGCGGGATACGCTTCAAGCAAAGAAGATGGCGAATACAAAGTTGATATATCTGGTTCAACTGTGATTGATGAAGATAATAGCGGCGCGGGGGAAGGCGCTAACACCGATAATTCGCAAAACAACATCGCTGGCTTGGCAGGCAATGAATCAAACAGCGAGTCAAACAGCGAATCCAGTGGTACAACAGACCCAACCGAAGATCTGGTGGCTGTTCAATCGCAGGGCGGACAAGGACAGTCAGAAGACGCAATGAGTAGTTGGCGTTTTGCTAATGGTCAACTCGAGGCGGTTTATGCCGACGAAGATAACGGCATTGAAATGTATTCATTGCGTGCAGGCAATGGCTCTCCTGTAGCAAAGGGTATTGACGTAAGTTCTTGGCAGGGGAACATTGATTGGAATACGGTTAAAAACAGCGGTCAGGTTGACTTTGTAATTATTCGTTGCGGTTGGGGTAATAATGATTCCAGTCAGAATGATGCATATTGGCTTAGAAACGCAAGTGAATGCAAGCGCTTAGGTATCCCCTTTGGTGTGTACATTTATTCATATGCTTGCAATACAAGTTATGCGGTAAGTGAAGCGGATCACGTTTTAGCTCAATTGAACGCTGCTGGTCTAAGTCCTTCGCAGGTTTCGTATCCAATTTATCTTGACTTGGAGCAACAATCTAAATCAAACAATAGACCTTGTGGTATTGATAATTGGAACAACGAAGTTCTGTTGAGTAACGGTGATTTGGCAAACATCGCTCAAGCATTTTGCAATAGGATTACGAGTGCTGGCTATACACCTGGTATTTATGCAAACTTGAACTGGTGGAATAACTATCTGACAAGTTCGGTTTTTGATGACTATGAACGCTGGGTTGCGCAGTACAACAGCTCTTGCTGGTATGAAGGAAACTACAGCCTTTGGCAGTATGCATCTGATGGCACTGTTCCTGGTATCAGTGGCTATGTTGATATGAACTATGATTATGGTGAGAAATTAAAAAAAGATTCCAAGGGCTTAAGATTTCTTAAGCGAGATGGTACATATGCAAAAAACGAATGGAAAACTCTCAACGGGAAAACTTATTATTTTGCGGATGATGGTTATGCGCTTAGGTGGGAACATACCATAGATGGTAAGTTTTATTATTTTGATGGCGATTGCGCTATGTATACAGGTTGGTTGACCTGGAACTCCGATCGCACTCGTTCGTATTTTGGCAATGATGGTGTTGCTTTAGCGGGATGGCAGACGATAGGTGGTAAGCGCTACTACTTTGATGCAAAGAACAACTGCCATGCGCTTAGGTGGGAACATACCATAGATGGTAAGTTTTATTATTTTGATGGCGATTGCGCTATGTATACAGGTTGGTTGACCTGGAACTCCGATCGCACTCGTTCGTATTTTGGCAATGATGGTGTTGCTTTAACGGGGGTTAATGAGGTCGACGGGGTTGTATACGACTTCGGACCAACAGGGCGCTTATAGATTAAGCACTATGTAAAGAGAGGGTATTGGTTTGTTGAAGAATTTAACTTTAAGCGAAATTCAACGAGCAGAGCTAGACATACTGTTAAAATTTGACAGTTTTTGTGAAAAGGAAAAAATTGCATATAGTTTGGCGTACGGAACATTGCTCGGAGCAGTTAGGCATAATGGGTTTATTCCGTGGGATGACGATATAGATATTGCTGTTTCGCGACCTGATTATGAGAAAATAATCGAAATTTCTGCTAGACCGAATAGCGGTGGGCTTTTTCCGTATGAGTTAAAAGGTTATTTAGATTTCCCTCTTAAAGATTCTCCTTTTATAAAGCTTGTTAATCCTAAAATAGAAACAAAATCCGAGAATGAAAGCTTAAAATTTTTTCTTGGCATAGACATTTTTCCAATAGATGCTTTGCCTAATGAAGAAAAAGAGCAGAAAAAAATATATAGACAGTCATCCATATACCAGAAATTGCTATTGTTATCTATTGCTAAATCGGAGTCTTGCGAGACGAAAAAGGTAAAAGCAGTAAAGTTTTTTTTAGAATTAAGCTTCAAATTATCTCCCGATGGAAAAAAGAAAATATCAAAAAAGCTCGCTCAACTTAGTGAAAAAGTAGACTACGGTTCAACGGACTATGTTGGAACTATAGGGTGGGGTTTTGAAGGGCTAAACGAGATAATCCCTTATGCAGCTTTTGAGGAAAAAGTAAATGTTGCTTTTGAGGGGTACGAATTTCCTGCAATGAGATGTTGGGACATGTATTTAAGGAATTTATACGGTGAATATATGAAGCTACCTTCTCTAGAGGATCGGGTATCTCATTCATCTAAAGCGACATTACTTGATTGTTAGCTATTGTTTTTCCTTATTGTTTTGGCGCTCTTAAGTATTGAAAAGAAAAAACAGTTCTCAAAAAAGCTAATATTGCTTCTGTTGCACATCGTAGAAGTGCAACATACTGTATATCAAACTGATTTAGTAAAAGCAAAACTAGAAGTCCAATTATATGGAATATAGATGCAATAACCGAGGATATAGTTAACAAATTTGCTTTGCCTACTGCTGCAAGTATTGGATAGCCCAGAATTATTGCGATATAGGAAAAGAAGAGGATTGGAGACGTGTAGGCTAAGACGTAAGATCCAGGAAGATAATCTTCTCCTCCAATAATTAGCATGATAGGGTTTGCAAGGAAAGTTAGCAATAGAGTTCCGAATAAAGAAGCAATGGATCCGGTGAACAAAAGACGAACTGCTAGTGATCGGTCTTTTCGTTTAATCATGTGCGGATATAAAGCGTTCTCAATTGGTGTATACAGAGATTGAATCGCGGTAATGACCATCATAGAAAGCGACCAAAAAGAAATTTGTGCAGGATCCGATATATATAAACCAATCATGAGCGTGGTTAAGGATGAAAAAATTACTGTTGAAGCTGCAGATAAAAAGAATATGGTCGATTGCTTAAAACTTTTAGACAACAATAAGTATGACACTTTTACAATTTTAATTTTATGGACTGAGAAAACGTTCTGCCATGACCAAGCCACACCAATAAATGACGCCAAGCATTCAAAAGCTGGTACAAGAAGAAGCTGTTCAGGGGATTTGACAAACAAAAGAATTCCCACTACGGCAAAAAATTGAGAGACCACATAACGTTGAGTTATGATTTTCATTTCTTCTTTTCCCTGAAAAATAAAGTCAGGCAACAACGTAGAAAAGCATGTGCTTAAGTAGGCGATCAAAACGTAAAAAAAGTTCTCTTTCAAGATGGGGATTAGTTGCGTTGCGGCCAAGACGATAAGAAGGCCTATGCCGCAGAGTAAAAATCGAAGAACGGTAATCGCGCTGGTAATTTCATTAACTTTTGTCGTATCTTCTGTTTCAGCGATTTTTTTTGTTCCATAAGCATTAAAGCCGTAGTTTAAAAAGACCTGCATGAAAGTCATTGCGGCTAAGACATAAGCTCTGATCGCATATGTATCAGGGCCAAGAACTCTTGTTAGGTATGGTATCGTTATGAAAGGGAAAATGTATTGTGCAAGTTGAAGAAGATATTGATGGAAAGTGCTATTTAAGAAGCGTGTTCTATTTGGCTTATCTGTTTCGGCTGTCATTTTTTCCTTAAGCAATTATTTGTGCCTTGTTTGGTACTGATAGTATTTTTTATAAAAACAAATCAAACAAAAAAACAAACAAGATCATAACGTGAATGAATCATTATGATTGGGGGCTTCTTTGATTTCGATTGTTATTCCTGTCTATAATAGCGAACCATATCTTAATGAATGCTTTAAATCACTTCAAAATCAAACTAATAATAATTTTGAAGTGATTATCATAGATGATGGCTCAACGGATTCTTCTGGAGAGATGTGTGATAATTTTGCAAATCTCAAAGAAAACGTTATTGTTTTCCATCAGGAAAATAAGGGATCATTACAAGCCAGAAAAAAAGGGATTAAGTTAGCTAGTGGTGAATATATTACCTTTTTAGATTCCGACGATTGTCTAAGAAATGATGCCATAGAAACTCTTGAAAAGAATATAGAAAAGTTTTCTCCAGATATTATTTCTTTTAAATTTTGTAGAGGAGATAACGAGTGTTACAACAAAGGTAACTTAGGTATTAAGATGGATTATCTTTCCGCTGGGTTTTATTCTGATGAGAAGTATCAAAAAGTTCTTCGTGCAATTTGTAGTGGATATTTTAATAATTTAGCAACAAAGGTTTTTAAAAGCTCTGTTCTTTCTTCGTGTGATGATTTGCTAGAAATTTCTATTGATCAAGGAGAGGATCTTTGTGATCTTTTACCCGCAGTTGATTGCGCAAAGAATTATTTAGAGCTTGATGAGGTGTTGTATTTTTACAGAGAAAACCAATCAAGCGCTTCTTCAGTCTATAAGCCAAAAAGACTCGATGATTTAGCTCTATTGTTTAATAAACTGTTTTTGTATGCAAAAAAATGGGGGGTTCAGTGCGAGTCAGAATTCTATCTGCATGTTTGTCGTCATCTTTTTTGGTGTATATCTGATTTGGCGGTCTCTTCCTTGCCGTTAAAGGAAAAAGAATCCGAAACGAAAAGAATAAAAAATCTGTTGATTTCGTATCCTGCAGGCCAAATCAGCAAAGCTATTAGTGACTTAAGATTGGACATGAAAATTCCTTTACGGCTTTTACTGAAGGGGAAAAATAGAGCATGCCTATTTTTTGCTAAGATGATTGCAAAAATGTATCAACTAAAGAGTTAAGGCTTAAGGAAATGCGTGATCGAGTTTTAGTTTGGGGATTGTCAAATAATAGGGCTGGGACAGAAGCCGTTATATATAATTATTCAAAAGCATGCAAAAACGTAAAGTTTGACTATCTTTGTTATGAGGAACCGTCTAACTACAAGGATTTGTTTGAAGAATCCGAGAATAGGTATTTCGTTATTCCGGTAAAAATAAAACACCCATTGGAATATAAAAAAGCTTTGAAGCGGTTCATTAAAAATCACTTCAACGAATATAAAACTCTTTGGTTTAACATAAATGATGTTTCCAACATTGATTTGCTTATAGCGGCAAAAAAAGCAGGTGTTCCCAGAAGAATAACTCATATGCATAATGCATCAATGCCAGACATATTTGTAACCCAGTTGTTTTCGAAACTTAATTGGAAAAAGTGTCTGAGTTATACAACTGATCGGTGGGCTTGCTCAAAATCTGCGGGTGTTTTTTTGTATGGAGAAAAATCTTTTAGGGTAATTCCGAATATGGTTGATGCAAAAGCATGCGCGTTTAGTGTTGCGGCAAGAGAAAGTATTCGCAAGCAATATAAAGTAGAGGATTCTTTTGTTATTGGGGCTATTGGAAGATTTGCTGCCCAGAAAAACTACCCGTACTTGATTAGTGTATTTTCCGAAGTATTAAAGAGGAAAGCGAATTCTGTTCTTTTTTTTGTTGGAGATGGTCAGGAACTTGAAAAATGCGTTCAGCTAACAAAGTGGTTTGGCATAGAAGATAGGGTTATTTTTGCTGGAGTAAAAGAGAATGCTAAAGAATATTTGTCTGCATTCGATGTTTTTGTCATGCCTTCTATTTATGAAGGATTAAGTCTCGCTATTCTCGAAGCTCAATTTAATGGACTACCTTGCGTAATTTCGGATGGGGTAGGGGAAGAATCAGTTATTTCGTCAAACACAACTGTTTTGCCCCTGAATGACAATAAACTCTGGATTGAAAGTGTATTAGGTGCAAAAAGAAAAAAAGAATGCTGCTTGAGTAAGAAAGCTGATAGTTATGATTTATGCGGTATTGAGACCAAGTGTGCAGGTATGTTTTAGTGGGGTTGTAATTTGCTTTAACTGTAAACTTTGTCAATAATTTCAAGCCAACGCTTTCGGTGTTTTTCGGCTGTGAATTTTTCTTGGAATTCTTTTTTGCAATTTTTTGAAAGGCTGTCTCGCAAGGCTTTGTTTAAGATTATGTTTGCGCTTTTCTCTGCAAAATCGTTTAAATCTTTTGAGATGAAGCCCGTTTTACCATTTTCTATTATTTCATATACCGCATCGCCCCATTCTGTTGATACTGTTGGGGTTCCGCTTGCCATAGCCTCAATTATCACAAGGCCAAAGCCTTCGTTTTTAGAGGAAAGCCAAAGAACATCGTATTTATTGTATATAGATTTATCATTTGTAAAGCCCATAAGTGCAATATTGTTTTCGAGACGATGAGAAAATATTTCTTGCTGCAGTGTATTGTAAAGGGGCCCATCGCCATAAATATCAAGGGTAAAATCTGGGACATATTTAATAATCTTTTCAGTAATTTTTAGAAGAAGGAGAGGATTTTTTTCTTCGACTAATCTTCCGACAAAAAGAGCAGAATGTGGTTTTCTTTGAATGGGGTAATTGTCTTTTTGTATGTTGGGGATAAAACAATTGTAAATATAGTCTGAGGTGAATTTCGATGACGCTTTTTCTGAATCGCTTTTATTTCGGAATACTGTTAAGGCGGGTTTTGGGATAAAAGTGCTTTGCAATCGCCCTATAAGGTTGTTTCCCCAGAAATACTCGTAATTTGTATGCACTTCCATGATGTATTTGATATTTTTGTTCAAGAAAAGAGCAGCTGCTGGAGATGAGGCGATTACGATTTCGCCTTTAAGAATAGATAAGCTCTTGCTTTTGCAATGGAGGAACCCAGAAATAAATTTAAGAGAGGAAAGGAAAGATTTTAGGAATCTCTGTCGATTCTTTATAGGGTGAAGCAAATAATAAGGAAATCTCATATCGATTTCCTTATCGTATAAAGTTACAGTTTCAAGTTTTTCGAACTCTTTGTAATCTGTTTTTTTTGATTTAAAAACACTGACTAATTTAATTTCGAAATCATTTTCTAGCTCCTTGACAAGATTAGCATATGTTACTCCAAGTCCTCCGTCTGATTTTGATTGAATTCTGTCAAATACTAGATATATCGATTTCATATTGCATCCTTTTTTTATTAATGGGTCGTTGTGGCTACCAGCTTGCGAAATATCTTAGTCTTGCGGTAAGAAAACTATAAATCCTAATAGCCAGTGACAATCCACGTATTTGTGACACTGTATGGACAAACTTAATCTTCTTTAGTGTTTTGTGATTTTTAATATAACTTCTTTTCATAAAGGGTGAATTGACAGCATAGGGAAAGGACTTATTTATTTCGTGGTCAATATAGTCTAGATATTTAGATATAGGGATTTCTGAACTTTTTGACAGGCTTAAAGAAGCAGAGATTTTCATATGAATAAATACCGCTAAATCAAGAATTTTTTCAAAACCTGGATTTAGTTTCGAAACCTTATTTCTTGTTTCTTTCCAGCAATTTAATAAGCCACTTAGTTCTTCCATTGAAGCGTGATTCATCGTTGAGCTACTGGAATAGAAATAATCGTAAAGGGGTTTAGGGATAAAAGATATCGATTTAGCTTTTGAATAAGCTAAAAAAAGAAGGAGGGCGTCTTCCATTATTCGAGGAGGAGTCTCAAAGTCGATAGAGTTTTCAAGAAGGTCACGTTTAAATAGTTTATTCCACAATGAAGTATTAATTGATGTGATCCAGCCCGAGTTGGCGGTTACGGGATAGGGACCTTTGCCGAAGCAATTATTTTCAACGATTATTTTATCATTAACGATTCTGTTATATGCAGAAACAACAATATCTGAATGAGTAAAATTTGCCACGTTAAAGAGTGATTCATATAAAGTGGGATGTGGCTTATCGTCGGCATCGCAAAAAGCGATATACTCTCCTGCTGAAGCTGCTATTCCTTTTTTGCGTGCTTTGTATACTCCTTGGTTGTTGGTTGGTATAACAATAATATTTGAATTGCGTTCAGCGAAGTGACGAAGAATCGAAAGGCTATTATCAGAGCTTCCATCGTCTATGCAGACAATTTGGATATCTTTGAGGCTTTGTTCTTCGAGCGAATGAATTGTTGAGCTAAGCGTTTTTTCGGCATTATAGACAGGCAGAATGATGCTAACTTTTGGTGTGGTCATTTTTCCTCTTTGTGTGATGGACTACTGGTTAAAGATTAGAAATGTTTTGCCAATGCTGGTAGTGTATAGCATATGTTAATAAGTTGTTATTCGGGAGTGATTAGATAAAATGAATCTATGTCGTTATTATAAATGTTTGCTTTGACAGGACTTTTGCGTGAAAACCCTTCTTATCATACCCGCATACAATGAAGAGGAGTCTCTTTTTTCTACAGTTAAATCTGTTCAGGAAAAAGCTCCTTATGTTGATTATCTGATTGTTAATGACGGATCAAAAGATGGAACTGCGCAGGTATGCAGAGACAACAAATTCCCATTTCTTGATTTACCAATTAATTTGGGGTTAGCAGGTGCTTTTCAAGCGGGAATGAAATATGCGTATCGTCATGGTTACGATTGCGCTATTCAATTTGATGCAGATGGTCAGCATTTGCCTGAATATATAGATTCTATGATTGAAGCCATAAAAACAAATGACATAGTTATTGGATCAAGGTTCATTAAAGAAGGAAAACCTCGCTCTTTACGTATGGCAGGAAACACTCTTCTAGAGAAGACAATAAAAATTACTACAGGTCAAACAATTAAAGATCCAACTTCCGGGATGCGTGCCTTTAATAAGCGGATGATAAAGTACATGGCTCTGGGTATGAATATGGGACCAGAGCCTGATACTGTTTCGTATCTTATTAAGCGTGCAAACGCTAAAGTAGTGGAAGTCCCCGTTAAAATGCAAGAGCGCATGGCGGGTGAAAGTTATTTAAGTTTAAATACGTCAATTAAATATATGCTTCGTATGATGATTTCAATTATTTTTGTTCAGTTTTTCCGCAAAAAATTAGAAGGAGAGAATTAGGATGACTATTGCTCTTCGCGTTATTCTTATTTGCGTATCTTTACTGACCCTCATTTTTGTTACAAGAAGTATTAGAAATTCTAAGGTGAAACTTGAAGATGCTGTTTTGTGGTTTTGCTTTATAGGACTTCTTTTAATTGTAAGTATATTCCCAAGTATTTTTGATGTATTGGCATCAATTGCGGGTGTGTATTCAACAACAAACTTTGTTTTCCTGTTTTTTATTTTTATTTTGCTTGTTTTATGTTTTCGTTCAAGCATGCGTATATCTCAGGCGGATACAAAGATAAAAGAACTTACTCAGCAGCTTGCTGTTGAGAAATTTGAACGTTATTGCAACGACAAAGAAAAACAAAAAAGCAGCAATAATAACGAAGATTAAGGATGGCCAGATGTCTGTAATTTCTGCTGTGCCCTCAATCTCAGTTCTGGTTCCAATTTATAACGTAGAAAAATATTTGCGTCAGTGCTTGAATTCGTTGCAGGCGCAAACGTTTAAAGATTTTGAGGCAATTTGCATTAACGATGGTTCTGCAGATGGCTCTCGTAAAATAATTCAGGAATACTTAGAAAAAGACAATCGTTTCACGGTTATAGATAAGCCAAACTCCGGCTATGGCTCTTCAATGAATCAAGGGCTTGAAAAAGCGTGCGGTAAATATATTGCCATTTTGGAATCTGATGACTTTTTTGAACCGTTCGCACTTGAAAAGCTCTATACCGCTGCAGAAAACAATAATGCTCAAGCGGTAAAGGCTGATTTTTGGCTGTATTGGTCAACTCCAAAAGAGCGTAAAGAAGCTTTTGGTATTATCACCAATAAAATAGCGGACCGGTTGGTTAATCCGCAAATTGAGCATGAAATCTTTTATAAAAAGCCGTCTATTTGGTCGGGCTTGTATAACCGTGAATGGCTTAACCAAAACAATATTACGTTTTTGGAAACACCGGGTGCATCGTATCAGGATGCAGGTTTTAACTTTAAGGTATGGGCTTCGGCTGAACGAGCTGTTTTCTTAACAACGCCTATTTTGTTTTACAGGCAAGACAACGAACAATCTTCGGTTAACTCACCTAAAAAGGTATTTTGTGTTTGTGATGAATACGCAGAAATGGACCGTTACTTAAAACAAGACCCTAAAAAATACGAGCAGCTTAAAGGCGTAAAAGAGCGTATGAAGCTTGATAGTTATTTATGGAACTACGATCGTTTAAGCCCAGAACTTCGTAATGAGTTTTTAGTTCGTATGGCTCAAGAGTTTTGCGAAGACGAAGCAAAAGGGCTGTTTGATTGGTCGCTTCTTGAATACTTTGAAGAGGTTAACTTGCGTGCGATGCTTGATTCGCCAGAGGCTTTCCAAGAAGGGCGTGCCAATCTTGCTAAACCAGGAAAGCTTAACACGTTTAAGCATTATTACCGGCTTGGGGGGCTTCCTTTGGTGAAAAAGGTAATTACTTCCAAAATGCATGAAGGAAAAGAATAATGCCTGCTCTTTCGGTTGTTGTTCCTGTATACAACGTTAAAAACTATCTTGAGTGGTGTTTGGATTCGCTGCGGGCGCAAACTTTCTCAGACATTGAAATTGTATGCGTGAATGATGGCTCTACGGATAATTCGCGCGCCATTCTTTCTAGATGCCAAGAAAAAGATAATCGAATTGTAATAGTTGACAAACCCAATGGCGGTCTTTCTTCTGCGCGTAATGCGGGAATAAAAGCCGCAACAGCAGATATAGTATGCTTTTTGGATTCAGATGATCGTTTTACTCCCAATGCGTGTGAGGTAATTGTTAATACCTTCAATTCAATCAACGCAGAGGTAGTTACGTTTGGGGCAAATTGCTATCCAGAAGAAGCAGGGTATCCCTGGCTTGAAGAGCACTTAAGCCCCCGGAATGTGGTATACGAACCCTTCCATAAAGACCTCTTATTTAAAGAAATGTCACGCCCGTTTGCGTGGCGAACTGCGTGTAAGCGTTCGTTTATTATTGAAAACAATTTGTTCTTTGATGAAAAAGTTAAATTTGGCGAAGATCAAGTTTTTCATTTTGCTATTTATCCTCGTTCTAAAAAAACGGTTCTCATAGCAGATAAGTTATACGACTATCGCGTTGCGCGTGAGGGTTCCTTAATGGCAACAATTGCAACAGATTTGCAGCGTAAGGGTTTAGAACACGTGCCTATTGCGCGCGCTATTTTGTCCGATTGGAAAAACGGAGGACTTCTTGCGTGTTATTCGCCGGATATGCTCAAATGGGTTGTTGAATTTAATGTGTACGAAGCGCTTAGCTTGCCAGTTGACCAGGTAGGGGTTGTGCTTAATGCGGTAGGTAGTTTAATTACCGAGTTTTGGTCAAAGGAAGAAATAGCGCAGCTTGGGCTTCCAAAAGCAACGCTTGATGTTGTTGAGTTATGTCTCAAGGATAAAAAACCATCACGTATTGACCTTCTAAAGAAAAAGGCTGCCTATCGCATACAGCAAGATGGGCTAAGATCATTTGCAGTACATATGATAAAACGCTAATTAGGGGGCATATATGAAGATCAAAGCGCTTGGTCTTTGTAGAGGCGATGGAAAACTGTACGTAAAAGTAAAAACTTCCAAACCAGTTTCCACACAAAACTTTGCAGCAAAACTTTGGGGTGAAGGAAGACTTTTCCCTATTAATTGTTATCCTGCTGGTTTTTTGTCTGAGCGGGACTTAGGAGACTCTGAACCACCTAGATTAAAGGTATTTAATCGGAAAGCATCAAACCAGGAAATGCCGAGTCAAGAAACGGCTGATTGCGACTCGTTTGTTCAGGAGGAAAACGGCTCGGCTGATTTGAGTAAAACAACGTTGTTTTGGGTTCTTGAAGTTCCTGTTTTAGAAATTTCATCGGTTGAAGTTGAGTTTTTGTACCAGGGACAGCCGGTAGGATTTTTGCCTATTAACTATTCTTCGGCAAAATGGTTTTCACGGTTTAACTACAAAACAAAAAAAGAGCTCTGCGCTTCTATCCGTAATTACGAAGAGAGCTTTACTAAGCAACGGTTCCAAATAAAAATTCTGAATTATTTTGAATCCGAAGATGGGGTTGTTTGGCGCACGGTTGTCTCATGGCAGGGAGATAGTGCCAAACGTCCTGTATTAAACGCGTTTGATGGTAAGGGAAACCAAATTCCTTTCAAGCAATACTTCTTTGAATTTCAACCCGCTTGCTCTGCTAAAGAGCCCAATAAACTTTTTCTTTCCATTGAGCTTCCAGAAAGCCAGAAATATTTTTACCTCGTTGCTGCAGAAACCGAAGAGCAAAGCGTTGCTTTTGCTTATGGTGTTGCGGGCTCCATAATTTGCAAAGAAGGGGATTACTATCCAGGTTTTTGCAGTATGCATGAAGAAGCCTATGAGGGATACAAGTATGGTTCTTGGCTTTACATGAAAGATGCTCGCGCAGACGACAAAGCGTATCAAAAATGGTTTGAGCATCATCGAGTGCAAAAAAACGAACTGATTGCCCAGCAGGAAAAAGTGCTCAAAAATGCACCGCTTATTAGTATTGTTGTTCCCTGTTATCAATCAAATAAGCTGTTTCTTTTACAAATGATTAAATCGGTTGTAAAGCAGAGCTATGTAAACTGGGAATTGCTGCTATTAGATGCTTCGCCTGAAGAAGAAACGGTAGTGCAGGCAGCGAAGGCGTTTTATGACAAGCGCATTCGGTATATTAACTTGAGCGGAAACAAAGGCATTGTAGGCAATGCGAATGAAGGCATTCGTGCGGCTAAGGGTAAATTTGTCGCGTTTTTGGACCATGATGATTTACTCGAGCGCGATGCTTTGTATTGCTATTTTATGGCTATGAAGAAAAACTCTAACGCGGAAGTATTTTACTGCGATGAGGATTTATTCGAAAAGCCCGGTAAGTACATTCAGCCTGTTTTTAAAACGCCGCTCAATCTAGATCTTTTATATAGTCACAATTGTGTTACCCACTTCCTTATGATTGACCGCAAGCTTTTGCTTCGCATGGGTCTTTCAGCGGATGAAGTTTCTGGCGCGCAAGATTACGACCTTACCTTGCGGGCATATGAAAAAGGCGCGGAATTCTGTCATGTTGCACGCGTTTTGTATCACTGGCGCATACATAAAGGCTCAACAAGTGGGGATAACCTAGGCGGAAAGCCTTACGCAGAAGAAGCAGGAAGACTTGCGCTTCAAAAACACCTTGAGCGTAGAGGAATTAAGGCAAAGGTTACTACAACAGACCATTTGTTTGTGTATCGCGTAAAGTATGCACTGCCTGATCCTGTCCCATATGTAAGCATTATTATTCCCAATAAAGATCACGTTGACATGCTTGATGCTTGTATTTCATCAATCATAAACAAAACAACGTTTACCAATTACGAAATTGTAGTGATTGAAAACAACAGTGTAGAGCCTGAAACCTTTAAGTATTACGAGCGTTTGCAGTATAAGCACGGTCAGGTGCGCGTGGTAACGTGGAAGGGCGAATTCAATTATTCCAAGATAATTAATTTTGGTGTTCAACAGGCAAGAGGCGAGTATTTGCTTTTGTTGAATAATGATACGGAAGTAATTACGCCCAACTTTATAGAAGAAATGCTGGGTTATTTGCAACGTCCTGAGGTAGGCGTAGTGGGTGCAAAGCTGTATTTCCGTGACAATTTGGTTCAGCATGCTGGAATGTTAGTTGGCGTTCACGGGGCCGTTGCTCATGTAAACCAAAACTTCTCAAAAACACGCGAAGGTTATTTGGCTCGTGCGGTTCGTCCTGGCAATTTCTCGGGCGTTACGGGTGCGTGCCAGATGGTAAGCCGTGACGTTTTTGAAAAAGTGGGCGGATACACTGAAACTTTAGCGGTTGGATTTAATGACATTGACTTTTGCCTGAAGGTTGGTCACATAGGGTATCGTATTACGTTTACACCTTATGCGGAACTGTATCACTATGAATTTGTTTCCCGTGGTAGAGAAATTGCCGATCCTGAAAAGCTCGAACGGTGGGAGAAAGAAAAACAAGAATTCACAACTCGTTGGGGTAGCGTATTTAAAAACGGCGACCCGTTTACTAATCCAAACTTAGATAAGAACAGCTCATATTATGCTTTGAGTGAAGATTAAACCCTTTAAGAGTCTTTATTTGAAGAATTAAAGGAGCTCATGCTAGCATATAAGTTTGTTTAGCTTACATTTAGTAGCCTTACGGTTTAAGTATATACAGGAGCATTCGTGCATGAGTGATTTAAAAGCTCAATTTAAAAAAGATTGGTTCATATTACGGTCATTGGTTTCAAAGGACTTTAAGCTCAAATACCGCCGCAGTGCATTGGGTGTTCTGTGGTCGGTTCTTAATCCGTTGCTTATGATGATTGTTTTAACAGCGGTTTTTTCTACGGTGTTCCGTTTTCAAATTGAGAATTTTGCACTGTATTTAATTTTGGGGCAAACGCTGTTTGGGTTAATGTCTGATGCAACTTCAGGGGCTATGTCTTCCATTATTGATTCGGCATCGCTCATTAAAAAGATTCGCATCAATAAGATATTGTTTCCTTTGGAAAAAGTAGCATTTGCGCTGGTTAACTTTGTAATTTCGCTTATTGCAGTTGTTGCGGTAATGGTGTTTTTCCAGGTTGTTCCAACGCTTAACCTGCTGTTTTTACCGTTGCTTTTACTGTATGTGTTTGCGTTTAGCTTAGGGCTTGGCTTGCTTATTTCTGCACTCTCAGTTTTCTTCAGAGACGTTATGCACTTGTGGAGCGTTGTGCTAACAGCGTGGACTTATGCAACACCGCTATTTTATCCTATTGAAATTTTGCCAGATTTTTTGGCGCCCTTAATGCAGTTCAATCCTATGTATCATTACGTAACATACTTCCGCGAAATTGCGCTCTGGGGCATGACGCCAAGTTTGGAACAAAATCTTATTTGTATTGGTTTTGCTGCTGCTGCTCTTGTTTTGGGCTATGTAGTATTCCGCGCTAAAGAGAAAAAATTCATCCTTTACGTATAAAAGGAATTAGATATGCCAGAAAACGTTAACACTTCTGTTCTAACTATTGATGACGCTCCTAAAACTGAAGAAGTTGATAACCGTGAAACCATGATTAAGATTGATCATGTTTCTATGGTGTTTAATATGGCGTCAGAGCAGCTGAATAACTTAAAGGAATATGCCATTAAGCTTGCAAAGCGCGAATTGTTTTTTGAGGGCTTCAAGGCGTTAGATGACATTTCTTTTGAGGTAAAAAAAGGCGATGTATTTGGCATTATGGGAACCAACGGTTCTGGCAAATCTACGCTTTTAAAAATTGTTGCCGGCGTTTTGGATCCTTCAGAGGGAACGTGTGAAATCAATGGCAGCATTGCGCCTTTGATTGAACTTGGCGCCGGCTTTGATATGGATCTCACAGCAAGGGAGAATATTTACCTTAATGGTGCGCTTTTGGGGTATTCGAAGAAGTTCATTGATGAGCATTTTGATGAGATTGTCGAATTTGCTGAGGTTGAAAAGTTTCTTGATATGCCTTTGAAGAACTATTCTTCAGGTATGGTTGCGCGTATTGCGTTTGCTATTGCTACGGTTATTGTTCCGGAAATCTTAATTGTTGATGAAGTGCTTTCTGTTGGTGACTTTATGTTCCAAAAGAAATGCGAAGATCGCATTAATCAGCTTATTGAAGAACACGGGGTTACTGTATTAATTGTTTCTCATAGTAATGAGCAAATTGCTCGTTTGTGCAATAAGGCAATTTGGATTGAAAAAGGTCATACCCGCTTAATGGGAGATGCGGAAGAAGTTTGTCGCGTATATGGCGGTCTTGGTGGCCGTACCGGAAGTGCCGAAGCTGAACAGCGGGTATTTAAGGCTCTGGAAAAAGCTGCAAAGCAAAAAGAAACACCTGGTTCATATAAGGTATTTGATGGTGATAACTTTGCAAGCATTAATACTAAGATGATTCGCGAAGGCTGGGGTAATGAGAAAGTAAAAACCGTAGCGCTTGCGTGCGATGTTTCTCATGTAAATACTATTGTTGCAAACGCTTTGGCATCTGCTTATGACGCACCTGTGTTGCCTGTTTCTCCAGATACTATCCCCGATACTGTTGAGCAGTATTTGTATCAGGTTGAGCCTAAAAAGGTTCTTTTGTTTGATTGTTGGGGTAGAGCAGCAAATGCTGAAGAACTGGTAAAGGCTTTTCCTTGGTCGCCAGAGGCTGTGGTTTTTGGTAGAGGAAAAGAGCCGCTTGATTTTTCAATAGAGGTTTACGAGTTTGGAAAAAAAGAAGGCTTTTGGCGTGAAGAGGTTGGGGTAATAGATTTTGATAGCAATCCTGCTTCTTTAGTGGCAGCACCTTATTTGTATAAGGAAAAATGCCCAATTTTTGTGGTTAATAATGAGTCGAATGACGGTTGTCTTACGGACTATTTGAACAAAGTGGATTTCAAAAAAGCAATTGTTTTTGCTGGAGCAAAAAACAGCGCAGTTAAAAAGGTTATTGAAAGTTTTGACAAAAAGGTTTTAGTTTTGGGAAAAGGCAATGTTTCTGAGACTTGCCGAAATATAACAAGCTATGTTTCCGATTCTTTTTTGCGTGATTCATCTGCTGAAAAGAAGTTCTGTTTGTCCACTTTAACAATTGGCCAATGGCCCAATTTGTTGGCCTGTGGCTGCTTTGGTGCGCGTGCAAATGCACCGTTATTGTTGTCTGATGGAGCAAACTTGGACTCCATTGCTCAGTCTCTTGACTATGTTTCGAATTCAAACGTGGATTCTCTTTTCTTTGTTGCGGGTTCTGCGGGAATGAATGTAATGGAGAGACGTTTATTCTGCTCAGAGACTTTTGCGCGCTAAAGTAGTGTGTCTATTTGGCCTCATTGCAGTTATTTTACTAAAGAAATAAAGGGAGCTTTTATGGGATCATCTATTGAGTTTGGATTGATTTGCAGAGATGCAGGAAAAGTGTTTATCCGTGCAACTTCTAGTGTAATCCCAGAGGGACATGAGCTTAAAGTTGAAAGCCAGATTGCAGGCAAGAAGCGTCCCTGTCTTTTGTTTTTAGATGAAGCGAAAAATGACAATATAGATAAAATTTCATGGATTGTAGTTGCTCCTCAGTATGTGAAGCAGAATCTTGTTTTTTCTTTAGTTGATTCAAAGGGTGTTATTATTTCCTCTCAAGAAAAAACACTTTCACTTGAAAAGGTTAAGTGGGTATCAAGATATAATTACCGCGCAAACAGAGAAGCCGCTTTTGAAATACGGAATTATGATACCGAGCGCGATTTTGATTTAGTTCGAATTGATTTATACGAGTGTATTTCCGATGGTGAAAAAGATATTTTTCACGGAGCACTGCATATTCAAAATGACATAAAAAATACTGTCGAGCTTCAATGTTGTTCCGAGACGGGTGAAGTTATTTCTTCTGATTTCGTGTATATGGGAGAAAGAGAAGAAACTCTAGCTTCGTATTCTTTTAGAAAGTATAGAAAAATATTCTTTTCTATTAAGGTTAACAAAAATGCTCACCTAAGGGTTTTTCAAGTTTTAGATACGGATTCTGGGGAACTTTTAAGAGGTTTTAAAGCTATAGAGCATGATCAGTACGAAAAGATAGAAAAAGAATCTGAGCTTTATTCCCTTAATGCGCAGGTTGACCCCGGATATCACCAATGGTTCATTGAACGTCGAGCTACCCCTATATATGTAAAGGCGCAGCGGGAGTATTGCTTTTCTCAAAAAAATAAATTCAGCATCATTGTTCCGCTGTTTAAGACTCCTCTTAATTTCTTCGATGAAATGGTTGCTTCCGTTAAAGGCCAAAGCTATGAAGATTGGGAACTTGTTTTAGTAAATGCTAGCCCTGAAGATTTAGCTCTTGCGCAACGGGCCAATGAAGAAACAAAGAAAGATTCACGAATAAAGGTAGTAACTCTTGAATCCAATTTGGGCATAACTTTGAATACTAATAAAGGCGTAGAAGCAGCAACGGGCGATTTCGTTTGCTTCTTTGATCATGATGATATTCTTGAGCCTGATTTATTGTTTGAATATGCGCGTGCCATTGAAAGCGATTCTGAAATAGATTTGCTTTATTGCGATGAAGATAAATTACTTGAAGACGGCTTTTATTCGCAGCCATTTTTTAAACCAGATTTTTCCATTGATTTACTCCGTAACAACAATTACATCTGCCATATGCTTACGGTTCGTAAATCGGTATTGGATTCCTTGCCAAAAGCTGGTTCGGAATTTGATGGGGCTCAAGACCATAATTTAACACTAAAAGTGGCAGAAGTTGCTCGTGTGATCCATCATGTTCCAAAGGTTTTGTATCACTGGCGAATGAGCGCTAGCTCAACTGCAGCAAATGCAGATAGTAAACCTTATGCGACCATCGCAGGTATTAAGGCTGTGTCTGATCATTTGGAACGTTTGGGAATAATGGCAAAGGTAGAGCAGTCTAGAAGGCCGTTTACGTACAAGATCACCTATGATGTTGCAGGTGAGCCACTTGTTTCTATAATTATCCCATCAAAAGATGCGGTTAATCTTTTGGATACATGTATTAAATCTATTATTGAAAAAACCACGTATGCAAATTACGAGATAGTGATAATAGAAAACAATAGTACTGACGAAAAAACCTTTGATTATTACGATGAAATAACAAGTCGATATGAGTTTGTTCGTGTAATAAAGTGGGATTATGAATTCAACTTTTCAAAGCTCATGAATTTTGGTGCCAAGCACGCTAATGGTGAGTATTTAATTTTGTTGAATAATGATACTGAACTTTTGTCGGCTGATTGGATAGAGCGAATGCTCGGTATATGCCAGCGTAAAGAAGTGGGTATTGTTGGCGTTAGGCTTTTGTATAAAGACGACACCATTCAGCATGCAGGTTTGTGTGTTACTGGTGGTGTTGCGGGACACCTTAATCGCGCTTTGCCAAAGGGTAACTGGGGCTATTTTGCTTTGACGGATGCAGAACAAAACTTTAGCGCTGTTACGGCAGCGTGCCTAATGGTTCAAAAATCACTGTTTAATGAAGTTGGTGGCTTTACTGAAGAGCTTGCTGTTGCTTTTAATGATGTTGATTTTTGTTTGAAGGTACGGGAGTCCGGTAAGCTTATTGTGTATACCCCCGAAGTCGAACTGTATCATTACGAGTCTATTTCTCGCGGTGAAGAAGACTCGCTTCAAAAAAAGATACGCTTCCATAGGGAAGTTGCCTACATGAACAACAAATGGGCTGCTTATTATACGGCAGGTGACCCTTATATCAATGAAAACTTTGATATGACCGAACCCTACAACAGGTATTATCGCTTGCCTCATTTTGGATAGGGTAGCGGTTAGCGTATATCGAGAATTGGCCTGCAAGCATGCAGGAAGTCTTTTAAATGGCTTACGTAAAAGACATTTAAAAGACTTCCTTAATTGGTTTTTTTCAAATCATAATTCTCCAAGTGACAGCTTTTTTCGTAGGCATTTTCAATAAAACGCTGTGGATTATTTAAGAACTCATCTTCTTCAATAATCGAGATATATGATCCCGTTAAAGAGTCTATAGAATGACAATATTCGCAACTGTATTGTTTTGGAATTTGGTTATATCGATTCTTGTTTACTATTGATGGGAGTTTTGAAGCGCAGAATGAACTAGTCTTACATCCGTCTTGCTGGGTGGTTAACTTCTCGATCCAAGAGTAATCTCCGTTAACTTTTTTAATCACTGAGACAATTCCATTTGGACGTGAGCTTCTATCATTTCTCTTGATATTTTTGAGTGAATATTCAAGTTCCCATGATATCCATTTACTTTCTAACATTTCGGGAGAAATAACAAGGATGGTTACAGAGGTTCCGTAAATCATATCCTTAAGTCGCTTTTTAATTGTGTCTGCTTTGTAGCTACTTAAATCATCGGAGTAGCCATCTTCCCCTTTGTAATAGGCGGCATCTTCACCAAGAGCTTTTATTATGCGGTTTCGTACTTCTTTTGCGTCACTATACTTATAGGAAATAAAGGTTTTTCGAGCCATTGATCCTCCTAGAGAATTGAAAACCCAATCAGAAGAGAGAAAAGTAACAATACAATAAAAAGAGGTGTATAAAAAGCAACAAGTGAAATGCTTTTCAAAGAAGACCTTTTTGTTATTTCCGAATATTTTGGTGGTTGCATGTCGAAATTACATTCATGGCAGCCATTTTTAACTTCTTCGTATAGCTTCCTATATTGTTTTTCCTGATAAAAATAATACCAATCAAAAATAGAAAAAAGGGCTATAGTTGCCCATACGGCAACTATAGCAATCAAACGGTTATTAACTCCTACTGTAATTACAACAGTAGCTATAGCCGCAAAAAGAGTTGCTGAAAGTCCTTTGAATGTTGCCGAAACGGAAGCCATACGATTAATGACTCCTTGAATCATATTTAAATAGGCAATAACGTCATTGTTCAAATTTGTTTTATCTTTCGTACGTGACCTCAATTTTAGGAGGTGTAAATTTGGGTTGGTTACGTGTTTGCTTGTACAAATTTAAGTAAACTTAACACCGCGCCATTGCTGCCCAAATGTAAATCAAATTCATTGCATTTAACGCAAATAAGGTAAGAAGAATAATAGGGGAAGAATCTTCGCTTCTTTGCGTGTTTTTTGTTCTGAACAACAAGAAGATTAGTGGCGCAAAGGGCAAGAAATATCTACCTTGGACGCCTTCAACAAACAATGAAGACGTTTCGGTGTGGCCTAGCAGCATAGATAGAGCAGCGCTTAGGGCGATTATTGTTGATATAATCATGAAAATAATTTTTCTTTTTCGTGAAGGAATAACTTTATCCGTTTCACTTTTTCTAGCTGAATAAAGGATGATTCCTAAAAAGAGCAAAATAAAGAACCATGGCGTAATAAGTTCCGATTGAAACCAACCGAGAGAGCCACCAAGAAAAGAATTCAGATAGAAATCGGTTTTAGTCAGAACAGTATTTGCGAAAATAAAGACTGTATTTAGAGGTGCGGCAATTAATCCTGAGAAAGTATATTGGGAAGGCGTTGACGCCGTTATCTCCTGTTCAATGCTATTTGATGTGACAGTGGAGGCTGCTGGAAGAAAAAAAGATAACAGTGTCGAAATATGAAATAGAAACAGAGAAGCAAACGTAGCACAAATTACAATAAGCTTCCATTTTGTAGAGTCCTTTTTTGATTTGAATTTATTGTTTGGGATTATTAGAACAGCAAACGAAAGGAAAGCATAAATAAGTTTGCACGGGGCAATAAGAATTGCAGATAGGGTTATTGCGATGAGCGATTTTCTTGATATTTTTTCATCAGAAAAGGCGGCTTTAAGACAAAGCGAAATGAAGAAGAAGCTTAAACCTATGATAATAGCATCGTAGGAAAATGAGCTGCAGATATGAAGCGTCATAGGAAGAAGTGATAGAGAAATGAAAAGTAATTTTCCTATTGGCGTTATTTTGAAAGCGAGATATGCTAAAAGCGCAAATGCTAAGTAATTGAAAAAGCGACCTAGATAGAAGGTTGACAATCCATTCAATCCTAGTAATTGCCCTACTGATAAACCGATAGCACTGCATAGTCTTACCTGAGGCGGATTATTTGATATATCTGCTCTTGAGGAATCAATGGGATATTCCATATAAGTGAGAGTGGAAGAAGAATCTGCTAAAAGAGCCTTCTTTGTATTGCTGTATGACTCCTTGCATAATCTAGGCTGCGCGTTATTGATTAGCGATGCATCGGTTTCTCTAATTTCAATTAAGTCATTTGAGGGACTTTTTCCGAGAACAAGGTTTGAATAGTAGTATGAGGATTCGTAGTGATAAAGTTCATCGGGAACGCTGAGAGGAAAGAAAACGGCTGAATATAGCATTCCTAAAACCAATAAGGATGCAAAATAAACCCTGGAAAGTAGTTTTGGTTTTGAAAGAAACAATCCAAGAACTGAAACGATTAATGCGGCTATTATCCCAAGAAGCACAATCATCTTTGAAGAATAGCCGACCGCAATAGAGTTATATTTGTAGAAAAAAACAGAACAGATAAGAATAATTAATGAGAATCCGATAGAGGCTAAAATTGTTTTATGCTGCTGGAAAAATGTCGTTACTTTATCGAACATACTAGGCTTTCTGGTAGAGTGAAACATTATTATAAAATCAACCGTATAATTATATACGAATATACGATTTATAAAAATGAATCACTGTATTGGATTGTGTGGCGGCAGTGTTTGCCCCGCATTAAGGAGGCCTCATGAAGGGCATTATTCTTGCAGGTGGTTCGGGTACGCGCCTGTATCCACTTACCACTGTTACCAGTAAACAGCTTTTGCCTGTTTATGATAAGCCTATGATTTACTATCCGCTTTCAGTTCTTATGATGGCGGGTATTAAAGATATTCTTATTATTTCAACCCCAACAGATCTTCTTAACTTTGAGCGTTTGCTTAAAGATGGTTCTGATTATGGCGTCAATCTTTCTTATGCTGAACAGCCTTCTCCTGATGGTTTGGCCCAGGCCTTCATTATTGGCGAAGAGTTTATCAACGGTGATTCTTGCGCGCTGGTATTAGGTGACAACATTTTCTACGGTAACGGCTTGGGCAGGCATTTGCGCCGTGCGGTTGAAGATGCTGAAACAAAAGGGGGCGCTACCGTATTTGGTTACCATGTAGACGACCCAGAGCGTTTTGGTGTAGTTGAATTCGACGAAGACTTCAATGCTATTTCTATTGAAGAAAAACCAGAGCATCCAAAGTCCAACTACGCAGTTACCGGTTTGTATTTCTACGACAGTCGTGTTTGCGAATTTGCAAAGCAGGTTAAACCATCTGCCCGTGGTGAACTTGAAATTACTACGCTCAACCAAATGTATTTACAAGATGGCACTTTAAACGTAGTAACGCTTGGTCGTGGTTATGCATGGCTTGATACAGGCACTATGGAATCATTGTTTGAAGCCAGTGAATTTGTTCGTGCGGTAGAACGCAGTCAAGGTTTGTCGGTTTCAGTAATTGAAGAAATTGCTTTCCAGAATGGTTGGATTTCAAAAGAACAGCTTATTGAGGCTGCTCAAAAATATGGCAAGTCGGTTTATGGCAAGCATCTTTTGAAAGTGGCTGAAGGAAAAATTGTTCCTCATAAGGAGCGTGCATAAATGCGAATTCTTGTTACGGGTTCTAAAGGCCAGTTAGGAAACGAGCTTAAGCGTTTAATCGAAACAGGCAGGGCGGAAATTGGATCAATTCCTACTGAGTACGAAAATGCCCAGGTAGACTATGTTGATTACGATACGTTAGACATTACGGATGGCGCTGCTGTTTCATCTTGGATGGCTCAGCATGAATATGACTTAGTAATTAACTGCGCAGCAATGACAAACGTTGATGGCTGCGAAGCACAGGAAGAAGCTGCATTTAAAGTTAACGCGCAAGGACCAGAGAATCTTGCGCGTGAATGTGAAAAACAGGGTGCAAAGTTTGTTCAGGTTTCAACAGATTATGTTTTCCCAGGAACAGACTCTGTTCCTAGAACAGAAAACGACCCAACAGGACCACTTTCTGCTTATGGTAGGTCAAAACTAGCGGGCGAGCAGGCAACTAAGGAAAACTGCTCTAAGTGCTTCATTGTTCGTACTGCTTGGCTTTATGGTTATGTGGGAAAGAACTTTGTTAAAACAATGCTTTCTCTTGGTAAAACCAAGGATGAAATTTTTGTAGTAAATGACCAGATAGGCAACCCAACTTCTGCTAATGATTTGGCTTATGAAATCTTGAAAGTTGCATTAACTGAACATTACGGTATTTACCACTGTACCAATGAGGGCACATGCTCTTGGGCAGATTTTTCTGCCGCAATCATGCAAGGTGCAGGCCTGAATTGCAAAGTAAACCGTTGCACGAGCAAAGAATATAAAGAAATGAATCCAGCAAGCGCAAGCAGGCCAGCATTTTCTTCGCTAGAAAATGTACACCTGAAAGTTACGGTTGGAAACGAAATGCGCAATTGGCAGGATGCGCTTAAAACATATTTAGAAAATCTCCCTGAGTTGGAAGGCTAATAATGGCTGAAGAGTTTATTCCTGAAAAGATAATTGTTACTGGCGGCGCGGGCTTTATTGGTTCGAACTTTGTTCATTGGGTTGTAGACAATCAGCCTAATGTTCACGTGACGGTGCTTGATGCTCTTACCTATGCGGGAAATAAAGAAAATCTTGCAGGCATTCCAGAAGATCGCATGACTTTTGTTCATGGCGATATCTGTGATGCTGATTTGCTTGATAAAATTGTTCCTGGTGTAGATGCAATTGTCCATTTTGCTGCAGAGTCGCACAATGACAACTCAATCGCAGACCCAGAGCCCTTCGTGCGCACTAACGTATATGGTACGTATCAGTTGCTTCAGACTGCTCGTAAACATGAGGTTCGCTTCCATCATATTTCAACCGACGAAGTATATGGCGATTTAGCGCTTGATGACCCATCTCGTTTTACCGAAGAAACTCCTTATCATCCATCAAGTCCTTATAGCTCAACCAAGGCAAGTTCAGACATGCTTGTTCGCGCATGGTGTAGAACTTACGGTGTGCGTGCAACCATTTCAAATTGCTCAAACAATTATGGTCCTCGTCAGCATATTGAAAAGTTTATTCCCCGTCAGATAACTAATATTTTGTGCGGCATTCGTCCTAAACTTTACGGTGACGGCTTGAATGTCCGCGACTGGATTCATACCGAAGATCATTCCAGTGCAGTATGGGCAATTCTTACTAAGGGCCGTATTGGCGAAACTTACCTTATTGGTGCCGATGGCGAGAAAAATAACATCGACGTTCTGCATGAAATTCTTGAAGGCATGGGTAAGGCTTCGGATGATTTTGATTGGGTAAAAGATCGTCCTGGTCATGATCGCCGTTATGCAATTGACTCAACAAAGCTTCGCACGGAACTAGGCTGGATGCCAAAGCATACCAACTTTGCGCAAGGCTTAGCTAATACCATTGAATGGTATAAAGAAAATCGCAGCTGGTGGGAAGCAGAAAAGGAAGCCACTGAAGCAAAATATGCAAAACAGGGGCAGTAAAAGATACGTGTATATTGCCGCTTGGTGTCTCAATGGGCAGGCGCGATAGTGTAAGATTTAGCTACCAGGTTAAACAAATCTGGTAGCTTTTTGTTTATAGAACTTATTAAGCGTTTATTAAGTGCGTTTATCGCGTGGTTGAAAATAATGCGCTTTTGTGGGAATAGGAGAACTAGCGTGGTAGCAGGAGATACTACCCAAAGCGGTAACTTTACTTTTACGCAAACTTCGATTGAGGGTGTAATAGTTGTTGATGTGAAATCCTACGGGGACGACCGCGGTTACTTTATGGAAACGTATAAAAAACTAGATTTTTCAGCCGGTGGTATTGACGTTGACTTTGTGCAAGATAACCAGTCAAGCTCTACTAAGGGCGTGTTGCGCGGACTTCATTTCCAAATCAATCACCCACAATCCAAACTTGTTCGCGTGGTTTCAGGAGAAGTTTTTGACGTAGCGGTTGACCTACGCGAAGGAAGCCCAACGTATGGCAAGTGGGAGGGTGTTGTTCTTTCTGTAGAAAACAAACGCCAGTTCTTTATTCCTCGTGGGTTTGCTCATGGCTTTTTAGTTTTGAGCGATACTGCTGAATTCTGCTACAAGTGCGATGATATTTATCATCCAAATGATGAAGGCGGTCTTATGTGGAACGATCCTGCAATTGGTATTGAATGGCCGGCATTGCAGGGGGACGCAGAGTTTGACGAATCAAAAGTTGTTTTGAGTGACAAAGATAAACTTCATCCTGCTTTTGCGAAATGAGGAAGTCATACAGCTATACAGCAGCACGGTAGCCGCACGGCGATGATTGGATAACAATGAAAAAAGTAATTACCTATGGCACATATGATTTGCTCCATTACGGGCATGTGAGACTTTTGGAAAGAGCAAAAGCTTTAGGTGATTATTTGATTGTTGGGGTAACCTCGGACGATTTTGATAAAACGAGAGGAAAAATTAATGTCAAGCAGCCTCTGATGGAGCGTTTGGAAGCGGTAAAGAATCTTGGTATTGCAGACGAGATTATTATTGAAGAATATGTTGGTCAAAAAATTGACGACATAAAACGATATGACGTTGATATCTTCACCGTTGGATCGGACTGGGAAGGGTATTTTGACTATCTCAAGGAATACTGTGAGGTAGTGTATCTTGATAGAACCCAAGGTGTTTCAAGCACGGAGTTGCGTTCTCAAGAGCGTTCTTTGAAGTTTGGCTTAGTTGGCGAAGGCAGAGTTCTCAATAAAGTAAAAAATGAGGCAAGTCTGGTAAATGGCCTAGAAGTAACAGCTGTTTTCTCTGAAGATGAAGCTATTAAAACGGAAGCCGTAAAAAATAATATTATTGCTGCGGAAAGTTATGATGCACTGCTTGATGAAATAGATGCTGTTTATCTTGTTTCGCATCCTTCTGTTCATTATGAGCAGATTAAAAAAGCGCTTGAAAAAGGAAAGCATGTTTTATGCGAGTCTCCTATAGTGCTTGATGCTGGTCGGTTGCATGAGCTTTATAGTATTGCAGGATTAAATGAGTGTATTTTGATGGATGCGGTAAAAACCGCTTATTCAACGGCATATAACAGGCTTTTGCTTTTGATTAAGTCAGGAAAAATGGGCGAAGTTTTGTCCGTTGATGCAACGTGTACCAGCTTGTTGGATATTAATCTTGATAAAGTTGCCAACAACTCCATGTGGGGTAGTTTACATTTTTGGGGGCCAACCGCTTTGCTTCCTATTTTTCAGTTGCTGGGAACGGATTATTGTTCCAAAAGAATTGTTACTCGTCCTTTGCAAGACGCCAAGCAGTTTGACGTGTTTACAAAAATGGACTTCCTGTATCCTTCTGCTACAGCTTCTATTAAGGTTGCGGTTGGCGCAAAGTCAGAGGGTTCTTTAGTTATTTCAGGGACCGAAGGTTATGTGTATGTTCCTTCACCGTGGTGGAAAACTGATTATTTTGAAGTCAGATTTGAAGACACGAGAGAAAACAAAAGATATTTCTACCAACTTGATGGCGAGGGAATTCGCTATATGTTGGTAAGTTTTGTTAAGGCAATTGAAAACGGTCGTTTCGATTACTACATTGAAAGAAAAGTTTCTAGCCAGATTGCTCAGGTTATGCAGGATTTTGAAGAAAAGAAAGACTTTTTTGAGATATAGGAAGTGTTTTGGGGTTGGCTAGCTGCAATTTGCAATGAGTGGCTCAATCCAAGAACTAGGAACACATTACTTCATGAATGCATTGCCTTCTTGGTTTTGTGAATTATTGTTAGCGTTATAGATAGGTGCGTTGCTATGTTGAATTTTACTGTTGGTCCTGTTATGGAAAGTGAAGATGTTCTAGCTGTTGCTGGTGAACAGGTTCCCTATTTTCGCACCGCGGAGTTTTCAGAAATAATGCTTAACAATGAGCGGATGATTCTTGAATTGGCCGATGCTCCTGTGCGTTCACGCGCGGTTTTTTTGACTGGTTCAGGTACGGCAGCTATGGAATCTTCCGTTATGAATTTGCTCTCTTCAGAAGATAAAGTACTAGTGGTAAATGGTGGTAGTTTTGGTCATAGGTTTGCTGAACTGTGTGAGTTGCATCAAATTCCGTATGATCAAATTAAGCTTAATTCTGGATGCGCGCTAACGGGGGAGGCATTATCTGAGTATGACGGCTCAAAGTGCACCTCCTTTATTGTTAATTTGCATGAGACTTCAACAGGCGTTTTATACGATCTTGATTTAATTAGTTCATTTTGCAAGAAGAATAACCTCTTTTTAATAGTTGATGCCATTAGTGCGTTTATGGCTGACCCTATTAGCATGAATAACGCCAATATTGGAGCAATGATTGTTGGTTCGCAAAAAGCACTTGCGTGTCATCCTGGAGTATCGGCGGTACTTCTTTCTCCTTCTGCTCTAGAAAGAGTTGAAAAAATAAATTCTAAATGTATGTATCTTGATTTAAAAAACGCGCTTAAAAATGGCGAACGCGGACAAACTCCTTTTACACCCGCAGTAAGCGTTTTATTGCAGATTAACAAGAGGCTTCAAGAAGTTGTAAAAAATGGCGGAATTGAATTTGCTATTGGTGAGGTAAGTACTATCGCTAAAGATTTTCGTTCAAGAATTGCAAATCTTCCGCTGGAAGTTTTTTCTGAATCTATGTCTAATGCGGTAACTCCACTTCATCCTCTAAATGTTTCCGCAAACGATGTATTTCTTCATTTAAAAGATGAATATGGGATTTGGGTTTGTCCAAATGGCGGAGATTTAGCGGACGTTGTTTTTAGAGTTGGTCATATTGGTAGCTTGACTACTAAGGACAATGAAAAACTCGTTGAGGCACTTATTGATTTAAATAAACGAGGACTGCTTTAGTATAGCTGCTCCTTTTATCCTATATTTTGTTTCTAAGTAGCCTTCCGAGCTGTTTTGCGGTTTTTCTAATTGTTTTTGTTTCTTGAAGCTCACTATTCAAGCGGTCAATCTTGCCTTCAAGAGCCTCAAGTGAATCAGGAAAAGCTTTTGCTGAAAAAATAATAATGTCAGTATTTGGAACTAGGTAAATTGGGTCTCTTGTTAAAACGTGTACATACCTTGATTTTCTTGGTCTGCATTAAGGGCGGTGCCATCTGACTCTAGCTTGCATGTGCACGGAACAATGTCGGGGTCAAATCTAGTAATGATTGAATCGGGTCCGAGTTTTGTGTTGGTTTGTTTGTTGATCGAAATGCGGTTATTGTATCGATATCTGAATCTAAACGAGTACTCCTTAGCTTCTTTTTGGAAGAAAATTTCTCCTGTGCCAAGATGATCTTGATATTCGCGCACAAATTCATGACAGGTATTAATGCTTTTTGTCAGTGCTGCTTTTTGTCAGTGCATAGGTATCTTTTGCACGTGATAGCGTTCGATAGTTCTTTTTTGAAAGCAGTAGTTCTATATTTTTTTCGAGCGTTTGGCAGTGTGAGGTGAACGAATAATTCTGGAGCGTATACGTGTGAATTCGGTCGATTTCTTTTACGGCGTTTTAATAAAAATCTCGTTTTAGCTTTAGTTATGCGGTATCTATACCTTATATTTCCAACGCCTATAAATCTAATAGAGCGAGCAAAAACGCAGATAAACCTATTAAAATAATTATTTTTGTACGCTTTTGTAATTTGGGCGGTAATTTTTCTCTGCTGGTTTGCTGTTTTTCTGAACTACTGTCCTGATACTTCGATGGATGACCAGCTTTGGATTATTTATGACCCTATTGGGAATGCAAATAATCATCCTTTGTTGTACAACATTGCTCTGGCGGGATGTGTTCGTGTTGGTTTAATTCTTTTTGGAAGCGCAAATATAGGGTTTGCTCTGTATGTTCTGGCTCAAATGTTTTTATGTGCGGGTGTAGTTGCCTTTTGTGTGGTTTGGTTGCGCTATCGCGGAGTGGGCAAAATTTTTACATGGCTTGTTGTTGCGTTTTTTGCGTTTGTTCCGATAATTTCGAATTATTTTGATACTTGTATTCAGGAAAACTGTCTGAAAGAAAATAGCCTGTGTAGCATTAATCGCTCTTGTTGCAAGTTTTGTTCCTTCGCAAGTTGTTTCTTTAATGTGCGTCCAGCAGTTGTTCAGAGAATCAGTGGGTATTCCGCTCAAGCAAATGAGTGCTGTTGTTTGTGCTGACGAAGAAGGTAACCAAGAAGGCTGCTCCTAAGGCAGAGGCAAAGGCAGAAGAGCCTAAGGTTGAAGAAGCTCCTGCTGAAGCGGCTAAAAAGGCTGCAGAAGCTGCAGAAGCTGCAAGTGGCGGAGGAAATTACACTACACCTTCTTCGGGTAATGTTATTTCAGGCAATGGTATGTTTACTAATCCATGTTCAGGAGGCACGCTTTCATCCGGGTTTGGCTATCGTGATTTTGATGGCGCTTTTCATAAAGGCATTGACTTGGCAGCCGCAACAGGAACGCCAACCTATGCCGCTGCAGATGGTATTGTTATGATTGTGGGCTGGAGTAGCAGTGCTGGTAACTGGGTGGTAATTAGTCACGGTAATGGTCTTGTTACTAAATACATGCACCATAGCGCTTTAACTGTCTCTGCGGGTCAGTCGGTCTCTAAAGGTCAGCAGATTGGTAATTCATTTGGTGCACATTTGCATTTTCAAGTTGAGTTGAATGGTGCGGCGGTAAATCCTTTTAACTACCTATATTTGAATATAGGTAAACTGAATTTTAAAGTTGAGGCTGGATGATAAAACTTCCAGCCTCATTTTTTTTGCAAGAAGTTATTTAGCATATTTCTTAACCAGCTGTCGTCCCGCGATATAATCCATAACTTCCGTTGTTCCTCCAGCCATTTCGTAGCCACGGAGATCATTCCATATTCTGCCAGCTCTAATTTCTTTGGTGTAGCCAATAGCGGCATAAATAGAAAGGGCATGGTCGGCAACGTCGGTGAGATTCTGGCAGGCGTAACTCTTTAGAAGGGCGGATTCGAGACGAGTCGACTCTTCTCTATCTAGCATTGAAACAACTTGATAGAGGCGAGCACGTACATTCTGGAGAATGTTCTCCATTGCTACAAGGTGATCTTGGATCGCTCCGATTTTTCCAATGGGTTTTTTAAAGGCAATTCTCTCTGAACAATAGGCGCCAGCGTCGTTCATTACTGCTTGTGCTTGACCTAGAGCTTGAGCAACAACGAGACAGCGTTCAAACTCAAGTTTCTTCATGAGAAGTTTCCAGCCTTCACCTGCTTTACCAATACGCATGTCTTCAGTAAGTACAACATTGTCAAAGAAACAGTCTACAAAAGGAATGGTCTGTTGACCAACTTTATCGAGATGTCCGATGGTATAGCCCTCGATATTATTGGGAACAAGCCAGAGAGAATATTTGTCATTTTCATAAGAAGGATCTTCGTCTTTTGCAACGACGATGGTGTAAATAGACAAGCCACCAAGGGTTACCCATGTTTTCTGACCATTGAGGAGATAAGTACCATCAAGCTGTTTGACTGCAGTACAAGTCATGGCGTTGTTGTCTGAGCCTGCAGCGGGTTCTGAGATCGCCGTGCAAGCTACACAGGTACTTTCGATATTCTCGATTGCATCCATAATAAGCTTCTGTTGGTCTTCGGATCCAAAATCAATGACGTCAGTAATTGAATTAGTGTCCGTTGTGAAAGGAAGAGCGGTTCCAGTAAACTCGTGGAGTTTTTCGGTAAGAATGATCTGAGTTAGTTTGCTACATGGAATGCCTCCGACTTCTTCGGGCAGACCCAAATGCATGAAGCCGAGTTCTCGATATGCCATGGCTGCTTCGAGACTAATATGATGATCTTTCTCGTACGCTTTCTTTACCGCTTCGTCATCGAAATACTTCTCAGCGAATTCTTTTGCACTTTCAATGAATAATTCTTGGTCAGGTGTGTATGAGTAATCCATTGTTCCCCCTTGATACGAAAACGACGTTTATGGGATCGCGTTTATTGTAAAGGGGAAAGGAAGATAAAACTTATTCATAGAAATATGAAGTTTTGGGATTTGTATATCTTAGGTGAATAATGCCAGATAAATTGGAAAATGGTGGGCGCTACTGGGTTCGAACCAGCGACCTTTTCCGTGTGAAGGAAGTGCTCTCCCGCTGAGCTAAGCGCCCCAAACTCTCAAAAGAATGGTTATCGATATTTTAGAAGGTGAAGAACCTGTTTTGTCGATGAACCTAATACTCGAGTTTTAAAAAAATGAAAAACCCTCTCCGAATAGAAACCAATCAGAGAGGGTGCATATTTTAAATGGTGGGCGATGAGGGATTTGAACCCCCGACCTTGTGCTTGTAAGGCACCTGCGCTCCCGCTGCGCCAATCGCCCTTTCGAGTGCGAAAGTTATTTTCCCATAACAGGTATCTGCATGCAAGACATTTTTTAAATTTATTTCAAATTATTTTGAAATAAAAATTAAGCATTTTCGAATTTTTAGTTAAAACTCCCCTTCATTCTTTTCGACAACGAGAGAAGGGGGTTGTGTGAAGAAGTCCTCAATAATAGGTGGTTTGCTGAGCGGTTTACTCTGCGTTGTCTGTCTTCTGGTTTATGTCTCGTCGGTTAGGACGCAGGCAGACTCTGCGCGCATGGAAGCGATGGAGAAGTATGGGGGAGAGCAAATTGAAGTTTTCGTCGCGAAAAAGGATATTTACCCTGGCGAAACGCTCAACAATTCAAACGTAGAACTCAAGGTATGGCTTAGTGATCTTTTGCCAGATGAGGCGCTTGTTAATGCGGATAGTGCATGGGGAAAACAAGTCTCTTCTCTTGTAGTGAAAGGTGAGGTTGTCTCCGAGAAGCGATTTAGATCCGATGTCGTTGAGATAGAAGTACCTGAGGGTTTGGTTGCTCTCTCCGTTCCTGCAAAAGACGTTCAGGCTGTTGGTGGCTCATTGTTTCCTGGAAATTATGTTGATGTGTACGCTACAGGAACTCAGACCACCTGTCTTGGTAAGAAAGTTTTGGTTTTGGCAACCAACGCCTCGGAAGGTGAAAAAGGATCCAAGGCGAGTGTGAGTTGGGTAACATTAGCCGTTTCTCCTGAAAAGGCGCAGGAATATGTAACCGCCTCTCAATCAATGGATATCTATTTCACGTTGCCGGCATTTGAGAGTAATAAAGGGGAGAAAAATGAATAAAAAAGCATTGTTATGTCTAGATACCGAATCGCTTCTGCATCCGTTTTTAATTGGATTGCCAGATGAAAGACTCGATGAGCAGCCATGGCTTGGAGTGTGCTGTGACGCTCAAAAGGCACGGTTGGCTGTTTTTTCAAATAAAGAACTAAAAGTTGTTTGGGTTGTTTCAAGTGATACGGTAGCGGGAATCAATCTTGCTGCTGCTTTAAGAAAAGACAATCCTTTTGTTGACGTTTATTACGTTACATTTGATATGACTGGATCGGTGCTGAGTCGATGTCGAGCAGCGAGTGTAAAACCCTTGAATAAAACAGGATTTATGCACGCTTATTCCTCTCTAAAAACAACCAAAAAAAACAATCAGTATGAAGAAGTAAAACAGGATCAGAAGGCACGAACGTTTTTGTTGAGCGAAGAATCAGAAGGAGATAAAAGTAAGCCTCATAACGAGATAAATCAAAGTCAGGAAGAGAAATTAAGAGCTGTGAATTGTTCTTTAGGAGAGAAGAAAGATGAATTAGACCTAGAGGAATCTCCTAATGTTTTCCCTCAGTTTTCATTAGAAAAAAGACAAGAAGCTAAAAAAGACATTTCTTTGCTTCGTGAACAAATGAAATTGGGGGATTCTGAGGTTCTAAGAAATACCTGCAACAAGAAATCAGAACCCATGGCTGATAAAGGGGATAGGCTAAAGAAAGCATTGGTATTACTGAAAGAGGAGCAAAAAGGGTGCGTTCTTTCGGTTTTTAGCGGAAGTGGTGGTTCTGGGAAAAGTACCATATCTGCAATGCTAGGATTAGCCGCTGTTGATTTAGGTTTTAAAACAGTAATCCTTGATGCAGATTTTCAATTTGGCGATATGGCCTTCTTGCTGGGTTTAAATGATCAAATTACCGTTCAGGATATTATTGAAAACCCGGAAAGAATACATGAGGTTATGAATCACGATGCCTTACCTTCCCTTATTGCATCTCCAAAAAATCTCGAGTATAGCGAGGTTGCAAGTAAACAGGTTTCGGAACTTCTGGTGCTTTTAAGAAGCCAGTATGAAGTTATTATTGTAAACACGGGAGCTTTCTGGTGTGATTTACACGCCCAATTACTCGAGAATTCTGATAAGTCACTCTTCCTTATTGATCAAAGACCCTCTTCGGTTCGTTCTTGTTCCCATGCACTTTCGCTTTGTGCGCGTTGTGGAATTGCCACTCAAAACTTTGTCTTTGCTTTGAATAGATGCTCAAGGCAAGCTCTTTTGACTTCTATTGACGTTTCCTGTGCTTTGAAGGGCGTTCACGTTCATGAACTCAAGGATGGAGGAAAGGAAGTTGGAGAGCTATTGGCTGCGGGATTACCAAGGGAACTAACGAGAGGAAGGAATGTTTTTTATGAGGGGTTAAAGGAGTTTGCTCAGGAAATTATTCCATTGAAAAAGAAGAGCGAGACAAGTAATACGTCTGCTTCAGATAGATCGAAAACCTTTCGTTTAATAAGAAGAAAGAGGAGAGCAGCATGTCTTTAATCGCAAGAGTAGAAAAAGCCTCCTCCGTTATCGAAGGTAGTGAATATGTTGATAAAAGCAATACTGGACAATTAAATGAAGCAGCTTCGTATGAAAGGATGAAAAGAAACGTACAGCAACTATTGCCCCCTGTTCTTTTGGGGAAATTGATTGAGCAGAGCCCCCAGCAGGCTAAGAGCGAAATAAAGATAGCCTGCGAACGGGTAATTAGCAAAGAGCCATGGTTGTATACCAATGCTGATTGTGAAAAATTTGTCGAACGATATTTGGATTCAATATTTGGGCTTGGTCCGCTTGAAAGTTTGCTAGATAACGAAGATATTACTGAAATCATGGTTAACGGTTCTCACTCGTTTTTCTACGAAAGGGAAGGAAGACTGTTTGAGTCGGATTCCGTTTTTGCTTCTGATGCGCAAGTTTATGCTTTGATCGATAAGATTATCAGCCCGTTAGGAAGAAGGGTGGACGAGTCTTCTCCTATGGTTAATGCTCGTCTACCTGAGGGGCATCGCGTAAACGTGATTATTCCTCCTCTTGCGCTTGATGGACCTGTTGTCACTATAAGAAAGTTTCGTAGCAAAATTTATTCGCTCGAGGAGCTTGAAAATATGGGCTCTTTCGATAATGAAATTAAATCCTTGATGAAGTGGGCGGTTAGAAAAAGGTGTAATATCGCTGTTTCTGGGGGAACAGGAAGCGGGAAAACAACCTTATTGAACGCCCTTTCAACCCAAATACCGCTCTCTGAGCGTATCGTAACAATTGAGGATTCAGCAGAATTACGGTTTTCTGAACATCCTCATGTCGTTCGTTTGGAAGCACGCCCTCAAAATGTTGAAGGAGTTGGTGAGGTAACAATAAAAGATCTTGTCATCAATTCCTTAAGAATGAGACCTGATCGAATTGTTGTAGGTGAATGTCGGGGATCTGAGGCTCTTGATATGCTTCAGGCTATGAATACCGGTCATGATGGATCACTTACGACATTGCATGCAAACTCTCCCGCAGAAGCAATTTCGCGCTTAACGATGATGGTTCGTTATGGTGCGGAACTTCCTGTTGAGGTTATTGAGAATCAAATCGCCACTGCGCTCGATATTGTTATTCAAACTGCACGTAGTGTTAGTGGGAAGCGTTTTGTAAGCGAACTGGTTGGCTATTCCTATGACACGGTTCGTAGGAAATGTATAATTCAGTCTTTTTACAAATGGGATCCGATTGAAAAGATAGGAACGTGGAACTCTGTTCCTGCTTGGATTGATGAGCTAGTTCCTCTTGGTATGGCTACGCAAGAGGAGGTTGATTCATGGAAACGAGCCACATCGTTATCGTAATTGCTCTTTTGGGGGGTTTTACCTGTGTTGGAATACTCGCAAGTGAAGCAATTAATGGTTTACGTCATCGAAAAAGAAAAAGCAAAGTATTAGTTGGTGGTTTACCTTCTTCTGTTACTGCGCATGTGATGCGTAATGGGGTTATTTTCTTTGAACCTTTTTCAAAGTTTCTTCTTCGAAGCTTCTCTATTAAGAAATGGATCAATCGCTATGTAGGAATTCTTGGATCTTTAGGTTATTTTACCTGTTCAGAATCCCTTTTAAGTTTAGTGATATCAGTATTTTTCATTTGTTTGATTTTTGGATTTGTCGTTTCTGGTTCATTTTTTGTTGGTATATCGGCTTTTGTTTGTCTCGTTCTCTTTCTTGGAATGCTCAGCAGAAGAAAGGAAGAAGAGAGGAAAGAGAAAATACGTGAAGCGATACCTGAAGCATTGCAGACTATGAAAACGTGTTTCTTTGCTGGGTATTCTCTTCCGCAAGTTTTTGAGCAGTTGGTGAATGATACACAAGGGCCGCTACGAGAGCTTTTTGAAAAAGTGGTAAGCGTTTTAAATACGGGCGGGACATTTGACGATGCGCTTGAGTGTATAAAAAGAGAGTCAGAGGAACAGGAACTGGTCTTTTTGGCTGCCGCTCTTGAAATACAACACAAGACTGGTAGTAGCATCGAACAGGTTCTTGAAGCTGCTCGAGAATCGGTTTGTGATGAAATCGAACTTAAGCGGACGCTTCGAACTCAAACCGCCCAGGCTAAGTTATCAGCGCAAATTGTTACGATTATGCCTTTTGCCCTGATTGCTTTATTCTCAATCATTTCTGAAGGATTTCTTGCTCCGTTTTTCGAGAGTGTGGCAGGGGTAACTCTTCTCGCAGTTGCTCTTTTCATGCAACTACTCGGCATTTTCCTTGTGAGGAAGATGTTAAGAGTGGATGTGATGTAAATGGTTGATCTTTTTCTTTATTCAGCCCTTTCTCTTGGCGGTGTTGCGGGCGCGATTGGTGGGATGGAGATTATTTCTTGGAGGAATCGGAAAAGAATATTAACTCAAATTAAAAAGCGAGTGGGTTGTGAGTCGTTTTTGTCTGCAAGGAGCATCTTTGTCGAAAGTAGAGGGTTGAATTATTGGATTATTCAGAAGATGGTTCTTTTTTCAGATGATCACGTAAATCTTATAAAGGGAACTTCACTTTTTCCTTGGGCTTTAGGCTTAAACAATAAAGAGACTCTTATTCAGAAGTCTGGGTTGTTGGGTATTGTCAATGAAAAGGGAATTTTCTCTATAAGGTTAATACTCTCATTTTTTGGCTTTGTTGTTGGCCTGTTTGCAGGAGCCTTGTTTTCGGATATTTTAGCTCTTCTTCTCGCTGTACTCTTATTCTTCTTTGGTTTTCTCTTGCCGACACGTGCTCTTAAATCGGAAAGTCAGTTGCGCTCTCAATGCGTTGAGCGTCAGATGGCGCAAATGATAGAAGTAATAATTTTGGGATTACAGAGTGGTCTTTCGTTTGATAGGTCAGCAAAGCTGTACACCGCATATTTCGAAGGAAGCTTAAAGGAGTCTTTTTCACGTGCTCAAAGTCAATGGGAACACGGATTACTTATACGAAGTGAAGCGCTTAAAAGCCTAGCTGAAACCTATGATTCCTCATTATTTTTTCGAGCTATTGAAAGCATTAATCGGTCCTTGCGTTTTGGTTCTTCGCTGTCAGAGTCTTTAAGTTTAATAGCTTCGGAAGCGCGTTCGGTAAGAAAAACGACACTTGAAGAACGTATTGCTAAAGCTCCGGTAAAGATGCTTCTTCCTGTAGGAACGCTGATTCTGCCAGCGATGCTCATTTTAATTATGGGACCAATCTTGCTGGATTTGATGAACGGAATGTAAAGACGATAGAAGGAGGACAAAATGGAAAGCATAGTACGTGTGAAGAAAAAGTGTATTGAAAAATGGCGTGAATTGGAAAATTCTTATTGCGGAATTATTGGGTTAGCACTAGAAAATGCCAGGTTGAAAGGCAAAAAGTACGTCGGACAGGGAACGACAGAATACGCGATTTTGGTTGGCGTTCTAGTGGTGATTGCTATTTTGGCTATTACGATTTTCAGACCAAAAATCCAAGAATTATGGGATGCAATTTCCTCGGGTATCAATGGGCTCTAGCAATAAAAAGATGTTGCGCCAGTCAGGCCAGGGGACTGTTGAATATGCAGTTGTTTTTGTTGCGTTTCTTTCCTTAGTTATTGCCTTGGGGGTTTATTCAGATTTCTTAAGAGACGGGACAATAATTCAACATCTACTCATGGGGGCTTCTCATCATCTTTTGGGATCGGGGGGAGTTTTACGAGATGTTTTTTTGTATTAGGTCTATGCGTAAACGGGTAAAAGTCCTTGATAAGCGAGAAGGAACAAAAGGGCAGGCTACGATTGAGGCTGCTGCTTTAATTCCTGTCCTTTTTATTCTTCTTCTTTTGCTTTTACAGCCTTCAATTCTTCTGTTTGATCGAATTGTGATGAAAAATGCCGCAGCTGAGGGATGTCGATTGCTAGCTACAAAAACTCCGGTATTGAGTGAAGGGAAAGATCCTTATGAGGAATACGTGCTAACGAGATTAAGTTCAATTCCCGAGGAAGATCATTTTCATGTTCATTCTCAAGGTTGTTCCTGGAAGGTCTCTTTGACGGGAGATGAGACTAGTAACCGCGTTGGTGTTCAAATCGTTAATAAAGTCAAACCTCTCCCTCTTGTTGATTTTATGTCACGGAGTATAGGACTTACTGATAGTGACGGATTCTTTGAAATAAAAGTCGAGGCTGAGTTTTCTCCGAAAAATGATTGGGTGTCTTCAAATGTGGCAGGAAACAATCCTGCTAATTGGGTTAAGCAGTGGGAGTAAAGATGAGAAAAAGAATGAAATTTCGAGGATTTATCGATTTCTTCTGGGATAAAGAAGGAGGATTTAGTACGGCCGGAATGGTTCTCGCTCTTCTTATCACTATTTGCTTGCTTTTTACTGCTGCACGAGTATATGAGGTTAATTCTGCTTCTGCTGATGTTCAGGAGGTTGCCGATGCTGCAGCCCTAGCAGCAGAAAATGTTGTTGCCGAGTTTTATATCGTTGTTGCTTTATGTGATGCTACGGTTTTGAGTTTGTCTCTAATGTTTATTTCAACATTAGCGCTTGGAGTTGTCTGTTTATGTACTCCCGTGACAGTAAGTTTCGTGGAGGCTTTTTTCAAGGCAGCTGAAAAGATAAAAGATGCTCGAGATAGTTTTGCTGAAAAGGCGCAACATTCTCTTGATAAATTTCAATCCGTTCTTCCTTTTTTGGCACTAACAAAAGCGCAGAGCGTGTTTCAGGCGAATTCGTCTTTGCCCCGTGGAGGGGAATATTCGGGTGTTGCTCTTTTGGTTCCTTGGGAAGGAGAAGATGACGGATCGCTGGTTTTCGATAAAAGTGATGATGCTCAAAAGAGAATTGAAAGCAAAAGTGATGAGCTAAAGGAACAGGGAGAAAAAGCCGAAGAGGCAGCAAAGAAGGGACGAGCAAGCAAAGAGCGAGCGTTTCTTCACGATAGTGGTAGTCAGACGGACTATTGTATGTATGAAAGAGCCGAACATCTTGCTGGGATGACAGGATCAGAAAACCCGTTCTTCTCTTCGGTGGAAACATGGTCTTTTTCTGCTGCCTTAGATAGGGCGAAGGTTTATTACGAAAAAAGAGCACAGCAAGAAGAACCGGGTGGCAATTCCGTCGCAGAGCAATCGAATTCTGCTTTACGTAAACGTTTTTACGAGTTTGCTATTCAAGAAATTCAAAAAGGATATGTATATGAAACAGACGAATCTTTCGAGGCTTATTTTCCTCTTTTGCCAAAAAACACTAACGAAATGAGAGAAACAGTTCTTTACACAGAATCCATCTATCCTATCGGGAACAGTTCTGGAAAAGAAATGATGCATGCGTGGGGAGGTTGTCTGGGGCTAAATGGCCAAGAGAGGATGGGAACCGGATCCATCCAGCAACTGGAAAAAGGGTCATATGAAACTTGCACAGCATGCGATTTTAAGGTGAGCAGTATGGGGAGTGTTGCTTCTGCTTCAACCAATATAGAAAACGGTTTCGAATACCATTATCTTGTTGTTGCCAAAGAGGCAGAAGAGTATCAAAAAGCTAAAAAAGAATTTTCTCCATCGGCGAAAAAGGTTAAAGGAATTACCAATGATCTTCTAGGGTATTTAAAAGAAGCTTTTGATCAGGCATGTAATCAAAGGATAAAAGTTTCTCCTCCAGGAAAATTTGGTGTTGTGTGTTTAGCAGTTAACCAAGATTCACAATCATCCTTTTCTCATTTAGCTTCCTTATTCATCGCAGATTCTGGCAATCTTGGTCCCTGTGTTGCGCTCTCCTCTGCGGTATTAGTAAAAGAGTCTTCAGACGAAAAAAAGACCATTATCAGTTCTTTTTTTGATGGGGTCTCTGAAGAGGAAGCTCCTGCTTTTGGACCCCTGCGTATTCTTTTTGATGTTTGGTCGTCTTTTCTTTCTGCATATACCGATGGTTATGATGCACTGCTAGTAGGTATTCAAAAAGCACTCAACGCCATTCCTTTTATGAGTGAGAGTAAATTGGGTGATTGGGCATCAAGTCGTTTAGAGGAGATGGTGATTTCTGTCGGACTTGAGCCAGCGGACCTCTCATCGCCGAAACCGGTATTAATTAACTCAGAGCATGTTTTGTCGATGGGTGAGGACTCCTTTTCAGCAAAACTGCTTTCAGTGAAACATTTCGCTTCCACTTCACTTCTAGCTGGAGGAAATATTTTTGGGGATGCTCTTGACGGTATAGAGGAGAGCGGATCGCGGTTTCTTGATGAGTTTTCTCAGGGATTTGAAATTGCAAGTATCGAAATATTTGAAGGTGCGATAACTATTCCTATCACTATTACGCTTCCTGGTTTTATTGCTGATGAAGCTCGCAATCTTTTTTCATCAGGAATTGAGTCTTTAAGGAATCTTGCTGCAACAGTTACGGGATGGAGGCAGTGGGAATGAAGTTAGTTGTTAATTCGAGAATTGATACTGCTAAGTTTAAAAAAAGACTCAAAGGGCAAATGACTATTGAATTTGTGGTTTGTTTTCCTGTAATGCTCGTCGTTGCATTGATTGCAGTGAATACTCTTTTGTTTTTTGGTGAATGTGCTTCGTTTGATCGTAACTTTAAAGATGCCACATGCGCATATGCAAGTTCCCCTGGTTACGGACAAGGTATGTCTAATTCCTGCGCAAAAATTCAGAGCAGTATAGAAGAGGTATGCGATACAGAATATGTCGATGTGTCTGTTTCTTCATCTGGAGTTGAAGGTGGACTCGTGACATTTACGGGGACGCTTTCTTTTTTGCCAACTCTTTTTGGCGCTGGTACTCTGAACTCCGCCTTTGGTGTTTCTTTCCCACGAATGACTCATCAATCTCAGATAGTGATTGACTGTTATAAGCCAGGGGTGATTATATGATGCGATCGTCTCATTATTCTCGTGTCGCTAAAGCGATGGGGATACTGCTGTTTTTAGTATTGATGTGCGTATTGTTTGACTATTTTTTTGGCTCTAAACAACTGCCAGCTCAAAAAGTGTCTGGAAATATAGCAGAGGCGGTACTTGTAGAAAATCAGTCTTTTGAATCCGTTATTGAACAATATCCCGACTCTCTTTTTACCGATTTTAAGAATGAACCGTCGGGTGCTTTTGTGGAGGAGTGCCTTGATTTGTCGGGTTACGAGAATGTGTATGTGGGTAAGGATGAAAGATCTCTCTGTTTTACTATGCCTCAAGATCCCACAGATGCTTTTTTTCGGATTAAAGACTTTTTGGAAGAAAAAGGATGGATGTGTATTGAGAGCGGAGTACGTTGTAAAGCTTCTTTTGTGAAGGAGACTGGTTTGCTGCATTGGTTGTTTGTAGAGACTTATTCGATTAATGCTGGATCAATGGTTTTGATAACGAAGGAGGAGGGGGATGACAAGGAGTGATATTCCGCTTTGCTTTGCGGCGAATTATTTCGACCGTTTGAAAGGGCTGTTTAGCTTTAAGGGTGAAGAAGTAGTTTTGGTTATTATTCCCTGTAAATCAATCCATACGTTTTTTCTTGACAGATCAATACATGTTGCGTTTTTCGATCGGAAGGGTTTTGTAGTTGCTTCTTATAAGGATGTTCCGCCTTTTCGTTTGTGCTGTGAAGGAAAAGCGTATGGGGTCCTGGAACGCTGGAGTGGCGGAAAGGGAGATGATACATGGTTAGAGGTAGGGGATCGAATTATTGTTACCACTAAACAATATAGAAAAGAGGGTTGAAAGATGTTAACAAAAGATCAAACAATGAATCACGGAACGAAAGAGTGTCCTGTATGTCATGCACTTTGTTTTTCGGATATGGATGTGTGCTATGGATGCTTGCATCGGTTTGTTGGTGATGCGACTGAAGGACGAGAACAAATTAGCAGTATGCAGTGTGAAAAAAGTGAGCTACCTACCATGATTTTGAACGGAGAGAGCAAGGAACATAGCGTCAGTAGATTCGCTTGTGTTCAAGGAGACTCATGCGATTTTGCTAATGTGCGTCATGATGAAGACCTCATGAAAAAAGACACAGAGGCGTTTGAGATAATAAAAACACTCCCATTTTCTTCCGATCAATGTCTGAAATTTCAGATAGACGTAAAGATAACGGGAGTGTAGTTACGCAGTAAAAAACAAACAATTACTCATCTAGGAAGGTTTTTACCGAAGATTCAATGGAGCTGGTTGAACTCTCGATAACGGTTTCAAAACGGATGTTTAGAGAATCAAGTTCGGCGAGTCCTTTGGGGATATTGTGAGTGCTTGTTTCATTGGCGATGAGTTCATTGAGTTCACAGCCAGACAAAGCGCTGATCTCTGCCGGTAGGGGTTCGTCAGTTGCAATAGCATGAAGACCGCGGTATACATTTTCGCCAAATTTTGCCCAATGAGCTGTAGAGGCAATAAGTACTTGATTGTCTCTACGCAGGTTCTCGGCAACTTTCATTGCAACAGCGGTATGCGGATCAATGAGGTAATTGTAGTTCTTGAGGACGTTGCTAATAGTTTTAAGACAGGTGTCATTGTCAATGGAATCAGATGCAAAATCTTCCTGCAACTTTTGAAGAGTGAGAGTATCAATTTTGAAAGAACCTTTTTCCTTGAGGTCGGTCATCCATTGAGAAATAGTGTTGCCGTCGCGCCCTGTTAATTCAAAAAGCTGGCGCTCCATGTTTGAGGAAATTAAGATGTCCATCGAAGGGGAAGGGGTAAGGACAAATTCTCGATCACTAATAGAGTATTCCCCCGTGTTAATGAAGTCGGTTAATACGCGATTTTCGTTGCTTGCGCAGAAGAGTTTTCCAAGAGGAGTTCCCATTTGCTTTGCATACCATGCAGCTAAAATATTACCGAAGTTTCCTGTAGGAACACACACATCAAGTACTTCGCCCGCATTAAGCTTTCCGTCGTTTACCAGTTTTCCATAACTGGAGATATAGTAAACAACCTGAGGTAAAAGCCTGCCCCAGTTGATTGAATTTGCGCTCGACAGAGCATAGCGTTTGTCGTCAAGAAGAGATTTGTTAAATTTTTCATCGTTAAAAACATTTTTAACGCCTGTTTGGCAGTCGTCGAAGTTACCTTTGACAGCCCAAACCTCAACGTTGTCACCTGCTTGAGTTGCCATTTGTTTATGTTGGATATCGCTTACACCGCCATCGGGATAAAGAACGGCAATCTTAACGCCTTCTTTATCTTTGAAGCCTTCAAGCGCTGCTTTTCCTGTATCGCCCGAGGTTGCAACCAGGATGAGAAAATTGTTATCAATGCTGCCTGTCTTGCGTAGTTGCGCGGCACTTTGAGCAAAGAAGAGAGGGAGGCATTGAAGAGCCATATCTTTAAACGCACTGGTTGGACCATGCCAAAGCTCTAAAACATGAGTTTTGTTGTCGAGCGATGTAATAGGGCATATGTCTTCTGAATCAAACTGATCCCCATAAGCTTTTTCCATAAGCGTGGAGATAGTCTTGTCGTCAATATCAATATTGAAAGCACGATAAATGCTTGCGGCGCGCTCCGCATAAGTGAGATTAGACAACGAAAGTATTTCTTCTAGTGAAAAGTGGGGAAGATTTTCAGGAACAAAAAGTCCGCCACCATCTGCTAAGCCCTGCACAACAGCTTCGGTAAACGTAACAGGATTAGTGCATTGTCCGCGTGTATCAATGTATCGATTTGTAGACATAAGATTATCTTTCATGAGGTAACATTAACAGCGTAAGTATACTACGCTCGATAGATTGTTAATTTAGCTTTACTTAATATAAACATTGTTTAAGGTGAGCGCTAAGGAAGGGAGCTGTAGTGGAAAAAGTGTCTATGTCGCACGAGGATTATCTCGAAGCTATCGTTATGCTTGGAGGTACTTCTACTCTGCCAGTACGCTCTGTTGATATAGCTGCTAAGCTCGGTGTTTCGAAAGCCTCTGTCTCTAAGGCAGTGGCAAGCTTAAAAGCTTCAGGAATGCTCAATCAGCCGTTTTATGGTGATATTACTCTTACTGAAGAGGGGTATGAGTATGGTCAGGCTGTTTTGGAGCGTCACACCATGCTTACCAAATTTTTAGTTGAAGCCATTGGTTTAGATCAAGAAGACGCCGAAGAGGAAGCATGCCAAATGGAGCATGCTATCAGTGATGAGTCTTTTGAAAAGTGGCTAGCGTATTTCAAATCCATCGGTTTGTAATTGTGTGCAGTTTTTAAATTTGATTTACGGGCTTTTTGTTTATCCTTGACGTTTAAGAAGTAATGGTGATTTGTTTCTGCGGGGTACCGCAGAAACAAGTGCTGACTTCTTAGGCTTAAATAAAAATAGGATAAGGGGAAGGGGAATTCTATGAATAAGCAGGCGAGCCAGGTTGTAGGAGTACCTATTTTCGATCTCGAAAACAAGGTAGCCATTGTAACGGGGGCTGCTCGAGGTATAGGAAGGGGAATCGCATGGGCATATGCGGGGTATGGCTGCAAACTTGTGCTTGTTGATATCCTCGAGAGGGAACTTGATCAAACCAGAAAGGATATCCTAAATCAATTTGGGGTTGATGTAATAACTTACGTAGGGGATGTTCGTGATTCTGAATTAGTCGACCAAATAATTCAGGATACCGTTTCCACCTTTGGACGTATTGATATTCTTGTCAATAATGCGGGCGTTGGAATGACGCGTCTGGCAGTTGATTGTGATGAAGAAGAATTTGATACAGTAATGGATACCGACTTAAAAGCAGTATTTTTCCTTTCGAAAAAAGTTGCCCAGGTGATGATTGAACAGAAAAAAGGAAACATTATTAATCTTTCTTCTGTTGTAGCTCGTGTTGGGTCTTCTCGTATGGCTCCTTACATGGCAGCTAAGGCTGGCGTTCTTCAAATGACACGTGGTCTGGCTTTTGAGTGGGCGCGGTTTAACATTCGTGTCAACTGTATTTGCCCTGGTTATATCAATACTGGTATGACAGAAGATACGTTGGCAAATCCTCGTGCCTATGAGGCAATTACCAAAATGATTCCGCATGAAAGAAAAGTTGGAGAACCCGAAGATATTGCTGCCGCTGCTGTTTTCTTAGCGAGTGATTGCACTGAGCTGATTACAGGTTTCCCTTTGTATGTTGATGCGGGTCGTTCTATTTGGTAGTCGGGTTGTATGATTGTGTGATAAGGCTTTAATGTATTGCTGAATGCGACATTGTTGTTAAGACGTGTTTTTGTTTTTCGTGATTTGGATAAGGATTCAATTATGAAAGAAAAGTTGCTTGAACTCTCAAAAGAAGAACTTGTTGATCTTTTGGAATTGAGTTCTAAAAACATCGTGGCGATGGATGGTGTTTGGTTTCAAACGCTCGAAGAGGCTATCGGCATGGATAAGGCAATGGATTACGATGCGGAAGCTTGGCGCCGATATTCTCCTGCCGAAGCACGTCGCTTAAAAAAGTACTATCACATGGAAGAGTATCCAGGCTTAAAGGGTCTAGAGAAGGCATTGATTGTCGGGTATAGCACATTAGCTAATCAGACAAGTATTGTTTGGGAAGACGATTCGCTTATTTATCGCGTTGATGTATGTAGGGTTCAAGCAGCTCGTTCGCGCAAGGGCATGGAGTTCCATCCTTGTAAACGAGTGGGATTAATTGAGTATCAAGGGTTTGCACGGGCAATCGATGATCGAATTGAATGTGAATGCGTGAGCTGTTATCCCGATATAACTGATGACACGTGTAGCTGCGCATGGAAGTTTACAATTAATCAATAGATAAAATCCCGCCCTGAAGCTTTGTGGTATCATACGAACAAGTGTTTGATATGAAAGGCTTTTGAATGGCTGCCGGAACAGTAATTTTAGGCATAGACCCTGGCCTTGCTCATACAGGCTGGGGTCTTGTTTTACAGCGGGGGTCTCGCTTGTCATGCATGGCATATGGCTGCATTGAAACAAAGAATGATAAGCCGCTTCCGCAGCGTCTTCAAAAGATCTATCAGCAAATGAGTGCCGTGGTTGCTCGCTATCAGCCAAGTTGTGTTGGAGTTGAAACGGTGTGGTTTGGCTCTAATGCCCAAAGCGCGTTTGCTACGGGTCAGGCTCGTGGTGCTGCGCTGGCGGCTTGCGCGAATAATGATATTCATTATGAAGAATACTCGCCGAGTCAAATTAAACTTGCAGTTGTTGGTACAGGCAGCGCAGAAAAGGATCAGGTTCAATATATGGTTAAGCATCTTTTGTCGTTGGACCGAATTCCATCTCCTGACCATTCTGCTGATGCGCTAGCAGCTGCTATTTGCTTTTCGACACATATTGGTGTTGGAAATAGAATCCGAAGGGAACAACGATGATTGCTTGTGTAAAGGGTCAGCTAATTTCAAAAAGCCTCAATTCGGTAATTGTTGATGTTTCTGGGGTTGGATACGAAATACAAATGGCAACTACATCAATTTCAAAACTCCCTGAATTAGGGTCAACGGTTCAAATACTTACTCGTCTTCAAATCAGAGAGGACAGCTGCATTCTTTTCGGTTTTCTTTCCGCTGAAGAGAAAAATCTTTTCGAACGTTTTGTTGCGGTTTCTGGCGTTGGACCTAAGGCGGCGCTTTCGCTTTTATCTACCTGTGAACCAAAAGAGTTAATAACTGCTATTGCGACGCAAAATATTTCTGTTATTCAACAAGCTCCAGGTGTTGGCAAAAAAATGGCCTCACGTATTGCATTAGAATTGAAAGATCAATTTAGTGAAGATGATTCATTGGCTCTTGGAACCTCGAGGCAAACTTCTTTTGCTAGAGCCGGAGCACTTGAGGCTCTGTTGTCCATGGGCTTTACTTCGGCCGAAGCGGAGCTTGCTTTGAAGGGCGCACCTGAATTATCCACTGAAGCATCTCTTCTTCAATATGCACTTAAGCGTTTAGGGGAATAAGTGTCACAGGATTTTGAAATAGAAAACGTACTTTTTGAAGCTTATTCGGAAAAGAATGCCTCGCAGGCTGCAGAGCGTGATTGTTCTGTTGAGCTTAAAGAGGAAGATCTTGTTCTTGATCGTAGTTTGAGGCCAACGCGTCTTGGTGAGTATTTAGGTCAAGAAAAAATCAAAGACAGTTTGTCGATTTTAATCCAGGCGGCAAAGCATCGACATGATGTGGTCGATCATATTCTGTTTTCGGGACCTCCTGGGCTCGGAAAAACAACCTTAGCAAGTGTTGTTGCGAATGAGGTTGGAGTTCAGATAAAAACAACCAGTGGACCAGCGATTGAGCGCACAGGGGACCTTGCTGCGATTCTTACTAATTTAGAGGAAGGTGATGTTCTTTTTATTGATGAGATTCATCGTCTTAATCGGATGGTTGAAGAAGTTCTCTATCCCGCTTTAGAGGATTTCGCTCTCGATATTGTTGTGGGTAAAGGTCCGGCTGCTCGTTCTATTCGCCTTGATTTACCGCGCTTTACTCTTATTGGGGCAACAACACGTACGGGCTTGCTTACTGGCCCCCTTCGTGATCGATTCGGTATTGCTTTTAGACTCGATTATTATTCTCCCAACGAGCTTTCTCAGATTATCATTCGTTCAGCACGTATTCTTAATGTTGATATTGATGTTGAAGGAGCCTTGGAAATTGCTCGGAGAAGCAGAGGAACCCCCCGTTTGGCAAACCGTCTTTTAAGACGTGTTCGAGATTGGGCTCAGGTGAAGGGCGATGGAGTGATTGACGAAGATTGCGCTGCTCAAGCCCTAAGCTTTTTCGAGGTGGATTCTTTGGGTCTCGATTCAGTGGATAATCGAATACTTGAGCTGTTGTGTCAACAGTTTGCAGGGAGACCGGTAGGTTTGTCAACGTTGTCTTCCGCTCTCTCTGAAGACCCTGAAACATTAGAAGATGTGTATGAGCCTTATCTCATGCAGCAGGGGTTGCTTATTCGAACACCGAAAGGACGTCAGGCGACTGATCGTGCGTATGATCACTTGGGATTAATGAGACCAACGGGGAAACAGTGATAGGTTTTCCATTTTTTTCTAGGGTGGACAAACGAACACAATGAGGATGACTATAGCTTTATAGTAAAGAAGCAAAAAGAAGTGGATGTGATTATATGCTGCATCAGGATTATTTAGTAAGAATGTTTATGGTGCTTGCAGCAGCTATTCGTAGAACTATTTTGAATACTTCGGGTGAAAAGGATCCTGAAGCTTCAGCAGAATTGCTCGAATCAACCTTATCAAATGCAACTGAAATAGATGGGTCTTTGCTCTTGAAGATGGATCCCGAAACTATGGTTTCGATGCTTCAAATATCTAATACTGACCCAACTCTTGTTGGCTATATTTCTCGAACGCTTTTACTCGAGTCGTCGTATCTGAGGCAGGCCCAGCGTTTTTCACGTGCAGAGCTTCGGGAAGAGCAGGCGTTATCTTTGGCTCGTGCATATGGATTTTCTCTTAGTGAAGAAGATATATCGCCTGAAGCACTCGAAAGCTTTTTCGCTGAGTCTCTTCCTGAAAATATTAAGAGTGGTACCGAATCGTGCAAATGAAAGAGATGTCGTTATCTCTTTGTGGATGTGATAGGAGGACGCAACGCTATTGCTAAACTTTGATGCTTTGGTTTGTTCGTGCGTCCTCTTATTGATGTATAAAACGTTTCTGGCAAAATACTTGCTCTAAATGATTTACGTTACTAAAAGAATGACTGGCGGTATATAGGCGTAAAACTGCGCCAAATACTGTAACTAATAAAACCAAAAGCTGAATATATATTGGTTGACTCTATACGAATAAGCGTTCCTATAGGCTCTTTCACATCAATACAAGACCGTTTGTCTTGGCATTGTTTCAGTAGGTAAAAAAATACATTTTTATTCTTGACCTAAAAGTTACCTAAAGATAACATTGCCTTCGTAAGTTAACCAAAGTGAACTCAAATGACCTATTATTTTAGGATCCAAATAGGTCAGAAATGGGGGATGAAGTCATGGTTTTATCAGAAGTAAAGAAGAATGGCGTATACCACGTTAAACATCTTGATGGTTCGGACGATCTGAATCGTCATTTGGAGAATCTTGGCTTTGTTCCGGGCGAGAGCGTTACGGTTGTTTCTCGTATTGCGGGAAATGTCATCGTGAATGTAAAAGGATCTCGCGTTGCTTTGTCTTCTGAATTGGCACGCAACATTGTTATTTAGGGGTTTGCTTTAGTCTCTTAATTTTGAAAGGGGGTAGAGTGAAAACTTTACGTGATGTACGAACTGGAGAAACGGTTCAGGTAGTTAAGCTTCATGGCGAAGGAGCTGTGAAACGTCGCATTATGGACATGGGTGTTACGAAGGGTTGCACTATTTTTGTGCGCAAGGTTGCACCTTTAGGTGACCCTGTAGAGGTAACCATTCGTGGTTATGAACTTTCTATTCGTAAAGGCGATGCAGAGCTTATTGAAGTTTCTTAGCGAACAGTAAAAAGTGTATGTTTGCTGCGTTTAGCAGCATTGTTTTTGTACCGGAGTTAACTATAGTTAACACTGAATGGAGGATGATATGAGAGTTGCACTAGTTGGCAACCCGAACTGTGGCAAAACCACTCTCTTCAATGCTCTGACAGGCTCAAACCAGTATTGTGGTAACTGGCCTGGTGTTACGGTTGAGAAGAAGGGCGGTAAGCTCAAGGCTGATAAGTCTATTGAGATCACCGACCTTCCAGGCATCTATTCTCTTTCTCCTTATACGTTGGAAGAGGTTGTTGCCCGTAACTTTATCATTGAAGAAAAACCTGATGCAATTTTGAACATTGTTGACGGCAGCAATCTTGAGCGCAATCTATATTTGACTACCCAGCTTTTGGAAATGGGTATTCCGATGGTTATTGCGGTAAACATGATGGATGTTGTTCGTAAGCGAGGCGATGAAATCTATGTTGATCAGCTCGCAAACGAACTTGGCTGTAATGTTGTTGAGATTTCTGCTCTTAAGAATGAAGGTATTGATGAGGTTGTCAACTGCCTCAAATCCATTGGTTCAGCATCTTTGCCAAAGCCAATCACCTTCTCTGCTCCTGTAGAAGAGGCAGTACATGCAATTCAGGGTCGTCTTGGCGATTCGGTTCCTGAGAATCTTCGTCGCTTTTATGCGGTAAAGCTGCTTGAACAGGACAAAAAGATTGTCGAATCCCTTCCTGGCGCTTCCGATGTGAGCGATATTATTTCTAAAGCAGAAAAAGAATGCGACGACGACACTGAAAGTGCTGTTATTAATGATCGTTATACCTTTATTGGTAATATCATTGATCATTGCCGCGATAAGAATTCTGCTTCGCAATTAACTACTTCAGACAAGATTGACCGCGTTGTAACAAATCGTTTCTTAGCTTTGCCAATCTTTGTTGTTGTGATGTTTCTTGTTTACTACATCTCCGTTACTACGGTTGGTACGGTAGCAACCGACTGGGCTAATGATGGTGTGTTTGGTGATGGTTGGTTCCTTGGCCCTGGTCAGGAACAGTTTGATGAAGAAAACGAGGCATTTGAAGAAGCTTCCGAAAATGTTGCTGCTTTCGAAGAGGCGGCTGAAGCTGAAGGGCTTGATCCTTCCTCTGAAACCTTCCTTAAAGATGCTGAGGCTGCAGGGTTGATTGGCACCTACGAGGCATATGATGAAGATACCGGCGAGGATGAAGTTATTGAGGTTGATGCGGCAACGTATGAGGAATCTCTTGAAACACTTGCTCCTTACCAGGGTGACCAAGAAGCCATTGCTGCTTTTGAAGCTGCAGCAATTGAGCAAGGACTCGATCCTGAAGCAGAAGATTTTGCTGATCAGGCCGAAGAAGCAGGTATTGTTGCCACCTATGTAAATGCAGATGGCGAGGAAAGTGAAGTTGACGCAGCAACATATGCTGAAGAACTCGAAGGAAGCGAACCTGATCCTACACAGTATGGTATTTGGGTAACGGGTATTCCAGTCTTGGTGGAAGACGCTCTCGCTTCTATTGACTGTGTTGATTGGCTGCAGGCTCTTATTCTTGATGGTATCGTTGCTGGTGTCGGTGCAGTTTTAGGCTTCGTTCCGCAGATGCTCATTCTGTTCTTTATGCTTGCTATTCTTGAAAGTTGCGGCTATCTTGCACGTGTCGCCTTTATTTTGGATCGTATTTTCCGTCGCTTTGGTCTTTCGGGTAAGTCCTTTATTCCTCTGCTTATCGGTTCTGGTTGTGGTGTTCCTGGCATTATGGCTTCACGTACAATCGAGAATCAGGCGGATCGTCGTATGACTGTTATGACGGTAACCTTCATTCCCTGTGGTGCTAAGTTGCCTGTTATCGCCTTGTTCGCAGGTGCAATCTTTGGCGGTGCATGGTGGGTTGCTCCGAGTGCCTATTTCTTGGGTATCGCAACGGTTTTATGTTCAGGCGTTATTTTAAAGAAGACCCGTTTCTTTGCTGGTGAGGCTGCTCCGTTCATTATGGAATTGCCTGCTTACCACTTGCCAACTCCTGGTACTGTTTTACGTAGTACTTGGGAACGCGCTTGGGCGTTTATTAAGAAAGCATGCACCATCTTGCTTCTCGCATGTATCCTTATTTGGTTTGTTTCTACTTATGGTTGGGAAGATGGTATCTTCTGCGCAGTATCTGATACTTCATACTCCATTTTGGCAGCTATTGGTAATGCATTCGCTTGGGTATTTGTTCCACAAGGCTTCGGTGATTGGCAGGCGGCAGCAGCTTCCTTGTCTGGCTTGGCCGCTAAGGAAGACATCGTTGCAACTCTCGGTATCTTGTTTGCATCTGAAGATGCAAGTTGGTACACCAACTTTGCTTCGAGCTATGGCTATGCTGCAGGCTATGCATTCTTGGCATTCAACCTTATTGCGGTTCCTTGCTTTGCAGCTCTTACCGCTGCGGCCCGTGAGCATAATTCCAAGAAGTGGTTCTGGGCTCAGGTTGCTTTCCAGATCGGTACCGCTTGGGTGATTTCTTTGTGGGTATTCCAGTTCGCGGGATTGTTTACTGGAGAAGTTACCTTCAATGTCTTTACCGTTGTTGCAATTGTTCTGTTCATTGCATTCCTTTACTTGCTCTTCCGTCCAAATAAATGGAAGAATGTTAAGGGTGAGCGCGCAGTCGACGCTGCTTAATAATTAGATTTTTTGTTTGTTGGTTTGATTGGTGATTGGAGGAGTGAATAATGACAGCTGGAACAGCGGTTGTTGGGTTGATTCTTCTTGTAATTGTTACGGCAATTATTGTCAGCATGATCCGATCCCGTCGAGCTGGAAAACATATTGGATGCGATGGTTGTGGCGGATGCTCTCATGGATGCTCTACTTCTTCGGATCCTCATGGATGCTCTTGCGCAGAGCAAATGCTCAAAGATGTGGAAGAGAAATTACGTTAACTCGCATTGTGCACCAGATACCTTCGTAGAACCCCTTGTTCAGTACTTCACTTATCTACGTTGCTTCTAAAGACGCAATGAAAAAGATGCCCCTCATTTTGAGGGGCATCGCTTTTTTATTTCATTGCAAAGATGCAATAATTCTTAGCTGGTAGCTACAATATGATTGACATATAGGGATGCGACTAAAGTGTGGGTAGAGATAGTGAGTGAAACACTTGTATACGAAGGTTTGACTTTTGAGTTGCAACACAAACGCACATCTTCGATTAGGTTAAAAATATACCCTACTGGTCGCATGCTTATTAGTGCTCCAATCTATACCTCAAAGAAGGAAATAGAGAACTTTCTCAGGAATCATCTTGAATGGATTCGCTTCAAACGAAAGAAAGTTCTTTCTTCGCCTATGGCTTATGCGGAAACAGCAAACAAGGAAGAGCAAAACCAGTGGAAAGAAATTATCCAAAGCTGTGTTCCGCCCTTGGTGGAGGAGTGGACTTCTATCTTAGGGGTTACGGTGACAACGCTTGCTTATAGAAATATGAAAAGCCGTTGGGGGAGTTGTCAACCATCAACGGGGAGAGTTTGCATTAACACGCGCTTAGCTCTTTATCCTCCCGAATGCCTAGAATATGTTGTTGTACATGAACTCTGTCATTTTCTGGAGCCTAATCATGGCAAGGAGTTTCATGCGCTAATGACTAAAGTTATGCCTGATTGGAAAGCGCGCAGGGCTAAACTCCAATAAGAATTCTTGTAACAACTTTTCTTAAGTACGCCGAACCGTTGGTCGGTTTTTTCTTTGTAAGTATTGACCAGAAACCCTCTTTCCTATTAAGTTAGACAAGGTTAACTTGAGGAAGGAAATCTTATTAAGCTATCAAGAAGCTATCAAAAACATTTCCTTCGAATTACGAAAAAGGAGTTTAGGCACATGAGTAAAGTAGCAATCGTTTACTGGAGTGGCACGGGAAATACTGAGGCGATGGCTGATTTGTTTGAAGAAGGGGTAACGAATGCGGGAGGAGAGGCCTCTTTGATTCAGTGTTCCAATTTTTCTTCATCTGATGTGAGTGACTATGATGCTTTTGCTTTTGGTTGTCCGGCAATGGGCGATGAAGAGCTTGAAGATACTGAATTTGAGCCAATGTATGACGAAGTTGAACCCGCGCTTGATGGAAAGATGGTGGTTCTTTTTGGTTCATATGACTGGAACAACGGTGAATGGATGGAGTATTGGGAGCAGCGAGCAGAGGAAGCAGGCGTGAATGTTGTTGGAACGGTAATTGCAAAGGATTATCCCGACGACGAGGCAGCTGAGCAATGTAAGCAAGCTGCGGCTTCTTTGGTATGATTTTTGAGTGAGATCATAAATCCATAGTTTTTGTATTAGGAATCTGGTATAGGAACTGAATTTTTCTTGAAATAAACAGATGATGCAATGAAGTATAAAGACCATCGAACTAAAGAGTTCGATGGTCTTTTGTTGCAAAAACGATTACCGCCAAAATAACTTCAAATATAAACTTGTAGGTATTTAAAGCGACAAAAACAATTCATGAATACGCGAATCTTCATTAAGCTCGGGATGAAACGAGATACCAATTTGGTTTTGATATCGAACACCCACTATGTTTCCCTCGATTGTTGCAAGCACCGTGCAGTCTTTTGATGCTGATGCAATATAGGGTGCTCGTATAAAGGTCATGGGTACGTCTTCCCAATCGCCAAATACTCCTTCGGTGTAAAAACTACCAAGCTGTCTTCCGTAAGCGTTTCTTTTTACGGTAACGGGAAGCGTTCCCAAATAAGGACTTTCGCCATCGATAGTTTCCGCTAAAAGGATTAAGCCTGCGCAGGTTCCTAAAACGGGCATTCCGTTCTCGATCATATGCTGGATCGGTGTAAACATTTCCAGTTCACGCAACAGTTTTCCCTGCGCAGTGCTTTCCCCACCAGGAAGAATAAGCCTGTCAAAGGGCTTATTGAGATCTTCCTTGCAGCGAAGCTCGATGCAGTTATGACCAAGGGATTCAATCTTTTTTTGGTGCTCTATGAAGGCGCCTTGTAGCGCAAGAATAGCGACAGTCATATTACTGTCCTCGTTCCTCCATGATCAACTGAATTTCATCTTCATTAATGCCAACCATTGCTTCTCCAAGGTCTTCAGAAAGTTCTGCGATTAAAGAAGCATCTTTGTAGTTGGTCACTGCTTTAACAATAGCCTGAGCTCGCTTTGCTGGATTGCCAGATTTGAAAATACCAGAGCCAACGAAAACACCCTCCGCACCCAAATGCATCATAAGTGCGGCATCTGCTGGTGTGGCAATTCCACCTGCTGCAAAGTTAACAACGGGAAGTTTACCTTCTTTGTGAACGTATGAAATAAGCTCATACGGAACCTGGAGCTGCTTGGCTTCTTCGAAGAGCTCGTCTTCGCGAAGGGAAACAACGTGGCGAATTTGTTTGTTGATAAGGCGCATGTGACGTACTGCCTGAACGACATCTCCCGTGCCAGGTTCACCCTTGGTTCGAATCATGGTAGCACCCTCGGCGATTCGTCTTAGGGCTTCACCAAGATCGCGAGCGCCGCATACGAAAGGAGCTTTGAATGTGGTTTTGTCGATGTGGTACGTGTCATCGGCAGGGGAGAGGACTTCACTTTCGTCAATATAGTCAATTTCGAGAGCTTCAAGAATTCTTGCCTCCATAAAGTGACCGATGCGGCACTTCGCCATTACGGGAATACTGACTGCTTCTTGAATACCCTTAATCATCTTTGGGTCGCTCATTCTGGAAACGCCGCCTGCTGCGCGAATATCGGCAGGGATGCGCTCAAGCGCCATTACGGCACAGGCACCTGCTTCTTCGGCAATATGCGCTTGTTCAGGAGTGGTGACATCCATAATTACGCCACCTTTAAGCATCTGCGCAAGAGAGCGATTAAGTTGAATACGATTTTCGTCTGTCATTTTGTTCCTTTCTGCAATGTATTGGGAAAGAAGATATCGTTTCGCTGGTATTGTCGATATAATCAAAAAGCTAATTATTTATATAACCAGAATATAACCAGTTTAGATAAGGTCAGATGTAGGTGCTTACTTATTCCTTTAATGAAAGAAAAGAAGAGCCGCTTTATGAATATCTCTATAAAGAGATAAAGCGTGATATAGAACAGGGAATAATTGCGCCCGGGGAAAAACTTCCCTCGAAACGTGCTTTTTCGCGTCATTTAGGCGTGAGCCTTATTACGGTTGAAGGGGCTTATACTCAGCTTATTGCAGAGGGCTACGTTATTTCAAAAGAGCGAAAAGGGTACTACGCAAATAGTGTATTACCAGAACCAACGTTAACTACTCAAAGACATCGACAAAACAGCTTTGAACCCTCTTTGAAAAACAAGTTTCAGGGCGCGCTTTTTCGGGAATCCAAGAGTGAAAAACGAGAAGAAAAACCGTCTTTCTTTGCCGATCTAACGGGGTCAGAGGTTGCACGGGGGAGATTTCCGTATGGAAGTTGGTCTAAAAGTATTCGAGATGCTCTATCGTGCGAGTCTGAGCAGGTTCTTATTGGAAATTCTGATACGGCGGGATCTAGGCGTTTAAGGGAAGTTCTAGCGAATTATCTGTATTCCTTTCGTGGAATGGAGGTTGACCCTGAATGCATTGTTATTGGAGCGGGGTCTCAGATATTAGACAATATGATCATTCAGCTTCTTGGTCAAATGCATACGTATGGAATTGAAAACCCAGGCTATCCAAGGCTGCAGCAGTTGTATCGTGCAAACAGGGTTAATTTGGTATGTCTTCCTCTTGACGACAAAGGAGTGGTAACAGAAGCACTTTACGGAAGTGATGTGTCGGTTATGCATGTAATGCCATCACATCAGTTCCCCACGGGGCTTATAACGCCGATCAGTAGACGTTATGAACTGCTTGCGTGGGCGAGTGAAGGTGATCGCTATCTAATTGAAGATGATTTTGATAGTGAGTTCAGGCTTACCGGTCGTCCCATTCCATCCTTGCAAAGTATTGATAAACAAGGTCGTGTGATATACACCAATACCTTCTCTAAAACACTCGGACCCGCATTTCGATTGGGGTACATGGTTTTACCACATGCTTTAAAGGAACGATTTGACAAAACTCTCAGTTTTTATTCCTGTACAGTAAGTGCTGTCGATCAGCTTGCTCTGGCACGCTTTATCGAGCAGGGTGACTATGAGCGTCATGTTAATAGGATGAGGAATTACTATCGAGCATTGCGCAATAAGCTTATTTCCGAGCTTATGAAAAGCTCTTTTTCATCGCGTATTTCTTTATACTCACAAGACTCAGGAATCCATTTTGTTATGCATGTAGAAACAAAGGAACAAGAGCAACGATTGGCGCTTGAACTGCAAAAACGAGGTGTCAATATTGTCTCATTGTCAGAGTTTTATCTCGATGCTACTATGGCGAAAAATAAAGAAACCTCGTCAGGGAGGGCGAAGTTTCTTATGAGCTATAGTGGTCTTAGTGAAGAGGCAATTCCGCAAGTAATCAGCGTGATGGAAGAGGTATTTAAATAAGCACCTTATTCCTCTATGAGTCTGAAATATATTGTTTTTACGCCCTGGTCTCCTTCGGAAGTGATAGTTTTACTTTCAAACGTGCGAAGGGACTCTATAAAGGGGACAAATTTTTTGAATCCAAAATTTCGAGTGTCGAAGTCTGGCAAACGTTTTAAAAGCAATCCCCCTAAGCGAGCTGATAAAATCCAGCCATCGTCTCCGCAAAACTCTTCGGATAACTCGCGGAGTGTTTCGGTTACTACTTCAATGCTTGATCCATCCCCCCAGTCTGTTGAGGAAAAGGTTTCAGAGGCATCTTCGGTAAGTGCTAGCTCTTCGGTTGTTTTTGTGGGAGCGTGTTTCGGGGTATCGACTGGTTGGGTATTGTTTTGTGTTTTTGATCTCTTCTTCTTTTTCTTTTCCGATGTGGCGCTTCTATCTTTATAAAGAAGATCAAGGTATGAAAACTTATTGCATGCAGAAATAAACGATCGAGGGGTTTTCTGCTCTCCCATACCTAGGACAAACATTTCATCTTCGCGTAGACGAGAAGCAAGACGGGTGAAATCGCTGTCGGAAGAAACAATACAAAAAGCGTCAAGGCGTTTTTGGTAAAGCAGATCCATTGCATCGATAATGAGTGCCGAATCAGATGAGTTTTTTCCTGTTGTGTTGCTGTATTGTTGAATGGGTTGAATGGCATTTTCGAGCAGCTGCTTTTTCCAGGAGCTGAGAACAGGGGTGGTCCAATTGCCGTAAATACGTTTATAAATGATATTTCCTAAACTGGATGCTTCTTGCAGGATGGTACTAGCGTACTTACTTGATATATTTTCGGCATCAATGAGCACCGCCACACGCATTTCTTTATCCATGTAAAACCTTTCTATTGAATAAACATGGCATCGCCAAAAGAAAGAAGTCGATAATGCCGTTTAATGGCATGTTTGTAGGCTGCCATGATGTTGTCTCGGGTGGAAAAAGCGGATACAAGCATCATGAGGGTTGAGCGAGGAACATGGAAATTTGTGATGAGCGCATCAACTACTTTGAATTCATATCCTGGAAGGATGAAAAGGCTCGTTTTTTCTCGATCGCGCGGAATAAGGCACTGTTTGTCTGAGTCCCAAGCACTCTCAAGACTTCTTACGCTTGTGGTGCCAACGGCAATAACGCGTCCATTTTGAGCCTTTGTTTTCGCAATTGCCTGTACAGTTTTTTCAGGAACGGTATATTGTTCGGTATGAATTTGGTGATTGTGGGGGTCTTCTTCGTCAACAATACGGAATGTATCAAGTCCAACTTCAAGATGCACCGTTTCGAAACCAACACCTTTTGCCTTGATCGCTTCAATGAGCTCGGGTGTAAAGTGGAGACCTGCAGTAGGTGCGGCAGCGCTTCGTTCTTCCTGGGAAAAAACGGTTTGGTAAAGTTCTTCATCACCTGCATAGTTTTTGATGTAGGGAGGAAGGGGGGTATGTCCGACCTGATGGAGGGCATCATCTAGGGAAGAGAGAGGAGTGCTCAAGCGAGCGAGGCGCTCACCTTTTTCTGCGTCCTCAACCCAATCGATGATTTCTGCCGACAAGATTATTTCGCCTTCAGCGTTCGTGAAATCTACGAGTGCTCCTGGTTTCAGGCGCTTTCCGGGACGAACGAGAACTTCCCAAATGGCGCTCGAGTCTTTTTTGGGCTCACGATCGAAACGTTCTCGAAGGAGGAAAACTTCAGCAGCGCCCTCTGTTTCATGCTTTGTTCCAAGAAGACGAGCAGGCATAACGCGCGTTTCATTTGCAACAAGCAAATCTCCCGGTTTGAGGTAATCGTAAATATCTCGAAAGATCTTATCCTGAAGAGCGCCTGTTTTTCTATTCATCACAAGCATTTTGCATGTATCGCGAATGGGTGCAGGTTCTTGTGCGATACAGTGTTCAGGAAGATCGTAGTCAAAGTCCTCAGTTTTTAGCATGGCTAGTTTTGCCGCCCTTTCAGCTGCTTTCTTTGCTTTTCGTGCAGCTTTTCTTTCTTCTCGTTCTTGTTGTGCTTCTTTGTTGGAAAACGTACAGCCGCAATAATTTTGTCGGTACATGCCCAGTTCACGGCTTCGTCTTGTCGCTTCTGGATAATCGCTTCGATAATCGCGAAAAAGCACTGTCAATTCAGGATAAAGCTTTGCGGAGCGTTCCAGCTCTTCTTTTATAAGGCTCGTAAACTGATACGGACTTACCGAAAGCGTTGTTCCGATGGCCTCAAAGTGATGCTCATGTGCATAACGTGCGAGTTCTTCAAAGCGGAAGCGGTAGCATTCTTGACAGCGAATCTTTCGTGGGGCTGTTTCATTCCAAGCGGAAGCGATTTTTTCATTCCACTGTGAATTACAATAAGGCCCTTCAGTAACGGGAATACCTTCTTGTTTGGCCCATGCTAAAAGCGTTGAAAGACGATGTTCGTATTCTTCTTTGGGTTCAATATTTGAATTCATGTATGCAATGGTTAGGTCATGACCTTCTTCGAGAAGATGCCTGACAGGCTCAAGAGAGCAAGGACCACAGCAAGCATGAAGTAATAATTTCATAAGCTTATCTTTTCTCTTTTGAATCGTGACCTATACTAACACCTGAAAACTGTTTACACATAATGAATAGAGGACTCTCCATTATGCAAAAATGCGATTATAAGGCCGTTTTCTTTGATCTTGACGGCACTCTTCTTGATCTTGATATGGATCTATTCCTACATCAATACTTCAGTGGCGTAAGTTCATTCGTTTCACGCAGGGGATATGATCCTGAGGTTTTTCTTAAAGCGCTTGGTGCAGGTGTTCGGAGTATGACTGAAGGAGTGGGCGGTTACAATATTGACCGTTTTTGGGGTGCATTTTGCACACGGGCAAATGAATCCCAAGAAGAAATGGAACCACTTATTACTGAATACTATCAAACTGATTTCAACGAAATTGGTGAACATATCGTTCCGCGGCCTGAAGCGGCTGAAGTTTTAGAAATTCTAAAGGAAAAGAAGTATCCACTCTACCTTACTACCATGCCGCTTTTTCCGCGTATTGCAGTAGAACAACGTCTTTCTTGGGCGGGTTGTTCTCCTGACTTCTTCGATCGCATCACTACCTACGATAATTCAACAAGTACGAAGCCTCGTCTTGAGTATTACCAGGAAAATGTTGATCAAATTCATCTTGAACCTGAAAAGATTTTGATGGTTGGCAACAATACACAGGAAGATCTTGCCTGCATGGGTCTTGGGCTCGATGCTTTTTTGGTTACCGATTGCCTTCTTAATCCTAACAATTTTAATATCCAGTCAGTCAAGCACGGTTCATTAAAAGAGTTGCTTGGTTTTGTTGAGAAGCTTCCAGAATGTGAGTAAACGAATGGCTTTATTTGATTTTACGGTTAAAGCTCAGAGCGGTTATGCTCGAGCGGCGGAATTTGAAACAAAACACGGGGTAGTGAGAACACCTCTTTTTATGCCTGTTGGCACGAGCGCTACTGTCAAGGGTATTACGCCTCAAACCTTAAAAGATATTGGGGCACAAATTATTCTTTCAAATACGTATCATCTTTCTTTGCGTCCAGGAGAAGATCTAATTGCAGAGGCGGGTGGCTTGCATTCGTTTATGAGCTATGACGGTCCGATTCTTACCGATTCGGGCGGGTTTCAGATCTTTTCGCTCGCGGATACGCGCAAGCTTGATGATGATGGAGTTACGTTTGCGTCTGTTTATGATGGTTCGCGGGTAAGGTGGACGCCAGAAACCAATATGGATATTCAGCAAAAGCTTGGTGCCGACATCATCATGCAGCTTGATCAGTGTCCTCCTTATCCTGCAACGCGCCAGTTTGTGCAAAGAGCCGTTGACTTATCAGCAAACTGGGCAAAACGGTGTCTTGCTGCCCATACACGCGAAGATCAGGCTTTGTTTGGTATTTGTCAGGGTGGCATGAATCTTGATCTGCGTCTTGAATCAGTTGAGCGTTTGCTTGACATAAGCAACGAGAGCGTCGCGCGGGGGCATAAGGACTTCAAAGGATTTGGCATTGGTGGCTATTCGGTAGGCGAAAGCCATGAGGTAATGTTTGGGACCCTTGGGCAAGTTGCCCGTGCTCTTCCTGAAAACAAACCGCGTTATGTCATGGGGGTAGGAAACCCCACTACGCTTGTTCGTGCGGTGCGTGAAGGAGTTGACATGTTCGATTGTGTTTTGCCAACTCGAACGGCGCGTATGGGAACGGCGTTTTCATCGGCGGGGCGCATGAATATGCGCAATGCGAAATATATTCATGATTTTTCGCCTCTTGATCCGCAGTGCAAATGTCCTGTTTGTCAAACGCATAGTCGCTCGTATATTCGTCATCTTGTAAAGCAAAATGAAATGCTCGGGAGTGTCCTTTTGAGCACGCATAATTTGTTCTTCTTGCTTGATCTTATGAGACGAGCTCGAGAAGCTATTTTGGCGGAATCGTATGAAGAGTTTTATCAGGGATGGATGCATTCTCCTGCCGCTCGAGACTATTGATTTGTCTTTGGTTATGATATTGCGTGGAATTCAATCAGGTTTACTTTTTTAGCGTTAATATGTGTAGCGTCTGTGCTCTGACGGCTTGTGCGTTGGTGCGCTGTGTAAGTATTTAATTTTGGCAAATATGAAGTGAAAATAGATAAGGATTTGTTGTGATAGATTCCGACAAGAAGAAAAAGAAAGGTAAACCTACGCGCACTAACGCTGATCGCAGGAATATCTGGCTTTTGATCTTAACAACCATGTTAGTTCTTGGTTCAGTTTTTATGTTCATGCCGCCTCAGGAAAAGGTTAACCAGGGCCTGGATATTCAAGGCGGTCTTTCGGTTGTTTTGAGTGCTAACAGTACAGATGGTGAAGATGTCACCTCTGATGATATGGAAAAGTCTCGCGCGATCATTGAGTCTCGTGTTAATGCCCTAGGTGCTTCTGAAGCCACAGTTCAGGTTCAGGGATCCAATCAGATTCTTGTCCAAATTCCTGGTTTATCTGATACTGAAACAGCTCTTTCAACTATCGGTAAAACTGGTAAGTTGGAGTTTGCTCGAGCAGATTCATTTACTAATCCCGAGGATCAGGCTGCCATTAAAAATGGCACCTATATCCAGCAGCAAAAATATACTGATGACTTTGGGAACTCTTTTGCCTCCGATCAGGTAACCTATCGCTCAGTGCAGAGTGGCACTTACACCCCACTTATTACCGGTGAGAATATTACCCGCGTAACGGTTGACAAGGCTTCGGAAACGGGCACTGATTATGCTGTCAACTTAACGCTTGACAGTGAAGGTTCCGCTGCTTTTGCCCAAGCAACTAAAGAACTCGCACCTACCAAGGGTCAAATTGTAATTGTGCTTGATGGTCAGATTCAGTCCGCTCCTGCTGTTCAGTCTGAAATAACTACCGGTGAAGTTTCAATTACAGGCGGTTATACTCTCGAAGAAGCCCAGAGTTTACAAACAGTTCTAGAGAGTGGCTCACTTCCTGTGAGTTTCCAATACGAACAGAGTCAGGTTGTTGGGCCGACGCTCGGCCAAGATGCTCTTAAGAGTGGTGTAATTGTTGCTCTCCTTGGCTTGCTTCTTGTTATTTTGTATTTGTTGTTCTTCTATCATGGCTTGGGTGTTCTTACTGCAGCCGCGATGCTTGTTTTTGCTGTTCTCTATCTTGGTTTACTTGCCACACTTTCCGCGTTCGGGCTTTTCTCACTGTCGCTTGCAGGTGTTGCGGGTATTGTATTGACTATCGGTATGGCAGCAGACTCCTCCATTTTGGTTCTGGAGAGATTTAGGGAAGAAATACGTATGGGTCGCAGTGTAAAAGCTGCATCTCTTACGGGTGTTCGCCACGCTATCGAAACTTCTATTGATGCTGACTTAGTAACGCTTGTTTCGGCGCTTACGTTGTTCTTCCTAGCTTCTGCTTCCGTTAAGGGTTTTGGTTTAACCCTCGCTCTTGGTATTATTTGCGACATCGTTATGATGCTTATTCTTAAAGCTCCGCTCGTTCGTTTGCTTGCGCCGCACTCTATTTCGAAGCATCCTGGTTTTTGGGGTATTAAAGACAGTCAAGTTGCTGCCGAGGCGTATGAGGAACTTTTGCAGGACGCAAATCCTGACAAGGGAGCATCTACTGAAGGTGCGCGCCGCAGTCCTTCTCAAATTCTTGAAGGACTCAAGGGTCGCTTTATAAAGAAAGACATCAATTTTATGGAAGCGCGGAAAGTTCTTCTTTCTGTTTCTGCTTTTTTGGTCCTTGCCTCTATTGCAACTGTCGGCTTTAAAGGGCTCGATTTTGGTATTGAGTTTGTTGGCGGTACTTCAGTTTCGTTCCATAACACGGGAGATATAACTATCGAACAGATGCGTGATGCCTTTACTGAGGCGGGTGAGCCAGACGCGGTTGTTCAAACGACGAATTCTGATGGAACTGAAGGCTTTTTGATTCGAACCACTTCAACATCTGCTGAAGATGCTGCTTCGGTTGCTACAGCAGTGGCAAATGATCTGAATCTTTCAACGTCAAGTTATGAGGTAAGTACGATTGGTCCCGATTGGGGTGCTGGGGTCATTCAATCATCGCTTATTGCATTTCTTGTTTCTATTTTGCTCATCATTGTCTACATCGCCTTCCGCTTTGAATATAAGATGGGGCTTATGGCGGTTTTGGCGCTTATCCACGACTTAGTTATCGTTGTTGGTGTTTACGCGTTGTTTGGTCGTGAAATAACTCCAAATACTATTGCGGCATTGTTGACTATCCTGGGTTATTCGCTCTATGACACCGTTGTTGTGTTCCATCGAATTAACGACAACATGAAAGAATCCAAGGTAAAGTGCACCTTTATGAGTATGGCAAATCATTCTCTTAACCAGGTGTTTGTGCGTACTATTAACACAACGCTCACCTCTTTCATTCCCGTTTTAGGTATGTTGCTCTTTGGCGGAGAAACGCTAAAAGACTTCGCTTTTGCAATGGCGGTTGGTCTGATTGCTGGTTCCTATTCTTCCATTGCCGTTGCTACGCCATTGTTCTCGCTGTGGAAATCGCGTGAGCCAAAATACGCAAAGCTCCAAAAGAAATATGGGTCGTCTATCACGCGTTTTACGTTTGCATCCACACCGTTGTTGGCAGCCGAAGGCGCTTCAGGCATGGCTTCTTCAGTCTCTGTAGTTGAAACGCTTAAAACAGATGAAAAAGAAACCACGAGCGTGTCGGAAGAGACAAGTTCGTCAACCGCTAAGAAGAAAAGTAGCTCTAAAGGCGGAAACAAACAGCAAGTTAACTACCACTATCGAAGGAAGAAGAAATGAGACAGGGAAGCGCGCCAAATTTTGCACCACCCATAGAAGAGGGGATGGTTTTAACCTTTGAAGATGAAAAAGGAGAACAGGTAACCCTAGAGTTTCTCGGGTTAATTCTTCACGAAGATCAGCGTTATGGTTTCTTCTTTCCTGTAGACGAAGAAACACAGACTGGAGCATCGGGGGAAGTTCTTATTCTTGAAGTTACTGAGCTTGATGAAGATGGTCAGCCCTGCGCTTTTGAGTTGCTTGTTGATGAAGGAGTAGCCCAAGACATCTACGAGGAATTCAAGGAAGCAACCAAAGATCTTTATGATTTTTGTTAGGCTTGTTTTATTTTAGCGAGGCTTTGTGTACGGTCGTCCATTTTTGGACGGCCGTTTTCCGTTTACAGAATTTGATTCGTTTGTTAACAATTCAGTTACATTGACACCTTTACAATACCAAAAACACTTTAGTCGACAAAAGTGTTTCGTTTATTTTGCGGCAAAGACCAAGATCGGAGCCGCACATTGTTGTAAGCTGCGGGTGTTAAGGTGAACGAAATGGAAGATTTTTTGTATCAGTTTTTCGTCAATCCTTTTGTTAGCTTGGGATCTGGTTTAGCTGAGGCTGGCTCAGGCAGTGCGAGTTGGATTGAGGATGTTGTGTCGACCCTTGATGGTTTTGTTTGGGGTCCTATCATGATTCTCCTTTTATTAGGAACTCATGTGTTTATGACATTTAGGACAAGGTTTATTCAGCGTAAGCTCATCAAGGGTATTAAGCTCTCTGTTTCTAAAGACGAAGGATCGGGTGACGTAAGTCCTTTCCAGGCGTTAACCACCTCACTTGCTGCTACTATTGGTACCGGAAATATTATTGGTGTTGCAACGGCTTTAATTGCGGGCGGACCTGGAGCTCTTTTGTGGATGTGGCTTACGGGTGTTTTCGGTATTGCGACTAAGTATTCTGAAACCCTTATCGCAGTAAAGTATCGTGTAAAGGATCACAATGGCAATATGCTTGGCGGTGCAATGTATGCTCTGCAGCGTGGTTTTAAAAGGAAGAAGCTCGGTAAGGTGCTTGCGGTTTTATTTGCTCTTTTTGCTGCAATTGCTTCCTTTGGGATTGGTGCTGCTGTTCAGGCAAACTCGCTTTCTGAGGCGATTGTTTCAGTCGCGGGTGATGTTTCCATTGCTACCGATATGTTCTCGGTGTTTGGCTTATTCGAAACATCTCTCTTGCAAGTTATTGTTGGCTTATTGGTAGTGCTTTTTGTGGCGATTGTTATTTTGGGTGGCATTAAGTCTATTTCTCGCGTATGTGAGAAACTCATTCCCTTTATGACTATTTTCTATGTTGTTTCTTGCTTGATTCTCGTTATTATGAATGCTCCATTCCTTGGCGAAGCACTTGTTCTTATTGCTACGTGTGCCTTTACGCCGCAAGCTGCTTTTGGTGGTGCAGTTGGTACTTCTGTCATGATTGCGCTTCAGATGGGCTGCGCTCGCGGTTTGTTTTCAAATGAATCTGGTTTAGGTTCTTCTCCTTTAGTTGCCTCTGCTGCTGTTACTAGAAACCCTGCTCGTCAGGCTTTGATTTCTATGACAGGTACTTTCTGGGACACGGTAATTGTTTGTGCTTTGACCGGTCTTGCTTTGGTTTCTTCCATTCTTGCTGATCCAGAGATTGCTGCTACGTTTGTAGATGGCGGTTTTGTTGGAGCTTCGGCCGCGTTAGTAACAACGGTGTTTGCTCAGATTCCTGTTGTTGGGCCGTTTGTGTTGTGTGTTGGATTGGTTTTGTTTGCATACTCGACCATGCTTGGCTGGTCTTATTACGGCAATCGCTGCATTACCTACCTCTTCGGAAAGAACGCCATTCGCCCGTACCAGATCGTCTTCATTTTTATCTGTTTCTTGGGTGCTATTGGTGTTTCGGGTTTTGTTTGGGATATTTCTGACATGACAAATGCCTTGATGGCAATACCAAACTTAATTGCTGTTCTTGGTCTTTCGGCTTTGATTGCACGCGAAACCAAGCATTATGTATACGACGATAATCTTGATGAAATTGATGAAACACCTATTCCTATCGAAGAAACTAAATAGTTTCATGCTTTGATAGTTGGTTTGAGTGCTATAAAGCCTGCTGCTCGTGTTGGGTGGCAGGCTTTTTTATAAACCGCTCTTGGACTATAGGAAACGCGAGGATAAGGTAAGCATTTCAACCAATTGGCTGAAATAGTAATAGCGGGTGTTTTTATTGCTTTGATAGGCTGGAAAAAAGGCTTACCAATTACTGCTTTTTTAGCTGATTTAGGCGCAAAAACACATAAGCAAAACATAATTTAAAAAAATTTTTCTTGACTAGGGGGTTTCTGCGCAGTATCTTTTTAAATTGTGTCTTTTTGCAAAAAACTAGGTTCCATTGAAGGAGGAATTAACTCGTGGTTCAAGCTAAAAAACCCGACTCCACCAGCCGTTATAGGAATCGCAGAAGCTTCGCAAAGATCCCTGACGTCATGGACGTTCCAAATCTTATTGCTATCCAGACGGAAAGCTTCAAGCAATTCATGGAAGAAGGCCTTGCAAATGCCTTTTCCGACATTAGTCCTATTGAATCCAACACTAAAGATATGTGTGTCGAATTCGGAAAGTATGAATTCGGTGAACCTAAGTATAGTGTAGATGAGTGTAAGGAGCGAGACGTTTCGTATCAGGCTCCTTTGTCTGCTGAGATTCGTTTCATTAACCGAGAAACGGGCGAAATTAAAGAGCAGGAAGTTTTCATGGGAGATTTTCCTTTGATGACTCCTCGCGGTACTTTTATTATCAATGGCACTGAGCGCGTTGTTGTTTCACAGTTGGTTCGCAGTCCTGGTGTGTATTTCTCATCTGAGCGCGATAAAACATCCGACAAAACTATCTACAACGCAAAAGTTATTCCTTCTCGTGGTGCTTGGCTCGAATTTGAAACCGACAAGCGCGATATTCTTTCTGTTCGCATTGACCGCAAGCGTAAGCAGCCTGCAACTCTTTTGTTGCGTGCTCTTGGTATTGCTGAAACACGTGAAGAGATTATTGATATTCTGGGCGAATCCGAGATGGTTATCCGTACGCTTGATCGTGACCCTGCAACTACCAAAGAAGAGTCTCTCATTGAGCTCTATCGTCGCTTCCGTCCAGGCGAGCCTCCTACAATTGATTCTGCTCGTACGTTGCTTGACGGTCTTTTCTTCAATCCTCAGCGCTACGACCTTGCAAAGGTGGGACGCTATAAGATTAACAAGAAGCTTGGATTTGATCCCGAAAACAACAACTCTACGTTGACGCAAGAAGACATTATTGAAACTATGCGCTATATCGTTGCTCTTCATGATGGTGCTGAAGGTGTAACGACTGACGATATCGACCACTTTGGAAATCGTCGCATTCGTACCGTTGGCGAATTGATTCAGAATCAGTTCCGCATTGGTCTTTCACGTATGGAGCGTGTTGTTCGTGAGCGCATGAGCATGCAGGAACCTGACGATATCACGCCACAGAGCCTGATCAACATTCGTCCTATCGTTGCTGCTATCAAAGAGTTCTTTGGTTCATCACAGCTTTCTCAGTTTATGGATCAGTCAAACCCTGCTGCTGGTATTACGCATAAGCGCCGCTTGTCTGCGTTAGGTCCAGGCGGTTTGTCTCGTGAACGTGCAGGTTTTGAGGTTCGCGACGTTCATACCTCTCATTATGGTCGTATGTGCCCTATTGAGACTCCTGAAGGTCCAAACATTGGTCTTATTGGTTCGCTTGCAACCTATGCACGCATCAACCCTTACGGCTTTATTGAAACTCCTTACCGTCGCATTGTTGATGGAAAGGTTACCGACGATATCGACTACCTCACTGCTGATGAGGAAGAGAAATACACGATTGCCCAGGCAAACGAAACCTTCAATCTTGAAACGCGTGAGTTTGGTCACTTTGATGATGAAGGTAACTTCGTTAAAGCAACTAAGGTTCTCTGCCGTACTAAAGATGCCAATGGTGTTTTCGGTGAGCCTGACGAAGTCAATCCAATGAATGTTCAATATATGGATGTTTCTCCTCGTCAGATGACCTCCGTTGCTACGTCTTTGATTCCTTTCTTGGAACACGACGACGCAAACCGTGCTTTGATGGGATCGAACATGCAGCGCCAGGCAGTGCCTTTGCTTCGTCCAAATGCACCTTTGGTTGGTACGGGTATTGAGCATCGTATTGCGGTTGACTCTGGTGAGATTCTTGTTGCTCAGAACAGCGGTGTAGTTGACTACGTTGATGGTCAAACCATTATTGTTGAGCGCGAAGACGGCGAATACGATGAATACCTCATTCCTAAGTTCCAGCGCTCTAACCAGAGCGGTTGCATGAACCACAAACCAATTGTTGCTAAGGGTGATGAAGTTTGCAAGGGCGATGTTCTTGCTGATGGTCCTTCTTGTGACAAGGCAGAGCTTTCACTCGGACAGAACCTCATGGTTGCTTACATGCCGTGGGAAGGCTACAACTACGAGGACGCTATCATTGTTTCCGAGCGTGTTGTAGCTGAAGATCTCCTTACCTCTATTCATATTTCCGAGTATGAAATCGACGCACGCGATACTAAGCTTGGACCTGAGGAAATCACGCGCGAAATCCCTAACATTTCTGAAGATATGATTTCTGATCTTGATGCTGACGGTATTATTCGCGTTGGTGCTGAGGTTTTCCCTGGTGATGTTCTGGTTGGTAAGGTAACCCCTAAGGGCGAAACTGAACTTACCGCTGAAGAGCGCTTGCTCCGTGCAATCTTTGGTGAGAAGGCTCGTGAGGTTCGTGATACTTCCTTAAAAGTTCCTCATGGTTCTGGCGGACGCGTAATTAATGTTGTTCGCTCCTCACGTCTTGATGGTGACGAGCTTGCGCCTGGTGTTAACGAGCTTGTTCGTGTTTTTGTTGCTCAGAAGCGTAAGATTCAGCAGGGCGACAAACTTTCTGGTCGTCATGGTAACAAGGGTGTTATTTCTCGTATTCTTCCTGTTGAAGACATGCCTTACTTGGCAGACGGTACTCCCGTTGACGTTATCTTGAACCCCTTGGGTGTCCCTTCTCGTATGAATGTTGGTCAGCTTCTTGAAAACCATCTTGGTTGGGCAGCTAAGTGGGGTTGGTCTGATGAAGAGGAAACCAATGAGGTTGTAGAAGGACCAATGCATGTAGCAACTCCAGTATTTGACGGTGCTACTGAGAAAGAAATTTCTGACGCAATCGAGAAGGCAAACCGTAACCTTATTAATATTCATCGTGAAAAATATGGCGATAAGGCTCGCGTTGAGTTTGTTCCTCAGCTTTCACGTACAGGTAAAACTTGGCTCTTTGATGGTCGTACGGGCGAGAAGTTCCGTGAACCTATCACCGTTGGTCAGTCTTACATCTTGAAGTTGGGTCACTTGGTTGATGACAAGATTCATGCTCGCTCAACTGGTCCTTACAGCTTGATTACTCAGCAGCCTTTGGGTGGTAAAGCTCAGTTCGGTGGTCAGCGCTTTGGTGAGATGGAAGTTTGGGCGTTGTACTCTTACGGCGCTTCTAACGTACTTCAGGAAATCCTGACCATTAAATCTGACGATACTTCTGGTCGTGTTAAGGCTTACGAGGCAATCGTTAAGGGTGAAACCATTCCTGCTCCTGAGGTTCCTGAATCCTTTAAGGTTCTTATTAAGGAAATGCGTTCATTGTGTCTGAATGTTGAACTTGAGGGTCATTCCCATGAGGCTATTGACATTTTGCACGACGCTGAAAACAGCACTGAGGAATTGATCGGTACTCCTCTTGATTCCTCTAAAGAGGAAGAAGAAGACGATCTTTTGGGATCAATCGCTGCTGAATTGGGCGATATTCTCAATGATGATGAAAAGGAAACTGATGACACTATCGATCTTATCGGTAAGGGAGAGGAGATGTAAATGAGCGAATTTGATGTAAACAATTTTGACGCTATCCGCATCTCTCTCGCGAGCGCTGAAGACGTACGCGGTTGGTCTCGTGGTGAGGTTAAGAAGCCTGAGACAATCAACTATCGCACCTTAAAACCTGAAAAAGACGGTCTGTTCTGTGAAAAGATCTTTGGTCCAACCAAGGATTGGGAGTGCGCTTGCGGAAAATATAAGCGCATCCGCTTTAAGGGTATTGTGTGCGAGCGATGCGGTGTAGAGGTTACTCGCTCTAAGGTTCGTCGTGAGCGTATGGGTCATATTGAACTCGCTGCTCCTGTTTCTCATATTTGGTATTTCAAGGGTTCACCTTCCCGTTTAGGCTATCTTTTGGACATTGCTCCTAAAGAACTCGAAAAGGTTCTTTATTTCGCCAGTTCAATTATTACCAAAGTTGATAAAGAAGCTCGCGAAGAAGACGCAGAAGAGTTACGTGATGAATTGGCAGCTGATTTGGAAGAATTGGATGCTGAGCGCGATCGCTTGATCGAGGCAACTCGTCGTCTCTCGGTAAACTACATTCCTGAAGAGGACGAATTTGTTGATGATATCGACGAAGATGAGCGTATGACTCCTGAAGAAGTTGAGGAAGAAATCGCTGACATTTTCGAAGAGTTCAATGAGCGCAAGGCGTTGCGTACTGAGGCTTTGGATGCGTTCATGAAGATTGAGCCAAAGCAATTGGTTCCTGATGAAGCTTTGTATCGTGAAATGCGCCTTAATTACTCTGATTACTTCAAGGGTGGTATGGGCGCTGAGGCTGTTCGTGATCTTCTTGACGAGATTGATCTCGAAGCAACTGCAACCGAGCTCCGTGAAACCGTTGCAACAGGTAAGGGTCAAAAGCGCACTAAGGCCATTAAACGTCTTAAGGTCGTAGACGCTTTCTTGCACTCTTCAAACAAGCCTTCCGACATGATCTTGGATGTAATTCCTGTTATTCCTCCTGATCTTCGTCCTATGGTTCAGCTTGATGGTGGTCGTTTTGCAACGTCTGACCTCAATGATCTGTATCGTCGTGTTATTAACCGTAATAATCGTTTGAAGCGCCTCCTTGATCTCGGTGCACCAGAAATCATTGTCAACAACGAAAAGCGCATGCTTCAAGAGGCAGTAGATAGTTTGTTTGACAACGGTCGTCGTGGTCGTCCGGTAACGGGTCCTGGCAATCGTCCTTTGAAATCTTTGTCCGATATGCTCAAGGGCAAGCAGGGTCGCTTCCGTCAGAACCTTTTGGGTAAGCGCGTTGACTATTCTGGTCGTTCTGTAATTGTTGTTGGTCCTCAGCTTAAGCTTCACCAGTGCGGTTTGCCTTCCGCAATGGCTCTTGAATTGTTTAAGCCGTTCGTTATGAAGCGTTTGGTTGAACTTGAATATGCGGCAAACATCAAGGCTGCAAAGCGTGCTGTTGATCGTGGTGCAAGCTATGTTTGGGACGTATTGGATCAGGTTATCACTGAGCATCCTGTGCTTTTGAACCGCGCTCCTACCTTGCATCGTTTGGGTATTCAAGCGTTTGAACCTGTTTTGGTTGAAGGTAAGGCAATTCGTTTGCATCCTTTGGTATGTACAGCCTTTAACGCTGACTTTGACGGTGACCAAATGGCTGTTCATGTCCCATTGGGTAATGAAGCTCAGGCAGAAGCACGCGTTTTGATGCTTTCGGCTAACAATATTAAATCTCCTGCTCATGGTCGTCCTTTGACCGTTCCTACTCAAGATATGATTATCGGTCTGTACTACCTAACGGCAGCTCGCGATAATTTCCCTGGAGAAGGTCGTGCGTTTATCGACTTCGATGACGCAATGAACGCCTATGATGCTCGTGCAGAGCTCGACCTTCAGGCAAAGATCTGGGTTCGTCTTACCAAGGACACTCAAGTTGCTTCAGCCTTCAGTGTTTTTGAAGAGCATAAAGCGGGCGAGCGTATTGAGACTACGGTTGGTCGTATCACGTTCAACGCTGTGTTGCCGGACGATTATCCTTTCTTGAACTACGAAATGAATAAGACTGAGATTTCTCGTTTGGTTGAAGATTGCTGTAATCATTACACCACCAGCGAAATGGGTCCTATCTTGGATGGCTTGAAGGAAGCTGGCTTCCACTATGCAACGCGCGCTGGTGTAACCGTTTCTGTTTATGACGCAACTATTCCTCCTAACAAGGGTGAAATTCTTGCTCGCGCCGATGAAAAGGTTGCTGCTATTGACGAAGACTATGAAATGGGTCTTATGTCTGACGAAGAGCGCCATAAGCAGATTGTTGACATCTGGAATGCTGCTAATGAAGAAGTTGGCGAAGCAATGGCCAATAACTTCGACAAGTTCAATCCAATCTACATGATGGCCTTCTCTGGTGCTCGTGGCAACATCAAGCAGATTCGTCAGCTAGCTGGTATGCGTGGTTTGATGTCTGACCCGAAGGGTGAGATTATTGACCGTCCTATTAAGGCAAACTTCCGCGAGGGTCTTTCCGTTTTGGAATACTTTATTTCAACTCACGGTGCTCGTAAGGGCTTGGCGGACACGGCATTGCGTACTGCTGACTCTGGTTATTTGACCCGTCGTTTGGTCGACGTCGCTCAAGACGTTATTATTCGCGAAATCGACTGCGGCACTACTGATGGTGTTGAGTGCTCACTCCTTAATGCTAAGGGTGAAATTGACGATTCTCTCGTTGGTCGTTGCTTGGCTGCACCTGCAGTAAGCGAGACCACCGGTGAAGTAATCATGGAAGCAGGAGAGTATCCTTCTTCTGTTGCTCAACTCCAAGAACTTGCTGATGCGGGCGTTAAAGTCATTAAGCATCGCGCTGTCATGACCTGTCATGCTGAACATGGCATTTGTCAGAAGTGCTACGGTTGGGACTTGGCAACTTCTCGTCCTGTTAATATTGGTACTGCAGCTGGTATTATCGCTGCTCAGTCTATTGGTGAACCTGGTACCCAGCTTACGATGCGTACCTTCCATACGGGCGGTGTTGCAGGTGAAGACATCACGCATGGTCTTCCTCGTGTTACCGAGCTTTTTGAGGCTCGTAAGCCTAAAGGCCAGGCTGTTCTTGCTGAAATCGCAGGTACTCTTCAGGTTACGGGTGACAAGAACAGTAAGACGCTTACGGTTCATGATCAGGAAGGCAATATTCGTGAGTATGTTGTTTCTGCTCGCGCGCAGCTTTTACCTGGTGTTACTGATGGTTGTGAGGTGCAGGTTGGTCAGCAGCTCACTAAGGGTTCAGTTAACCCTCATGACTTACTGCGCTTGACTGATCCAAACACCACGCTCCGTTACATCGTTGATCAGGTTCAGGATGTTTACGTATCCCAGGGTGTAGATATTAACGATAAGCACATTGAGGTTATTGCTCGCCAGATGCTCCGCAAGGTTGCAGTTACCGATCCAGGTGATTCCGATTACCTCCCAGGACGTCAGGTTAACCGTTTCGAATTCGAAAAGGTTGCTAATGACTTAGTTCTTGAGGGCAAGAATCCTCCTGTTGGGCAGCCTTTGCTTCTTGGTATTACTAAGGCATCTTTGGCAACTGATTCATTCCTTTCCGCTGCATCATTCCAGGAAACCACCAAGGTTTTGACTGACGCTGCTATTGAGGGTAAGGTTGACACGCTTCAGGGTCTCAAGGAAAACGTTATTATCGGTAAGCCTATTCCTGCTGGTACGGGTCTCAAGCGCTATCATGATGTTGGACTTACCTATCATGGTATTCCTGTTGGTAAGCCTGAGGGCGATCGTCTTCCAGATTCTGCACCAGAAGCCTTGCGCGAAATCGAGGACTTGTTGCCTCAACCACAGGATTGGTCTCTCGATGGCGACGGTTATTTGGGCGCTGGTTCTGATTATGCGAGCTACTTTGCCTCTATTACTGCAGGTTATCGTGCTAACAATCTCACCGACGAAGAGGCTCGACTCTATATCTATGATGACTTGGGCGTTTCTCAGCGTTGGGCAAACAAATTCAGTGAAGCAGGTATTGAAACGGTAGCTGATTTGGTTGGTCATACTGAAGATGAGCTGTTGCGCATTGAAGGCATTGGAACGAAAGCTATCGAGGAACTCAAGCAGGGTCTAGAAGCTCATGGTCTTTCCAAAGTTATCGAAGATGATCTCTCCGCTTCTCGTGACGATATGAGCCAGTTGCTTGATATGGTCTTTTCTCCAGACGACACGGTTCTTATTGGTGGAGACAAACCCGCAACCTTCAGTACCGAAGGCGAGGATATGCTTGGTGAAGCCCTTCCACCTCGCTCTTATCAGCGCAATCTTGAGGAGCTTGATGCATTATTGGGATCTTCTGATTTGGGCTTTGGTATTACGAGCGAAGAAGATGAAGCTTCTAGCAACTCTGATACTGAATAAATCAATACGGAATACTGTATTTGTGTTTGATATTGTGTGAAACTAAACGCCCCCGTTTTCGGGGGCGTTTTTGTAAGGGGAGAACATGAGTTCATTCTTATTTGCTGACATTTCTTTATTAACTGAAAAAGGAAGCTACATTCCTCATGCGTTCGTGGGAGTTTCAGACAAGGCAATTGAGTATGTGGGTACGGATGATCCGCGCGAAGTGAATCACGGAGTGTATGACGAGATATATGATGGTCGAGGAAAACTCTTAATGCCGGGGCTTTACAACGCTCATTCCCATGTTCCTATGACGCTTTTACGCGGACGCGGAGAAAACCTTGATCTTGATCATTGGCTCAATGATTCTATCTTTCCTTTTGAGGATCATATTCAAGATAACGATGCTTACGTTGCTACGATGCTTGGTATTGCCGAGATGCTCCGTTTTGGGGTGGTTTCCTTTTCTGATATGTACTACCAATCTGATGCGCGCGCAAAAGCGATTATTGAGTCTGGGGTAAAAGCTAATTTGGGTCATTCAATTGTTTGTTTTGATCCAGAAAAAGAATATGCCGATCTTGACGCTTGTAAACTCAATGAACATCTAGTCAGAGATTACCATAAAGCTGCAGATGGCAGACTTCTAATTGATTTCAATCTTCATGCCGAATATACCTCCACCCCAAAAATTGCTCATGGTTTAGCGGATGCCGCCGTAAAAGCAGGTGTTCGTATGCAGGTTCATGTGAGCGAAACAAAAGGTGAAGTGGAGGGTTGCAAGGAACGTCATGGGCTTAGCCCGGTGGCGTATCTGAAAAAATGTGGTTTATTTGATGTTCCCACTACCGCTGCGCATTGTGTTTGGTTGGATGACGATGACTACCGTATTCTTTCGGAAAGTAACGTTTTTGTTGCCACCTGTCCTGCATCGAATGCAAAGCTTGGTAGTGGTATAGCTGATGTGTTGGCTATGAAAAAGGCGGGCATTGTTGTCTCGTTGGGAACTGATGGAGTGGCAAGCAATAATAACCACAACATGTTTAAAGATCTCTATCTTTTGGCACTCATGCAGCGTGCGAAGGATTCGAACCCTCGAGGTCTATCCTCTTCGGAACTGATTGAAATAGCTACGCGCAGCGGTGCGTTTTCTCAAGGACGAGACGATTGCGGAATGATACAGGTTGGCGCTCGTGCTGACCTCATTGTTCTAGATATCGATACGCCCTGGATGACTCCGGTTGATTCTATGTCAAGTAACTTGGTGTATTCCGCAGAAGGAAGTGACGTCGTTTTAACGATGGTTGATGGTTCGGTCCTTTATAAAGAAGGAGACTATCTCAGTATTGATATCGAACGTATGAAGTATGAAGTCATACGTTCTCGCGAAGCTATTGTATCTAAGCTTGGAGAAGACGTATAACCATTCATGTAGCGATCTAATCTTGGATTGATGTCTTCGCTGCGCTATTCTGGTATTCGGTATTTTACGTAAGGATGTATTGATGAAAACATATCTTTCAGACGATCGAACTCCTCCATCAAGTCAAATTGGTGCTGCCTTGGATTCTCTTGCTAAGACAATTCATGAACGCAGGAGCGCAGGGGAAGAGAGCTATACCTATTGTCTTCTTACCGGCGATCTCGATAAACTGCTAAAAAAACTGGTTGAAGAAGCACATGAAACTACGCTTGCGGCAAAAGATATTCAGGCTCTTAGCGGTCGCGACCATACGAGTGAAGAATACAATGCAAACCTCGACCATTTTCGCTATGAAGCAGGGGACGTTGTATATCATCTTTTGGTTCTCCTTGAGCGTAACGGTATTGACCTGGAAGAGTTTGCTGCTGAGCTTAATTCTCGTATGACCGAAGAAGAGATTGCGCGTCGTGGTGGCGTTGTGCTCTTAAAGCCTGAGCATGTAAATAGAGGCAATCACTAGCAACAACTCATGCAAAAACAACTTGCACATTGTTTATTTGCGCATGAAGCAAATAGAAGATAGTGAGGTAAAAGTATGACAAAGCTTTTTGGCACCGACGGAGCGCGCGGTGTTGCAAATGTTGAACTTACGGCAGATATAGCATTCAAACTTGGTCAGGCAGCTGTCGAGTTTCTTGGGAAGACCATTGTTGTTGGCAAGGACACACGCATTTCAGGTGATATGCTCGAAGCAGCCCTCAATGCGGGAATCATGAGTAAGGGCGGTACGGTTCTTAGCGCAGGGATTATTCCCACTCCAGGGGTTGCTTTCTTGACTCGTGAGCTTTATGCAGATGGTGGCGTTGTGATTTCTGCCTCTCATAATCCTCCTGAATACAACGGTATCAAATTCTTCGACGGGCAAGGATTTAAACTCCCTGATGAAGTAGAAAGCAAGCTTGAAGAGTTTGTATATTCAGGCGGAACCCCTGTCGCAGAGCTTCCTGGTGGAGCCGAGGTTGGGGTAGTGGTTCCGGTGGAAAATGCCTGCGAGCTGTATATCAATCATGCGATCGATATTGTAAAGTCTGAGGGTATCTCCTTTGATGGTCTTTTGATTGCTCTTGATACGGGTCATGGTGCCGCGTCACTTACAACCGCTTATGCTCTTGAGGCTTTAGGTGCAAGGGTTGAAGTTATCAATGACGATTTTTCCGGCACTGATATCAATGTTGAATGTGGCTCAACTCATCTTGAGCCTCTAAAGGAACTTGTTTTTAAAACGGGTGCTCAAATTGGTATTGCTCATGACGGAGATGCCGATCGCGTTATGTTTATTGATGAGTTAGGCAATGAGATTGATGGTGATGTTGTAGAGGCGGTTTGTGCGATAGATCTTAAAGAGCGCGGCCTTTTATCTGGTAACACCGTTGTTTCTACTGTTATGTGCAACTTGGGATTTACGCAAGCCATGAAACAGGCAGATATCGATGTTATTCAAACGCAAGTTGGTGACCGCTATGTTTTAGAGCAGCTGCGTAAAGGGAAGTATGTTTTGGGCGGTGAGCAAAGTGGTCATATGATCTTTCTGAAGCATAACTCTACGGGTGATGGATTGGTTACTGCTTGTCAGTTCCTTTCTGCCTGCCTACGAAAGGGTGGCTGTGTTTCAGAGGTTGCTTCGGTGATGAAACGTTTTCCTCAGGAACTTATCAATGTAAAGGTTTTTGATAAACATGCGGTTGAGTCCAATGAGGCAGTAGCTGAGGTAATTGCTCAAGAAGCACAGAAGTTAGGAGACTCAGGTCGTATCCTTGTTCGCCCGAGTGGTACAGAGCCTCTTGTTCGCGTTATGGTTGAAGCAGCAACGCATGAAGAGGCTTTTAGAGTTGCAGAAACAATTGCGCACGTCATCGAGCAGCAGCTTGGTTCGGAATAGCTTTTTTATGGTTGGAATCCTTGCCTGTGCAGGGAGAGTGCTAGATGTGATAAGATCTAGCGTTGGTATTGTGAAATCGGAAGGAAGTCTGTATGTCGGGACATTCAAAATGGGCAACAACGAAGCATCGTAAAGCAGCTCAGGACGCAAAACGTTCAGCTCTTTTCTCTAAGCTTTCGCGTAATATTACGGTAGCTGCTAAAGAGGGCGGCGACCCTAATCCTGACAACAACGCTTCTCTTGCTGCCGCGATTGATAAGGCAAAGAGTTATTCCTTGCCTAAAGATAAAATTAAAACCGCAATTGATAAAGCATTTGGCTCAGGCAAAGATGCTGCTAATTATGAATCGGTTGTTTATGAGGGTTATGGTCCTTGTGGCGTGGCAATTTACTGTGAAGCCTTGACCGATAATCGTAATCGTACTGCAGCTGACGTTCGCGCCGCTTTTACGCATCATGGCGGAAATCTGGGTACCTCTGGCTCTGTTGCCTTTCAGTTTGAACGCAAAGGTCAAATCTTGGTAGAAAAGGTTATCAAGAGCGAAGAGAAAAAGGTTGCCGATAAAGAGAACGCTGTTGATGAAGATGAATTCATGATGGCAGTTGCTGAAGCAGGCGGAACTGATTATGAAGATGCTGGCGATGAATGGATTGTATATACCAGCCCAACAGATTTGATGGCTGTAAAGAATGCGCTCAATGAAGCAGGCATTATTACTAAGGGTGCAGAGTTCATTATGGAGCCAACCACTCCCGCAACGGTTAGCGTATCTGATGCCAAAAAGGTTATGCGTTTGATTGATCGTCTTGAAGAGCTCGAAGACTTACAGAACGTTTATCACGCAATGGATATCACTGACGAAATTGCAGAGGCTCTCGAAGACGAGTAGGTATCGTTGTTTTTTCTCTAAAAATGTAAAAAAGGTCGCATTTTGCGGCCTTTTTTCTTCTGAAAAAACTTTATGAAAAGCCCTAAAACATTGGTTGAGGGACGCAATTTCATCGCATGCTGTGCTATCATGGGTCTACTCTAAGCATTAAACGCACTACTTAATCACACTACGATGCTCAAGGGGTAATTTGGTGTCTGAACAGGCAAATATTCTTTCTTTTGATGAGGTGAAATCCCGCGGGGCTTCACGTCGTCGTGCTGTTCACGCCCAAGGTCAACATGCCTCATCTCGTTCTTCGTTATATTCACGCAAATCTGCAACAGGCGAGCGTCTTTCTAATCAAGCTTCTTTAAATCGTTCTGGTCGTATTTCTGTTCAGCAAAATGGTTATCACAGAAGTAATCAACAAGCACGCCAGATACCGCGTTCGATGCACGCGAATGCTTCTTCACAAAGAAGGTCGTCTACTTCAGTTTCTCCGAGACGTTCTGCTCGAGTTTCACAGGAAGGCTCTCAGCGTTTTGCTTCTTCAAGAAACTCAAGGAGTTCAAGAGAGGCTTCTAGTGAACCTACCTTTATGCAGGGTTTAAAGAAACGCGCTCGTTCGGCAAAAGCAGAAAGAGAATTTAACAAAACAATTTCTTCCAAGGAATCGCGAAACGAAGAGCCTACAAGCAGAGCTGCTCTTTATGAAATGCGTATGGGGAGGACTCAAAAGCGTTCGACGAAAATGCAGAATGATTCTTCTTCTGGTAACTCAAAAAGAGCAAAAAGTGTTTCTTTGTCTTCGTTGTTTTCTTGGATGAGTTCCACCATTGCTTCTCGTTTTGTGATCGCGGGCTGTTGTGTCTTCTTTACTTTCGTTATGCTTTATCAGCCCTTAGCTGACTATTACGATGAGTCTAGACAGCTCCAACAGCTTGAGGCTGAGTATTCTGCGCTCGAGGAGCAAAATGCGTCTCTTAAGTCAGAGATTGATTACCTTAATACGGATGCAGGTTTAGAAGACTATGCTCGATATAAGCTTGGATATATTCGTGCTGACGAACAAACTGCAACCGTTGAAAACATAGAGCCTTCTTCCAAGGTAAATGACACAAGTGGATCTATTTCCTATTCCATTCCTGCGGGCAGTGTCCCCGCTCCTGATACTTGGTATTCGGGGGTTTTAGATTTCATTTTTGGGTACGGAAAGTAAGCATATGAAATGTGCAGCTATTGATATTGGGACGGTAACCTGCCGTCTTTTAATTGCTGATGTCGCTGATGGAAAACTCACTGAAACAGTGAGACGTTGTGAAATAACCAATCTAGGTGTCGGTGTTGATAAAACATCCCTTCTTCAGAAAGATGCTATTGAACGCGTTGTAAATCAGATAAAGGAGTATGTTGTCCTCATTGACCAAGAGAGTGCAAAGGCGTCAAATGAGGATTCTTCTACGCGCATGCCTATTATTGCGTTTGCGACAAGTGCTGCTCGTGATGCTAAAAACTCCTCAGAGCTTATTTCTCGGCTTGAGGAGCTAGGAGTAAAGCTTTCGGTTATTTCAGGCACGAAAGAAGCATCACTTTCCTTTAAGGGGGCTTCTTCTTGTTTTGATAACGAAGTATTAATGGTAGTAGACATTGGCGGAGGGTCGACAGAGGTAATTTTTGGTTTAGCGGGGAGTGACCCACTCTTTAGCCATTCGTTTGATATTGGTTGCCGCCGAATTACTGAGCGTTTTCTTCCGTCTGATCCACCCAGTGCAAAAGAACTTGCCTGTGCTGCTGAATATATCGAAAAGGAAATGACTCCTTATTTTATTGAATGCTTGGAAAAACTTCCGTCTTCCCTCGATAGAGTAGTGGCTGTTGCTGGAACGGCAACGAGTGTTGTTTCTGTCGATAAAAAAATGGAAGTATACGATTCAGATGTCGTTCATGGGACAGTTGTTTCGCTTGATGTGCTTTTTCGGATTTATCACTTACTTGCTTTAATGCCGCTTGAACAACGCAAACAGGTTGTTGGCCTTGAACCGCAAAGGGCGAGCGTAATTGTTGCGGGAATGCTTATTCTTGCGGTTGTTCTTAAGCTTGCAAAAATGAATTCGTTTACGGTGAGCGAATTAGATATTTTGCACGGTATTCTTCTTGAAGAACCCTCTAATTATTTGTTATGATGTCAAAGCTGTATCTAAGATAGCACCAAGGGAGCGTGGCGGAATTGGCATACGCAGCGGACTTAAAATCCGCCGCCTTCGGGCTTGAGGGTTCGAGTCCCTCCGCTCCTACCAGTTCTTTGTTTTTGTGTTGCATAGTTTTATTTTGAGAAGTATAACTGTGTAGATGGCGATAACGGTACAATCCGAAAGCGAATTTATGACCAGTAGTAATCAGCTTCCCAATTTCAGTGGTGCTCAAAGTTTGTTCGAAGATTTTCTTGCTCAACAACTTGATACTAACGAAGGGCTTTTAAATCAAGATTCACCTTCGTTGTTTGAAAAGTATCTCAATGCTTGTGCAGACCGTGCAGGTGAGATAATTAACTCGTTTATTCCTCGAGGTTCTCATCCTGATATGGAAACCTACCTGTATGGTCCTTTGTTGAAATACAGCAAGAACAGCGGCAAGCGTCATCGTCCCTTAATTTGTGTTGCTGCGTGCAATGCTGTTGGGGGAGAGGAATTTCGTGCATATTCCTCCGCTGCTGCTATTGAGCATTTTCACACGGCTGCGCTTATTCATGATGATATTGCCGACGAGGCGGAGTTACGTCGCGGCGAACCTTGCATGCATTTAACGGAAGGTGAAGGTCTTGCTATCAATGCGGGAGATCTCGCTCTCTCAATTGTTAATGGTATTGTGATGCGAGATCCGAACCTCGATGATTCCATGAAGGTGCGTGTTGCACTCGAATTGGTTGGTATGGCTCAAAGTACCGTTGAAGGTCAGGCTCTTGATATTGGTTGGGCTCGTGATGGGCGCTACGATATTACCACTGACGATTATTTTGCAATGGCAATGCATAAAACCGCCTATTATTCTGGCGCCGTTCCTCTTGTTGTTGGTGCGATGGTTGGCGGTGCAAGTGATGAGGTTATTGAGGGTCTTCGTTCGTTTGGTTTAGACACTGGTCTTGCTTTTCAGATTCAAGATGACCTTTTGAATCTCGTTGGCACAAAAGAGGCCAAGGAAAAGGATTATCGAAGCGATATTACCGAGGGCAAGCGTACCCTTGTTGCCGTTCATGCGTTGCACAATTCTCCTCAAAACGAACGTCTAATTGAAATTCTTTCTTCAAAGGAAAAGAATCCAGAAATCCTCGAAGAAGCGGTTCAGATAATGAAAGATGCAGGTAGCATCGATTATGCTCGCTCCTATGCTCAAGATTTGGTTTCTCGGGCAAAAGAACGTTTAGTGAAGGTTCTCGAGCCTTCAAATGGACGTGCTATCCTTATTTCAATGGCTGATTGGTTTGTCGATCGTTTGAAGTAAGAGGAATATGGAAGCTATTACTTTGTATGATACGGGTGCCGCCGTAGAAGATATTCAGCGAAAGCTTGTTTCTTTAGGATATCTTTTTGATGATGATATTACGGGCACGTATGATGAACGTACTGCATCTGCAGTGCGTTCATTTGCAAGTGCTTCGGGGCTTTCGGAAACTTCAGAAGTGGATGAGCAAGTTTGGGCTCGTCTTGTTGATGCCACCTATGAACTCGGTGACCGTGTGTTATATCTTCGTGTTCCTTATTTTCACGGGCACGATGTCGCTCTTTTGCAGAAGGCTCTTTCGGCTCTTGGCTTTTCCTGTGGTGAATGTGATGGCATTTTTGGAGTTCACACAGAAGATGCGCTTCGCAAATTCCAACTCAATATGGGTCTTCCTTCAGATGGCATCGCGGGGGCGTTTACGTTTCGCGAAATAACTAATCTTCAACATTCTTGGAAAGATAAAGATTCGTTTAGTCCTATTCCTCATTTGGGTTTTGCGCGTGCTTCAGAAGTGCTCGAGAAGAACTTACTGTGTCTTTTTGGAACATCTCAGTTTACGCGTTCGGTTGCTGCTCGTATGTCTAATCTTGCTATGGCAACCAATCCTACCTCACAGGTTACAAGTGCTGATTCTTTATTGGTTTCTCCTGATGAAGCAATGATGTTTGTTCAAATTCTTTCGGCGGATGAAACTCCGATTGATCAGATTCCTGTTGTTGAATTTGAACCAGAAAACTCACTCTCGCTTCGTCTTTCGCAAGCGCTACGTGTTGCTCAACGCTCGTCGGAGCGTGTCGCTATTCGTATTCCTAGTGATACATGGGAAGATGCTGGTGAGGCTCGTTCGGCTCAGCATTATGCGATTGTTTTGCTTGATGCTCTCTGTACTGCGCTCGTGTCTCTCTCTGAATAGTTTTATGCTTTCATATTTGTATAAGGCGTTCAGTTTTACGATTGATTTGCGTCGTTGTTATATACTGTCTTGCGGGTATTAAACGAAAGGCATATATGAAACATTCAGCTCTTATTCTTGCCGCCGGTGCAGGAACTCGCATGAAGTCCTTAAAACCAAAAGTTGCTCACGAGATAATGAATAAGCCGCTTGTTCGTTGGGTTATTGATGCAGCTCATGGGGCAGGTGTTAATCAGATCGTTAGTGTTATCGGGCATGGTCGTGAAGCGGTTGAACCCTTGGTTGCAGATACGGTTTCGGTTATCCAGGAAGAGCAGCTCGGAACTGCGCATGCGGTTCAGGTTGCCGAACCTGCCTTTAAAGATAAAACGGGATCTCTTGTTGTTCTTACGGGTGATTCGCCTTTAGTTACTTCTGAAACTATCGAAAAACTCTTTTCCGTCCGAGAAAAAGAAAATGCTGCGGTTGTTGTGCTAACAATGGATGTTGAAGACCCTTTTGGTTATGGTCGTATCGTCCGTGATTCTGATGGTCAAATTTGCAGTATTGTTGAACAGAAAGACTGTTCAGAAGCCCAAATGGTAATTAAAGAATGCAATTCGGGCTTCTATTGCTTTGATACGGCATTTCTTTTTGAAGCATTGCATGAGGTTTCCTCTGATAATGCTCAGAACGAGTTTTATCTTACCGATGTTGTATCGATTGCTCGTTCTAAAGGGAAGAAAGTTCTTGCCTTGAAGGCTGTAGACCCAAGGGAATGCTTGGGAGTTAATTCTCGTGTTCAGCTTGCAGAGGCCACTCAGATTCTCCAGGAAAGAATTAATACCTTCCACATGAATAATGGCGTTACCATCATGGATCCTCGAACTACTTGGATTGGTCCTGATGTAACCATCGAACAAGATGTTGAGCTTTTGCCCATGACGTTCTTGTTTGGCAAAACCTCGATTGGTAAGGGAACGGTTGTTGGCCCTAACTCTCGTTTGATCGATACTATAGTTGGGTCGAATTGTGCTATTGAGGAAACCATTGCTCTTGAAACGGTTATCGACAACGAAGTAACTACGGGCCCCCGTGCTTATTTGAGGCCACTTACGCATTTATGTGATGGTTCTAAGGTGGGGACGCACGTTGAAATCAAAAAATCAACGATTGGCGTGGGTTCAAAGGTTCCGCATCTTTCCTATATTGGTGATGCCACCCTTGGAAAAGACATTAATATTGGTGCTGGAACTATTACTTGTAACTACGACGGCGAGAAAAAATGGCCAACTGTCATTGAAGATGATGTTTTTGTTGGAAGTGATGTAATGCTCGTTGCGCCGGTAACTATTGGCGAAGGTGCTTTGATTGGCGCCGGTTCGGTAATAACTAAAGATGTTTCTGCGTATGCATTAGGTTTAGGCCGCGCTCGACAAACGGAAATCCCTCATTGGAACGAAAAAAATAAGGAAGAGTAGAAAATACCGCTTAGATATTGTATGGGAACGTATTAAGATATCCAACGTGTGAAGTAACTGTTCTATTGAACGAGAGTAAAAGGAATCACCATGAGCAATATGACAAAAACCTTGGCAATCTTTTCTGGCTCAACGTGTCCAGAACTTGCTGAAGAAATCGCTTCTTCCCTTGGAACTACCCTAGGGAATGTAAAGTTGGAAAAGTTTTCTAACGGTGAAATTTACGCTCGTTATCTTGAAAGTGTTCGAGGCGCGGATGTTTTCATTGTTCAGTCAACTTCTACGCCAAATGTCAACGAAGCAATTATGGAGCTTCTCATTATGGCCGATGCCGCTAAACGTGCTTCGGCTCGTACTGTTAATGCGGTTGTTCCTTGCTATGGTTATGCTCGTCAGGACAGAAAAGCTGCCGCTCGTGAGCCTATTACCGCAAAGTTGGTAGCAAATCTCATGACGGTTTCAGGCATCAATCGTGTTATTACGGTTGATCTTCACCAAGGTCAGATTCAGGGTTTCTTTGATACTCCCGTAGATCACTTAACTGCTTTACCTATCTTTGCGGATTACTTCAAGAAGAAGGGTCTTACGTCAGAAAATCTTTGTGTCGTCAGCCCTGATGTTGGTCGTGCGAAAGCTGCTAAGAAGCTTTCCGATATGCTTGAGTCGGATTTGGCGATTATGCATAAGGGCCGTCCGGGTCATAATAAGGCTGAAATCACAGCGCTTATCGGAGATGTTACGGGTAAAACCTGTATCGTTAACGACGATATGATCGACACTGCGGGAACGCTTTGTGCCGCCGTTGCAACGCTTAAGGAAAAAGGTGCCGATAAGGTATATGTTTGTGCTTCTCATCCTGTGTTCTCTGGTCCAGCATATGAACGCATCGCGGAATCTCAGATTGATGAAGTGGTAGTTTGCAATACCATTCGTATTCCTGAAGAGCGTCGTACGGGCAAAATCAGGGTTATTTCCGTCGCTCCACTTTTGGCTCGTGCTATCAGGAACGTGTATACCAACGAATCTGTTGCCTCTTTGTTCGATCCAGAGTTTGCTCTGTAGGATTTCATTACGATGTTCGCAATTATTGGCTTAGGCAATCCAGGGGAAGAGTACGCTCATACACGTCACAATGCTGGTTTTGAAACGGTTGATTTGCTCGCCGAGGAACTAGGTGTCACGTACTGGAAAACAACCTGTGGTGCTCTTGTGGGCTCGGGTAAAATCACCCTTAACGGTGTGCGCATGGAGGTTTTGCTTGTAAAACCTCAAAGTTTTATGAATCTCTCAGGCGGTCCCGTTTCTCATCTCTGTAAAGAATATGGCCTTGGTGTTGATGATCTGATTGTCGTACATGACGAACTCGACATTCCCTCAACGTCCATACGTGTGAAAAAGGGCGGTGGGCACGCGGGTCATAATGGTCTTCGTTCAATTATCGACAAAATTGGTTCTCGCGATTTTTATCGCGTTCGAGTTGGTGTTGGTCGACCTCCAGGAAAGATGAAAGTGCCTGATTATGTTTTGTCGGTACCACGCAAAGAAGCAAAAGATGACTTTGATGCTGTTTGCTATAAGGCATCTAAAGCTGTTTTGTCCTTGATGGAAGTTGGCTTGGAGAAAACACAAGCGAAATTCAACGCTTAGCTCTCATTTGTTTGCCTCTGCTCTTTTTTCTTGGGGTTTGTGAGACAATACTTAAGGAAAAAGAGATTGGTAGACACATGTCAGCGCGTATTAATATTCTTTCTGCGGACGAGACCGCGATAAAAACCATAGAAGATCATTTTCAACTACCGCGGTTCATCGCAACTGTTCTGGTTGCTCGTGGTGTCGACACGATTGAAAAAGCAACATCATTTTTCAATGCCAGTATCGATAAGGATTGGCACAATCCTTATGAAATCGAAGGAATGGAAGCAGTTGTTTCTCAGCTTGAACAGGCGGTAAAAGATCATAAAAGAATTCTCGTTTTCGGTGACTTTGACCTTGATGGAATATCGGCAACAACTATCATGGCACGTGGTTTGCGTGAGGTTGGCGGAGATGTTGTTCCTTTTATTCCCTTGCGATTCGAAGAAGGTTATGGTCTTACGGAAGCCGCAATTGCTCGCGCTCTGACGTATGAACCTGATGTGGTTATCACGGTTGATAATGGTATATCAGCAAAGGAAGAGGCTCACTTTTTAACTGATGCGGGCGTCAGCTTGATTGTCACTGACCACCATGAGCCTTCGGGCCTTGTTCCTCAAAACGTTGCCTTAGTTGATCCTAAATGTTCAGATTCTCCTAGTTCTATTTTGGCGGGTGCGGGTGTTTCCTTAAAAGTGATTCAGGCACTTTGCTCTCGTTTTGGGATGCCTCATTTTTGGCGGGAATTGATAGACTTTGCAACCCTTGGAACCGTGGCAGACCTTATGCCAATGGTGGGAGAGAATCGCGCCCTGGTTTCTGAGGGAATCAAAATAATCAACGATAACCCAAGAGCGTGTCTTGCCGCTTTGCTTAACGAATCGGGTTTTGGTGATACAGCTCTAAGCTCAAGTAATTTAAGTTTTACTATTGTTCCGCGGCTTAACGCTGCTGGACGAATGGGAAATGCGCAGTTAGCGCTTGATTTGCTCATGTGTGATGATTTTCTTGAGGCAAGCACGCTTGCACGAGAGCTCGAGGCAACCAACACCATGCGCCGTTCAATTGAGTCTGAACTCACAGATCTTGCTCTTAAAAAGGCAGAAGAAACTTACAACAATGAACGTGTCTTGATTGTTTCAGGTGAAGGTTGGCATGAGGGCGTTAAAGGCATTGTTGCTTCGCGTCTTGCTTCTCGTTATGGTGTTCCTTCTATTCTATTTACTATCGATGGTAAGGAAGCACGCGGTTCAGGTCGCAGTGTAGGAGAGATTAATCTCTTTAAAGCGGTAGAATCCTGCCAAGATTTACTTACGCGTTTTGGTGGTCATGAAGCAGCGGTTGGGGTAACCCTTCCCGTAAATAATTTACCGGTCTTTTTCGGGCGTCTTTGTGAATATATGGATAAGCTTCCGAGTGAAGAATTTTCTCCCCGCATCACTGTTGATGCAGGTGTTAATTTGTCTGAGCTTACCAAGGAAAATGTTGAAAAAATTGAGCTGCTTGCTCCGTTTGGACAAGAAAATAAAATCCCGCGTTTTTTGGCTCATTCTGTTACGCTTGCCTACAGCAGAGCGGTAGGAGCCGATAAAAATCATCTCTCTTGCACCTTTAGCGATGGGAAATCTTCCCTTGAGGGAATTATGTTTCATTGCAGTACCATTAAAGAGCTGCAAGCTTGTCCTTCCGTTATTGATGCGGTATTTGAACTTCAAATTGATGTTTGGCGTGGCAGACGTAATGTCAAAGCAATTGTATCTTCGCTTGTTCCCGTTGCGGCGTGTTCTGCTTTGGCGGCGTGCTCGTGTCAAGAAGATCAAGACTTTCTCCAGGGATTGTTTCATGACGATGAAGCAGGAGCGCTGGCCTCGGAAGAAGAGCAAGGCCCTAATCTTACGGGCGATGTCAGTGCTGATGTGACGTGTAAAGAGCGCAAGGCATGGAATGAGCTTGCCTATAATGACCCCGTGAGCCTTCGTCGAGCAATACTTCGCGCCTTTATTGGTGAAGATACGTTGCATCAGGCTCAAATTGAGTTACTCACCGCCTTAGATGCTGGAGTTTCAACGCTTGGAATTATGGGAACGGGCAGAGGGAAGTCGCTTGTTTTTCAAACGTTTGCCGTAGAACTTGCTTTAAAAAACCATCGAGCAAGTCTTTTTGTGTACCCTTTGCGTGCCCTTATATCAGATCAGGCATTCCATCTCAAAGAGTCTGTTCGAAAGTTCGGTATTGAGGTTGAAGTGCTCACTGGCGATACTTCGCGCGATAATAGGTTGAATGTAATGACGCGCTTAAGTGAAGGTCTTGTTGATATTGTTTTAACAACACCTGAATATCTTGAAGCGCATCTTGATGAATTTGTTGCCGTAGACGTGTTTTCTTTCCTGGTTGTTGATGAGGCGCACCATGTAGCTTTGTCTAAGGCTGGGTTTAGAGCCTCGTATCCAAACTTGGGATTAGCGCGTGAAGCTCTTGGTAATCCTTTAACGCTTGCTCTTACTGCAACAGCAGATGAACACATTGCTCAAGACATTCAATCCATTTTAGGGATCTCTTCTTGCATATATGATGACACTGCTCGTGAAAATTTGACTATAGATGATCATCGTGGTTTGAAGCATCGACTACGTTATTTGGTTAATATTGCTGCAAGCGGAGAAAAAACAATTGTGTATGTCAACTCTCGTCTCGAATCTATTGCTATTGCGCGCGACTTAAGAAAGCAATTGCCGCAAATTGCTTGGATGATTGGTTTTTATAATGCTGGTTTGTCGCGTGAAGAACGCGAACGGGTCGAGGAGCTTTTCCGTACTGGTGAACTTCAGGTACTTATTGCGACTTCCGCGTTCGGGGAGGGAATTAATATTCCAAATGTTCGTCATGTGGTTTTGTATCACTTGCCTTTTAGCGAGGTGGAATTCAATCAGATGAGCGGTAGGGCAGGTCGCGATGGGGAAGATGCAACGGTGCATTTACTTTTCGCAAAAAACGACAGCGTTCTTAATGAGTCTATCCTTAATGATCTCACGCCAAATCATGATGATATGGCGCAGATTTATCGACAGCTTCGTGGTATACAGAGATCACAAAAAGATTACTTCGTTTCTATTTCGTATGAGGAAGTGGCGCAGCAGGCAACAAAGTTGTTCCCCTCTTTTACTATTACCGCTTCGCAGGTTAAATGTGGTGTGACGGTTTTTTCTGAGTTAGGACTCATTGAGGTACAAAAAACCTCCGAAGAAGAGGTAGGTTGTGCTGTTCATGTCGTAGACTATAAAGGAAAAGTGGAGCTTTTCGACAGTGCCCGCTATCGTGAGGGCATGGAAGAAATCGAAATTTTCAAAAGCTTTTCTTCATGGGTTTTTAAGAATACAAAAATGCAACTGCAGCAGCGGATTCAGAGACCGTTATTGCCGTTTGAGTAAGGGGGTGCGTCATGGGAACTGCTTCTTCAAATACAACCCTCTCTGGAGTTGTTGTTACTCCAGTAGATCCAACAATTAAAGCATCTACTCTTGCGCCAATGGGCGCTTCGCCAGAAGAACGATTCAATGAGCTTTTACATCTAAGTTCTCAGTATTTAGGAAATGAAGATCTTGATACGCTTAAACGTGCGTTTGAGTTTGCTTGTAAGGCGCATAAGGGACAAAAAAGAAAATCAGGTGAGCCCTTCGTTATCCATCCCGTTGAGGTTGCAATTATTTTAGCAGACTTACATATGGATGTTGAAACTCTGTGTGCCGCTTTGCTGCATGATACGGTGGAAGATTCCTCTACTACTAAAGATGAAGTGGCTGAAGAATTCGGTCAGTCCATTGCTGATTTGGTTGATGGTGTTACGAAGATCACCAAAATCGAAGTTGAAAGTCTATCAGATGAGCAGGCTGAAACATTCCGCAAAATGCTCATAGCGATGAACAAAGATATTCGCGTTATTGTAATTAAGTTGGCTGACCGCCTTCATAACATGCGTACGCTTTCGGCTCTAAAGGAAGATCGACGCATTTTTAAAGCGCGTGAAACATTGGAAATTTATGCTCCTATTGCTCATCGTTTAGGTATTAGTTCCATTAAATGGGAATTGGAAGACTTATCGTTTTTCTATCTTGAGCCTAACAAGTTTAAGCAAGTTTCTCGCATGGTTTCAGAAACGCGTAAAGAGCGGGAAGAATACCTGAAAAAAATTATTCATATTTTGCATGGTGAAATGGAAAAAATTGGTGTTGAGGCTCAGATTATGGGTCGTCCAAAACACTTGTATTCCATCTATTCTAAGATGACAAAGAAAGGCAAAGGCTTTTCTGAGATTTACGATCTTATTGCAGTTCGCATTATTGTTACTACGGTGCGTGATTGCTATTCGGCGCTTGGTGCAGTTCATAGCCTTTGGCATCCTATGCCAGGTCGTTTTAAAGATTATATTGCCATGCCAAAATTCAACATGTATCAGAGCTTACATACAACGGTTATTGGTCCTGCTGGCCGTCCACTTGAAGTTCAGATTCGCACCGAAGAAATGCATCGAATGAGCGAATATGGCGTTGCTGCTCATTGGCGCTATAAGGAAAAAGGCGGCAAAGGCAAAGATACCGCTCTTGATAAGCAAATTGCTTGGTTAAGGGAAATGGTCGACTGGCAGGATGAAACTAAGGATTCTCGTGAGTTTTTGAAGTCGCTCAAAACCGATCTTGATCCCAAAGAGGTATACGTTTTTACGCCAAAGGGTGAGGCGATGAGCTTGCGTTATGGCTCTACGCCTATAGATTTCGCCTATTCAATTCATACCGAAGTAGGCAATCATTGTGTGGGCGCTAAGGTGAATGGTTCCATTGTTCCGCTGAGTTATCAACTTCAGTTAGGTGATAGGGTTGAGATTCTCACGCAAAAAAGCGCTACACCCTCACGTGACTGGCTCAATATTGTTAAAACGCCCTCGGCACGTTCTAAGATCCGCTCTTACTTTTCTCGAGTCAGCCGTTCTGATGATCTTCAAACAGGAAAAGATAAACTTCAGCGCGAAATGAGAAAACACGGTCTGGGTATTTCTTCTGCTCAGAGCATGCGTGCTATCAAACGTGTCGCTGATGCTATGGGATACAAAGACTCAGATGATATGTTGGTCAATATTGGTACCAACAAAGAAAGCCCTCAGCATGTGGCGAACCGGCTTCTGAAGATTTTGGTTGATCGAGGAACGGAAGACGCGGAAAAACCAAGCATTGGTATGTCTGCTTCCGCTACAGGCAAAATGCCTCCTATGCTTACGAGTGTTAAGCGGCCAAAGAAGCATGAGGCTCATGCTTCTAATGGAGTGGTTGTTAAGGGGATTGATGATGTTTTAGTTCGTCTTTCTCGATGCTGTAATCCTGTTCCGGGAGATGATATTGTTGGCTTTGTGACGCGTGGTCGAGGTGTTTCTGTGCATCGACGCGATTGTCCCAATGCTCAAGATCTCATGCAGCAACCTGAACGCATCATTGAGGTGTTTTGGGAAGATCAGGCCCCTTCGTCCAATACGACGTTTAATGTTGAGATTTTTATTGAAGCCCTTGATCGCATGAATCTATTGCGCGACGTTTCGACTGTGCTATCCGAGCAGGGGGCGAATGTACTCTCTGTTAATTCTATGACCCATCGTGATGGAATGGTTGAAATGCGTTTCTTGTTCCAAGTTTCTGAAACCGCCGCTATTGAGCGCATACTGAAAAAACTAAGATCAGTTGAAGGCGTCTTTGATGCTCGCCGTATGATGCCGGGTAAATCATCATCACGTTAAAGTTCGTTACTGTTTTGATATTCGAAAGGAATGAGTATGAAAATCGAAGTTAAGCGAGGACCTAAATGTTTCAGTATCGAAGGCGCTTGTGTTGATATCGACTGGCTTATTCTTGGCATGATTCAGAACAACACCTACATCATTACCGATGGTTTAGGAACTATTGTTGTTGATCCATCGGACGATGCAGATCGTATTATTGACGCTTTAGGAGAGCGCAATCTTGATGCTATTTTCTGTACGCATCATCACAGTGACCACGTTGGTGCATTGAAAGAGTTGAAGCAAAAAACGGGTGCGCTTGTTTATGCATCTGAAATTGACGCAAAGGTAATAGAAAACCAACCCAATACACCCGGTCCGATCAAGGCGGAATCCTGTGGTGTTGATGTGAAGTTAAAAGACAAAGATGTGTTTTCAGTTGGAGCTATGAAATGGAAGGTTATTGCAACGCCAGGTCATACTCCTGGAGGAATATGCTTTCTTCTTAATTCTGAAGACGGAAAGTATATTGAACGAGCGTCTGTTCTTGCGTCTGGTGATACGCTTTTTTGTGGCACAATCGGTCGTACTGATTTTGAAGGTGGTAGCGATGCTCAGATGCGCGCATCGCTCAAACGTCTATCGCAGTTACCAGACGATACTCTTGTTTTGCCCGGTCATAACTCTCTAACCACCATTAAAGATGAGCAGAGACGAGTCTTTGCTTACTTTTGTTAGTGCCTGTTTTGTGGCTTAAAGGAAGGGTGCTAAGCTATAAAAATGAAGTCAAGCAAGAAAAAGTTCAATTATTTTGACGCCTTTGAACGGCAGACTGAAATTGCCGCCAAGCAAGCAAGGCTTTTGCTTGAAGTGGTTGAAGGTTTTTCTAGGGCTGAGGATATTGAGGCTTATTTGCCACGTGCTCATGCTCTAGAAAATGAGGGTGACGTTGTTTGTCACAAAATATTCGATGCAATTTTGCCTGACTTTGTTACTCCCATTGATAGGGAGGACATTATTGCTATCACTAACAGCATGGATTCGCTGATTGATAAGATTGAAGAGGTTATTCAACGGTTTTATATGTATGACATTCATTTTATGCATCATGATGCAGAGCCTTTCGCTAGAATGATTGTGAAATCCTGTGATGCGCTTTGTGCAGCTATGGCGGATTTTAGAAATTGCAAGAAATCCAAAAAGTTTAGACAGCTCATTATCCAGGTTAATGATATTGAAAACGAGGCAGATGCATTTTATGTGAAAGCCGTACGAAAGCTTCATACCATTGATCGTGAAAATCCCATGCGAGTGGTGGTTTGGACAAGTTTGTTTGACATGATGGAAGATTGTGTTGATATTTGCGAAAGTACTGCTGACAAAATGAATTCCATCATGCTTAAAAATGGGTAATTTGTTCGTTTACAAGAACCAGTGGGCAAATAACCGTAAATGATTGGTTAATAGAAGTTTCTAGGTGCTTGTTTTTGTTATCATAAACAAGCACTTTTTATGGAAGAAAGAAGATTATGTCATTAGTCGTTGCAAAGTTCGGCGGAACATCAGTTGCTTCTCCTGAACGAATCCAGATGGTAGCAAAACGCTTAATTGAAAAGAAACAGGCTGGAGATGATGTTGTTGCTGTTGTTTCTGCGATGGGAAAAACAACCGACGAATTAGTTGGTCTTGCTGCTGCTCTTAATCCTCATCCTGCTCCTCGAGAAATGGATATGCTCCTTTCCACGGGTGAACAGGTAAGCATGTCGCTACTTGCGATGGCAATTCAGGCTCGCGGGTATAAAGCGGTGAGTTTTACGGGCTGGCAAGCTGGTATTACTACTGATGACGCCTTTTCGCGGGCGAAAATTGAAGATATTGCCGCTGATCGCATTCGCAAAGCACTTAAAGGTGGAGCGATTGTTGTAGTTGCAGGTTTTCAAGGTCTTTCTATGGAGGGCGATATCACTACGCTTGGGCGTGGTGGTTCTGACACTACAGCAGTTGCACTTGCTCATGGAATTGGCGCCGACGTCTGTGAAATTTATTCTGACGTTGATGGAATTTATTCTGCAGATCCTCGCGTTGCTCCTCGCGCTCGTAAACTCGATGTTATTTCGTATGATGATATGCTTGAGCTTTCAAGTGGCGGTGCTGGCGTTTTACAGTCACGTGCTGTTGAATTCGCGAGAAAATATAACGTAGTTATTCATTCCCGTTCTGCTTTTTCAGATGCAGAGGGAACATTAATCAAGGAGGTTGCTCCATCTATGGAACAGGCAGTAATTTCAGGTATTGCTCATGATACGTCTGAAATGAAAATCACCGTTCGTGGTATTCCTGATGAAGCGGGAATTGCGGCTAAGGTATTCTCAACCCTTGCCGGTAATAATGTTTCTGTCGATCTCATCATTCAGAATATTTCCAATGACGGTAAAGCGAATATCAGCTTTACCTTCCCGAGCTCTCAAAAAGAAGACGCTCTTAAAGCGGTTGATCGTATCTCTGATGAACTTGGAGCTTCTGAGGTTTTGTTCGACGAAAACATTGCTAAGGTTTCTTTGGTTGGCACGGGGATGAAATCAAGTCCAGGTGTCGCTGCTCGTGCTTTTGCTGCGCTGGCAGAGAACCAGATTAACATTATTATGATTTCAACAAGTCCTATTCGTATTTCTGTTGTTGTTGAAGCAAGCCAGGTTGGAGCAGCAGTTCGTTGTTTGCATACCGCTTTCGGTCTTGATTCGGATAGCGTTTTTGAAGAAACCCAGCTTTCCGCTGAGGAAATTGCTGCGAAAATGAACAAGGGTCGATAAACCGTTCCAAGAATTTCTTATAGGCTCGGGCGATTTTTGATCGTTCGAGCCTTTTTTGTTTGGTTGGAATTTTGATAAAGTACACGAAAGTAGATCGAGGTAGACAAGCCTTGATCTTGTCTATTTAACTGGAAGGGAAATACTATGACTTGGGAAAAGACAATACCTGCAAATCCTGTTGTTGCTGTAGCTGGTGCTACAGGTGCGGTTGGTCGTGAGTTTCTTAAAGTTCTTCATGATCTTGATTTTCCTGCTTCGGAAATTCGCGCATTAGCTTCAGCTCGTTCTGCGGGAAAAACCCTTCCGTTTGAGGGATGTGGCGAAGTTCCTGCTGGTGAGCTCGTTGTTCAGGAAATGACTCCAGAGAGCTTTCAGGGGGTAGACATTGCACTCTTCTCTGCTGGAGCATCTGTTTCTAAGGCAATGCGTGAAGCTGTTGTGGCAGCGGGTGCGGTAATGATTGATAACTCGAGTGCATTCCGCATGGATGAGGATGTTCCTTTGGTTGTTCCAGAGGTTAATCCCGAGGATATTAAGTGGCATAACGGAGTTATCGCAAATCCTAACTGCTCAACCATTCAAATGGTTGCCGCTTTGAAGCCGTTGTACGACATTTCTCCTATTAAGCGTGTTGTCGTTTCGACTTATCAGGCTGCTTCAGGCGCTGGTGCAGCCGCAATGGATGAACTTTATGCGCAAACTAAGCAGTTTCTCGAAGGCGAAGAACTTACGATTGATGCGTTCGCTCACCAGATTGCTTTTAACTGCATTCCTCATATTGATGTCTTCCTTGATGATGCCTCTACCAAAGAAGAATGGAAGATGATTGTTGAAACTAAGAAGATTATGGGAGATGAGAATATTCAGGTTGCAGCGACATGTGTTCGCGTTCCTGTTCTTCGCTGCCACGGCGAGTCTATCAATGTTGAATTTGAATCTGAAGTAACTGTTGAGCAGGCTCGTGCGGCTCTTGAAGCTGCTCCTGGCATTACGGTTATGGATGATATAGACAATAAGGTTTATCCAATGCCTGGCTTATTGGCAGGAACCGATGGTGCTTATGTTGGACGTATTCGTAAAGATTACTCTGTTGACCATGGTATTGCGTTCTGGAATGTGGCTGACCAAATTCGCAAGGGCGCTGCATTGAACGCCGTTCAGATTGCGCAGCTTCTTCTTCCTTAGTGTTTCGATAATCCATATTGCTTTCAAGCTTTGTTTTCAAAATCCCTTCTGTGCATGCAGGAGGGATTTTGTCTCTAAAAAACACACACCCAAACTCTGTGGGAGCTCGGGTGTGTACAATCGTATCAGGGTTTTGAAATAGCTTAGAAGTGACCTGTGAATAGGAATTTTAAGCGTTTGAAGAAGCCGGGTTTCTTTTCCTTTTTTTCAACTAGCTGGATAGCATCTTGTGAAGGTGTTTCTTGAGCAGGAAGAACCTCAGCTACAACATGTTGATTTGTGGGCACGGGTTCTGGTGCAGAGACAACTGCTTTCTCTACCGCTGAAGCACTTGGTGCAGTTTTTGATTGTACTTCTTGAGTGTTCGTTACAGGTTTTTCGATTTCAGAAACGGTTGACTCCTTATTGGAGGCTAAGCTAGATTCCTTTTTTGCTGTTACTTCGGTTTCTTCTACTGTGATTAGTTGTTCAGGTTCGGTTGCTGTTTTAATGGATGGTTCAGAGATAGCAGCTTTTGTTAGTATAGCTTCAACTTGAACGGGAGTAGCAACAGAGGCAGCGTAGCGAAGTGTTTCAGTATCACGCAAGCGCTGAGCCTGAGCAACGGCGGAACGCTTTCTGTTTTCCTCTTCGCGTTTTTCGATAGAGTCCTCATAGTCCTTTTTAGCTTTTTTAATGAGATATTCTTGTGAATCGAATGAATCAATTACGCCCGCCTTGTTTACTTCTGCAAAGTATTCAAGGGGAGTGAATTCAAGGTTGCTCTGAAGCTTTCTAAGTTTAGTTGTGTCAGAAAGGGAGATGTCCAGATATTCAAGAATTTGTTGTCGTAGTGCATCTTCAGTTATTGGCCATGCAATTTCGATACGCTTATCCATATTGCGTGTCATAAGGTCGGCACTCGCAAGATAGAGTTCCATTTCGTCATGGGGACCAAAACCATAGATGCGACTATGTTCAAGAAGGCGACCGACAATAGAAACAACTTCAACATTGTCAGTGTAGCCTTCAACGCCAGGAACAATACAAGAAATGCCGCGGACAAACAGCGTGGTATGAACACCAGCCTGTGACGACTCAGCAATCTTATCAATAATCTCTTTGTCGGTTATTGAGTTGGTCTTAAAAAGAACTCCGTTAGGCAATCCCTTTTTGGCAAGTTCGATTTGCTCATCAATTTTCTTAAGGATTAAAGGTTTAATTTGCAAGGGAGCAACCGAGATGTTCTGGTAATTATTCGAGGTGTTTTCTAGACTCATATTGCGGAAGAATTCCGCAGCATCTTTACCAATACCTTCGTTGGTAGTGATAAAGGAGAAGTCAGTGTAGAGCTTCGAGGTTTTTTCATTGTAGTTGCCAGTGCCAAGCTGAGTAATATGCTGAATGCCTTGTTCGCTATGGCGGGTAATGGTGCAGATCTTTGAATGAACTTTGAAGTCATGGAAACCGTAAATTACATGAGCTCCAGCCTGTTCGAAGCGCTGTGACCATTCGATATTATTTGATTCATCGAAGCGTGCGCGCAGTTCAAAAAGCGCTGTGACTTCTTTTCCGTTTTCGGCTGCAGCAAGAAGCGCCTCTGCTAAATGTGATTGGCTCGCAAGGCGATACAGGGTGATTTTTATTGACAAAACAGAAGGGTCATTGGCTGCTTCTCTGAGTAGCTGGACAAATGGATCCATACTTTCATAAGGATAGGAAAGTAAAACATCTTGTTCACATATTTGCTCAATGATAGAGCGGTTTTTATCTAGGCATGCGGGCCATTGAGGTGTGAAGGGTTTACTGGTAACCCTTTTCGCTACCTCTTCATCAATCATCCCGCCTAAAGCCCATGCATAGCCCATGTCAAGAGGAACCTTGGTCACATATACCTGATGTGGTTCAAGATTGAGACGTTTAAGCAGGAATTTTTCAGTTACGGCAGAAAGGGGGGTGTCGGTTTCAAGGCGAACAGGGGCAAGGCGTGCGCGTTTCTTAAGAATGCGCTTCATGTGTTCGCGATAGTCATAGTCTATTTCATCTACACCATCGTTTGCATCGATATCAGCATTTCGAGTAACGCAGATGACGCTTGCTCGTTTGGTGACATACATTGAAAAGACTTCTTCGACCAACAGCTTTAAAGCGTTTTCAAGCAAAATAAACTGCAATCCTTCACCTGGAAGAACGATAATGCGTTCTGCTTGGCGAGGAAGAGGAATAAGACCGAAGGTGGCATCGTTTGCTCCTACGTTCTTTTCTTTCTTTTTGCTCTTAGAGGAAGACTCGTTTGGTGTGTGCTCTTCATCAAGACGGAGTAGAACATACAAGGAGCCGTTTTCTAAATGCGGGAAGGGGTGTCGCGCGTTAATGATTTGCGGAGAAAGAAAAGGAGAAACTTTATCATGCAAGTAAGTGCGCAGGTATGATTCTTGTTCCTCGTTTAAATCTTTTGGTTGGAGCTGGCGAATGCCTTCTTTGGCAAGTTGTTCTTGAATTCGTTCAAAAATTCGCTTTTGTTCAGGATAGAGCTCGTGGCAACGCTCATGGATGGCTTTGATTTGTTCGTCAGGGGTCATGAGTGTTTTGTTTTCACGAAGTTCTTTCTTAACCAATGAAAGATCGGTCAAACTGCCAACACGAACCATGAAGAACTCTTGTAAGTTACTTGAGAAAATAGAGACAAAGGTTAAACGTTCAAGTAAGGGAACATTATGGTCTTCGCCTTGATCCAGAACTCTTTTATTAAATGTCAACCAGGAAAGTTCGCGGTTTTGCATATACGGAAGAACTTTTTTTGAGGATGATTTACTGCCGCTGTTGTTCTTCTCTTTTTTGGATTCACCTGAACCAGATTCGGTTTCTTCTGATATCTTCTTTGCTTCCATTCGAAGTAATCCCCTTTATAACTACTGTATGTTATCAGCTTCTAGAAACATCCAGAGTGATAATCCCCTTATGACATTATAAGGTTTTGTCAGTAAAAACGGCTGATTGTTGCCATTCTTTATGTTGCGTAAATCCTACTTAAGAATTCTGTCTACGAGATAGCCTTCTCTAATTCCTGATTTGCAAATGGTGAGACGTTTTGCGCGTGTAATAGCGAATATCTCGCGGATGATAATGCATCCAGGAATAAAGGTATGGATGCGATCGGGAATAGTTTGTAGAGCCTTATGCAGAAAAGTATCAGGATAGGTTTTGTACTGGTCGAGAATTTTATCGAGATGTTCGGGAAGTAAATAAACCGTTCGTTCTCCTTCATTACATACATCTCCGTAAACTTTAGCAGCGGAACGTATTGAGCCGCCGATGCCGAAGAGCTCGTCTTGTTTTGGAAGGTCGAAATTGCTTTCGCGAAGGCAATCAATAAAACTCAATCGAATAGCGTTAATTTCTGCCTGTGTGGGAACGATTCCGCAAACGTTTGAAGAGTAGGAAGAAAGGGAACCTTGTGGAATACTTACACTTGTCCGGCTTTCTTCCTCGTGAATAATAGTGAGTTCCGTTGAGCCACCACCTATATCTACCAGTATTCCTTCATCAAGATGTCTGTCGAGGTTAGCTCCTATGAAACCAAGATGTGCTTCATCCCATGTAGAAAGGATAGTTACGGGAATATTGCATCCTTCAGAAATTGCCTGTGCAGCATCCTTTGAATTTGAACAGTTTCGAATTACTGCGGTGGCAAAAACATGGATTTCTTCACAGTCAAAATGCGATGCTCTACGAAGATGAGCATTGATGGTATTGATTGCTTTCTTGATTCCTTTCTTTGTTATTGCTCCTTCCTTAACAAACGAGGCAAGGCCTGCCATGATTTTGTAGTTAAGAAGTATTTGTATTTCTTTGCGTGTTATACCGTTCTTTTTTTCTGAAGGAGTTTCGTAAATGCAGAGACGAATAGTATTAGAGCCGAGATCAATAATTCCGTAACGTGGCACGATTCCTCCTGAGTGATGTATAAACAATTGTGTCTATCTGCTTCGATAAGCACGTTGTTGTAGGGTTTTGAATTGTAGAATGCCCTAGTAGACAATCTGACCCAACATTTAACTATACTCTCAGTAGAAAATGTGGAGTAGAGTTAAAGAAGATACATTATTTAACATCTCTGGTATGGATTTGTCGTGCTATCCAGAGCAGAGTGGGGGGATTATGCTTGAATCTATCGATATGACTGAACCAAAAATGTCAAAGGAAGAGTATCGGAGCGAATATGATTCGCTCATTTCGCGTTTAATCGTGCTGCAACAAAAAGCGCGTTCCGAAGAGGTTGGACTTGTTGTTTTGTTTGAAGGATGGAAGGGCGCTGGAAAAGGCAGTAGAATTTCTGACCTCGTCTACCATCTTGATGCGCGTGGCACGTCAGTTCATGTAGCTAAGGGGTATGGAACGCAAGAAACCATGCATATTCCTGAGGGACCTTTTGGAGCGACGGGATTCTTTCCACCTATGCAGCAATTTTGGAAAGCACTGGGTACGCGTGGAAGCATGACATTTTTTGATTGCGGATGGTATACCCTTGCAACGCAATACATGATTGATCGCGCCATTACTGCAAAGAAACGCGGTCGTACGCCCGAAAAATATGACCTATTGCGTAGAGTATTGCGCGTGGTTCCTTCTATTGAAAGCTTTGAAAGCCAGTTGGTTTCTGATGGCTATGTGGTAGTAAAGTTCTTTTTTCATATTTCTGAAGAAACGCAGCGTGAGCGATTGGAAGGGCTTCATGCTGATCCTGCAATGCGTTGGCGTGTTTCGGAAGAAGATCTTAGACAACTTAAATACTATGAAAAAACATATGAAATGTATGATGAGCTGCTCAAAAAGACCAACTTTGGTTCTTCCGAATGGGTTTTGCTCAATGCTAGTGACAAGCGAAAGGCTAATCTTACAGTTGTTCGCACGTTGGTTGAAGTTTTGGAAAAACGCCTTGGTTTAAAAAAGAACGCTGCCACGATTGCGGCAGAACAAAAGGCAGAAACTCGTTCGGACACGCTTGTTAAGACCCCTGACTTTAAAGACGAGCGGTTTCGTTCGGATGAAGAAAATAAAGCGATGATTGAGCGCGCTGAAAAAGAGGCGCAATTTTCTTTGATGCAGGCACCTGTAAGAAGTCGTTTTCCTATTCTTCATAATCGTCCTTCGCTTGAAACCGCTGATCATACCCTCAAACTTGAACATAGCGAATACAAGAAGCTGCTCAAGGAAGAGCAAAATAAACTTTTTGCTCTTGAACCTCAACTCTACATTAATCGCATTCCCATGATCATTATGTATGAAGGTTGGGATGCGGCTGGTAAAGGGGGTAACATTAAGCGAGTGGCTCAGGCGCTTGATGCTCGTGCGTATAGTATTTTTCCTTCACCTGCACCTACCAAATACGAATTGGAGCATCCTCATCTATGGCGGTATTGGACTCGCTTGCCAAAAGCTGGTCATGTGGGTATTTACGATCGTAGTTGGTATGGGCGTGTTTTAGTTGAGCGTGTCGAGGGCTTTGCGAGTCCTTCTCAGTGGGCTGCGGCTTATGATGAAATCAACGAATTTGAGTTAGATTTAGTCAATTGGGGTGCAATTCTTATCAAGTTTTGGGTAAATATTTCTCCTGAAGTGCAACTTGAGCGTTTTATCGCACGTGAAAACAATCCAGATAAAACCTGGAAGATTACCCATGATGATTGGCGCAATCGCGACAAAACGCCTCAGTATCGAGCAGCAATAGAAGATATGTTCCGTTTAACTTCTACCGAACATGCTCCTTGGACGTTTTTGGAAAGCGACGATAAGTATTATGCACGCGTAAAGGCACTGCGAATTATTAATGCAGCTCTTGAAAAGCGCCTTAAAGAGTTTTAGGGTTTTAATGTTTACGGCTGCTTTGGCAGTATAGATAGTGCTTTTGATACGCTACGCTAAGCGTTGTCTTTTATATCAGGACAGGTTGAAGGGTTTGCCTCTACATGAAAAAGAAGTCTAATCAAGTTCGTGGTGCTCATGCACGCGTCGAGGATCCTTCTGAGAGGCAACCTCGCTCTTATCAAGGCTCTCAGCGTGTTCCGCAACGGTCCTTTACCGCGCAGAGAAATACGTATTCTCAAGGAGCGTTTCGAAATGTCCCGCAATCTGGTCAATTTAACACAGCGGCTTTTGACAGCATTCCTTCCAAAAAGAACAAATCCAAAGCATGGAAAGTCGTCTTTGTTGTAGCCGTAGTTGTGCTTATTTGTTCTGTGATAGCTCTTGGGGCTATTGTGTATCAATATTGGGCACAGCAGAAAGCATATTCTGATTTAGAAACCCATGTATCGCTTTCAGATAATTCCAATGTTTCATTGGCTGATTTGTCCGTTGACTGGGATGCTTTGGAAAACATTAATCCAGATATAGTTGCGTGGATTTATATTCCTGGTACGCCAGTGAATTATCCTGTAGTTAAAGGTGATGATAACGAGGAATATCTTCATAAGGCCTTTGATGGTTCAACGGGCTGGCTCGCTTCTGCGGGAACAGTTTTTCTTGACGTGAATAACCAAGCAGACTTAAGTGATCGAAATAATGCCTTGTATGGACATAATATGAATGATGGTTCAATGTTCGCTGCATTAGCTCAATGGGAAAACGAAGATGAGTTTAATGCTCATCGCGATATATATCTTTTAACTCCTAAAGGAAACTATCGTTTGAAATCGTTTGCTGTAGTGGCAACAACGGGTTCTGATGCCATTGTTCAAACAGGCTTTGGAACAGAGGCTGACTACTTCAATTACATCCAAGATAAATTCAACAGGAGCGTTGTTGAACAAAAGGGCACTATTTTAAGTGTCTCGGATATTAAACAGTCGCTTTTACTTTCAACGTGTGAATATACCAAAACTGATGGTCGTGCTGTAATTTTTGCAGCAGTTGTTGAAACCACGGTTACGAATGATCCTTACGTTTCTTCAACGACCGAAGGAACTACAGGTATAAATCAAGAAGAATTGTCGATAGTGGCAGAACAGTATAGGGAGGCTGCATGATTTCCTCTGCGTTTTATCAGGATACCTTTGACACTCTTGAAGAGGAGTGTGGGGTTTTTGGGGTATATGCCCCCAATGATGATGTAGCTCGCTTGACTTGTTTTGGTCTCCAGGCGCTTCAGCATCGTGGACAAGAATCAGCTGGTATCGCAGTTGGTGACGGTGAAACTGTTTTAGCGTTTAAAGATTTAGGTTTGGTAACTCAGGTTTTTGATGAGGCGTCTCTTTCTGCTCTTAAAGGCCATGTGGCTATTGGTCATGTTCGTTATTCAACAAGTGGTGGGGTTGAATCGTGGGAAGCAGCACAACCTCATATCTCTGCCATCGATGAAGTGTTAATTGCCTTGGCTCACAATGGCACACTCGTTAATACCAACTCACTCCGTGCTCAGCTGGTTGATTATGGTGTAACACTCCGTGCAGGTACTGACTCTGAAGCTGCGGCAAAGATTATTGGCGAAGTTACTAGTTCAACACATTCCTTGCGTGATGGCATTCGCAAGGCAATGAAAATGATGCGCGGCGCATACGCTATGGTGCTTTCAAGCCCCGATTCGCTGTATGCATTTCGCGACCCTAATGGAATTCGTCCGCTTGTTCTTGGTAAGCTACCTGATAATCGTGGTTGGGTTGTTTCTTCGGAAACGTGTGGTCTTGATATTGTTGGTGCTGAATACGTTCGGGAAGTCGCCCCAGGAGAAATTATCCGAATTAACTCTGAGGGAATTTCCTCACAAATTGCAGTGGAGCCTGAACGGCGTGCAAGCTGCTTGTTTGAATATGTGTATTTTGCTCGACCCGATTCGGTAATGGATGGAATTAGCGTATATCAATCTCGTCGTTCGATGGGCAGGATTCTTGCGCAAGAAGCACCTGTTGAGGCCGATTTAGTTTTAGGTGTACCTGATTCTGGTCTACCATCTGCTATGGGTTATGCCATCGAAAGTGGCATTCCGTATAGCGATGGCATTGTGAAGAACCGCTATGTTGGGCGGACTTTCATTGAGCCCACTAACGAAATGCGCCAGATGGGAATTCGCGTAAAGCTTAACCCTCTTTCTTCTGTGATATCAGGTAAACGGTTGATTGTTATTGATGATTCTGTTGTTCGTGGTAACACATCAAAGAAGCTCGTTGACATGCTCAAGAGTGCTGGTGCAAGAGAAGTCCATCTTCGCATTGTTTCCCCTGAAGTTCGCTGGCCGTGTTTTTATGGTATTGATACCGATACGCAAGACCAGCTCATTGCGGCAAATATGACCAATGAGGAAATGTGTGACTTCATTGGTTGTGATTCGTTGGCTTTCATTTCTGTTCAAGGTTTACACAATGCCGTTTGCAGTGAGCACGAGGGCTTTTGTGATGCGTGTTTCACGGGCAATTATCCTGTAGAAATACCCGATTCCATCAAAGCGAAGAGTTTTCTTCCCGAAAATCTTGCATAATACTTCGTGAGGCTCTGTACACAATTGGTTATTATTTTGTCGTTCGGTTGTACTGCGATTGAACATTTTTAGTTTTACTGTTGGTTACCATAGGAGAAAAACATGCCAGATCGTATTCAAGTTAACGCTCTCGATGCTGACACTAAATGGCCTAGCTGGACCACTCAGGGTTCTACAACCTATGCTGAAGCAGGGGTAGACACTGCTGAGGGTGCACGAGCCGTCGATGCTATTAAGGATGCCGTTCATCGTACGTATCGCGATGAGGTTCGAGGCGACATTGGTGGATTTGGTGGTTTGTTTTCGCTTAATGTGGCAAAGCAGATGGCAGATCCAATCCTTGTTTCTGGTACCGATGGCGTAGGAACTAAAATTCAGCTTGCTAAGTTGGCGGGAAAGCACGACACGGTTGGTATCGACTTAGTGGCAATGTGCGTCAACGATATTTTAGCTACGGGAGCAGAACCTCTCTTCTTTCTTGATTACATTGCTGTTGGAAAGCTCAAGAGTGAAGCGGTAGCAGAAATTGTTTCTGGTATTGCTGATGGTTGTGTTCAGAGTGGATGTGCGCTTATTGGTGGCGAAATGGCAGAGCATCCAGGTGTTATGGATCCTCATGAATATGATCTCTCTGGCTTTTGTGTTGGGGTGGTAGATCGCCCTGAAATGCTTGATCCAGCAAAGGTCCAAGAAGGCGATGTCCTCATTGGGCTTGCAAGTTCTGGCATCCATTCGAATGGTTATTCGTTGGCACGTAAAGTGTGTGTGGAAGGTAAAACACTCTACGAACTTCGTTTAGAAAAAGAGGAACTTGGTGGAAAGAGCATATTAGATGCTCTCTTGGAACCAACGAGAATTTACGTTAAGCCTGTTCGATCGGTACTGCGTCAGCTTCCTGGTGCAGTTCGTTCTTTGGCGCATATCACAGGTGGCGGTATTACGGAGAATCTTAATCGTGCACTTCCCGCAAATGTTGATGCGGAAGTTCATGTTGGAACATGGACAATGGCACCCATTATTCCTTGGGTTTGTCGCGCAGCTCGTTTAAATGAGCATGAAGCACTTAAAACATTCAATATGGGTCTTGGAATGGTTTTAGTTGTTAATCCCCAGAAGGTTGACGACATTATGGATATCTTGAAGCAGGAAGGCGAAACTCCTTTTATTGTCGGTCAGATTGTTCCCGGAGTAGGAGAGGTGACCTATGTTAATCAGGAGAACCTTTTTGCACCGTTTACCCAGGAAACCGAAGAATAACGTAGAGATTTAAAAAAGACAGAGTGCCTTGCAGAATGGTTAGTTTCCATGTGCTAGGGTTTAAAGCGTAAGGAATTGCATGTCGGAATCTATTTCAACCCAAACTGCTTTTACCGATCAGCCTCTCAAAATTGGGGTTCTCATTAGTGGAAGCGGGAGCAATCTTCAGGCTATTATTGATCAAATCGAGCTTGGTCTCCTTAACGCGGAAATTACCGTTGTTATTTCTTCTCGTCCTGATGCATATGGCTTAATTCGTGCAAAAGAGGCAGGCATTCCTACCATTTCTTTAAATAAAGAGGTTTATAAAGATCCTTGTATCGCTAACGAGATTATCGCAACAGAACTTGTTCGTTCAGGTGCTGAATACGTAATTATGGCAGGGTACATGCGCAAACTTACCGCAGAAGTATTGTTGGCATATCCTGATAAAGTTGTAAACTTGCATCCTGCATTACTTCCCTCGTTTAAGGGAGCGCATGCTATCAAAGATGCCTTCGATTTTGGCACTAAAGTGACGGGCGTTACTGTTCATTTTGCCAACGAAGATTACGACAAGGGTCCTATTATTGCGCAGCGTGCGGTAGAAATTTCTGAATCAGATACGTTGGAATCTCTAGAAGAGAAAATTCATGCAGTTGAGCATGAGCTTTACCCTGCGGTAATTGCTCTTTTAGCTCAAAGGCGTGTTGTGGTCAGTGAAGATCGAAGAGTTTCTATTCTTCCCGAATAAATCTGTCCATCCATCTTTATTCCATAGCCTATGGAATAAAGAGATAGAACAATCGTTATACTTGAATTGCTAGCACTTTTTGAAGGGAGATTAGTATGGCAGACCCGGTAGTGAAGAGGGTTCTTATGTCTGTTACCGACAAAACAGGCATTGTCGATTTTGCTCGCAGTTTATCTGAAGAATTTGGTGTCCAGATTATTTCAACAGGGGGCACAGCAAAGGTACTTTCCGATGCTGGCATCGAGGTTACCTCTATTGATGAAGTAACAAAATTTCCCGAGATGATGGATGGTCGCGTTAAAACGCTTCATCCTGCTGTTCATGGCGGCCTTCTCGCAAAGCGTGATAATACTGAGCATATGGCTCAGGCAAAAGAATATGGCATTGAAATGATTGATATGGTTGTTGTCAATCTGTATGCCTTTGAGAAAACAGTTGCTTCCGGTGCGGAATTCTCTGATTGTGTTGAGAATATTGATATTGGTGGTCCTTCGATGCTTCGTTCCGCTGCCAAGAATTTTGAGAGTGTTGCGGTTGTAACTGATCCTGCATCGTATAATTCTGTTCTCGAAGAAATGCGTGTAAACGATGGAGCGACTACATATAAAACACGTGCAGGTCTTGCGCTTCACGTGTTCCAAACTACCTCATCGTACGACGGGGCCATTGCTTCTTGGCTTTCTGGTCAGCTTTCTCAAGGCAACGAGACCGTATTCCCTGAAAAAGCTACACTGAGATTAACGAAAAAACAGGATCTTCGGTATGGTGAAAATCCCCATCAGAAGGCGGCTTTCTTTGCTATTGATGGGTATCCAAACTTTAATATCACTCTTGCTCATGCGCAGCAAAAGCAAGGTAAAGAGCTTTCTTATAACAACTATCTTGACCTTGATGCGGCATGGGTTGCCGTTCGCGAATACGAAGAACCTGCTTGTGTGATCGTTAAGCATTTGACTCCTTGTGGAGTGGCTACTGCAACGAGCGCGGTTGAAGCATATGAACGTGCATATGAAGCAGACCCGGTATCTGCTTATGGTGGGGTTATTGCGTTCAATCGTCCTGTAACGGGTGAGGTTTGCGAAAAGATCTTCGGCAATAAACAATTTGTTGAAGCAATTATTGCTCCTGAGTTTTCCTCTGAAGCGTTATCGATGTATGAAGCGAAGCCTAATGCTCGACTTCTTGAGACAGGCGGCGTAAATCCTGCTGGTCATTCTGTTGAGTACCGTGCGGTTGAGGGCGGCTTGCTTTGTCAGGAAAGCGATGCTGTTTTGGAAGATCCCGCATCGTTTGAGGTGGCAACTGATCGCAAACCAACTGATTCGGAAATGGCAGATTTAATCTTTGCCTGGAAGGCATGCAAGTCGGTAAAATCTAACGCTATTTTGATTGCTAAAGATCTTGTCAACTTGGGTGAAGGTGGCGGTCAGCCTAACCGTGTTAACTCTGCTCGCATTGCTGTTGCTCAGGCAGGAGAGAAAGCTAAGGGGGCTGTTGCTGCAAGTGATGCATTTTTCCCTTTCCGTGATGGTTTAGATGTTTTAGCTGAAGCTGGTGTTACAGCAATTATTCAGCCAGGTGGCTCTATTCGTGACAGCGAAGTAATTGAAGCCGCTAATGAGCATGGAATTGCGATGGTTTTTACGGCTCATCGTCACTTTAGACATTAAACGATAAACTTCCAACAATTAAAACGCCTCCCTCAAAAGAGTGAGGCGTTTTTTGTCTATTGCCTAGATCCCTTTTGTTTTTTAAGCGATCTAAGCACTTTTAAATGTTGAAAAATATTTGAAATATCAAACGCAAAGGCAAGGGCAAAGCAAATCATTCCTACTATGCCAATTGGTCCATTTGCTGCAGGGGCAAAAATGATGGCAAGCAGAACGAACGGAGCAAGAATGAAAGCACTTAGTATGCCAAGCCGTTTATATATACCCTGACCAATTGAAATAATGGTGTAAAGGTAGAGTCCGGAAGCAGGGAAGCCTACAGCAATGCAAAGAGCCAGAAGAGCAAATTTTACAACAAGGAACTTAGCATCACGCTGTAAAAGAGTTTTTGCGTCTTCGATTTGTTTGTCGACTGTTGGTGGTTCGGTATAAAACGGGAATCCAAAAAAGGACGACATAATAGGATCGTTAAAAGGGGAACGTGAAGTTGAGCTTTGTTTTGGGCTTGAGCGGTATGAAAAGGGATTTGAGTTTTGAGTGCTATTTTGCGAATTTCCTGTTTGGGTTGAAAAGGGACTGGCCTGTGACGTGTGTGCAAAAGGATTTTGGCTCGATGTATAGGTTGTTTTCTTACCCGAAACAGGATCCCACGTGGTCCAAACGAAACTGGTTTGAGTGAAAGGCCAGTCTGAGAAGATGTCAAAAGGGTCACCGCTGTAAGGGTTGTTTCCCCCTGAAGCGTTTGGTCTTGATTGCGTATAAGGGTTGTAGGAAAAAGGAGCACCATATGGGGTGCCTGCGGTGGTATATTCCGGGTCCCATTTTCCTGAAAGCAGAACATCACGCGCTTCATTGATGAGTTTTGTTTTTTCTTCCGCCTGTTCTCGAGCGGTTTGATTTTGACCAAATTTATCGGGATGGTTTTCAATTACAAGCTTGCGATGTGCTTTTTTAATTTCTTCTTCGGATGTTCCCTCGCTCAATCCAAGAATAGAAAGAGCTTCAGATTTTTTCATAGTGTCTTAGGTACCTATCTTTAACGTGCGATGCCTGCATCTTTTATGGTCTACTTTTCCATATAAAGCCAAGAAGAGGATCCCAAACAGTTCTTTGTTGCTTAAATGTTGGAAAACCTCTTCGGTATATGCAAAGAATCACAAATGAAAAATGCGAATTAAAAAAGAATATCTTCAAGGGGGCGTTTGGGAACATAGTGGACACCATTTTCATCGCGATAATATTTGTAATCTCCGTTTTCCATTTTGGTTAAACGAACATCTTCAATGGGACGTCCAAGGGCAAGAACAAACACTGGGTCAAGGTGCTCTGGAATATTGAGGACATCTTTAAGTTGTTTCTTCTTGAATGACATAATAATGCATCCACCAAAACCTTCTTCGGTTGAGCTCATCATGATAGTCTGAGCGGCTATACCGGCATCAAAATATGCTTGTGCGGTAGGCGTAATAGTGGTGTCATTTGCCATAACGATGTAACCCGTTGGGCGTTCTCCTTCTTTTGGGCCATTCCAATCGGTTAAATAACCAGCCCAGGCGAGTGTTTCAAAGACATTTGCGCACATATCTTTGTCGGTTATGATGCGATATTTAAGTGGTTGAGCGTTTTTCGCACTTGCTGTTACGCGAGCATTGTCAATCCACTCGGTCATTAGTTTTTTAGTGACGGGATAGTTTTCGCGAAAGCGTCTAAAGCTGCGTGTTGTGTTAGCAAGATGGTGAATGTGGCTAGGCATTGCATTCCTTAAATGTTGAGGGGTAACTGACTACGTCCAAGAATTTTCAACAAAAACTGAAGAGCTACGCTGAGCTTTTGTTGGGGTAAACCCCTGAACCGAATTCATCTTTTAGATGATACGGGATATGATAGAGTAAAATCTATTCAGTAGGATTAATCTATGCAGCTTAAAGGCAAGGTGTCATGAAAAAAGCAATTCTCATCCTCATCGCTGTTGTGGGGGCTTTTTTTATCGTGGCAAATATAGATTATCTCGCTGAGTTTGTAACCACCATTCAAGGTGGTGCCTTAATTCCTATTGTTGTTTCAGTGATTGTAATGCTTGCTCGTCACATTGTTCAGGCAATGTCTTATGATGCGGCTTTTGACGCTGTGGGAAAAAGAACGGGGCTTTGGCATAACATCGTTTTAATATTTAGTCTCGTGTTTATTAATACGTTTTGTCTCTTTTCGGGGGCAACCGGTGTTGCTTTCATTATCGATGATGCACGTAGACGTGGGTGTGATATTGGTACGGCAACGAGTGGCGCGGTGCTTTCACAAATTGCCTATTTTGCTGCGGTTTTCGTAATATCTATTATTGGTTTTATCGCTATGTTTATCAGCGGTATGGTAAATGTAATTTTCGTCATTGGCGGGTTGTTACTTGCGGGAACCTTGGTTGTTTTGGCGAGTTTCTTTTTCTGTGGCTATTTCAAGCCGCAATGGCTTGTTTCGCTTTTTTCCGTTGTTGAGCGTGTAATTCGTAAAATCATTAAGCCATTAAAACGAGAGCTTCCTAATGGATGGGGCCAGAGCGTTGCTGACTCTTTCATCAGATCAGCGCGAATTTTGGCTGGCAACCCTCGAGGAACAGCTATTACAATTGTGTATGCTTCCGCATCGGCTATTTTAAACATGCTTTGTCTTATAGCGATTGGTTTCGCGTTTGGTTTTACTGATATTGGACCACTTATTGCGGCATTTGCTCTTGGAGTTATTTCTGTTTTGTTGAGTCCGACTCCTCAGGGCGTTGGTGTTGTTGAAGCTGCAATTGCAGCTGTTCTTACCAGTGCGGGCTGTTCTTTGTCAGTAGCTACCGCCATTGCGCTTGTGTATCGTGGAATTATGTTTTGGGTTCCTTTCTGTATCGGTGCTGTTTTGCTTTCTCAGTCTGGGTTCTTTACCGCAAAAAAGGACAATTCTGCGCAAGCTAAGCATCGTGACATTGGTTGGATTAGCGGGACGTTGGTAATTCTTTGCGCAGTGGTAAACCTTGTCATGGCTCTTTTCCCGCAGCTTTTTGCTTCTTATACCCTTCTCACTCAGTGGATTGATATCAGCAATATGCTTTCTGGTCCTGCACTTATTTTTACTGCGATAATTCTGCTTATAGCAGGTATCGGGCTTATTTTTCGTTTTCGTATAGCATGGGCATTCGCCTTAACTTTTTTGGTTCTTATTGCGGGTTTTGAGTTTATCTTCTACGAAACAATCAAGGTTGCTATTCCTGTTCTCTTAATCGCAATTTGGCTTTTTTGGAAGCGTGATGTTTTTGATCTGCCGTTTACTTGGCCGCTTTCTCGCTCGTAGAGTGTTGCAGTTTTCGTAAGGTTGGTATGGATACTCTTCGTGGGCAAACTGACCTTTTTTCGTTGCGGTTTTGGGGTTGATGATTCCATTGCTCCTGTGTAGCTTTGCGAGGTTGTTTGTTTACGGTGCTATACTTGTCACGTTTCGCATGAACACTATATAAAGGAGAGAATATGGCACGTCCCATGACCATGGCTGAGAAAATTCTTGCAGCCCATGCGGGTCTTGAAGAAGTTGTTCCTGGTCAACTCATTGAGTGTGATTTGGACCTCGTTCTATCGAACGATGTTACGTCACCAATTGCAATTAAAGAATTCAACAAGGTTGGCGTTGAGAAGGTTTTTGATCCTACGAAAATCGCGCTTGTGCCAGATCATTATGTCCCTAATAAAGATATTGCAGCAGCCGAGCAAGCAAAAATGACTCGTGAATTTGCTCTTGCTCAGGGCATTACCCATTATTACGAGGTTGGCTGCATGGGCGTAGAGCATGCGCTCCTTCCCGAGCAGGGTGTTGTTGGTGCGGGTGATCTTATCATTGGTGCCGATAGTCATACCTGTACCTATGGCGCCTTAGGTGCTTTTGCAACGGGTGTTGGCTCAACAGACGCCGCAATTGGGTATGCAACGGGCAAAGCATGGTTTAAGGTTCCTGAGTCAATTCTGTTCAATATTAATGGCGAGTTGCGACCTGGTGTGACAGGAAAAGACATCATTTTGCATATTATTGGCATGATTGGTGTTGATGGTGCTTTGTATGCCGCAATGGAATTTCGTGGAAACGCCATTGAAAATCTTTCAATGGATGAACGTTTGAGTATTTCCAATATGGCTATCGAGGCAGGTGGTAAAGCTGGTTTAATTGCTGTTGACGATGTAACTCGTAAGTATATGGATGGCAGAGTAGAGAAGCCTTACACGGAATACCATTCTGATCCAGATGCTCAGTATGCAAAGGTTTATGATATTGATGCCGCAGATATTGTTCCTACGGTTGCGTTCCCTCATTTACCCTCTAATACACGTCCCGCTTCAGAGGCACGTGATATTACGATTGATCAGTCTGTTATTGGTTCTTGCACAAATGGCCGCATTGAAGACATGCGCCAGGCTGCAGAAATTCTCAAAGGTCGCAAGGTTCACCCCAATGTTCGTTGCATCATCATTCCTGCTACGCAGCAAGTATATCGTCAGTGCATTGATGAGGGCTTGATGGATATCTTCCTTGATGCAAACTGCGCAGTATCGACTCCAACCTGCGGTCCCTGCCTTGGTGGCTACATGGGCATTTTGGCAGCAGGGGAGCGTGCTATCGCTACTACGAATCGTAACTTTGTTGGTCGTATGGGTGACCCAACGAGTGAGGTATATCTTTCTTCTCCTGTTGTGGCTGCGGCTTCTGCAATTTTGGGTCACATTGGTCTTCCTGAAGATTTGGATGAGGAGTAAAGAACATGCAATTTAGAGGTAACGTACATCGCTACGGTCGTGATATTGATACTGACGTAATTATTCCTGCGCGTTATTTGACCACGTCTGATCCTGTCGAACTTGCAAAACACTGCATGGAAGACCTCGACACTGAATTTGTAAACAAGGTTGCTCAGGGTGACATTATTGTTGCCGATGAAAACTTTGGTTGCGGTTCTTCTCGTGAGCATGCTCCTATTGCTATTAAAGCCTCGGGTGTTGACGTTGTTATTGCAAAGAGCTTTGCTCGTATTTTTTACCGCAATTCAATTAACACTGGCCTCGCTATTCTTGAATGTCCCGAAGCGGTCGACGCAATCAAAGATGGTGATGTGGTTTCGGTTGATACTGATACCGGAACTATCGTTGACGAAACAACGGGTCAGTCATTTACCGCGCAGCCGTTCCCGCCTTTTATTGCTGATATTATTGAGCAGGGCGGATTACTAAATCGTACCCGTAAAGTTTTAGGAATTGATTAGTTGTTATTTCCCTTGTCATTGTCGGCAAGGGAAATAGTGTATTTACATGAAGTTATTCGAGAGAGGAAGAGGAATGTCTCAAACCTTCAAGATTTGTTTATTGCCAGGTGATGGTATTGGGCCTGAAATTATTGCCGAGGGAGTTAAGGTTCTTAACGCGGTGGGCGCAAAGTACGATACTTCCTTTGAGTACACCGAGGCTCTTATTGGAGGTTGTGCAATAGATGAGGTTGGAGAGCCTCTTCCGCAGTCAACGCTTGATGCTGCCCGTTCTTGTGATGCGGTTCTGCTTGCTGCAGTAGGTGGTCCTAAATGGGATACTACCGATCCTTCGAAGCCACGTCCTGAACAGGGATTATTGGGAATTCGTAAAGAGCTTGGCTTGTATACCAATCTTCGTCCCGTTCAAATTTTCAATGCGCTTTCTTCTGCTTCAACTTTAAAACCAGAAGTTATCGATGGTGTTGATCTTTTGATCGTTCGTGAGCTTACGGGTGGTTTATATTTTGGTAAGCGTGAACGTTTTTACGATGAAGAAGGTGCAGGAGCTTCAGGTTCTCGCGGTCAACGAGCCTATGACACCTTAGAGTATCGCGAATATGAGATCGAGCGTATTGCGCGTCAGGCCTTTGAGGCTGCTCGCAAACGCCGTGGTCGGGTTCACTCTATTGATAAAGCTAATGTTTTGGAAACGAGCCGTATGTGGCGCGAAATTGTTCATCGTATTGGCAAGGAAGAATATCCTGATGTCGAGCTTATTGATATGTTGGTAGATAATACGGCTATGCAGCTTATCGACAGCCCTCGCCAGTTTGATGTTGTGGTAACCGAAAACATGTTTGGCGATATTCTTTCTGATGAAGCTGCTCAGATTACTGGTTCACTTGGCATGCTTGCCTCCGCTTCCTTAGGTGATGGTACTGCTCTGTATGAACCAAGCCATGGTAGTGCTCCTGATATTGCGGGTAAGGGTATTGCAAATCCCTTGGCGCAAATTCTTTCTGTTGAGATGATGCTCCGTTATAGCTTCGACATGGGTGAAGCCGCTGATGATGTTGCTCGTGCAGTTGATTCGCTTTTGAATGATGGTTGGCGTACTGGTGATATCGCTGATGCTTCAACACCCGCAGAGAAAATTCTTGGCACTTCTGCTATGGGCGACAAAGTTATCGAGAATCTGTAAGGAGAATAATGGCAATCCAGAATGCTGAAGGCACTAAAGACCTTCTTCCTGAAGAGGCTGTTTTTTGGAATTATTTCAAACAGACGGCTTTTGATATTTTTGGTCGTTATGGCTATTTGCCTATTGAGACTCCACAGTTCGAGCAGACTGAGCTCTTTGTGCGTGGTATCGGTCAAGCAACTGATGTTGTTTCCAAAGAGATGTTTACTGCAATTTCAGGTGAAAATCTTAAGCGTCTCATTGACGGTGGGTCTATCAAAAACAAGAGTCGTTTGAGCTTACGTCCTGAAGGAACAGCTGGTGTTGTACGCGCTGTGGTTCAACATGATCTAGTTCCGCAGGGAGCTGCTCCCGCTAAGCTTATGTATGCCGGTCCCATGTTTAGAGCTGAACGCCCTCAAAAAGGCAGACAGCGTCAGTTTAACCAGGTTGGTGTGGAGTGCTTGGGTGCTGAAAACCCAAGTGTTGATGCAGAAGCGATCATTATGCTTATGCGTTTTTATGAGGCTATCGGCATTCCGGTAAACGCCACGCAGCTACTTATCAATTCTATGGGTTGTGAGCACTGTAGACCAGCATATCGAGAAGCTGTAAAGCGGTATATGGATGCCCATCATGATGAGCTTTGTGAAGACTGTATTACGCGCTCGGAAATCAATCCCTTGCGTGCGTTCGACTGCAAAAAACCAGGTTGTTCAGAAGTCATGAAGAAAGCTCCCATAATCACTGACCATTTATGTGAGGACTGCAAGAAACACTACGAAACAGTTAAGAACTATCTTGATGGAGCAGGTGTTTCCTATATCGAGGATTCTTCTCTTGTTCGTGGGCTTGACTACTATACGCGTACTGTTTTTGAAGTTCAGGTTGTCGAGGGCTTGGGTTCTCAGAATGCTATTGGCGGCGGTGGACGCTACGATAAACTCACCGAGGAAGTGGGTGGACGAGCAACGCCAGGTCTTGGTTTTGCGTTAGGTTATGAGCGTTGTTTACTTGCGCTTCAAGCGGCTGGTGTTGAATTTCCTTCACTCAAGCGCTGTGATTTGTTCGTTGCTTGTGTTGATGATGATGCTCGCGCTCGGGCATTTTGTCTCGTTCAAGAGTGTCGTGATAAGGGGATTATCGCCGAGATGGACCATCAGCAGCGCAGCTTAAAAAGTCAATTTAAGCTTGCTGACAAGCTTGGTGCTCACAATGTTGCAATTCTTGGTCCTGATGAAATTGCCCAGGGTGTTGTTACTTTGAGGAATATGGGTAATCACGAAGAGCAAACAATTTCTTTTGCTGATTTGGTATCTAAACTAGCGTAAAATAAGGCAGTTGATGCATTGAGTATATGGCGCTGTGCTTAGCGAACAGGCTTGATGTTTTAGGTATACCAATCAATCATATTGGTTATGAATAACGATAAGGGTTAAAAGGAGAACAGAAAACATGACTGACTTTCTTAATGAATACAGCATGCATTCTCACACGTGCGGTCAGCTCCGCAAGCAGGATGTAGGCACCGAGGTTACGTTGACCGGTTGGGTTTGGCACAATCGTGACCATGGTGGTCTTATTTTTATCGACCTGCGCGACCGTGAGGGATACACTCAGTGTGTTGTTGACCCTGATTGTGTAAGTGCTGAAGATTTTGCAGTTTCTGAACATCTTGGCCGTGAATATGTAATTGAGGTTATAGGTAAAGTACGTGAGCGTATGCCTGAGGCCGTTAACACCAATATGACTACGGGCGAAATTGAAGTGCTCGCTTCTTCGGTTAAGGTTTTGAATTCTTCAGTCACCCCTCCTTTCTCCATTGAAGATGGCATTGAAACCGACGAAACCACGCGTATGAAGTGGCGTTATCTTGACCTTCGTCGTCCTGAAATGTTTGCTAACTTAAAACTGCGTCATGTGGTAGCTCAAGCAATTCGCGCTGCTCTTAATGAACGCGGTTTCCTTGAGGTTGAAACTCCTATTCTTGCAAATTCCACTCCTGAAGGCGCACGTGACTACATCGTTCCGTCTCGTCCTAACCCGGGTCGTTTTTATGCGCTTCCTCAGAGCCCTCAGCAGTTTAAGCAGATGCTGATGGTGGGTGGCATTGAGCGTTATTACCAGATCGCGCGTTGCTTCCGTGACGAAGATCTTCGTGCTGATCGCCAACCTGAATTCACTCAAGTCGATATTGAGATGAGCTTCGTTAAGGGCGAAGACGTCATGGTTATGATGGAAGACGTTATGGCTGAAACCTTGAAGGCTGTGGGCGTTGAGCATGCATTCCCTTTGCAGCGTATGCAGTATTCTGAGGCCATGGATCGTTTTGGCTGTGACCGTCCCGATGTTCGTTTCGGCATGGAATTGGTGGACCTCACCGAAATCGTTAAGAACTCTGGTTTCAAAGTATTTTCAAGTGTTGCTCAATCAGGAGGCATTGTTAAGGCTATTAACGCTAAGGGTGCTGGTGACTGGAGTCGTGGCGAAATTGAAAAGCTTGCCGACATTGCCGCTGAAAATGGTGCAAAAGGCATGGCTTGGATTGCTTTTACCTCTGATGGTAAGGAAAAGAGTCCAATTATTAAATTCTTCACTGATGAAGAATTCGCTGCTCTTAAAGAGGCTATGAATGTTGAGCCTGGTGACCTAGTCCTCTTTGCGGCAGATACCTATGATGTAGCAAATGCAGTTCTTTCTGCGCTTCGTCTGCACATGGCTGATGCTCTTGGCATCGAGCGTAAGGGTCATGCTCTTCTTTGGGTTGTTAATTTCCCAATGTTTCGTTATGACGAGGACGAAAAGAAATATGCTGCGGAGCATCATCCTTTCACTCATGTTCTTGAAGAAGATCTCGACAAAATTGAAACCGCCCCTCTTGAATGCGGTAGTTACTCGTATGACCTGGTTATGGACGGTTTCGAAGTTGGTGGAGGCACTATCCGTATTCATAATGCAGAAGAGCAGAAGCGTATTCTTCGTGTCTGTGGCTTGACCGATGAAGAAATTGAAGAAAAGTTTGGTCATCTTATCCATGCGCTCGAACTCGGCGCTCCTCCTCATGGCGGAATCGCCCTCGGTCTTGATCGTTTGGTTATGCTTCTTGCGGGTAAGCAGTCTATTCGTGACGTTATCGCCTTCCCTAAGACGAGCTCCGCTTCTGATCCTATGACGGGTGCTCCCAGCCAGGTTACCACTCGTCAACTTAAAGAGGTTGCCCTGCGCATCCTTTAGTGATTAAACGGGTTTGGGCAATAAGCCACGTTCTCAATCTGTGAGAACGTGGTCTTTTATTCTGATGGGAGCGTGCGTGTGACACGAAAGTATTTTTTCTTTGACTACGACGGAACTCTTGCTATTCCAAGAACAAGAGAAATACCGCAAAGCGCACTCGATACGTTGGATAAGTTGCGAGCCGAGGGTCACTTTGTTGCACTTGCTACCGGAAGACTTCAGACAAATGCCGTAGATTATATTAAGAGTGTGGGTATTTCAAATATTGTTGCCGATGGTGGTTATTCGGTAACAGTAGAAGGTAAGCTCGTTTACATGAGACCCCTTGATTTGGAGCCCGCCAAAGCCTGTCTCAGAAAGCTTGATGCTCTTGAAATTCCGTGGGCGGTAACAACAGCTAATGAGCTTCTTCGGTATAGTCCTTGCAGGGAATTTGATACGTATGCAGGGGATTATTACGTTCCTACTCAGTGGGTTTCTAATCTTAGTGCTGATTCGCTTGATGAGATATATAAAATCTATTTTCCCTGCAAAGTGAATGACGAATCTCGTTTGCTGTCAACGGGGGCACTCGATGGGGTGCCTTGGATTCGCTACAATCCTGACACTATTTTTGTTGAGCCGATGGATAAGCAGTTCGGTATTAAGAAGATGATGGATATTCTTAATGCACCTTATGAGGATGTTGTCGTTTTTGGTGACGATAAAAACGACATTTCGATGTTTATCCCTGATTGGACGTGTGTTGCTATGGGGAACGCAAAAGAAGAGGTTAAGCAGCGAGCTACCTACATTACCGAGAGCTGTGATAATGATGGCATCATGAAGGCCTGCCAGCATTTTGGCTGGATTTAGAAATTGCTAGAGTCATTTTCCGAAAAAACGTTTTTATGAAGATGCATTATTTTTCTACTCTGGTTAACTCTCTTCTTTTGTATGCACGAGTAAAAGAGTATAGTCATTCTCGTTGACGCTTCAGTTATGGTTGAATGTGAGTTCTTCTTAATGGCTGGAGTTTGCTTACGTATTGGATGGAGCCTGGAAGGAGAGCGCGGTTGAGCCTTTCAAATGCGATACGACATTTTGCTACGATTACGCACCATAAAATTGTGGTAGCTAATCATTGCTTCCGATCGGGTTTGTACAGGCAAGGTCTTACGCACGATCTTTCAAAATATTCCTTTACCGAATTTAGAATCGGCATGAAATACTACACGGGCATAAAAAGCCCTAATTCTGGTGAGCGTCAAGAGTTGGGGTATTCCACCGCTTGGCTTCACCATAAAGGTCGTAATCGTCATCATTTTGAATACTGGATTGATATTAAGAACAACGGTGATGCGACTCTCGAAGGCAAGAAAATGCCTACACGCTATGTGGTAGAGATGTTTTGTGATCGTGTTGCGGCCAGTAAGGTGTATCAAGGATCTGCTTACACCGATAAAAGCTCTTTGACCTATTACCGCCTTGAACAAAGTGTTGGTCCTTTATTGATGCATCCTGATACTGCCGCTCTTTTGGAGCGTCTTCTCGTAAAGCTTGCTAAAGAGGGCGAGAAGGAAACATTCCGCTATATCAGAAACGAAATTGTCAAACCTCGCTATATTGAGGGAGAGGGCGGACGTTTTTAACCAATCTATTCCCGGTCATTTTATGTGTATTATATTTTTCTGATCGCGAATCAACTAAAACAAACCGTGCGCCAGTTTTTTTATTATCTGATTACTACTTTTCAAAAAATGCTGCTATTGTCAGTTATTCATGATGCTTTTGCTGCATTAAAGGTGTCGTAAGGAGAGAACATGACTAATGGCAAGCTAAGCGTACCGTTTCCAAAACCAGATGCTTTGACTCCTGCAGAAATTGAGGCTAAAGCTGAAGATTTAGGCGTTTCTAAAACTTCAATGTCGATAAAGCAATCTTTTATTCTCTCTCTTATGGCAGGGGCCTTTATTTCGATGGGAGCCATGTTCTTTACGCTCGTGGTAGGAGATCCAGATTTATCCTTTGCGGTTCAGCGTGTTTTCGGCGGTTGTTTGTTCTCTCTTGGGCTGTTGTTGGTTGTTGTTTGTGGTGCCGAACTCTTTACGGGCAATACCATGATTGTCATGTCGGCGGCCAGCAAGAAGATATCATGGGGTTCTGTTTGGAAAAACTGGATCGTCGTTTTTGTTGGTAATTTCATGGGCTCATTAGTAATGGTTGCCTTGGTATATTTGAGCGGAATGCCTTCAATGGATGGCGGACAAGTCGGTCAAACTATGGTAAGCGTTGCGAGCGGAAAAATGTCCGCCGATTGGGTTACGCTTTTTGCTAAAGGTATCCTTTGTAATTTTCTTGTATGTTTGGCGGTTTGGATGGCTTATGCCTCTAAGACTGTTGTTGATAAGATGTTTGCCGTTCTTCTCCCTATAGCAGCGTTTGTTGCCTGCGGTTTTGAACACTGTGTTGCTAATATGTTCTTTTTACCCATGGGTATTTTGCTTGTTTCGGTTGGGGTTGACCCAGTGGCGCTTGACCCGACAACGATTTCATGGGCAGGTGCTCTATGGAACTGGAGTGCAACAGTGCCAGGTAACATTGTTGGTGGAGCGTTGTTTGTGGGTATGATGTATTGGATAGCCTACCATAAGAAAGAAAAGTAGTCTGCGGGGGCGCCAGTAAAGGCGATTCGTTAGAAATTGCAACACATTTGTTTTTTATACCCAGGCACGAATTCGATAAGTAACACCCAGCTCTTCGCAAAGATGCTTGCATGCTTTCTCTTCTTCTGAGGTAAGAGTGGTACTGACTGTTGTCAGGGTGACGGACGGAATGTATTTCTTTGCCTCTTTAGCGAACGCTATAACCGCATCAAAACTCTCTTTACCAAAATGGCTTCGCGTGAGTTCATAATATTTTTCAGCTGCGGGGGCGTTAAGACTGATGGAGACTGCGTCGATAAGACCTTCAAGCTCTGGGATAATATTACGTTTGTTGATAAGCGATCCATGACCATTGGTGTTAATACGAATGGGGGTTGCGCTACGCCGTTTAATCTCCTTTGCGAGTTTAAGTAAAACATTTAAAGCTTCAGTTGGTTCGCCGTATCCACAGAAAACAATTTCTTCATACAAATCTAGATTTATCGCATCAAGGGCTTCTTTTGCTTCTTTAAAAGAAGGGTCATGATCGAGCCATAGCGTGTTTGCGTTTCCAACCTGGTTGCTTGAATTACGAATGCAAAACGTGCATGCGCATGAACATTTATTGGTGAGATTAACGTAGAGTCCGTTATGCACCTCATAAAAAATAGTTTCAGATCTTTTCATCGATCTCTTCTTTCTTAACAGAAAACGTTGTTTAGTGTATCTATTGTAAACCTGTTTTTTCTCAGAAATTACGCAGGAGTAGGGGGACATTATTTAGTTGCTGTTGAGCCATTAGTCGGTATTAAGCTATCAATAGTGTCTATGAATAACTCCCGACCAGGCACTTTGTTACACTTTATATATGTTTAGTCGGTTTCTGATAAAGAAAAGGGAGGTAATCGAATGAGCATTTCGTATAACTTTACAGGGAAAACCGTAGTGGTGACAGGTTCGGCTCGTGGTATTGGGCGCTGCATAGGTGAGCGTTTTTATGAGGCGGGTGCAAACGTGGCCTTTTGCAGCGTTTCTCCTCGCGGGAAAGAGGAGTTGATGCAAGAGATTGCCGGAGACGATAGAAGTCGCATCATGGCAAAATCTGTTGACGTTTCAAAAATTGAAGACATCGATGCATTTTTTACGAGTGTTGTTGAAAAGTTTGGTGCGTTCGATGTTTTGGTGAATAACGCCGGTGTTTTTTCACTCGAAAGCTTAGATGAAGTCACCGAAGAAATATGGGAAAAGCAGATGAACGTAAACCTAAAATCTATGGTGTTTACCTGTCAATGGTTTGCTCGATATCATCGCGAACATAAAACTGAAGGAAATATCGTAAATATTGCGTCAATATCTGGAGCAACCTATAATCCTCAAAACTTGCTTTACAACATTAGCAAGGCGGGTGTTGCAATGCTTACTAAAACTATAGCGCGTGATTTGGGGCCTGACGGAATCCGTGTTAATGCAGTTGGTCCTGGTAGTATTCCAACGGATTTGAATGCAGATCTGTATTCCGATAAACAGCGTGAGGCTGATCTTTGTGCCAAGCTTCCTTTGAAAAAGCGTGGCACAAAAGACGATATCGCTAATGGTGTTTTGTTCCTTGCCAGCGATGAGTCTTCCTATATCACGGGCCAAATTATCTATATAGAGGGTGGATGGCTTCTTCTTTAGTATTTCAGAAACATAAACGTTTTTGTAATAAACTTTGAATTGTTTTATTGTTCGATTAGACAATGAAACAGAACACTTCGGGGATGGTTAGGTATGTCTATTTCTCAATTTACGCTTGGTCTTGCTCAGTGCTGTCATCCAGAGGGTGAACGTTATGAAGACGTGCTGGTAATGGCTGAGAAATGGTGTGAGGAGGCTAAAGAGGAAGGTGTAGATATTCTCGTTTTCCCTGAGTCGCTTATGACGCGCTATGAAAAGGATCAGCAAGTGTTTTTATCTGAGGCCCAAACGCTTGACGGTCCCTTCTCTAAAGGAATGGATGCTTTGGCTCAGCGGTATGGCCTTTGGCTTATCTATACCGTTAATGAGAAAAATCTTCAGACTAACCATCCCTTTAATACTGCTGTTATTGTTTCAGATAGCGGAATGAAACGAGGTGTATATCGTAAAGTTCATCTTTTCGATACGGATTTCACGAAAGAATCCGATCGCATGAGTTCCGGAGATGCTCTTTTTGAACCTATTGAAACACCGTTTGGAAATATTGGTTTAGGAATTTGTTATGACCTTCGTTTTCCTGAAGTTGCTCGGTTTGCAGCGCTCAAAGGGTGCGATTTGCTTGTGTATCCTGCTGCATGGGTGGATGGTCGACTAAAAGCAGATCAATGGAGAACACTTCTTGCGGCTCGTGCCATAGAAAATGAAATTTTTGTTGCAGGGTTGAGTCGAGTTGACAAAGGTTATTTAGGGCAAAGTGGAATTTTTGGTCCCGATGGGGTGTTGATAGCATCGGGCGGTCAACGCGAAACGCTGATAACCGCCCGAATTGATCTTCGCGAGATTAAGGCTGTTCGATCTGCAATGCCCGTTTTGCTTCATCGAAAACCCACGCTGTATTTAAATGAGTAGACCGTTAGTCTTCAACGAAGACTATGGCTGTGTGAACAGGGCCGTGTACGCCTACAACACGAACGAGTTCAATGTCTGCCGTAGCGGATGGACCACTAATAATAGTGACATTCGAGGGCATGTTTCCGCCAAAGTCTTTTCTTAAAGTGTCGAGGGCATCGCCAATTCGAGCAAAGATTTTGCTTTTGTTGACTATGGCGATGTGTGAAGCAGGAATGGTGCAAATTGAGCGTCCTGATTCTTTTGAGGAAGCCTGAATAACGCTTCCTGTTTCAGCAATCCCCCCGTAAGCAAAAGTAATGCCGATGTCGCTTGATTGGGCAAGCATTATTTCTTCATGGCCTCTAGAGGAGTCCCAGGCAACCGCTTCAAGTCCGGCTTTGTTTAGCGCTTGTTCAAGCGCGCATTGTTTTGCTTCTTTGGTTTCGGCGAACAGAACTTTGCCGCCGCCCATATCAAGGGCAACTTTCGTAACAGTCTCGGCGAGGTTGCTTGGGGCTGTTCGGGCGATGCTCACGCCAATCTTTTCTGCTTCTGTGAAAAACTTTTCGACGATTTCATCTTTCGTCATAGCATTAGCAAGAATGAACTGGCACGAGTTTTCAATGTCGATTGGTTCGATGATTTCGGGTGGAGTACTTCTGCCTAATGCGGAAGAAAAGGGCTTAAGGAACTCTTCTAGTTCTACGGTGCTCATTAGTTTTCTCCTCCCTTTGTTTCATTGTGTTTGTTTGTGTCAGTTTCGTAAGGAGTAAGGGAGTGGCGTTTAAACCAGTCTCTAAAGCGCTCTTCGGCTAAGAGTTCGAAATCGCGTGATCCAGTCCATCCGCGTAAAACAGGAATCCACGAAGTAGATGAGCCGAGCGCACCATAACTGCCACCCATTATTTTCATACCCTTTGAGCCTGCGCCTGTAGCTAGATCATAGAGTTTACGGTTAGAAAGCACTTTTCCTGCTGTTGCAAATGCTGCTTTTTCGGGAGCGCCTGGTCTACCTTCAGCGACGATATTGAGACGATGGTGGTGAATAAGTTCGTGAAGTGGAATTTTCACGGGACAAGCATCATCACATGCTCCACAAAGAGAGCAGGCAAACGCCATTTTATCGGTATTGTCATAGCCTTCAAGAAGCGGCGTAAGTACAACACCCATAGGTCCTGGATAGATTGATCCGTAGCCGTGGCCTGTAATGTGGCGATAAACCGGACAGTTGTTCATGCAGGCGCCGCATCGGATGCAGCGTAGCATAGGAGCAAATTCACTCTTTAGAATGGTGCTACGACCGTTATTAACCATAATGATATGAACAGAATGGGGGCCATCAGCTTCATCAGCGTTTGCCGTACCAGTGTTGATAGAGAAAGAGCTGGTGATTTTTGATCCAACGGCACTTGGCACCAGCAACGTTAAAAGAGTATCAAGACTTTTCAGGTTTGGTACCAGACGCTCTGCTCCCAAGAATACTATTTGAGTATTAGGTACGGTGGTTGCCATTCTGCCATTACCTTCGTTGGTCACAAGCGTACACGATCCCGTTTCGGCAACACCAAAATTACATCCGGTAACACCTATCTTTGCTTCAAGAAATTCTTTTCTTAAATTTTCGCGGAGGAAGTGGGTAATTTCTTCAGGATCTTCGCTTCCGGTATAGCCCTTCTTGTCTCGGTATAGATCACGAATGTGTTTTCTGTCGAAGTGAAGGGCGGGTACAACAATGTGTGAAGGTTTGTCTCCTGCGGTTTGAAGGATGTTTTCAGCACAGTCAGTTTCGATGGCATGAATGCCGTGCTCTTCCAGAAAATCATTGAGGCCAACTTCTTCAGTGACCATAGATTTTGACTTAACGCAACTTTTAGCGCCAACTTCTTCAAAGATATCAAGCGCCTTCTCTACGGCGTCTTCTGCAGTAGGAGCAAAATAAACCTTTGCGCCTGCGACTTGAGCATTAGTAGCGAATTCCTTGATGTAATAATCAAGGTTTTGAAGGACGTGGTTACGAATATATGCAGCTTCCAGTCGGAGTTCTTCCCATATGGGGTTTTCTCTCGCTAAACGCTCGGCATTTCCAACAATTGTATCCTGAGCTTTCCTGATTGCTTCGTGCTTGAAATCATCAGTGAGAGCTTTGCGAACGCGCTCGCGAAGGGGAGCGTCGTCGTAGATAACGGGACTTAAAGCCATTTAATTTGCCCCCTTTCCTGAATCAAGAACCTGTGCAATATGGAGCACCTTGATGGGGTGTGGCAGTATTCCTTCAGCCTCCATACGATCAAAACAGCCTTTGATGTTCATGAGACACGCTTGGTCAGCTCCCACAAGATAGTCAGCTTCCGTATTGAGGGCATTCTGGGCTTTCTCTAAAACCATTTGTTCTGATATTTCTGGCTCTTTAACGCTAAAAGTGCCGCCAAAACCGCAGCAACGATCAGCTGCCTTCATTTCGACGTATTCTAATCCTTCAACATTATTTAAAAGGGCGAGGGGTTGTTCGCGAACTCCAAGCATGCGTGTCATGTGGCAGCTTTTATGAAACGTAGCTTTACCTTCGAGTTTTGCCCCAACATCGGTTACGCCTAGAACATCAACAATAAATTCAGTGAATTCATAGATTCGGTTCGCTAAGGCTTCTACTTTAGGAGCATATTCCTCGTCATATGCCAAAAAACGTTTGTAGTCTTCTTTGATGGCATATGCGCATGAACCTGTGAGCGAAACAATCGTGTCGTAAGGTTCATAAGAATCAATAAGGTTTTTCATCATGGGAATTGATTCTTTGGTGAACCCCGAATTAAGAAGAGGTTGACCACAGCAAATTTGTCCGTCAGGCAGAGAGATTTCGCATCCGAGCCTCTCCAAAACACGAACAGCAGATTTGCCAACTTCGGGGTAAAACATGTCTACCATGCAACCCGGAAAGAAAGCTATCTTCATGAATGACATCCTTTCGAATTAGTGAGTGTTCACTAAGAATGAAATGAGCGCTGAGAGCTTCGCGCAGCAAATCAATGTATTGGAGTGTAATAATAGATCATTTCCGTTTGCTGAACAAAAAGAATGAATTTATAAATAAATAGCTCTTATCGAGTGTTTTAGACGGGGATACCAGGGCGTCTTAGCGCGTTTGCTTCATTCAAACGGTGAGGCGATCGGTGAAAAGTTATGAAATCTGTTTTGTGTTCATCGAACGCTTTTTCGCCTTCAGAAAGACCAAAAGGATGATATAAAACCTCAACATCTTTTCCATATCGTAGGGCATGCTGGTGAAGCGAGGATAATGCTTGGTCAGATAAATCTTCCATGTGTCCTGAAAAAAGAATTCCGCTGAAAAAGTTTGTTGGTTGATTTGTTGGTATGGGTCGTTTTGAACACTGTGCCCAAAGGGCGGCGAGTAGTTCAGTTTTAATAACATTGATAGGCTGTATTTTTTTTCGAAGTTTTGGTTGGTCGCGTAAATATACGTTGCACTCGAGAGGAACTCGTATGTGATCAGGCTTACATGAGATAGCTTGTAAGGCGAGTTCAAGAGCGCGATATACCAGCGGAATTGTATGAAAATGTTGGTGGCTATCAAGTCTTAAGCTGGTTTTGAGTGTGGGAAATTGCTCAAGAAACCGTTCAATTTGGCAGATAAATTCAAGTGCAATTTGCACAAGTAATTCTTCATTATTGGGCAGATAGGAGCGCTTCAAAAGATCAATGAAGCTCAGTTTAAACATACCCCGATCGTCCACTAAAAGAGGAACTTCACTTTTTGGGGCACAGCTTGGGCCTTCAACTATATTGAGATGAACGGTGGCAAGGAGTTTTCCTTCTTCAATGAAGGGTTTTGCGAGCTGTGTACATTCCTTAAAACTGGGCGAATTGGGAAAAATACTCACAGAGGTTAATCTGCCAGAATTTCCGCAGACTTTACTTAAGCTGAGAATACGTCCTGCTTGTTTGGGGTTGAGTCCAAAATCATCGGCATGAAAAATAATAGACATGTAAAACCAACTCCCATGGATTGTTTTCGTTCGTTTTATGCATTATCGCACGATCTGAATATCTCTAAGATAATCAGATAAAGGAGAAATATAGATGAATATAACAGTAAACGATAAATCTGTAGATTCAGTTTTAACTAGTCGTGCTTTTCATATTGTTCTTTTAATTGTTGGAACAGTTTTTTTATCGCTTAACGCATTTCATAATAACGTTTGGTTTGATGAGAGCTATTCTGTCGCGATAGCTAACCACGATTTTGGAGATATTTGGTACGTAGGCTCTGGGGATGTTCACCCTGTTTTGTATTATTGGGGATTGCATGTTCTCTATATTATCTTTGGGCAGAACCTTGTAGTGTATCGTCTTGTTACCTTGCTAGGCATTGCTGCTGTTGCTTGGTTGGGGTTTGTTTGTTTACGCAAAGATTTCAGCGCTAAAATCGGTGTCTTGTTTTCTTTTCTTGTTCTTACTATGCCCTATGTAACAATCATGGCTACCGAGATTCGTATGTATTCCTGGGTATTTTTCACTGTTTCGGTATGCGCTCTTTTTTCCTTTAGGATTGCCCAATCGTTGAGTTTGAGAGTATCGATTCCTTATAGATGGTGGGTTGTCTTTTTTCTTTCGAGTTTAGCGAGTGCTTACTTGCATTATTTTGGGGTATTGACGGCTTTTTTAATCAATGCCATGTTTCTTTGTTTTCTTTTAAGACACAGAGAGGGGAATAAAAGGACCATCCTGATATTCATCGTACAAGCTCTTGTTCAAGTTTTATTGTATCTACCTTGGCTGTCTGTTTTACTTAATCAAGTTGGGGTTGTTTCAGAATCGTACTGGGCAAATATTTCTCCAGAAGCAGTGTTTAATCTTTTAACGTATCTGGTTGCAACTGACAACATGTGCTTTGCATGGCGTGGCGAATATGGGTTAGAAGCGCAAATTACCATGGTCATGTTGTTCTGTGTATTCTTGGTGATTTGCTTTGTTTTTCTTTGTTCGCTTTATAAACAAAAGAAACAGAAGACGAATAGAGAAGACTCTTCTTTTGTAGCCGATCGCAGAGACATTAAAGCGGCTTGCCTTGCCTTTGGGTTGTATGTCGGTGTCATTGTTTTGTCACTCATTGTCTCTGTTGTGATGGATTCGTTCATTCTGTATTACCGCTATGCGTTTGTGGCTTCCGCTCCATTTTTGTTTGCGTTTTCAGTTTTACTTTCCCGTATTAAACCGCAGTTAGTGACCCGTCTTTTTTGTGCTTTAATGCTTTGCGTTGCTATCGCTAATCAGATTATCTTGCTGCGCGATAACTATTCCGCAGAAAACAATGAGGCTCTTGAGTATTTCGAAGAACAGGCAAAGGATGGCGCCCTTGTTCTTTCTTCTGATATTGGGGTAGAGGGTGTAACCTGTGTTGCTTATCCAGAGATCGAGGAGACTTACCTTGATTGGCAAGAGGGAAATTGGGCGCAATCGTATTTGGCCTACGCCCCTTCACTGAAGAGTGTGAAAACGTGGGATGCGGCGCTTGATGGATATAAGGGAATCTTCATTGTGCTTGGTCAGTCACCAAAAGGAGAGGAACCAAGTGACGTAAATGATATTGTTCGAAGAAACGATGTTTCTTTGGTTGAATTTGAACGGTTTTATCGTCCTTATGAGAGAACCTATTTTACCGTTGCTCTTCTGGAAAAAGTCTGACCGCTTTGAGTGTTACTGAGATCTTTTCGAATACGTAAGTACTCCCAGACCAAAAGCACCATCAAAATACACATCACAATAAGGTAACCAATAACGGCACCAGGTAAACCTGTAAAGTTCACAAGTAATATAGGAATGAAGACAGAGAAGCCAAAGGTAACCACGTAGAGCATCATGGCATCTTTTTGTCGTCTGAGTACCGTAATGGTTTGATATAGAAAGTCAATCGCGGCGGTGATTCCACCAGCAGCAAGCATGATATACATCAAGCCTCTGAATTGTTCAAAATCTAATCCATAGAGCAAGCTCATGATAGAGATGCCAATCCACCCCATCACGATAACGTTTACAACGGTTACTCCTACAATAAGCAGCAGCATGCCAATAACAATAAGGTCAAAGCGCTTGCGCTTACTGGGATCGTGCCAGACTTCTGCCATGCGCACGAGCATCGGCTTATAGATAAGCTGCGCGGTGAGAAGAATGCCTTGGGCAGGGAAGTAAAGCGCATTGAAGTAGAGTTGGTTGTCGTAGGATAGTGTGCCTTCCATCACGAATTTAGGCATGTTGTCAATCAGTGCATAAAGGAACAGTGCAATAAAAAGCGGGAAGCAGTTTTTGAAGAGTGCGATGATGCTTGAGAAATTGCAACGCCTTGACTTTGGTGTTTCCAGAAGTGCCAGTGGGAATGTTAGCACTATAAAGGAGATGATGGCACCAATAGCCATGGCGAAACAGGCGGCAACCATGTTCTTTGTTATGAGGAGCAAAAGCGAAAACGCTACGAGCGCAAGTACGGAGCGAATGGTTTGAGAAATTCCTGCTAAATAGAGCTTGTCAGCTTGCTGGAGTCGTCCTTCGTATACGTCAGCTAAACCATCTATCATTTTATAGAGATACACACCGATAGAGAGGTAAAACATTTCTTCACCGTATCCTCGTACGTTACAGTAAACTACGCCAATAAGCACCATAACGACGCAGGTAATCCAGCGGTGAATTTGGTAATCAGTGAAGGAATGTTTTTCCTCTAAGTCTGAAATTTGATAGGTTCTTACACCGAAGTTGGCAATAATCATTAAAAGCGTTGCGGTAACAAACGCCATCGAAAACATGCCTGCTTGTTCGGCGCCGACAAGCTGAGTCGCGATAACGGTTAAAACAGGAAATACGCAACCCCAAGCACCCACACCAATTGAATTCCAAATATAGTCGCGCGAGGTGCGATGGGCAGCATATTCAGCTTCTTGCCCAGCAAGCCCCCCTTCTGAAACAGCTCCCATCACACGGTTAAACCATCGGTTAGAAATGCGTACTAGGGGGTTAAAAGGATTGGGAATATTCGGTCTTCCTGAACGAGTGTCCCCATGAGTACTTGCGTACGACGCAGCACTCGGATATTGTTCGGAGGACTGATCTTGCTGCTCGCTTCGACTTTGGTTTGGGCGTCTATGTCCTTGAGGGCGCGACGAGCCGTTTTTTTTATGAGAAGTCGAGGAAGAAGAAACAGAACCAGCGCGATTCTTTAGTTGTTCTATTTTGTCGCGCAAAGTCATACTGCATGCTCCTTGTTTAAACGCTTACAGCTCATAAAAGCGAATTGACTCCTAATCCCTATAAAAGCGAATGCAATGAATTGATTCGCTCAGCTTTTCTAGTTACTTAGTCTAGCGCGATTGTCTTATTCATTGTTGTATTGGTTGTCTTTAGATTAAAGCTACATAGGTTTTGCATAGGGAAACCATTATCGTTATTCATTAGAAAAAAACGAAAGCTTGTGTGTTGTTTCTTGACAAAGATAAGACCGTCTATTTAGATGAAAAGACGGTCTTTGTAGTTGTGGTGGCTGTCTATCGCAAAGTTTTACCGACAGAACAGACTAGGTATGGTTGTTTGGCTGCTAGGTAGAGCTTGCATCCACAAGATGCTGTTCGAACGAGAATTAACTCAAGAAGTCATCAAGGATTTCTTGTTCCGCTTCTTCTTCGGTAAGACCAAGAGTCATAAGCTTTGTGATTTGATCTCCAGCGATTTTACCGATTGCCGCCTCATGGATTAATTGAGCATCTTCATGAGCCGCCTCAATTCCAGGAATTGCGGTAATGGAGGCTTTTCCCATAATGATAGCGTCACACTGAACGTGACCATGGCAGAATGCTTCACCCTTAACAAGTGGGTTAAACGTTTGCTTGGATTGATCTTTTGCAACACTTCGCGATACCACTTGCACATTGGAATTATTTCCTAAAAGTTGGATATCCATATTGGAAGTTGCAACCTGATCGCCGTCGGTGAGAAGCTTTTCGTTGATGATAAGTTTTGCATCCTCGCCAATTTCGGCAAAGGTGTCACGAATGGTTGAGGTAACGCCTCCGATTTGGCTCAGCTCCATTTCACAGAATGATCCTTCTTCCTGATAAACCTTGGTAACGGGGTTAAGGATTCTACTACCGTCTCCTTTCCCTTCCCCATAGTGACGTTCAATGTATTTGACGCGTGCATGTTTTCCCACATAGAAGGAATGGATGCCATCGTGTTCAGAAGCATCGTGACTATCGTTGTGGATACCACAGCCTGCGATGATGGTAACGTCAGCGTTGTCGCCAATGTAGAACGTGTTGTATACAACATCTTTCAGACCTGCTTTTGAAACAATTACAGGAATATAAACGCGCTCACCCTTGGTGTTTTCTTTGATTTTAATATCAATGCCAGGGTGATCTGATTTAGTTGATATTTCAATATTTGAAGAGGAATTACGTACAACAAGCTCACCATCTTTGCGGATATTGTAAGCACCATCAGGGATGCCGTGAACGTCCGTTAAGGTTTTAAGCAGGTCTGCATCGATTGGAGAAAGATCTACACTCATGGAATTGTCCTAACAGGTAGTTGGGATTTCAGTTATATGCAATTCAGTTGGCTCAGTAAAGGAACAGTAGGTGTTCTCTTTGCGCGCTAAACCAAGGAGAGGGATGATTTTTTCTGCTGGGCCTTGAGCTTCAATCGTTCCATCTCGCAAACAAATAATCTCATCAGCGAGCTCAATGATGCGTTCCTGGTGAGAAATGATAACAATCGAATGCCCGTCATTGTTTTTATAAAGAGTCTCAAATGTTTGCGTAAGACGATCAAAACTCCAAAGGTCAATACCTGCTTCAGGTTCGTCATAAATGGCAAGCTTGGGGTCTGCCGCGAGAAGGGTAGCAATTTCAATGCGTTTCAATTCGCCGCCAGAAAGGCTCTTATCAACTTCACGCGTAAGATAATTTGCTGAACATAAACCAACCTTGCCCAAATACTCATTACAGGAAAGCATTGGAAGGCGTTTTCCTGCTGCAAGCTCGAGAAGCTTCTTTACTTTCATGCCTTTGAAGCGTGCAGGTTGCTGAAAACCGTATCCAATTCCAAGGTTTGCGCGGTCGGTAATGGAGGCATGAGTAATATCTTGTCCATTGAAAAGAATCTGTCCACTTGTTGGAGTTTCGATTCCCATAATTATTTTTGCTAGGGTGGACTTACCGCCACCGTTAGGTCCTGTTACTACAACAAAGCGGTTTTCTTCTACCGTAAGTGATATGTCGTCTATGATTCTTTTTGTTTTAGAGGAGCCCTCTTCAACGGGAACCTCAAAAACAATGTTTTTTAACTCAAGCATCGGTAGGTTTCTCTCCTTTGTAACTTGAAGAATACTGATGATCAAGATGAGATGTTGGATTGATCGATCGGTTATCTAATGGGCATTTACACCAAGTTTATTGGTATAGGCTCAACTGCTCATTATATGCGCTCTTTCTTGCCTGGGGGTTGATAGATTATGTGAGAACCTTTTCTTTAGTACAATACTCGTATTAACCCACATTTTGCTTGATATACTCCTAAAAGGTATAACAAGTGCTTTCGTATAGTTTAAGGAGAAATAGATGTGTTTTCGTGAGCTTTTCAATCAGTGGTGCGATCGTGTGTCGGATCCCGTTTTAAAAGCTGAATTAGACGAAATGAATCAATCGGGCGATGAAGCGTGTATTGAGGATGCTTTTTATCAGACGCTCGAGTTTGGTACGGCTGGTCTTCGTGGAGTTTTAGGTGCTGGCACCAATCGAATGAACATCTATACTGTTGGTCAGGCAACACAGGGTATCGCTAACTACATAATGCAGTTGCCTTCTTCCGATAATACTGTTGCAATCTGCTACGATTCTCGTATTAATTCTGAGCTTTTTGCTCATACGGCAGCTGCTGTTTTAGCAGCAAATGGTATTCGCTCGTTTGTGTATCCACGTCTCGAGCCAACGCCTGCACTTTCGTTTGCTACCCGTTATCTTAAGTGTGCTATTGGAATTAACGTTACTGCAAGTCATAATCCGAGCAAGTACAACGGCTATAAGGTGTACGGACCCGATGGATGCCAGATTACCGCTGAAATTGCCGATGCTATTACTAACGCCATTGCTTCAGTTGATATTTTTGACGATGTTAAAACAATGGATTTTGATGAAGCGCTTAACCAAGGACTCGTTTCTTTTATTGATGAAAAAGTTCTCGATGCCTTTTTAGATGCCGTTTATGAACAGAGCGTCTACGACAAAGACCCTGGAAATCTTAAACTCGTTTATACACCGCTTAACGGTACGGGCCTTGAATGTGTCACGAAGATTTTGAATCGCATTGGAGTTTCTGATATTCATGTTGTTGAAGAACAGGCTCAGCCAGATGGCAGTTTTCCTACCTGTCCTTATCCGAATCCAGAAAATCGTGATGCGTTAGAAAAAGGTATTGATCTTTGCGAAAAAGTTCATCCTGATTTACTCCTTGCTACTGACCCTGACGCTGATCGTGTGGGCATTGCGGTTAAAGATGGTAATGACTACCAGTTGCTTTCAGGAAACGAAGTGGGCGTTTTGTTGCTCGACTTTATTTGTCGAATGAGACGTGAGGCAAACACCATGCCTTGCGATCCTGTGGCCGTTACTACCATTGTTTCCACTTCACTGGTCGACGATGTTGCGCGTGCTTACGATGTTGAGGTTCGACGTGTTCTAACAGGCTTTAAATATATTGGCGGGGTTATTGCTGAGCTTGAAGACACAGGTCATCCTGAGCGATTTATTTTTGGCTTTGAAGAAAGCTATGGATATCTTGCAGGAACTCATGCACGCGATAAAGATGCCGTTGTTGCAAGTATGCTTATTTGCGAAATGGCGGAGTATTACCGCACTAAGGGCAAGAATCTCTATCAGGCCATGCAGGATATCTATAAAACCTATGGGTATCATCACAACCGCACGCTTTCCTTTACTTTTGAGGGAAGCGCAGGCGCTCAAAAGATGAGCGATCTTATGAGCGCTTTTCGCACGACTGCTCTTTCGGCTGTCGGTGGCTTTGTTGTTGAATCGATCGTTGACTACAAAGAAGGGGTCGGAACGCTTCCTCCTGCCAATGTTATTGAATTTGTCCTGGAAGGTGGAAGCAAGGCTATCGTGCGTCCGAGTGGTACGGAACCTAAAATCAAGGTGTATGTCTTTGCTGTTGGAAAATCCGCAGAAGAAGCAAAAGAAATCGCTGATGTCATCAGCAGCGATATGTCTGGTCGTATGGCGTAATGACGAGCGATAAGAAAACATACTCATTAATATCTGTTTCTCCTGCTGCTGATGTCGAAGAGCAAAAAAGCAAAGAATTGAAAAAAAAGTCCGACGCTATTTCTGTTGATTCCGGAATTAACTATTCCTCTATCAGCGTTCAGTATGCAGAGCCTGTCTCGGGGGAGGCTGTCTCAGTGTCTAGGGAAGCGGAAAACAAGACAGTGAGTACATCTGTTGCGCTCGAGGAGCTACCCAGTGCTGCAAAAAAAGCAGAGGAAAACAGTTCAAAGACATCTGAGTCGCACGGAAAAAAAACGAGTACTGATAGACTGGACGAATCGGTTGACGACCTTATAAAAAGAGAGATAGAAGATCAGCTTGGAGAAGGATTCAATGTTCCTTTTGCTCGAATGAGAATTATCATTATTGCTGCCTTGCTTTTGCTTATTATTGGTTTTGGGGTCTATTTCGCTTTTGTAATGTAGAGGGTTAAGGATCTTGTTTTAAGGTTTCTTATAAAGAGGTAAGCAACGGAGTTCTTAATGGAAGAAAAAGAGCATCGCGGTCGAATTTCTTTTGCGGAATACTCCGATCGTATACGTGCTTCAAAGCGAATACGTGTTGCTTTTGTTGGCGCAGTTATTGTCCTTATTGTAATGATGGTTGCCGCTATTATTCTTATTGCTTCGCTTGTTGATGCTATTCAAAACCCTACGGTAAAAACTTCTGCGCAAGATGACGCTGCGCTTTTGCTTGAAGAAACAAAAGATACGCAGACAACTCGTGCTTCATCAGAGGCGGTAAACCTTGTTTCTCTCATTGGCTTATCGCAGCAAGAAGCAATTGAGGAAATTGGTCGTGGAGCTGTGGTGGTAGCGGAAGAGCATATTGACGATTCGGGCTTAAAAAAAGAACTTTCTCTTTCTCTCACTGATGAAAAGGGGACTGAACTTTCTGGTACTCCTTCAGCTTCAATAAAACTTGATTCTTTCGACAAGGTAGGAGCAGCAACATATAGCACTCCTCTTGATGCGTTAGGCTTTGAGTCTATTTCGTTTATCGATGCTGTTTATAAGTACAAGGTGGTGGACAAGGTTTTATCTTCGGTTGGACTCACTAATTACGATTCTTCTTCGCTTGTTTTACCTGATCGTAAAGAATATTCAACCTATGAATCTGATCAAAAAACTCTAAAAGCGGAAACCTATACCTTTTCAGGTACATCAAGTCAAAGTGAAGGAACATTTTCTTGGACAGCAACCCTGCACTACGATTACGCTCAAGCAAACAAAACAAGCAATTTAGCAAATACTGTTCGTAAAATCACAGTCTCTATACGAAAGGTGTAAGAGGGTAATTGTGGTGAATTGATGAACTGCAAAATACCTGCGTTTTCTCGTAATAGTTCTTGCTATTTGTGGTATTATCTTCAGGCTGTTAATCAAGAGAGGCTTATGTCTCCACCTGGTTTGGCGCTTTTGTTGCTGATGGGTCACGTGAATATGTTTATTCCTTTGTGGATATTATTGTGGCCTGCAACGTGTGTGCAGGTTTTTTATTTTCAGCGTAAATATGGTTCGTGCTTGGTAGCACCAAAAAAGTATGAAAAGGAGGTGGGCACCATAGCAGCTCAAGAACCAAGACTCAATGAAGAGATCAGAATCAAAGAATGTCGTTTGATTAGTTATGACGGATCTCAAATGGGAATTTACCCTATTGAGCAAGCCCAGCGCATCGCCGATGACGAAGGCTACGATTTGGTTGAGATTGCGCCGCAGGCACAGCCCCCTGTATGCCGCATTATGGACTACGGAAAGTTCAAGTATGATCAGGCTATTAGGGCTAAGCAGGCACGTAAGAACCAGAGCAAAGTCGAAACTAAAGAGATGAAGTTTCGTCCCAAGATTGATGTGGGCGATTACACCACCAAAAAGAAGCACGTTCTTCGCTTCTTAGAGGCTGGCTCTAAGGTTAAGATCACCATTATGTTTAGAGGTCGTGAGATGTCACACCCAGAACTCGGTTTAAGCATTTTGGAGCGTCTTGCTGATGATCTTAAAGATGTTGCGGTCATTGAAAACCAGCCAAAGATGGAAGGCCGCAATATGCATATGCTTATTGCTCCGTTACCTACAACGGTCAAAAAGAAGAAGGATGAACAGGGAAAGGAAGACTAATGCCTAAAATGAAAACTCATTCTGGTACCGCTAAACGTTTTCGTGTAACCGGTTCCGGCAAAATTATGCGTTCTAAGGCTTACAAGAGTCACATCATGACCAAGAAAAGCCAGAAGCGTAAACGTAATTTCCGTCACGACACCCAGGTTGCACCTGCTGATAACAAAGTTATCGCACGTAATCTTGGTCTTCGATAGTAGTAGGAGGAAACAAGTATGCCTCGTGTAAAGCGTGCCGTATCCGCTCATAAAAAGCGTCGTACCGTTTTAAATCGCGCCAAAGGTTACTATGGTGCAAAGTCTCGTTCTTATCGTGCAGCAAAAGAACAGGTTCAGCATTCTCTTCAGTATGCTTATCGTGACCGCCGCAATAAGAAGCGCGAAATCCGTCGTCTTTGGATTACCCGCATCAATGCTGCTGCTCGTCTCAACGGTCTTTCTTATTCCGTTTTTATGAATGGTCTTAAGAAGGCTGGAGTAGAACTCGACCGCAAGGTTTTGTCTGATATGGCAATTAGCGATCCTCAAGCATTTGCTTCTTTGGTTGAAGTTGCTAAAAAGGCTCTTTAATTACTCTGTTTAGCGTATATGCTTTAAAGACCTCTGGTATTTATTGCCAGGGGTCTTTTTCAAACATTTGGGGTTTTTCTTTGTAATCAGAATATGGATCGTATCCGTCATCGTCTTCGTTAATCGCCCTGACGGGCTGTGTTTTGGTTTTTAATGGATTGTTATTTCGCTGCTTAGCTATGCTATTTGATTTTGTTGTTGACGGAGTTGTGGAATTTAGTGGCGTAATTTTTGGAACAACGGTGTAGTGTTTTGTCGTATTGCTTTTGCCTGCATCGGTATTCATAAACAATCCTTATTCGTAACGGAAGAGTATATAAAAAGCTTATATCAGAATAAACCCAACACGTGTCGTGTTACCATACACAACGTTGTATGAGAGAAAGGAATTTCATGAAGGTCGAACAGATCAATGAAATTGATGGTGAGGTTGAACTTCGCATTACTGCTAGCGTACCAGAGGTTGAAAAAGCATTTGAAGATGGTTTGCAGCTTTTTATTACCCAATACGAAATCGAAGGCTCTGAAGATGAAGCTCCTGTCCAGCGTATTTATAAAGCGTTAGGCAACGAAGAGGGTAGAGACGCAATTACCTCTGCGGTAATTAGCTTTTTACTTCCCTTTGCTTTGGAGCGTGAAGAAATCATTCCAATGACTTCTTCAAACGTTAATGCTGAATCTGACCCAAAGCAGGGCGAAGAGTTTACGTTTAGTGTCACCGTGCTTCCTAAACCTGAATTTGAGTTGACTGATTATTCCCCTGTTGAGGTTAGTGTTCCTGCACGTACTGATGTGACTGAGAGTGATATCGATATGCAGGTTCATATGCTTGCACACGAATTTGCTACCGTTAAGGTTGATCCTGAAACGGGCGAAGAGGAAATTATCGAGCCTGAAGTTACTGATGAGTGGATTAAAAATACACTTCAAGGAACGGGTGTTGAGAGTGTAGAGCAGTTACGCTCTCAGTTCCGTGAAACTTCAGAGCGCGTTAAGAATGAGCAGTTCGAGAATTCAAAAATGTCTGCCATCATGGCTGAGTACGCAAAGCGTTTTACGGGTGAAATTTCTGAAAAAATGACTGCTGCCATGACTGATGACATGTATGAGGCCTTTAAGACCGAAATCGCAAACGAGGGAATGACCTTGATGGATTTCATGCTTCAACAGAAAACCGATGAAAAACAAATTCGCGCTTCTTTGGCAACTCAGGCAGAGAACCAGCTTATTCAGGGCTTTGTTTTAGACGCCATTTTCCGTCATCACAAGCTTAAACTTGAGCTTGCTGATTTAATGAGCGCATTGGGTAGCCTTGCTCCTGGTGACGAAGAAGATGCTTTTGAGACAATGCAAAAGACGGGTCGTGTCTTCTTGCTTAAGGAAGGCGCATCTCGCATGAAGGCTGCAAACTGGCTCATGGAAAATTCAAAGATTAATATCATCGAATAACTTCAAGAGCAATTGATTTAACAGAGCGTAGTAGTAATTTTCTTGTGATTATATAGGGCTTCATTGAGAGTGGGTTTACAACAACTCTTTTGCTTTGAAGTGTAAGAATGCCACCTCAAAATGAGGTGGCATTTTGTGTCAAAGATATATTTACTTCGTTTCGTTCATTAGTATCCTTAGGGCTTTTTCTTCAAGTTCAATATCAATTTTTGTAGCGGAAAATGCCTCTCCGTCAATTTGTGTTGGGGGAGCAATACGAAACTCCAAAGAGACTTTCTTTGCGCGTTTAAAGCGAACGTGCGGATGGTTGATATGTCCTCCATTCTTTGCCTTAAGGAATGTGGTGGTAGCTTGAAGCGTTGTTAGGGGAGGCAGCGCATAGCAAATATCCAGGTATCCATCATCCAATTCCGCTTTGGGGCATATTTTGAATCCTCCACCATAGGTCTTGCCGTTTTGAATAGCCATTAAATAGAAGGAGAGTTCTTCGGCTTTTTCATCATCGAAAGAAACGGTTGCGGTATGGACATCAAGGTGGTTTTTGAGCTGATTAAAACCAGCTTGAAGATAAAGTGAAGTGCCTGTTCTTCCTGTTTTCTTCCTTAATTCCATAGTTTGTAGCGCGATAGCTGCATCAAGTCCAAAAGAGATGGTTTCGTCACAATATGTGTCATTCACTTTTACGATATCAATTGATGTTGGCTGGGCGATAAGAAGTTCCTGAAGCGATTCTTTAGGTTTTCTGCTCATGTTGATGCTTCGGGCAAAATCGTCACCGTTTCCGCAAGGAATGATACCTAAGATAGGGCGATCTTCTTTTGGGAGGAGCATAAGCCCATTAACAACTTCATGCACAATGCCGTCGCCACCAAGGACAATTACAGTTTGAAAATTTGCCCCTTTTTGTCTTGCAAGAGCGGTTCCTTCTTTTGCGTATACGGTATGACAAACTTCAAAAGTTGGACTACTTGGTTCTTTATCGAGAGCCTGTTTTATTTCGTTGACTGCTTTCGCGGCGACAGCAGTCGCCTTATTATTACGTGCAGTTGGGTTGATGATAAGGAGCGTGTTTCCAAACATTGAGTATCCTTTGTCAGATTGCTCATTTTCTCCTGTCTCATTGTACGGTAAAGCCTGTCTTGGTTATACAATTAAAGGGAAAGAGGAAAGAAGAAGCATGAATCCGAGTCCTGTATCAATTTATGACCCCGTAACGTATAAAAACGATTTTCTGTTCAAAGAAGAACTTCAGCATATTTTCCATAGCAGTTTTTCCATTAAAAATTTTCCTTTTGCGCAAAGGCTTGATTTATTTGCTGTTGTTGAGCCTGGAGAAAAGGCTTTATTTTTTGATGTAGGAAAAGAAGAACTCTGTGGTACCGAGGCTCTTGATCGGTTGGTCGAAACGTACCATATCCCTTGGTCGTCAGTCGAAATTGTCCTTTCACATTTCCATGATGATCATGATGGTTGCGTGCAACATTGCATAAACAAAGGGGTAACTCACGTATATCACGGTCCGCGTCTGTGTTTTTCGCAAGAGAGAAAGCAGGTTTTCTTACAGCGCACGGGCATCTTAAAAAAAGGTGACAAAGAGTTGGAACCTTTTGTTGATTTCTTTTTACAAAGGAATCGTTTTTCTCCTGAGGTGGAGGCTGTTTTGCGGGAAGTGCCTGAAGGCAAGGTCTTCTCTATTGCAGGATATGCTTTTAAGGTTGTTTACACTCCTGGTCATACGCCTGAGCATATTTCCCTCTATGAGCCCGATAAGAATATTCTTTTTGCTGGTGATTTTGTTTTAGATGCCGCTCCTGGCGTTATGCAGTTTATTCCTGATTCTCATATGCTTGAGAAGTATCTGCATGAGCTTGGAAAGGCTCGCGAGGCTAATTTGTCAGCGTTGTACATGAGCCATCACGAGGTTCTTTTTAATATAGAGGAAGCCAATGTTCTTATTTCTAAACAGATAGATTCCTATGACCATCCTTTGCGTAAGGTTTTGGCGCAGTTTATCCCAGGTGAATGGCTTGATGCCTACGATGTTGCATTGCGCTATTGTTCTGATCGAGCTGGGGACTTTAAAAAACGAGATTGTAGTTTTCGCATTCGAAAAATTGCAAATATGTATGCCTATTTGGATTTTTTAGTAAGCAGAGGGCTTCTTGAAAAGAGGTTATCTTCTGACGGGAGAGACGTCTTTTTATCTATAAGAGTTTAGTAATTTATCTATTACAAAAAGAAATACCAAACACCGAAATCTTAGTTTTTCAAATTCGTTGTTACAGAAAACGCTTCATATAATGGTCTTATCATCATGGATGGGTTAAACGCAAATGTGCCATTCAAGATGCGGTAACAAAATACTTCGGATGATGAAGTCGGGAGAGATCGTGTGGTTATGCGCGCGGCGCCGAAGGGGAGGCAGAAACTCTCAGGCAGAAGGACCGATTTCGGACGAAACTCTGGAAACGCACGTTGGTGCGCCGAAGAAGCAATCTGCGTGAGCAGAGAATCTTTCAGGCCAATGACAGAGGCGCAAGCGCTAGTTCGCTTGCGCTTTTTTCTTTGAATGGAGGTTTGTATGGAGAAAAAAACACCTCTCTATGACGTGCATGTTGAAGAAGGAGGCAAGATTGTTCCCTTTGCGGGATACTTACTTCCCGTTCAATATGGAACAGGGGTTATTGCAGAACATAAGGCGGTGCGTACTGCAGCGGGTCTGTTTGATGTATCGCATATGGGTGAGGTGAAGGTTACGGGCTCAGGAGCTCTTGCAAGCCTTAATCACCTGATGACCAACGATTTTACAAACATGCGTGTTGGTCGAGTTCGTTACAGTGTGATGTGCCGCGAAAACGGTGGCTCCATTGACGATTTGATTGTCTATAAGTTTGGCGAAGAGTCATACTTGGTGGTTGTTAATGCGGCAAATCGCGAAAAGGACTTCTCCCATATCAAAGAAAACCTTCTTGCAGATACCGAGGTAGAAGATATTTCTGATTCTATTGCGCAATTGGCGCTTCAGGGCCCTAAAGCGCCTGACATCCTTGCTAAGCTCGTCGATGCATCCACACTCCCAACCGGCTATTACACTGCAGTTCCTCATGTTGATGTTGATGGCATCGACTGTATGGTTTCTTGCACGGGCTATACCGGAGAAGGGGGATATGAGCTCTATACCGCCGCTGAAAATGGGTCCGCTTTATGGGAAAAATTGCGTGCAGCTGGCGAAGAGTTCGGACTTATTCCCTGCGGTTTAGGGTCTCGAGACACATTGCGTTTAGAAGCAGCAATGCCGCTTTATGGGCATGAGCTTACCGATGATATTTCTCCTGTTCAGGCAGGACTTAACTTTGCTATTAAACTCGATCATGACTTCATTGGTCGTGATGCTCTTGTTGCCGAGGGTACTCCTCGTCAGGTTCGTGTTGGTCTTGAAGTTACGGGTCGTGGAATTATTCGTGAGCATCAAGACATATATCTCGGTGATGAAAAGATTGGTGTTACAACTTCGGGTACTATGTGTCCTTTTGTTGTCAAGGCTTTGGCTATGGCATATATCGATCGATCCCATGCTGAAGAAGGCACGGAGCTTGAAGTTGATGTTCGTGGACGTCGTGTTGCCGCAAAGATTGTTCCGCTTCCATTTTATTCTCGTAATAAGTAACCCTTTTGACTTACTCAAGGAAGTGTTTTGTGTTTTACGGATAACCCGTGTTAAAGAGCAAGTTTAATCTCAAGAACATCTGAATGCATCCTTATGTAATTGAGCTTTGTTTATTCAGGTTAGAAACCAACTAGTAACCAGACGGTATTGCCGTCCAATAAAAAAGGAGAAGTATCAATGGCAGAAATCAAAACCCCTGAAAATCTTTCATATGCAAAATCTCACGAATGGGTAAAGGTTGAGGGCAATGTGGCTCTCATTGGTTTGACAGATTTCGCTCAGGACGCACTTGGCGATATTGTATTCGTCAACCTTCCCGAAGAAGGAGATGAATTTGAGGCTGGCGAAACGTTCGCTGACGTTGAATCTGTAAAAGCGGTATCGGATGTATATTGTCCAATCTCAGGTACGGTTGTCGAAGTTAACGAAGAACTACTCGATGATCCTGCCTTGTTAAATCAGGATCCTTACGGAGCATGGCTTGTGAAGCTCGAAGGAGTTTCTGGTGTAGAAGACCTTCTTGACGCTGAAGCCTATAAGGCCGCTTGCGCTGAAGAGGAGTAAATATGGGCAGCTTTGTTCCTGCAACTCAAGACGAGTTGCAGTCTATGCTTACGGAGATGGGGTATACGAGCATCCGTGAGCTGTATGCGAATGTACCCGAAGAAGTCTATCTTGAACAGGTTGATATTGATTCAGGGAAAAGCGAACTCGAAGTAACTAACGAAATGAATCGTTTGGCAGAGGCCAACGTGCGTTTCAAGAGTTGCTTTCGCGGTGCGGGTGCCTACCGTCACTTTATTCCTGCAACCGTAACTGCAATAACGGCGAAGGAAGAATTTGTCACTTCTTATACTCCCTATCAGGCTGAAATTAGCCAAGGCGTGCTGCAGTCGATATTTGAATATCAAACGCAAATCTGCGAACTAACGGGCATGGATGTGTCGAATGCCTCGGTTTACGACGGTGCTACGGCGGCAGCAGAAGCGGTATTTATGTGCGAAGAACGCAAGCGCTCAGGCGTGGTAGTTTCTGCAGGTGTAGACCCTCAAACGATTGAGGTGGTGCGTACGTACTGTGCTTCTCGCGATGTGGAGGTAACTATTGTTCCCTTAGAGGACGGTAAAACAAATCCTGCTTCTATTGCGTGTGCTGCAAAGAATGCAGCGAGTGTCTTGTTCCAAAGTCCAAATTATTACGGTGTTATTGAGGACGCTGAAGCGCTTGTTGCTTCTACTCATGAGGTAAAAGCGAAGGTAATCATGTCTGCAAACCCTATTTCTTTGGGGTTATTGAAAACTCCCGGAGAAGTTGGCGCAGATATTGCGGTGGGCGAGGGGCAGCCTCTAGGGCTTCCGCTTTCCTATGGTGGTCCTTACCTTGGATTTATGGCGGCAACTCAAAAGCTGATGCGAAAACTTCCTGGACGAATTGTTGGACAGACGACAGATTCAGAAGGTGATCGCTGTTTTGTTTTGACGTTGCAAGCGCGCGAACAGCATATTCGTCGCGAAAAGGCATCTTCAAACATCTGCTCAAATGAAGCGCTTTGTGCCATGACGGCTTCTGTATATCTTGCCGTTATGGGACCTTCAGGTTTCGCTCAGGTAGCAAAGAATTCTGCCGCTCATGCCCACTATTTATCTCAACGTCTTGAGGGATGCGGATTTAAACGAGTACATGAAGGTGAGTTTTTCCATGAGTTCGTTACCAGCTGTCCCTGTGATGCCTCTGTTCTTGAAAAGGAATTAGCAGAGCGTGGAATTCTCTCTGGTTTACCTGTTGAAGACGGCATCTTGTGGTGTTGTACCGAACTCAACTCAAAGCAGCAAATAGACGAACTTATTGAAGCTATTCAGGAGGTGTTGGGCTAATGAAACTCTTGTTTGAAAGAAGCTATACTGGTCGTTCTCAGTCTATTTTGCCTGATTGTGATGTTCCTGAAGTTGTTTTTGACGAAAAGCTTCTTCGAAGTGAATCTCCTCGACTTCCTGAGCTAGCAGAGATTGAGGTAAGCCGTCATTATACAGAACTTGCTAAGCAAGCGCATGGGGTGAATGATGGGTTTTATCCGCTTGGGTCTTGCACCATGAAATACAACCCGTACATGAATGAGGCTTTTGCTGCATTGCCTGGCTTTACCGATATTCATCCTCTTCAGCCGATGGAAACAGCTCAGGGATCTCTTGAGGTTTTGTATCGTGTCGATGAACTTTTGAGTGAGATATGCGGAATGGATGCTATGTCGCTTCAACCTGCAGCAGGCGCTCATGGTGAATATACAGGGTTGTTGCTTATTCGTGCTTATCATTTGCACCGGGGAGACACTGAGCGTACGCAAATCATTGTGCCCGATTCAGCACATGGCACTAATCCTGCATCCGCTGTTATGGCAGGGTTTGAAGTGATGAATGTTGCTTCAAATGCCCAAGGTGGTATTGATCTTGATGCGCTTCGTGAGGCGGTTGGTTCGCAAACAGCTGGGTTGATGCTTACTAACCCCAATACCGTAGGCGTTTTTGATCCAAATATTATTGAGATTTGCAAAATCGTTCATGAGGCGGGTGGTCTTTGCTATTACGACGGAGCAAATCTCAATGCTGTCATGGGTCATGTAAGACCAGGCGACATGGGATTTGATTGCGTTCATGTAAATTTACACAAAACCTTTTCCACTCCCCATGGCGGTGGTGGACCAGGATCAGGTCCTGTGGGTTGCAAGGAAAACCTGGCTGCGTATTTACCAGGTCCTCGCATTCGTAAGAACGAGCATGGTTTATATGGTTTGTTCTACCCAGAGCAAAGCGTTGGCCGCATGCGTAGCTTCTATGGTAATTTTTCGGTGATAGTGCGTGCGCTCGCTTATATTTTGATGTTGGGAACTGAAGGTCTTTCACGCGCGAGCGAAACAGCAGTACTTAACGCAAATTATCTTATGCATAAGCTATCCGATGTGTTTGATATGGCATATCCCGCACCCTGTATGCATGAGTTTGTTATGACGCTTGAAGGCATGCATCATGATTTAGGAGTAAGCGCACTTGATGTAGCAAAACGGTTGCTCGATTTCGGCATTCATCCACCCACAATGTATTTCCCTCTCATAGTTCATGAGGCACTTATGGTTGAGCCAACTGAAACAGAAAGCAGAGAAACATTAGATGAGGCGGCGCGCGTGTTTGTCGCAATTGCCAAGGAGGCTCAGACCGATCCAGAGTCGCTTCATGAAGCGCCTCGAGCTTGCGCTATTAAGCGACCCGACGAGGTTACTGCTGCTCGTCATCCTGTTTTACGTTATTTCTTCGAGGCTGAGGAGGGGTAGATATATGCGTTTGAGTTTATATAAAACTCAATGCGTTGATCCCTATCGCAACCTTGCGTGCGAGCGGTATTTGCTTGAAAGTGTTAAAGATGATCAAATTATTCTGTATCTTTGGCAAAACCAGAACACGGTGGTTATCGGCAGAAATCAGAGCGCTCTTGCGGAGTGCCGTGTGCAAAAGCTTAAAGAAGACGGCGGACAACTGGTCCGCCGTCTTTCGGGCGGTGGTGCAGTGTTTCATGATTTAGGAAACTTGAATTTCACTTTTTTGGTCCCCTCTGCTCTTTTTAGTGAGGAAAAACAAACGCGCGTCATTCTAGAGGCTGTTCGTTTGTTGGGGGTTCATGCACAACGCACAGGACGAAACGATTTATTGGTTGAGGGAGCTAAGTTTTCCGGTCACGCGTATTACCATACTAAAGGGCATAGCTATCATCATGGAACGCTTCTGGTTAACACGGATTCGGGGAAAATGGCAAAATACCTCAACCCCTCTCCCTTGAAGCTTTCTTCTAAGGGCGTTTCTTCTGTCACTTCTCGTGTTTGTAATTTGAAAGATTTTATACCAGATCTTTCCATTCACTCTGTCGAAGACGCATTAGAGCAAGCCTTTTCTCAGGTGTATGACGGCAGGATTGAACAGGTATCGCTTAATGATGCGGCACATGAAATGATTGAGGTGTATCGCGCGCAATTTGCTTCTGAAGATTGGGTTTTAAAGGGTGAGCGTCTTCTCGAAAAAAGCGTTGAAGCTCGTTTTGATTGGGGATGTGTTCGTGTTGACTGGGATGAGTATCATCAGGTTTTTAAAGAGGTTTCGCTATTTTCTGACGGATTAGACGCAGACTTTCTTGATGCTATCCCCGCTGCATTAAGGGGATGTTCCGTAGACGAAAACAGTATTCATAAAGCACTTGAAACACTGGCAGAAAACACACCAGGTTCTACTTCTGAAGAAAAGCAACTGTGCATTTCAGATTTAGCACAGGTAATTTGTTCAGGGAGGTCGTAATGGATTCCTTTGATATTGCAGTAATTGGTGGCGGACCTGGTGGCTATACGGCTGCTGAAAAGGCTGCTCGCTTAGGAAAACGCGTCGTTTTATTTGAGGAGCGAGAATTAGGTGGAACGTGTTTGAATCGTGGTTGTATTCCCACTAAAGCACTTCTTCGCTCTGCTGAGGCGTATCATAAGGCACGAAATTCTTCTGATCTAGGCGTGTCAGTGCGTGGGGTCGAACTCGATACTCGCGTTATGCATGAACGAAAAAGCCAGGTTGTTGAAACGTTGCGAGATGGCGTCGCCTCTTTGATGTTAAGGAATGGCGTGACCGTTGTACCTGAACGTGCGATAATTGTAGCTCCTCATTTGATTAAAACATCCGAGCAAGAGTTTGAAGCTGAAAATATTATTGTGGCCACGGGTTCTGCGCCAGCTATTCCTCCCATTGAGGGAATTCGTTTATCTGGAGTTTATACGAGTGATGATTTACTTTCTAATGATGCGCCCTCTTTTTCGAGCATCGTGATTGTTGGTGGGGGGGTCATTGGTCTGGAATTCGCCAGCATGTACAGTGCTTTTGGCATTGATGTTTCCATCGTGGAGGCAGCGGATCGCATTCTCCCAACGTTTGATAAAGAGGTTTCTCAACGCATGGGCACCGCACTTAAAAAGCGTGGTGTAGAAATAAATGTTCGCTGTATGGTAACTTCGTTTGCTGGTGAGCCAGGGGCGATACAGGTGGCCTTTGAGGATAAAAAAGGAAACCCACAATGCCTTAAGGCTGATGGAGTTTTGGTGGCGGTTGGTCGCACACCAAGCACTCGGGGACTCTTTGAAGAAGGTGCAGAACCCCACTTAGAACGTGGTGCCCTCGTTGTTGATGAATTGGGTCAGACGAGTATTCCTAATATCTATGCAATAGGCGACGTGCGTTATCACGGCATCCAGCTGGCTCACGTGGCGGCTGCTCAGGCAGAAAACGTGGTTTCAGTTATCTTGGGCATGAAACCTGAGATCGATGAACATTTGGTTCCAGGGTGTGTTTATACTTTTCCTGAAATTGCCCAAGTTGGTATGACGGAGATTCAGGCTAAAGAGTCTGGTATTGAGGCAGTTCGAGCAAAAGCATTGGCGAGTGCTAACGGTAAGTGCTTGATTGAGGGTGTGGATGTTGGCATGGCTAAAGTTGTTGCTGAAAAGGAAACTGGCAAAATTTTGGGCGCACAGTTGGTTTGTCCTCATGCAACTGACATGATTGCCGAGCTTGCTCTCGCGATTAGGAACAACCTTACTGTTGCTGATTTGGTCTCGGCAATTCACCCGCATCCCACGGTTTCTGAAATGATTCGTGATGCTGCGGCGCAGTTGCTATAGAGTTACTGCCATGGGCGGTTTTGTTAGGAACACTAATGATGAACTGCAAGGTAGTTTGAACTTATAAAGCCGCCTTTTAACGATCGTTTTTGAACGTTTAAAGAAATCAAATTTTAGGGCTTGCATCATTTTTGTTATCCCATATAATAACTACTTGCGCTTGGTGGGTATAGTTCAGTTGGCTAGAATGCCAGATTGTGGCTCTGGAGGTCGTCGGTTCGAGTCCGATTACCCACCCCAGCGCGACTTTTAAAACCGCATCGAAAGATGATTCAATATTTAGTGAGCAGGTAAACCTGTTTAATTCTGGACCGTTAGCTTAGTTGGTAGAGCAGGGGACTCTTAATCCCAAGGTCCGGGGTTCGAGTCCCCGACGGTCCACCATTTTGAAACTACGCTTCAGCAATGGAGTTTTTTCTTTTTCATGAGACATTCATGACTCGAACCCATTAGGGTGGAATTCCGTTAAAAAAACCATCCTGTGGATGGTTTTTAGGAGTTCGCCCGCAAGTACGACACTAGATACGGAAACAATAATGGCAGTTGTGCAAATCATTTGCTTATTTCGTTTTCTTATAAGCTATTTGCTTTAATAAAAGATGAGAAAAGAAATTTGCGCATGCTGGGAGTATCATTTGGCGACTTTTGAACTGATATTATTATTAGGAATCGCGGTACTTATTTCATCGATTGTTGACCAGTTCGTTCCCAAAGTTTCATTGCCTCTTATTCAGATTGGTCTTGGTGTTGTAATTGCGTTTTTGGCAATTTCGCCCGTTACTATCAACATTGAACCTGAGCTGTTCCTTATTCTCTTTATTGCTCCACTGTTGTTTAGTGATGCGCTTGAAGCCGACAAAAAGAATCTATGGGAAAACAAAGGGACGATTCTGTCGTTTGCTATTGGCCTCGTTATTGTTATCACTCTTTGTGTTGGCTTCGCTGTTAATGCTCTGATTCCTTCTATTCCTTTGGCTGCCGCTTTTGCTTTGGGCGCGGCTTTAGGGCCTACTGATGCTGTTGCGGTACAAGCACTCAAGCAAGAGGCTCAACCTAAGAGACGAGAAGGTGCAATTCTGCAAGGAGAGGCGCTTGTCAATGATGCCTCGGGTGTTGTTTCATTTCAGTTTGCAATCGCTGCTGCTGTCACGGGGTTCTTTTCTCTTCTCGATGCCACCACATCGCTACTCTTTAGCTTTATCGGCGGCATTGTGTTGGGTATCATTTTGGCTGTTCTGTTCCTCTTTATTTCCTCTAAAATTCGCGATTTAGGCCTCGACAACATTACCTTCCATGTTTTGTTTGAGGTTTCTATGCCGTTTGTTGTCTTTCTTATTTCGGAGCTCATTGGAGTAAGTGGCATTTTGGCTGTTGTAGCGTGTGGCATTGTGTGGTCGCTTAATAATGATAAGAAAGTTTCCCCGTATCGTTCACGTTTGAACATTGCACTTTCAAGTGTATGGAAAGTCCTTGGCTTTGCTCTTAACGGCATTGTGTTTGTTCTTCTTGGTATGCAGCTTCCTATGGCAATGCAATCAACGTGGGGTGATGTTTATATCAATAACTTTGTTGTTATTGGTTACGTTTTAGGCATTACGGCATTGATTGTCGTGCTCAGATTCCTTTGGGCCCTTGGAATGACCTGTGTTGCGAGAAACCCTGAAACGGGAAAGCGCGATAAACTCACCAAAAACACTATTCGTAATGCTCTTATTACTACTGTTGGTGGGCCAAAGGGTGCCATCACGCTTTCGATTATCTTTTCCATTCCTTTTTTCTTATCGGATGGTTCTGATTTTCCTCAAAGATCACTCATTATTTTTTTGGCTTCTGGCGTAATTTTATGCACTCTTCTTTTGGCAAATTTCCTTCTGCCAGTTTTGGCTCCTAAAGAAGATGATGAAGATGAGAAAACAAAAGAGCTTCAGGTTATTAAGATCGAAATATTGCGAATGGTTATCGAGCGGTTAATCGCAGATTCCGATGATGATATTGATCGCGAAACAAATGACGTTATTCGATCGTACAACATGCGCATTGCTTCCATTCGTGACGCAAGTGATTTAGAGCCACCTTCTACAACAAAGTTAAGAATTCAGGTTATCGATTATCAGGCAGATAAATTGCTTGAGGCGTCCAACAAAAATGAGGTTGATTATTACCTTTGCTTTACGTATCTAAGACGCATAATGCAGCAAAAGTACCTTCTTGCGCATGAGAAGGAATCACTCTGGTCTTTTCAAAAATACCTTGGTCGTGTTCGTGTGCTTTTTCAAGCGATCAAAAAATCAATCGCTGAATTGTTCAATATAGATGTTCATCTCAACGATGAAGAAATGCGCAAAATCCGTATTAAGGGCGAAGAATATGCTATTGAGTTTTTAAGCTCGCTTGTGAATGATCCGAACTATCCGAGTGAGGTTGTTGCCAAGTTGATGATTTCTCATGAAACGGTGTTGAGTATTCTTCAGTCGAGCGATGAAGATGTTGAATCTCCTGGAGTTTTAGGGGAAAAGAGCCGTTTAAGGGAAATTCAGCGAAAAGGACTTCAGTACGAAATTCAAGAGATTCAAGATCATTATGCTTCAGGTCAGCTAACGCGTCTTCAAGCCAAAGAAATGCGTGACAACGTAAGCTTAATGATGATCGACGTCGAGGACCACGTTTAAGCTTATTTATGGCTTCACTGGATGAAATAAAAGCACAGCTTGCTTCCGTTCCTGCGCTTCCTGGGGTTTACCTCTGGAAAGATAAAGACGGAATGGTGATTTATGTAGGGAAAGCTAAACAGCTTAGAGCTCGCATGCGTCAATATGTAAACTACCAAGATTCTCGTGTGAAAATTCCTCTCTTGGTTTCTCAGATTGATTCATTTGAATATGTGGTCACGGATAACGAGCACGAAAGCCTTGTTTTAGAGAAAAACCTGATCAAGCAATACTCTCCTTATTTTAATGCGGATTTTAAAGATGATAAAAGCTATCCTTTTATCGCCTTAACCAAGGGGGATGTGTTTCCAGCTATTAAATATACGCGAGAGGCTCATAAGCCGACTACGCGTTATTTTGGTCCGTATACTGATAGCAGGGCAGCAAGAAATTTAATCGACATCGTTCGAAAAATCATTCCCTTATGTACGTATTCGTGTGCAGAATGGCGCCGCTTAAATCGACAGTTACAGGATGTTGCTTATGAGGATGTTGCATTTGATGCAAGACCTTGTTTTGACGCTCATATTGGCTTAGGTCCTGGGATTTGTTGTGGTCGTATTAGCCCTGATAAGTACCGAGAACATGTAAAAAAAATTGAGAGATTTTTGTTGGGTGAGCGAAAAGAGTTTTTAGAAGAGCTCTATGAAGAAATGTCTTCCGCTGCTGAGGCGCTTGATTTTGAAAAAGCAGCTCGAATCAAAAAAAATATTGAAACCATTGAATCTCTTGAAGATAAGCAGCATGCTGTTTCTTCGAGACGTCTTAATGCGGATGTTGTTGGCGTCTATCGTGAAGAAACCATTGCAGGAATTACTGTGCTGATTGTTCGTGAGGGAAGTGTAATAAACAGCAACGAGTTTATTTTCAATAAAGGCAACGATGTTCCTTCTGATGAATTACTTCGTATGTTTTTACTTCGTTATTACGATTCAACTTCATCCATTCCTCACGAACTCATCATTGGTGAAATGCCAGAAGATTATGAGGTGCTTGAAGAGTGGCTCACTACGAAGCTCGAGAGTGCTCATGGTGCACAGGTGCATTTTACGGTTCCGCAACGTGGTGAAAAAAATGCTCTATTAGCTCTTGCTCAAAAAAATGCTCGTCATGCTTTGTTGCGTTATAAGGCACGAAGCAGCTATGACGATAAGCGTATCAATGCTGCTTTATTGCAACTTGAGAGCGCATTGGCTCTTGAACATCCACCCTATCGAATTGAATGCTTCGATGTTTCAACCATTCACGGCAAGCATTCGGTTGCATCAATGGTTGTTTTCACGAATGGACGGCCTGATAAGGCGCAGTATCGACGTTTCAAAATTCGCATGCAAACCGATGAAGCAAATGACTTTGCCATGATGCGCGAAGTGTTCGATAGGCGCTACAACGCTCAAAAAATGAAGGATAGTCAGTTTGCTCAAAAGCCTGATTTGATTATTGTTGATGGGGGTAAACCCCAACTTACGGCAGCTCTTTGCCAACTTAAAGATTTAGGAGTGGACGATATTCCTGTTTGTGGCCTTGCTAAACGCGACGAGGAACTGTTTGTTCCTTGGCAGGAGAGCGGTCCGGTGGTTTTGCCGAGTGGCTCTCCTAGTTTGTATCTTGTTAAACAGGTGCGAGATGAAGCCCATCGTTTTGCAATTACCTTTCACCGTGAACTCAGGCGTAAAGCAATGACTACGAGCATTCTAGATGAAGTGGTTGGACTTGGTCCAAAACGAAAAAAGAAGCTACTTAAAGCTGCTGGTAACTTTACTGAGTTAAGAAAGATGTCGCTTGAGCAAATCAAAGAATTGGGCGTTTTGCCTGATGCGGTTGCTGAAGATTTGTTTATCCTATTAAGGCAGTATAATGAAAACAAGAATAATCCTATAGAAGGAAACGATTTGCATGAGTGATTCTCCTATTGAAGAAAAGCTTGCGACTGGCACGGTTGAAGCAGGAGGCCATCCTGGTCCTGATGTCGTTATTATCACGGGAATGAGCGGTGCCGGAAGAACTGAAGCGATGCACACGTTTGAGGACTTGGGCTATTTTTGCATTGATAATCTTCCTCCTTCTCTCATTATGAATATGGTTAGTTTGGCAAGCTTGCCAGGCCAGAATGATTTTGCGCGTAGGCTTGCTATTGTTTGTGATGCGCGAAATCGTGAGTATTTCAAACAGCTTGTTGGCGAGCTTCATAACCTGAAAACTGCAGGCGTAACGTATAAAATTATTTTTCTTGATGCATCGGATGAGTCGCTTGTTGCACGCTACAAAGCATCCCGCAGACGTCACCCGTTATGTGTCAATAATGCTCTCACAATTTCTCAGGCAATTCAGCATGAACGCAGTCTCACACACGAACTTAAAGATATTGCGGATTCCTATATTGATACTACACACATGAATCCTCGTAAATTACGCGAAGAATTGCGCTCGTTGTACTCAAAAGAAACCGATAAAGATGGCATGAATGTTGTTGTATATTCCTTTGGTTTTAAGCATGGCGCACCAACGGATGCCGATATCGTAATCGATGTTCGCTTTTTGCCGAATCCTTTCTATATTCCTGAGCTCCGTGGGCTTACAGGTCTTGATAAGCCTGTTCGTGACTATGTGCTAGAAAATAAAGAAACGAAGAAGTTTCTTATTGCTTGGGAGAACCTTCTCAATTGCGTTATGCCTGGTTATGTAGCTGAAGGTAAGCAGCATCTTGCTATTGGTGTTGGATGTACGGGGGGTCAGCATAGAAGTGTTGCTTTGGCAGAAAAAACTGCCGAGCTTCTTAAGGGTCAAGAATACAATGTTACGGTTGCCCACCGTGACATTGCTTTGGCAGACACTTCAAAGGTGGCAACCAAATGATCAAGCCTCCTTTTACCCATGACCCAGCGCTAACTGAACGATTTCAGGCGGTATCGGTTGACCTAACCCAAGATCATATAGATTACAGCTCTCTAAAAGCAGTTGTTATTGGTGGTGGAACGGGTGCTCCGGTTTCCATTCGAACACTCTTGAAAATGGGGGTTCAAACATCTGCAGTTGTTGCTATGGCAGACGACGGAGGATCGACAGGAATTCTTCGTGAAGAAGCTCATGTAACGCCGCCAGGTGATATTCGAAAATGCTTAGCTGCCTTTGCGAAAGATCCTAATGATCCACTCACGAAGGCATTTAAATATCGTTTTGAATTTGCTCGTAACCACACCTTGGGCAACCTTATGCTCTCAGCTCTAGAAAATGCCACGGGTTCTTTTCCTGAGGCAATTAAAATATGCGGTCGTTTGCTCGATGCGCAGGGACATGTGTATCCTTCTACGCTTAACAATATTACTCTCTGCGCCAAAACCAAAGATGGAATGATTTTGAAAGGGCAGGCCAATGCCTGCAAATCACCAACGGCGCTTGATGTTGTTTGGTTAGAATCGCCCGAGCAGTGCATGCCTTATATGGAAGCCTTGCGAGCTATTCGTGATGCTGATTTGATTGTGTTAGGGCCTGGATCGCTCTTTACTTCCATTATTCCTAATCTGCTTGTTCCAGGGATTATTGACGCCATTTCGCAGTCTCGGGCTAAAACACTTTTTGTTTGCAGTTTAGCAGATCAGCAAGGGGAAACATGGGGCTTAAGTGCCCTTGAACATGTTCAGGCACTTTTGAAACATGGTATGGCTGGCATCTTGGATTACGTGCTTATTCATACCGTTTCAAAACCTTCCGGTGCTCGTTTTGCAACGGGTTCGTTTGAGGCTATTGCAGGTCAAGGCGCACTTAATACACGCTATTCAGAAGAGCGAAAAGGCACTCCACTGAAATCAAAAATTCAAAGCGTGAAGGTAACACAAGAAGATATTAACCAAATTCAGCGGCAGGGTATTGTTGTTTTGCTTCGTAATATGGTTGACCCTCTTCGCCCAACGTGGCATGATCCCGAAGCTCTTGCACAAGCTTTTGCGGGGGTGTTTAAGCTGTGTCTTTCACAACCGAAGTAAAAGAAGAGCTTTCTCGCGTTGAACCTGTATGTTCTCACTGTATAGGAGCTACGCTTGCTGCGTTAATTCGTATCGAAGGAACACTTCTTTTAAGCGGAATGGGGCAGTATCGTCTCGAGGTTGCTACTGATGCTCCCGTTGTGGCTCGTTTTGTTATCAAGGCGCTTCATGAAATTTTTGGCTTAAAAACTGACTTAACAATGCGCAGAAGTGTTCTTCATAAAACACCTAACTGGCTCATTGAAGTTCCAAGCCAAAAGGGGCTCAATGCTGCACTTCGCGTATTGGGCGTACTTGATAAAGAGGGGCATTTAGAGCGTGGCGTAAGTAAAGATTTGGTTAAGAAACGCTGTTGTTCCGCTGCTTATTTGCGTGGTGTATTTTTAGGAAGCGGCTTTATTGCTAACCCTAAAGGCGATTTCCACTTCGAAATAACCGTTGAAACTCAAACAATGGCAAATGATGTCGTTGAGCTAATGGCTTCAGCGGGTATTGTCGCTAAAGTTACTGAACGACGAAACTCATTTACTATTTATCTTAAGAGCGGTTCTGCTATTTCGTCATTTTTGGCACTGGTAGGAGCGCATCAATGCGCGCTTAAAATGGAAAATGAGCGTGTGCTCAAGAGTGTGCGCAACGACGTGAATAGGCGTGTTAATGCAGAAATTGCCAATCAAGCGAAAACCGCTCAAGCTTCCATAGGGCAAATTAAAACGATACGTCATGTCTTGGAGCATCATGACATCAAAACACTTCCCAAAGCGCTGCAGGATTATATTCGATTGCGTGTGAGCTACCCTGATGCCTCACTGAAGGAACTAGGAGAAATGGCGAATCCTCCGTTGTCTAAGTCGGCAATTTATCATCGTGTTCGTAGGTTGGAACAGATAGAAAAAGAACTACCACACACAAAGAAGTCTTAGTATATTTCACAGTAGTGGTATCATGAATCAAGATGCGAATTTGTGTGCTTACGTACGCAGTTCAGTAATAAACTTTTCACGAAAGGGGAAATGTATGGCAACCAAGGTTGGTATCAATGGCTTCGGCCGTATTGGCCGACTTGTTTTTCGAGCAATGGAGAAGGATCCTGATCTCGAGGTCGTAGCCATTAATGATCCTGGCGATATTAACGCCTTGGCTCACCTGCTTAAGTACGACTCTATTCATGGTCGAGTTTATGACTCGGTAGTTGTTGATGGTGATTATGTAGTAGTTGATGGACGCAAAGTTCGTGTTCTAAGCGATCGTAATCCTAATAATCTCCCCTGGGGTGATCTTGGTGTAGAAATTGTTGTTGAGTCAACGGGCTTCTTTACCGATGCAAATGCCGCTCATGCACATATTGATGCAGGCGCAAAGAAGGTTATCATTTCTGCTCCTGCAAAAAACGAAGATATCACCATTGTTATGGGCGTAAACGACGACAAATATGATCCAGAGAAGCATCATATTATTTCTAATGCTTCTTGTACCACTAACTGTCTCGCTCCTTTCGCAAAGGTTTTGCTTGATACTTTTGGCATTAAGCGTGGTTTTATGAACACTATCCACTCTTATACCAACGACCAGAAAATTCTCGACTTGCCACATAAAGACTTGCGCCGCGCGCGTGCTGCAGCTCTTTCCATGATTCCAACTACTACAGGTGCTGCTCGTGCTGTTGCTTTAGTCCTTCCAGAACTTAAGGGCAAACTTGATGGCTTTGCAACTCGCGTGCCAACCCCAGATGGTTCTATGGTTGATCTTACCGTTGAGCTTGAGAAATCCGTAACGATAGATGAGGTTAACGCTGCAATCAAAGCTGCATCTGAAGGTCCTCTTAAGGGAATCCTTGCCTATGTTGAAGATCCTATTGTTTCTTCTGACATTATTGGTGATGATCATTCCTCGTTGTTTGATAGTAAGCTCACTATGGTTCTCGGTGGCGAGGGCAACTTTGTCAAGTGTGTTTCTTGGTATGATAATGAATGGGGTTATTCTAACCGCGTTAAGGACCTGGCAAAGATCTTGCTTTAATTGGGTACTTAGTTAGGTTGCAACGATCACTTCTAAAAGAAACAAAAGGGAGCATCTCGTTCGAGGGCTCCCTTTTTAGGTGTTGAAAGGTTTTTCATGAGTTCAATTAAAACGTATACCGATGCAGATGTTAAAGGGAAACACGTACTTGTTCGTGTTGACTTCAATGTGCCTTTGAATGGAGAATCTGTTACGGATGACACGCGCATTAAGGCTGCGCTTCCTACTATTAACTACCTTATTGATGAGGGTGCAAAAATAATTCTTTGCAGCCATCTTGGACGTCCGGAGGGTATTGGATACGAAAAAGACTTTTCGCTTAAGCCTGTTGCGCAATACCTTTCTACGGTCGTAAATACTCCTGTTTTCTTTTCCGAAGATACGGTTGGAGAAAAAGCCCATGCAGCGGTTGACGCTCTTTCGGATGGCGAAATCGTCTTGCTTGAAAATCTCCGTTTCGACAAACGTGAAAAAAAGAATGATCCAGAATTTGCAAAAGAATTAGCTTCCTTGGCTGATCTTTACATTAACGATGCTTTTGGTGCTGCTCACCGTGCTCATGCTTCTACTGCCGGCGTTGCATCATATCTTCCTTCCTATGCTGGCGCTTTAATGGCTAAGGAAGTAACCACATTAACCTCAATGCTCGATAACCCTAAGCGTCCTTTTGTTGCCATCTTGGGCGGATCTAAGGTTTCAGACAAGGTTGCTGTTATCGATGCGCTTATTGATAAGTGCGACACTCTTATCATTGGTGGAGGTATGTGTTTTACCTTCTTGGTCGCTCAGGGGTACAAAGTAGGTACTTCTCTAATGGAAGAAGAATGGGTTGATCGAGCTGCCCAGATGCTTGACAAGGCGGAAAAAGCGGGCGTTTCAATTCTTCTGCCTTCTGATGTTGTTTGTGCTGATACTTTCGCTAATGATGCCAATACAGTAACCTGCTCCGTTTCTGAGATTCCTGAAGATATGATGGGTTTGGACATTGGCCCTGAGACCACTGAGTTTTATGCTCATGCTATTGCTGGCGCAAAAACGGTATTCTGGAATGGACCTATGGGTGTTTTTGAAATGTCTTCTTTTGAAGCTGGCACTAAAGGGGTTGCAATGGCGGTAGCATCAAATAAAGAAGCAGAAACCATCATTGGTGGTGGCGACAGTGTTGCTGCCGTGAATAAGTTCAATCTTGGCGATCAGATGACTTTCATTTCCACGGGTGGCGGTGCTTCTATGGAACTCGTTCAGGGGGAAGCACTTCCTGGAGTTGAAGCTCTTAAATAGGAGGAAACTATGCGTACGTATATGATGGCTGGCAATTGGAAAATGAACAAAACGCTTCCTGAGGCGGTTGCTCTTTCTCAACAGCTTTGTAATTTGTATAACCGCAAGTGGAACAACGTAGATATTGTTTTATGCCCACCTTCAATTGATTTAAAGGCGGTTTATACTGTCCTTGATTTCGATAAAACCGACATTTCTCTTGGTGCACAAAATGTTCACTGGGAATCTTCAGGTGCCTATACGGGAGAGATTTCTATTCCTATGATCAAGGAAGTTGGTTGCGAATATTGCATTGTTGGCCATTCGGAGCGTCGTGAGATGTTTGCCGAAACCGACGAGGCAGTTAATCGTAAAGTGAAGGCTCTTGTTGCTTCGTCTATTACTCCGATTGTTTGTGTAGGAGAATCTCTTCATTTGCGCGATTCAGGGGAGTATAAGGAGTTTGTTTGTGCTCAGGTAAGGGCTGCTCTTGCTGGTCTTGATGAGCTCGAGATGAAGAGTATCGTATTTGCCTATGAACCAATTTGGGCAATTGGAACAGGCAGAACAGCAACACCTGAACAGGCTCAAGAAGTATGTGCTGCCATTCGTTCTACTATTGCTGAGCTCTTTAATACTGAAATAGCTGGTGCTACTCGCGTTCTTTATGGCGGTTCTATGAACCCAGGAAACGTTGACTCGCTTTTAGCTCAGGCAGATATCGATGGTGGCCTTATTGGTGGTGCTGCTTTGAAAGCGGACACCTTCAAACAGCTTATCGAGGCTGCTCATGTAGCTCAATAATATATTAGGCAATTAAGGAATTAAGAATGAGTAACACTTCTCAATCAGAACTTACCCTTCCTGCAGCATTGATTATTATGGATGGCTTTGGTCTTGCTGATGCTGGTCCTGGCAATGCAATCGATTTAGCAAGTACTCCTTGTTTGGATGAGGTTTTTGCTACCTGCTCTAAAACAACGCTTGATGCCTCGGGGAATCCCGTAGGGTTACCCAAAGGACAGATGGGCAATTCTGAGGTTGGTCACTTAAATATCGGTGCAGGTCGTACGGTGTTTCAGGAGCTTTCACGCATTGATAATGCCTGCGCAGATAAATCTCTCTACGAAAATGAAGTTTTAGTTAACGCCTTTTCGTACGTTCGCGAGAATAACTCAACGCTTCATTTGATGGGCTTATTGAGTGATGGAGGAGTTCACTCCAACAATGAACATCTTTATTCATTGTTGGATATGGCATGTGAGTTGGGCGTTTCTTCAATTCGTGTTCACTGCTTCATGGATGGTCGAGACGTTCCACCTCGCAGTGGCAAGAAGTATCTTGCTGAGCTCGAAGAAAAAATCCTTCAATTACCAAAGAATGTTGATTGTAAAATTGGTGTTGTATCTGGTCGTTATTATGCGATGGATCGCGACAATCGTTGGGAACGTATTCAGAAGGCCTGGAACGCTATCTGGTTAGGCGAGGGAGCTTGTGATGCTTCGGTCCAAGATATGATGAGTGATTCTTATAATCGTGATGTTACCGACGAATTTATTGAACCCGTTTGTTTTTCGTATGAGGGGGTAAAAGAAGGGGACGCGTTTGTCTTCTTTAATTTCCGTCCCGATAGAGCACGAGAAATTTCTCGAGCTCTTTGCGATGAAAATTTTGATAAGTTCGAGCGAGAACATTGGGTAAAGCCACGCTTTGTTTGCTTAACAGAATACGATCCAACTATTCCCGCTGAAATTGCTTTTCCTAAGGAATGTCCGGAAAATGTTCTGGCTGACGTTTTGGCTGATGAGGGTCTTAAGCAGTATCATATTGCAGAAACGGAAAAGTATGCTCATGTTACCTTCTTCTTGAATGGCGGAATAGAAGCTCCCAAGAAAAACGAAACGAGAGTTTTAATTCCTTCTCCAAAGGTTGCCACCTATGATCTTCAGCCCGAAATGAGTGAGCCTGAGGTTGCGCAAACTTTGCATGATGCAATTATGGCTGATGAAGCAGATGTCTATATCGTTAACTTTGCTAATTGTGACATGGTAGGTCATACAGGAGTTGTTGAGGCGGCTAAGGCAGCTGTAGAGGCTGTTGATTCTGGTGTTGCAAGCGTTCTTTCTGCATTAAAAGAAAAGGGCGGTGTGGCCCTACTTACTGCCGATCACGGCAATGCAGATTGTATGATTGCTGAAGATGGTACGCCTTTTACAGCGCATACTACCGCCCCTGTTCCGTTAGTGTTGATTAACTACTCCGATAAAGACTTAGCTTTAAAAGACAAGCATGGTTCTCTGTCCAATATTTCACCTACACTTTTGGAGATGATTGGCATTAAAGCTCCAAAAGAAATGACTGCAGAATCACTTCTTGTCAAGGCGTAGGAACTTTGGCATAATGATGTGTTTGTATGGCAGTATGTATGTTAGGAAGAAACTTTGTCTGTTGTAGCTATCATATTTAGTATCTTGTTAGTTATTTCTGGTGTTGGTCTTGTGATCTTCGTCCTTATGCACTCAGGTAAAGGTACGGGTGTTTCAGATATGATCGCAAGCTCTATGTATAACAATCAACAAGGAATGAGCATCGTTGAGAAAAACCTTACTCGCATCACAATTATTCTTGCAGCAGTATTCTTGGTTTCTTTGATTGTTCTGATGGTCGTGTATCCTCAAGGAACGATTGCTTCTTAAAACTAGTTGACGAGCGCTACTAATCTGGTAGACTTATCAACCGCTGAAGATTTCTTCAGCATAGTAAGGGCGGTTAGCTCAGCGGGAGAGCACTACCTCGACACGGTAGGGGTCACTGGTTCGATCCCAGTACCGCCCACCATGAATATCAGGTCAGAATCTGCGATGGTTCTGACCTTTTTTAATGCAATGTTTAAGCGTGTACAACGTAAGGAATCTCTATGAATATTAATATTTCTCTTCAGCAACTTCGCTTTATTATCGAAGTCGTGGAATGTGGTTCCATTAACGCTGCTAGTCAAAATCTCTACATTTCTCAGCCAACACTTTCTTCTTCTATTAAAGATGTTGAGCGTGAGTTGGGGATAGAAATATTCAATCGAACTAATCGAGGAATTACCCTTACGAACGAAGGAACAGAGTTTGTTGGGTATGCGCGTCAGATTCTTGAGCAGGTTAATTTACTTGAGTCTCGTTATACCTCTTCCTTTCACGGTCAAGCAGGAAAGCTATCAGTTTCTTCTCAACATTATGCTTTTAGCGTCAAAGCCTTTGTTGAGCTTGCTGAGGAATGCGATGAGGAGGAATATGAATTTGCTCTTCGTGAAACACGTACCAATGAGATCATTGAAGACGTTAAAAGCTATCGTAGTGAAATTGGAATTTTATATTTAAGCAATTTCAACCGAAAGGTTCTCACCAAAATTTTCAATGACGCAGACTTAGCCTTTACTCCTTTATTTGAAGCAAAACCTCATGTTTTTGTCGGTGAAAACCATCCTTTGAGCTCGTATGAAAAGGTTACTCCGAAGGATTTAGAGGATTATCCTCGTTATTCTTTTGAGCAGGGTAGTAATAACTCGTTTTTCTATTCTGAGGAGCCACTGGGACAATTACCTCATCGGCAAGAAATAACCTATTCAGATCGTGGCACTCTCACAAACCTTTTAACCAATCACAATGGCTTTACTATCTCGACGGGTGTTTTGTCTGATGAAATGAACGAAGGTATCGTGGCAATTCCGCTTGAAGCGGATGAGACCATGACGGTTGGTTATTTGAGTCATGCTCATCTTGAATTCAGTGATTTAGCTCAGCGTTATATAAAAAAGCTACGTGAGGTTATTAGTGCAAACCCTACCGTTAGTACCTACTTTGAGCCAGAACCTACTCCTGAGACGGAGTAGGTTCTTGTTGGGTGCTTGGGAGGCAAGAATAAGCGCGCTAATAAGTGAGGTTAATTCGAGAAAGCTTTCAGGCTTTTATTCCATGACTACAGAGCGCACTCATGGTTGTAGGAGCGCACAAACTCAAACATTTTGAGTTTGGTACCCACACCGTAATCTATGTTTCAAGAGCCTAGTTTGCCTATAGTTGTTTACTGGGTCTTTAGAGTTGCTCAGTGAAGCCCATCGTCTGGTTCTACATGAACGAGGATATCTTTTGCTTCAGGGAAGGCATCATTGATCTGTTTCTCTATTTCATCAGATAGCGCATGCGATTCGAGTACGGTCATGTTGGGATCAACCAAGATATGAAGATCGACATATACCTCATCAGTTGTTCCTCGTGAGCGGATCATGTGAGGTTTTCTTACACCCGGAATGGCACTTACAATTTCGCTAATTCTCTCTTCTGGAAGACGCGATTTATCAGATAGGGTTTGTAGGCCAGTTTTGAATACGTCAAAAGCGGTGAGTAAAATAGCTACCATAACGATAAGAGCCATGATAGCATCAGCCATGGCGATTCCGAATTGGATCAAGATGAGACCAATAATAACGCCAATAGATACAAGGGCATCGGAAAGGGTATGTCTAGAGTCAGCTACCAGTATTTCGCTGTTGAGTTCTCTTCCGCATTTAGATTCGTAGCGAGAAACTGAAATATTTATGAACAGCGTAATAATCATTACTGCAAAAGAGATAGGTGTAACAGTGGCATTGAACTCTTGATTGACAAGAGATGTAACGGCGCTTGAGCCTACTTCTGCAGCTGCAACAAGTAAGAAGATTCCAATGACGAGACTGGCGTATGTTTCAAACTTAAAGTGTCCGTAGGGATGGTTGCGATCGGCAGGTTTCGTTGCAAGTGAAATGCCGATAAGACCAACTACATTTCCTGCGGAGTCAAATACGGAATGAATACCATCAGCTTGCATTGAGGTAGAACCCGAAATAACACCATAGATGTATTTTGCTAAAGCTACTCCTAAGTTCAAAAACAGAACAATCCAAAGAACACGCTTAACCTGAACAGTTCGTTTGGTTTGCATATTTCTTGTAGCCGGCATAGATATCATCCTAGTTATAATCGGTGAACTTTTGTACTATATATAAGAAAAGAGTCCCCGAAGGGACTCTTATAATTTTAACTGGTGTCGGAGGCGGGATTTGAACCCGCACACCCGTTAAGTGGGCACTAGCACCTCAAGCTAGCGTGTCTGCCGTTCCACCACTCCGACGTGCGTTGCAGCAGTGACTATATTAACAAAAGCCACGACAGTTGCAAGAACTTTTTTAAAATTTCTTTCTTTTTTGGTATCTTAAAAAAAATTAGAATTAACCCTTGCGTGATTGGATTATACCCGTATAATAATTGCTTGCGTGCGGACGTGGCTCAGCTGGTAGAGCACAACCTTGCCAAGGTTGGGGTCGCGGGTTCGAACCCCGTCGTCCGCTCCATAACTTTTCAGCCAACTCTTCGTTGGCTTTTTATTTTTGTAGAACTTTTGCCTGTCATCTTTTTGTAATCGTTGTTTACGGTAGTCCGTGATACGATAGCTGCGCTGTGGGGGAGTAGTTGACTCTTCTATCGAGTGGCTACGTCAACATCATGGTTTTTAAAGCCTGGCGTACCTTAATTAACGAGACTCGCGGTGAAGGGTTCACTTTCACTGCGAGTCTTTTTTTGTGGCTGGAAAGGAAAGAAATGGATTTAGCAATCTTTACCACCCCTGAAGCATGGATCAGCTTGATCACGCTTTTGTTTCTAGAGATTGTTTTGGGTGTCGATAATTTAGTTTTTATTGCCATTACCACTGATAGGCTTCCTGCGGAAAAGCAGCATTTAGGCCGTAAGCTTGGTCTTCTTGGTGCTTTATTTATGCGTATCTTATTCCTTTGTTTTGCCTCGTTCTTGGTTCATATGACCGATCCGCTCTTCACGATTCCCTTTATTCAGATTGGCGGTGAGCCCCTCGGTCTTTCAGTACGTGATTTAGTATTATTCTTTGGAGGAATCTATCTGATTTATAAGGGCATAACCGAGCTTTTATCGGTTGTTAGGCTGACGGAAGAAAAAGAAGCTCAAGGTGACACTGATAGACCGAGAACCACGATTACTATGGTCCAGGCTGTTACGACTATCATGGTGATGGATCTTGTGTTCTCTATTGACTCGGTCATTACTGCTGTTGGTTTGGCAAATCATCTCATTATTATGATTATTGCCGTAATGATCGCCGTCTTTTTGATGATGGCTTTTATTGATCCTATTTCGGATTTTATTAATTCTCATACCGAAGTGAAAATTCTTGCGCTGGTATTCATTGTGACTATCGGTGTGCTGCTTACCTTAGATAGTTTGGGCATAAACTCTGGAATTGAAATCTTGGATATGCACGCTGAAAAGCTGATGGTGTATTTTGCAATGGTTTTTGCGGTCATTTTGGAACTTATCCAGATGAAATATACAAAAAACTACCGTTTATGGACAGAAGAAAAGAATCGCGAACTTATGCGTGCTCAGTCGCTTGATGAGAATAGAAAAATGCCAACGGAAACTTTACCTCCTTTACAAAAATAAAGAAACATAGTTTGCGTCACGGTAATGATAAAAAGAGCAGGGGTTGTTATTCCTGCTCTTCGGAGGCCTTTTCTTTCGAAGCGAACATTTTTATACATTCTTCTGAAACTATGTAACGAACAGCTCCGGGAAGGCAACGCGCTGTAAAAGGAGTGGAAAGCTGTGTGGCTTCGCCATCATATTCGAGGAGCATAGCGGGTTCTGCATCGATAGTGATTTCTCTTCCGCGATAAACCTCAACAGCGCCAATTTTTTTGGCAAGGTCTCCTGAATGGTCAACCGCTTTTGCAAAAACAGTAGGCAATAGCTCCACTGCGTTTTTCGTTTTGAGTACAACAAGATCAAGCATTCCATCACGGGGAAGATTCTTATCGGAAACCATAAGATCAAACTGAATCTTAGAAAAGTTGGTAAGAACCACGCCGATACCTGAGCTTTGTATAGTCTCGCCATCGATAGTGATGGCGAACTCTGAAACTTGAGGTGCAGGGTTTGTAAGGGCGGCTTCAAAATAGGCAATTGGTCCCAAGAGTCGTTTTTTACGCCTTGCATTACTCATGATAAGTTGATCATATCCGCAACCTGCCATCATGGTGAAACCAACTTTAGTATCCCTGCATTCGATTTCACCTAAATCAAATAACATGGTATTGGCCTGATCAGCGAGCTTGGTTAGCGCATGAGGCTCACTTGGTGAAAGCAAATTCATTGCCAGTAGATTAGCTGTTCCTGCTGGAAAAGGCAGAATAGGAATATTGGTATTTCTGAGTTCGTAACTAATTGTCGCAATGGTTCCATCGCCGCCGCAGGCAACTACAAAATCAAAGTCTTTAGCGTCTTTTAGCAGTTCGGAAAAGGGCGTTATACCGTTAAAGAAACGCATGGTGACTGAGTCGCCATCCACGGAATAGGTGCGAATAAAATCATATATTGCGCCTTCTCCGTATCCCGACCCAAGATTATGTATGACTAAAACCTTCAAGTAACGCCTTTCTGTTACTATGGATATTACATGATATCCAGTCGTACTTTAGAAAAAGTTAATAAAACGGTCTTTGCCCTTGAGCAAGAATGAGTAGGATATTAAATGCTTTATTGTTCCCGACGGGATTATTGGTATGTTAATAGATGATGATTCGCAACTAAAAGCGTTTGTTAAGCGCTGCTGTACTAGTCCTTATATGGCGATAGATACCGAATTTTTGAGAGAGAAAACTTACTATGCTCGCTTGTGTCTTATTCAGGTAGCAATTGAAGGTGAAGTGGCAATTATTGATCCGTTTGCCATTAAAGATATAACTCTCTTAAACGACGCGCTTACGTCTCCTGATGTTGTAAAAATTTTCCACGCGAGTTCTCAGGACATTGAAATTCTATATCACGAAACGGGTGTTGTGCCGCGTCCGGTTTTTGACACGCAGGTTGCTGCCGCTTTGTTGGGTAAGAGTCAACAAGCATCATATAGCTCATTGGTTTCTTCGTATTGCTCGGTCAATCTTCCAAAAAAAGATTCGTTTACGGATTGGTCTCAACGTCCACTGAAGGATTCTCAAATTAGGTATGCGGCAGATGATGTAGTTTATCTTCCCCAGATTTACTACGATATGGTTGAAGTCTTAAATGAGAAAAATCGTCTTCATTGGCTCGATGAGGCGTTTGAAGAAATTTCATCTCCAGAGAAATATGAAATTAAACCTGAAGAGCGTTATCGAAAGCTTCGTCGCGTTAATCAACTAAATGCTCAACAAATGGCGGCAGCTCGTGAGTTTGCTGCATGGCGTGAGTTAAAGGCTCAAAAAATCAATGTTCCACGTAAGTGGATCGTTTCAGACGAACAAATTGTCGAAGCGTGTCGACGCGAAGCGCGAACTATTGATGAATTGTTTATGGTAAGAGGAATGCGCGAATCTCTTCGCGCTGAAGACGCGCGTCAAGCGGTTGCTTGTATTAAGAAAGGGCTTTCATGTCCTAAGGAGCAACTGCCTCAAGTTCATGAAAAGCCCAAAAACGAGCACAATGTTGATATAGTGGTAGATCTAATGAATGCTGTTGTGCATTTACGTGCGCGTGAAAACCATATTGCTCCTCAGACGCTTGCTCCTCAAGCGGAGCTTATGAAGCTTGCGCGTGGTCACGATGACGAATGTGAACTGCTTAAAGGGTGGCGCTATAAAGTTATCGGAAAAGAACTGAAAGAGTTACTTAAGGGTAAGTTTTCGTTACGAATTGCTGACGGAAATCTGGAAATTATTCGCTAATCTTTTTGTCTTGTGTGGTTCTAGTATTCTGTTAATTCAGTACTTGTCTTATAAAGGAGATCGTTCAATATGATGTCTTACATACTGCTTATTGTGGTAACGCTTGCTATCGGTTTTGGTGCTCAAGCATACGTTAATTCGCAAATTAAAAAGTACAGTCTCGTACCTAATTCAACCAGAATGACGGGCTATCAGGTTGCAACAGGAATGCTTGCTTATTATGACGTTTCAGGCGTAGAAGTTCGCATGGGTGGTCGTGGTCAGAATTTTTTTAACCCTAAAGACAATTCCATCACGCTTGACCCTGAATCATTTAACGGAACCTCTATTACCGCTACAGCAACCGCCTGTCATGAGGTTGGTCACGCTTGTCAGTATGCCCAAGGGTATACTGCAATGAAGGTTCGTTCTGCTTTGGTCCCTGTCGTTAATTTTACTTCCAATACCTGGATTTTTATCTTCTTAATCGGTGTTGTTCTTAACCTTGCTGGTCTGGTTAATCTCGCTATCATTTTTTATGCCTTTGCTGTACTGTTTCAGGTTGTAACGCTTCCTGTCGAATTTGATGCTAGTAAGCGAGCTTTAGCTTATATGGGATCAACAGGCCTTCCTGAGACAGAGCGTATTGGCTCTTGGAATGTTTTACGTGCATGTGCTTTAACTTATGTTGCAGCTGCTCTTGTTTCAGTCTTGCAGCTTCTTTACCTGATTGGTGCACGTGAGGAATAGCAATGGAGGCTTCGAAGCCCAAAAAGGAAGCACTCTCTGTTTCTGCTGCACTTACTATTGCAAAATCGCTTCTCCAAGAACACACGTTTAAGATTCTTGGAGAAGTAAGCGAACTTAATGACAAACCTGGCTATAAAGCGGTTTACTTTACTATCAAGGATGACAAAGCAACCCTTCCTTGCTTAATTTGGAAAAGCCGTTATCAAGCAAGTGAGGCAAAGCTTCACGTTGGTGCAAAAGTTGAGGTGACGGGTAGGTTTAGTATCTTTCCCGCAAAAGGACGCATGAATTTTGATGTGTCCTTTATTGCGCTGGCAGGTGAGGGCGACCTTCGTTTGAAGGTTGCCCAACTTGCACAAAAGCTCAAGGGCGAAGGGTTAATGGATCCGTCGGCGAAATTGCAGCTCCCTAATTATCCTACGAAAATTGGACTTGTTACTTCACCAAGAGGCGCGGCAGTTTTTGACGTACTTAGAACCTTGCGACGGCGTTTCCCAATGGCTGAAATTCTGTTTGCTGGAGTTCCTGTTGAAGGAAATCAGGCGGCTGCTAATCTTGTCAACGCGTTGAATGTTGTGGCGCTCGCAAAGCCAGAAGTCATTCTTTTAGTGCGTGGGGGTGGATCATTCGAAGATCTTATGCCTTTCAATGATGAACTTCTTGCAAGGACTATCGCTTCTCTACCAATTCCTGTTGTTACGGGTATTGGGCATGAACCAGACACTTCCATTGCGGATATGGTTGCAGATGTGAGGGCATCAACACCAACAGCCGCGGCGGAATCTGCTGCACCACAAATAAGCGAGATAAATGACTCTCTTTTCCAGGCAAAAAAGCGTATATCGAATGCTTTGCTTCATCGCATATCGCGATCGTCGGTATATCTTGATTCCATTGCATCAAGACCATCGTTAAACGATCCATTTACGCTATTTGAGTCGGATTTGCAGATGGTTGATCATTTTCGTAATCGTATTGAGTTTCTACTTAAAGATGTACTTATACCTAAAAAGACTGCTGTTAATCAGTTGGAAATTCGTTTTGCGCGTGCTTTGCCACATAGTTTTGAGAAAAAACAACTTGATCTTAAGCAGCTTGAAAGGTCACTCGACAAAGTTGGAAAAACTATACTTATTGATAAGAACTCAGAGGTCATGTATCGCATGCGTTATTTTTCGCAGATTGGAAAAACGCTCCTTAATTCTAGGATAAACAATGCAGCTCTTATGGCCTCGCGCCTAAACGATCTTTCGCCTCTTAAAACACTAGAGCGCGGTTGGTCTATTGCTACTGATGCCCAGGGTCATGTCATAAAAAGCGTTGATCAAGTTGGGGTTGGTGCGGATGTTTCAATCCAGGTTAAAGATGGAGAAATTCTCTGTCAGGTAAAAGAAAGTAACGAAAGAAAGCTTTTTGAGTTTGTCTCCTTGGAGGAATAAATGGCCGAACAAAATGAAATAAATCTCACCTTTAGAGAAGCAATGAATGAGTTAAATTCCATTGTTGAACAGCTCGAAAGCAATACGCTTGAACTTGAGGAGAGTCTCGTTAAATATGAGCGCGGAATTGCGCTGCTTCGCTATTTACGTGCGAGTTTGAATAACGCTCAACAAAAGGTTGAGATTTTAATGGGGGAACTCGATATGAGTGTATCAGACGAGGAAATTGATTCTAATTTATCCAAAGCTTAGGTGTTGATGCCTTCACCAGTTACCGAAAATGCGCTAGTAGAAGTAGTTCTTGTTTTTAGAGTTTGTAAAATGTAAATCATTGTTCTTCTAGAGGAGGGAATCAATTGAACATACTTGTTATCAATGCCGGTTCGTCATCGCTTAAGTACCAGCTTGTTGATGTGAATACCAACAAAGTACGTGCTCGTGGTTTATGCGAACGCGTTGGCAGCAAAGATTCCTTCCATAAACACGGTATTGACGATAATGAAGTAGTGCATGAGCAGCCGTTGGTTGATCATGTTGCCGCTATGCGTGTGGTTCTTGAATGTCTTACCGAAGGGTCAGATGCCGTACTTTCTTCCTTATCTGAAATCAGTGCCATTGGACATCGTATTGTTCACGGTGGCGAATACTTCAAAAAATCAGAGATGATTACTGATGAGGTTATCGCCAAGATTGATGAGCTTGCGGAGTTGGCTCCTCTTCACAATAAGGCAGCTTTGAGTGGTATTTACGCTTGTCGTGAACTTATGCCGGATACACCTATGGTTGCAGTGTTTGATACCGCATTTTTCCAAAGCCTTCCCCCAAAGGCATATATGTATCCTATTCCTTATGAATACTACGAAAAGTACGGAATTAGAAAATATGGGTTCCATGGAACTTCGCATCGTTATCTTTCTGAGCGTGCCGCGGCTATTCTTGATGAACCCTTGACTGACCTCCGTCTTATTACGTGCCATTTGGGAAATGGTTGTTCAATTTCTGCTATTGACCACGGTGAACCTATTGATACATCTATGGGTTTCACTCCTTTAGATGGTTTGATGATGGGTACGCGCTCGGGTTCTATTGACCCAGCCATTGTCCCTTTTTTGATGGAGCATGAGGGTCTCACCACTGAAGATGTTAACGATATTCTTAATAAACGATCTGGTTTGTTGGGCGTTTCGGGGGTAAGCAACGATTTACGCAGCGTTCGTGATGCTTCTAATGCAGGGAATGAGCGTGCTATTCTTGCCTATGAAATGTACTCAAGCATTGTAAAGAAATATATCGGTCAATATCTTGCGCTTATGGCAGGTACTGATGCCATTGTTCTTTCGGCAGGTGTGGGTGAAAATTGTCAAAAAATGCGCCGCATGATTTTTTCTGGCTGGCAGCCTATGGGTATTATTCTTGATCAAGAAAAAAATAAGCAACGTGGCTTTGAACGTATCATTTCTCATGAAAAGTCTCGTGTTCCTATCATTGTTATTCCAACCGATGAGGAATATATGATTGCACGCGACACTTATGACATTATCAAGGCGAATTCTCAGATTGTTCCAGTGGGTCCTGTTCGTTCTGTTTTGTAACCATTTTCCTTATATCAACAATAGAGAGTTTAATTTGCGTTTTTATGGTAAGTGATGCGAAGCTCTATTTAGAAGATCTCATCTTTGCGGATTGCTTTTTAGGTTGAGAATGTTATATGTAACTACGCTCCAGTAAGGCTATGCGAATAATAAAAAAGGAGGCACATTTGCCTCCTTTTTTTCGTGCGGTTACTAATGCTTACATTACATGGTTTGTGCTTGTACACACGTGATAGCAATAACGCCAACGACATCATCAGCAGTGCATCCACGAGAAAGGTCATTAACAGGAGCAGCAAGGCCTTGAAGAACAGGACCATAAGCCTTTGCTTTTCCGAGACGCTGAACGAGTTTGTAGCCAATGTTTGCAGCATCGAGGTCAGGGAAGATGAGCGTGTTGGCATGGCCAGCAACAGGAGATCCTGGAGCTTTAGAAGCACCCAATTCAGGAACAATAGCGGCATCTAGCTGAAGCTCACCGTCGCATACTAAATCAGGATAGTTTTCTTTGATGTATGCCATTGCATCTTGAACTTTTTTAGCATCGTCATTTTTTGCACTTCCGTAGGAGGAGTGAGAAAGAAGGGCAATGCGAGGTTCTTTCTCAAGCAACCTCTTAAAGGAATCTGCCGTAAGATTTGCAATATGAGCAAGCTTTTCAGAAGTAGGCTGGACCTCCAATGCGCAGTCAGCGAAAACAAAAACACCATTTTCGCCCAAATCACAATCGGGCACATCCATAAGGAACAAAGAGCTAACCATAGGAGCACCTGGGGCAGTTTTTAGAATACGTAAGGAAGGGGAGAGTATTTTAACGGTTGCGTGACAAGCGCCACCAACAAGACCGTCGCAAAGACCACTTTTTAGCATTAAAACAGCAAAATGGATAGGATCTTTTGAGAGCTCTTGAGCCTCTTCTTCGGTCATACCTTTATTTTTGCGCAGTTCATAGAGGAGATTGGCGAACTCTTCACGTTTATCTGAAGTAAGAGGATCGATGATAGTTGCACCTTCAAGGTTATAGCTCTTGCTTAGAACTTCTTCCTTATTGCCAATAATGATAATATTTGCGATGTTTTCTTGAAGTACCTTCTGTGCTGCTTCGAGAATTCGTTCGTCGTTGCCTTCGGGAAGAACGATTGTTTTCTTATCTTCTTTTGCACGAGCGATAAGAGAGTCTATAAATGAACTCATGTTAAATCCTTTCATGTGCTTACTCCCTTTCAATTATACTTTGCAAATTGATAAATACTTTTTGTAATGTGCAAGAGATGCCATTCGTAGATAAACGGGAATGTATGCTTCTGCTGTCTTTTGATGAGCCTATAGGTTTTTGAGTGGTATCATTCAGTGGCTTTGAAATTATATTTTGAGGTTGAAAGGCCCTTCTATTATGAAAACTATTTCATTTGCAGTTCCTTGTTTCAATTCTGCCGATTACATGGAAAAATGCGTCGATTCGCTTTTGCCTTGTGGTGAAGATATTGAAATTATTCTGGTAAATGATGGCTCCACAAAAGATAATACAGCCGAAATTGCTGATGCTCTCGCTGAAAAATACCCTTCAATTGTTAAGGCAATCCATAAGAAAAATGGTGGGCATGGCTCAGCGGTCAACACTGGGCTTGAAGCGGCAACGGGACTTTATTATAAGGTTGTAGATTCCGACGACTGGCTTGATGAGCAGTCCATGAAAACCATCATGGACTACCTTCGCTCTCAACGCGAAAAAGCTAAAAAGGGCTCTTCAGTAACCGATTTGGTAATTTCTAATTATGTTTACGAGAAGGTGTTCGAAGGCACCCATACGGTTATGCGCTACACCAATGTTTTTCCGATTGACAAAGAGTTTACCTGGTCGGATATTGGCCACTTCCATTCTTCTCAATATTTGCTGATGCATTCGGCTTTTTATCGTACGGGACTTTTGAGAGAAATTGGACTTAAGCTGCCTGAACATTGTTTCTATGTTGATAACATTTTTGTGTATGTTCCGCTACCGCATGTTAAATCCATGATTTATTTTGATGTTGATTCATATCGTTATCTTATTGGTCGCGAAGATCAGTCTGTCAATGAGAAAGTGATGCTTTCACGTATTGATCAACAAATTCGCGTAACGAAAACTATGATTGATGCGGTTGACTTAGAGTCTATTGAAAACAAAAAACTTCGTCATTACATGAAAAATTATCTTTCTATGATGATGTGTATTTGCTCTATTTTCTTGCGTATGGAACCGACCGAGGAAAACGATGCAAAGCGTCAAGATATTTGGGATTATCTCAAGAACAGTGACGAAAAGCTGTATAAAAATCTTCGTAAAACTCTATTAAATATGGGTTCAAATTTACCTACGAAGTACGGTCGTAAAGTTGGTTTGAGTGCCTATCATCTTGCTCAAAAGATCTTTAAGTTTAACTAATGTAATTGGTTGTATATGCCCACTCAGGCAATTGCTTTTGCCTGAGTGGGCATATATCTGTTCGCTAGGTTAGTCTTTAATCTTTATAGTCATGGGGATTTTTAGAAGATGAACCTGTTGTTCCGCCTTTAATCTTGATTTCATGACCAAATTGCACAAGATCCTCACCAAATTTTTCTGCAATAGCGTCGGTTGTTTCTAAAAGCTTTTTGTTTTTCTTTGCCTTAGAAAGCAAAGGACTTTCATTTTTCAATGAAGGACTGTTCTCAAATAAGCTTGCTTGAACAGGCTTTCCGTTAAAATCACTAACACCAACACCAATGAGTCTTACGAGTTCATATCCATCCCATATCTCATCAAGCATAGAATACAAATAAGGCAACCAAACTAGTTCATTCGTACCCAAATCTGAGATTCTTTTTTGGCACGTTTTTCTCGTTAAGTTTTCAAAGCGAATTTTCAAATGAAGAGTCGAGCCTTCTACCCCTTTAAGCCTGAGTCTCCTGCCAACTTTGTGAGCCGAGGTGGCAATGAGGGCTTCCAAATCAATGCGGTTTGCTGTGCTTTTTGCAAGTGATATTTCGTTCGAGATAGATTTTGCAGGTTCAGGAGAGTCGATGATGGGCGTATCTACACCAACACAGCGTAGACGCATCATCTCTGCATTTTTACCAAAGATTTTCTTGAGTATGCCAATGTCGGCATGTGCAACATCGCCCAGGGTATGAATTCCAAATTTTCTTAAACTAACTTGAGCAACAGGGCCTATACCACTCATTTCTTTAATAGGAAGGGGAGCAAGAAATGCTCGTTCTTCCCCAGGATATATCACCGTTAATCCATGCGGCTTGTTCATATTTGAAGCTATTTTTGCTATTGCCTTAGAAGTCCCTATGCCAATAGAGCAGGTTATACCAAGCTTTGAAACTTGTTTCTGAATTCGTTTCGCGATAACAACAGGATGTTCTTTATTGATACGCGTAGGGGATATGTCGAGAAAAGCCTCATCGATGCTTACTTGCATAAGGTGAGGTGATTCGTTATACAGAATTTTCATTACTTGTTTTGACATTTCACGATAGCGATGAAAGTTGCCATTTGTCCATACAGCGTTAGGGCAGAGCTTTTTTGCGGTTTGAGATGCCATGGCGGAATGAACACCATATTTTCTTGCTTCATACGAAGCCGTTGAAACCACACCTCGTTTTTCGGGACTACCGCCTACAATTACGGGTTTTCCCTTCCATTCGGGATGATCAAGCTGCTCTACAGAGGCAAAAAAAGCATCCAAGTCAAGCAAGAGAATTGCTGAACCGACCCATTTCCTTAACGGTTTATCTTTCGCGTTATGCACGTTCGCGTGATTGTTCGTCGACTTATTGTCCATACTCGTATTTTAAGGTAAAGAGAGAAAAATATGTGATAGGGTATATGCCCCACCTTATAATAGGTTTCGGGATTCATAAAGGAACTCGCTGTGCAAGCTTTTAACTCTTTTACAGATTTAGTCAATGGTATTTCTGCTTCAAGGCAGGAGTCTTCAACGCTGCCGTATGACATTCGAGCAGAGATTGACTGGGTTGATTTTTCTTGTACTGCAAATCCTTTAGGTACTCCTAAAAGAGTAAAAGAAGCCATCAGTCACGCTATTGCTGAGGGCGATCTTTCCTTTTTGCCAAATCGAGATGGATCTCACTTAAGCAGAACCTTAGCACGCTACTACGAAATGCCTGCAGAGTGCTTTTTAGCGGGAACAAGTTCTTCTTCCATGATAGCTACCATTGCGCAGGCTTATCGGCCTTGCAATGTTGGTGTACCAACACCAGCTCCTGCGGATTATTTTCTAAGCGTCGCTAATGTGGGTCACAATCCTTTGAAATTACAAAATCCTTTTTCTCTTTCTGCCATAGATCCGCAACTTGCGTTTTCAAAGGGACTTACATTTGATGCTGCGGTTTTGGCAAATCCGAGTTACCCTTGTGCGCGCCTGTTGAGCGAATCAACCCTTAAGCGATACTTGGAAGTATGCAACTGGGTCATTATTGACGAATCAAAAGTTAATCTTACGCTTGGTGGGGAATCTTTCGTTGATCTTACACAAAGCTACGAAAATCTGTTGGTGATTAGAAGTATCTCTGAAGATCTTGGTATGCCCGGTATTCCTATTGGTTACATCGTGGGTCACTCTTCAACCATTAAGCATATTCGCAAGTTTGCTGATGGGTCGTCTATTGGCATGTTCCATGAAATTGTTGCTAAGGAACTTCCTTTTGTGGAGGATTACAACGAAGAAACCAATAAATTGCTTGATACGGAAATACCTTGGATGCAATGCATGTTAAGCCTAACTCCAGGCATAAAGGTTTTTCCTTCTGAAGCTAACTTCGTTATGTGCTCATTAGAGGAACGAACTTCGAGGGCATTTGGCATTGCAGATGCGGCTGATCTTATTGTTCGTCTTCAAAAAGTTGGTTTTACTGTACGCGATTTAGCGGGAGTTCCTGGAATTGAGGGCAACAAGTATTTTCTTGTTGCTATTAGGACGCACGAAGACAACGAAAAACTTATTTCAGCTCTTCGTGAAATTATTATTTCAGATAACTAAAAAACCGTCTTTACCTATCTGTGTGTTGCGAGAAAGTAGAGGGCGAGTGTTCCTGGACCCGAATGAGCTCCAATAACTGGGTCGATGTAATTGATAATGAAGTTCGTTACTCCAAATTTCTCTTCTATAAGTTGTCGTAGATATTCCATGTCTTCAGCGCAATCACCATGTGAAATTGCAATAACTTGGTCTTTTACGGGAGGAAGAGCAGTTTCTTCCATGTGTTTTACCATAGCCTGAATACTCTTTTTTCTTCCCTTAGCCTTTCCCATGGGTATGAGATGACCTTCGTCATCAACGTGAAGAACTGGCTTGATTTTAAGTAAGCTTCCAGCGAATGCTGCTGTTTTCGATACACGACCACCGCGGTAGAGATACATTAAATCATCAACAGTGAACCAGTGCGCAATGTGAAGCCGGTTTTCTTCAACCCAGTTCGCTAGTTCACCTATCGAATAACCAGCATCTCTTTTTTGACAGGCGAGATATACAAGAAGTCCTTCACCTGTAGAGGCAGCAAGCGTATCTACGCAAGTAATCGTACGTTGGGGATATTTCTCGGAAAGATTATGGCAGATCGTTTCAATTGCCTCATAGGTTCCTGATAGCCCACTGGAAAAACCAAGATATAAAACGTCATTTCCCCTATCGAGAATAGACGTAATAAGAGTTTCAGAATCAGCGAGGTTAGGGAGAGAAGTGGTAATAACCTTTCCTTCTCGCATCATGGTGTAGAACTGCTTAAGATCAGTGTGTTTATCTTTGAGATAGCTATGATATTGAATGTTATCAACCATAAATGTGAGCGGAAGAATGTGAAGATCAAGTTCACTTATCATTTCCTCGGAAAGGTTGCAGGAGGAGTCGGTAACAATTTCGTACGCCATAGAACTGTCCTTCTGTATGCATTTTATGTGACGCGAATAAGAATAAATGATTTTATGTGATTAGGCAGATAGATTATTGCACTTTTTGGCTAATTTAGTAATTAAGTCAACGGGTTTGCTGTGAAGACTTGCTTATTTGGTTATAATCTTTCAGGTTATTTATTTAAAAGAAAGGTCGGTTATCGTGGCTAAAGGCTACAAAGCATCTATGAATTTGCCGCATACTGATTTCCCTATGCGTGCAAACTTGCCTGAAAATGAACCCAAGCGCCTAGACTTTTGGAATGATATAGATATTTATCATAAGGTGCTTGAGAAAAATAAAGACAACGAGCCTTTTATTTTGCATGATGGCCCTCCGTATGCTAATGGTCCTATTCATCTGGGACATTCTTTTAACAAAATCCTTAAAGATTTTGTTATAAAATCTCATGCGCAAAAGGGCTATTTCACTCCTTATATTCCTGGTTGGGACTGTCATGGCCAGCCAATCGAACATATGGTTGAAGTCAAGCTTGGTCCTGAGAAAATGGCTAAGATTGATCAGCCGACTCTTCGTCGTCTGTGTCGCGAATGGGCTGAAAAATATGTCGATATTCAGCGCGAGGGCTTTAAACGCCTCGGTGTAAACGCAGATTGGGAACATCCTTATCTCACTTTTACCCATGATTACGAAGCAGGAAATGTTGAGATTTTTAAGACTATGTATCTCAATGGTTCTGTCTATCGTGGTCGTAAACCAATTCATTGGTGTAAAACTTGCCATACTGCTCTTGCAGAAGCAGAAATTGAGTACGGTGATGAAGTTTCACCCTCAATTTTCGTAAACTTCAAGCTTGATGCCATGCCTCCTATTTTTGAAACGGCAGGGGTGAAAGATCCATCCTATATTCTTATTTGGACAACTACTCCTTGGACCTTGCCCGCAAATACCGCAGTATGCTTGGCTCCAAATGCTGATTACGTCATGGTTGAAGTCAACGACCTTCATACCATCATGGCTTATGAGCTTGTTGAAGATGTTGCTAAAACTGCTGGCTGGGAGTCATACCGTATCGTTTCCGATGCTCAGGGTAATGCTATTACGGTTAAAGGAAAAGATCTTTGCGGTATAACTTACACTTGTCCTATTCGTCAGGATTTGAAGGGCATGGTAATTTACGGCAATCATGTAACGCTTGATTCTGGTACGGGTGCTGTTCATACGGCTCCTGGTCATGGTCAGGAAGACTATTTGGTTGCTCTCGACTTTGATATTCCTATTTTGATGCCCGTTGATGACAATGGAGTTCTTACCGATGAAGCGGGACAGTTCTCCGGCTTAAATGTCGACGATGCAAATCCCGCCATCATTGCATGGTTAGACGAACAGGGTGTTTTGGTTGCTCATGTTGATATAAACCATAGTTATCCTCATTGTTGGCGCTGTCATGAGCCTGTCATTTTCCGTGCTACTGACCAGTGGTTTGTTTCGATGGATAAAAACGATCTTCGCAGAAATGCTATGAAGGCCATTAATGAAACAGTGCAGTGGATTCCTGAATGGGCTAAAAACCGCATCGGTTCTATGGTAAGCGAGCGTCCTGATTGGTGCATTTCGCGTCAGCGTTCTTGGGGTGTTCCTATTCCAGTATTTCGTTGTGCCAAGTGCGGCAATACCATCGCAACGGAAGAAACGTTTGACGCAGTTATCAAGCTCTTCAGGGAAGAAGGCTCTGATGCTTGGTTTATTAAGCAACCAAAAGATTATTTGCCAGCAGACACCTGTTGTCCAACCTGTGGATGCAAAGAAATCGAGCCTGAAAAAGACATTCTTGACGTTTGGTGGGAGAGTGGCGTTTCGCATACTTCCGTCTGCAAAGAACGCGCAAGTGAAGGTCTTCGTTTCCCCGCTGATATGTACTTGGAGGGTTCCGATCAGCATCGTGGCTGGTTCCAATCTTCACTTCTTACTTCCGTGGGAGCTTATGGTGTTCCTCCGTATAAGTCGGTAATGCACTGTGGCTTTACGGTAGATGGCGAAGGCCGTAAGATGTCTAAGTCTCTCGGTAACGGCATCGATCCTGCTGATGTTATGAAAACCTATGGTGCAGATGTTTTGCGCCTTTGGGTTGCTAGTGTTGATTATTCTCAAGACGTAAGCATCTCTGATGAAATACTAAAACGTACCAGTGAAACCTATCGTCGTTTACGCAATACATTCCGTTTCCTTCTTGGTGTTTTGGATGACTATTCTGAAGAAGTTGCGATTAGAGACTGGAATGATTTAACGCCTCTTGATCAATGGGCTTTAGTTCGTCTTTCGCGTTTACTTGAAGAAGTCAATGCCGCATATGATGCTTATAAATTCCACCATGTATATCGTTTGATTTATGACTATATTGTTGGTGATTTGTCTGCTGTCTATATGGATGCGCTTAAAGATCGCCTGTACTCTGAAGCGCCTAACTCTCAGATTCGTCGTAGTGCTCAGACGGTATTGATGAATGTACTTGAAGTTCTTGTTCGCGTTCTTTCGCCAATTATGAGTTTTACGACTGAAGAGGTTTGGCAAAACTACCCTGAAGGTTTAAGCAAAGAGGAAAATCATCCTGTTAGTGTTCAGCTTGCGGGTTGGCCTGCGCAGAGCGATTTTATGCCTGCTATTCCAGCAGATACCGCAACTCAAATAACCGAGCAGTTTGAAGCAATCCTTACTCTTCGCGATGAGGTTACAAAGGCGTTAGAAAACATGCGTGCAGAAAAGGTAATCAACAAGAGCCAAGAGGCTGTTATTGCCATTAGTGCCCCCAAAGCTCTTCTTAATATTTTCCAAACTAAGGACGCTTCTTTCTATGAGGAACTATTCATCGTGAGCGAAGTTACATTCAAAGAAGGGAATGAACTTTCTATTGAGATCAGTGCTTCATCTGCTGATAAATGTCCTCGTTGTTGGAATTACCGAACCGTAGGAGGCAACGAACACTATCCTGATGTATGCGATCGTTGTGCTTCTGCGCTCGAAGAAATTGGTTTTGCCCAAGAGTAATACGCTAGGTTTTATGACTGATTTGTCTATGAATAATAAAAAAGCACGTAACCTCGCTCTTTTTGTGGGGTGCGTGCTTTTTTGGATTATCTTGGACAGAATTACTAAGGTTTACATTGATACAAATTACAAAACTGGTGACGTTATTGTTCAGAACATTCTGAACCTTTTTCAGTTTGATCTTGTCCACAATAGGGGAGCCGCTTGGGGCTCTTTTTCTGGCACTACTCCTATACTTGCTGGGATTGCTATTGTTGTTTGCGTGATAGTTTGCGTGTTTGCCTGGCGTGAATCCATGATGGCCAATGGCTTTGAAATGGTGGGACTAGGCTTACTTGTTGCTGGCGGTATAGGTAACTTTATTGACCGTTTGGTGTATGGTTATGTTGTTGACTTTATTACGCCAACATTTATCAATTTTCCCACCTTTAATATTGCTGATATTGGTGTTACGTGCGGAATTGTTTTGGCGGCAATTGGGTATTTATATCAACTCAAGAACGCTAAACCACCCCTTAAGGATGAATAAGTATGGCTCGTACATTATCTGTAACTGTTAGTGAAAATTATGCCGATATGCGGCTCGATTCATTTCTTTTTGAATCTGGTTTGTATCCTTCACGGAGTAAAGCTGTTAAGCAGATCGAATCGGGTAAAGTGTTTGTGAATGGTAATGAGCCAACCAAAAAAACCATCGTTGTTGCTAACGACTTTATTGTTTATGAGGAATACGCAGAAGAACAGTGTGTCTTTCTTGAACCTGAAAACATTCCTTTAGACGTTGTTTTTGAGGATGACGATCTTCTTGTCCTCAATAAGCAGGCAGGACTAATTTGTCACCCTTCTCCAGGACATCCTGGAGGTACGTTATCAAATGCTCTTATTTACCGATATGGGCGTGAAAATCTCGCACATATTCAAGGCGACGATCGCCCTGGTATCGTGCATAGACTCGATGGCGATACCAGTGGTCTTATGCTGTGTGCAAAAAACGATGAAGTTGGTTACGAGCTACAGGATGAAATTCGTTCTCGTAATGTTAACCGCAAGTATCTCTGTTTAGTTCACGGCAACATTGCGAGCGAAACAGGTTTAATTGATGCGCCTATTTTCAGGAGTGATAAGAATCGCTTAAGAATGCAGGTTTCCGATAAACCACAGGCACGTTCTTCGGTTACAACGTTTAAAGTGCTTGAACGCTTTGAAGCAGGACAAAAAGATAATGGCTTTTCGCTTATAGAATGCAAGTTGTATTCAGGGAGAACGCATCAAATTCGCGTTCATATGGAATACATTAAACACTGGTGTGTAGGCGATCAAACCTATGGTACTCCCGGAAAGAGTGACAATCTAGGTTTAACGCGTCAGTTTTTACACTCCTACTTTATTGAGTTTGAGCATCCAAGAACACTTGAAACCCTTCAGTTCGTTGCTCAGGTTCCTTCTGATTTACAGGAGGTGCTTCACAAGCTTCAGGGGAGATCTATGGGGTTAACTGATGCAGGAAGAGAAGTATATTCGCTCTATACGGGTGAAAATATCAATACCTTGGATGCTTTTGATCGTTTGAACGACACTTCGTCGTTTTCTACGTGTTAGATTCTTTTCCTACGTCAGACGATACCGTCATGTTATGAAAACGCTCCTGACACCATTCATCGGGAAACCACTCATCAAGCAGTACATCGATTTGGTTTGCCGGAGGGATATTTTCTACGCGTTGTCCTTCACGATGGAGCGCGAGTACAGTAAAAACAATATTAAAAGTCATAAAGATTATCAAAATAGCGCTTGTGACTTTATAACCAGTACTCTCTTGATTAACGAAGTTTTCCGCTTTTTTAATGAGAGGAAGAATTATTCGTACCCAGAATAAGCCAAGCGTTCCCCACATAACACCAAACATAAAGTTTGTGCGTCCATTGATAGAGCCAAAAGTGCCTGTGTAGTCCCATGCTATAGCGTGCCAGAACGTTTCCATCATCCAGCTTGCCGAATACTCAAGAACTGAGCCTAATACCATAGCAATCAGAAAAATAATAAGATTATGGGTGTAGTAAAAACGGTTCAAAAAGAGGGTTAGAACTACTGCTCCTACTCCATAAATAGGAGAAAACGGACCCCAAACAAGTCCAGCACGGCTTTCCCACTCACCATATACGACCAGATGAAAAACATCTTCAATGAGAAGTCCCATAACTGAGCCAATAATAAAGAGCCAAAAAAGAAGAAAGAAATCAACAGGAAGATAGCGTGGTGCCAATTGCGCCATAAAGCTCTTTATGAGCTTCGTTTCCATAATTATTGTGTTAGACAGTACGTCTTTCATGAAATAAAGTATCCCTGATTTCTTTTGATGCTTCGTTGAAACATGCCTAACCTACTATATCAGAAGTGAAATATATGCTCTAAAATGAATAAATCATTACGTTTAAGGGGAAAAAATGACTTCTCATACACAAAAAACGGTTCTTATTGGAGTAACCGGATGTATCGCTGCCTATAAAAGTTGCGAAATCGTAAGATGTCTTCAAAAAGAGGGGATTCGTGTAAAGGTTGTAATGACCGAGCATGCTACCCATTTTATAGACCCTCTTACGTTTAGAGCATTAACACATGAGCCCGTTGCGATTGGATTGTTTGATGATCCGTCTGATCCAATCCACCATATTTCTCTTGCTCAAGAAGCTGATTTGTTTCTTATTGCGCCTTGTACAGCAAATGTTATGGCAAAAGTTACCTATGGTTTAGCTGATGACTTACTTACTACTACCGCCCTTGCCACTACGGCTCCAGTGGTTATTGCTCCCGCTATGAATGTTCACATGTACGAAAATGCTGCCACTCAACATAATATGGATATTCTTCGTGGACGGGGGATAAGTTTTGTTGAGGCGGATTCTGGTTATCTTGCTTGTGGGGAAGAAGGGAAAGGAAGATTAGCTGATCCCTCTGTTATCGCAGAAGAGGTCGTAAAGATACTTGACGCTGAAGACGCACAACTTGAATTCAGGCAAGATCTTAAAGGTACACGCATTATGATTACGGCTGGTCCAACAGTAGAGCCGATAGATCCTGTTCGTTATCTTTCCAATCGCTCCTCTGGGAAATTTGGATATGCCATTGCTAAAGCTGCGGCTGAACGTGGTGCAGATGTAACGCTTATTTCTGGACCCGTTGCCCTTCCTCAACCTGAAGGTGTAAAGATGGTTCATGTTGAAACAGCCAACGAAATGCTCTCAGCCGCCGACAAAGCTTTTAGTGCTTGCGATATTGGTATTTTTGCTGCAGCAGTTGCCGATGTTCGTCCTGCATCTGAAGCTAACAAGAAGCTCAAAAAGGGCATTAATGACTCAGAGCTTGCCAACATTGCGCTGACGGAAAATCCTGATATCTTATCAACGCTTGCACATGCCAAGGTTGACCAGATTGTGGTCGGTTTTGCGGCAGAAACCAATGACGTTATCGAAAATGCGCGCAAAAAGCTCCGTAATAAAGCCGCTGATATGATTGTTGCTAATGAAGTTGGCCCCGATAAAGCCTTTGGGAAAGATGAAAATGAAATTTGGTTTGTAACAAATGAAGACGTTGAGCACGTTGATCCTATGGAAAAAGAGGTATTAGCTCACCGAGTACTCGATAAAACTCTTGAGCTTTTCTTCTAAGGATTCCTTGAAATAGTTCTTCTTTATGAGTATGATGTTCAAGCTGTATTAAGCAGTAAACGGGACGTGGCGCAGTTTGGTAGCGCACTTGACTGGGGGTCAAGGGGTCGCAGGTTCAAATCCTGTCGTCCCGACCAGCTTTTCTGGCGAGTTAGAGAACAAATGTTTTCCAACTCGCCTTTCTTTTTCAGAAAAGCCTTTAACCCTACTTTGTTTTTTCTTACGACTCTCCTCTGCGATCATAGATTCTCCACTTACCGACCAAATGACAGGTCAAAGCGACGCGAAAAGCCACAGAAACGTATAAAGCTATAAAGTGGAACAGCGGCAAAAACCTGTCGCATTTTTGTTATTGGCTCCTGAAAAAGGGGGAACACCTATGGAGATGATTGGATTTCTTGTTCTATTTCCGATTATCGTAGCTGGGCTGCTGTTGGTAATTAGGCAGAATACTGCACGTAATATTATCGTGTGTGTCGCAGCTGCCATAATTGGTATTGGATCTATTGCCATTGTTGCATTGAATCTTGGAACATCAGGTCAATACTTTTATTTCCAATCCGATATCGTTGATTATGTCTGCTTAGGCGTCAGTGTGCTCATCGGCATCACGATTATCTGTTATGCCGTTAAGTACAAAAACCCATTGGCGCTTATTCTGGCCATTATCCAGCTTGCTGGAACCTTGGTTTTTGAGTTTGGATTTGCGCATGACGCTACCTGTTTACGGGCGCTCTATCTTGACTCTCTTTCGCTCATCATGGTTTTGATTATTGGTATTGTGGGTTCAGGTATCTGTGTATACTCAATTGGGTACATGCATGACTTTTATTTTGGTTTAACTCACACGCCTGACGGCTTGCCTCACCAGAAGGATCGTCGCCCAACATTTTTTGCTTTGATGTTTTTATTTCTGGGAGCAATGTTTGCGATTGTCTTCTTTAATAACCTCATTTGGCTCTTTACTGCATGGGAGGTTACAACCGTTTGTTCCTTCTTGCTTATTGGGTTTACGAAAACCGAAGAGGCAATCAGAAATTCATTTCGTCAGATCATCATGAACCTGCTTGGCGGTATCGCTTTTCTTGCGGCACTGTTCTTCTTGGTTATTGAATTTAATTGTATCGACTTCATGGACTTTATTGTGTTTGGTACCGTTGCTCCTGCACTGGTGGTTTTCCCGCTCATGTGCTTGAGTTTGGCAGGTATTACCAAGGCTGCTCAGATGCCCTTCCATACCTGGTTGCTTGGCGCTATGGTTGCCCCAACACCAACGAGTGCGTTGCTCCATTCCTCTACCATGGTTAAAGCAGGTGTATTCTTGCTTATTAAATGTGCGCCAATTTATGCTGTTTCTTTCGCTCCTTCGATTATGGTCATTCTTATCGGTGGTCTTACCTTCTTGCTTTGTTCGATGTTGGCAATTTCTCAATCAAACGGCAAGCGTGTTCTTGCTTATTCAACCATTGCTAACCTTGGTCTTATTACGGCTTGTGCGGGTGTTGGTACGGCAGAAGCAATTTGGGCAGCAATCTTTTTGGTGATTTTCCACGCTGTTGCAAAGAGCTTACTCTTCTTATGCGTAGGAACAGCAGAGCATCATATCGCTTCTCGTGACATTGAAGACATGGATCTTCTCTTCATGAAGATGCCTCGTTTAGCTCGTATGATGATGGTGGCGATCATGATTATGTTCGTCGCGCCATTTGGTATGTTGATTGCTAAATGGGCAACGCTTATCTCCTTTGTGGATACGCGACAGTTTGCTCTCTTACTCATGCTCGCTTTTGGTTCGGCTGCAACCTTTATGTTCTGGGCAAAGTGGCTCGGTAAATTGGTAGGTATTGCAGGTTCACCCGACAACATCGAGCATACGGTTCATCGAAGCGAATGGTTCGCCACAGGCTTAATGGCGGTAATGGCTGTTTTAGCTTGCGTACTTATTCCTGTTATCTCTAACTATATGGTTGAGCCCTATGTTGGTTCTGTTTTAGGTATTAGCATTCAGCCTATTTTGGATGATGATCTGTTCTTATCTGCCATTATGGTTGTTTGCTTGGTTGTACTTTTCCTCGGTGCACTTCGAAAGAAGTCGCCAAACATGCGTCGCGTTGAGCCCTATATGGCTGGCGTTACCTTTAGGGATGATAAAGATCGTACCTTTATCAATTCGCTCTCACAGCCCCAAGAGGCCACTTCGCGTAACTGGTATCTCGATGGATATTTTGGCGAGAAACGCCTCGATCCCGTTGGTACGTTAGCTTGCTGGATTTTGATTGTCGTTGGATTCTTGTGGGCTATTTTAGCTGCAACCGGCGTCATTATGATGTTTTAGTTGAAAGGAGGCGTCAATGAATACGATTTACACTATCTTAATTACTTTATTTGCTTCAATCGCATTCGCTATTGTGGCATCAGTTTTAGGCTGCCTTCTTGCTGGTCTTGATAGGAAAGTTACTGCGCGCATGCAAGGTCGTGTTGGACCTCCTTTACTTCAGCCCTACTATGATGTTCGCAAGCTTTTAAAGAAGGAATACGTAGGAGTTAACGCGGCGATTGGCACGTTTGTTGCAACTGCGCTTATCTTTACATTCGTTGCGGGAGGTATTTTCTTCTCGGGCGGAAATCTTCTTCTCTGTATTTTTGTTATCACGCTTGCTGAGCTTATGTTTATTGTCGCTGCCTATGCTGCGCGTTCGTCATATGCTGAAATTGGTGCACATCGCGAAACGCTTCAGGTGATGGCTTACGAACCTATGGTTCTTCTGCTCGGCATCGGTTTCTTTATGGCGACAGGAAGCTTTGATGTCTCTACTGTTTTGTTTGTTGAGCAGCCAATCATTGGTCCATTGATTGGTGTGTTTATTGGTATGCTCTTCATTCTCACCATCAAGCTCCGCAAGTCTCCTTTTGACCTTTCCTATTCACATCATGCACACCAGGAATTAGTTAAGGGTGTAACAACAGAAATGTCAGGTAAGGTTCTTGCATGGGTTGAGATTATGCACTGGTGTGAGAACATTCTGTTCCTTGCCTGGATTGCTCTGTTCTTCGTTTGGGCGAGTCCTATTTGTATTCCTGTTGTTATCATTGCTTTAGCTCTGGTCTATTTTCTTGAGATTTGGATTGATAATAACTTCGCTCGTGTAAAATGGCAGGCTCTTCTCAAGTCTGCATGGATTGTTACTTTAATTGCCGGCGGTATCAATATTGCCGTGCTTGCTTACCTGTAAGGAGGAACCATGTCTCATGTTTCAAAATCTCCTTGGATTATTCACTACGATGGATCAAGCTGCAATGGCTGCGATATTGAAGTTCTTGCCGCGCTGACGCCTCTTTATGACGTTGAACGCTTTGGTATTATCAATACTGGTAATCCCAAGCACGCTGATATTTTCTTGGTAACAGGTGGAATCAATGAGCGAAATATTTCTGTCGTGAAAGAAATTTACGATCAGATGGTTGAACCAAAGGTTGTAATTGCGTGTGGGGTTTGCGCTTGCACCGCAGGCATTTTTAAGGATTGTTACAACATTATTGGTGGTGTTGACAAAGCAATTCCTGTTGATGTCTATGCACCCGGATGTGCTGTTAGGCCAGAGGCTATTATCGATGCTGTTGTTGAAGGTTTGGCTATTCTAGAAGAAAAAGCCAACAAGCTTAAGTCTGGTAAGAAGGGGGCTTAACATGGAATTTATTCAAACGTTTCAGCCCATTACCGTAGATACCTTGCTTGATACTTGCAAGGATTATAAGGATAAGGGCTATCGCTTAGCTCAGATTCATCCTGTTCTTAAGCAGGATGATACCATCACGATGTTTTATTCTTTCGTTAAGGAAAATGAAGTAATTAACCTAAAGATTGAAAACGTCATCAAAGGCGAAACGGTTATTCCTTCGGTAACGAGTCTTTTTATTGCATGTTTCGTATATGAAAATGAAGCGCACGATTTGTTCGGCGTAAACATCGAAGGCAATTTAATCGATTTCCAAGGTTCCTTCTATTCGTTTGGAGAGGGCGTCACTGCTCCAATGACTGTTATTTCGCCTGAACAACTTGCTGCACGAGAAAAGGCAGCAAAGATTGCGAAGGCAAAAGCTGCTAAAGCGGCAAAGGTAGCCAAAGAAGCAGCGGCCAATAAAGCAGATACACAAGACACCAACTCAACATCGACTAAAGGTGATGTTGCAACAGAAAAGAGAGGGGAGTAAGCATGTCAAAAGCAACCGTTATTCCTTTTGGACCTCAGCACCCCGTTCTTCCTGAGCCACTTCATCTTGACTTGGTTATTGAAGATGAAACAGTTGTTGATGTTCTTCCCCAGATAGGCTTTATCCATCGAGGGCTCGAAAAGCTTGTAGAAACGCGTGATATTCATCAGTACATCTATGTTGCCGAACGCATTTGCGGAATCTGCGCTTTCGGTCATAGCATGGGTTATGCCGAAACCGTTGAGCGTCTTATGAATGTCGAAGTTCCTAAGCGTGCAGAATATCTACGTGTGATCATGCATGAACTTTCCCGTATTCATTCTCACCTTTTGTGGATGGGACTCGCCGCTGATGCGTTTGGCTATGAGAGTTTGTTCATGCACTCCTGGCGTTTACGTGAGCGTATCCTAGACATCTTTGAGGCTGTTGCAGGTGGACGTGTAATTTTGTCTTACACGCTTTTAGGTGGCGTAACTAAAGATATTGATGCTCCGATGCTTTCCGCCATTAAAGACAAAATCAACAGTATCAAGGGTGAATATGCTGAACTCTGTAACGCATTCTTAAAAGACACCTCGGTCAAGAATCGTTTGGTCGGAGTTGGACATATTTCCTATGAAAATGCTCTCGAATATGGCATGGTCGGCCCCTTTGCTCGTGCAAGTAATGTAAATAATGATGTGCGTTGTATTGGTCAAGGTGCTTACAGTGATCTTTCTTCCTTTGAGCCTATCTTGGATACTGATGGAGACTGTTATGCGCGCGTTAAAGTTCGTGCGTTAGAGGTTCTTCAGTCAATCGATATCATTAATGAGCTCATTGACAAAATTCCTGATGGTCCAATCCTTAATAAGGTTAAAGGGTTCCCTGAAGCTGGAACTGAAGCCGTTAATATTCTTGAGCAGCCTCGTGGTGAAGTGTTCTATTACTGTTCTGGAAACGGTACGAAATTCCTCGAAAGAATGCGTATTAGAACGCCAACCTCACAAAACATTGCTGGTATGACAATGGCATTAAAGGGCTGTGACTTAGCGGATGTTAATATGATCGTTTTAACTATCGATCCCTGCATCAGCTGCACAGAAAGGTAAGAGAAGAGACATGGGAAGTTTCAAGCTTGGAAAAATGACGCTCAGGTCTCTTTTTAAGAAGCCAGAGACGGTTCTCTATCCTGTCGAAACCCGTCCTCAGCCTGAGGATTTAAAGGGCAGTGTAGAGGTTGATATTAAAAAATGTACGCTTTGTCAAATCTGTGAAAAACGCTGTCCGACAGGTTCGATTAAAGTTGATAAAGAAAATGAAACATGGTCAATTGATCGCTTTGACTGCATTCAGTGCCGTACCTGTGTTCGTGAATGCCCCTTTGGTTGCCTTACGATGACACCAAACTATAAAAAACCTGCAACGTCTAAGGGTATTGATTCATACAAGAAGCCAGAACTAACCGAAGAAGAAAAAGCTGAAAAGGCGAGAAAAGAGGCAGAAAAGGCTGCTCGTATTAAAGCAGCTAAAGAAGCAAAAGCTGCTCGTGAAGCGGCAAAGAAAGATAACGAATAAGTATCTATCTTCTGCTTTTTGAATAGTCGATTATTTCACACATTTTTTGTATACTATTTTGTCGGGTCGAAAGACCCGACTTTATTTTAGTAAGAAGGAATTGCTATGACTGAAAACAAGGCTGAAGAATATGAAGTGAGTGATAAGGTTCTCACTATTCCTAATCTTCTTTCATTTATCAGGCTTTGCACTATTCCAGTATTTCTATGTCTCTTATTTGATGATCATAATCTTGCAGCAACTATTCTTTTTGCGCTAGCAGCATCAACCGATTGGGTTGATGGTCAAGTTGCCCGTCGCACCAATTCGGTATCGCGTCTCGGACAGCTTCTTGATCCAGCGGTTGACAGGCTTCTTATGATTTCCGGTGTTTTAGGGTTATTCTTTGTCGGTCGCCTTCCCTTATGGATTATTCTTTTCGTTCTTATTAGGGATTTATTGCTGCTTATTGGTGGAAGCTATCTGCTTTCGCGCTACAAGGTGCGCGTTCCTGTTATCTATCTCGGAAAGGTTGCAACAACATTTTTATATATTGGTTTTGTTGGAATCCTTTTGAATTGGCCTCTGCTTTTAGGACTCGGATGGGTCGATGTTTCTTGGCTTCCATTTTTTAATGGAGATTTGTATTCATGGGGCTACTGGGCGGTATATATTGGCCTTATTTTGGCAACGATCACTACCATCTACTATATTTCTCAAGGCATAAAACAGATGCTTGTAGCAAAAAAGAAGATTACTTCTTTTGGAGCTGATAGCAATGGCTGATCAAAGGGTCAATCGACCACAGCCACGTAAACGAAAAAGTCAAACAATACCTCATGCTTCTCAGCCTGAGCGAAGAGCCTCGATGAAGAAGCCCTTCACCCCACGGGCAAAAGTAGATTCTTCGGTTGCCCAAACAATAAAAGAGAAAGGGCATAAAACAAAACAGCGTTCCATTTCTGCGAGAAATCATTCTTCAAGAAAATCAATAGATACCCCTCGCTCTTCACGCGCAACAAGAGGCAACACTTCTGCTTCAGCTAAATCGAACGTTGGTTCACGGATGAACATGTCATCAAAACGTTCACGTTCTTTTGAGCAGCCTAAGCGTTCCGCTTCGGTTGGAGAAAGTTATTTTGCGCAAAATGTATGGACTAAAAAAAGTAAATCCTCGTCTCGAGACAAAGATTCATCTGATAGCACAGAGGGTGTTTTAGCTCGTTTTTTTGAGATATTGAAGCGTTTTGGCGTAATGGTACTACATGCCCTCATGGCTCTCGGAGCGTTTATTTTTTCTTTTTTCAACCGTTCTCGAAAAACGCGCATAATTGGAATTGTTCTCGTGGTGCTACTTGTTGGCGGTATTGGAGACTCCCTTATAAATATGGGGAAAATCTATCCTGGGGTGAAAGTCGGAACAGTAGATGTGGGTGGAAAAACCCAAAATGAAGCTACTCAGATACTCAATGATACGTACCAAGCTCGTGTTAGCTCCAATACAGCTGTGTTTTATGCCAACGAAGAGGCGAAAAACAACCCAACGACAACTGACTCTATAGCCACGATTGACGAGCAGGTATCTTATGAGGAATCGCTAGCAAATCGAAGCCAATGGACCACTCCTTCATCTGAGTTAGGTGCTCAGTTTGATGCCAATGCGTCTGCTGAAGCAGCATTTCAGGTTGGGCGCGATAATGGTGGTGTTTTTTCTCGATTTGCCTGTTTGTTGTTTGGTAGCACCATTGATCCTCTGTGTTCTTATAACGAAGACTTGCTTGAAGCGCTTCGTTATTCAATCAGTGCTTCAGTTGGAAATCCGAGGATTAACTTTGGAATACAAATGAATGGGTCTACGGCTGAAGTAACCGATGGTCATGACGGCGAAGAAGTAAGCGACGATTGGTTCAGATCTACACTCAATAAAACATATTGTGGTGAGGATACTTCAGCTTCCTACGTTGTAAAGATTGAGCACGCACCTTTACAAATTACAAAGAGTATGGCGCAGGAAACTGCTGATATAATCAATAACTCCATTTCGCAAGGTGCATCCTTTGTTTATGAAGGTGCTTCTTGGATGGCATCGCGAGATGATTTAGCTCGCTGGATAACAACAAGCATAGTTGAAGAAAAGGGATCCTTCCAACTTAAACCTTCGTTTAACCAAGACATCACCAAAAACTCTTTACTCAATAAAACCAGCGAACAGGTAAGAAGCGAAGCCCTTCAGGTATCGTTTTCTGTTTCCGATAGCAAAGATGTGAAAGTCACAAGCAATACCAAAGGAAATGTTCCTGAGGTTTCCGAAACGGTAACCTCTATGAATGACACATTCTTTACAAAAGAGACGCGCACTCAAGTTCCTGAAATTAATATTCCCTCTATTGCAATCCCTGATGAAATGAGTTTCGATGAAGCTATTTCTTTTGGCATTATCGGTGAGATTTCTTCTTTTACGACGCAGTTTTCTTCAGGCGCAGAAGCTCGAAACCACAACATAAGAACTGTTTGTGGATACCTTACGAATTCGATTGCTAAGGCTAACGGTGGTACCTGGTCTTTTAATGACACGGCCGGCGAAACGACAGAGGCGCTTGGTTATAAAAATGCTGGCGCGATTGTAGACGGTGAATATACCGATGAAATTGGTGGAGGCGTCTGTCAAGTTGCCACAACGGTGTATAACGCAGTTTATGACGCCGGCTATCCTATCGTAGAACGACACAATCATACCCTCTATATAGCCAGTTACCCCGAGGGAAGAGACGCTGCCATTGCGTTTCCTTACTATGATTTAGTCTGGGAAAACGACACCAGTTCAGACATTTTATTGGTCATGTCATACACGAATTCTTCTGTAACCGCTACACTATATGGAGTTGACCCTGGATATTCGGTTTCTACTCAATATGGCGAGTGGAAAGCAGGGGAAAAATACAAGACGAAGTATAAAGATGATGACACACTGCCTGCTGGAACCGAGAAGCTTTCAACTTCCGGTGAAGATGGCCGTGAGATTACTGTCGTACGAACCGTAAAAGATTCGCAAGGCAATGTGAGAAGCGAACAAACTTTTACTTCTGTGTATGATCCTAAGGATGAAGTTATTCTTAAAGGGACAGCTTAACAGCAATATGAAAGGAGCAGATAGGTGTACTATCAACCCGAACTAGAGACCATGTCTCGTGAAGAGCTTGAGAAACTTCAACTTAATCGCCTTAAAGATCTTGTTAAGCGCGTTTATGAAAAAATCCCTTTTTATAAAGAGTCGTTCGATGCTGCTGGAGTAAAGCCAGAAGATATTCGCTCTCTTAATGACATCACGAAGCTACCTTTCACAATTAAGCAGGATTTGCGTGATGCCTATCCTTTCAAAATGTTTGCCGTACCTCAGTCAGAAGTAGTACGTATTCACTGTTCTTCAGGCACTACCGGTACCGCAACGGTTGTTGGTTATACCAAGCATGACCTTGAGGTTTGGGGTGATTGTTTTGCGCGTTTCTTGTATGCGGCAGATTGTGATAAAAACGCAACTATCCAAATTGCTTACGGATACGGTTTGTTTACCGGTGGCCTAGGTGCTCACACGGGCGGTGAAACGGCAGGTTGTACGGTATTGCCTATGTCCACAGGCAATACTAAACGTCAAGTTCGCTTGATGCATGATTTCAATGTTGACTGTCTGTGCTGCACGCCTTCTTACGCTCTCAATATTGCTGATGTTGCTTACGAAGAAGGCTTTAACCCTGCTGACGATTTCAAGATTCATTCTGCGATTCTTGGCGCAGAACCTTGCTCTGAGGGTATGCGTAAAGAAATTGAACGTAAGCTTGGAGTTCGCGTTCATGACATTTATGGTCTTTCCGAGGTTATGGGTCCTGGTGTTGCTTGTGAGTGTGAAAAGCAGAACGGACTTCACGTTTGCGAAGATCACTTCATCATTGAGGTTGTAGATCCTAAGACCCTGCAACCCGTTCCGGACGGAGAATGGGGAGAAGTCGTATTCACTACGCTTTCCAAAGATTGCTCTCCACTCATTCGTTACCGTACGCGCGATATTTCGCGTATCTTGGAAGGTGAGTGTGAATGTGGTCGTACGTTCCGTCGTATGGATCGCATTGCTGGCCGAACTGATGATATGCTTATCATTCGTGGCGTTAATGTATTCCCTTCGCAAATCGAAGAGGAAATCGTTTCTTTCCCAGAAATCGCTGCACAGTATCAGCTTATTCTTACTACCAAAGGAACGCTCGATCATGTTCAACTTCAGGTGGAAACGGTTCCCGAGTTCCCGTTCGACGAAGTTCGCCGCTTAGAGCAGCTTAAGAAAGATTTACAAAAAGCTCTTAAGGACAACCTTCAGGTTGCAGTTGAGGTTAAGATTGTTGAGCCTAAAACAATCGAACGTAGCGAAGGTAAAGCAAAGCGTATTATTGATTTAAGGGAGGGGCTTCACTAATGATTAAACAACTTACTGTTTTTCTCGAAAACGAAGAAGGCCGTTTGGCAAGTGCAGTTCGCACAATCGCTAATGCAGACATCAATATGCAAGCACTCTTTTTGGCTGATACTGCCGACTTTGGTATCTTGCGTATTTTTTGCGACACTCCACAAAAGGCATGTGACGAATTAACCAAGAATGGATATCGCGCAAAACTTATTGACGTTGTCGCAGTTAAGGTCCCTAATAAGCCAGGCGAGCTCGCTAACTTGATGGACTACCTCAACGAAAACAATGTCAATGTTGAGTATGCCCATTGCTTTATTGTTGGAGATAATGCCTATGACGTCCTTAAGGTTGCCGATGCTTCCCTAGACGTTAAACTTTCCGCTGCTGGCTTTGATGTTTGTAAACCGGAAGATATATATGTCGTTGACTAATGCTTCTTTCTCAAAAAAGAATAATTCTAAATACGCAAGCTTTTTTGCTTGCGTATTTGCGTTTCTTCTTGCTTTTTGTCTAGTACCTTCTTTTGCGTATGCTGATGTAAAAAACTCAGACATTATCTTAGGCGAAAGTGTTGAATCGCAAGGTTTTACCGTTGCTGATTGCCCGAGTATCAATGCGTTATATGCCTATGTTGTTGCAGAAGACGGAACAGTATATTTTGAACGCTCTTCGTATTCTGAAACCCAAATTGCTTCGGTCACAAAAGTTATGACTGCGTTGGTGGCGCTTACGTATGGAGATCCGCAGAATACCACCATCACGGTTAGCGAAACGGCTGCAACTATTGGCGAATCGTCCGCAAAACTTCAAGCGGGGGATTCAATGAATCTTGAGACAGCGCTGAAATGTCTCATGATTGTTTCAGGTAATGACGCTGCGCAGGCTATCGCTGAATCAATGGGTGATCAAGTTGGAAACACGCTAAAAGAGCAGGGTGTGGAAAATGTGCCTGACAAAGGATATGACGCCTTTGTCTTTGCCATGAACAAAATGGCTCAAGACCTTGGCATGAGCAATAGTGTTTTCATAAATCCCCATGGCCTTGACGACGGTGAACATGCTGGAAATCTACATAGCAGTGCGCACGATGTTTCGTTAATGTGCCAGGAAGCTATGAAAAACTCTGTTTTCAGAGAAATTGTTGGTACCCATCAAACCACCGTACAAGTCACCCGCGACTCTGAACAGGTTGATGTTGACCTGGAGTCTACTGACGAACTTTTAGAAACATATGAAGGTGCATGCGGTATTAAAACCGGATTTACGGATTTGGCGGGAGCTTGTTTTGCGGGTGCAAGCGATCGAAACGGTTCACTGCTTTATGCTATCGTTTTGCATTCCGACACCGAAGCTCAGCGTTTTACCGACGCGGAAACCCTGTTTGACTGGGTATACAACAACACCATTAGCTACCCTTTAGTTCATAGCTCTCAATCAACCACCTACAAAGATTCAAGCGGCAATACGACAACTGTTCCGGTGGTGGCAAACGTTAGTCATAAAGGCTGGGTTGATTCTACTTTTAAAGCAACTATTGCTGATCCAAATCAGAGTATTGAAGTATTTAAGCTCAAGGGAAATGTTAGTCAAAATGTGCAGTTTGACGACGTTACCTCCGATGTGCATTTTGGAGATAAAGTCGGAACAGTAACCTTTATGCAGCATAATGAAGTAATTGCTTGTGTCGATTTAGTTGCTGCAGAAGATGCTCGTGGTCCAAACTTCTTTGAAGGTATAGGCGTTTGGTGGGATAGATTCTTCCGCGGCTTCTCAGGGGAGCAAAAGGAGGCAGCTTCTACAGTCATAAATCAAACTCCTTTGATTTATGGAAGTGATTCTGCTTATCAAACAATTTAAGCTGTTATAAGGACAAAAGGAGATCCTAATGACAACCTGCCCAATATGCAAAAATCTAATCGAAGACGATGCCACGAAATGTCCAACATGCGGCTATCGTTTCCATGATACTACTCAGGAATTTAAGCCGGTTGATCTCTCATCGCGTCCAGAACCAGAAGATCAACATGCATTAAGTGTTGCTACTTTGATGGTTTGTTATGGGAAACAGGAGGGCATGGTATACAAACTTGAAGACGATCGCGCCACAGTAGGACGTTCTCCAAAATGCGATGTTTTTCTTAATGATATGACTGTTTCTCGTGACCATGCCGTTTTGGAGAGAATCGAACAAACTTGGACCATTAAAGATGCCGATTCATTTAATGGCGTGTGGGTAAATAACAAAAACATAGATCATGTTGTTCTTCACGACGGAGATCTTATTCAAATTGGTTGCTTTGTTTTAAGATTTACTGCGTAATGGCTTTATAGATTGAACAAGGGGATGGATAAAGCTATGAAACTTCTTTCAGGAAATGAGGCCATTGCTCAAGGAGCATGGGAGGCCGGATGTCACATTGGTGCAGCATATCCTGGTACACCTTCTACAGAAACCATGGAGGCATTTGCGAAATATTCAGAGGTTTATGCAGAGTGGTGTCCTAACGAAAAGGTTGCCTTAGAAGTTGCGGTTGGCGCATCTGCTGCTGGCGCACGTGTTTTGGTTACCATGAAACACGTTGGCGTAAATGTTTGCGCTGACCCGCTTTTTACTGCTGCATATACGGGCGTAAATGGTGGTTTGCTTATTCTTGCCGCCGATGATCCAGGAATGTTTTCCTCTCAAAATGAGCAAGATTCGCGCTATTATGCCATGGCTTCACAAATTCCAATGTTTGAGCCTGCAGATTCAAGAGAAGCTCTCCAGTATGCTCGTGAGGCATACGAATTATCTGAAAGATTCGATACGCCTTTTATGATTCGTTCTACAGTTCGCATTTCGCACACTAAAACACCTGTTGAGGTTGGCCCACGTGTTGAAGTTGCAAAAAGGCCTTATGAATCTGACTGTAAAAAATGGGTTATGATGCCTGCTTTTGCCAAACCGCGCAGAAAAGTTTTAGTTGAACGCATTAAAACGTTGCGCGAATGGGTTGAAACCTGCCCATACAACACGGTTGAAATGAATGATCCTTCTATTGGTATTGTTTGTGCCGGTTCGGTTTATCAGCATGTTAAAGAAGCATATCCTGATGCTTCCATTTTTAAGTTGGGTGTCGTATGGCCTTTACCAGCTCAGACTCTCAAGGACTTTACCCAAAAGGTTGATAAGGTGTATGTCGTAGAAGAAGCTTCTGTTTACCTCTCCGATGCGGTTAAAGCTTGCGGCATTGTGCTTGACGATTTCAAGGTTCCTCTTCCGCCTGATGGGGAGGTTCATCCTGAAGATATTCGTCGTTCCTTGGGCTTACCCTTGGCAGATCACCGTAAACAGCTCACAGATATTCCCGGACGACCACCTGCTTTATGCCCCGGATGTCCTCATCGTCTCGTATTCAAAGAACTTTCTCGCTTGAAAGCTATCGTTACAGGTGATATTGGTTGCTATACTCTCGGCGCCTTACCGCCTCTTAATGGCATTGATACCTGTTTGGATATGGGTGCCTCAGTATCGATGGCTCATGGATTTGAACTGGCATTAGGTGCTAAAAAGAAGCGTCCTGTTGTTGCGGTTATTGGCGACTCTACTTTTGCTCATTCCGGACTTTCTTCTTTGATGAACACTGTTTACAACAAGGGTGCTGGAACGGTATGTATCTTAGACAACCGCACCACCGCCATGACAGGACAACAAGGTAATCCATTTAATGGAGTTACCTTGCAGCACCGAGAAAGCCATGAGCTTAACTTGCCTGCAATTCTTTCAGCTTTAGGCGTGGACCATGTTCAAATGGTAGATCCTTTTGATATGAATGCTGTTCGCACTGTCCTTAAAGAAGCAACTACGCGTGAAGAGCTTGACGTTATTATCTTCCAAGGTCCTTGTGTTCTTCTTGATAAATCACCCAAACCTACATGCTTTGTTAACGAAACGTGCACTGCTTGCGGCGTTTGCAAAACACTTGGCTGCCCTGCAATCTCTTCAGATCCTGAATCGGGAACGTGCTCCATCGATCAAGATCTTTGTATCGGTTGCAACCAGTGTGTTCAGTATTGCCGTTACGGCGCAATTGAATTGAAGTAGGGGAGGGAATCATGAGTAACGATAATCAAGTTTTCACCATTCTTCTTTGTGGTGTAGGCGGTCAGGGTACTATTACCGCCGCTGATCTTCTTGCTCGTGTTGCTACGGCGGCAGGAAAAGATTGTAAAGTATCCGAGATTCACGGTATGGCACAGCGCGGTGGTGCTGTTACAACAGTTGTTCGCTTTGGTGATGTAGTTTCTACGATGGTTTGCGACCATGGAGCAGCTGATAACATCGTTTCGTTTGAGGTTACTGAGGCTCTTCGCAACATAGATTTTCTAAAAACGGATGGTGTGCTTGTGGTAAACGATGAGTCCATTAAGCCTCTTCCTGTTCTTACCGGCAAAGACACCATGCCAAGTCGTGCTCGAGAACGCCTACTTGAAGAGGGTGCTACGCTTATTCCTGCAAGTGATATTGCTCGCGAGGCAGGTACTGCGAAGTGCGCTAATGTTGTTCTGCTTGGCGCACTAGCTCCCACATTGCCGTTTGACTTACAGCTTTGGGAAGATGTTATCAAAGATAATGTCCCTCCTAAGACTGTTGATATCAATATTAACGCCTTTAGAAAAGGTGCCGCATACACCAAAGGAGAGCAATAATGGCCGTTCAACAGATTAGTGTTTTTATTCAAAGTCAGCCTGGACACCTTAAGCGCATTTTAGATTCCTTTGTTGAATATGGTATTAGCGTAAGAGGGTATAGTTGTTCTGACACGGGAGATTACGGTATTGTTCGCTTCGTCGTTGACAACCCCGACAAGGCAATGGAAGTACTTAAAGATCAGGGCGCAGCTGCAACATTAACTGAAATCCTTTGTTTGAAGATTAACGATACGCCTGGTGAGCTTGCCCGTGTGTTCGGTGTTATCAGTAAGTTGAATATGAATATTAAGTACAGCTATTCTCTTATTTCAACCTATATTGCTCTTAGCGTAGATGATGTTGCGCGTGCTGAAGATGCACTTAAGCATCAACCCGTTGAGCTAGTAACTCAAGACACGCTTAAATAACCATATTAAACGAATGAGAAGAAACTATGTGTAAAACAACAGACTATCCCATATACCAACCCGAAATTGAAACGATGTCGCGTGAGGCGATTCGTGCCCTGCAGCTCGAAAAACTGCAAAAACAGGTTGCTTGGACCTATGAACGCGTTGAGTGGTATCGCAATAAGATGGACGAAATGAAGGTCAAGCCTTCCGATATTAAAACGCTTGAAGATGTACGCAAGCTTCCTTTTACAGATAAGTCCGTTTTACGCGATACGTTTCCTTTTGGTTTGTTCGCTATTCCTCTAGACGATGTTGTTCGCCTTCATGCTTCTTCAGGCACAACGGGTAAACCTATTGTTGTTGGTTACAATAATCACGATCTTGATGTTTGGCGTGATTGCATTGCACGTCTTGCACAGATGGCCGGGGTGGTTCCGAGTGATCGCGTTCAGATGGCCTTCGGATACGGAATGTTTACCGGCGGTTTTGGTCTTCATTACGGCTGTGAGCATTTGGGGTGCATGGTTATTCCTGCTGGTTCAGGTAATACTGCCCGTCATCTAACGATGATCGAGGACTACAAATCAACAGTCCTCATCGCAACGCCCTCCTATGCGATGCACATGTGTGAATTTGGTGAGAAAAAAGGCTTTGATTGGGAAAAGTCTTCTTTACGTATTGGCCTTTTTGGTGGTGAGCCTTGTCCTCCCGCACTGAAGCAAGAAATTGAATCTCGCATGCATATTACTTGCACCGATAATTACGGCTTAACTGAGGTTATGGGCCCTGGCGTTTCAGGAGAATGCTTGTTTTCGCGCGATATGCAGCATATTGCAGAAGACCATTTCCTTTGGGAAGTTATTGATCCTAAAACGGGTGAACCCGTACCAGAAGGTACACCAGGAGAACTCGTATTAACACCGCTTGACAAGCAAGCGTTTCCCGTTTTGCGTTATCGTACGCATGACCTTACAAGTGTAACTACAGAACCTTGCTCCTGCGGCAGAACTCATGCTCGCATGAAAAAGGTACGTACTCGTACTGACGATATGCTCATTATTCGTGGCACCAATGTTTTCCCATCTCAGGTCGAAGATATTCTTGCCAAGATTGACGGTGTTAGCCCCCATTATCGTATTGAAGTTGACAACGAAACGGGCCTTGATCGCATGACCATCATGGTTGAATTACTTCCTGAGGCTTTCAGCGATTCATATGAGGAAATGAATGCGTTTAAGAAAAAAATTGCACATACCCTCAAGCAAACTATGCTCGTTGCTTCTGAAGTAAAACTTATCGAACCTGGCGGAATTGAGCGTAGCTTCGGTAAAACCAAACATGTTACCGATCTTCGCAAGTAATTCCATTCTTATTTACCTTTGATAGATCCATTACAGAAACAATTTTGCCCTGATGTGGTTGGACGGTATGCTCCAAGCCCTTCAGGGCGAATGCATTTAGGAAACATTTTTTCGTTTCTCATATCCTATTTGTACGTAAAACAGCGAAATGGTCATATGGTTTTGCGTATAGAAGATCTTGACCCAGATCGCTCAAAACGGGTATATATTGATCAAATCTTTAAAGATCTTGAATGGTTTGGTTTTGATTGGGTAGGAGAAGTGGTATATCAAAGCGAGCGCTTCGAGGAATACCAAAGTGCTTTTACTGCTCTTTCCCACAAAGGGTTGGTCTATCCTTGTTTCTGCACTCGAGCTGACCTTCATAGTTCTCAAGCCCCTCATATTGGCGAAGAGTTCGTTTATCAGGGGACTTGTAAGTCTATGACAAAGGACGAGATTGTAGCTCGAACTTTAAGCGGTAACCCCGCATATCGAATAGCTGTTCCAGATTTAGAAATATCTTTTACTGACATGTTCCAAGGAGCGCAAAAACAGAATCTCCAAAAAGAATGTGGTGACTTTATCATTCGACGCAAAGATGGCATGTTTGCCTATCAATTAGCGGTGATCTTAGATGATTTTTATCAAGGCGTAACAACGGTTATTCGTGGTATTGATCTTCTTTCTTCCTGTCCGCGCCAGCGCTATTTGCAAGATCTTTTAGGGCTTCCTCATGTTGAATATGGACACGTGCCTCTTTTTATAAACAGGAATCAAAAGAGACTTTCCAAACGCGACACAGATGCTTCATTGACACTGCTTCAAGAACGAGGAACTTCTCCTAAAGAAATACTAGGAAAACTAGGCTATAAAGCGGGGGTAATCCCATCGTATGAACCACTAAGTCTTGATAAGTTGGTTAAAATTGCTGATTTAACTCAGCTGTGCAACAAAACTTCAGTTACCTTCTGCGTTGAATAACTAGGATCTAGAACCATATAACGGTATTATTCACGAGAATAGCCAAGCAGTAAAACGCAGAAATAATTACGTTTAGCATAACAATTTGAGACATGGCTGCCTCTCTTGATTGCTGAATGAGCGGGTTTTTAAAAAGCGCGCGTGCTACGGGGAAAATGCCGATGAGCATAAACGACATAATAGGCAAACCCTTGGTGTATAAAATACCCACAAGTATGATTGTGAGAATAATCCAAAGCATTATAACGAGTCTGTATACATTAGTAGCTTCTTTTCTGCCCAGAACAACGGCTAATGTTTTACGTTTTGCATCGATGTCTTTTTCGATGTCGCAGGTATTGTTTGTTGCAAGAATCATTCCTATTCCCACTGCAAGAGGGATACTTAAAACAAGCACAAAAAAGTCTAAAACTCCTGATAGAACATAAGTGCACGCGAGTGGAATAAGAGAACCCATTACAATTCCACTGATAAATTCACCTATCGGAAGATAAGAGATTGGAGTTTTTCCTCCCGAGTAGATAACAACTACTATTGCGCCAATAAGTCCAATTAATAAAGGAATCCAGCCGCAGGAATAAACGATATAAACCCCAATTATTCCCGCGCAAACTAAATAGCCAATTGCAAGAGCTAAAACTGATTTTGGGTTGAGATTGTTATATACGAGAACAGCATCAAAAGCATCTTCTGAAGAATTTTCAAGGGAATCGGTACCCTTAGTGTAGTCAAAGTAGTCATTGAACACATTGACGGAAGACTGCATAAACACACAAATAAGAAGCAGCAATCCAAGTAAAACAAGATTTACATGTCCTGAATACGCAGCAATAGTGTAGACGCCCGAGAGCAGCACTCCAACATATGCCGCAACCCAAGTATGCGGGGCTGCTAACTGCCAAGCGAGTTTAGGAGTAAGAGGGGAGAATACTTTTTTTCGTTCTGTTGGCACGTTTTTCCATTCTCTAAAAAATGTGTTTATCTGCGCGTTTAACTTTTAATTATAGGGAGTAAACTGAAAAAGGAAATGCAACGCAGTGCATAGATTTTTTAGAGGAGTTATATTTCTTATGCCAAAACCTACGAAAATCACTGTTAGATATGCCGAAACCGACCGAATGGGTGTTGTGTACCATGCGAACTATTTAGTTTGGTTTGACGTTGCCAGAACTGAGTTTCTTCAAGAATTAGGATTTCCTTACGACAAAATTGAAGAACAAGGATACATGGCGCCTGTATTAGAAGCGCATGTAAATTATGGACAATCGTTTACCTTTGGTGATACCGCACTTATTATTGTTTCTATTACTAAGTTAACACCTGTTAAGGTGAAATATTCATATAAGGTTTACAAAGAGGGAGATGACCTCGAGGACAAACCGAGGCTTACGGGCTACACAATGCATTGTTTAGTTCGCTCAGACACCTTTAAACCGGTAAGTCAAAAAAAAGTAATGCCCGCACTTTTCAGCATGTATCAAAAACTTCTTAAGGAAGAATAAATACCTCTAAGTAATCCGGGAAGTGCTTTAAAGGTGAAGCCTTGTATATCTTAGTAGCTTTACATAAGATATATTATCAACGATTTATATGAAGAAAAACAAAGCTTTAGTTTGAAACACCGCTGCTGCCAAAACCACCAGTGCCACGTGCGGAAGAATCTAAAGATACTACCTGTATAAAAGAAATATCTTCCACTTTTTGAATTACGAATTGAGCAATGCGATCCCCAGGATGAATCGTGATAGATGTTTCAGGATCAAGGTTAATAGCAATTACTTTTAATTCTCCGCGGTAATTGCTATCGATTAGACCGGGGGCATTTACCAATGAAAGTCCCTGTTTAATAGCAAGTCCGCTTCGAGGAACAATGAAACCTGCGTAACCTTCTGGAATTGCAACAGCTAACCCTGTAGATATAAGAGCTCTTTTAAAGGGGTTGAGTTCTATTTCTTCGATAGAACAAAGGTCATATCCAGCATCACCTTTATAAGCGTTTTGAGGTATGACCGCCTTATCACTAAGCGTAACGACAGGTAAGTTGATCATTGGGATTCTCCTATTGCCATCTCGTAGAAAGATAATCGAGCTTTACCGTGAGATACCTTTGAGTGCCTCTTTGAACTCTTCGACATTTTTAAAATCCTTATAAACACTTGCAAAACGAATGTAGGCAACTTCGTCTAAATTGCTCAGCTTTTCAAGTACTTTATTACCAAGCTCCTTAGAGGAAATTTCATTTTTAGAAAGGCTACGAAGTTCATTTTCGATTGAGTCAATAAGCGATGCTATTTGATCTGATGATATAGGTCGTTTAGCGCAAGCGATAAGAAGTCCTCTGAAAAGTTTTTTACGATCATAGGCTTCAGAAGAACCATCGGACTTAATTACAACGAGAGGATTATCTCCTGGGCGTTCGTAGGTGGTAAAGCGGCTTGAGCAATTAAGACACTCACGTCTCCTTCGAATAAAAGTACCATCTTCGGCAGGGCGAGAATCAACTACTTTTGATTCAAGATGACCACAGACTGGACAACGCATAGCTCTCCTTTTGATCGATAATCTATACAGGAGATCATACAATATATTGTGGTCTAATAGGATTGAATTGAAAACCTTTATATATCCTGTTTACTTCTGTAGATTATTAGATATATGAAGGTGTATACCGTTTAAAAGAACGCTAAGATACCAATTGCCATAGGAACAAAAAGTGCTGCCGTTGCAAGAAAGATAAGACGCGTGTCAGAGCTGAGACGCGTCTCGGGCCTTTCTGGAAGCCAGAAATCTTGCATTAATTCATCTGTTTTGATGCAACGGGAAATCTTATGCTTAAAAGTTTTCATGGCTGAATAAGTTGAAGGCTGCGAGCAAGAAGAAGCATTAGCGTAATCATAGAAATCAATAATAGGCGTGCAGGAAGATTCCTGGTCAACATGAGGATTTAATGCGGAGGTTCCTGATGTTGGATACTTAATGCGAGAGTCCATCATATGTGCCTTTCTACTTGCATAGAACTTTTGTTCGTGTATACTTTATATCGAACATACGTTCTTGTCAATATAAATACAAACATTTGTTCGTTTTAAGGAATATCTATGCCTGAATCATTAACTAAACGCCAGCAGCAAGTTTATGACTTCATTGAAAACTATGTACTCAACAAGGGTTACGGTCCTACGGTGCGAGAGATTGGAGAGGCTGTTAATTTGTCCTCCCCTTCTACTGTTCACGTTCATCTTAAAACGCTTGAGGAAAAAGGATATATTATTCGAGATCCGCTCAAATCGCGTTCAATCGCACTTGCCCAAAAGGCACAAGATCAATCATTCGGAGCTGTGGGTTCAAGCAATACCCTTCAGCTTCCCCTTGTGGGCAATGTAGCTGCTGGTGAACCTATTTATGCCGAAGAAAATATCGAGGAAACCTTAACTTTACCCACAGAAATTGTGGGTGACTCTGCTTCCTTTCTGCTTACGGTTCATGGTGAATCAATGATTGAGGTAGGTATAAATGATGGTGATTATGTTGTAGTGAAAGAGCAGCAAACAGCTCACAATGGGGAAATAATTGTTGCTTTGATCGAGGATGGAGCCACTGTTAAACGTTTCTTCAAAGAAAAAGACCACATCCGTTTGCAGCCAGAAAACTCATCTATGGAACCTATTATTACGCGCGATTGCGCCATAGTTGGTAAGGTTGTTGCAGTGCTGAGGCGCGTCTATTAATCCTTTACTCCTGTTATTATTACACCTATTAAGGCTCAATAATTGTTTCCCCAAATTTAGCCTTAAATACTGGTGCAACACGAAGAGAGATTCGAGTTCCCTTTTCGGTGTACTCTTCATGTAGAATATGGCAATTTTGGTGTGCAAAGGAAACGAGATCTCCCCTATTAAAGGGAACAAGCACTTCAATCTGCTCCTCCTGAGCGGAGGCGACAGATCCTATTCTTTGAATGAGGGTGGAAATACCCTCTTTTGTTATTGTTGAAGTAAACACTGCGTAGGGAAAACGCTTTCTAAGTGCTTCCAACTCATCTTTTTGCAATGCATCAATTTTGTTAAAAATATCAACACGAGAAATAGTATCAGCGCCAATCTGTTCAAGGATTTCATTGACGGTATCGATCTGTTTAATAAAATTCTCGTCTGTTGAGTCAACGACCTGAAGTATAAGATCCGAGCCATTAATTTCGTCTAGGGTGGATTTAAAAGCTTCCACCAACGTAGTTGGAAGTTTCTGAATAAAGCCTACCGTATCAGTAAGAGTAACTTTTCTGCCTGAAGAAAGTTGTAACTGACGCGTGGTGGAATCTAAAGTGGCAAAAAGTTTGTCGTAGCTTAACACCTCTGATTTTGTAAGAGTATTAAGTAAACTTGACTTTCCTGCATTGGTGTAACCCGCTAGGGCAACCTTAAATATTCCCGATGAATAGCGTTTTTCTCTCTGTAAAGAGCGATAGCGTGATACTTCTTCTAATTCGCGTTTGATGCTCGTAATGCGTTTTCTAACCAGTCTACGGTCAACCTCTAACTGACTTTCACCTTCGCCAAAACGTGAGCCTACGCCACCACCCATTCTATTAGAAGCAAGGTGAGCCCACATACCCCTCAACCGTGGAAGAAGATATTGGTTTTGTGCCAGTTTAACCTGCAAACGACCCTCTTTACTGGAAGCGTGCAGAGCAAAAATATCAAGAATAAGAGCGGTTCTGTCTATTACTTTGACATCCTTTCCTACCATCTTTTCTAAGTTCGACTGTTGTGAGGGAGAGAGTTCATCGTCGAAAATTACAATATCTGCGGCATAGGAGCGACATAGCGAAGCAATTTCTTCCGCTTTTCCGCTTCCGACAAATGTTCGTGGATTAGGAGCTTCGAGTTTTTGTGTAGTGATAGCAACCGTATCGGCGCCGGCTGTATCGGCGAGGCGTTCAAGTTCAGCCAACGAGGACGCTAACGACCATTCGGCATTTGGACGTTCAACTCCAACAAGAATGGCGCGTTCACGAGGAGATTCAAAAACCGTTTTTGGCCCATGTTGAATTACTCGTTCTTGATCAGTCATACGCAGGAAAACTCCTTTAAAAGAATAGGCACACGTGTTGTGCGCCTAGATCATATCACAGCAGATGATTAAGTAGTTAATGAGCCATCTTCCAAATTAAACAGGTATTATTATTGAAGTAACTACAGCTCGATGCTTCCAGAGAAACTTTGTGTGGCTGGTCCAGTCATAATCACATGATTGTTTTCATCCCAAGAAATGAACAAATCTCCGCCTCGAAGGGAGATGGTGCTCTGGCGAGGTGAATGACCTGTTAAAGCGGCAGCAACCAGCGTTGCGCACGTTCCCGTACCGCATGCGAGTGTCTCACCGCATCCACGTTCATATACGCGGAATTTAGGATTCTTGTCAGTACATACAACAAATTCAACATTACATTTAGCAGGAAAAACAGGATGGGATTCAAAAAAGGCTCCAATTTTTTCCAGATCAAATGTTTCTAACGTGCGCTCTTCGGAAAGAAAAGCGCTTGAATCTAGGGCATCCAAATTATCAAGAAAACAAACTGCGTGGGGATTACCCATAGAAACGCAAGTGAACGTGAAAGTGCCCCAAGGAGATTCAAGAGGCATTTCCTTGACAAATGAAACACCAGAGGGTGTTTGCGCATTTGTTTCAAAGTTTACTGGAACAAGCTGTGGATCAAAGATGGGCTCATCCATATCAACGGTTGCTTCGATAAACTTATGGTTTTCGTCTACCTTAAATGAAATAGAAAGAGGTCCTCGTAAAGTGTCAGCAACAAAAGATCCTTTACGGTAATCAACATATCCGTTATCTACAAGATACTTCGTAAAGCAACGAATGCCGTTTCCGCACATTTCCGCCAACGTGCCATCAGAGTTGATATAGTGCATGTATCCCGCACACTCACTACGTGGAGATTTACGAACAAGGATTACTCCGTCTGCCCCAATTCCAAAATGACGATCGCAGATATGTTTGACTTGTTCGGCAGTTAATGTAATGGTTGAATCCCAATCGTTAATGAAGACAAAGTCATTTCCAAGTCCGTGAAGTTTAACAAAATCGTATTTCATACCTACCTCAATCTAATAGCGTTTAAAAGTCGAACGATATATCTCAACTATTTCCTCAGTCATTTCATCAAGGGAACGGCTATCGGCATTAATCCAAATAATATGCTTATCTCGTCTAAACCAACTACGTTGGCGTTTCGCATAGCGCCTTGTAGCAATTTTAATTTGCTCTACGGCTTCTTCGAACGTTTGGGCTCCATCTAAAAACGAAACAAGCTCTTTGTATCCTATTGCTTCTTTTGCTGTTAGTGCGTTTTTAAAGCCTGAACGTAACAAAGACTTAACTTCATCAAGTAGTCCGTTTCCAATCATTGCATCAACGCGGATATCGATTCTTTCGCGCAGTATTGAGGGTTCAACAGAGAGACCAAAGCGTAAAGAAGGAAAAACTTCAGGCAAGCATTTCAAATTACGTGATTGTTCAGCGTATGAAATTCCTTCATCGCTCATTTCTAAAGCACGAATAACACGGCGGATGTTGTGCGGATGAATTATTTCAGCAGAAATTGGATCTCGATTCTGTAAAAGATGCCAAAGATAGTCGCTGCCCTTTTCCCTTCTAAGTGCTTCATACTTTTTGCGAGAAGCGCTTTCATACTCCCCTTTTGGAAATTGCATGTCTTCAAGAACTGCTTGAACATAGAGGCCAGTTCCCCCACAAAGAATAGGTGTTTTATTTTGTTGGTAAAGCGAAGAAATTATTGCACGAGCCTCATCTTGATATTGTTGAACAGAGAAAGGCTTCCCTGGATCAAGAATATCTATCATATGGTGAGGAACAAGCATTTCTTCAGAGCTTAATTTTGCAGTACCGATATTCATCCCGCGATATATCTGCATGGAATCAGCAGATATAACTTCCCCATCAAGCGCTAAGGCAACCTTTTGTGCAAGGTTAGATTTGCCCGAAGCGGTAGGTCCAACAATAACAAGAACAGGAAGTTGATCCGCGCTATTACTGATTGAATTCATCGGTTACAATCACTTCTCCACGAAGATACCACGTACGAGCTTCGTTAATCTTTACGGGTACAATTTTGCCTTGCAAGTCATCAACTGAATAGCCACTTGGAATTTGAGCGTGTACCGTTTGATTCTTTGAGCTTTTACCTACCAAGATGGAACTATCCCGCCTCGAAGAGCCTTCGATTAGGGTATCGATTATCTTTGACGCATCGGTTTGGTTAACCTCATAGGCTCGTTTTTGGACAAGGTCAACCAAACGCTGAAAGCGATCTTGAATTACTTCACGAGGAGTATCATCTTCCATTTTTGCAGCCGGAGTGCCTTCTCGCTTAGAGTATAAGAAAGTGAAAACCTGCTGATAACCCACTTCATCGATTAGGTTGTAAGTATCTGTAAAATCTTCTTCAGTCTCCCCTGGAAAACCAACAATAATATCAGTGGAAAGAGCAATTTCAGGGCACGCTTCTCTCAGTTTTCGAACTATCTCTAGATAGTGTTCGCGCGTGTATCGGCGGTTCATTGCTTTCAGAATACGATTAGATCCTGACTGAACGGGAAGATGAAGGGCAGGCATAACATTATCAAGATTCGCAAAGGCCTGAATAACTTCATTGTTGAGGTCTTTTGGATGCGACGTGGCAAAACGCAGGCGTTTTATTCCGGTTTTTGATACTTCTTCTAAAAGCTTGGCAAATTGCGGCTTTCCGTATAGGTCTCGTCCATACGAGTTAACGTTTTGGCCTAAAAGTGTCAGCTCAAGAACGCCTTCATTAACAAGATTCTTTGCGTCTTGGACGATATCCTCAATTGGGCGTGATTTTTCTCTGCCACGAACGTAAGGAACAATGCAATAGGTGCAAAAATTGTTGCAACCAATGGAGATGGGCAACCACGCAGACCATGGGTGCTCACGCTTTGAAGGAAGATTGGTTGGGAATTCGTCCGCAGCACTCAATACTTCAACACAGGGATTGTGAGTGTTAATAGTTTCATCAAGTAATCGAGTAATGCTTGCCAGGTTAAACGTACCGAACACAACATCAACATGTGGTAGATCATCGATAAGCTTTTCAGCATCGCGCTGTCCAATACACCCACCAATAGCAATAATGCGTTTGTGCAGGTTGGAGGCTTCAGGAAGAGGGATATTCTTCATTGAAGCAACCTGACCTCTAAGACGAACATCGGCGGCTTCTCTAACGCAGCAAGTCATAAAGACAACAATTTCAGAGTCTTCAATAGTGTCCACCTCTAAAGCTCCCAAAGAAGTGAGCATACCAACGATTCGTTCGGAATCGTGTTTGTTCATCTGGCAGCCGTACGTAATAACTGAGAAGGTTTTTCCTTCAAGAGAGGTGGTCATATGAATCCTTAGAAAGATTGATTTTATGCATTAGTGTTTGGGGTTTGAGCCGTACTGTGACCAGGTCGTGGTTCAACGGAAAAGCGAATAGCAGTTCTGTATTCTCCGTCTATCACAATATCGGCGAATGAAGGAACACACACAATTTCAATTCCGATAGGGGAAAGAAATCCACGCGATATAGCGATAGCCTTGACTGCCTGATTAACAGCGCCAGCGCCAACCGATTGAATTTCCACAAGCATGCCGTCTTTCATCATTCCAGCAATCGCTCCCGCAACGGAAGCAGGAGATGATTTAGATGATACTTTTAAGCAGTGAGTTTGTATTGACTGAACCGAAGAATACTCTTGGCTTTCTTTCATAGTGCGTTTTCTTTCGTATTAGAGCTGCATTTAACGGAAACATTACTTCGTTACATATACTGGAGTATTTTATCTATTTGAATTACTTGTGGCAACTTAACGATATTTTTCCACTTCAAAGGTAACAGTGATTTTGTCTTTCTTCACGGTGACCATTGGTTCGATGTCTGAATTGAGATAGTAGGCATCTGCAAGAGGTTTATACGCAGATGCCAATCGCTCTTTAAAGGTATCTATATCTTTTTCTGCAAGCTTAAGCCCTCGGGCATCATTGAATAGGTTAAATGAAGGTAATGTCTTTGGGGTCTTTGAGTCGGGGTTGTTTGTTCTCTCTGAGGCAGATGTTCCAAGATAAGACAAATAAGGAGGTAAGGGGTTAATGCTTCCATCAAGGATTCTACGAGCACTACGGCTTGACAGAGGAAGAGAAAGGTTTTGCGCCGTTTCCGCAAAAGAATACGGATCAAATGAATGGGAAAGCCATTCAATATACGGTTTTTCCTCAAGATTTGCAGACAGCGAAAAAGAGCTCATTTCATTTTCCTGAAGAGAAAAGGCATAGAGAGTAGCAGCTATTTCAACGGGGCTTCCGAAGTAAACTTGAACAGAAAGGCGCTCATCAATAGCAAACTCCATTACCGTTCGTAGGATATTATGAGGTCCCCTTAATACCAGCTGCCCATTTTCGTCATGCGTTACAACAGGATAGGAAGATTGATCACGTTTTTCGGTAAGCGTTTCTAAGGAGGCTGAAACATGAAGCACCGCTCCTTTGCCCCTATCAGAATGTATAACGCGAGCATCATCGGTGTTTTCTTTGATGGAGTAAAGCGCCATTCCTCTGCCGTGAACACCCCAACGATCAGAATGAAACGAATCAAGCTTCGATGTAACAAAAGGCTCGAACACGGTTTTGTGCAACGAAGGAGGGATTCCGTCACCATCGTCGATCATAGTGACATGGCGAAAGCTTTGTTCCTTCCAGCAGGCAACAAAAATGGTATGAGCATTTGCATCTCGCGAATTGCGAAGCATTTCAATAACGACATCCTCAAATGAGCGAATATCTTGTTTTGCCTGTCTTCGCTGTGCTTCTGCTGCTTTTAAACGAACAAAGCCATCTCCGAGATCGTCTTGAACTCGGAGATGGCTATCACCCGTGAGGTTCTCAATAAAAGATTCAAGCGAGTTGTCTTTTGTATTATTTTGCAAAGTCAACCGCACGTGTTTCACGAATAACTACAACTTTTACCTGACCAGGATATTTGGTTTCGCTTTGAATTTGTTGAGCGATATCGTGAGCCAAAACAGTTGCATGAGCTTCATCGACCTGTTCTGGAGTAACGATTACGCGAACTTCACGACCAGCCTGAATTGCATGGGTGCGCTCAACGCCGTCGTATGAATTTGCGATTTCCTCAAGCTTCTCAAGGCGTTTAATATACGACTCAAGGTTTTCTTTACGTGCCCCCGGACGAGCAGCCGAAACGGCATCGGCAGCCTGAACAAGAACATCAACAACGCTTGTAGGCTCTACATCGTTATGATGGGCCTCGATTGCATGAACGATGAGAGGATTTTCGCCGTAGCGGCGAGCAAGATCTGCACCAATAACCGCATGAGATCCTTCGATTTCATGGTCAATCGCCTTGCCAAGATCATGAAGAAGACCTGCGCGCTTAGCGGGAACAGGATCGAGACCAAGCTCAGAGGCCATAACCCCACAGAGATAGGCAACTTCTAGTGAGTGACTCAAGACGTTTTGGCCGTAAGAGGTTCGATAGCGAAGACGACCAAGTGTTTTCTCGAGCTCAGGATGAAGGTCATGAATGCCCGTATCAAAGGTTGCCTGAGCACCCGCCTCTTTGATTTGTTGATTAACAAACTTTTGAGCTTTATTGAACATTTCCTCAATGCGCGCTGGATGAATACGTCCATCAGAAATAAGGTTTTCCATGGTGACGCTTGCAATTTCTCTACGAACGGGGTCGTGAGAAGAAACGGTTACGCATTCAGGAGTATCATCAATGATAAGGTTGGTTCCCGTGATTTGTTCAAAGGATCGAATATTTCTTCCTTCACGACCAATGATACGACCCTTAAGGTCGTCAGAAGGAATATGAATAGTTGAAACAGTAATTTGGGCAGTAAAGTCTGCAGCTAAACGTTGAATAGCGAGGCTTAAAATTTCACGAGCCTTCTTGTCCGCTTCAGCTTTAGTTTTCACCTCAGAATCACGAATAATCGCCGCAGACTCATGAACTACTTCTTCCTTTAAACCATCAAGAAGTTCAACCTTAGCTTCTTCACTTGTAAGGCCAGCTACTTGTTCAAGACGAGTTGAAATTTCCTTTTCAGCTGAATCTAAATCACGCGCTTTGCGATCAAGCTGTCCTTGTAGGGAAGAAATCTGATGTTCTCGATGGTCGAGAGATTCAATACGTTTATCAAGATTTTGTTCACGCTGGTTGAGATGCTGCTCGGCTGAGCGCACCTCTTTCATGCGTTCCTTGCTTTCTTGTTCCGCATCTTGCTTCATCTTGAGGGCTTCATCCTTGGCCTCAACAAGCGCCTCACGACGCATGTTTTCAGCCTGACGTTGAGCATCTGCAAGAACCGTTTGAGCTTCCTGGGCGGCTGCTTCGGTTTTAGACTTTTGGATTCTTTGCATCAAGAAATAGCCGATGAGAAACCCGATGATGATAGCCGCAATAGCAGCAATAATGATTTCAATCATTGAATTCCTTTCATAAAGCTACTTAAGACATGCCTATTCAAGGAATTTCATACAAGAAAAAAGCCTCGAATAAACAAGGCCAGAGTACACATACATAGTATTCCTATATATGATCTATAAAATAAATAAGTGTCACATGACACGAATACTCAAGCTATTAAAAATAATAATGCAAAACCCTTCTTTTGGAAAGAAAGCAATCGTTCGAGCGCAAGTTAAGTTTCGAAAAAACTCACAAAATATGCAGACAAATAAGTAGTGAAGGGTTTAGTTTCGTCAATTCTTTTGATACCTACTTTTGCACTGTTGTCTTACGTAGGTCTATGTCGTCCTGCTTTTCCGGAAGAACCTTATGCGAAGTGAGCACTCGTTGGCTTTTGGCATGTTGTTTTTAACAAAAAGAGCTTATTGCTTAACAGCAAGAATGAGTTTCATGTGCAAGATTAACCCATCGTTGTACTGCCTCGCTTGCATCTGAAGAAGCATATCCTTCCCGAATAAGTTTGGCATAAGCAGCTTGCGATTTATTTTTGGCTCGTGGAGGTTTTTTAAGAAGCACGTTTAGTGCTGAGTCGATTGCCTCATAATTTTCTGGAAGATACTGATACGGAAATCCTTCAAGAGTATAAGGGTCTATTTGTAGCCGCTTTAGATCTCGAATAATTCCACTAAGACCCTTCCCTGCTTCAATTCGCGTTCGAATGAAGACCTCAGTAAAACGAAGGTCATCCAAATATCCACACATCAATGCTCTTTCAATGGCTTCATTGATGGCTTCCTGAGGATATTCATCTTGAATAAGTCTTGCTTCTACTTCAGATACTGCTCGATCGCGAACCCGTATAAGGCGTTCGATTTTGTTGAACGCCTTCTGAGCTGTTTTGTTGTTCGCTATGAGCTTTAAGTCTGCCCCATTTGAATCGGTTTGGGATAGAAGATTTTCTCTTATGTAGGCTTCGTCGATAATCATGACACAAAGGATGCTATTTGGCAGATTCTTTCTTTGGTTCTTCTTCGGTTGAATTTATGGGATCAAGTTCGTAATAAGCACGAACCTTATCTTCAATTTCATTTCGCAAATCAGGGTTCTCACGAAGCGATTTCTTCGCTGCCTCTCGACCTTGTCCCAGTCGTTCTTCGTCATAGTTAAACCAAGAACCGCTTTTCTTTACAATGCCAGATTCAACGCCCATATCAAGAATGCATCCCTCTTTGGATATTCCTTCTCCAAACATGAGATCAAATTCTGCCTGGCGAAACGGAGGCGCTACCTTATTTTTAACAACCTTTGCACGTACTCTATTGCCAATGAACTCGCCATCTTTTTTCATGGATTCAGCCTTGCGAACATCAATACGCACACTGGAATAAAACTTCAAAGCACGACCACCGGTAGTGGTTTCAGGACTACCGAACATAACGCCGATTTTCTCACGAAGCTGATTGATAAAAATACAGGTAGTATTTGACTTTGAAAGTGAACCAGCAAGTTTACGGAGAGCTTGACTCATTAAACGAGCTTGCAGCCCGACAGTAGTGTCACCGATTTCTCCTTCGATTTCAGCTCGTGGAACCAAAGCAGCAACCGAGTCAATAACAACGCAATCAATTGCTCCTGAGCGCACAAGCATGTCACAAATTTCAAGCGCTTGCTCACCCGTATCAGGCTGAGAAATAAGCATCTCATCAACATCTACACCAATTTTTGCAGCATAAACAGGATCGAGAGCATGCTCCGCATCGATAAATGCAACAATTCCCCCTGCTGCCTGTGCTTCGGCGATGATATGAAGAGCGATGGTTGTTTTACCGCTTGATTCAGGACCATAAATCTCAACGATACGACCGCGAGGTACTCCTCCAATTCCAAGAGCAATGTCAAGAGGCAGGGACCCCGTAGGAATAACTCCAATATGCAAATCGGAACTATCACCTAATTTCATGATGGCACCTTTACCAAATTTATGCTCAATTTGGTCGGTGGTTAGCTTAAGGGTTTGTTCGAGGTCCTGTTTCATCTTTTCTCCTTAAGAGGCTGCTACATTTGGACAAACCAACCATACACGAACATGCGTTCGGTTTCAAGTAGGTTTTGCTTTCTTATTGAACTATAGAAGCAATCTTGGAAAAAAATTCGAAAACCATTCATTTATTTCTGCATAGAATTTAACTCGTCTTTAAAGAGTTTCAAAGCACAAGAAACCGTTTGACTTCTTATACCTTCCCGATCTCCTTCAAAATGCATTACCTTGCTTTTAGTTCCCCTCGATGAACAAACGCCAAACCAAACGGTTCCTACGGGCTTTTCTTTTGTGCCACCTCCAGGACCTGCGATGCCCGTAACAGAAACGGCAATATCTGAACGGAGTGAGTCATGTGCACCACATGCCATTTGTTCTGCCACCTGAGAACTTACAGCACCATATTGTTGTAAGTCTGCTGAAGAAACCCCTAACGAATGCTCTTTGACCTCATTGGCATAACTTACGATGCCACCATTGACCACAGCAGAACTACCTGAAACTGAAGTAAGTGCTCCTGCAATAAGACCACCCGTACAGCTTTCTGCCGTGCACAACGATACCTTATTTTGCTTGGCGAGCTCTACTACTTCTTTTGCCTGTTCAAAATGTGTTTCTTCATTAGGTTGAAATGCCTCAGAGGTTGAAATGAAAAAGTCATCATGTTCTTTTTTGCGAGACTTAAAACCAAGAACATCTCCTGCTTTTACAAAATAATCAAGCATGGAAAGAACGGTGAGAATCAAAGCAATTGCCATGACGGTCCATGAAACAATATAGAGAATTGCTCCCATTTCACCATGAATAGAAAGCAAGAGTTCAGACTGCTTAATGATAAACAGGATAATAGCGATAATCTGAAAAACTGTTTTGGCTTTACCATACCAACTAGCGGCAATAACAATACCCTTTGAAGCGGCCACCATACGAAGGCCAGAAACAATGAACTCACGAACAAGAATGACAAGAGCCACCCAAGAAGGAAGAACCTGAAGCTCAACGAGTGCCAAAAGGGCTGATGCAACAAGAATCTTATCGGCAAGTGGATCCATAAACTTACCGAAATTTGTTATCTCTCCTCTACTGCGTGCAAGATAGCCATCGAGAGCGTCTGTGCAAGCAAGGATGGTAAAAAGGAACGCAGCAAGCCATGGCTTAAATAGTTCTGCATCATCCCAATGAGGAAAATAATCTGGCCAAGGGCTTAATAAGGCAACAACAAAAACGGGAACTAATAAAATACGCGTAAGCGTAACGATATTAGCCGGCGTCCAAAGCTTATCTTCGGGGCATGTTTGTTCACTCACGTGAACCCTCCATTTCATACCAAAGAGTATCGGTGATTCGGACGGGAATTATATCCCCAATTGAGCCGTTTTCAATATAGGTCACGCCATCAACTTCTGGAGCTTGGCATTGCGCGCGTCCGAAAAGCTGACCGTCCTCTTCTGATCCTAAAACAACTACGTTGCAAGTTGAACCGACGCGTTCTTGAATTCTGGCAGTAGAAATGGAATCAGCAAGGTCGCGCAAGAGTTGGAAACGTTCTAGCTTAACTTCTTCGTCAATTTGATTGTCAAATTTTGCTGCGCGCGTTCCTTCTTCTGCTGAATAGGTGAAAATACCAACATAGTCGAATTCAGCTTGCTCAACAAAGTCGCAAAGATCTTCGAATTGTTCTTCGGTTTCTCCAGGATATCCAACGATTAAGGTAGTTCTTAAAGCAATATCAGGAATGCGCTCTCGAATAAACGAAACCATATCTAAATATTCCTGTTTGGAACCTTTACGATTCATTGAAGAAATAATTTCGGAGTCACAATGCTGTAAGGGAATATCGAAATAATTACAGATATTATCAAAGCGAGCCATAACGGAAAGAAGCTCGTCGTTTATTCCTTCGGGTTGTAGATACATAACTCTAAACCAGGTGTCTGGAAAAGTTAAGGCGAGTTCACTCAATAAGTGAGATAGAGAATCGGGTGTATCAAAATCGGTTCCCCAAAGGCCTGAATCCTGCGCGATGAGAACGATTTCTTTTGCGCCACACGCAACATGCTGCGCTACTTCTTCGATAATAGAAGCTAGTTCAAAACTGTGGTATCTTCCGCGAATAAAAGGAATAGTGCAGTACGAACAGAATCGGTCACAACCATCAGAGATTTTGACATAAACACTTGGACCTTGGTCTAGTACGGCTACCGCATCCTTGTCTGAAGGTAACGCATCAAGCGTATCGGAGCGATCAGGAAACAGGGACCCAAGGATTTCTACGATAGAGTCCTCTTCGGAACAAGTGACGAAGCAATCAGGTTCAGTAAGCGTTTCACTCAGAGAGTCTCCATAGCGAGAAGGAAGGCAGCCGCACACAATGAATTTAGTTTTACCATCAATTACCGCATTTTCTGAAGCTACTTCGAAAATAACATCGAGGCTCTCTTCAATAGCACTCTGAATGAAAGAGCAAGTGTTAATAATAACCGCGTCAGCACATTCTGACGGATCGACCAACTCATATCCAGCAGTAAGCAATTGTTGCTGCATACGAGCAGAATCAGCCTCATTTTTTGCACATCCAAGTGTAATGAACGAAACGGAAATCGACATGCCAGCAAACCTCTATCGATAGTTAACAAACTGAAGAGGTTGTCCGTAATCGTTTCCTTTAAGAAACGCGATTACCTCCTGCAAGGTATCAAGCTTAGGGCCAGATACACGAAGTTTGTCACCCTCAATAGTTACCTTAACTTTAAGCTTAGCGCCCTTTATATCCTTATTAATTTTGCCTGCCGTCTCACGATCAATACCCTCAATAAGAGTTGCAGTTTGACGAACAGTACCACCAGTAGCAGCCTCTAGCTTTCCCCATTTAAGAGAAGCAAGATCAATTCCGCGCTTTACAAGCTTAGAGGTAAAGATATCCATAACCTGCTTAACAACGAAATCACTTGGCGCCTTAATCGTTACAGTTTTAGCATTTTTGTCAAAGGAAATCTCGGAACCAGTGTCCTTAAGGTCGTAGCGTTGCGCAAGCTCCTTTTTTGCTTGTCCATACGCATTATCAACTTCCTGTAAATCAATTTGCGATACAACATCAAAGCTTGAATCTTTTGCCATGAGAATCCTTTCTTGTATGGTGCGTCATGTTCAGGAACCTATTCGGAACTTGAAGTAGAACTTGATGAGGAACTATCCGAATTTGTTGTAGACGAGTTCGAGGCAGTTTTTGCTTTTGCGACCGAATCAGATGTGCTGGGTTTTTTAACGTCAGGATGCGCTTCGTACCACTTATCCAAGATATCATCGAAGGAAAACGTAACAGATACAATGCCATTTTCATTAGCGCTGATAGTTTGCTTTTCTCCATTTATGGTAACGGAAACTCCTTCAGGACTTCCTGCTACAAACTCAAGTTTTGAAGAACATTTATATTCCTGCGAGGAAGGTCCGGTAACTTCTCCTGCTTCTTTTACTTCGTCGTCAATATAAACTTCTATCCAGGCAGAACTATCCTTATCGACAGTGTATGCAAAGGTGAAATCGGTTGGTGCTGTTTCCTTAACAGTTTGCTCTTCAGCTTCTTTTTTACTCTCTACTCCCGTTACGGGAATATTCTGCTGTTCTTCTGAACCTTTAGAGCAAGATGAAACACCAAAGAAAATGATGAGCAATAAAATTACAGCAACTCCAGCAATCACGAAAGGAACTTTGGATTTTTTCGTGTAGTTTGAAGGAGCACTCGATACGAGATTTCCGTATTTGCCTTCAGTAATAACGGGTCTGCGAGAGCGGCGCAGTTGTTGATCGGCGTGCCGATGCGACTCATGTGAAGCTTGAGGTTTGTTGCTCGGCTGCTCAAAATGAGGTAATTCATCGCGACTCGAGTACATTCTCCTACCAAAACTATTGAGGCCTGAAGCATTAGGAGTGACTCGATTTCGAGACCACGATGAAGTTTCTGTATTAACAGCGTTTGAAGAAGGGCGCGACGTTGCTGTAGATGTGTTGCGATTTTGGTAACGGTTTTGCTTGATATCGCTATACGCCCTACCAACACGATACGCATACACTTCATCAAGGTACATACGAGTAACTTCGTTGCTATCGATATCAAGCAAACGAGCATAAGCACTAATCATATTTCTGGTATAGCCACTTGGGGGCATACTCGCAAAGTCGCTGTTTTCTATAGCTTGTAAAATATCAGGACGTATGCGAAGACGACGGGCAACAGTAGTTAGCTCATACCCTTTTCGGATACGTGCCTCCTTTAAAACGCTACCGAAGCTAACATGATTCATTACCTTCGTCCCTACTACTCGTTGTCTTTCAGTTCAAATGCTTTAATGGTTTCAAGTTCCAAAGAATCAACCAAAACCTCACGTGGCTTAGATCCGTTTTGAGGACCTACTATTCCTTTTTCCTCAAGTAAGTCCATTATACGACCCGCCCTTGAATAACCCACGCTTAATCGGCGCTGTAAATTAGACGTTGATCCAACACCAGATGAGCAGACGATATCAGCGGCTTCCCAAAGAAGGGGATCATCTCCTCCTGCTCCTCGTGGACCTCCATCAGGAGCGGTATCACCCAAGGTCATAAGGTTAGTTTTTAAAATATCATTGTGATATTCGGGCTCACCTTGTTCTTTTAACTTTTCAACAACAGCACTTATTTCGTCCTCAGAAACATAGCATCCCTGAATACGCTGAGGACGAGCAAGTTCGGGTTTTGAAAGCAGTAAATCTCCAAGACCAATAAGGTTTTCTGCTCCTGGAGTATCTAAGATAACTCGTGAATCAATACCAGAAGCAACATTGAAAGCAATTCTGTTGGTAATATTTGCCTTAATTAGACCGGTTACTACGTTAGTGGAAGGTCTTTGAGTTGCCACAATAAGATGAATGCCAGCAGCACGGGCAAGCTGCGCCAAACGAGAAATTGAAAATTCAACTTCTTTTCCAACGTTCATCATAAGGTCAGCTAATTCATCAATAATGATGACAATATACGGCATTTCATGCGCAGTAGACCCTTCGATTTCTAAGCCGTTTTGTGCTTTTGCGTTGTACTGACCAATATTTCGAGCACCAACTGATGAAAAGATTTTCAAACGGCGCTCCATCTCGGCAACTGCCCAAGCAAGAGCGCTCGCGGCTTCTTTTGATTCGGTAACAACAGGAACATATAGATGAGGAATGCCGTTATAGGGTGTAAATTCAACTCGTTTCGGGTCAATCATGATAAAGCGAACTTCTGCAGGTGTAGCTCGCATAAGAATTGACATAATCATGCCATTTATAGAAACGGATTTACCAGAACCAGTGGTACCACCAATGAGCAAGTGGGGCATAGTAGCAAGATCGCTAACAATACTCTCCCCTTCTACGTCTTTGCCAATAGCGATTTGCAAAGGTCCTACCGGAGCATCCTTAAGAACATCACCTAAGAGTACCGTTTCACGCTCTTTGTTAGGAACCTCAATACCCACAAAGTTAGTTCCGGGAACGGGAGCAAAAATTCTTACACCAGGAGCAGCAAGTGCTAAGGCAATATCATCTTGAAGGTTGGAAACTCTACTTACACGAACACCTGAAGGCAAGTCAACCTTAAAGAGCGTAACAGTAGGACCGGGAACCCAACCCACGACTTCAGCATTAACGCCAAAATCGGCAAGTGTTTCCTGCAACAGCAACGCAGTAGATCGAAGGGTAGTTTCACTTTCTTTGCTGTGAGAGTCTTTATTTGATGTGTATAAAAGTGCAGGATCTGGCAATTCGAAACCTTCGAGTGGTTTAGGAATTGCGCTCTGCTGAACCCTGCGCTTAGGCACTTGCTTCGGAGCTTCTTCTGTTTTAGTTACTCCAAGTTTGCGCGTCATTTGCTTGTTAACGGGTTTATCTGCAGATACCTCAGGTAAAACCATCGTCTTCTGACTATTCATTTTCTTTTTTGAACCGAGCTTATTTGTTTTCTGGCCACGGAGTTCAACAGCATCAATTGCTTGCGTTTGCAAGGCGTTAATTCCCGATTCTTTTGTTGGGTTACGTTCTGAATTAGCCTGTTTTCGAATTCTCAGGTTAGGCAAATGAGCAAAAGAGTCCTCTTTACAATCATCAGCATCCTCTGAAGAAGTACTGGCAGTTCTCAGTTTTTCAATTAAACCTGAAAGTGAGAATCCAATAATAACCAAAGCAAGAACAATTAAACCAACCATCAATATTATGGAAACGGTAGGACCGAAAAGATTAAGCCCCAACCACGCGATTCCAGCACCTAAATATCCGCCACGCGGAAGAAGCATGCGCTCCTTGAAGAGTATATTAGGATCTTGCTCTGCGCCTGGAGTACCAAGCGCGAACAACACAAGCACAGCAACAAAAATGAGCGCAAAACCAATTGCAGCGCGCGCAGGAACGCGTTCTTTTTCAAAGCGGATAAGAAAAAGAACAGCGAGAGCAAATAGAATGAACGGCAAAATATAAATACCGACGCCAAAAGCATGATGTAATCCTGTTGATACCAGTGAGGTAACCATACCCGTTGAAGGCATGAGTGCTGTTACGAATAATGCAATCGACAAAACAATAAGGCACACACTCAAAATGTCTCTTTTTGTACGATCGTCAAAAAGAGACTGCTTTTGAGGTTTCTTAGTTTGTCCGTATGCCGGCTTTCTTGAACCTTTCTGATTTCGCTTAGATCCAGCTTGTGACCCAAGCTTTTTTGAAGAAGGACGACCGGCTTGCTGACGAGCCATATATCTTTTCCCTTAATTGGTACAGTTATAGTACGTTTTTTGATGTTAAAAATTATATCTAAAGCTCAAGAATATTAACAACAACCATGGGACGCTGATTTGTTCGTTCCCAAAGAATCGACAATAATGCACTACGAGCTGCTTTCTTAATGCCTTTATTGTCTTCGTTTTTAGCCAAAGCACGCTTGATTGCACTGGTTACAGAACCGGTGGCAACGTCAATTAAATCTGAATCATCCCCACCAGGAATGCCATGCATTTCAAGCTGAAGATCACAAGCTAAACTCTTTCTGTTTGAGGTTAAAACGCAAGCAACAACAGCAATGCCTTGAGCACCTAAGTTGGAACGCTCATGTAAAATAAATTCAGAAGTGTCCCCAACACTTAACCCATCTACCAAGACAATTCCACTAGGAACGCTCGGGCCACGCTTTACCCCCTTGGTGGTCATCTCGAGTGTTTCACCATTTTCACAGATAAAAATATTGTCCTTTTTAACACCCGTGAGTTCAGCAAGATGCGCATGAGCGCGAAGATGAGTCGCCTCACCGTGAACGGGCATAAAATACTGAGGCTCAACAATAGAAAGAACAAGCTTAAGCTCTTCTGCAGCGGCATGACCAGAAACGTGAACACGTGCGCGCGACTTATCGTAAACGTCTGCGCCGATTTTAGCCAAAGAATTTACGACACGAGTAACAGCTTTTTCGTTTCCAGGAACAGGAGTGGCGGAAATGATAACCGTGTCCCCTTCCTCAATGGAAATGGTTTTATGGTTACCACTCGCAATACGAGCTAATGCTGATAAGGGTTCTCCTTGAGAACCGGTACACATTAATACGTATTGGTCTGAAGGAACACCTTTGAGGTCATAGGCATCAATAAGGTTGTTGTCAGAAATATTGAGATATCCTAATCTGCGTGCAATATCGGTATTCTGAACCATGGAACGTCCCGTAACGGCAACCTTTCTACCATTACGAACGGCAGCATCGCAGATTTGCTGCATACGATGGATATGCGATGCAAAAGAGGCGATGATTACCCTGCCCTTTGCCGTAGAAATAATCTTATCAAGTGTTTTCCCAACTTCAGCTTCTGAGGGCGTGAAGTTTGGGTTAGTTGCATTAGTTGAATCGGACATCATCAGGGTAACGCCTTGCTTTGCAAAACGCGCAAGAGCACCGAAATCGGTATGCACTCCATCAATAGGTGATTGGTCAAGCTTGAAGTCGCCCGTGTGTAAAACATTACCCGCGGGAGAGGTAAAAAATACCCCTACGGCATCAGGGATAGAGTGATTAACCGAGAAGAATTCAGCCGTTATGCAACCTAGTTTTATTTTTTGGCCAGGTTTAATTTCACAGAGTTTTGCATTCTTAATCTTATGTTCTTTAAGTTTTCCTTCAATAAGACCAAGTGTAAGCTTTGTGGCATAAATAGGTACTTGCTTATCTAGATCTTTTAGCAAATAAGGCAAGGAACCAGTGTGATCTTCATGACCGTGAGTAATAATGATGCCGCGAAGTTTGTCTGCATGTTCCAAAACGTAGGTATAGTCAGGGAGAATTAGGTCTACCCCCGGATGATCATCATCGGGAAACATAAGGCCCGCATCATCTAAAACCAAGTCATTTCCGCACTCAAAGCAGGTCATATTTTTACCAATAGCATCTAAGCCACCCAAAGGAATAATTTTCATTTTTGCCTTGGGATGTTGGGCAGAAGACCCCTTCTTCTTGCGCGAACTGTGATGCTGAGATGATTTCTTCTCGGTTTTATGAAATGACTGCTTTTTCTCCAAATCATCAAACTTAGATAATTTGGGTCGAGTTCGATCAAGATGAACGTGCTTTACCGATTCTTTTCGCACGCGAGCCTTCTGATGTGAGTCGTTAGGCTTATTTTCTGTCATTAAAAAATTCCTATCTAAACAGTAAGAGACCCTTCGTGGTAAAACCACGAAGGGAAAAAGTAAAACATATAGTAATGGATGTTAGGCAAGAACGCCAACTTCGCGCATAACGCGAGCCAATTGATCCGATTGTTCTTTTGTGGCATCAACCAAAGGTAAACGAACGCCACCAACTGGAAATCCAAGAAGGTTAAGCGCTTCCTTGACCATAATAGGATTCGAGGTAATAAAGAGCTCATCCATCAAAGGAAGAAGTGCTTCGTGAGCCTTTAGCGCATCTTCAAACTTACCCTGAGAGCAAAGATCAACGATTTCCTTCATACGAGCTGGGGCCACATTACCAATGGTGGAAATAACACCAACACCACCGAGCTTCATAATGTCGTAAGTAAGTGAGTCATCACCTGAATACACATCGAAATCTGCCGGCTTGCTATTAACGATTTCAGCCACTTGTTCAAGGTTACCTGACGCTTCCTTGATAGCAACAATATTGTCAACATCATTTGCAAGGCGAAGGGTGGTTTCAGGCGTCATGTTGATCACGCAGCGACCCGGAATGTTGTACAGAATACAAGGCAAATCAACAGAGTTAGCAATAGTCTTAAAGTGTTGATAAAGACCTTCTTGAGGAGGCTTGTTGTAGTAAGGAACTACCAGCATAAACCCATCAACGCCGAGCTTTTGAACATCTTGAGCAAACTCAACAGTGTCAGCGGTACAGTTATCACCAACGTTAGCAATGACAGGAATCTGACCAGCAACTTCCGAAACAACAGCTTCAAACAACTTCATCTTCTGAGGATAAAAAACCGTAGGGCTTTCTCCTGTGGTGCCATTAATAATAAGAGCGTCACTTCCGCCCTCAATAAGGCGAGCAGCTAATGCACGTGCCCGATCAAGGTCAAGCTCTTTATTATCATCAAAAGGGGTTACCATTGCTGGAATCATGCGGCCAAAACGAGGCTCTGAAATTGATGACATAGCTATCTCCTTTTCATGTAAATAAACAATGTAATTATGCAATAAGAAAGGCGTATTCCTACATAAAGTTCTCTAGCCCCACAATGAGACCAGATTTATCTTGGACACTTCTAATACCCAAAAGAACGCCTGGCATATATGATGTTCTATCCCATGAATCATGACGAATGGTCAGTGATTGACCCATTGAGCCAAAAATAACCTCCTGAGATGCCACGTATCCCATAGAACGAACGGAATGAACGGGCACACCAGAAATTAATGCGCCGCGAGCACCTTCTGCTCCTTTAATTTCTGTTTCCTTGCCCGGAGCTTTTGACTGGAAGTCTCGAGCCTCAGAAATGATTTCAGCAGTACGAACCGCAGTGCCACTTGGAGCATCCTTTTTATTGCAGTGATGGAATTCAATTACTTCCGCCTCAGGAAAATAAGGCGCACAAGCCTTAGCGAACTCCATCATTAAAACTGCTCCTGTAGTAAAGTTTGGTGCATAGAAAAGACATGCTCCATTTTGCGCAGAAGCCGCAAGTGATTCGAGAGTTTGATTGCTCATTCCCGTGGTGCCAACAACGCAGTTAACTCCCGCAGGCAGAGCAACTTTGAGTGTTTCTGCAACAACGTCAGGTTGGGTAAAATCAACTAAAACATCGAATGATTCTTTTTCGAGTGCTTCAGAAATAGTTTGATAGGTGGGAAAACTGACAGGTTTTTTGTAAGGATCAACTCCGCAAACCAACGTAAGATCTTCTGCTGCAGTAACTGCATCTACAGCAGCAGATCCCATCCGACCAGCATAGCCCGCAACAGCAACATTAATCATTTTTGTCATCCCTTCCTCTCTGTTTATCTATTCACTAATAAGAGCCTGTAACTCTTTTTCTTCTAGAGGAGATACAACCGCGATTGTTGGCTTGTTGCTAAAAAGCGTTTCAGCAATCGAAACAACTTCCTCTACGGTAACCTGCTTGAATCGTTCAATGGTTTCATCGATAGAAAGATGCTGCGATCCTAATATCTCCCGTTTTCCTAAACGCATCATATGGGAACTTGTTGTTTCGTATCCCAATACTGCTTGACCACATATTAGATCAACATTTCTCTGCAATTCATCCTGATCAAGTGATCCATCGGCAAGTGATGTCAGTTCTTTGTCTATAAGGCGGATAACTTCTTTTGCATTATCAGGACGCGTGCCTGCGTAAACACACCACTGTCCTGCTCTTTGATATATCCCCTGCATAGCATAGATGGAATAAGCAAGGCCGCGTTTTTCACGAACTTCTTGGAATAAGCGAGCAGACATAGAACCACCAAGAATCGAAGTAAGAACCCCTGATACAAAACGTCTATCATCCCCAAGGGCAAGCCCCGGAACACCGTATATGATATGAGCTTGTTCGATATCACGCGTAACCGAAAAACACCCGCTTCGGTAAGCTACACGGTCTAGATTACGCTGTTCCTTTTCTAGAGTATTCATTGAAGAAAAATAGGCTTGTGTAAGTTTAACGAGCGCATCGTGATCAATATTTCCTGCTGCAGCAATACATAAGTTACCAGAGCCATAGTGCTGATCATGAAAGGATACGCAATCAACATGTTCATAACCTGAAACAAGCCTCTTATCTCCCAAAACAGGAAGCCCTAAAGCGTGATCGGCAATCATCGACTGATTAAAAAGCTCAAAAACATAGTCATCGGGTGTATCTTCACTTCGAGCAATTTCTTCTAAAACAACTTCGCGCTCCGTAGAGATTGCTTCAGCTGAAAAAGATGAGTTAATCACCATATCTGCAAGCACTTCAAGCGCACTTTCGAGCCTGTCATCAACAAAGCGAGCGTAATAGCAGGTATATTCCTTTGAGGTGAAAGCATTGAACTCTGCACCTAAGCGGTCAAAATGCATAGAGATATCAAAGGGGGTACGTGTTGGGGTTCCCTTAAACATCATATGTTCCATAAAATGAGCGAGACCCCGTTGATTGGGCAGTTCATCGCACGAACCAACATTAAACCAAAGACCAAGAGAAATTGATCGAACTGAAGGCATGTACTCAGTAATTACCACGATGCCGTTGTCTAGGATGGTTTTCTGAAATGACATTGTTCCTCTTCGATTATGAGATACATTACGTAGATATGCTATTCGCCGAGCGCTTCTTTCAAGGCTCGAGAAAGCTGATCAGGACAGCTTGTATTGCGTGGACCGCAAGTGATACCTTCTAAACGAGCAATAACTTCTTTTGCAGACATTCCTTCAACCAAAGAAGCAATGCCTTTGGTATTTCCATTGCAGCCTTGATTGAATTGTACGTTGGTAACACAACCTTTTTCATCAATGTCAAATGAAATGGATCGGGAGCATGTTCCTGATGTGACATAGGTATACATTTTTATCCTTTCATATCTAAACCCCCCTAACATAGCAAATGAAAGGGGGGTTTAGAAAAGAATCTTTATAAAGGATTAGTTATGGCGGCGACGGGGCTTGCGACCATTATGGCCATTGTCGTCACCGTGACGGTGATTAGAAGAGCCTTCGCTCTTAACGTCTGGCTTGTCAACACGATCAAGGTTGATCTTACCGTTGTCGGCAACCTCAATAACCTCAACCTTTACAATGTCGCCAATCTGAAGAACATCTTCAACTTTACCAACGCGACCATTAGCCATGCGAGAAATGTGAAGAAGACCGTCTTTACCTGGAGTCAAGCGAACAAAGGCACCAAAGTCCTTAATGCCCACAACTTCTCCGTCGTAGATTTCTCCAACTTCAGGAACCTTAACAATACCAAGAATTGCTGCTTTGGCTGCAGCACCAGAAGCAGCCTCAAGGGATGCAATATGGACGGTACCGTCTTCTTGGATTTCAATAGTTGCGCCGGTTTCTTCCTGAAGACCACGAATAACCTTACCGCCCGTACCAATAACGTCACGAATCTTATCCACGGGAATGGAGATGGTTTCAATATGAGGAGCAAACGGAGAAACCTCTTCTCGTGGCTCAGTAATAGCTTCGAGCATATTCTTCATAATGAAAGAACGACCCTCTTTAGCTTGTGCAAGAGCACGAGCAAGGATATCAACTGAAAGACCTTTAGCTTTGTTGTCCATCTGAAGAGCAGTAATACCTTTTTCAGTACCGCAAACCTTAAAGTCCATATCGCCTAAGAAGTCTTCAAGACCCTGAATATCAGAAAGGATAACGATATCGTCGCCCTCTTTGATAAGGCCCATAGCAATGCCAGCAACAGGAGCTTTAATGGGAACACCTGCATCCATAAGAGCAAGCGTAGAACCACAAGTGGAAGCCATAGAGGAAGAGCCGTTTGACTCCATAATTTCCGAAACAACACGAATTGCATACGGGAATTCTTCTTCGCTCGGAAGCACTGGAAGCAAAGCGCGTTCAGCAAGAGCACCATGACCAATTTCACGACGCTTAGGAGCACCCATACGACCAACCTCGCCTGTGCAGTAGGGAGGGAAATTGTACTGATGCATATAGCGTTTTCCTTCTTGCGGATCAATAGTATCGAGGCGCTGCCATTCGTTGAGCATACCCAAGGTAGCAATAGACAAAGCCTGGGTTTGTCCACGCTGAAACAAACCAGAACCGTGAACACGGGGCAAATAGCCAGCCTTAATGTACAGAGGACGAATTTCAGTGCTTGTACGACCGTCAGCTCGCTCACCCGTTTCAATTACCATGGCACGCATAGCATGCTTTTCGAGCGTTTTCAAAGCCGCAGCAATGTCGCTTCCCCATGCAGCCTGCTCTTCTTCATTGAAGTCAGATTCTTTGATGGAAGCTTTAAGCTCATCAACTTTAGCCATACGAGAGAGTTTATCGGCATCTTTAAGAGCCGCACTCATTTCATCGAAATGAGCATCCACGCGCTCAGCGATCGAAGGATCTGCAACATGAACAGGCCATTCCTTAGGCTCAGGATTTACCTTTGCCAAGAATACAGCTTGTTTTTCACAAAATGCAGCGATTGCTTCCTGACCAAAAGTCATGGCTTTCAGCATATCCTCTTCGCTGATTTCATGTGCTCCTGCTTCAACCATAGAAATATAATCAGCCGTACCTGCAATAGTTAATTCGAGATCAGACTCTTCCATCTCATCATAGGTTGGATTAACGATAAATTCACCAGTCTCAATACTGCGACCAATGCGAACACAGGCACAAGGGCCATCAAAAGGAGCGCTTGCACACATCAGTGCAGCCGATGCACCCATAACGCTGATGCAATCAGGAGCATTATCGCCATCAACGACAAGCGTGGTAGCAACAACATGAACTTCCTGTTTAAAACCATCAACAAAGCCTGGGCGAATTGGACGGTCAATCATACGAGCAGTAAGAATACCCTTATCGCTCGGCTTTGCCTCGCGCTTAAGATAGCCACCAGGAATGCGTCCAACAGCGTACATTTTTTCCATAAAGTCAACTGTCAAAGGGAAAAAGTCGTAGTCTTTTTCCTGATCAGAAATAACCGAGGTAACCAAAACCGTGGTGTCACCTTGAGTTACCACTACTGCTCCGCTCGCCTGTTTCGCAAGTTCACCAGTTTGTAAGGTGTACTGCTTTCCGTAAAGCTCGAATGATTCAGTAATTTTTTCCATGCACTTTCTTTCTCTTCCCTTACGCCGTATTGCGTAAAGCTTCTTCGCGTCATAAAACGCGCGAGCAGCAATGCCCTTACATTACCGACCGCCTATACACAAAAGCCCGCGTGAAGCGGGCTGTTTGTTTTAGATGTTGTCGCGAATACCAAGTTTCTTGATAAGTTCACGATACTCAAGAACGTCACGATTCTTAATATAAACCAAAAGACGACGACGTTTACCAACGAGCATAAGCAAACCACGACGGGTGTGATGATCTTTAGGATGAGACTTAAGATGCTCGGTGAGGTTACGAATGCGCTCAGTAAGAATTGCTACCTGAACCTCAGCGCTACCAGAATCCTGAGGATTCTTGCCGTATTCAGCCATCAATTCTGCGGTACGTTCTTTGGAAATGCTATCTTTGTTAGCCATGTTTCCACCTTTCTTTTCGTGTCTCTAATTGCTGAGCAAGTAAGCAAGTGGTGCATACAAGCTAGGCAAAAAGTACCTCGCTGCTTTTTGCAACCGCTCCAGTATATGGTAATTATTCAGGTCTCACAAGCTACGATTTTACGCTTCACAACTTCTGCTCAATCAAAAGGGATGAGAAAAAAGGAAGCGAAGCGATTTAAGCGAAATACCCATATGTGCGGTTATTAGGTCAGATAGAATTCGCAGCAATTCAAGAGAAAAGGCATTGGTTAGCGCATATTCAATAACTTCTTCAAAGGACGAATACAACAAAACCTCTAACCAATGAATGAGCTCAGAAGAGAAAAATACCGTTTGGGTAAAGCGTAAGCAATTCTCGCAAACTACCCCTCCTTCTAAAGAAGAGAAAGAAATAGGCGTGACAGTATTAGTGCTTACCTGCTCGCCACACAACACACAAGATGAGAAGCTTGGCTTAAATCCCAAAAAAGCCAGAGCTTTCAATAAAAAGGCAACCGTTATTTTAAGGTTATCTTCTTCAACCCGCGAAAAAGAAGTCAGAGCTTTGTTGGTTAAATCATAGATTCGCGGAACCGGCAAATCCACTTGCGTAGTTTTTTCAAGAAACTCCAAAATGGGAGATGCGGCTTCAAGCATAGAAATATCCGTTTTTACCTGCATATGAGCACTAATAAGCCGGGCTTCTTTTATGATGTCGAGATTCTTTCCCTTAGCCAATAATAGATCACAGACAGAAAAGAGCTCTAAGCGAGAAGAAAAAGCCGATGTTGGTTTGCGTGCCCCCTTTGCTACAGCTCTAAGCTGTGAACCATCTGAGCATAAAAGCGTACAAATGACATCGCTTTCGCCTAATTTGGTTCTTTTGAGAACAAGTGCATGACAGGTATATGTTAGAGCAGCCAAAATAACCTCATTATGCACCTTCGCCGTAGCCAAAGCGCCTAATTTGATTGAGGTCCCTGCGCCAATTTTTCTTTACCTTTACGTTGAGATCCAAAAATACCTTACATCCTAAGAGGGTTTCAAGATCAAGGCGCGCTTCCGTACCAACAGTCTTAATAGCCTCTCCCCCTTTTCCAATAATGATGCCTTTCTGGCTATCTCTTTCAACATAGATGGTGGCATAAATGCGTTCTAGGTTTTTTCTGCGGTTGTAATTCATTTCGTCAACAACCACACCAATGGCATGCGGAACTTCATCGTAGGCATGAAAAAGTATTTTTTCTCGGATAAACTCAGAAACAAGCACTTCCATGGGCTGGTCGGTTTCCATATCCTTCGGAAACCAAAGTGGTCCTTCAGGAAGAAATTGTTCAACCTTACGAATAAACGCATCAATGTTTTCTCCCGTCAGCGACGAGAGAGCAATAACCTCATCCCATTCACAAAGGACACGAGCTTTTTCCTGCTGCTCTTCCACCTCTTCGGGGGTAGCCAAATCCACCTTGGAAAGTACCAGGATTTTCGCACACGATTGTTCGTTTAACGCGCGAATAACCCACTCGTCACCTCTGCCTAATGGTTCATGCGAATCAAGAAGAAAAGCACAAACATCAATACCTTCGAGCGATTTCAGGGCAGTGGTATTGAGTTCCTCTCCAAGGGCATCATGAGGTTTGTGTACACCAGGAGTATCAACAATAATCATCTGAGACGTATCAGTGGTATAGATAGCTCTAAACCTATGACGGGTCGTTTGGGCGGTTGACGAAGCAATAGCGAGCTTTTTCCCCATAATGGCATTGAGAAGAGATGATTTGCCTGCGTTGGGGCGGCCAAGAAGAGTAACAAACCCAGAACGGAAGGCTGTTTTTTCGTTTTCATTCGGAGAGTTTTGGGTTTCATACATCTCATTACCATCCTAATAATGACAAGATACGAGGAATAAAAATAAGGCAGCCAATAACAAATGAAGCAATAGAAAAGAGTAGTACTCCCCCTGCAGCGCAGTCCTTAGCTTTTTTTGCAAGTTCGTGATACTCAGGAGAAGTTAAATCTACCACCGCTTCAATTGCAGAGTTGATAACTTCGCCCCCGAGAACAAGACCAAAACAAATAATTACGCAAAGCCATTCTAGAAACGAGATAGAAAAAACAAGACCAAGCACTATAGCAAGCATCATAAAACAAAGCTCAATTTTAAAGTTTCGCTCTTTTGCAGTAGCAAAAATGCCTTCAAACGCGCATTTAAAAGCTTGAAATAACGAAAACTTACTGTTCATGAGAGTTTCTCCATGCAGCAATAAGCTTGTCTTCGAGGGCTTCCATTATTTCTGCCTCTTCGTCTTCGATATGATCGTAGCCACAAAGATGCAAAAGACCATGCACTACCAGCAGGGTAATTTCTTCTTCAAATGTTGTTGCAAACTCTTCCGTTTGTCTCAGCGCAACCTCACTTGCGATAACTATATCGCCCAACTCATACTCAAGAGCATCATTGAAGTCTTCGTCTTCAAAAGGTACATTGTCACACTCAAAGGAGAGTACGTCCGTTGGTTTGTCAATACCTCGATATTCACGATTCAATGTATGAATTTTCTCATCAGTTACAAAGGTAAGCGATACGTCAGTATTTGTTGGACACTTCATTTGTTCAAGAACAAATAATACGAGCCCCTCTACATTGATAGAATCAAAAAGTTCCTTTTTGTGTTCATAGGTAACTGTTACCTGCATGAATACCCCTAAAGTCGAAGGTTCATTTCTTCAGCACGTGCATAAGCAGATACGATTTTTGCAACCAAGGAATGACGCACAACATCCTTAGAATGAAATTCGCAAAAGGCAATATCATCAAGACCATCAAGAACTTGTCTTACGGTTTTTAACCCTGAAATGCCCTTAGGTAAATCCGCCTGCGTGATATCACCGGTAATAACCATTTTAGAACCAATGCCAAGACGCGTTAGGAACATTTTCATTTGCTGAGGGGTGGTATTCTGCGCTTCATCAAGCACAATAAAGCTATCGTTGAGCGTTCTACCACGCATAAAAGCTAAAGGAGCAATTTCGATCGCTTCCTCACTAATATAGCGACTCGCCCGCGCACCATCCATCATTTCATATAGAGCATCATATAAAGGGCGAATATACGGGTCGATTTTCTCGTGAAGCGTACCTGGTAAAAAGCCTAAGTTTTCACCCGCTTCAACAACAGGACGAGTAAGAACAATTCGACCCACTTCTTTTCTGTTAAACGCCGCAATTGCCATAGCCATAGCAAGATAGGTTTTTCCTGTACCCGCAGGACCAATACCGAAGGTGATAGTATTGTCGCGAATGGCGTCAACATACTGTTTTTGTGCAGGTGTTTTTGGACGAACTACTCTGCCTTTATGGGCAAGAATAACGTCGTCTTTCATAGGCTTTGGAGCAAATTCCCCCGTTTTCATGAGATCAAGATATCTGCGAATTTCTTCTCTCGTGAGACGCTCACCCGCTTCAAGGGTAGCAACAAGGGTGCTTAAGAGCGTCACCGTGCTTTGCACTTCAAGATCAGACCCCGAAATAGTAAAGACATTACCTCGAAGCGTTATTTGCGCTCCAGATTCATCTTCGATCATATGAAGATATTCATCCTGATTTCCTGCAAGATCAATTACAGAAATTGATTCAGGAAGCGTAAATATAGCCTGTCGTTTCATGCTCATGAAATCAACACTCCTAAGGAATCAAGCTCACGTATACGCAGAAGATGCGTACTTCCTGGCTCAAAGTTTTCGGGAACGCGAATATGATAATACGATTCCGTCATACCCCATCCCTTTTTTTCCACGACTACAAGCTCTTCTGTTCCAAGTAACGATTGAGCAAAGGCGCTACGAAGATTTTCAGAGAGTGCAGAAAGTTCGCAAGCACGTCTATTTATTATTTCTGGAGATATTTGATCGCTCCGCAGTGCAGCAGGAGTGCCGTCTCGTTTTGAATAACGAAACACATGAATTTTAGAAAATCCCACTTTAGTAGCCACATCAAGTGTTTCCTTAAATTCAGATTCCGTTTCGCCCGGAAACCCAGCGATGATGTCTGTTGTTAACGAAAGTCGCGGTATCTCTGCGTGGAGATTTTCGCAAAGCTCAAGATAATAATCGCGTGAATACGGTCGATTCATCTCCTTTAATACCTTATGAGAACCCGACTGAAGGGGAAGATGTAAGTGTCTACATATTCTGCCCCGAGAACTCAAAAGCAACTCTGGAAGTTTTTTATCAATGGAGCAAGGTTCGATTGAGGAAATTCTAAAACGAACCTTGCTTGTTTTAGTCAATAATTCCTCAAGTAAATCTGAGAGTCTTCGCTCACCAAAGCGATAAGAACCCAGATCAATACCAGTGAGCACAATTTCTTTCACGCCATGAGATTCAAGAGCGACAACTTCATCGATGATTGCATCCCAATTACGTGACCACGCCTTACCACGTGCTGTATGAACAATGCAGTATGTGCACGCATGATTGCAGCCATCTTGTATTTTTACTGCTACGCGCGTTGGAAAAGAATCTCCTATGCGCTCATTCGTTGAAGAATCAAAAGGAATAAAAGACCCATGATGTCCAGAATTGTCCATAGCTTGATTTATGAAGAGTTGTTTTTCTAAGTATTCCGAAACCAATCCCTTAGGAACAACGCAAATACGAGGGCTTAACGCTTTATAGAGCTCAGGATTAATTGCAGCTGCACACCCCGTAACCACAATGTGTGCTTGCTTAGCTTCACGAACTGCACGACGAACGGCCTTTCGGGTTTTTTTCTCCGCATCACCCGTGACGGTACACGTATTCACAATAACGAGATTTGCAAATTCAAGACTCGTTGCACAAGCCCCATTCGACAAAAGGAAAGCACCGAAGGAATCTGATTCAACGCGATTAACTTTGCATCCAAGATTGATAATCGAAAAATTCATGAACACTACTTTTCTGCTACAGAATTCACTGAATGACTGAGTTCAAAACCGCCTAATTCATATATCACCAAAGCAGGAGCGACAATCCCTGCGGTTTCCGTTCTTAAAATAGAAGAACCAAGGGAGACAAGAGCAGCATTTGAATGAGAACCCATAAGACACTTGACTTCTTTTTCACTTAATCCACCCTCGGGTCCAACAACAACCGCAACAGCAACGGGGCAATCTTGCAAGGCGAATGACTGCAAAGCTTTTTTAAGCGATTCTGTTTGTGTCGCTTCCTCCCAACAGATAAGAAGAATATCTACGTCACCTATAGCAGATCCCAATTGTTCCAGCGAACAGGGCAACTCGACCTTAGGAATACAGGGTTGCCCCGATTGCATAGCAGCACTCTTAGCAATTGCATTCCATCGGTCAACTTTTTTTGCGGCACGTTTTTCATCGAGCTTCATTACGCATCGCTCAGAAGAGAAGGGAATAAATCGCCTTACGCCAAGCTCAGTGGCATGACGAATAATAGTGTCCATTTTGTCACCTTTAGCAAGCCCTTGTGCAAGAACAACACAAGGAAACGCGTCATCAAAAGATTGAAGGTGAGTAGAGATTTTTACTACGAGTTTTTCTTCGAACGATACAACTTCACATTCGAAATAGTCACTTGATGCATCGATTACTGCGATATGTTCACCAGGGGTAAGCCTTAGCACGCGCGCATGTTTTAAATCGTCACTCAATAAGTCAAGAGCAAAGCATGTGCTCTGCTCTTGAGATAGAACCTGTGAAGTGAGATAAAAATGAGGAAAAGCCATAGCATTCTTTCACAACAAATCAGCTAAATGCATCACGAAGCTTTTGAAGAGGACTTCTATGAAGGGAAACTTCTTCGCCCATCTCTTCTGCTAATTTTTGGAGAATCTCACGTTCTGCCTTTGAGAGACGAGAAGGAATCTTAACCTCAACATGAACGTGCAGATCACCTCGAGATTCACTTCTAAATTTAGGCATACCATAATTACGAACGCGAATAACCTGTCCATACTGACAGCCTTCAGGGATAGCAACTTTCACCTTTTCATCCTTGAAGATACCATCAATTTCAATCTCTGCACCCAAGGCAGCCTGAACCATGCTGATAGCCGTTGAAACGTGAAGATCGTCTCCTCTTCGCTCAAAGAACTCATGGGGTTCGATACGACAGGTAACAATCAAATCACCCGCTTGAGCACCACGAATACCTGCTTCACCATACCCTGAAAGGCGTAGCTGCTGACCATCTTTAATACCAACAGGAATATCGACCGATAAGCGCTGACGATCAGGAACGCGACCTTGACCATCGCATTCCGAACAAGGGTTTTCGATAATCTTTCCTGAGCCATTACAACGAGAACATGTTGAAGCGGCTTGCATGTCTCCCAGGAACGTATGCTGCACCGTCACAACGCGACCTTGACCGTTGCATTCGGGACAGGTTACTTCTTCCCCGTTTTCTCCAAGACCAGTACCTTCGCAATCGGGACAGGGAGCAAGACGGTCGTAAACAATTTCTTTATGCACTCCCTCTGCGGCATCTTCGAGCGTAATACGCAATCCAACACCCATATCGCGGCCTTCTTTACGCATAGAAGCTCGCCCTGCGCCGCCACCAAAGAAAGAGCTGAACAAGTCTCCCATTCCAAATCCGCCACCAAAGAGATCTTCAAGGTCAACATAGCCCTGCCCGCCTCCAGCAGCCCCAGGAATAGTGCCAAAACGATCATACTGAGCACGTTTGTTAGGATCGCTTAAAACGTCGTAGGCCTCATTGAGTTCTTTAAAGCGATCTTCCGCGTCAGGTTCCTTATTAACGTCTGGATGAAGTTGACGAGCTTTTTTTCGAAATGCTTTTTTAATTTCATCATCGCTCGCAGTTTTATCTACGCCGAGAACTTCATAAAGATCATTTGCCATAACAAACTTTCACTTTCACTTTATAAATTTTGTAACACATTTTTAGCAGCACGAACTGCTTTAAATACCTGAGAATAATTCATGCGGGTAGGTCCAATAATAGCTATTAAGCCACGCTGCTTACCTCCGCCAAACTGAGAAGCAACCAAAGAAACACCCGAAAGAGCTTCTGAATCGTTTTCGTGTCCAATACGTACGAGTGGAGCTTCAGAATTAAACGCTTCATCGAATATATGGAGCAAAACGGCATCATCTTCAAGTTGCTCAAGAACAGGGAGAATGCGTGCAGATTCGCTGAACTCTGGCTGACACAGCAAATGCGCCATACCAAGAGAATGGGGTTTTTTAACGCTCTGATCCTTCAAACAATCCATGAGTTCAGACAAAACCAATTGAAACAGATCATCTTGAACATCATCCAATAACGAAGAAACGTCATCTGACTTCGAAGAGAGAGACTTTCCAGCCAATAATCTGTTAAGCAAATCTTGCGTTATAGCTATCTCTTCAGCGCTTTGAGCAGTTTTAGTTTCAATTTGACGATTAAAAACCTGACCATCATTAGTAACCACAACCAGCAACAATCGCTGAGGAGTAAGTTCAATAAGATTGACAACCTTAATATCAAAAGACAGTGAACACGGAGGAACAACTAATGTCATGCAATCGGTTAGACGAGCAAGGGCACGCGATGTTTTCTCCATAAGCTCATCAAGTTCCCCTGCACTTTCACGCAAGGCTTTAACGAGATTTTCGTCATCAAACTTCTCTCGTGCAAGAAGATCATCTACGAAGGCACGATAACCATAATCAGTCGGAATGCGTCCAGAAGAAGTATGAGGCTGAACCAAATACCCTTCTTCTTCGAGAGAAGAAAGCTCATTGCGTACGGTTGCAGAGCTAATGCCTAAATTATATCGCTCAACAAGGGTACGTGAACCAACAGGGAGTGCACGAGCGATGTACTCCTCGATAAGAACGCGTAAAACATTTTGTCGACGATCGGATAACAATAGGCACCTTTCTTCAGATCCATCCAAGCATTTTAGCAGTGTCTAACTAAGAGTGCTAACGTCTTCTTTCTTTGCCACACTCTTTCGACCAAACCTTTAACAAATGGTTACTTTAAGGAGCAAGATCAAGAATTCTGCCATACATACAATTCCCAAACAACCAGCCACTTTCTGTAGGACAAAACGCTGTGCCACTATCCCGAACGAAGCCATCCTGTTCAAGCTGCGCAAAAATATCTTTCACTTGGGGGATAATCTTGCATGCTGACGCTATCTTTTTATAGGAAACACCCTGGGTCATTCTCATAGCAAGCATAAGATCTTCCGCGGTGCGTTGTTTTTTATCAAGGCGTTCAATTTCTTGATTGTCCTGCTCTCGAATTCTTAGCTCATCATTTTGCTTCATACTAACCGCTCCCCTACCTAAACCAAGGTAAGGTTTTGCACTCCAGTATGCACTGTTATGCTTTGACTCATACCCGTCAAATGCATAATTAGCCACCTCGTAGCGATGCATGCCACGCGATAAAAGATAACGAGAAGCCGCAATCATCATGTCAGCACCACTATCTTCATCATAGTTGAGCGTTTGATCCATAAGTTCGTTCCAAAAAGGAGTTCCCTCTTCAATAGTCAAAGGGTACACACTGATATGCTTTACCCCTAAATCAACAGCAGTTTCTAAACTTTCCAAAAAATTTTCTTCTGTTTGACCTGGTATTCCACACATCAAATCAACACTTACATTTTCAAAGCGTTTTTGAGCAAGGCGAATTGCCTGCTTTGCCTTTTCGGCAGAATGAATACGACCAAGGGTTTTAAGCACCTTATCATCAAAAGATTGAACTCCCAATGACAGCCGTGTTACCCCAAGTGCAAAAAGATCTTTCACCATAGCTTCCGTCAAGCTATCCGGATTAGCCTCGAGCGTGCATTCGACCTCAGGCGTTAAGTGCATGAAGAGCGAAAGTGCATACACAAGCCGTGAAAGGTGCTTATTTCCAATATAGGAAGGAGTTCCGCCGCCAAGATAGACCGTTTTAATCGATGCGAGCAGACCATTTTTTGAAGCATTTCTAACACTCAATATAAGATCATCGATATATCGTTCGATTGCAGGGCTGTCCTCATCGATGGCTTCGGTTCTGAAATCACAGTACGCACACCGTTTCTTGCAAAATGGAATATGAATATAGAGAGCCTCGTAAGGATCAAATATCATTAGTGCTCCTCATTTAGACGAAGCGCACGTTCAAAAATTGCGCGGAAGTCATCGAGCGTAACAGCGGTAGTAATATCTCGTCTAAGTGCAGACGCCTCTTTTAAACCTCCGACATACCACATAGCATGTTTGCGCATGCGAACGATGGATTTTCCTTCATATGAGGCCAATAATTCTGCATGCCGAAGCGCTAGTGCCATGCGCTCTTCAATAGTGGGTTCAGGCGAAGATTTTCCAGTTTCTAATACCGAACGAATATCTCTAAAAATCCAAGGATTACCCTCTGCCGCACGACCAACCATAATTGCATCACAAGATGTTTCGTCTATCATGCGCTGTGCATCTTTTCCACAGGTGATGTCACCGTTACCAATTACAGGAATATCGACGCTGCGTTTCACACGAGAAATAACATCCCAATCAGCCCTACCACGGTAAAACTGCTGCGCATATCTACCATGTACCGCAACAGCTGAAGCTCCTGCTGCTTCTGCCATTCGAGCAAATTCTGGGGCAATTTCATTGCCCTCTTCAAATCCTCTACGAAACTTAACGGTTAATGGAACCGATATGGCGTGAGACACAGCGGTAATAATGTTTGAAGCGAGGCTGAAGTCACGCATGAGAGCAGATCCATCGCCTTTTCCCGCAATTTTCTTCGCCGGACATCCCATATTGATATCGACAGAAAAAAGTTTATCCCCAAGGGTTGATTCTACCCATCGTGCCTGAGCAGCCATGGTATCAGGCTCATGACCAAAAAGCTGAACAACAACCTTCTGTTCATTAGGAGCGAGGTTGATGAGATGTGTTGTTTTTTCGTTAGCGTAACTAAGTCCTTTAGCTGAAACCATTTCGGTATAGGTAAGCTGAGCACCCTGTTCGATGCAGAGCTGACGAAAAAATCTATCCGTCACGCCAGCCATAGGAGCAAGTATCACCTTATGGGAATCAAACAACATGAGAGCTATTCATCAACCTTGAGAATTGCCATAAATGCTTCTTGAGGAACTTCGACATTACCAATGCTCTTCATGCGCTTTTTGCCCTTCTTTTGTTTTTCAAGAAGCTTCCTCTTTCGAGAAATGTCGCCGCCATAGCATTTAGCCAAGACGTCTTTTCGCATAGCGCGAACTGTCTGACGCGAAAGAACACGAGAGCCAACAGCAGCCTGAATTGGCACCTCAAACATTTGACGAGGGATAATCTCTTTCAGCTTTTCAGTAAGAACTCGACCGCGATCATAGGCCTTATCAGCATGAACAATAAAGGAAAGAGCATCAATAGGCTTTCCGGAAAGTAAAATATCAAGTTTTACTAACTTTGAGGTTTTGTATTCATCAAAGTCGTAATCAAGAGAAGCGTATCCTTTAGTTCTGCTCTTGAGCTGATCAAAATAATCCATAATGAGCTCAGATAAGGGTATCTCCCAAAGCATTTCAACGGTAGAAGTACTGAGGTAATTCATTGTCTTAAACGTACCGCGGCGCGCAACGGTAAGCTCCATAACGGCGCCCACATAATCAGGTGGAATGAGAATCTTTGCTTTGAGGTAAGGTTCTTCAATATGATCTATTTTACTTGCATCAGGCATATCTTGAGGCGAGTGAAGTGAGATCATTTCTCCGTCTGTTTTAAACACGTGATATTCAACCGACGGAGCAGTTGCAAGCAAATCAAGATCAAACTCGCGTTCAAGGCGCTCCTTGATAACTTCCATATGCAAAAGACCCAAAAACCCCACACGGAAGCCAAAACCCAACGCATGGGAAGTTTCAGCCTCATAAATCAAAGCAGGGTCATTAAGTGAAAGCTTTTCAAGTGCGTCTTTAAGGTCTTCATATTGATCGCCATCAATAGGGAAAAGACCCGTATAAACCATGGGCTTTACATCTCGATATCCTGGTAAGGGTTCACTACAACCGCCTTTAGCGAGCGTTATCGTGTCGCCAACTTTTACCTGAGATGGGTCTTTTAAGCCTGTTACCAAGTAACCAACTTCACCTACTCCTAAAAGTTCAACAGGAACTTCAGTTGGTCTTCTAACACCTACTTCCTCAACTAGGGCTTCAGTGTTAGTTGCCATCATTTTGATTTTTTGACCCTTTTTCATCGAGCCATCAATGATGCGAACAAGAGCAACGACTCCACGATATGCATCAAAATATGAATCAAAAATCAACGCACTCAAAGGAGCATCGGGGTCTCCTTCGGGGTGAGGGATGTTGTATACAATAGATTCAAGCAAATCGTGAATGCCCTCCCCTGTTTTTCCGCTCGCTAAAACAGCATCATCGGCGGGGATAGCAAGACCATCTTCAATCTCTGCCCGCACTCTTTCTGGCTCCGCGGCAGGCAAATCAATCTTGTTAATAAGGGGGACTATTTCCAAATTAGCATTCATTGCCATCATGGCATTTGCAACCGTTTGAGCTTCGACGCCCTGCGTAGCATCCACAACAAGCACGGCACCTTCACAGGCCGCTAAGGAACGCGAAACCTCATAAGTAAAGTCAACATGACCCGGCGTATCAATAAGGTTGAAGTGGTAGATATTTCCATCATCGCAATGATAATCAACACGAACTGCCTGACTTTTGATGGTAATGCCTCGTTCGCGCTCGATATCCATCGAATCAAGAACCTGTTCTTTCATATCGCGCTTTGAAACAGTTTCTGTCATTTCAAGAATGCGATCAGACAACGTAGATTTGCCGTGATCAATATGAGCAATGATGGAAAAATTTCGAATGTACTTTGGATCAAGAGTCATATAACGCTATGCTTCCCTACACTGATTCTTACAAGGTATCTACTATTGGACGAATTGAATCGTAATGATTATTCTATAAACCACCAGAAATAGTAACCTACTTACGGTGAACTTTAAGGAATTTACTAACAAATTATTTTGTTAGTCTACTCTGTTTGCTTATCATGTGATAAGATTCTAGGGCTTTCGTCTAGAAGTAATAACTATATGGAGGATAAAACGTGGCGAATATTAAGAGTCAAAAGAAGCGCATTATTACCAACGAAAAGGCACGCATGCGTAATCGTGCCGTTCGTTCTGAACTTAAAACCGCAACTCGCGTTGTTCGTGAAGCTGTTGAGGCAAACGATGGTGCAAAGGCATATGCTGCTGCTCTCGATGCCTGCCGTCTCCTTGACCGTGCAGTTACAAAGGGTGTAATTCATAAGCGCCAAGCAGCAAACCGCAAGAGCGGAATCATGAAGCTTGCAAACACGGTTGTTACTGCGGAAGACATTGCAGCTTACAAGCCAAAGGAAAAGAAAGCTCCTGCAGCTACTGGTTCCAAGAAGGCTGCTGCTAAAGCCGCACGCAAAGAGGCTATGGCTGCTGAATCTAAAGAAAAGGATAAGCGCCGCGCTAAGACTCAGAAAGAACAGGCTGCTGCTGCAAAGAAGAAGGCTGAAGAAGCTGCTGCCGCTGCTGCCGAAGAAGCATCTGAAGAGGCTGCTGAATAGAGTTTCTTTGATCCTTGCGGATCCATCGCATATCAAGAATAAAAAGGAGCAGTTTGCTCCTTTTTATTTTCTCTTACGATTTGGATAGATATAGAGATAAACATGTTTATTTCTTTTCAACCGCAATGAGCCATTCAAGAAAGACCGTATCGGCATCTTTGCCTGATTTCATCGATTGATCTGCATCTCGGGCAAGGCGAAGAGCAGTGATAAGCTCTTTGGAAGTGTAATTTCTAGCATAGGAACGAAGATTCCTTACTCTCCATTCGGGTATTTTGAGAACTTCAGGTAAACGCGCAGATTCACCCCGTTGTTCGAGTGCTTTGATCGTGATGAGCTCTCTAATACGCGTAACACACATGCTTAACAAGCGATAGGGAGAGCCATCTTCTACTCTACGAAGGAGCAAAAAGCTTCTCTCTAAATTACGAGCTGAAAACGCATTTACAAATTCCCATGACTTAATAGTTGAGGTTCTCGATACGAGAGCATATACCTCGCCCTCATTTACTGGATCACTTCCCCGATGCGCAAGGGCAACCTTTTTAATGTTACTATCTAACGCCACCGTGTTAGTTCCTACTAAATCAATAATTGCTGCAGAAGCTCCTTCAGTAAAAGCAACACCATGATTTAACGCCATAGAACGAACTGCCGAATTTAAGTCTTTTCGAGCAAACGGAGCACAGCTGATAAAAGCGGTTTTTCCGAATTTTATTACAGCTTTATAGATGCGAGAGTTTTTTGCAACCGTTGTTGCTACAAGGGCTAATACGGTAGTCGAACAAGGTTCTTTTAAATACGAAATGATAGCTTCGGTATCGGCTTTTTTTAAGCGTTCAAATTTATCCACCTGAACAAGTCGAACATCACTCGCAAACGGAAGGGTATTACAAGCAATAACAATTTCTTCTCCCGTTGCAGTTTCTCCCGAAAAGAATTCAGAGTTAAACGATAAATCACCCATTTTTTCTAACCGTTTATGGAGGCGATCAAGAACTCGTTCTTTTTTTAACTCATCTTCACCCGCAATAAGATAAACAGGTAAAAGTGCTTTGCTATTTGATGAAGTATTTTCCATACGAACAGTTTACTTCATTGTTGCAGTGACGCTGACGTTCTCTGGGGTTATTCTACATACCACTTCCCCATCAATATCGGTTCTAAAAATGGTGCACCCAGATTGTTCAAGCAGCGAAAGAGTTTGACTATTAGGATGCCCATAGGAATTATGAGCTCCCACGCTGATTAACGCAATTTCTGGATTCAATGTTCGTGAGAGCTCTTCAGTAAGAGCGTTTTTAGATCCATGGTGTGAAACCTTATATAAGTCAATGTTGGTGAGGTGATATTGTTGCGCAAGATTTTGCTCAATATCTTTTTCTGCATCGCCTACAAATAAGGCAGTAAAAGGTTTTCCATCCGCTTGACTAAAGGTACTCGTAAGGAGGAAACAAAGACTATCTTCATTTCCTCCCTCCGTTATAACCTCAGGAGAGAGAATAGAAAGACGAAATTCTCCAAACGCAATTGTATTTCCAGCCCCGAGTTCCACAATGTTTTCTTTTGAAACAAGTTTTTGCGACACAGCGCAAAGCTCTTTAGGGTTATCTTCTTTTGAAGCCAATGTCCCATTTGCAACAATAATTTTATCTATACCCACAACCCCCTTAAGTGATTCCAAGGCACCACAATGATCATCATCTGGATGTGTGATAAGAACCGCATCGAGAGAAACAACGCCATTTTGCGCTAACCCTGCTAACAGTTTTGAGGGTTGATTTCCCGTATCGACAAGCATTGTCTTCTTCTCGCTTTTAAGCAAAAAGGCATCACCCTGCCCCACATCGAGCATTACGATTTCAGTTGAAGCGGGATGCAGGAACACTATGCCTGACAAAACCAGAATCCCTAAACAACTTGGGATTAAAATGCACTTTAGCGATATACGCGCCCAAAATATCCAAAAAACAGCGCATAAAACAAACACAGCGCAATAAGCTATGACAAGATCAAGAGAAACTGGAATACAGGCAAAAGGAACCTGCGATAATCCATGCACCACAAAGCAAAAAAGGCGAGATATCGAGCGAATCATCAATACAAGAAACGGCCCAACTACGGGAACAAATGAAAGAACGAGAGCTATTATTCCTCCGGTACAGAGAACTGTCAAAAAAGGAGTTGCCACGACATTGGCAAAAGGAGCAACAAGGGAAAACTGTGAAAATACACTCGTCGTGATGGGAAAAGTTAAAAGCGTTGCCGCAAGCGTCATCACAATCGGATGTATAACGCACTGAAGCTCCTTGCTCGAAGGTAAAAGAGAAGAAAACAGCGGCATGAAAAGAACTATCCCTAACGTTGCAAGGAGCGACAGTGAAAACGAAAGAGAAAGCGCTGTACTCGGATCAAACCCAATAAACAAAACGATAATTACACCCAAAGAGGACAACGCCGAAGATCGTCGCATCATTAAAGGAGCGCAGAACGAAAGAAAGCTCATAACCACGGCGCGCAAGCAAGAGACAGGAAACCCAACGAAGAACAAATAGAACACAAGTATAAGCACATGCAAGAATACCTTTGTTCGTTTTGATAACGCTGTTTTATTAAGAAGGAAGGCAACGAACGATGAGATGATTACCAGATGGGCTCCTGATACAGCAACAAGATGAGCTAACCCACAAGCCTTAACTTCTTGATAAGAATCTGTTTGATACAGCTTACCTCGATCACCTATCAAAAGAGCTTTAAGGATGATATCAGAGTCTGATGTATGCTTATCAAGCACATCCTGTGCATAGCTTCGGATGAACATTACTAAAGAAAACGGAGAGGCACCTCTTTCGACAATCGTGAAAGAATCTATGTTCGCAACAGCCGAAACGTTCTTCTTTTGATAGGCTTCCTTGCTTTTATCAGAAGGACCGCGAAAGCTCGTATGAGAGCTAATACTATCGCCATATGATAGGTTTACTTCCTCGTTAACATACAGTTTTACTTTTATCGTTTCACCAGACAAAAGCTTGGTTGTAGCGTAATACGAGGTTCCCAAAGATGAAACGACAGGATCTTCGCTGATTTCAAAGATGTAATCATGAGAGGATTCGGATAGCGCTCTTTCACACTTGGTTAGGTATTCACCAGCACCCATGGCAGCAACGACCACACCCGCAACAGCAAACAGCGAAACAAGAAGTATATAGGACTTTTTGTTTCGCCAGAAAACGATAAGCAGCACAGCAACTAACGCTACAGAAAACCAACAGACAACAGCTAGCGTTGAGGCATCAAGACTCATTAGGGGAACGTAGAGCGCTGCAACAACCACCCAAAAAACAATGCCACCAAAAAGAAGTGGAGGAATTGAAGGGCGTGTCGTTCTCATGCGACTATCTACACGCAAATCTTATCCTTAAGTGATTCGTATTTTTTGTCTCCAATTCCTGATACGTTTTTCAGATCTTCAATCTTGGTAAATCTCCCTTGATTTTGTCTATAGTCAACAATTTTTTGCGCGGTTGCATCCCCTACACCATCAAGTGATTTGAGCTCACTGACCGATGCTGAGTTAATATTTACTTTTCCCGAAGACTGCACCTTTGTATCTGAAGCCAAGCCAGTGTTCATATCTTGTGTTTGTGCCGTCGAAACGACAAGATGCACTCCATCGCCTAGCTGTTCGGCAAGATTGATACTGTCGAGATCTGCATCCTCTTTTAAGCCACCAGCAGCATCAATAGCATCTTTAACACGCGAACCTTCCGCTAATTCATATAGGCCAGGATTAACAACCGCTCCACCCACATGAACAAAGAGCGTTTTGGGTTTTAGCGAATCCGTATTGGTTTCCTCGTTGCCTGACGAATTGTTTTTCTCAATAACGAGTGCATTGTTATCATCAGACGAAAAACCATTCATAAAAAAGGAGGAAGCAGAATACACTGCAAAGCCTACGACAACAACCAAAATCAACATCAACCCTATCAACATAAAAGGGTTGATCGAAGAAAGATGCAGCTTGGATCTCAGGGAATCCACTTCATCAAGAAACGACATAAAAGAACCTCCTAGTAACACCCTAGAAGGTTCTTTTAATTATTGATTCAATTCTATTTAACTAAAATTTAGAAATAAGTTCACTAGTTTTTAATTAGTACAACATTTTTGCTTGGGTTTCTTGTATCCAGGACAGTTATACGAGCGAACTTCTAGATGAGCCATTACTTCCTCGGTCCACTTCTCTATAGGTAAGTCTGCTTCAATTCGTAAAACCTCTTCAAGATTTGCATGCGTTTCTGGACTGCGCGGCATAAAGAGCGTACAGCAATCAGGTGCATCTTGAGAAGAAATATCAAAGGTTCCTAGTTTTTGGGCATCTTTGATTATTTCGATCTTATCGCTGCCAATAAGAGGACGAAAAACGGGAAGCGAAACAACTTCATTAGTCACCTGGATATTTTCAAGTGTTTGAGAGGCAACCTGGCCAAGGCTTTCGCCAGTTACCAGTGCTTTAGCTCCTTCCATCTTTGCAACACGATCGGCAATTCTATACATAAAGCGTCGATACATGATGATGCGAAGTGAAGGCGGAACTAGACTGGCGATTTCACGCTGATACTCCCCGATAGGTGCTATGAAAAGCTTAGCGAAACATCCTGTTTTTTCAAGAACATGAGCAATGTCATCACAGAGATATTCGCTTGTATCAATAGTTTCAGGACGACCCGAGAAATGAATACCAACACATACCGCACCACGACGCGCAAGACGCCACGTAGCTACAGGAGAATCAATACCGGAAGAAATAAGACACATAACTTTTCCGGCTGTACCAACAGGCAAGCCTCCCACGCCTACAAGGCTGCGAGCATAAATATAGGTGTGGCCCTGAATAACCTCAACCCTAACTTCAACGTCAGGGTTTTTCATCTTTACTTTTTTCTCGGGAAAAGCTCGACAAAGAGCAGCACCAACCAATTGATTAAGCTGCATAGAGTCAGTCGTAAAATCAGTATGGTTACGACGGGCAGATACTTTGAAGGTTTCAAACTCCGATACATCTTGTAGAGCCTTAATCGCAACCTCATACATTATTTCAAGGTCTTGGCTGCATTTATAACCACAAGAAATGCGAGCAACTCCAGGAATGCAAGCAATGCGGTCCTGCACGTCACAGGCCTGTTCATAGGTAGCATCTTCGTTAATAAAAACGCACAAACGACCTGAAATACGCTTAATACCCTCTATGGGGCAATCACTCAAAAGCGCCTTGAGATTAGATACAAGGCGCTTTTCAAAAAACGATCTATTGTGACCCTTTAGGCCGATTTCATGATAATGAACAAGGCAAACACGAACTAAATTCATTTATTACCTAGCAAATACTTAATGGTTGTGAATATCGATAGTGTCTGGACTGTAAGAAACATCGCCATTAGCAATTTCCTCAAACGCCAGGCTTAAAGGACGACGATTTGCAACACGCGCAATATCAACCGCAGACTGAAGCTGGATAGCACGATTACGCTGGCCACGCATCATTTCATTGATGTCTTGAGCTCGCTTTGAGGCAAGTGCACAAAGAAGAAAACGATCGTTATCAGTTTTGTCTAAAAGAACATCGATTTTTGGTTCAATAATACTCATGTACGTTATTCCTTCTTACGTTCAGCAAAAGAATTAACTATGGCAATCAACTCATTTGCCGCTTGATCTAAATCATCATTTACGAGTTGAATATCATACTCCATTTTTTGCGAAAGCTCCAGATGAGCAGTTTGCATTCTTTTAACTATCACATCTTCAGATTCTGTGCCGCGACCTCGTAACCTTCGCTCAAGCTCTCCTATTGAAGGTGGCTCAATAAAAATAAGGTGTGCATCAGGCATTTTTTCTCGAACCTGAAGAGCTCCTTGAACATCAATCTCAAGAATGACCTGATCACCTGCTTGAATATGATCTTCAACTGCACTACGCAGGGTACCATAGTAATTGCCGTGAACCAATGCCCATTCAAGAAACCCATCGTCACTGATCAAGTGCTTAAATGCACTTTCATCAAGAAAGAAATAATGAATACCGTCGATTTCACCATTGCGCGGTTTTCTTGTCGTTGCAGAAACCGACAACCACGCATCTGAAACACTTTGCAATAAACGAGCCACCAGTGTACCTTTGCCGGCACCTGATGGCCCTGAAACGATAAATAAATTGCCGTATCGCTTAGAATTAGCCAAGTCTCTCCAACAACGCTTTCTGTTGACGTTCACCCAAACCCTTAAGACGACGAGATTCGGCAATCTCAAGCTCTTTCATGATTTTCTCAGCTTTAGCTTTGCCGTAACCAGGTAACGTTTCGATAAGAGTGGATACCTTCATGCGTCCAACCACAGGATCATCCTTCATGGTAAGAACTTTTTCGAGAGTCATTTTACCGCTTTTCAACTCTTCGCGAACCTCTGCTCTCCTTGAACGAGCAGCTTTTGCCTTTTCAAGGGCAGCTTGACGTTCTTCAGGGGTAAGCTGTGGTACAGGCATTTGAGTCTCCTTCACTATGTACGCTGTTCTTTTTGACATACCAAAATTGTCTTGATTTAGTATCAAACCACTTTACAAAAAAATGAAATAAATTTCCACATGTTTCATAAATTGTCCTAATGAGTCAATAAAAGAAAAATCCCTGTTTGAACAGGTATTTTGGTTGTTTTATTAGAAAATATCTGAAAAAAACTTCAAAAAAATGGCAATTTTTTCAATACCCACTTGAAAAATATAAGCGCAGCTTAAATGATGCTACAAATATACCGAAATGGTCTTGCCATTATTGACTTAGTACGACAAAAGAGAATAGGTTGCAACGCCGCTTTCCTGAGCGTCAACAAAAGAAAACAATGAGGTTACGCCAATAACTTTTGCTTCTCGTTTTTCAATTTCAGTAACGAGAGCCGCAATCTCAGAATCATCGTCTAAAACATCATCAACAATCAAAACCTTGTTGCCTTTAACAACATCTGAGCCATTAAGGAAGGAAACCTTTCCATCGGTAACTTCTGCAGAAACAAAGCGAGCCCATGCCGCCGTTGCAACTGAATAAGCAAAGAGCATTTCATCGTTATGCAAACAAAGAATAGTATCGAGCTTCGTGTCGTTAGGAAGCTGTTGCAGAAGCTCTACTGCAAGACGATTAGTAACAATAGGATCTTCCAAAAGCTTCATGGAATTAATAACAGGCTTATCACAACCATCCTCGTTTAGGCAGCCTGTCTTAGTTAAAATTTCAACAATTTCTTCCTGTTTCATTCCTTATAGTCCTTTCACAATTTCATCAAAAGCGGCGCGAGGATCACTGGCACCAGTAACGGGACGTCCAATAACAATATGAGATGCTCCCTGGTCAAATGCTTCTTTCGGCGTCATTACGCGACTCTGATCATCGAGACTTGCTCCAGTAGGGCGAACGCCTGGAGTAACAATAAAAGCATCGGAACCCAGCAACTCACGAAGCATGTTTGCTTCGTGAGGAGAAGCAACTACGCCTGTTAGACATGCTTCTTGAGCCTGCAGAGCCAATCGGCGTATTTGATCGATTATTTCCCCAGAAACACCCGTAGCATTCAGTGTTTCTTTATTCATGCTTGTTAAAACAGTGACAGCTAACGTAATAGGGTTATTCCCCTGAGCTGCGTCATCGACACCCTTTTTGGCGGCCTTCATCATTTCGACTCCGCCGATCGCATGCATGGTGACCATATCGGCTCCAGCAGAAATTGCAGAGCGAGCAGCTCCTTCTACCTGATGAGGAATGTCATGAAATTTAAGATCGAGAAAAACATTAAAGCCTCGATCTTTAAGTTCCTTAACAATAGCTGGACCCTCTTGATAAAACAATGTCATACCAACCTTAACCCATTTAGCATGACCTGAAAGCATGTCCGCCAATTCGAACGCACGCTTTTTATCGCAATCAAAAGCAACAATGACTCTATCGCTACGTGGTTCACTATTGAAATTTAGCACTCGAGAGCTCCTATCAACTCATGTACGTCTTCAACGCCCATTTCTTCACAATAGGAAATGATACCCTGTAAAACCTCAATAGAGGCACAGGGGTTAATAAAGTTTGCAGTTCCTACAGCAACTGCCGTTGCTCCAGCGAGCATAAATTCTATCGCGTCAAGGCCAGACGTAATTCCCCCCATTCCTAAAATAGGAATGGAAACAGACTGATAAGTCTGCCAAACCATGCGAAGAGCGATAGGCTTAACCGCAGGTCCTGACATTCCTCCTATAACGCGAGCTAAGAGCGGTTTGCGCGTATAAGGATCAATTGCCATACCAAGCGGAGTATTGATCAAAGAAATAGCATCGGCTCCCGCTGCTTCAACTGCTTTAGCAATTTCAGTAACGTCAGTAACGTTTGGAGTAAGCTTCACGATCAAAGGACGCTTAGTTGCTTCTCTACAAGCCTGCGTAACTTTTCCAGCAAGCACTGGATCAGTACCTAAAGCGGCTCCACCACTATCAACATTAGGACAGGAAATATTGATTTCGTAGGCATCAGCTAAGCTTGATTCTTCTAACGCTTCAACTACTGAAACATATTCTTCCGTGCTATGCCCTGAAACATTAACAATGATAGTTGCGTTGTTCTCTTTCAGCCAAGGAAGATCACGATTGATAAGCGTTTGAACTCCCGGATTTTGCAAACCAATAGAATTGAGCATTCCAGAGGGAGTTTCAGCAATACGAGGAGTGGCATTACCCGTCCATCCATGTAAAGATACGCCCTTTGTAGTTACCGCACCCAATTTGGAAACATCGACGAAATCAGAATACTCCTGGCCCGAAGCAAACGTTCCAGAACAGGTGGTAACAGGGTTTTTCATGCACAAACCACCCAGATTAATTTGAGTCTTAACCGTCATTCCCAAATCACCTCACATGCATCAAAAACTGGCCCATCAACACAAGCTCTTTTATTTCCCTCAGAAGTGGCAACCACACAAGAAAGGCAGGCTCCAATACCGCATGCCATCCTTTTTTCCAAGGAAATTGCAGTGGGAACTTGAGCATCTAGACACATTTGCGAAACGATTTTCATCATTGGTTCAGGACCACAACATGCAACATAATTCGGCTTGTTACTATGCAGCTCACTCACAACTAAATCAGTACAGAAACCTTTATGACCTAAGGTTCCGTCGTCAGTAGCTATATGAATGTGACCGTCCAAGAGTGTTTTATATGAATCAAGAACCACAAGCGCATCTTTAGTTTGAGCCCCAAGGATAACTTCAACATCAAATCCAGCATTGAGAAGATCTTGCGCATGCATGAACAAAGGCGCACCTCCAACACCACCGGCCACGAGAAGAGCTTTTTTTGGCTCCTGCGCCGGAATACGCCAACCATGACCGATTGGACCCATAAGATCAAGTTCATCCCCCTTTTTCAACTGAGTAAGGCGGAGAGAGCCATGACCAACAACCTGATACAAAATAACCAGGGAGGAGGTATCACTATTCACATAAAAGACCGAAAAAGGACGGCGTAAAATATGATCTTCCATGCCAGGAATCTTAACGTGAACGAACTGACCTGCTGCAATATTGAGAGGAATATCTTCAACAGCGATTTCAATCAAATAGAGCGTATCGGTACATGCTTTGTTCGATAGTACCGTGCCCTTTCTTTGTAAAACTTTTGCCATTGTTACTCCTTGCTTTCTTTCCATTGATCAAGATCCTGCAGAGCAATAACGGAAGGACTTTGACTCTGAAGGGTTTCGATTGCAGATACGAAAGCTTGAGCACCTGCAAGCGTAGTGACATAGCACAAATTATGTCGCACTGCCAAAGTACGAAGATGATACCCATCAGGACGGGTATCCTGGCCGAAAGGCGTATTGATAACCAAATCGATCTTCCCACCATTGATCATTGAACCAATATTAGGCTCGGGCTCGCTCACACGACCAATCTTTTCGCAAGGAATATTTGCAGCCGTCAAGGCACGAGCCGTGCCTTCAGTTGAGACCAGCGTAAAGCCCATACGTACCAAATCGCGTGCTAAAGGAATAATTGCGCGCTTGTCACGATCGCAAACCGAAATAAAGCAAGTTCCCGATACTGGAAGATCAGTTGAAACGGCAGCTTGTGTCTTTGCATAAGCAGTTGGGAAGTTGTAGGCGATACCCATAACCTCACCCGTTGATTTCATTTCAGGACCAAGAATTACATCAGTTCCTGGGAAACGACCGAAAGGCATTACCGCTTCCTTAACGCAGTAATGGGCCTGTCGGCGCTCATCGTCAGGCAAACCAAAGGATACGATTTTCTCCCCTGCCATAATGCGAGCAGCCAACTTAGCCAGTGGAACACCAGTAGCTTTCGAAACAAAAGGAACGGTTCTTGAGGCACGTGGGTTAGCTTCAATTACATAAACAACCATGTCCTTGATGGCAAATTGAATGTTGATCAAGCCCACAACACCGAGACGCAGTGCAAGACGTCGCGTAATGGAGCGAAGCTGGCTGACCTGAGCCTCGGAAAGGGTGAAGGGAGGAATACAACAAGCAGAGTCGCCCGAATGAACGCCCGCCTCTTCGATATGCTCCAATACCCCTCCGATGTAAACCTCATCACCGTCACAAAGGGCGTCGACATCGCATTCGATAGCTCCTTCAAGAAAACGATCGAGATACACTGGATGATCAGGAGTAATACGAGCAGCCTCGGCCATGTATTTTTCAAGATACTTAGCATCGTAGGCAATTACCATTCCACGCCCGCCAAGAACATAGCTCGGACGAACGAGCAGTGGGAAACCAATACGATCGGCAACCTGACAGGCTTCCTCAAACGAGGAAGCCATGCCGGCAGCGGGATACACGATAGAAAGTTCGTCAAGTATTTCAGAAAAACGATCGCGATCTTCTGCAAGATCGATAGCAGAAGGCTTCGTTCCCATAATATGAACACCCGCCTCCTCCAAAGCGCGCGCAAGCTTAAGAGGGGTTTGTCCGCCAAGGGTTACCACTACTCCGTCAGGGTGTTCAACATCAACAATATCCATAACATCTTCGAAGGTTAGAGGCTCGAAGTACAGACGATCGGACGTGTCATAGTCGGTTGAAACGGTTTCTGGATTGCAATTAACCATAATGGTTTCAAAGCCAGCCTCACGCAGAGCATAACTTGCATGAACACAACAATAGTCAAACTCAATACCCTGACCAATACGGTTAGGGCCGGCTCCCAGAATCATTGCGCGCTTTTTAGAAGCTGGCTTAATCTCGCTCGTTCCTATTTCGTAGGTTTTATAGTGATATTCTGTTTCGCTCTTAAATTCGGCAGCACAGGTATCAACCGTCTTAAAAACAGGAATTACACCAAGTTCTTTACGATAGGCCCTAACCGAAAGCTCATCAGAATTGCACAGGTAAGCAATTTGTTCATCAGAAATTCCATACTGTTTAGCACACAGCATATCTTGAGCGGAAAGATCAGAAAGCGTGCGCTGTTTGAGCGACTGTTCAACCATAATAACGTCACAAATACGAGACAAAAACCAAGGGTCAATCTTTGATGCAGCATGAACCTCATCAACAGACCAACCACGACGAAACGCCTCCGCAAGATAGAAAATACGATCTTCGGTAGGAAGAGCAACGAACTCATCAAAACGGCTCTCATCGAAATCGTCTTTGCCATCGCCGCCTAAACCCATACGTCCGTTTTCGAGTGAACGCATAGCTTTCCCAAGCGACTCTTCAAAGGTACGACCAATAGCCATAATTTCGCCAACAGCTTTCATACGCGTAGAAAGCGTGGTATCGGTACCTTTAAATTTCTCAAAGGCAAAACGAGGAACTTTAACAACACAGTAATCAATTGAAGGCTCAAAGCAAGCAGGAGTAGCTTTGGTGATGTCATTGGTGATTTCGTCGAGCGTATAACCAACTGCAAGCTTTGCGGCAGCCTTAGCAATAGGAAAGCCCGTAGCTTTTGAGGCGAGTGCCGATGAGCGAGAAACACGTGGATTCATCTCAATGATAATCAGGCGTCCATCTTTAGGATTAAGCGCAAACTGAACATTAGAACCGCCTGTTTCAACACCAATCTTTTCAAGAATTGCCAAAGACGCCACACGCATACGTTGATATTCCACATCAGAAAGCGTCTGAGCAGGTGCTACTGTAATAGAATCTCCGGTGTGAACACCCATAGGGTCAAAATTTTCAATAGAGCAAATAATGATGCCATTACCTGCCTTATCGCGCATGACCTCCATCTCATATTCTTTCCAGCCCTCAATGCTCTCTTCAACCAGCACTTCAGAAACAGGAGAAAGCTCCAACCCTTGAGAAACAATTAAGCGAAGTTCCTCTTCGGTGTGTGCGATACCGCCACCAGCACCACCAAGGGTAAAAGAAGGGCGTAAAACAAGCGGATAACCCATGCGTTCAGCCAAAGAAAGAGCATCCTCGACCGAATAGGCATATCCACTGCGAGCAACTTCAAGGCCAATTTCTGCCATTGCTTCGTTGAACTGCTTTCGGTCTTCTCCGCGTTCAATAGCAGCGAGATCGCAGCCAATCATCTCAACGCCATACTTATCAAGGACGCCAGCCTTAGCAAGCTCTACGGCAGTGTTAAGACCCGTTTGTCCACCAAGAGTTGGCAAGAGCGCATCAGGACGTTCTTTTTCGATTACCTTTTCAACGTATTCAAGAGTAATGGGTTCAACATAGGTTCTATCAACCAACTCAGGGTCGGTCATAATGGTGGCAGGATTAGAGTTAACAAGGATTACCTCGTAACCATCCTCTTTTAAAACCTTGCACGCCTGAGCTCCTGAATAGTCGAATTCACAAGCCTGACCAATAACGATAGGACCAGAACCAATAACCAGAATTCGTTTAATATCAGTTCTTTTAGGCACGGTTGCCCCCTTCTGCTTCACCAAAAACCCATCCCGCAAGACGGTCTTTCGCAATATCGATATCGAGATAATCTACGTTTCCATCCATCAGCTTAGTAAACGCAGTGAATAAATAATGGGAATCAGTTGGTCCGGGGTTTGCCTCAGGATGATATTGAACCGAGAAAACAGGCTGATCTAAAAATGCAATTCCTTCTGCAGTGCCATCATTGAGATTTACGTGTGTCAGTTGAATTCGTCCAAACTTTTCATTTTGAACAACAGGAGCAATTCCCGCTTTAGCCCAAAACCGAAGATCGGTGTGATGGCTTTCCTCTCCACCAGAAAGCGCAGGAATCAAAGGTCCCAACGAATCAAACAATAAGCCGAATCCGTGATTCTGTGCTGTAATCTCAACGCGCTGTGTACGTAAATTCATAACGGGCTGATTTCCGCCACGGTGGCCAAACTTGAGTTTTTCCATCTTTGCACCACTCGCAAGTGAAATCATCTGATGTCCTAAGCAAATACCAAACAAGGGAACTTTGCCAATCAGCTTTTCAACCTGAGAGAACGTTTCAGAAACGGCGCCAGGATCCCCTGGACCGTTACTCAAAAAGACCCCATCGGGATTAAGCGCCAAAACCTCTTCAGCAGGGGTATCCCAAGGAACAACCGTGAGTTTACAGCCCACGCGAATAAGACCCTGAAGAATGGATTTTTTTACGCCACAATCGTAGGCTACAACGTTATAACGAGCCCTATCAGGGGAAGCAATCGCAAAAGAATGACTTGCAGGAAGTTCGTTAAACTCTTCCTTTACTTCACGACTAACCGTTTTTGCAAGGTTGATACCAACGATTGATTCAGAATTCCTTACCTTGGTCAAAAGACTTTCCGTATCTAGGTCAATGGTAGAAATAACGCCCCGCTGAGCGCCATTATCTCTAATGTGACTTGTAAGCGTTCGTGTATCGACACCCGCCAACGTAACGACTCCTCGTGAAGAGAGAAAGTCAGGAAGAGAAACACTTGAACGCCAATTTGAAGGAGTGAAACACATTTCATGTACGATCAAGCCACGAAGAGCAAGTTCGTCTGATTGAAGATCGTCCAGATTAACGCCATAGTTGCCAATCTGCGGATACGTCATCGTGATAATTTGACCCGCATAGGACGGATCAGAAATCACTTCAAGGTAGCCTTCAAGTGACGTATTGAAACAGACTTCACCAAAAACTTCTCCCTCTGCACCACAGGAATATCCTTCTAGAACGAGACCATCTTCTAAAACGAGCTTTGCAGGTTTTAACCCTGCTTTACTCGTATTCTCAAGCAAAGAACTAATCAACAACACGACCTTCTTTCATGGTAAGAGAGCCTCCAACAAAAACATCAGTAGCTCGTCCAACTAAATCAAAGCCCAAAAAACCGCTATTTTTTGCCTTAGAGTACATATCATCTGCGCTTACAGTCCAAACAAGTTCAGGGTCAAAGATGGTTAAATCGGCACAAGATCCAACCTTTAAAGAAAGAGGATCTAGGCCAAGAATTTCACGTGGCGCAATCGCCATCAACTCAACCATTCGTTCATACGAAATAAAGCCGGGACGAACAAGATAGGTAAGAATCACACCGAGTGAAGTTTCAAGACCCGTCATACCAAAAGGAGCAAGTTCGAATTCGCGCTCTTTTTCGTGAGCAGCATGAGGAGCATGATCTGTTACCACGCAATCAATCGTGCCATCGGCTACCGCAGCGATGAGAACTTCATTGTCTTCTTTAGTTCTCAACGGTGGATTCATCTTCAAGTTCGTGTCATATGACTCAGTAATATCATCTTCATTAAGAACCAAATGATGAGGTGTTACCTCGCAGGTAACACGAACACCACGCTGTTTTCCTTCACGAACAAGCTCAACGCCACGTGCAGTGGTTATATGCTGAATATGAACGGGACAACCCGTAAGCTCCGACAGAGCAATGTCCCGCTGAATCTGAAGTTCTTCTCCTGTTGAAGGCCAACCAGCCATGCCTAGGCGGGTTGAAACTACTCCTTCATTAACCTGGCCAGGACCAACCAATGACTCATCTTGGCAATGAGACATAACAACTTTGTTGAACATCTTTGCATAATCCATGACGCGACGCATCATGCCAGAATCCTGAACACCGCGACCGTCATCGGTGAAAGCAACAACTCCACAAGAAACCATATCTCCCATTTCAGAAAGAGATTCACCCTTCAAGCCTTTAGTGCAAGAGCCACTTGGATAAACACGGCAATGATGAGCTTTTTCTGCTTGCTCTAAAACAAAATCTACCACAGAAGCGTTGTCGGTAGTAGGAGTGGTGTTAGGCATGGAGCAAACTCCAACAAAACCACCGTGTGCTGCTGCAGCTGTGCCCGTAGCAATAGTTTCTTTATGTTCCCCACCTGGCTCACGAAGATGAACGTGAATATCTATCAAACCCGGAACACAGATACACCCAGTTCTATCAAGAATCTCAGCGTCGTCTTCTACAACAGTTGTGCCAATAGCAGCAATAATCCCATTTTCGATGAGAACATCAGACACTTCATCAAGCCCAAGAGAAGGATCGATAAGACGTACGTTTTTAACGAGCTGTTTCATCAGAGGCACCTCCTAATAAAAGATAAATAAGAGCCATTCGAACACAAACACCTGAGAAAACCTGGTCAACAATAACCGATTGAGAGCAATCAGCCATATAGCTATCAAGCTCAACACCACGGTTAATGGGGCCAGGATGGCAAATGATCGCATCTGATTTCATATGTGAATAACGCTCTTCTGTTAGACCATAAAGAAGATGGTATTCGCGCAAACTCGGGAAAGGAGCACCTTCCAAACGTTCCATTTGGATACGAAGCATGTAGACAACATCAAGCTGAGGTAAAACCTCATCAAAATACGGAGTTGTCTTATCTGCACCTAAAACATCAGGACATGCAGGCAAAAGTGTAGCAGGAGCAATGAGTGTTACCGTTGCGCCCATTTTTTTCAACGCTGGAACAAGCGAACCACACACGCGCGAATGAGCAATATCACCCACAATCCCAATATTAAGACCCTCGAAGGAGCCTTTGTTTTTCCAAATGGTATATAAATCTAAGAGAGCCTGAGTAGGATGCTGATGTTTTCCGTCACCCGCATCAATGACTGAAGCATTGGTATGCTGAGAAACCAAATAAGGGGAGCCAGCACATTTATGGCGAACGATAAACATGTCAACTTTCATGGAATCGAGCGTTTTTACCGTATCAACTAAACTCTCCCCTTTTACAGTGGATGATGCGGAGCCTCCCGCATTGAGCGAATCACATGATAGGCGCTTTTCTGCAAGCTCAAATGAACCCCTCGTACGAGTAGAAGGTTCAAGAAAAAGATTACAGACTGTTTTTCCCCGAAGTGTCGGAAGCTTTTTTATCGGGCGTTCGTTTACTTCTTCAAACATTTGCGCCTGATTAAGTACGATTTCGATGTCTTCCCGAGAAAGATCATCGATTGATAACAGATGCTTGTGATTAAACATTTACACCCCCTAAAGGAGCAGAACCAACATGCTGGCCAGGCTGAACTTGAGAAATCTTGACGGCTGATTCCCCATCAACTTCCTCCAAAAATAAGCGCACGCTTTCACTTGAAGAAGAGGGAACGTTTTTCCCCACGAAATCAGCTCTAATAGGGAGTTCACGATGCCCACGATCAACAAGCGTGGCAAGCTGGATTTTAGAAGGTCTGCCAAAATCCATCAACGCATCGAGAGCAGCCCTGATGGTTCGTCCGGTATACAAAACATCGTCTACTAAAACGATAGTTTTCCCTTCGAGGGAAAAAAGAATATTTGTGCCTTGAAGTTGAGGAGAGAGATGAAGGACCGAATCATCTCTATAGAAACTAATATCCAAAGAACCGACAGGAACAGAAACCCCTTCGATCTCTTTTATGATCGAAGCAAGTCGATGGGCGAGAATGTCTCCTCGGGTAACAATTCCTACAAGAGCGAGATTTTCACACCCTTTATTATGCTCAAGAATTTCATGAGCAATTCTTACCAGCGTTCTTTGGATTTCACCTGCTTCCATTACTACAGATTCGTTGTTTGCAGTTTTTGTCATACACACTCCTTACGGTATTGCCGAAGTGCGTACAGTAGAAGCCGCTACGCTCACGTGAGCTCTGTCTGTAAAAAAACCCCAGACAGAGAGGGGCATCAGTTTGCCCATCGAACAATGATAGGCATATGTTGCGCCTTATCGGTCTCTCTGTACCGCCATTAAAGGACGGTTTTATTATATGCCTGAAAACAAGCCTGTCCACCGAAAATGAAGTTTTCGTAACAGAAGTTAACAATCGAAATTCTTTAGCGCACACGTGTTAACACTGCAGCAAAATGAATATCCGATCCGTGCCCCGAAATAGGCGATTTAAAGAATCCCCGTCCCTTTTCTGTAAGGGGAAGAATTTCAAAGCGAGAACCCTCAGAACTGCCGAGAAATCTCTTAATCACCTTGTCGTTTTCTTCTTCAAAACACGTGCAGGTAGCATAGGTGATTCTTCCTCCCCGAGATACTTTCTTAGATGCCTCTCTGAGCATCTTAAGGCCAATACCCGCAAGCGAAGAAACGTCTTCCGGCTTCAAACGCCAACGAATTTCTGGATGACGCCTTAAAGTACCCACACCGGAACAGGGCGCATCAATAAAGATCGCATCATAAGAATCGTCCTCAATTGAAGAAAGGCTTGTTGCGTTAAGAACATACTGTTTATTAACCTGAACATGAGCACGCTCTGTACGGGATGTTAGCTCGTGATTCTTTTTAGGGCTGATCTCTATAGTATCAAGACACATTTGCTTACCGTAACGAGCACGTGCAGCTGTTTGCAGCATGAGCGTTTTAGTGCCCCGCCCCGCACCAATCTCTAGGAAACGCCGAGGTTCTTCAGCAGGCAGCGCCAATTGAGCAACCGTCTGAGCAGAAAGATCACTCATAACAAGAGCCCCCTCCCGAACTAGACGATCCACCGCGACATCGCCAGCTTGAGAACGATTAGCAAAAACAAAACTCAAAAAATCAGGCTTACCGCACAAAATAGGAACAGGAAGAAGCCGAATACCTCTTCCATGCAAGAGTTCAATTGTTTTTTTAGTATCCACTCGACAGGCGTTAACCATCATATAGAGAGGCGCGGGTTCGTTTGCCTCTTTCATAATGCTAAGTGCGTTGCGTTTTCCTAGGTCTTTCTTTAAGCGCTGACCTAGCCACAAAGGAAAACCCTGTTCATAGATAGCAACATCGAAGCTTTCTTCGCTATCACCAAAGGGAAAACCAATTTGTAAATCAGAAAGACGTCTCAGGGCATAATTAGCGAGCCCCGTTGCGTGAGAAGAAGCATAGCGTACGAGTTCCACACCCTGGTCAACGGCCGCATGTGAACTTTTCTTCAAAAAGAACAGTTCATACGTCGAAATACGAAGAGCGATACGAACGTCCATTTTAATATCGCGAGGAGAAGAAAGGACTCGGTTGATAAGCTCATCTAAAACGCCGACGGTACCCGTTGTACCAACGCTCAACAAACGCGAAAAGGCCTTTTCTTCTGGTTTTAGTTTTTTGCCTTCCATTACCCGATCGAACGCTTGAGATACAAAAAGGGATTTATCCATAGCAAGCTTAAGTGTTTCAAAAGCACAAATACGAGCGGGTGTTGCGAGTGACTTTGCAGTACGAGGTCTGAAGTGATTGTTAGGCATTATACGCCCGCCAATCTGCTCCATCTTTCTTTATCCCTTGAATGCCAGCAGCAAAAGAACGAGCATCCATCGTTGATTTACCATCGGGTTTCAACTCAAGGATTTCAAGGATACCTTCAGAGAAGCCTAAGAAAAGACGCTTGGCCACAAACGCTACCCGTCCTTCTTCTAATGACAAAGAAAGCTGTTCTTTGTCATTAAACAAGTCAGCCCGCACAAGGGTTATTGACTTGCCGGCAATACTACATCGAGAAGGATGACTTACACTTGATGCCCGAACCTTCCGTAAGGCTTCTTGCGCCGTATGACCGGGAGCAATATTAAGCTCACCTTTTTCGATTTTATGAGCATAGGTCACATGTTCTTCGTTTTGTTTAGTCCAGCTGTCAACACCTTGCTCAATTTGAGAAAGCGCGACCAAAAGTGCACTAGCGCCCAATTCGGCAAGTTCAGCAGTTAAATGCTCAGAATCTAGGTCGCAAATTTCGAGCGAACGAGAAATGCAATAATCCCCCGCGTCGAGCCCTTCCTCCATACGCATGACACAGACACCCGCTTCGTCGTCTCCAGCTAAAATTGCACGTTCAATTGGAGCGGCGCCACGCCAGCGTGGAAGAAGCGAAGCATGAACATTAATGCAGCCATACTTAGGAATGGAAAGAACCTCTGAAGGAAGGATGGCGCCATAAGCAGCGACACAGATAACGTCAGGATTTAGCTCTTTCAAAAGCTCTTTAGGTTCTTCCTGCTTAAAGGAAGAATATTCATACACAGGAAGAATATGTTTTCGCGCAATTTCTTTTACGGGAGATGCAACAAGTTTCTTCCCTCTGCCCCTAACAGCATCGGGGCGAGTAAAAACACCAACTACCTCATGTTGGGACACAAGGTAATCAAGAATGGTTGCCGCAAAAGCAGGAGTTCCCATAAAAACAATTCGCACAGAAATCACCCTCTACGCTCTATTGCATCTGTCCTGGCTTAGCACCACGGGCAAGAGCAGCTTGATAGTCTTGAAGAGCCTTCATACGATCAAGAGGAGAGCACGACTCAAAGAGTGTTTTTCCGTCAAGGTGATCAATTTCGTGCTGCAAACAACGTCCAAGCAAGCCATCACTTTCTATTTCACATTCCCTACCTCGCAAGTCAAAGTAGCGAACATGCGCAATGGGCTGACGCGTAATAGGAACACCAACCCCAGGACATGAAAGACAGCCTTCAATATCAGTTACCGGATCGCCTTTTAGTTCAATTATTTCTGGATTAACCAGATATATTGGATCGGGCGCAGCTTCAGGATCGTTGCAGTCAACCACAATAAGTCGCTTTTGAATACCAACCTGCGGAGCCGCTAGACCACAACCATAGTTTGCATACATGGTGGCAGCCATCTCCTCAGCCAAAGCAATCAAAGCAGGATCACCCACTTCGCAAGGTTCACAAACAGCTCTTAGGATAGGATCAGGAGATAAAACAATGCGCATAGTTTTCATATCATCACACCTAACACGGTACTTTTCATTTAAACAGCCTTGAGTATAACAAGTTCTTATAGCTTTTGTTGATTGGACAGCAATTATGTATGTCTAGCTCTTAACTGGTTTACTTCGTTTTGTAAAGCAACAATAGATTGAAACAAGAAGTCTTTCTCCTCAGAAGATGAGGCATCGAGTGTGCTCAGATGTTCCTTCATTCCCAAAATTGCCTCTTCCAAATCACCGATAGCAAGTTCATCTGCAAGAAAAGTAAGCGAGCTATGGGCAGATGTCACTCCCTGCGTAACCGAAGAGGTTAGGACCTTTTCGGCATATGGACAGAGCGTTTGGGCACGCGAAATAACCTCCGCTACTGTAGGAAAAATACCAGAAGCCATGATGTCCATAAGTGCATCAGCAAGACTCTTGTGTGCTTTTTCATGCCAATTGGTCTGACCTAAAACACTCATAAACTCTGAAACCATCGCAGGGTTTTGAGCGCATAAACTCAAAAACTCTCGTTCGGAACGAAGCCTATTTTTTTCAGCCGAGGAAAGAACACGTTTGGGCTGAAGCGCCTTCGCTCGCGAATCAAAATTACTTCCCTCCTCACGATTAACAGGTGCCTTTAATACACCCAACTGATGAAGAACATCCTGCTCACGCGCTCTAACCTTACTAGCAATATAGACAGCATAGTCCTTCGCAAGAAGCGAATCTTTAATAGGAGCAAGAACAGAGAGTGCCGCTACGGTGGCTTTTCCTCTTCCTTCAGGATGGGAAAGATCGAACTTCGAAAGCTTTCTATCAATTCCATACTTAATGAGAGGCACCGCATGAGCCAATAGCTGATTAAGTTTTTCCGCTCCCTCTTGTGCCAAAAAATCCGCCGGATCAAGACCCCCCGGAAGCGTTACTGCAAATAAATCAACACGAGCAACTCCTGCTTCAGGAGTAACCGAGGCATCAATAAATCCCAGTGCTCTCTCAGCTGCGCGTTGACCCGCTTCATCACCATCAAATAAATAAATAATGCGTGATTTAGCATGATGAGAAAGAATCCGAATATGCTGGCGCGTTAGAGAAGTTCCCAGTGTTGCCACCGCATTAGTAAAATGAGCCTCATGAAGGGCAATGACATCAGTATATCCTTCACATATTATGGCATCTCCCGAGGAAGCCATGGAAGTCTTAGCTTTATCAAGACCATAGAGTACTTCAGATTTGTGAAAGATAGGCGTGTCTCCCGTATTGAGATATTTCGGCTCACCTGATCCTAAAATACGTCCACCAAACGCGATGACTTCACCACGAATATCAGCGATAGGAAACATGACACGATCAAAAAAACGATCACGTAAACCGTTTTGAGCACGCAGAGCAACGTTAGCTTCAATCATCTCTTCTGCCGAATATCCCAAAGAGGATAAATGAGAAACAAGTCTGTTTTTTCCCGGCGCAAAACCTAGCATCCAATTGCGGGGAATATCTCCCCCAAGGTTTCGCCCCGATAGATATTCTCGTGCGTTCTGTGCCGCATCATCACCCGAGCGCATAAGGAGCATGTGATAATACTGAGCAGTTTCTTGGCAAACCTCTTTTAAACGAGCTTTCTTACTGTGAGATCGAACGGCTTGAGGTGATTCCATAAGCTCAATGTTTGCTCTCCGTGCCAAAAAACGAAGAGCATCCACAAAATCGACGTCATCGAGCTTTCGAATATAGCTAATCACGTCACCACCCTCGCCACAACCAAAACAATGCCACGTTTGAGTGGAAGGGTCTATTTTGCAAGACGGAGTTTTCTCCTGATGAAAAGGACAGCAGCACCAAAAATCACGCCCGCGCTGTCGCAGCGTAGTTCTTTCAGAAAAAAGCTCGACGAGATCGTTTGCCTCCCTGACTTTACGTATTTCTTCTTCTGAAAAGCTTGGCATATATCTACTTTTGTTTTCCTTTTTTAACTCCACGAACAGACAAAATGAAAAGAACGATTGTTGCAAGTATAAGCATGCAGGTGGTAGCAACAATACCAATTGAAAGGGGTTTAATTCCAATCGCAATCATAGCGAGACTAAAAAGGGACAACAATAAACAAAGCCCTGTGGCCCAAATAAGATAGCGTGTTCCATTACTCATGTCGCTCCTATCTATTGGCTACCCATACATCTGCTTATACAATAAATCAAACAATCAAGGAGTGCCTATGCATATCGAGTTTCACCATGAAGTCTGTATTATTTCTATCGATGTCATAAGGATGGGAGCCGATATAACACTCTGTATCTATGGAGGGAAAGCACATGTTGGAACTTGTGTCATGGCTCTACCGCGCCCATCTCTTTCAGGAAAAGGTGTTAGTTCAACCGTCTCTTGCCTTAATCGAATCGGTCATTTAGATGATGCGTTTGCCTCCGTTCTTGCCAAAGCAATCTCAAGCCGCCTCAATTGTGTTGTAGTTTGCAGCTGTGGCATTCATATTAACAATGCAACAGAAGCACAAATTGAATCACTTTTACACTCGGTAAGCGATATAGTCGAAGTAGTACTTTCTCACCTTAAGGAGGAATGATGAACCACGCACCTATTATCGACCTGCGATCAGCGCTTGCTTTTCTCGGTTCTCTACCAGGTGAACTTATAGAAACCAATGTTGAGGTAGACCCTGAAGCAGAGCTTTGTGGGGTATATCGTCATATTGGTGCAGGTGGTACTGTTCCGCGCCCCACCAAAGAAGGACCTGCTATGATCTTTAACTCCATTAAAGGTCATCCAGATGCAAAAATTGTCATCGGGCTTCTTGCGAGCAGAAAACGCGTAGCTAAACTTCTTGACTCCGACCCTAAAAAGCTTGGTTTTCTTCTAAACGAAGCAGTGCTTAACCCCATTCCCCCCGTAGTGGTGAGCGATAAAAAACCACCATGCCAAGAGCTTGTATATCGGGCTGATGATGAAGCCTTTGATATACGAAAGCTTGTACCTGCTCCCACCAACACCCCCGAAGATGCCGGACCTTATATTACCCTAGGCATGGCCTACGCATCAGACCCCGAAACAGGAGAATCTGATGTGACTATTCATAGACTCTGTCTTCAGGGAAAAGACGAAATATCAATTTATATGGTTCCAGGTTCTCGCCATATTGGTGCTTTTTACGAGAAAGCTGAAAGGCTCAATAAGCCCTTGCCTATATCTATCAGTATTGGCGTCGACCCTGCAATTGAATTAGCAACTTGTTTTGAACCCCCTACCACTCCCCTAGGATACGACGAGCTTAATGTTGCAGGAGCGCTCCGCAATAGACCCGTCGAACTAGCGGAATGCCTCACCATCAATGAACGCTGTATAGCACATGCGGAATACGTTATTGAAGGCGAGCTTATTCCTCATGTAAGAGTCGAAGAAGATCAGAACACTCACACGGGTAAAGCTATGCCAGAATTTCCTGGTTACACAGGTCCCGCAAATCCCGCTGTTCCTGTCATTAAGGTAAAAGCAGTTACCACCCGCACTAATCCCATCATGCAAACCTGCATTGGACCAAGCGAAGAGCATGTCAGCATGGCAGGCATCCCAACAGAAGCAAGCATCATACAAATGATTGACAAAGCAATGCCGGGAAAGCTAGGTAACGTCTACTGTGCTTCGCCTGGTGGCGGTAAATATATGGCGGTACTTCAGGTTAAGAAAACCGTTCCATCCGACGAAGGAAGGCAACGTCAAATGGCACTATTGGCTTTCTCGGCCTTCAGCGAACTCAAGCATGTTTTCTTAGTAGATGAAGATGTTGATCCATTTGATTTAAACGACGTTCTCTGGGCAATGAATACGCGCTTCCAGGGTGATGCAGATATTATCACCATTCCAGGTGTACGATGCCATCCGCTCGATCCTTCAAACTCACCTGAGTTTTCTCCAAGCATCAAAGATTCTGGGATTGCCTGCAAAACCATTTTTGATTGCACGGTTCCCTTTAATCAAAAAGAACGATTCAAGCGCTGTAGTTTTAAAGAGGTAGACCCTAAAAAGTGGCTTCCGGATTTTGAATATTAAACAAGATATTTATTACTTAGGAGAAATACTTAACACAACGATGACTCAGAAAAAACGCATAGTGGTTGGAATAAGCGGGGCAAGTGGCGCTCCACTTGCGCGTCGCTGTTTAGAAATACTCGACGGGCTCGATGGTTTTGAAACCTACCTCGTAACAACAAAAGGAGCACGCAAAACTATTGAGTTCGAGGATTCATATCCTTTCTCGCACTACAAGAAGCTTGCAAATACTACTTTCGAAATTGACGATATTGGAGCATCAATCGCCAGCGGAACATTCAAAACGGAGGGTATGATTATTGTTCCTTGCAGTATGAAAACGGCCGCGGGAATACGTTCAGGCTATAGCGATAATCTGCTATTGCGGGCGGCAGATGTAACCCTGAAAGAAAAACGACCTTTGGTTTTAATGACACGCGAAACACCTCTGAGTACCGTTCATCTTGACAATCTTGCCTATCTCTCGGCACTTCCTTCGGTGCATATTATTCCTCCAATGCTTACGTATTACATCAATCCCACTTCAATAGCCGAAATTGAGTACCATCTTCTGGCAAAAGCTTTGGAGCACTTCAACATCGAACTTCCCAACTTTCACCGATGGACAGAAACTGCACACACAGACAACGGAGCCGGAGGGCATTGCCCAGGGCAATGAAGTCTCCGGACAATGGAGCCTGACTGTATTGACTTGGACAACGGAACCGGAGGGTATTGTCTGGGTTACATCATGAAAAAAGCTCCTTCTCACAAAGAGAAGGAGCTTTTTATTAACAGAATAGCTCTTGAGTTAGATCTTAGAGCATGGTCTGAATCATGATGAACAAAGGTGAGAACGTAAGAGAAACGATCGTCATCAAGTTGATCAAAATATTCATAGAAGGACCAGAAGTATCCTTGAAGGGGTCACCAACGGTGTCGCCAACAACAGCAGCTTTATGAGCCTCTGAACCCTTGCCGCCATGAGCGCCCTTTTCAATATACTTCTTAGCGTTATCCCAAGCACCACCAGCATTAGACATAAAGATTGCCATCAACATACCAGTAGCAACAGCACCAGCCAAGAAACCGCCGAGCATTGCAGGATTAAAGCAACCAATAACAATAGGAATAACGATTGCCAAAATGCCAGGAAGCATCATTTCACGAAGAGCGGAATTGGTAGAAATAGCAACACACTTGTCATATTCAGGCTCCGCTTCATACTCCATAATGCCTTTGATCTCGCGGAACTGACGACGAACCTCCTCAACCATTGCATGAGCAGCACGAGAGACAGCACCCATGGTGATTGCAGCAAACATGAAAGGAATCATTGCGCCCAAGAAAATACCAGCAATAATCAAGGGGTCAGTCAAAGTAAGTTCGAAGTTTGGCAATGCGTGATGCATGGTTGCCTGGAAAGAAACGAACAAAGAAATTGCAGAAAGGCCAGCAGAAGAAATTGCAAAGCCCTTTGCGATAGCAGCCGTGGTATTACCAACCGCATCAAGCTCGTCGGTACGATCACGAACTTCCTCAGGAAGGCCAGCCATTTCAGCAATACCACCAGCGTTGTCCGCTACAGGACCATATGCGTCAACACCAATGGTAATAGCGGTATTAGACAGCATACCCGTTGCAGCAAGAGCAACACCTAAAAGACCAGCGGCAATACCACCCGCAGTATCAACTGCAGGGAATGCTAAGTTGCCAAAGGAATAAGCACCAATAATTGCGAAAGCAATCAAGATGATAGGGATGATGGTAGAGAGCATACCGGTTGAAAGACCCTGAATGATGTTAGTAGCAGGACCGGTTTCCGAAGCCTCTGCAATGTCATGAACCGGTTTATAAGCATCGGAACAGAAGTACTCAGTGGTACGACCAATCAAAAGACCTGCAATCAAACCGCAGAGAACAGAACCAAACAACCAAATTGGCTCGTTGGTAGCACTCTGATTGTTCCAAAGCAAAAAGATTACCAAGATAGCAATAATCTCAATGCCCGCTGCCAAGTAAGTACCGCGGTTGAGTGCCTTATGAAGCTCAGCGCCTTCCTTGGTACGTACCGCAAAAAGACCGATGATTGAAGTGATGATACCGCAAGCAGCAATCAAAACAGGAACAACAATAGCCCAGGTCATATCAATGCTTCCGAAGCCACCGAAGTAACCAAGTGAAGCGAAGGTGACAGCCAAAATGGTAGGAGCCAAAATCGAACCTGTATAAGATTCAAACAAGTCAGCGCCCATACCAGCAACGTCGCCAACATTGTCGCCAACATTGTCAGCGATGGTTGCGGGGTTACGAGGGTCATCTTCTGGAATACCAGCTTCAACCTTACCCACCAAGTCAGCACCAACGTCTGCAGCTTTAGTGTAAATACCGCCACCAACACGAGCAAAAAGAGCAACAGCAGAAGCACCAGTAGCAAAGCCTTCTACCATACCGATATTCTCGTGCATGAGTTCAATGGTATCAACACCAAAAACCAAAAGAACGAGCCAAAGAGAAAGACCAAGAAGTGCGAAAGAAGCCACACACAAACCCATAGTCAAACCACTCTTAAAAGAAATGTTGAGTGCCTTGGCAAGGGATTCCTCTGCAGCATGAGCGGTACGAGTGTTAGCACGCGTTGCTACATGCATACCTACATAGCCTGCAGCAGCAGAAAGGATACCGCCCGTAACGAAAGCTGCAGCTGTAACGGGAGACAAAGCAACACCCATAACAATTGCTACAACAATCATGAAGATAACAAGAAGCTTATATTCGCTCATCAAGAATGCTTTTGCACCCTGCTGAATCTTAAGCGAAATATTGTTCATCTTGCCGGGACCAGGGTTTTGCTTGATAACCCAAGATCCAAGATAGACAGCCACAAGAATGCCAATAACGGCACAAATAGGAGCCATCCATGCGACCGAAGTAGTCACTATTTCCTCCTTAAGTAAAACGAGTAAACCTGTTGCACTTTAGCAGGCTTTTTACAATCTACCTACAAAAATTCAACAGTTTGGTATTGTACGTGATTTTCTAATAAATAGTTAACTTAAATCTCTATTAATAGGTGAGCTATCAATAGTTCCAACTCAACAGAACAAAAAAGCCCCAGAGGGGCTTTTAGGTCACCTGATAACAATAACACTACAACGGAAAACTAAATTACGAGGTTGGTTCGAACGTATTCAATGTTGGACATTACCGTACGAATGAGTGCTTCGGTAGAGTCAAACTTGATCATTGGACGGAGAAATTCAATAAATTCAACTTCGATCATTTCCCCGTAAATATCACCCGCGAAATCAAGAATATGAACTTCGCAGGTTGCCGTACTTCTTTCTGCAAAAACAGGTGAAACACCAACAGAAACCGCTGCCTTGTAACGCGCACCGTCAACGATAGCATAGGCCGCATAAACACCCTCAGCAAGAACCTGACGATTAGTAGGCATAACTAAGTTTGCCGTTTGAAAGCCAAGATCGGCACCCTCTCCTCTACCAGCCTTAACTTCTTCATAAATTGAAAAAGGACGACCAAGTAAACGCTTGGCTTCATCGAGGTCATGCTTTGCGAGCAACTTTCTAATCCTTGTCGCAGTAATAGGCTTGGAATCTGCGCTTTTAAGATTGTGCGCATCGATATGGGTGTTGTTTCGAGCCCCCCATTCTCCTAAATCGGCAACTGTTCCGCTCGCCTTAGAACCAAACTTAAAATCGAGTCCAACATGCAAATGAGAAGGTGCGTGTCCCTTAAATGTTTTGTCTAAAAAACCATGAGGAGAAAGAGCAGCGAACTCATAGGTGAAATCCAAAACGATTACCGCATCAACTCCACTCTGGGAGAGCATCTCGATTCGACGTTCGTTACTCATGAGCTTCTTGAGTCTTTCTGCATGAAAAAGTTCGTCAGGGTCGATATTGAACGTTAAAGCGACGGAAAGTCCTCCGCACTCTTTTGCCGTTTCCTTTGCACATTGCAAAAGGTATTGATGCCCCTTATGTACTCCATCAAATACGCCAAAAGCACAAGAAGAATTCTCAAAAAGAGAATAATCAAAATTTTCATCAACGTTATAGACCTGAGCCACGTTCTACTCCTAAAGAAAAAATGCACGAAGGTTTATATTTCTGGGCAGATTCGTCAAAACGATACAGCCCCTTTACTTTGTTATGGGAAACAAAGGCAACCAACTCATCATTGTAAGGTGCCCGCGTAGAAGGATACACGCTGGTAGTGCAACACTCACTCCCAAAAATGTCACCTTCAATGGGTTCGTTCAGTGAAACTTCCTCTTTATCAAACGATCTGCCGTTATCAAGGGCGGAATCATTGGAAATAAAAGCATAACGAATTTTGAGCAGTTGCAACGGATCAATACAGGCAGAATTTGGGTCTCTCTGAAGTTGCTCGAGCGTACAACACTGTCGTAAGGTTAGCGATCCAACGGTAAGCCTGCGCAGGGCTTTTACATGAGCAAACGAACCCAAGGAGTTACCCAAATCGCGAGCGATTGAGCGAAGATAGGTTCCTTTCGAAACATGCATTTCCACATTCCAGATAGGAATCTTTATGCCCTGTTCGTTAACGGTTTCTTCAATCGAAAGGAGGGAAGCTTGATATATCTCGATAGGCCTCGGTTCAAGATCGATTACTTTTCCGCTTCTTGCCGCCTCATACGCCTTTTGTCCATGAACTTTAATTGCCGAATACGCGGGCGGGATTTGATTGTGAGAACCTACCAACGAAGCAATTTTCGTGCAAGCAAACGCAGACTCAAAGAATTCATCTTTGATCTGGCCAGTTGCGATTATTTGACCTTCACTATCATCTGTTGTTGTTGCTGATCCAAGTTCAACGGCCATGCGATAGGTTTTATCGTGATCAACCAAAAATTGATTAAGACGTGTAGCGGGACCAATGCAAACTGTTAAAACCCCCGAAGCAAGGGGGTCAAGAGTTCCTGTATGCCCTACCCTTCGTTCGCTATAGGTCTTGCGAACAACATTGACAACATCATGAGACGACATACCAACAGGTTTATCAATCCCAATAATTCGAGACAAACCAGAAGAACCACGTTTAGCCATACCTAAACTAAGCCTCCCGAGAAAAACAATGCGTAATAACCATGTTAGGAACTTGAGAAATGGCCTCGTCTAACGAACCGTGGAAGGTAAATCCTGCCGCAGCCTTATGTCCCCCGCCATCGTATTCACGAGCAACAAGTGAAACATCGGTGTTGTCTTTTGCACGCAGGCTTCCACGAACCTCACCAGGGTCTGTTTGTTTCAGGATAAGCGCAACTCGAACACCCTTAATTCCACGAAGAATATCTACGAGCGATTCAGCATCTGCTTTTATCGCACCACAGGAATCAAAATCTTCTCTACAAAGGTAGGAAAAAGAAAAGGCGCCATCACAGAAAAGCGTAAGCCTTTCAAGAAGAATTTTTTCAAGCTTAAGGGAGGCAAGCGACCTATTCTGAAAAAACTCTCGCGTTATTAAAGCAGGAGAAGCGCCAAATGAAACCATCTCCGATGCAACAATAAAAGCCTCAGGGGTGGTGTTCTGATAGGAAAAACGACCCGTATCAGTGATAAGACCCGTAAGCGCACATACGGCTGCTTCTTGACTCGGTTGTCCAAATTCCTTAATGAGTTGCCAAACAATCATCGAAGCCGAAGGCGAATCTGGATCAATATAGTTAAGATCGGAAACAGCAACAGGATTGACATGATGATCGATTGTGATGGTTAACGCAGAGCGCTCAGCCACCGCAGCAGCGCTTTTCATGCGCTCACGCGTTGGAACATCAACCGCAATAAAAACATCGGGAGTTCCGTGATAGGAAAAACCAGGAATCATAGCGTCAAGCCCAGGAAGAAAGGTTAAATTTTCTTCTACAGGATCATCTGTTGCAAGTAAACAAACAACCGATTTCCCTAAAGACTCAAGTGAGTGCGCCAACGCAAGCTGCGAACCTAAGCAGTCGCCATCTGGATTAACATGACCACAAATCGCAAACGTCTGAAACTCGTTCAGACGTTGTGCGATCTCAGAAAGCGTTGTATTGCTCTGTGGAGTTAACACTATTCTCCTTTTGTACGTTTTTCTTCACGAGCCAAAGCACCAGCAATACGCTCAGCTTCATCTACGCTCGAATCAAGCATGAAACGAAGCTCAGGAGCTACGCGCCACGAAAGTTTTTTTGCCATCAAAGAACGAATGCGTCCACCAGCTGCCTGCAAGGCAGCAGCGACCTCAACATAGCGATCGCGCTCTGTCGTGTAATACACATTGGCTACACTACGGTCGAAACTCACTTCACATCCTGTAATGGTAACCATATCAAGACGAGGGTCTGTCATCTCAAACAAAATGATACTGGCAATAACTTCACGAGCTTGCTCGTTAACACGCCTGCTTGACGATCCTTGTTTCATAGCTACTCAGTTCTCTCAACTTCAACACTGCGATAACCTTCGATGGTGTCACCAATCTTAAGATCCTGATATCCTTCGATGCCGATACCGCACTCATAACCACGAGCGACCGTTTTAACGTCATCTTTAAAACGACGCAAACTTGCAATAGCGCCTTCATAGATGACCGTACCGTCACGAACAATACGAACCTTATCATCGCGAGAAATTTCACCTTCGGTTATGTAGCAACCAGCGATAGTACCAACCTTAGGCACCTTAAAGGTTTCACGAACTTCTGCAATACCCGTATCCTGCTCAACGATATCAGGCGAGAGCAAACCAACACGAGCAGCATTAATGTCTTCAATAGCCTGATAGATAACGCGATACAACCTGATATCTACCTTTTCGCGTTCAGCAACCTCACGGGTTTTACCCGTAGGACGAACGTTAAAGCCAATGATAATTGCATCAGATGCGGCCGCAAGGGTAACGTCAGTTTCAGTAATGCCACCAACAGCAGCGTGAATGATATTAATCTTAACTTCTGACTGATCCATCTTAGAGAACGCATCGCGCAGCGCCTCAATAGAACCACCAACGTCGGCTTTAACAACAAGGTTAAGATCGGTTGTTTTTCCTTCTTCAATGCGTGCGAAAAGATCGTCTAAGTTCATGTGTGAACGTGATTCCTGCTTAGCCAAACGTGCACGTAATGCGCGCTCTTCAGCCAAACGACGAGCATCACGCTCATCATCAAAGACACGGAATTCGTCACCTGCGGTTGGAACGGAATTAAGACCAAGAATCTCAACAGGATCAGCTGGACGAGCTTCTTTAACATTGTTTCCGCGAGGGTCAACAAGAGCACGAACTTTACCATAAGAAGTACCCGCTACAACAACGTCGCCCGTGTGAAGCGTACCGCGATTAATCAAAACAGTTGCAACAGGACCACGGCCCTTATCAAGATTTGCTTCAATCACAAAGCCCGAAGCGGGGGCATCTGGATTAGCCTTGAGCTCCAAAACATCTGCCTGTAGCAAAATGGTCTCAAGCAAATCGTCGATATGTAAGTTCTGACGAGCGGAGACATCAACAAACATATTCTGACCGCCCCACTCTTCAGGAATGATGCCATGCTCAGTAAGCTCTTGACGAACACGATCAGGAGTTGCGCCTGGTTTATCAATCTTGTTAACCGCAACAACAATAGGCACTCCCGCTGCTTTGGCATGGTTGATAGCCTCAATGGTCTGTGGCATAACACCATCGTCTGCTGCAACAACCAAAACAATAACGTCAGTAACCTGTGCACCACGAGCACGCATAGCGGTAAAGGCTTCGTGACCTGGGGTGTCGATAAAGGTAATTTGACGTCCATTGATATTAACAACAGATGCGCCAATATGCTGCGTAATGCCACCAGCTTCGCTTTCAGCGACGCCAGAATTGCGAATTGCATCCAAAAGGGATGTTTTACCATGGTCAACATGACCCATGACGGTAACCACAGGAGGTCGAGGCTTAAGATCTTCCTCTGAGTCGTGATAAACAACAGCGAATTCTTCTTCAGGAGAAACCACGCGTACTTTTCGACCCATATCGTCAGCGATGAGCTCAATAAGTTCATCCGTCATAGACTGAGTAAGTGTCAAAGCCTGACCAAGCATGAAGAGACGCTTAATAACATCATTAGGAGAAACCTCAAGGGCTTCAGCAAACTGAGCAACAGTAGCGCCCTGTGGAACTTCTACAACCGAATCATCCAACACGAGAGTAGGATCAAGACCCTTTTCGAGCGCTTCCATTTCAGCACGTTCTCGTGCCTCTGCCTCGCGCTTTTCCTTACGTTTTCTACGACGACCTTGGCCATCATGAGCTGCGGCTTCAACAGCAGCGCGAGCCTCAGCCAACACCTTGTCGCGCTGAAGCTTTTCGGCCTGAACAGCCATCTGAGAATAACGATCTTCAGTCTTAGGCTGATCTTTTTCCAATTCTGGAACCATGGGTTCAAAGCCCTTGCGCTGTTTTTTGCCACTCTTTTGAGTCCCGCGACCCTGAGTTTTCTTACGCGCAGCGCTTTCCTGACGCTGGGTTTCAAGACGCTCACGTTCGTTTTGAATCTGCGAAAGAAGAGCGGAAAAATCGCTCGACGAGGAACTCGGTGCAGTTTTAACGGGTTTACGCTCAGGCTTAGTCGAAGAAGTACTCTTCTTATTGCGCGCATGCAAGGCTTCTTCCACTGCTTGCTTCTTGGCAACTTCGGCAGCACGGGCTTGAGCGCGTGCACGCTCTTGAGCCTCTGCCTTTTCACGCTCCACACGCACACGCTCACGCTCAATCTGAGAAGCTAGACTTTCAAAAGGTGACGAGGAGATTTTCTTCTTAGGTTTAGCATCTTCAGTTTCTTCAGCTTTTTTGCGACCCGCAAAACCTTCTTTGCCGTGGCTTTCTCTCCAGGCACGCTCTGCGTTACGAGCCTTACGTTCCTGCTCAACAGCAGCACGACGAGCAGCCTCTTCATCGGCCTTTTTCTTGGCTTCCTTTGCCTTTTCTTCGGCAAGTTTTTTAGCCTCTTCGTCTTCAAGCTGTCCTGCTCGTTCTTTAATTTCTGGAGCAAGATTCTTGCGAACCTTCTCCACGTGTGCATCCTGTAAGATGCTTGCATGGCTTTTCGCTGGAATTTTCATTTCAGCAAGGCGACTGAGCAATTCCTTGCTGGTCATGTCAAATTCCTTAGCCAACTCATGTACACGCATGCCGGCCATATACTTCTCCTCGTCTACTTATTCTCGTCACTCAGAGCGGAAACTAATTGTTCAGCAACACGCTCATAATCTTCATCGTTCATTTTCGTACGCAAGGCGCCAGCAAGGCGATGCGTAGTAATTGCTTTTTCAAAACAGCTTACACTACACAAATAAGCACCGCGACCATTAGCTCTACCCGTGGGATCGTAATTAACAATTCCATCAGGCATTTTAACCACCCTCAAATAATCTTTCTTAGAACTCTGAGAGCGACATACGATGCATGTTCTTTGTTTTGCGTGATCTGCCATCAAACGTGTTCTACTCTTCCTCAAATTCGGAGTGAATGCCGCAATAACGATATCCGTCGCGTGCATGATTGCGACAACGAGTACCATCTTCGCCAACATAGGAGCAAAGACCATCTTCTGATTCTTCAATATCCTCTTCGTCGATCAAAGAATCATCATTTACCAAAGGCTCACCTGCAAAAGAGGCGCTCTTAATATCGATATGCCAACCCGTAAGGCGAGCTGCCAAACGAGCATTCTGACCCTCTTTACCAATAGCTAAAGAAAGTTGATCATCAGGAACAATAATAGTTGCGTAATTGTTTTCTTCATCAATATCAACATGTGTTACACGAGCAGGAGAAAGCGCATTGGAAACATATACCGCAGGGTTTTCGTCCCACTGAATAACGTCAACGCGCTCGTTGCGTAAACCTTCAACAACCATACGAACGCGAGAACCCTTAGGGCCAACACAAGCACCAACAGGATCAAGATTAGGCTCACGCGATGCAACAGCAATCTTAGAGCGCTCACCTGGTTCACGAGCAATGGACTTAATTTCGACCAAGCCATCGTAAATCTCGGGAACTTCAATCTCAAAAAGACGGCGAATCAAATCAGGGTGCGTACGCGAAACTACAATAGATGGTCGAGCATGCTCACCACGCGTGCGAGGCGCGTCGGTATTAGGGTCACGCACTTCAACGATGAGCGTCTTGAGGCGCTGATTGTGTCGATAGTGTTCATTGCGAGGACGCTCATTACGTTCATCAGGGTAACGCTTAAGGTCGTAATGAGGAAGTTCAGCCTCTACGCCATCGCGAATTTTGATGATGGTAAAGTCAGGCGTTCCTTGAAGAACTGTACCGGTAACAAGATCACCCACACGATCGGAGAATTCCTCATAAATCGACTGACGACCTGCTTCACGAACAATGGAAGCAATAACATTTTTAGCGTTTTGAGCTGCGATACGGCTGACATCATCAGGCGTAACATCACGCTCTTCAAATTCGGTGTATTCTCCTGTTTCTTCATCGGGCTCGCCAACAGGAACGAGCTCATATACATAAATATGACCAGTATTGCGATCAATAATGACGCGCGCGTCATACTCTAAATCCAAAATATTTTGGTAGCTCTTTGCAAGAGATGCCTCAAGGCGCTCGATCAAATAAAATTCATCGATTTTTCGTTCATGAGCCAAGGCCTGCAAAGCCTCGATCAGTTCTGAGGTAGCCATACTGATCCTTTCTACGCACTAAAATCTATCGTTCCAATAACATGAGCTTTTTTGATTTGTTCATACGGAAGCGATTCGGTAATCCCGTCCACTTCAAGAAGAACAGAAGTATCATCAACACCCTTCAAGATACCCGTCCAGCGCGCTCTTCCTTCATAAGGCGCGGTCAACTGCAAAAAAGCTTTTTCGCCTTCGAAACGCTGGAAATGTTCTAATGTTCTTAAAGGTCGGTCTATTCCAGGGGAAGAAACTTCAAGCGTATAAGCCCCAGGAAAAGGATCCAGTTCATCCATGACATCATTGATCCATGATTGAGCAGAAGAGAGCTCATCAAAACCCACCCCACCTTCGCAATCAATGAAGATACGAATAGTAGGTGCTTTTTTTGAACCGACTACTTCCACGGTTACTATCTCAACGCCTTTATCGTTAGCATACGGTGCAAGCGCGTTATAGAGTTTTAGTTCTTTACCGGTTAACATTTCCCCTCCTTTTGCCCTAGAAAGAAAAGAAGCGGGACAAGCCCACTTCCTCAACAAACGAAAGTATATACACCCAAAGGTGCTTATCATTTATATCATATTTTTTTCCATAAGACCAGCAGTCAAAAGGAGCAAACTTTAAACTTCACATATCACCTTACGAAGCTCTTAACTATAGATGCTCCATAAGAACAGAGCTAACAAAAAACACTATTCAAGTTGCCGAGGAGCACTCTGGGGGTACTGTTCAAGGAATTTTGTTTCAGAGATAGATTCTCCTCCTTGTAAATCATCCACAATAGGAGAAAGAATTTCTTGAGAGTAATCACGAGGGTCGTCGTAAGAGAGACTTATATCCCAGCACGAAACAATGACATGTATTCGATCTAGAAGATAGCTGTAAAGCTCATCGATTTGCTGATATTGCGCATAATACTCATTTGTCTCAGTAACCCCATACTCTTTCATTGAACCAGCAAGCGATTCCCTACTTTGAGTAACGCGGGTTTGCAAATCAAGTATTCCTTGAGCATGTGACTTACGAGAGTTCAAATCCACAAGAAGAAAATAACCTTCAAACTCGTCGATACATGTTCTGAGCTCTGAATAAAATGAATCAAGTTCCACATAGGAAGAATTGAGTGCCTTATAGATTTCTAAGGAAGTATCGACTGGTTTTTGTTCTTCCGTTGATACTTGTTCTTGGGTTGATTCCTCGGTTACAGAAGGAATAGATTCCGAATTGCGTCCCTGGTCTGAAACATGCATATAGCCAAAAACACAACCAGCTATCAAAAGTACAACAAGTAAAACAACAAGAACGATGCGCTTAGGTGACCAAAACGCTTCTTTGACAGGTTCCTGTGAAAACACTTTTTGTTCCCTGTCAACGTCAGCAACAACTTCACCCTTATCGGAAACGACCTTCTTGATAGGCATAGTTACATAGGGGTCAGAAGAACCAATTTGAGGGATACCGCCCAGAACATCTTCACGTTTAAATCGCTCTGAAATATCGATTTTTTCTTCAGGGCGCAAGACATTACCGTCTTTGTCTTTATATATTCGCTCAGGAACGGGAGGTAATTTCTGGGTAGAGGCGGGCCCAATAGTTTCGGCATAAGTCACCATCTCCTGCGCTTGCGCAATGCGCTCGCGCATTTCGGAGACCTTTAAGCCACACTGCGGGCACGCCTCATCTGTATCAGAGATTTTTTGTCCACAATCGAGGCAAAACACAGATTATTTTTCCCTGCTCGAAATCAAGCGGTTCAAAGCATTGAGATACGCCTTTGCGGAAGAAACAATGATGTCGCCATCAGCGCCGCGACCTGTAAATACCTCACCATCGTCAGCGGTAACACGAATTGTAACTTCGCCCAAGGCATCAATACCACGAGTAACACTCTGAACAGCAAACTCAGTAAGATCATTCTTGATGTCAACAATTTCATTTACTGCTTTATACAGTGCATCAACAGGACCCGTACCAGTTGAACAGGCAACAAACTCGTTATCGTTTGCATCACGAAGCGTTACCGTAGCCGTAGGGATAAGAGGCTGACCGCACGAAATTTGAACAGACTTCAAGGTGTAATGAGCCTGCTGGGTGCGACCATGTTCGCCAACCAAAGACTCAAGGTCTTCGTCGTAGACTTCCTTCTTCTTATCGGCCAAATCAAGAAAGGCGGTATGTAAATCTTCAAACGCTTGGCCTTCGATATGATACCCAAGGGCTTCAAGGCGATGACGAAGAGCAGCACGACCCGAACGTGCAGAAAGAACAATAGAGCTCTGACCTGCTCCTACTTCAGTAGGATCAATAATCTCATAGGTGTCGCGAGCCTTGATAACGCCATCCTGATGGATACCAGAAGAATGAGCGAAGGCGTTTGCACCAACAATTGCCTTGTTGGGCTGTACCAAAAAGCCCGTGATGGACGACACCAAACGGGAAGCACGAACGAATTCTCGGGTGTTGATATCGGTATGAGCATCAAGTTCTTCACCATGCATCTTGATAGCCATTACCACTTCTTCCATAGCAGTATTGCCAGCACGCTCGCCTAAACCATTGATTGTACATTCGATTTGACCTGCGCCATTAGCTACACCCGCAAGAGAAAGCGCCGTTGCCATACCAAGGTCGTTATGACAATGAACCGAAATAGTTGCTTTATCAATGTTTGAAACATTTTCCATCAAGAAACGAATGCGACGACCATATTCGTCAGGCAAAGAATAGCCGGTGGTATCTGGAATATTAACAACCGTAGCGCCCGCATCGATTACTGCCTCACACACCTTTGCAAGGAACTCGTAATCTGAACGTCCTGCATCTTCAGCATAAAACTCAATATCTTCGCAGTATTTCTTAGCATATTTAACCGCATGAACTGCGCGGTCAAGAATAACCTCAGGTGTTGTGCGAAGTTTATCGTAAATATGGCTATGAGAAACACCGATACCCGTGTGAATACGAGGACGCTTACAGTTTGCAAGCGCATCTGCAGCTGAATCGATGTCTTTTTCTACAGCACGAGTGAGAGCACATACAATAGCACGATCTCCTACCTCATCGGCAATCTGTTGAACACTCTTGAAATCTCCAGGAGAAGAAACAGGAAAGCCAGCTTCAATTACATCCACACCTAAGCGTAGTAGCTGTCGCGTGATAACCAGTTTCTCTTCAGAATTCATTGACGCACCAGGTGATTGCTCACCATCGCGCAAAGTGGTATCAAAAATTGCGATTTTGCGTGTCATCTCGCGATCCTTTCCTAAACACGTTCTGATTAATTTGCTTACTATACCATTTCTTTTTTATCGGTTTAAAAAGTCAGTATTCCTTACGCTATAAAGCAACAAAGACCTAACAATTCATTCATAAATAAAATGGTACCATTCTGATAGCAAATTACATTTGAATCTATTTCATGGCTAATTATTGCTAGACTTTTATTACGCAGTTTCCATCGGCAATAAGGGAGGGGTTTGCGTATGGAATTATTCACTGACGTAGTCTTTTTATCTCGACTACAATTCGCTTTGTGTGTTGCGTTTCATTTTCTGTTTGTTCCTATGTCTATTGGCTTAGGTCTCATTCTTGCAGTATCTGAAACTCGATACTACAAAACAAGGGATCCGAAAGATGCAGCTGCTGCTCATTTTTGGACTAAGATCTTCACAGTCACCTTTGCAGTTGGCGTTGCAACAGGTATTACCATGGAGTTCTCATTCGGAACAAACTGGGCAAACTATTCAAGATTTGTTGGCGATATCTTTGGCGCACCACTTGCAGCTGAAGCTCTGTTGGCATTCTTCCTTGAATCATGTTTCTTGGGTGTTCTCCTTTTTGGACGAAAAAAAGTATCGAAAAAATTCTATTTAGTTTCAGCTTGGTTGGTTTGGATTGGTTCGTGCCTTTCCGCGCTCTGGATTTTGATTGCAAATTCCTGGATGCAAACACCTGCTGGATATGAAATCGCTGCTGATGGATCAAAAGCCATTATCACTAATTTCTGGGAAGCAGCTTTTAATCCTTCAACAGCAGCACGCTACTTCCACACAGTTGATTCTCTTTTAATCTTTGGTGCTTTTGTTGCTATGGCTATTGGTGCCTACCATCTTCTAAAAAAGCGAAATGCAGAATTTGGTAGAAAAACCTTACACATTGGCGCAGTGGTTGCAGTAATAACCTTAATTTTAATGATTCCTGCTGCCCATCAGCAAGCCGTAGTAGTAGCTGAAAATCAACCTACTAAATTTGCTTCCATGGAAGGTCAGTGGGAATCTGGCCCTGCTCCCCTATCATTATTTGGTTGGGTTGATGAAGAAACAAAAACAACAACTTCGATTGAACTGCCATTAGCGGGGGCAACAAGCTGGCTTGCATCAGGCAGTTTCGACACAGTCTATCCTGGTCTTAACGACTTCGAAAAGGACATGTTACCGCCCATCAATATTACATTCCAGGCTTATCACATCATGGTTGCCCTCTTTGGCTGTATGGTGCTTTGGGTTATTTTCGCATGGATTTCACTTCGAAAAAACAAAGAGCCTAAGAAGGGATTGTTGAGACTACTCTGTTTTGGACCCTTGCTTCCATTAATTGCTATCCAGTCTGGATGGATTGTCACTGAAGTAGGAAGGCAGCCGTGGATTGTTTGGGGTGAACTTTTAACCGAAGATGGAATATCGCTTGCAGTTTCTTCGACTGACTTGCTCTTAACAATAGCCGCATTCATTCTCTTTTATCTTTTTATTCTTATCGCGTATCTACGCATTACCTTACGCTTTGTAAAAGCGGGGCCGGAGGAAGAAAAGTTTGAAGAAGAAGCACGGCTTGCAAAGGCAGAGGAGGAATAATCATGTTAGAAATAACGTTCTTACAAGGCCTCTGGTTTGTTTTAATTGCCATTCTTATTGTTGGCTATTTTATCTTGGACGGCCTCGACTTAGGAATTGGTGTTCTTTATCCCTTTATTCAAAAAAGCGAATACGATAAGGCACTTATGAGACGAGCCGTTGGACCTATTTGGGATGGCAATGAGGTTTGGCTTCTTACCGCGGGAGGAGCATTATTCGCGGCCTTTCCCCCTGCATATGCAACTTCGTTTTCGGGATTCTATCTCGCTATAATGCTTGTTTTGTTCGGGCTTATCGCTCGAGCGGTTTCGCTTGAGTTTAGACACCATGATCCGGCGTTAAAAAAGATTTGGGACAACTTCTTCTTTATCGGATCTCTTCTTCCAGCACTCCTTTTAGGTGTAGCAGTAGGAAATATTGTGGGAGGAATCGAACTCAACGCACATGGTGACTATATCGGCGGCTTCTTTGCGCTGCTAAATCCATTTGCACTTGTTTGTGGCGTACTCGGCTTAGTACAAATGATTCTCCTTGGATCTTCTTGGCTTACCGTCAAAGCACAAACCAATGAGCCAATTTATAAACGAGCTCAAATTATTCGCACATTTTCTACTGTTGCCTTGGTTGTATTCACGCTTATCGCAATGGCGCTCTTTATCACTACTCCGCAATATGCTGCTCTTGGTTCGGGGAATAAAATTGTAGGATTTATTTTCTTAGCACTTATTGCACTGTGTGTTTTGATTTCTTTTGCTCTTTCATCTAAAGGAAAAGATCTTCCAAATCATATCGCTCTTAGTGTTATCTGTGTCGGCCTCGTTGGAATGGCGGCTGCGGGTATTTTTCCGAGCCTCATCCCAGCTACCGACCCCGCGTTATCTATTACGGTAGCAAATGCCGCATCTTCAGAATACGCTCTTGTGGCAATGTCAATTATCGTATGCATTGGTTTACCTTTAGTATTGCTTTATCACGTTGTTATCTATCGGACATTCAGAGGTAAAATCACCAAAGACGATCTGACAGACTATTAAAACAGAATCCTGCTATCAATAAAGAGAGCCCAAGTTTGGGCTCTCTTTATAATGGGTACCATTCCCTTTAAGAAATGACAACCAGCTACGTTAGGGGAGCTAATTTATACCGCATCTCCGTCACGTTCGCCTGTTCTGATTCTTACAACACCCTCAACAGGAGAGATGAAGATTTTGCCATCGCCAACTTCACCTGTACGAGCTTCCTTGCAAATAACCTCAACGATTTCTTCAGAACGGCTATCCTCAACAATGATTTCGAACTTAACCTTTGGAACCATATTGAGAAGAACTTCACTGCCTCGGAAGTATTCCTTCCAACCGTGCTGATTACCACAGCCATTAACCTGAGAGATAGTCATGCCAGAAATATTTGCTTCAAAAAGAGCTTCCTTCAAAGGCTCAAGCTTTTCTGGTCTTACGATTGCAACAATACGCTTCATATCAACACACTCCTTTCTACTTCAACTAATCAAGACCGATGAATGCAGGATATGCCGATTCATTATGTTCAGATACGTCCAAGCCTTGTGCTTCCTTCGCCTTGCTTACACGCAAGCTTCCCTTAAAGATTACCTTTACGATAAGACCGATAATCAAAGAGCCAATTGCAACGAAAGCGATAGTAACTAGGATGCCAAGAATCTGAGAAATGAGAAGAGACACGTCACCAGTGTAGAATAAGCCACCAAAATCAGTCCAAGAAAGCTCAGGTACACAGAACAAACCAGTGAGGATTCCGCCGACCATGCCACCAACAGCATGACAACCAAAGGCATCAAGAGCATCGTCGTAACCAATCTTTGCCTTCAAGAACGAAATTGCAAAATAGCAAATTGGGGAAACGATAAGACCCATGATTAGAGCAGCCCAAGGCTCAACAAAACCAGCAGCAGGAGTGATAACAACCAAGCCTGCAACAAGACCAGTTGCTGCACCAACAAGGGTTGGCTTTCCAGTCTTAATAGTTTCAACGAGCATCCATGAAAGCATTGCAGCACCAGATGCTATTACGGTATTAAGTACCGCCAAACCTGCAACACCATCAGCAGCGAATTCAGAACCGCCGTTAAAGCCGAACCAACCAAACCAAAGTAAAGTTGCGCCTAACACCACGAAGGGAACATTGTGAGGACGATGGCTTACCGAACCAAAACCGCGACGCTTACCTAAAAGCAAGCAAAGAACAAGACCCGTTAAACCCGAACTAATATGAACAACATCGCCACCAGCAAAGTCAAGCGCACCGATCATGTCGCCAATAAAGCTACCTTCGCCGCCCCAAACCATGTGAGCTAACGGTGCATAGATAACAAGAATCCATACGGTGACAAACGTCAGGAATGCGCCAAACTTCATACGACCCGCAAGAGAACCGCCAATAATTGCTGCAGTAATCATAGCGAACGCGGCTTGGAACAAAATATCTATGATTGCGGGATAACTTCCATCTTCAGGTGCCTCTGCTTCGGCGAGCATATCACTGGTTGTTTGCGTTAAACCAAGTTGATCAAATCCGCCGAAGAAGGGGTTCGAACCATCACCGCCGTACGCTAAGCTCCAGCCAGCTAAAACCCAAACAATTGCAACTACACCAATAATCACGAATGACATAAACATGGTGTTGACTACATTCTTGCGGCGAGCCAAACCTCCATAAAAGAATGCGACACCAGGCGTCATCAATAAAACCAGCATCGCGCATATAAGCATGAATGCTGTTGCTCCTGTGTCAAACATGTGCATACCTCCTAAATAACTCATACACTTTTTTTGACACAGGTATCTTTGCACGCAAAACATGTTCATTTTTTCCGATTTGTCATTGTTAACGATGATGGAAAACGTCTGTAACAGACGAGAATTACAGACGTTACAAATCAGAAACAGAGCTCAATTTTGAGATAAAAATGACCGTTATTTGTTTAAGCGGTTAAGAATGGAAGCGGCAATTCCTTCACCATCAAGACCTAAATCTTGAAAAAGATGGGCAACACTACCCTGCTCGATAAAGGTATCGGGAATTCCGAGATTCACAACATTAGAGTGAAGATGTTCCTTTACTAAAACCTCTAAAACCTCTTCGCCAACGCCCCCCTCAACAACGCCCTCTTCAAGCGTAACGACCAGCGAGGTTTTAGACGCAGCGCGAATAGCCTCGATATCAAGAGGCTTAATCCAGCGCATATCTACAACGCAAACAGAAATAGAATGCTCCTCTAGAATGTCAGCAGCTTCGCATGCATAGGAAAGCATACGACCGAAGGAAAGTATGGAGACATCATTGCCCTCCCTAACACAGCGAGACTTACCCACTTCTAATAGCTTCGGATTATCGGGCAAGGGAACACCGCAGGCTTCTCCACGGGGATAACGCAGAGCAACCGGACCTTTAAGCGCCAAAGCAGTGTGGAGGGAGGATGCCAACTCCGACTCGTCAGCGGGCGCCAAAACTTTCAAGTTTGGAATCATGCGTAAATACACAATATCAAAAATGCCATGATGAGTAGGTCCATCGTCGCCTACTAAACCTGCACGATCGACCGCCAAAACGATATCAAGATCAGGGAGCGCATTATTAATGATTGTTTGATCGATAGCACGCTGTAAGAAGGTTGAGTACATAGCAACAACTGGCTTCAAACCGCCAAGCGCTAAACCACTTGCCATACCTAATGCGTGACCTTCAGCAATACCAACGTCAAAGGATCTTTCGGGATATTCATCAACAAAGGGACGAAGACCCGTACCGTCAATCATAGCCGCCGTAATAGCAACAATCGTATTATCTTTTTCTGCCTCTTTGAGCAACGTTGCTGAAAAAGCCTGCGTATAGGTTAAAACACCGTGAGACTTCTTACTGAGTTCTCCTGTTTCAATATCATAAGGGCCAACACCATGAAATTTGGACGGATTTTGCTCAGCAGGAGGATATCCAGCGCCTTTTTTGGTAATGACATGTAACAAAACTGGAGAAGAAGAATCCAAAGCACGTTTGATCTCTGTACGAAGACGAGACATATCATGCCCATTAATAGGCGGAGAACAAACGATACCAAGCTGCTCAAAAAGCATAGTATCAGGCACCACAAATTGTTTCAGTGAATCCTTAGCACTTTTCCCAATTTTCACCATTGCTTTACCAGCAGGGCCAATAGACTCCATGAAGTCCTGCATGGTGTCACGGTTTCTCTGATAATTAGCTGAGACACGCAGACTGCCCAAATGCTTAGCCATCGCACCAACGTTTCGAGAAATTGACATCTCGTTATCGTTGAGAATAATTACCATAGGTGTTTGGGCTTGACCAATATCATTAAGAGCTTCAAAAGCCATTCCCCCGGAAAGCGACGCATCGCCAATAAGGGTAACGATCTTTCTGTCCTCACCCCTCAAATCTCTCGCACGTGCCAAACCACACGCGACACTCAGCGAATCAGAAGCATGTCCAGAAGGATGAACATCATGAACGTTTTTGTCTGGTTTAGGAAACCCAGAAAGCCCCCCATATTGACGAAGCGTTTGAAACTCCTTGAGTCTCCCTGTTACAAGCATGTGAGCATAGGACTGATGACCAACATCGAACAAAAACTTGTCATAAGGAGAGTTAATAAGAGAGTGGACTGCAAGAATAATATCAACAGCACCAAGACTCGATGCAACATGGCCACCGTTTCTTGAAGTGACCTGCACAATTTCCTCGCGAATTTCATGAGCTAAAATCGAAAGCTCCTCGTTGGTGAGAAGCTTCAAATTATCGGGTGATTCAATAGAATCAAGGATTCGATGTGCCATTATTGTCTACACGCTCCTTGATGTTAGCGAGTTGAACCTGCGCTTATATCAACAGTTTCTTCTGATTTTTCTTCGATATCGCCCGCTTGTTCTTGGGCTAAATCATGTTCAGCAGTATTGGCGTTAATTCCCTGCTCAAGAATATTCGAGGCTTCAAGCCCTAATCCAACTGCCTCTTCATAATACTTCAAAGCTTCCTCGAGCGGGAGACTATCATCGCTAACAAGTTCAACAATTTCGTCGAGTCGAGCTTTAAGTTCCCCAAAAGAAGTTGCCTCAGGAGAAACGGTGTCAGTATTACTCACTGGCTACTTCTTCCTCAAGCTGAACAGCAATACGACCAAGAATACCATTCACAAACCGGGGAGAATCAGCTCCACCAAATTCCTTAGCAAGGTTAACCGCCTCGTTGATAGCGACAGAAACTGGAACATCATCAACATATTTCATCTCAAATGTCGCTAGACGAAGCAAAGATTTATCGACTAAAGGCATGCGATCAATCGCCCAATTCTCACTTGCAGCAACAAGATAGGTATCAATATCTTCAGTGTGATCAATGCAACCAACAAGCAAGCCTTTAGCGTAGTCACCCATCAGAGCGTCTTCATCGACTAACAATTTTTTCTCAATAAGCTCCAAAGGAGATGTATCAAGAATCTCTCCCTGATACAAAACCTGAAGAGCAATTCGTCTCTCTTGAGTTCGTTCGTGAGACTTTGACGACATGTAATCTAACCAACCTTAATCTTGAAAGTGGATGCCATCAATACAGATATCCACACGAGAAACAGGAATACCAGTCTGCAGAACAACAGCGTCTGCAATTGAGGAGCGCACCGATGAGGCAAGCTCTTTGACAGGATATCCATCAAGCACACGAAGCGTAACTTCTATAGCAAGCGAACCGTCTGGTTCGGTAAAAACTTTTACGCGATCAGAGGTGGCTTTAGAAGAAAACAAAGCCTTCAAGCCTGTAGGAGCAACGCTCGTTGAGTCAACACCAGGAACATCTTTTAAGGCAAGGGAAACGATGGTGTCGATTACGTTTGGAGCGATAGCCATGCCATTGGTAGTGATCTCAGGCATCTAGTTCTCCCCCATTTCGGTTTCAATAAAGTCGGTATAAACCTCACCATCAAGAAATGCTTGGTTTTCCAAAACTTGAAGATGGAAAGGAATGGTGGTCTTAATTCCCTCGATTTTGAACTCCTGTAATGCACGTTTACCACGGGCGATGGCTTCCTCGCGGTCGCTACCCCAAACAATAAGCTTTGCAACCATGGAATCATAATAAGGAGAGATTCGAGAACCTTCGTGAATGTATGATTCAATACGCACACCTGGGCCACCAGGCATATCAAATTTAGTAATGTTTCCTGGGCAAGGACGGAAATCGAACTCAGGATCTTCCGCATTGATACGAAACTCCATTGCATGCCCATAAGGCTGAAATGGTGCACGATCAATGCATGAAATAGGTTCACCTGAAGCAATACGAAGCTGTTCTTTGATGATATCAGTGCCCGTAATGAGCTCACTAACGGGATGCTCAACTTGAACACGCGTATTCATCTCCATGAAATAGAAACGCCCATCGTGATCAAGCAAGAACTCAATTGTACCCGCGTTTTCGTATCCAGTAGCACGAACAGCCTTAATTGCTGCAACGCCCATTGCACGACGGATTTCATCAGTGAGCGCTGGAGAAGGGGCTTCTTCCAAGAGCTTCTGATGGCGACGCTGTAGCGAACAATCACGTTCACACAAAGAAATACGATTACCAAACTTATCAGCAAGCACTTGGACCTCAACGTGGCGAGGACGCAAAACAAGCTTTTCTAAATACACATCACCATTACCAAAAGCAGCCTGAGCTTCATTTTTAGCAGCAAGGAATTGTGATTCCAGATCAGCAGGATCATGAACTTCGCGCATTCCCTTGCCACCGCCACCAGCAGAAGCTTTAACTAAAACAGGATATCCGACAGCCTCGGCAAAACGACGGGCCTCCTCTGGAGTTTCCACAACACCATCAGAACCGGGAACCGTAGGAACCCCACACGCTTTCATGGTGTCACGCGCTGCTGCCTTGTTACCCATGCGTTCAATACAGCTTGGAGAAGGACCAATAAAGACAATATCGTTCTCTGCACAGGCACGAGCAAACTCAGCATTTTCTGCCAAGAAGCCATAACCAGGATGAATTGCTTCAGCGCCAGTATTCTTGGCAGCTGCGATAATCGAGGCCATAACGAGATAGCTCTGATTTGCAGGAGCTGGTCCAATGCAAACCTTTTCATCAGCATATTCAACAGGATACGTATTGGCATCTTCAGTTGAATACACCGCAACCGTTTGAATGCCAAGCTCTTTGCAGGCGCGCATCACTCGAAGAGCAACTTCTCCTCGATTAGCAACTAAAACCTTTTTGAACATTTATACACTCTCCGGACCAATAGCGTCATGAGCAACATGGGGCTCGATGTAGAACAAAGGAGTGCCGAACTCCACAGGAGTAGCATCCTCTAAGCAAACCTCGCGAACGGTACCCATTTCAGCAGCAGGGATTTCATTCATGAGCTTCATAGCCTCAACGATACAAAGCGTTTGATTAGCAGAAACCTCATCACCAACACTAACAAACGGAGGCTCACCAGGAGCAGGAGCAGCATAGAACGTTCCCACCATAGGAGCAGTTACGCAATACCAATTGGAAGGACGTGCAACCTCACCAGTTGAAGCAGCAGGAGCTTCAACTTTCTCAGCGGCTGCATGTGCGCCACGAGATTCAACCGTTGTCGGTGCAGCAACGGGAGCAGCTCCTGAACCAGGCATACGTACCGCAATACGACAACCTTCTTCTTCAACAACGATTTCTCCAACGCCGCTTTCTTCGGCAACGCGAACCAATTCACGAATCTGATTAATATCCACGTAATCGTCCTCCTTGGTCATCTTCGATTCCTCTTCAAGGAGGAAATCAACCTTTTCAGATGTGCGATGTTTACTTAAATACGTGCGTGCCTCGTTCGGGAAAAGGGCATACATCAATACGTCTTCTTCAGACTTAGCAAGATCGCCAATTTCCTCTTCGAGCTCAGCAAAAGTGGTGGTAACCAAGGAACCAGGAGCAATACCTGGGTCCAAAATATCGGAATCACCAACAACTTTTTTAACAATTTCTTGATCCATCGGTCCTGGAGCTTTTCCATAGTAACCGCAGATGTAGTCTTTCATTTCCTTAGAAACAACGCTCCAGCGTTTACCCGTAAGAACGTTAAATACCGCCTGGGTACCAACAATCTGAGAAAGCGGGGTAACCAAAGGAGGATAACCAACCTCAGCACGAACACGAGGGATTTCAGCCATAACCTCATTAAGGCGATCGGTAGCGTTTTGAATATCTAACTGTGAAACCAAGTTCGACATCATACCACCAGGAACTTGATGAGAATACACTTGCATATGAACAAGCGAAGAAACGCCACGCTTGTAATGACCGCGCTTGCGAACTTCTTCCCAGTACTCAGCAATTTCAAACAAAAGGCCTAGATCAAGACCAGTGTCGTAGCGGCTTTCTTCAAGCGCAGCAACAATCATCTCAACAGCAGGATGAGAATTACCAAATGCTAAAGGAGCACTTGCCGTGTCAGCGATTGCAGCACCAGCTTCAACAGATTTAATGATGTTAGCAGGAGCCATACCACCAACATAGTGACAATGAATATGAACAGGCAAACCAATTTCGGCATTGAAGGCCTTTACCATACGCTCAGTACGGTAAGGGGTAAGCATGCCGGCCATATCTTTAATAGCGATAGAGTCAGCACCGAGCTCTTTGAGCTGCTGACCATATTCCAAAAAGCTATCAAGCGTATGAACAGGAGACATGGTGTAAGAAATTGCGCCTTCGAAATGTGCACCACATTCTTTAATTGCCTCTGCATTATCAACAACGTTACGAATATCATTCAAGGCATCGAAAACGCGAAATACATCGATGCCATTTTTATGTGCAGCATGAATAAATCGATGACAAATTTCTTTTGAATAATGCTTATAGCCAACAAGATTTTGACCACGAGAAAGCATAGAAAGACGAGTATTAGGGGTTTTGGCTTTTATCGAGCGCAAACGATCCCATGGATTTTCATCCAAGAAACGCAGACATGTGTCAAATGTTGCACCACCCCATGCCTCAATAGCCCAATAACCAACGCGATCCATCTTAGGAAGAATTGGCAACATATCACCAATTGACATCCTGGTAGCCCAAAGGCTTTGCTGTCCATCACGAATAGTGGTGTCCATAAGCTGAAGTTTAGGCAAGAGTATCGCACCTCCTTATCTTTACATTACTTACTGCGGTAGTAATAAACGAAAGTACATTATACGACACGAGGCGCAAACGCGCCTCGCAAGAAAAAGAGTTTTCTAGGAAGTAACATAAAGCCACTAGACACGAGTAACGTAGCGCCCATCACGCGTATCAATTCGAAGAATTTCTCCTGTATTGATGAACATAGGAACCTGAACAACCGCACCCGTCTCTAAGGTTGCTGGCTTAGTGCTACCCTGTACGGTATCACCCTTAAAACCAGGCTCAGTTTCAATAACCTCAAGCTCAACAAACATCTCTGGCTCAATACCGATAAGCTCTTCTCCAGCATAAAGAAGCGTTACTTCATCGCTTTCCTTAAGCCACTGGGCAACATCACCCACAATATCGGAGGGGATAGAAATTTGCTCATAGGAAGTGGTGTCCATGAAATAAAAATCCATACCATCGTTGTAGAGATACTGCATCTTTTTCTTCTCAAGACGCAAAGACTCAAACTTAGTGCCCGCATTGAAGGTATGTTCAACAACACGACCAGCACGAATGTCACGAAGCTTGGTACGAACAAAAGCGCCGCCCTTGCCTGGCTTTACATGCTGAAACTCGAGAATAACCCAGAGTTTATTGTTATATTCAATACACATTCCATTGCGGAATTCAGCAGTAGAAATTGCCACATTTACTCCTCAGTAGTTTTTTGAATCACATTATCACGAGGCTCTATTATAACCATCTCGTGAGTACTTTGGGTAATAACCTCAAAACCATCTTCGGTAACAACCCCAAAATCTTCAAGACGCATGCCAAAGTCATCATCAAGATAAACACCAGGTTCAACGGTTACTACATTGCCTACTTCAAGGGGCCTGTCGTTAAGAGGTGATAGGTTTGGAGCCTCATGGATGTCAATTCCAACACTATGACCGAGCGAGTGCCCCATAGTAGAGGCAAACCCATGTTTGGCCAAAACATCTTCAGCATTCCGATGAACGCAGCTCGCAATAACACCTTTTCTTATAAGATTTTCGCACGACTCATTTGCCTCAACCAACGCCTCCCATGCTTTTTGCATGCGCTCATTAGGTTTTCCCACAAAAACAGTGCGCGTCATATCTGAGCAATATCCTCTATACTTTGCCCCAAAATCCATCACGATACACTCACCAACTTGTATCGCAGTATCACCGGGAATCGAATGAGGCATCGCAGCACGAGAGCCACTTGCAACAATGGAAGAAAATGCCAGCCCTTCAGCACCCAATGAAAACATGGTGTTTTCTAATTCCTGTTGAATGTGTCGTTCTGTCATTCCTGGCTGAATATAGGAAACGATATAGCTAAACGCCTGGTCAGTTATTTGTTGGGCTTTTTTCATCAACTGAACTTCTTCACCGTCTTTGGTTTCTCGTAGCTCTTCAATAAAACCAGATAGTTCTACCAAACGAATAGACAGATCACTTCTCGAAATACGTGTTTCCAAGACACGATATTCCTTAAGAGAAATACTATCCTCAATACCAACAGTTATCGTGCGTCCATCATCGGCATCTAAACTGTGAGATTGCTTAACTGCTTTAAGAAGTAAATCAAAGTGTTGTTTTCGCTCAATGGTAATTTCGATACCTGATTCCTTTGCCGCATTCTTAAGCGCCGAACCATAGCGAGAATCACTGTGAAACAAAACCCTATCAGGTAAAACCAAAAGAGCATGAGCGGGTTCGCTGTCAAACACCCCATAAAACATGGTTGCCCACAAGATATTCGACAGCGATCTTACGTACACCGCATCAATGTCTTGCTGCTTCATTTTCTCTTGGATACGAACTATTCGAGAAGAAAAGTTATTCATATAAATGCCTCACCTATATAAAGGATCATTTACGCAATACTTTTTTGCCAGGCCTTTAAGTGCTCAAGAATAAATTCGTTTTCTAGCTCACAAATTTCCCAAACACCAATATCTTTCGGAAGAACAAAACGCAACTTGTTTGAACGAACCTTTTTGTCGCCTAACATCAGCTCAAGGAGCCTTTCGGGAGAGGCCTTAAACGAAAGTTCAGGTAAATCCAGCTCATCAAGAAGCGAATCTTGAGCAGAAACAAACGCAAATGAAGTGCCCAGATGAGCTGCACCAAGACGCGCAGCAAATCTCATTCCCTGAGCAACAGCATGACCATGAGAGTAAACTCCGTAACCGGCTTCTGTTTCAATGGCATGGGCCAACGTGTGACCATAATTGAGACATTCACGAACATTCTTTGTTTCCTCTTGGTCGCGAATTACTACCGAAGCCTTAAAAGAAACGCTACGACGAACCGCTTCCTTTACCACTCGAAGATCACGCTCGACAAGCTCAGAAGCATGTTCGACCATCCAGAAAAAGAAGTCATCTGAATCAATAACGGAAGACTTGACTATCTCCGCACATCCACAGGCCCATTCGCGCTCGGGAAGAGAAACAAGGGTATCAAGATCGGCGTAGACAGCAATAGGCTGACAAAAGGTACCAACAAGGTTCTTGCCTGTTTCAAGATTGATAGCCGTTTTTCCTCCCACGGAAGAATCAACCATAGCAAGCAATGTAGTAGGAACTTGCACAATTCTTAAACCACGCATAAAGGTAGAACCGGTAAAGCCTGCAAGATCACCAACCACACCGCCACCAAGAGCAATAACTAACGAATCGCGATTGAGTTTGCACTCGTGCATCGCGTGCCATATTTCACCTGCACATTCAAGCGATTTTGCTTGCTCGCCTGACGGAACCGTAATAACCGAAACGAAATAAGATGCCTGCTCCAAAGAGCGCTTTAGCGTCTCGAGATATAAATTCTGCACTACCTGATCAGTAATGATTAAAGCACGAGGGTTAGAATCGATCTTACGAAGATCTTGTCCCACAAAGGGTAAAAGATCTGATTCAATGGAAACCCCATAGGACTTCTCACCAGGAATATCGACGGCAACTTTAGTCATGAATTAATCAACTGCTTTCATAATGCCCTGATTCAACAGAATAGAGGCAACCTCTCCTGCCACTTCACGAACCGAGCGACCTTCTGTTTGAACAGCAATATTTGCAGCAGCTTCATAGTTAGGAATACGTTCAATAATTGTCTTACGTGCTGTTTCAAGATTTTTAAACATGGGACGAGAATCGGTATTAGGAATACGACGAGCTGCCTCATCAGCACTTACCTGCAAATACACCACAAAACCAGCATTTCGCATGATTTCCGCATTTTCTGGACGCTTAGTAACCACACCCCCGCCACAACCGATAAGCCTAGGAGAACGTGCCGACAAATCTTTTAAAACATCTGTTTCAATATCGCGAAACGCTTCTTCGCCGTCTTCGGCAAAAATATCCGCAATAATGCGATCTTCACGAAGCTCAAGATATTCATCCGCATCAATAGAAGCCAAGCCATACGTTACAGCTAGCTGCTGAGAAACGCTTGTTTTACCTGCCCCCATAAAGCCAATAAAGAATACTGGCTTAGTGAGATAATATCCTCCGGCTGCTTTCACAGTTTGATCAGACATGTACATTCCTCTCTTAGCGAGACATTGTTTTAATACGCTGTTTAAATGTTTCAATATTTTGCTTGATGTCAGTCATATTATCTGCTCCAAACTTATTCATATATGCCTCAGCCAACACAAAGGCAACTTCAGATTCTGCAACAACAGCAGCTGCCGGAACAGCACAAACATCGCTGCGTTCTTTAGACGCTTTCGCACCTTCAAGGGTATCAATATTTACCGTATTTAAAGGTGTAGTAAGGGTTGGGATTGGCTTCATAGCAAGGGATGCAATGAGAGGCATTCCTGTAGTCATGCCGCCTTCCAGTCCACCCGCATTGTTGGAGGAGCGCAGAAAACCCCGCTTTTCATCAAGGATTATTTCATCATGAACGCAGCTACCAGGCCTTCTTGCTGCCTCAAAGCCAAGACCGAATTCAACTCCTTTGATGGCAGGAATAGAAAAGAGTGCAGCTCCTAAGCGCGAGGTTAAACGAGTGTTACCCGTTTCAAAGCCACCAAGCGTAGGAATGAGCCCTGTAACCACCACTCTAAATGTTCCACCAAGGCTTTCACCCTTTTCTTTTGCTTCATCAATTTCTGCAATCATCTTTTCGGAAGTTGCTTCATCGGGGCAACGGACTTCGCTCATTTCTATATCAAGCGGACGATAATCGGGAGCAGCCATCATGGGATCATCCTCTTCAAACGTCACTTTCCCAATAGAAGTAACGTAGGAAAAAATTTCAACACCGAGTTCGGCAAGAAATTCTCGAGCAATGCCCGCACACGCAACGCGAATAGCGGTCTCGCGCGCACTCGCACGTTCAAGAATATTGCGGCAGTCGTCCATATCGTTTTTCAGAATGCCAACAAGATCAGCATGACCGGGACGAGGAGTAACCTCACGAACGAGATCTTTAGGGGCATCCCCAAAAACAGCCATCCTATCCGTCCAGTTTTTCCAGTCTCTGTTTTCAATCTGTAAAGCAATGGGGGTTCCCAGCGTTTTTCCGAAGCGAACCCCTGAGATAATACGGACCGTGTCTTTTTCAATAGCTTGTCTACCACCGCGACCATAACCGCTTTGGCGCCGCGAAAGATCAGAATTAATGTTTTTTTCAGAAATAGAAAGACCAGCGGGAATATCTGAGACAATACCTGTCAGAAAAGGTCCATGGCTTTCACCTGCTGTTATATATTGCATAACACTCTCCACACATAAAAATACCGGAACAATTCTAGCACGGAGAGGGGTTATTTATAACTGAACACTTCCCTCATCCAGGCAAGAAACACCTTCAGGTTCTCTATCTTTCAAAAAAGCGTTTTCGAACACTCTTAGAACACGGGTATGCTTCAAATCTTCAGTCACTAAGGGGCATACCATATACGCAGTTAGACCAGCCAAGTGTGCACCAAGAATATCAGTGCTCAACTGATCACCGATCATCAATGTTCGATCCTTAGACGAACCCATGAGTTTACACGCACGCATATATCCAAAAGGTAAAGGTTTTAGAGCCTTAGAAACAATGGAGATATTTAACTCGCGCGCCACAATGAGTACATCGTTGTGAAAATTATTCGACAAAAAGCAAACCGAAACACCCGCCGACTGGAGTCGAGAAAGCCAAAGAGAAACATCGCGAGGAACACTGCGGGTATCACGCGTTAGAACGGTATTGTCAACATCAAGGAGAACGCACTCAAACCCTCGCCTGACAATATCGAAGGAAACATCGATATACGATATACGGGAAAAATATCTGTCAGGCTGAAAGAGCGACATTTGGACTCACTCTCTATGAATGTGCCTGGATGGTTGCTTGATGATCCTCGTAGGTTTTATCGAAGTAATATTGCATCTTTCCATTTGAGTCAGGCCAAAATGAGAAGAAGTAATAATCAGAGAAATTCTGTTCAGGTGAGCAAACTGCCTGCAGACAGTCAAGACTCGGTGAACAAATTGGCGTCGGTGGAAGACCTTTGGTTTTCCTTGTGTTGTATGGACTGTCGGTGTTCCAATCGTAATTATCGGGCTCCCCGCCAATTTCGTATGCTGTAGTAGCATCACTTCCCAACATACCATACGCAGGATCACCGTCGTTAGTTAAGCGATTATAGAAAACAGCAGCAACTTTAGAGCGCGTATCCGCAACTGATTCTTTTTCAACGATTGAAGCCAAAATTAAAACATCATAAGACGAATAGCCCAAATTTTCAGGATAGGAATAATCAAGAGTTGCTACTTCTTGTTGATACTGTGAAAGCATCTGACGTATTACATCTTTAGCGGTATAGCCCTGTATAACCTCGTAGGTTTTAGGAAACAAAAAGCCTTCAAGAGTATTATTATGAGCTGAAGCAACAAAAGGGAACTCTTCTGCAAAACTGCTTGCATTGCGAGCGGCAGAGATAAAGTCTTCTTTAGTAATAGACCCCGCATAGGCTTTTTGAACAGCCTCTCCCATGCTCTCTATAGTGTACCCTTCAGGAATTGAAAGACTGTTTTCGCCTAATCCAGGACCTGCAACCAGACTATTAACCACTTCCTCGCAGGTAACACCACCTTCAAAGGTATAAATACCTGGCTTTAATGACGAAGCGGCATTCTTGGTCGAAACGGTATCAGTAAATTCGTTTTTACTGTTAATAACACCTGCATCATACAGAATGTCGGCAATAGCTTGTGTAGAAGAACCTTCAGGAATTTCCACCTTCACTGATTCGCCTTCCTGCAGAAGATTTTTGTTACCACCGAAACAACTCGATAGCCCAAAAATCAGTGCAATGAGCAAAACAATGGCTACTACAACTACCGCAATAATGGGACCTTTGCTTTGCTTGGGACGAATATAGGAGGTATCGTATGTTTTAAACTGACGAGCACCACGAGCATGAGCTGCACGCGCTGCATGATTAGATCGCTGAGAATACGTCACGCGTTTTGGCGTCATAGCGTAACCTTTCTTTTCTAGTCTTGATTCCTAGAGTCAAGCCATGATTGCAAGAAAACGGAAGCCGCAATCATGTCTACTTTACCACGCATCTCTTTTTCAGAGAGACCCTTCTCGCGAAGAATTCTTTTAGCTTCACGAGAACTCAATCTTTCATCGACGAATTCCAGAGGGACACCAAGATGAGAAGCAACATGCTGGGCGATTTTTTTATTAGTTTGAGCCTGTGAGCCAACATCGCCAGAAAGCGTAAGAGGTAACCCTGCTAGAAGCATCTCAGGCTCCCAATCCTCACACACCCTTCGAAACGAAGAGGCGTTGCTTTCAACCTCTTTAGTAGGCAATACGCAAACAGGAGATGCAACACGTTCGCGGGGATCGCATATTGCAATCCCACAGCGAACCTTACCTATATCAAGAGCCATAATTCTCATGAAAAACCTAATTAGAAGTAGTTACGTGCCGCCTCAAGCGCAGCGTCCAAACCGGCGACATCTTTACCTCCTGCTTGAGCCATAGATGGCTTTCCGCCACCGCCGCCTTTAATGTTTGAGGCAATAGCCTTAATAACTGCTCCAGCGTTGAACCCAGCCTGAACAGCTTCATCGCTACCTGCCGCCAATAGCAAAGGTGTTCCTTCGTTGTCAGAAGCAAGAACACAAGCTCCGCCGTTATCGAGACGAGCGCGCACGATGTCCCAGAAATTGCGCATTCCACCAGCATCAAGACCGTCTTTGCGATATACAAAGACAGGGAAACCAGCATCAACAATATACTCGTCAAGTGATTCAGGAAGAATATCATTAGAAGAAGTTTTAGCCTTCTTAAGCTCGGAAGTCAGTTCCTTAACCTGAGCTAAGGTTGATTCGACACGAGCAACAACGTCTTGAACGGGCGTGCGAAGCTTAGAAGAAAGTTCCTTCATAGGAACCTCGAAGCCGTTAAGGTAATCTAGAGCATCAAAACTCGTGAGCGCTTCGATACGACGCGTATTAGCACCCACACTGCTCTCAGAGACAATCTTTACTAAACCAATTTCAGAAGTATTAGAAACATGGCAGCCACCACAAAGCTCTTTCGAGAACTCTCCCGCTTCAACAACACGAACCGTTTCACCATATTTTTCACCAAACAGAGCAGTAACGCCCGCTTCGCGCGCAGAAGAAAGACTGGTTTCATAGATATTCGTGGGTAAAGCAAGCATGATTTGCTCATTAGCAAGCTTTTCAACCTGTGCAAGCTCTTCAGGCGTCATTGCCTCAAAGTGAGTAAAGTCAAAGCGGAGCCTATCAGGGCCTACATAGCTTCCAGCCTGATTAATGTGCGAACCCAAAACACTGCGTAGAGCAGCATGAAGAAGATGAGTGCACGTATGGTTGCGCGAAATACGTGCACGACGCAGCTTATCGACCTGAGCAGCAACGCTTTCTCCAACGGTAACCGTTCCTGAGGTAACGGTTACCACATGAGCAACCAAACCCTTTTCAGGAGCTTTCGTATCAACCACTTCAGCAGTAAAGGTCTCAGAAGAAATGGTGCCGGTATCTCCAACTTCACCGCCCATCTCTGCATAAAACGGTGTGATATCAAGAATTATTTCGCCCGTCTGTCCCGCTTTAAGTGAATCGACACGAGCATCATCTTTAACCAGCGCAAGAACACTCGCCTGAGCGGAAAGAGAAGTATATCCAACAAACGTGGTGGCTCCTATTTCGCGCAGCAAATCGGCATGAACACCACCGTAGGTGCTCCAAGCAGCTTCCGCATCTTTTACGTTAGCAGCGCGGGCACGCTCCCTTTGCTCCTCCATGCAACGAGCAAATTCATCTTCATCAACACTAAAGCCACGCTCTACACATATTTCTTTCGTAACCTCGACAGGAAAACCATACGTATCATGAAGCGTAAACGCAATTTTTCCAGAAAGGACGGATCCTTCAAGCTCCTTAAGGGCATCATCAAGATAGGCCTGACCCTGTTTTAATGTGGTTCCAAAGCGCTCTTCCTCTGAAAGGATGACGCGCTCGATAAGGGCACGATTATCAATAATCTCAGGGTACACATGACCCATGAGTTCGATAATTTTCTCAACATACTGGTTAAGAAATGCACCTTCAATGCCAATGGAATGACCCTTCATAACGGCACGACGAAGCAAACGGCGCAAAACATATCCACGGCCTTCATTGGAAGGAAGAATGCCATCAGCAATCATAAAGGTAACAGCACGACTATGATCAGCCATAATACGTAAACAGAGATCGGTAGCTTCATCGGTTTTGTAGGTTTTACCCGAAAGAGACTCTCCAACCGCAATAAGATCACGTAAGACATCAGTGTCGTAGTTGTTATCTACGCCCTGCATAATGGCCGCAATTCGCTCCAGACCCATACCCGTATCAATATTTTTCTTAGGTAAAGGAGCGAGAGTTCCATCTTCTTGACCATCATACTGCGTGAAGACGCAGTTCCAGTACTCTAAGAATCGATCACAATCGCAACCAGGCGCACAATCAGGACTTCCGCAGCCAACCTCAGGACCTTGGTCGTAATACAGCTCAGAACAAGGTCCACATGGACCCGTTGGTCCAGCACGCCAGAAGTTATCTTCTTCACCAAGGCGAGAAATATGATCTTCAGGAACACCGAGCTTTTTCCAAATTTCAATGGTTTCATCGTCATTTTCAAAAACGGTAAAGTAGAGTTTTTCGGCGGGGAGCTTCAAAACCTCAGTTGAAAACTCATATGCCCAAGCACACATTTCTTCTTTAAAATACTCACCGAAACTGAAGTTTCCAAGCATTTCGAAAAAGCTCAAATGCCTACCCGTAGTACCAATAATGTCGATATCATTGGTGCGGACACACTTCTGTACCGTGGTGGTACCGATATAGGGTTTCTCGAGCTGCTTTTGCTGAAGGAAGTATGGCTTAAATTGAACCATTCCCGCACTCGTAAGCAAAAGTGAAGGATCATCAGGAATGAGCGAAGATGATGGCATGCGCTTGCAGCCCTTTTCCTCAAAAAACGATAAATACTTCTCGCGTATTTCAGCAGTTGTCATGTATTCCATGCGCAAAAAACCTCTTCGATTACTTTTAAGTTATATGAATTATTCGCAGACGAATCATATCAAGATTTGCCATGCTTGGGGGTATCAACCCCAATATCGGGAACAAAAAACTCACCCGTAGCATCTGCAACGGGATTTACCTCTGTCCCGGAAGGTTCGCCTTTAAAAATAACGCCGTCTGTTGCAACAATAATGCGACCAGTTCGTTTCTCAAAATAGTAAACAAACAACGATTTAATAGCTGCCACAGCTGGAATTGAAGCAAGCATGCCAACAAAGCTACCCATAAAACCAGACATCGCAAAGCCTAAGGCGGAACCCGTCATTAAAGCCAAAATTACCAAAGCAGGATGAATATCAACAGAATTCGCCATAATCTTTGGTGAAATAAAGGTATACACCACCTGCTGAACAACGATGGTATAAATGAGTGCCAAAAGCGCAATCAAAGGGCTCACGAAAATACCCACGATACCCGCTAAAGCACCACCGAGCCAAGGACCAACAATGGGAATAATATTTAAGATGCCAGCAATCACACCTAATGCCGCAGCGCTCGGAATTCCCATTACGGCAAAACCAATACCGCAGCCCAAGCCAATCAAAAAGCACTGAATGAGCGTTCCTTTGATATATCCACCCATAACGCGCGTAGTGGTGAGATAAATCATATCGAGATCTTCTCTGAAGCGAGGCCCAAAAAGACGCTTCACTTCACGTCCGAGTGCAGGAAGTTCCATCAAAACCCAAAACGCAACTACAAGAGAAAAACCGATAATCATAACCGCATTAGCAACACCCGAGCCAAAAAAAACAACATTTTGTGCACTGCTCTGAGCAACCTGAGAAAACCATGCTCCCACCGATACAAGCGCGTTGTTGAACCATTCATGGATTCGTGCATCCTGCAAAATGTAGGAATACTGTTGGTAGATATCGTTCCACCAATCTCGAATCATACCGATATACTGCGGAACACCTTCTGCGAGATGCTTAAATTGCTCATCAAAGCCAAGAGCAGGCGAAAACAAAAGCCAACCCAACAAAACCATGGCAGCGGCGAATAAAATATACGTGATACAGGTGCCAACAAGACGATTAAAGCCCTTTTTCTCAAGATAGTTCACAGGACCCTTAAGACAAAAAACAATTACCGTAGTCCAAACAACAATTCCCACAGGAACTGAAAGAACGTTCAAAACCTGCCCGAGCAAATAAAGAAGAGCCACCAAAACAATGATGAATAAGCCCGTAAAAAGTTTACGCTGCATCTTAATTGTTTTAAGGGACTCTTCTCTTAATTCTTCATCCTCAACAACAGGATGATTTGAAGTAAACAACTTTGCTACTTCTCCTCTGTTACCGAAGAAGCGGTTTTGTTTGCCTGAATAGCTGCTGCACTCTTCAAGTTAGCAGAAACCTCATTGGTACGCTCAAGAGTTGCACAACGAGCTTCATATTTTGCTTCGCGCTCGATTTTGCGAACTTCAGACTGATCCTGTAAATCAGATACTTTTTCGCCTACCGCCTCTAGACCAGTATCAACCGCATCAACAAAACAGCCAACGGAAGTATCAGAAGAAGCATGAGGAGCAATGCGATCACGAATTTTTCCCGTTACGGTACCGATAATGTCTAAAGGGGCTGAAGCAACCGCATCCAAAGAACCCGTAGCCTTAGAAACATTTGTTGAAACGCTATTCACATCTTCAAGAATCTGATCTACACGCATGATCTCAAGATTAACCGCATCGATAGTTAACGTAGCGCGATCCATTAACGGATCAACCTTATCAACCACTGGCTTAACCTTCGTTACAATTTCTTGAGCATCATCAATCATAGGTTCAACTTTTACTACAGCACCTTTTACCACTTTTACCAAGGTGATAAAAAGATACGCAAGAGCAACAAGGGCAACAATTCCTGCAAGACAAAGCAGAACAATCCCTACTGGTATCAAAGATTCAAAAAACTCCATTACATCCTCCTTCTAGCTTAGATAAATATACCACTTTACAAACCAGTCTTGTCTCGGATAACCGCATCAACACGGTAGCTTTCCCATCCACGCTCCCCAGGAGTATAGAAACAACCCTGCTCAAGCCCTTCCGGCAAATAGCGTTGATTCGCATAACCGCTTGGCTGCGAATGGGGATAGAGATATTCACCATACTCCTCTGAACCAGGACGATGTCTATCTCTTAAATACGAAGGAACACTACGAACGGGTCCATGCTTTATCTCCGCAAAGGCAGCAGCTAAACCCGCATAGGAGGCGTTTGATTTAGGTGCGAGTGCCATATACACCGCTCCCTGAGCAAGATTGATTCTGCACTCAGGATAACCAATGACTTCTGTAGCCTTAAAAACTGCATGCGCAACAAGAAGCGCTTGAGGATCTGCATTTCCAATATCTTCGGAAGCAAAAATTAAAATACGGCGTGCAATAAACTTTGGATCTTCTCCTCCATCTATCATACGAGCAAGCCAATACAGCGCAGCATCGGGATCAGAACCCCTCATAGACTTAATAAAGGCTGAGATAATGTCGTAGTGCATATCTTTGTTTTTGTCATAGGGAAGCATCCTATGAGGTACAGCGCGCCTAACCATATCCTCAGTAATTATGTTTGACCCTTCCGCCTTTGCTAAATCCGAAGACAAGGAAAGCGTATTGAGAGCGCTACGCGCATCACCATCTGCCAAAAGCAAAATAGCATCACGAGCCTCGTCATCAAGAGAATAGAGTCCTTTCAATCCCCGATCATCAACCAACGCACGGGCAATAATCTCTGCAAGATTTTCTTTTGAAAGGGAGTGCAGCTCAACGATGCGAGAACGTGAAATAAGAGCTGAATTAACTTCGAAAAAAGGGTTTTCCGTCGTAGCACCAATGAGAACCACAGTTCCATCTTCTACAGCATGCAGAAGAGCATCCTGCTGAGCACGATTAAAACGATGTATTTCATCAACAAAAAGTATTGTTTTTATTCCCTGATGAAGAAGTCTTTTTTCTGCCTCACCAATCTCTCTTCTGAGGTCAGAGACCGTGCCTCCAATGGCGGAAACTTCAACAAAATGAGCGTGCGTTGTATGCGCAATTACTCGCGAAAGAGAGGTTTTACCCGTACCCGCAGGTCCATACAAAATGACAGATGAAAGTGAATCATTTTCTATGGCACTTCTAAGCCACGTACCCTTTCCGAGTGCTTTTTCCTGACCAACCAAATCGTCAAGAACACGCGGGCGCATACGAACGGCAAGAGGCGCATTCTCGTTCTTTACTTCATTTTCTATCTCAGTAAATAAGGTATCCATGAGCTCTACTCTATCATGATATAGAAGCAGACTAACTTCCGTTTTGTGTCCCTGGGCTATTGTTAATAAGCTGTAAATAACTCGACAATGGAACGTAATGCAGTTTGGCTAAAATGAACAGCCGCAACCTTGATTCAGAATACCCCTAACTGCACATCGCATACGCCGCGAGAACAGCCTTCTTTAGCTTGCTTGTATCACTTTTATCAAAGCTATACGAAACCGAATCAACTCCCGTTTCGCTATCCTGGGCCAAAAAATCAACACGAATAAACGTACCAACAACTCTCGAAAAGCCTTCCCTTAAAAGAGCATAGGCATAGCATTGAGCCTGTAAAAGATGTTTTTGATACACCTCTTCTGCGGTTTCTAAAAGCGAACCGCCTGTTTTATAGTCAACAAAAAACGCCTCCTCGTTTGAGTTTATCCCCAAGGCATCTATTTCACCCTCAAGAAAGATCTCGTCCTCATCAGCCGATAAAGAAACCATGAAAGGAACTTCCGCGTCAATGAATTCGCATGCAAGCAACTTATTTAGTACATCGCGCGAAAGCCAAGCCTCAAGTGCCTGTTGCAGTCTATTTTGGAGATGATGAGAGAAATCAAGATTTCTCTGAAGATGCGTTACATACACTTCATCCAAAGACAACAACCATCCCAAGCGATCCTCCTGGTTTCGCGCCTCCAAAACCAACTTCTGTGCGCAACGATGAAATCCTCTGCCAAATTCAAGAGCTTCATCGCGCGATTCACTCAGATTGAAAATACTATCAAAATCTCCCTCATGGAGCTGATACGATGGTTGTCTTTTATCATGCCTGTTACTCTCGAGCTTTTTGGCTAAAGAGGAATAGGAAACGGTATTTGAACAGGCATTTTCATATACACTCAAAGAAGATGTTTGGGAAGAAGCAGGATACAACTCATAGTACTCTTCTTGAATTGTTGTTTTCTCGTCTGCCTGCTCCGAGACATCCTTCAAGGCGATGAAACGAAAGGAAAGAGGCATGGTTCCACCGTAGGATATGCGCTGAAATTCATCATCATTATTCCAGCCAAGAACTGTTTTCAAATCGTAAATAATACCTTTTTTTGAATAGTCAAAAGAGGCGTTTCCTCCGACTGTACAGTTCAAGAACAATGACTTGCTTGCCCTCGTAAGAGCAACGTAGAGCAAACGCTTGGCTTCCTCTAATTCTTTTTTTGCTCGACGTTGATGAAGAGCAACGAAGGACAGTTCATCATCTTGAGGCTGATAATTTTCGCTTTCAACTAAGAGTGCTTTTAGCTCATCTGAAATCTTTTTCTGCGCGGATGAAAGGTTAGGCTTCAAAGAAATTTGCGTGATACCCTGATTTGCTTCCACGCAAAACAATTCCTCATTCACGGTACCCGCATTAAGCTCCGAAAGGGCAACATGCGGAAACTCAAGGCCTTTACTTGCATGAACAGTCATAATTTTCACAAAACTTGATGAAGTGGTCGAAAGAACCCCCGGAGCTTCCTTCGAAGCCGCAAGTCTTGCCGAAAAAGCATCGATTATCTGCGACGCGCCCATTCCAGAGGTTTCAAACTCGGAAATCATATCAAGAGCTTTATAAATATTTCCGGCCGTTGCAAGACCTTGTGCTCCCGACTGCTCAAGACGCGAAAAATATCCCGTCGAAACAAATAGATGCTTTAGAGCACGCACGACACCTACACCTATTGATTCCTGGCAAAGTTTATCGATGCAAGCCCTAGCATGATGTAAGGTATCACGCTCCAACAAGGAAAGCGAGGTGAACATATCATCGGTGCCATACATAAATCCAAGGGCAATATCCTGTTTTTTGATTCTTCCCTCTTCTTCGGTAGTCGCAAGAGCTAAAAAAGTCGCATCAGAAACAGCAAACATATCGGAGGAAAGAACCGTATAGAGCGCAAGTGAATCAAAGGGGTTTGCACAAACGCGCAAAAGATTGCACATAAGCTCAATTTCTCCTGCCTTCGAAAAAACGGAGCCACCCGTAATAATACTTTCAAAGCCAGCTTCCTGAAGAGCATCCGCATAGCATCCCACATTAGACATGCTTCCAAGGAGAATTACCATCTCATCAGGAGAAACACCCCTATCGCGCAACTTTGAAAAGTGCTGAGCGATTTCCTGAGCTGCTCTGCGACGAGCATCTGCCACTACTGCGGGCTTTTGAACGTCAATTACCTGCATAATAATGCGCGGTTCATGAGCGAAAACAGGGTCAAACTCATCATTGATAGCCGATCGGGGGTTAAGCGATAAAAACTTCTCACCAAAGAACTGAGGAGCCGAAAAAACAAAGTCAACAAAACTCAAAATATCCTTATGGCTTCTAAAATTATCAGGCAAATTGACAAAACGCGCGTTATTGAACCGTGTACCAACATAGTCTCTAAACTCATGAAACACTGAAACATCCGCACCACGGAACCGATAGATGCTCTGTTGCGCGTCGCCAACTGTACATACATTAGAACCATCTTCATGAAGAATGTTTTCCAATAGTGCGACCTGAAGCTGATCGGTATCCTGAAACTCATCAATCATCACAAGACTAAATCGCTCGCGCAAAGCTTGAGCAATTTCAGGGTAGGTTTCGAGCGCCCAAACAGCCTTTCGTAGCTGATCGGTGTTATCTAAGAGCGAAGATCCCTTCAAAGCCTGAAAACACTCATACACTAATGATGCAAAACGAACAAGCACCTGCGCATAGTGCGTTCCTATAGCCTGATTAACCTGAGCAGAAAGCGTCGCATACGTCAGACGATAATCCTCAAAAAAGTAAGCATCTTCTTTTTTCATCCGAAACTTTGGAGACGTTTTAGGGAATGAATAAAACACCTGTAAAAATTGCTTAGAATCAAATTCAGTCTCAGTAAACGAAAGATTGGGATTATCCGTCAAATACAACTGAGTTATTGCGAGGGCATCCTCAATTGCTTGCAAATTCTTAAGATCCGTTGCATTCGGTTTTATCCATTCATTTGCAACATCAACAAAGGATTCTCCCAGCTCTAACATTTGCCGAAGAACAAGATTAGGCTTACAGCCTATTTTTGGAAGATTGATAGAAGCAAAACCTTTTCGTGTTGCAAGTGCTTTATCAATCACCGCATTACACATCTCAAAAACTGCCGTTCCATTGCTATTCGCACGAATGCTATACACATCAAGTAAATCAAGCAGAGCTCGGTCGTTTTCTTTACGTGCCTGATTCACCACACTCTCGAAAGCCTGTTCCATTAATACCCGAGCGTCTTCTTCAGCAATAATCTCAAAAGCAGGGTCTAGATTTAACAAAAAAGCGTTTTCGCGCAAAATACGAGAACAGATACCATGTATGGTCGAAACCCAAGCGTCATCAGTTTTAAGAGCCTCGCTCACCAATCCCTCAGCAAGAAGTTGGTTTTTAATTCGAGATTTCAGCTCCCCCGCTGCTTTTTTCGTAAATGTCGTTGCCAACACTTCATCGATACTCCGTAGATATGAAGAATCACTCGAGCCTTGAGGTAAAAGAGCATAGACTACGCGCTGAGTGAGCGTGAAGGTTTTTCCGCTTCCCGCTCCTGCGGCAACCATTAGAGGTTTATCGAGAGTTGTTATCACCTCTCGCTGTTGAGGAGTAGCTGTTTCAAGATTCATTGGCATTTCCGATCACAATTTGCAACAGAGCAATAGGTGCAAGCCTTAGAGTTACAGGGGTTGGGAGCTATATCTCCTGAAAACATGCGTTTTAAATACGGAACTAAAGCTTCCTCAACCAGATCAAGATATGCGCCAAAATTCATCGCCACAACACTTGTTTTTTTGGCAAAACTAGAAAGATCAAGAACAGACTCATTGTAAGAACCCGCGAGAGTTTCACTATCTTCCATAGAACGATACGAAAGATACAGTGCGCCTGAACAAGTTTTATCAGGAAATATCTTTCTGAGAGCTTGAGCATAAATAAGTGCTTGAATTTTTTGAGGAAGCGAAAACTCTTGCTTATCAGGGTTATAACCCGCCTTGTGATTAGCAATGTTTCCTTTGTAGTCAAAAACAACGAAATTTTTGCCATCCGAACTCACATCAACACGATCAACCCGCCCAATCAACGGTACACCCGCATACAGAATACCATCAGATACCGTAAGCGCCTTTTCATGACAGGCGGGGACGTAGGAAGGCAGCATCCTGGCCTGCTGCTCTAAGGAAGCAAGAAGAGTTTCTTTTAAGTGCTCACCCTCTATTATGTCGAGCTCAGATTCCAATACATAGTGAGCTGAATCGTCTTCTGTCTGCTCTTTAAGCTTCTGTTCAAACAAGGTATTAAATATCTCTGAAACCTGCTCAAAATTGGCTTCAGTAACACGCGAAAGACTATAATCCTCCTTCATTATGCGATACAAGTCAGCGAACATTTCATGCACAAAGACACCCTGTTCGAGAGATCCTCGTTCAAAGTCGAGTTTTTTCGGATTGATTCTTCGCTCAATAAACCATCGATATGGACACATCACATACGCTTCAATGTCAGAAGGGCTCACGGCCTGTATGGGCTTGCAGTAATGAAGCTGAGTACGCGGAAGAATGAGATTGGATTTTGCGTCTTCAGAAAGCATTCCCCGAATAACTTTTGGAACAACGAGCACAAGTAACTCTTTACTTTTGCCGGCAGCTTCCGCACAAAGTGAAGCACCTTCACTTTCTTCTTGGATAAGCAGATTATCGAATAAATACTCTTCTCCCCGCTGAAACACAAAACAACGTTCTGCATCAAGAGAAAACGGTTCTTTACTCCCTTCTTTTTTATAGAGCGAAAGAAGCTCATCAAAGAAAAAAGCGGGATATGTTTCTTCCCCCTCGGGCGATACAAGAACCTGTTCACACGCAAAACGCTCGAAAGCGCATCTTTCAGCCTGCATCAACATCACGCGTTGCTCCCGTAAAAAAGACTCAGCAAATGAAATACCAAGCACTTCATCGACATGCAAAAATGCAGCAAAAACATCACTCGAACTAAAGAAGCGCGCATCCAAATCACACATGACCACCGTATTAAACCCCTGTGGGGCAACATTAAACACCTCATGATGAGTCGCAAATAAAACCTGTACAGGTTGATTAGCGTCAATTATTTTCCTGCTTCTAACAGTAAGGAATTCAGCAAAAAGCGAAACTTCTTCGATGGAACTATTGAACATCCTCGCCGCCTCGTAGAGAGAGCGCAAAGAAGAAATAGCCTCGAGTTCCTCCTGTAGCAAAGCCTCATCATGAGCGAAACACTTGATTGCAACATCTTTAAAGTAGTCAAGAACAAGCGAAGCATCAATGGTTTCAAAAAGTTCTTCAGCATACGAAAAATGAGGAGCTTTCTTTTCTATAACCTCTCGAATTTCTTTATCGTCAAAGCGCTTTTCGCTTCTAAGCAAGGAATTTATCTGATAGGAATCAAATATGCTTGCACCCGAATACGGGGATTTCAGATAGTCACTCAACGCACTAAAAGAATGATCCGTAAAAAATGCATGAAGCGCAAAATAACTTTTGCCAAAAAGTGTTTCTGCAAAAGGGCGAATACCGGAAACCGCCGCATTTATTTCCCTTGACTGCATGCGCGGCAAAAGTGTATCGAAGAGCTCAAGAGGGGCAGCGCACAATAATAGAACATTTGAAAAACACTGCTTTTGAATTGCATCACTAAGCCATGATTCAATTCGTTCCGCAAGCAAAGAACCTTGAGAAGTGGCTCCCGAGGGAAATAAAAACTCCACTGAAATATCTTCTGGCAATGGCTTAATTATCGTTTCAGTAAAACCCTTTGCAGCTTTATCGGCTGATGAAAACATGTCTCGATGAGAGTCAATGAATTCTTGAAGAAAAAAGGGTGGAACAAACGATTCTGACAGGGAAAAAGAGCACGAAAAAGCCGCAGTTGGGAGAAACGCAAAAGCTTCGCCTGCTTCAATAAAATGGTGTGCGAGGGCAGTTTTTTTATACGAAGCTACAATCTCAAGAACCTCACGCACAATGCCTTCATACGAATCAAGGGAATTGAGAGCGTTCTCAAAAACCGTCGAACCCGCCACTTCATAAATATACCGAGAGAACAATTGCACTGCCCCCTCTGAAGAAGCAATTCCTCCGTGTTCACGAACAACTTTTGAAACTAAGATTGTTCGCTCCAGTGGAGAAATAAGTCTCCTTGAATCACCCCATATATCCCATTGATCTTGAAGCCAAGCAAGAAAAGGAATTACCTGCAACCCCAAAGCAGCACGTTTGGTTGTTTTGGAATAGCTTTTTCGATACAGGTCAGCTTCTTCAAAGGAAGACACAAATACTGTGGCTTTATCTCTCAATTACTGCCCCTTTCGTTTAGCACATGCATATAGTACCGAAAAAACAATAATCCATTTGCATTATCTACGCCTGTCAAGGCTTTTCTTTTAGAAAGATCACCGTATACTAAAAGTAAGCCGTTCCCGTGTTCGCGATGGACCGATGATTATTTATAGGGAGCTTCAGATTGCGCTCGGAATGGAGATTCGTATCCGTTGATACGAAAGCCAGGAAGCGCGCTGCGAGCACCCACCTAGAGTAGGTGGGTTCATCCTATAGCGGGGACGGTTTCTTTTATTTGTTTTACCTATAATACCTGTTCAATAGCTATTTTTACCTTCTGTATTTTGACTAAAATCCGAAACAGGGACGAATTAGGGACGAATTTTGTTCTCAAATTTACAGTCTAGTGCCCCGATAGCATCCCTTTCGTCGTCAATATTTACATGAGTATATACCCCTAAAGTGACGGCACTCGTTGAATGTCTTGCAAGTCTTTGCATGATGGCAGGATGTATTTTTTGCTGAGCTAAAAGTGTGATAAACATTTTTCAACGGCTTAGAAAGCAGCAGTACGTCTGCACTGGCTTTTCACTTCCGAAGTAACTACCACGAAGCCGGTATTTCAAACGAAAGTTCCTCAGGCTTCCAGATAACAATCTCGCCCGCTTCCTGAGTTTTCTTCAGATCGATAACCCGCTGATTAGAAGAACCCTTCCAAACAAGGTCATAGGACTTCAATTCTTCCACAAAGGGTCCGTCAACCAAGACATCACAACATGCAAGTAAATCAGGAGCTGATTTATGAGGATTTCCTGCCATAAGATCTTCATAGCGATACCCTGAATAAATCCAAAGATGATATCCAACCTTCTTTAATGCCAGTGCCAACTTTAGTACTTCCTTGCATTGGTCAAAGGGCTCCCCACCTGTAAGAGTAACGTCTTTAATAAGCTTATTTGACTGTATTTCTTTGACGATATCTTCTATATCTGCACTATAACCACCTTCAAAAGGCTGTGACTCAGGATTATGGCATCCCGGGCAATGATGAGAACATCCCTGCACAAACACAGAAAACCGCAAACCAGGACCATCAACAATGGAGTCTGATGCTGTTCCATACATCTGCAATAACGTCATTACTCTCTCCTGCACAGTTAAGCGCCCGCATAATCGCAAAAGACATGCGGGCGCTCTGCTTTTTTACAACTACCTTAAAACTAAATTGAGTGGATTTATTCCCCTCTGGTAGTTCCATGCTTAACGCGATCAGCCTCTTCTGCACGCTTTGCATCGTTAAAGCGATCAAGCGTACCAACAAGATACCCCGTAATGCGACGAATACGTTCGAAACGAATTCCGTCTTCTTCAGTACGACCGCACTTAGGGCATCGATCCCCGATAATACCGTTATAACCACATTCCGGATCACGATCAACTGGATGATTAATGGAGCCATATCCAATGCCACTATTCTTCATATGGCGAATTACCGCCTCAAAGGCTTCAAGGTTATCAGTAGGATCACCATCAAGCTCGATATAAGAAATGTGACCACCATTGGTAAGCGCATGATAAGGCGCCTCAATAGAAATCTTATCGAAGGCATTAATGTTGTAATAAACCGGAACATGGAAGCCATTCGTGTAGTAATCACGATCAGTAACACCGGGAATAGAACCATAACGCTCACGATCCATGCGAACAAAACGACCCGAAAGACCTTCTGCAGGCGTTGCGATTAAGGAATAGTTCATGTGACGCTGCTGCGAAATTTTATCCATATAGGAGCGCATATGACCAATAATCTCTAATCCCAGTTTTTGTGACTCAGGGCTTTCGCCATGATGATGTCCCGTTAACGCAACCAGCGTTTCAGCTAAGCCAATGAAGCCAACGGTGAGCGTGCCATGTTTCAAAACCTCGCGCTGCTCATCGTCGTATGCAAGCTTTTCGGAATCAAGCCAAACACCCTGACCCATCAAGAAAGGAGCATTGTAGACGCGCTTGCGTGCCTGAATTTCAAAACGCTCATCAAGCTGACCAACAACCAAAGCAAGCTTAGAATCCAAAAGATCAAAGAATAAATCTCTATCTCCCTTTGAACGAATAGCCAAACGGGGCAAGTTGATTGACGTAAAGCTCAAATTTCCGCGGCCCGTAGTAATTTCGCGCTCCGGATCGTAAAAATTACCCATTACACGAGTACGACAGCCCATATAAGAAATTTCCGTTTCAGGAGTGCCTTTGTAATACTGCAAGTTATAGGGAGCATCAAGGAAGCTAAAGTTGGGGAATAAACGCTTAGCTGAGCAGCGCATAGCCAACTTAAACAAATCATAATTTGGATCACCCGGATTGTAGTTAACTCCCTCTTTTACGCGGAAAATCTGCACAGGGAAGATAGGTGTTTCACCGCTACCAAGACCCGCCTCAGTAGCAAGCAAGATATTCTTGATAACCATGCGACCTTCTGCAGAAGTATCCATGCCATAGTTAATTGACGAGAAAGGCGTTTGAGCACCTGCACGAGAATGCATGGTATTGAGATTATGAATCAAAGCTTCCATAGCCTGGAAGGTGGCACGATCTGTATCGCGCTTTGCAGCAGTTTCAGCATAATGAAGGACTTTTTCAGCAGACTTTTCTTCCAAACCGAGCTCGCTAAGCTCTGCATGAACAGCAGAAACAAACGTAGTATTCATTACCAATTCAGCAACTTTACCCGTTTCGCCTTCTACCCTACCAACAATGATCTCGCTGGTCTCTCTTGGGTTTTCAATCTCGGTCAAAAGCTCAAGAGCTTCTGCGAGATGCTTTTTATACAGACGGCGATACGTTTTCTTAACGCCAAGTGCTAGACCATAATCAAAGTCACAAATTGACTGTCCACCGTGCTGATCGTTCTGGTTCGACTGGATAGCAATACAAGCAAGCGCCGAATAGCTGGCAATATCATTTGGTTCGCGCAAAACGCCATGACCTGTAGAAAAACCACCCTTGAACAACCTACGAAGGTCGATCTGGCAGCACGTAGTGGTAAGGGTGTAAAAATCCATATCGTGAATATGAATATCACCCTCGCGATGGGCCTTCGCAAAACGAGGGTCTATCACACACATCTCGTAGAACTGCTTTGCAGCTTCAGAACCATACTTCAACATGGTACCCATGGCGGTATCCGCATCGATATTGGCGTTTTCGCGCTTCATATCAGAATCGCTCGCCTTAGAGAAGGTGATGTCTTTGAGAGTTTGAACGAGCCTACTATTAACATCACGAACACGGCTGCGCTCTGCGCGATACAGAATGTAAGCCTTTGCGGTCTGGCCAAAATTCTCTTCAATCAGTTCCTGCTCAACAAGATCCTGAATGCCCTCAACGGTAGGAACTCCCTCTATGGCCCCCTGCTCGAGTTTATCAACTACTGAACGAGTAATCTGTTCTGCAACATTACGATCCTGCATTGCACCAGAAGCCTGAAATGCTTTCTCAATAGCATCGACAATCTTGGTCTGATCAAACTGAGTCTTGCGACCGTCACGTTTGATAATTTCAGTAATCATAAGCTCTTATCCTCCATTTCAAAACGAAACCTCTTTTCTTGTTTTGCGTACTTAAAAGTTTTGCTTTATCTTTCAAACACAAACCACAAGAGGTTTTTCTATTAACAAAATTCTCCACCGCGATTTATATATGTTTTCCCCATTAAAATGAGGTTTTCCACAACTTATATTTCTTGATCATACTATATGTTGTGGTCTGTCTATTTTTTACGTATAGATATAGTATTATCAGAGCGCAGTTAGTCAAGACCAAAGATCCACAAAAGGCTAATGTTTGATAGAAAAAGCAAACAATTGCTAGGCGACTGAACCGTAAACGTAGCCCCAGCCATGACTCGATAAAGATGAATTAATCTGGCCACACAAACGTAGCCTTGAATAAGAACCAGGCGGCAATAAAGAAATAATTTCCTGCAAGTCTTCGTTTAAGCCAAACGCTTCAGCCTGAAGAATAACATCAAGACGACTCACACATTCATCTTGCAGATAAAGCGAATCAATAAATTCTTGCAATATGCCATAGTGCGGGCTTTTTTCTCTCATCGCTTAAACCTTCCGAACTTCGTTTAGAGCAAAACGTCTTTGCCCGACAAGGCCGCGACCAAAGCACCTGTGTAAGAAGGTGTGGCATTTCCCGCACCACGAACGAACTGAACGCCCCATTGCTGCAACTTCAAACCCGCATCAATAAAAGAATCAGGATAGTAATAAGGATTATCACGCGTGGGGTTAAGCTGTCCAGAATTAGGCTCATTCACGATAAGTTCAACGAGTAGCGGTTTGGTAGAACATTCCTTTACGGTTTTCACGAGAGGTTCGAGTTCTTCGATGGGCAGACCCGAACGAATACCAACGACATCGGCACCATATTCACATGCCATAGCAATAGCATCACCGAGAAGATAATTCTTAGCTAACGCTCCCTTGTCATTAAGTTCTAATGAAGCAAAAACCACGCCGTCATACACTGCCCGAGCACCCATAAGCGCGCATTGCAAATCGAAGGCATTGGTAAAGCCAGAAAAATACATGGCATCAAACGGATATTTGCTCAGAACTTTTATGGCATTTTGGTACTGCATGCGAGACTGTTTAAGAGAGGGGCCACTCGACTCATCAAGAGGAAGACCCGTTGGCCCAACAGAAGCAATTAGATGCTGAGGATTAAAGCGTGATACTGCTTGATAAATGTTTTCAGCCATATCTTGCGCTCTATCTTCAAAACGAGCTTGAGCAAGGCGCGCATTGGTTATTTCGTCGGTAGGAGCAACAAAACAGGGGGTACCAACAATTGACTCAAACTTAAAAGCCTCTTCGAAAAGCTCGGGTTCACAGAGAGAAACGTAAATTTTGTCCTGAAGACCACTGAAGCCCTGAGCTTTAAGCGTATGCTCGATAGGAGTAGACATAACCAACATATCTCGATTGAGTCGAAGTTGAATATCTGGCATAACAACCCTTTCCTATCCTAACTACTTACCAGCCTTCGAAACATACTACGGCATCAAAGGCTAATACCAACAAGAATCAGACAAACACAAGAATAATCACCAATAATTCTGACATGAATGCAAATGTGAACCCGTTCACCGAACGTAAATCCCATTGTCCAATATCGAGCAAAAAACTATAGATTGAATATGCCCACCTACCTATAATCGGTTTTGCAAATATGGTCCCCTCCCAAATTTGCTCTGCTTTTTAAAGCAGGCGGCACCGATCCCCCCCAATATACCGGTGCCGACTCCCTCCTTGTGAGCCCGCAGAGACCCCCTCTCACGGGCTCCTCCTCTTTTTATGCAAAAAAATAAGACCCTATAGCAGATTTAAAGCAGACTAAAACCAAAAAAGTACTTTTAAAACTCTGCTTATCCCTGAAACTGCGTTGACGCAAAGGTATGGCACAAAAAATCCGCCGGTCTTCTTCACCTCGTAAAACGAAGAAAACACAAGCGGATCAATAAAACTATTACCAAAAAAGAAGAGTTACATCCTAAAAACATTAATTACTTGTTTGATTTAAAGCGCTCATAAAGCCTATTGTTGGTATCAAGCCAGCTTTCAATGGTGCCTGTGTCAAAACCGTCTTCCCCATCAATAACCAACGCGTACATTTCTTCTTCTTTAAGAAGCTCGTCAAGTGCATCCGTAAGCTGAATTTCTCCACCAGCACCAGGCTTGACTTCTGCCAACAAATCCATAACCCGTGGAGTAAGAAGATAACGACCAAATACAGCAAGATTAGTTGGGGCTTCTTCCACTGGTGGTTTTTCAACCAAAGAAGAAATTTTCCATACGTCATCATTAATCTGCTCGCCCGCAATAACACCAAAACGATCAACCTGATCTTCAGGAACAGGAAGAACCGCAATAACACTTGCACCATTATGAGTATCGGACACTTCTTTCATCCTGATAAGCATCTGATTATCAGGAACCAAGACATCACCAAGTAAAACAAAAAAGGATTCACCTTCAATTTTACTTGCGGCGCAATGAACAGCATGACCAAGACCTAGAGGTTCTTCCTGATAGACGTAGCTCACATTTAGGTTGCCTGCATGAGCAACTTTGTCAGCATAGGAATCTTTTCCACGCTCACGAAGCTCAGCCTCTAGAGCAGGATTTGGCGTGAAATGTTCTTCGATAGATTTCTTATCGTGACTATTGATAATAATTACTTCGTCAGCCGCAGAAGCCAAACCCTCTTCAACGACATACTGAATAGCAGGCTTATCAACAACAAGGAGCATTTCCTTTGGTTGAGCTTTAGTTGCGGGTAAGAAACGGCTGCCAAGACCAGCAGCAGGAATAAGAGCCTTCATACAATTCCTCTCAAATATCAAAGTAGCTTTGTTATCTTATCAAACATTTCTTTGCGAGTCCGATTCGCTTGACAGATAATATTCAGGGCGTACAATCAAATTCGCACTTTGGGGATGTAGCTCAGTTGGGAGAGCGCAGCGTTCGCAATGCTGAGGCCGTGGGTTCGATCCCCATCATCTCCACCATAGAAAACGAGCAGGTATGGAAACATGCCTGCTTTTTTGTTCTCATAGAATTGCGGGGATCGAACCCATTAGGGTGGAATTCCGTTAAGAAAACCATCCTGTGAATGGTTTTTAGGAATTCGCCCGAAGAGCGTAAGCTCTGAGGGAATGAGCATGAGCCTGGCGAATGCGAGATCCCCATCATCTCCACCATAGAAAACGAGCAGGTATAAAAACATGCCTGCTCACATAAAAAAGCGAGCCCGAAGGCTCGCTTCACATAACCCCATATTCATTAAACAGCTAAATAAGCGGTTCCTTAGCAGCTTCCTCAGCAACGGGCGCAACGGAAGTCTCCTCTTCGGCATCTTCCTCAATAAAAGCGCCAAAGATTTTTTCACCATTCTGACTAAGCTCAACCATTCCCGTAAGAACATCAACATACTGATAAGACTGACGTGCAGAAGCTCCTCGTTTACGCTGAACTTCCATGATGAAAAGCTGAGGATGAACCTGCATCAATACGCCTTCTGACTCGACGATCTTAGAACGACCCATGTTGGCACGAACACGCAACTTCTGACCCACAAATTCAGTCAACGTATCATGAATAGTAGTAATAATCTGTGCTTGCTTAGCTAAATCCATATACCTAATCCCCTTTTGGACACAATTAAACTCATGTATTCTAACATGCAATTTGATTAGATTATCAAAGAATCTGCAAACGGCATATCTTCCTTACTTGCATTACGAATCAAGATTCTTATAGCACCGGTCATTCCTAAATACTTTTCTTTACACAAGGAAGCAATTTTGAAACAAGGACGGGCTAAAGTACTCTTAAAAATGCTGAACAAAATCTAAATACGTCTTACCCAAACACAAAAACTCTTCCTGAGACAATGATTCACCACGCACGTTTTTGTCGATTTCTGCCTGCTCTAAAAGATCAGGAATATAAGAGAGTACGGCTTCGTTTCCTGTCTGAGGATTACTGAAATACGTTTTCATGGAGTTTGAGATAGTCTTTCGACGGTTAGCGAACGATGCATCCGCCATTACCATGGTCGCCTTGCGAAGATCAGAAGGAATGGGATCTTTTTTTCTGTCAAGCCTAATCACAGCACTCTTTACCCTCGGAGGTGGAAAAAAGTTTCCTTCAGAAACCGAAAAACGTGAGACATAATCACAAAACAATCCGAGTTTTACCGTATAAGCACCATAGTTTTTTGTGCCTAACGTGGCACACATTCTGTCAGCAACTTCCGCCTGAACCATCACCGTAGCGCTTTGGATAGTAGAAAACCGTTCAAAATAATCAAGAACAATCGTAGCGGCAACCGCATAGGGCAAATTGGAAACAAGTTTATTGGGAAGAACTAGAAAGTCGGATTCTTTTACCTCGAGCGCATCCCCTTCAATAAGCGTAAAACGATCGAGATAGTGCTCACAGGTTTGCGCCAAAACGGAAGGTAGGTCCGCATCCCGCTCAATAGCAATAACCCTACCCGACCTCTGAAGAAGAGCAATACTCAACGTTCCAATACCAGGGCCAACTTCAACAACCACGTCTTCTTGCGACAGTTCCGCAAGGTCACAGATGCGAGAAACTACGCCATCATTGATCAGAAAATGCTGCCCTAAGGCTTTCTTGGTCATAAGACCAAACGATTCCAAAACGGCGCGAGTTTCGGATACCGACGCCAAATACGAAAGTTTTGTCATGAAAGATCCTTTGGAATGATAAGATCGGACGCTTTGATTTTTTTAGGTGAATCATAGCCGATGAAATCCTGCATCAACGAAACGCGTAAGTCTGCAAGAGCAAATGACGATGCCACCTCAGAAAAAAGAGACTGGTATCCATGAGGGTCGCCCCCACTACCTACTACGTACAAAAAAGCGGGCCTTTTCCGAGGGAGCGGCTCTCCACTCTTCTTTATTGCAAGCCTACGCCAAAAAAGAGGCTGTAATCTATCAAGCACTGCCTTGAACTGCGAAGGTGCGCCAGAAAAATAAACAGGAGAAACAACAAAGACGCAATCTGCCGTCAAAAGATCTTCAATTAACTGCGCCATTTCATCTTGAATAATACATTCTCTTTCGGCTTCGCAATAATCACACCCATTGCATCCCTTAATAGCTATATCGGAAACATCAAAGCGCCGAATACTTAATTCAGAATATTCCTCCTCGAGACGCTCAAGCAGCAAGCCCACAACATGAGAAGAAAAACCATTGGGACGAGGAGAAGCTTGTATGACTACGATTTCTGCCATGCAGTCACATCTCTATCCAAAAGCGAGCGAGCATTACAATAGAGCCGAGGCAATACCTGCTGTTCAAAACGAGAAACATCACTCACATCATCTGAATCCGCCAAAACTTCAACCATTTTTTGAGCCGTAAAAATGGTATGTTCAGGACCACACTCCATCCCCCGCATGGGCTCTGGCGTCATGTAGGGACTATCTGTTTCCGTAAGAAGATGATCAATCGGAACCGAAGCAGCTGATTCGCGAACTTCATCGGCATTTTTGAACGTTAAAGGCCCACCAAAAGCAACGTAACAACCTAAGTCTAGCCACGGCTTCAAAGTTTCTTTATCAAGGTTATAACAATGCAAAAGCACTCCTGCGGAAGGCACTCCCTCATCAGACAAAATCTCAAACCCCTCATCATGAGCTTCTCTCATATGTAAAAGTAGCGGGAGGCCCGTAACGTGGGCAAGTTGAATCTGTCGCCTAAAAACCTCACGCTGAACCGGGCGAGGTGAAAAATCGTAATGATAATCGAGTCCCACTTCGCCAATAGCGCAAACGAGAGGATTCTTGAGCGCCCGCAATAACTCATCTTCAACTGTCGAAGTATAGTCTTTGGCGTTATGAGGATGACAACCCATAGCAACGCGAACATGAGGTACTTGGCAGACATATGCTTCAAGACCGTGATTCAAGAGCAACGAACGAGCTTGCTCTTGCCACCGAGAAAGATGAGTCAGTGTTGTTTTGGAATCCTCGACAGGATCGGTAATGGAACAAATAAAACGAACGTTCCAAAAAGCACAACGAGCCAAGTTTAAAGCGGGCTGATGAAGCATTTCCAGATGCGCATGAGTATCTGCTATTACGGAAGAAAGCCGAGGGGCTTCTACAACTCTCACTCTTCCCTTTTTACGTTTCTGAAAAAAATCGAGAAAAAAGCTTGTTGCTTGTTCAAATTCTTCTGCAACAAAAGTTTGACCAGGAGCATATAAAATGCCCTGGTCAATAAGTTTTTGCATCTGTTCTAACTCGGTAGGCAACATATACTGTTACTCGATTGAGAAATCGATCGCATCAACATCCAAACGGGGATACAGTGGATCGCCAATAGTAATTTCTAAGCCAGAAGCAAGCTGACCCCATTTTGACGCCGCTTCAATATCGGTAATATCGAACACATTGCCCAAACTCATACGATTAAAAACCTCAACAGACGTATTAGGCATGAAAGGCGCCATATATAAAGCAATGATTCGAATAGCCTCAAGCGAGTTATAGATTACCGCAGCAAGCTCATCTGCCGTCTCTTCACTCTTGGCCAAATTCCAAGGAGCAGATTCTTCAACGTAGAGATTTACGCGACCTGCAAGCTTCTGAACTGCAGCAGCCGCGCCCGAAAAGTCAACGTTGGTCATGCAGTTATCAAATTCAGAATACAACCCCTCTGCAATCTCTTTCAAAGGATTGCTTTCTGCATCGAGAGGCACCGAGGGAACCTTAGAGCCGAAATATTTCTTTGTCATATTGAATACGCGAGAACAGAGGTTTCCCCAAGTGTTTGCAAGATCAGCGTTATAAACCTGCACCATACGCTCAATAGAAATAGAGCCATCATGGCCAAATTGAACATCCGAAAGGAAATAGTAACGGTACGCATCAACACCAAAGACTTTAACCAAATCTGCAGGTTTTAACGCATTGCCTTTAGACTTAGACATCTTCTCACCCTTCGTGAGCAAGAAGCCGTGTCCAAATACCGTATGCGTAACAGGCATACCAGCCGCCATAAGCATTGCAGGCCAAATTACACAATGGAAACGCGTAATATCCTTGCCTACAAAGTGATATTGCATAGGCCAACGCGCATCAAATTCACCTTCACGCTCAGGATCTCCGTAGCCAATCCCAGTAAGGTATGCCAACAAAGCATCCGCCCAAACATAGGCAACATGCCCATCATCAAAAGGCAGAGGAACACCCCAGTCAAAGGTAGAACGCGAAATAGAAAGATCCTTAAGACCGCTCTTAACAAACGAAACAATCTCGTTCTTACGTGTCTCAGGACGAATGAAATCGGGATTTTCCTCGTAGAAAGCAAGTAACTTATCCTGAAAGTCAGACAATTTAAAGAACCAGTTTTCTTCGCCACTAGCCTTTTGAACTGGGCGCTTGCAGTCAGGACAGACTAATTCACCCTCTTCGTTTTTCTCCAGGTCAGACTCGGCATAATAGGTTTCTTCATGAACGCAATACCAACCCTCATAAGAACCCTTATAGCAGTAACCCCTGTCATACAAGTCCTGCCAAAACCTCTGAACAGTACGTGCGTGACGAGGCTCAGTAGTACGAACGAAATCAGTGTAGGTAATATCGAGCATATCCCAAGCATCACGAAATGCAGGCTCCATAGAGTCGCACCATTCTTGAGGATTCATACCCTTTGCCTCAGCCGTATCCGCAACCTTTTGACCGTGCTCGTCCATGCCAGTTACAAAGGCAACGTCGTAGCCGTTGAGACGCTGATAACGAGCAACAGCATCAGCAGCAATGGTGGTATAGGCAGTTCCTAAATGAGGTGCCGCATTTACATAATAGATAGGGGTCGTAAAAGAATAGGTACCCTTCGACATAATAGTTATGCTCCTTTTCTGCCTCAGACAAATGAAATCTTTGGCGGATAGCGATTAAACGCACCCTTAGGTGCGCTTCGTAACCAAATACGTTTTCGTATTCTACCATGCGTAAAGAATATGATCTGATGTTTTTCGTGATTAGAGATTATGAACTAAATCATAGGCACTATTGCGTGACAAACCAAGTTCACGGCGCAAATAAGAAACAATCTCTTTCTTGGTTAAGGCACCTTCAGAAAGAAGCTTCCGAGCAATTTCCTGAGCATCTTCTTCCTGCTCCTGTTTTTGGGAAATGAACTCTTGCTCACAAGGCGCATCGATTACAAGAACGATTTCCCCCTTTAGACTTCCGGTGTTTTCGCGCTCAGAAAACATCTCATACAACTCTTGAGCGCTCCCGCGAACTACCTCCTCATGGAGTTTAGTGAGTTCGCGACAAACAGCAACCTTGCGAAACGGAAGAAGAGAAGCAATGTCTTGCAAAGCCGATACAAGGCGCTGAGGACTTTCGTAAAAAACAAGCACTGCTTCTAATGCGCGCAAGGACTCCAACAAGCGCATTCTTTCCCCAGATTTACGCGGAAAGAATGAGCCGAAATAGAAGCTTTGAGCGGTAAAACCGCTCGCAACGTAGGCGGTTGCAACCGCCGTTCCTCCGGGAAGAACCTCAACGTTTTGTCCGGCTTCATACACAGCAGCAATTAAACGCTGACCGGGATCGGATACTCCAGGCATACCTGCGTCGCTACAGTAGGCGATGGTTTCACCCTTGACAATGCGGTCAACTATTCGAGAAGCTTGATGAGAAATTGTTGCCTCATCAAGCCTCTCTAGGCGCTTTTCGATTCCAAGTGCAGAAAGAAGCTTGCCCGTAACACGTGTATCCTCGCAGCAAACAACATCGCAGGCCTCAAGAGCCTGTAAGCATCGCTTAGTAATATCCCCCAAATTACCTAAAGGAGTTGGACAAATAACAAGCTTTCCCACCGTTACCTTCTTTTGTTTTTAGACTATTTCAGCAGCGACAATGATTTCAACTTCAATAAGAGCACCCTTTGGCAAGCCAGCTACCCCTACCGCAGAACGCGCAGGAAGATGATCAGTAAAGTACCGACCGTATACCTCATTAAAAGCCGCAAAATCTTCGATGTTCTTCAAAAAACAGGTGGTTTTAACCACGTGATCAAATGTTGCATCAGCAGCTTCAAGTAAACCTGAAATGTTTTTCATAACCTGTTCAGCCTGCTCTTCGATCGTTGTGCCCACCATTTCCCCTGTCTTAGGATCAAGGGCAATTTGGCCAGAAGCAAAAAGTAGTCCGTTAGTTTTAATAGCCTGCGAATATGGTCCGATAGCGGCAGGTGCTTTGTCCGTTGAAACTGTTTGCATTTCGTCTCCATTCGATGACTTTCAATTGCATAAACTTTATAGGGTTTTAGCCCAAACAAACAACTTGTAGTATAAACATCAATACGTAAATAGCGAAAGATCAACCTAGTAAAGATCCGAGGATTCTATGCTGACACTGGAAACATTCGAAGAAGCGGCAAAAAAAGTAAAAGAAGTAACACAAGAAACGAAGCTCATTTATAGCCCACATTTCAGCAAAGAAACCAACAACGAAGTTTTTCTCAAACCAGAAAACATGCAACGCACAGGAGCCTATAAGGTTCGTGGTGCCTATTTCAAAATTAGCACCCTCACTGACGAAGAACGTGAACGGGGACTTATCACTGCCTCTGCGGGTAACCACGCACAGGGTGTTGCATACGCCGCTCGCAAATATGGCGTGAATGCCACTATTGTTATGCCAACCACCACTCCCCTCATTAAGGTTGAACGCACCAAGGAGCAAGGGGCAACCGTTGTTCTTGAAGGCAATGTATATGACGAATCCTACGAACATGCTCTTACCCTTGCCGAAGAACAGGGTCTGACCTTTATTCACCCTTTTAACGACCCCATTGTTGCAGCAGGTCAAGGAACCATTGCAATGGAAATCATCCAAGAGCTTCCCCTGGTTGATATCATTTTGGTTCCCATTGGAGGCGGCGGATTAGCGACAGGCGTTTCAACCTTAGCTAAAATGCTTAATCCTCGCATCAAGGTTATAGGTGTAGAACCAAGCGGAGCTGCATGCATGAAAGAATCCCTTAAAGCAGGGCATGTTGTAAAGCTTCCCTCGGTAAGCACTATTGCAGACGGTACTGCGGTTCAAGAACCGGGAGATACCATCTTCCCCTACATTCAGGAAAACCTTGACGATATCATCACGGTAGACGATGACGAAATAATTGTTTCCTTCTTGGACATGGTCGAAAACCATAAAATGATTGTTGAGAATTCAGGCCTTCTTACTGTAGCAGCGCTCAAACACCTCAACGACCACGGCAAAAAGGTTGTTTCCATTCTTTCAGGTGGCAACATGGACGTAATTACTATGTCGAGCGTAGTTCAACACGGTCTCATTCAGCGTGATCGCATCTTTACTGTTTCAGTTCTTCTACCCGACCGTCCTGGCGAACTTGTTCGTGTAGCTCAGACTATCGCAGAATGCAACGGTAATGTTATCCGTCTTGACCACAACCAGTTCATCACAGCAAATAGAAATGCTGCTGTAGAACTCCGTGTAACCATTGAAGCCTTTGGCACTGAACACAAGCAACAAATTGTTGAAGCGCTTGAACAAAAGGGATTCCGCCCAAGACTCATTCAAGCAAAACTGTAAAGAATCGCAAAAAGGGTTGCAGAGTTTTTACTCCGCAACCTCTATAAACCGCTTCATAAACGTAACCTATGAATCAGGGAGCCAAATGACTCCCTGATTTTTATTTTGCCTCTTTCGTTTCGAACTTGAGCTCTTCAATCTCTGCTTCTGTGCAATACGTTGAACAGCTCATTTCATCACAGCTTTCCTTGTTGGCAGGACGAGGAAGGGAATGAGCCTGTTGCTTCTTTTCCGCTTCAGCCATATTTGCCTTCGCCACTGAAATCATCAACTTGATACGGTTGAGTTGGTTAACCTCAGAAGCGCCAGGGTCATAGTCAACAGCAACGATATTCGTTCCTTTATAACGACGACGAAGCTCTTTAATAACCGCCTTACCAACAACATGATTTGGAAGACAAGCGAACGGCTGAGCGCAAACAATATTAGGGGCACCACCCTTAATGAGTTCGACCATTTCAGCCGTGAGTAGCCAACCTTCACCCATGGAATTACAATGGCTCAAAATTCCATCAGTGTACGAAGCAAGTGTCATAATATCAGTCGGTGGCTCAAAACGACTCGATTTCTTAAGCGCATCATTGCAAGGTTTGCGGATTTTAGCAATGGCAGATAATGCAACTTTTGCACCAAACGCACCTTTTTTCGATTTGCCTACAGGGTCTTTCTGTAGGATCGAATTCGCAATAGCAAACAAGAAGAATTCGATTAAGCCAGGAACAACCGCCTCGCAACCTTCAGACTCAATTACATCAATAAGCTGGTTGTTGGCTGTAGGGTGGAACTTAACCAGAATCTCACCAACAACGCCAACACGCGGCTTAGTTCCTTCACCTTGAAGGGGTAAGCTGTCGAAATCAGAAATAATAGCACGAACGGTCTTTTTATAGCGACCCATTTTCTCGCCCTCTGAAACTTGCTCTTTACACTTAGCCATCCAATAGTTGAAAAGATTATCCGCAGACCCTGGCTCGCACTCATACGGACGAGTTCGATATAGACACTGCATGAGCAAGTCGCCATAAATCAACGCAAACACCGCGTTATAGAGCATGGTTGCCGAAATATGGAAACCAGGATTTACTTCGCCTAAGTCTTTAAATGATAAGGCAATAACAGGTACATGCGCCAAACCTGCAGCCTTAAGAGCTTTACGAATCAAGGAAATGTAGTTTGTAGCACGGCAACCGCCACCTGTTTGAGTAATGATTACCGCAAGTTTATCAGTGTCATAGCGACCAGAAAGAACCGCTTCCATAATTTGACCCGTAACCAAAATGGAAGGATAACAAATATCGTTATTAACATACTTCAGACCCGCATCAACCGCACCGTGGTCAACAGAGGGCAAAAGCTCAAGATTGTAGCCGTTTGATCTAAAAATAGGAATGAGCAGTTCGAAATGAATAGGCGCCATCTGGGGACAAAGAATCGTATACCCCGCTTCTTTCATTTCCTCGGTAAAGGGCACTCGATCAAACTTCGTTGACGCAGCCTTACGACGAATATTTCGAGCAACAACCGCACCCGCTTCAGCTTCTCGTGCACCCGTCTTAGCTTCTATGCGCGCCTCGACATCTTCACGCAGCGCATCAATCTTAATATCTGCAACTGGACAACCCCCTTCAACAACATTGGCTTCCGCTTCTTCATCAGCTTGATCTTTAAGCGCCGCCAACAAAGAACGAACACGAATACGTGCCGCACCTAAGTTAGACACTTCGTCAATCTTTAATACGGTATAGATTTTGCCTGAATCTTCTAAGATTTCCTGAACCTGATCAGTAGTAAGCGCATCAAGCCCACAACCAAAGCTATTGAGCTGGATAAGATCAAGATCGCGACGCTGGGTAGCTACCTTTGCTGCCGCATACAAACGCGTGTGATACATCCACTGATCAACAACACGAATAGGTCGTTCGACACTGCCAAGATGCGCAATAGAATCTTCCGTTAACACAGCAAGGCCAAAGCTGGTAAGCAATTCAGGAATAGCATGATTGATTTCAGGATCCAGATGATAGGGACGACCTGCTAAAACAATACCATGAGTTCCTGTTTCTTCCATCCATTTAAGAGTTTCGACGCCCTTATTATGGCAGTCCTGCTTGAATGTAAGATCTTCCGCCCAAGCAACCTCAACCGCTCTATTGATTTCTTCTTGGCTTGGCAGACCTGCTTTTCCTCCCATAAGTTCAGGATATTCTTCAACAAGTTCAACAAAAAGACGTTCTTTCAGATTTTCCTTTTTGTCGTAGGGTAACCAAGGGTTCAAAAACTTAATGGGGCTTTCCTTTAGCTCATCAATGTTGAGCTTTAAAGCTTCAGCATAGCTTGAAACAATAGGGCAATGGAAGTGATTTCCCGCCGTTTCATCTTCTTGTCGCTCATAACGCGAACAAGGCATCCAGATGAAGTCGATATCTTTCTGAAGCAGATTCATCACATGGCCATGAGATAGCTTTGCAGGATAGCAAACACTTTCACTTGGCATAGATTCAATACCAGCTTCATAGGTTTTCTTTGTTGAAGGATCTGAGATTTCAACCCTGAAGCCGAGTTCGGTAAAGAACGTAAACCAGAATGGATAGTTTTCATACATATTGAGCGCACGAGGCATGCCCACCGTACCTCTGGTAACTTCATCTTTTTCCAGAGGTTTATAGCTAAATAGACGATTGGTTTTCCACTCAAAAAGATTGGGAACGTTTGACTTTTCGCTTACGGCGCCAACACCCTTTTCGCAACGATTACCCGTGATAAAGCGGCGATGTTTTCCCGTGATGTCATCAATACCAAAATCATTGATAGTGAGCAAGCAGTGATTCGAACATGCCTTACAGCGAACAGAGCGATGCGTTGGCTCAAGGTTTTGAAGAGTTTCTGCGTCAAGCATGGTGGTGTAGACCTCATGACCTACGCGCTCAACTTCTGCCTGATGGCGATCACGCGCCAGAAGCGCAGCACCAAAAGCACCCATATTACCTGCAATATCAGGGCGAACAGCCTTTGTTTCACTCAGCTGTTCAAACGCACGCAGAACCGCATCGTTTAAGAAGGTTCCACCCTGAACAATAACCTTATCGCCTACCTCACGCGGGTCACGAATTTTAATTACCTTGAAGAGCGCATTTTTAATAACCGAAAGAGCCAGGCCGGCAGCAATATCTCCCACCGTTGCGCCTTCCTTCTGAGCCTGCTTAACACGACTGTTCATGAACACGGTGCAGCGACTGCCAAGATCAACCGGATGTTCTGCGCTGATGGCACTCTGGGCAAATTCAGAGATTTCCAAGTTTAAGCCCGTTGCAAAGCTTTCTATAAACGACCCACAGCCTGAAGAGCAAGCTTCATTAAGCATGATGTGATCAATGACTCCGTCTTTAACACGCAGACATTTCATATCCTGACCACCGATATCAAGAATAAACTCAACACCTGGAAGCATTTCCTGAGAGCCACGCAGATGCGCAACGGTCTCAATCTCGCCCGAATCAACTCGTAGCGCCTCAAGCAGCAGTGCTTCACCATACCCTGTTACGGTAACATGGCCGATTTTTACCTTAGGTTGACCTTTTTCATCTTTTGGAAGAACGGTATACAAATCTGCAATGGCGCGTTTCGCACATCCCAATACGTCACCTTTATTGTTAACGTAAGAACTCCAAAGCAAGCTGCCATCTTCAGCAATAAGAGCCGATTTAAAGGTTGTAGAACCAGCATCTATACCCAAATAGGCAATACCCTCATAGGTATCCAGATCTGCGCGAGCAACCTTTTCTTTGTCATGGCGCGCTTTGAATTCCGCATATTCTTCCTCAGAAGCAAACAAAGGATCGAGACGCACAACTTCGCTGCCTTGAACATCACCTAAGTTTTTGAGACGCTCAACAACACTACTAAGAAGCTCCGCCTTACCTTCCATACTTGCAAGAGCGCAGCCACTCGCTACAAAAAGATGGGCGTTTTCAGGAACTATGATGTGATCATCATCAAGCTCGAGCGTTTCGTAAAAACGTTTACGAAGTTCAGGAAGATACTGCAACGGACCACCTAAAAAGGCAACGTTACCCCTGATAGGACGACCACATGCAAGGCCTGAAATAGTCTGAGTTACCACCGATTGAAAGATAGAAGCCGCAATGTCTTCCTTCTTGGCTCCTTCATTCAAAAGAGGCTGAACATCGGTCTTCGCAAAAACACCACAGCGCGATGCGATAGGGTACAAAATAGTGTGATGCTGAGAAAGTTCATTTAAGCCAGAAGCATCAGTATCTAAAAGTGAAGCCATCTGATCAATAAAAGCACCCGTACCACCCGCACAGGTTCCGTTCATGCGCTGCTCTATGCCGTTATCAAAATAGATAATCTTGGCATCTTCACCACCAAGCTCAATAGCAACATCGGTCTTAGGGATAAAAGTTTCAACAGCTGTTTTTGAGGCAATAACCTCTTGAACAAATTCAATACCGAGCCACTGGGAAAGCAATAAACCGCCAGAACCTGTGATTCCTACCGTAAATTCCTGTGTTGGAAACTTCTGGGCTGCTTCAGTTAAAACTTCAAGAACCGTAGCTCGAACATCAGCATGATGACGACGATAAACGGAATACACGATTTCATTCTGTGCATTTAAAACCGCAAGTTTAACGGTAGTTGACCCAACGTCAATACCGATATGTAGGGTATCGTTACCCATTATGACCTCCATTTACATCTTTATCGATTCACCGGGCTTAATAAACAGAAGGCGCATGGCAATGCGTGCCATATCTTCTGAAGATTCTTTCATCCCGGTTTCAATCCAACGCATGATTACCCCCAAATAGGCAGATGCAAAAAACGAAACATAATACTGAACCAACGGATCATTACTCTTTCGATATCGCTCATGCAAAATACTCTGAATTAAGTTGGTGCAAATCGAATCACGCAAGCGTGGCCCAAAACGAATGTCGCCCCCTGGACCTAATACCGCATGCAAAAAATCGCCCTGCAGACGAAGATAGTCAAACAGAGAAACCAAAAAAGGAAGCGGTTTTTTTGAAATCACATAAAAGGAAAGAGAAGTCAAGCTTACCTTTCTCATTTCCTCTTGAAACGTAACAAGATCATCCATAATCTCATCTTCAAGAGCCCAAAGAAGATCTTCTTTAGTTTTGAAATGATTATAGAACGTACCGCGATTCAAGCCCGCTTTAGCACAAAGATCATTAACCGTAACGTTTTCAAAGCCCTTTTCTTCCATCATAGAAATAAGAGCTGATTTAAGCGCAAGCTTTGATCGTGTTATGCGACGATCTTCACATGCCTTCGCTTCTTGCGCAGGTTTTTTAACCGCGCATAACTCCTTCTTATTGTCCTCTTGTTTGCACGCAAGATTATTTGCTCGAGTACCCAAATAAATCCTTTTGCCTGATTTGTACTTCACGTATTTCAGATTGTTAAATAAATCAACATCGTGTTGATTATCACATAATATCAATCTGACTACCAAAGAGCAACTAAGAGAGCGTATGTAATCCCCATATAACGCGGAAGGGTTATATATAAATTAGCTATACTAAACAGGCTAACAAATTTGATTAATGCCAGCAGTGCATACATGGAGGAACGATGCAGATTACGCCAGAAGAAATTGCTGAAACGCTTGCAATGGTAAGCAAACAGCACCTTGATATTCGCACTATTACCCTTGGACTCAATCTCCGAGGCTGCACTCACGAAAATGTTGACGTTATTGCTCGTAAGGTCTACGACCGCATGACTACCGCCGCAGAAAAGCTTGTTCCCACAGCAGAGCAGCTTGAGCGCGAATATGGCATCCCTATCGTCAATAAGCGTATTTCCGTTACCCCAATTGCTGAGGTATGCGCAGCAACTGATGCAACTGATCTTTCCCCCATTGCTGTTGCTATGGATAAAGCAGGCAAAGCTGTTGGCGTAGATTTCGTTGGGGGATTTTCCGCTCTTGTACAGAAGGGTGCCTCACGCGCTGACATCAACCTTATGAATTCAATCCCTAAAGCACTTGCCGAAACCGATAATGTTTGTGCTTCGGTAAATGTTGGTTCAACCCGCGCCGGCATCAACATGGATGCCGTGTTAAAAATGGCAGGTATTATCAAACAAGCAGCAGAAGCTACCGTCGATAAACAGTGCATTGGTGCTGGTAAATTAGTTGTTTTTTGCAATGCCGTAGAAGACAATCCCTTTATGGCAGGTGCTTTCCATGGATCAGGCGAAGCAGACGCCGTTGTAAATGTTGGCGTTTCGGGTCCTGGTGTTGTTAACGCCGTTTTGCGCGGAATGCCGAAGGATGCAGATCTTACCAGCATTGCTGAAGCAATTAAAGCGACTGCATTCAAAATCACACGAGCAGGCGAGCTTATGAGTCGCGAGGCAAGTAAACGGCTAGGCGTACAGAAAGGCATTTTGGATCTTTCTCTGGCACCTACTCCTGCCGAAGGTGATTCTGTTGCTGAAATCCTAGAAGCAATTGGCGTTGGCACGTGTGGCGGTCCTGGCACAACAGCGGCTCTTGCCATGCTAAATGATGCCGTAAAAAAAGGTGGCGTAATGGCTTCCTCTTCAGTTGGTGGTCTCTCAGGTGCCTTCATTCCCGTTTCTGAAGATGCCGGCATGATACGCGCCGCAGAAGCGCAAGCATTAAGTCTTGAAAAACTCGAAGCAATGACCTGTGTTTGCTCTGTTGGTCTTGACATGATTGCTATTCCAGGCGACACCAGCGTTGAAACCATCTTCGGCATCATTGCAGACGAATGCGCTATTGGTATGATCAACAATAAGACAACTGCCGTTCGTCTTATCCCTGCAATTGGAAAGAGTGTTGGCGAGCGTCTCGACTTTGGTGGATTACTTGGATATGCACCTGTTATGCCCGTTAATACCAACGCAGGTTCAGTGTTCGCTCATCGTGGAGGCAGAATGCCTGCTCCCCTTAATTCCCTTAAGAACTAGTAATACACGAATTGCCGTTTAGAGTTTCCAGGCGGCAATTCCATCCACGGTAATATCCTTAAGGCCCAAAAAGCTCCTCAAACCAAGCGAAACTTCTTCACCATATTCAAGCCCCTTTGAAAGGATGAGAAGTTCTCCCTGAGGAGCTTTTATTGTTCGACAGCCTTTAGCCTTGTATTGTTCTGCCGCCTTGTCAGAAACAAAAGTAACAAGCAATTCGGTGCTATCTGCGCAACATCCTTTTGGACTAATAGACTCAACAGAAATAAAGGAATACCCCTTCTTTTTCATGTATGCAATAAGTGCCTCTGAGTAAACAACTTCCATTGTTTATCCTTTGTTCTTTTAACTCATCTTTCTAAATGTGCTCACTACTCGGATTAAACGTTGCACGAATTAGATATTCGATATTTCCCTCGGGACCTTTAATGGAAGACGTTACGACCCCATCAATACTAAAGCCAGCCCCGACAAGCGATTCTTTAACTTCTTCAATTACGCGCTGCCGTACTGCTTCGTCTTGCACAACACCACGTTCAGTTTCTTCATGCTTACTTTCAAATTGAGGCTTAATAAGACCCAGAAATACTCCACCTTCACAACATAAGCTTGCAAAAACTGAAGCCAACTGAGCAATTCCAATAAAGCTCAAATCACACACAACCAAATCGAAGGGTGCACCGAGTTCTTCAGGATTAGCAAGACGTATATTGGTTCGTTCAAAAACGCGAACGCGAGGATCAGTCCGAATACTCCAAGCAAGTTGACCGTAATTGACGTCAACGCACACCACTTCCGCCGCACCTGCCTTCAAGAGACAATCGGTGAACCCGCCTGTTGATGAACCCACATCAACGCAGCGAAGACCTTCAACTTGCTCATTGAAGTAATCAAGAGCGCCCTGCAGCTTGTGTCCGCCACGTGATACAAAGGTCTTGGCGTTCTTGACAAAAATATCTGCGTCGGGCTTTATTTTCAAAGCAGCACTCGATACATACACATCGTCAACGCGTACTTCACGGGCAATAACTGCTCGCAACACCGCATCTTGATCGGGGAAATATCCCTGATCGACCAAATAATCATCAAGTCTTACTTTTGCCATACTATTAAACGTCCAAGCCTAGTCCAACACTGGCATCGCCGGTACTCACTTGAGGAGGAATGCCGGTTTCCAAAAGCGTCACCAAATCGCGCTCATTCAGTAGAGGTACGCCCAACTCTTCAGCCTTCAAACGTTTAGAACCGGCCGCTTCGCCACAGATAACAAAACTCGTTTTCTTGGAAACACTTGAAGAAACCTTCGCGCCAAAAGCCTTTAGTCTGCTCGCCGCTTCATCACGTGTCATACCCGTTTCAACCAAACTTCCCGTAAGAACAAAGGTTAACCCTTGAAGAGATTGCGGCACCGTCGATTCTTCCGCAGCAGATTCCATAGTTACTCCTGCATCTGCAAGACGCGCAATTACGCGAAGATTATCTTCAGTTCTAAAGAAAGCAAAAATACTTTCAGCAATGATTTGTCCAACACCATCAATCAAAGCTAAATCTTCCACTGTTGCCGCTTTAAGGGATGTCATAGAGGGGTACCTTTTAACGATAGTTTCTGCGAGTGTTTTACCCACGTGTCTGATACCTAGGCCAAAAACAACACGCGCTAAACTTCTGGTTTTGCTCTCTTCAATGGCGGCCATGAGCTTTTTTGCAACCGTAGCCCCTAAACGAATCGGCTCACCATGAACGGTAACTCTATCCATATCTAGGTTTTCGAGTGCCTCAAACGTGAGTGAATAGTAATCCGAGACATCTTTCACCAAACCAAGAGATAGCAAGCGCGCAATAATTTCCTCGCCCATACCTTCAATATCAAGAGCTCCGCGACTCGCCCAATGAATCAGGCGTTCATGAGCCTGAGCAGGACAATCGATTGCCACGCAGCGATAAGCCGCCTCGCCTTCTTCACGTACAATTTCTGAACCACAACTCGGGCATATCTTCGGCATATGCCACGGCTTTGCATCAGAGGGACGTAACGAAGGAATAGCGGAAAGGATTTCAGGGATAACATCTCCCGCTTTACGCACAATAACCGTATCGCCAATACGCAAATCCTTGCGCTTGATTTCATCTTCATTGTGAAGTGTTGCTCTCGAAACAGTTGAACCCGCAACCAGTACAGGATTGAGCTCAGCAACAGGCGTTAGAGCTCCCGTTCTTCCAACCTGGATAGTAATGTCGCGCAAAAGCGTTGTTTTTTCTTCGGGTGGAAACTTATACGCAATGGCCCAACGTGGAGCACGTGCCGTATAGCCCAATTCGTGCTGTAGAGCAAAATCGTTAACCTTTACCACTACCCCGTCTATTTCGTAGGGCAAATCAGCACGACGTTCAAGACATTGCTTACAAAACGCAATAACCTCTTTTCGGCTTGAACACAAACAAACATCGGGGTTTACGTGAAAACCACACGCTTTAAGCCACTGCAACAGTTCAAACTGACCCTTTGCCTGAATAGCGGAATCGCGCGCAATGGCATACATAAAGGTAGCAAGTTCGCGTTCGGCGGTAACGGCAGGATCTTTCTGGCGCAAACTACCTGCAGCAGCATTGCGCGGATTGGCAAACGTGTTCTTCTTTTCAGACAGAGCCTGCTGATTAAGTGCCTCAAAACTTGTTTTTGACATATATATTTCACCACGAACTTCTACCGCTGAAGCACTTGGTGCAATTTGAGCACGACCTTCATCAAAAAGCGTGAGGGGAATATCACTCACGGTTCGGACGTTAACTGTTACATCTTCACCAGTTGTTCCGTCTCCGCGCGTAGCAGCCTTAACCAAATAACCATCTTGATATGTAAGCGCAAGCGATGATCCATCAATTTTCAGCTCACACACCAAAGGAACAAAAGAACCAAACGCCTGCTCAACACGATCCATCCAAGCTTCTAGCTCATCAAACGACATCGCATTATCGAGCGAATACATACGTTGCTCATGGACAACGGGAGAAAACTGCGAAGACACAGCTCCTCCAACACGCTGTGTCGGAGAAGCAGAAGAAGCAAATTCAGGATGTTCCTCTTCAAGCTTTTTCAATTCCCTCATCAGCGAATCAAAAGCTGCATCAGAAATTGCGGGATCATCAAGCACATAATAGCGATGCGTGTGGTAATCGATTTCTTTACGAAGTGCCGCTATGCGACCATAAACGTCAGAATCCGCTGATTGTTTTTCAGCCCTTGTAGCCGTTGTGTTCTCAGCAGATTCTCCCGCAAAGCGCGAAGAACTCTCAGAACGAGAGGAAGAAGTATCCTTTGTCATCAACCGACAATCTCCTTATGCTATAAAAAAACAAAAATCAATCCATCTTCACTGGATGGTCTCTACGTGAAGTAAACGAGGGTTTTGCTGTGCCTGTTTTATCACACAAGGCAACGCCTCAACCACTTCTTCAGCACAAACACTAACCATTCCGTATTTCTCTGATGCCCTATTTCCCGCATCGGCATGAAGAGACACACCCATAACGGCCGCCAAAAAAGGAGAGATTCCCTGAGCGAGAAAAGAACCAACAATACCCGCTAACACATCTCCCGTACCCGCTTTAGCAAGTGCTGCTGTTCCATGAGTAACACGACACACTGATGCGCCATCAGAAATAACCGTGTCCTCACCCTTTAACACAACAAGGCACGCATAGACTTGCGCGAGTTCACATGCGAAAGATTCCTGGCTCTTATTTGTGAGGGAAAACCCTGCTGCCAAACGCGCTGCCTCGCCACCATGTGGAGTGAGAACCGTTTGAAGTCCTCGCTTTGCGCGAATGCGCAAGAGTTCACGAAGATAGTCTTCAGCAAGAAAACCAAGCGCTCCTCCATCAATAAGAAGTGGTGCTTCACTGAAGCGTACCGCCTTGATTAAAACGTCGCGTGCTTGTCTATCACCCTGGTCGACACCAGGTCCAACCACACACGCAAACGGATAATGTCCGCCAGTTTTCAGGCTTGGCATAAACACATCAAACGATTTCACGACGAGCGATGGTCTGAATAGGCGGACTTGCGAAAGATTATTCTCGCAGGTAAAAACTTCCGTATAGCCCGCACCAGCATATTCACTTGCCCAGGCAGAAAGACAAACGGCTCCAGGATATGCTTCGGATCCTCCACAAAGAATAAGCTTTCCACGTGAATACTTGTGAGCATCAGAGGAAGGATTATGGGGGGAAACCTTTATAATCGTTTCTTCACATTCCACAACAATCACTCCCTCGAATCGTTAAGGGATTGATTATCAAATAAGCTTGTCTGAATGATGGGTTTTTTAGATTCTGGATTGATTTCGTCAAGCATCTGACGAGCTTCTTTAAATTGCCTTGTTAATTCTTCGGTAGGATTAACTTTCTTTTGGGTGCGCAAATCAGAATCTGCGGTTAACGCAAGAGCGCAGGCCACCGCTTCGGAATGCGTGTACGAAAGAGAAATAGGGAGCTCGGTTACCCCCTGAGCAAAAGCTACTTCTGCAGCTTTTCGATACAACTTAACATGAGGCTTTCCCTTTGCATTAAGCACTACTTCAATATCACGAGGACCAATACCTTGAGAAAACCCTGTGCCCAGCGCCTTTAATACCGCTTCCTTCGCCGCAAAACGCGTTGCATAGTGAAAAACAGGAGAAGATGTTTTGTTGCAGTATGCGCGCTCATTTTCAGAAAAAATCCTGCGCGTAAAAGAAGGCGTACGTTCCAGAATTTTTTTCATGCGAGAGATCTCGACGATATCAACACCCATGGAAATCGAGTCGGGCAACGTAATATGTTCTTGGGTTTCTTCGCTCATACCGCGTAGCTACTCAACTGTAACCGATTTAGCCAAATTGCGAGGCTGATCGACGTCGCACCCTCGAGCAACCGCAACAGCACGCGCCAACAGCTGCAAAGGAACGCTTGCTGTGATAGGCATAAAGGCATCACGAACCTTAGGGATATAGATGACATGATCGGCAACTTTAGTGATATCGGTATCGCCTTCGGTTGCGATAGCGATAATAGAAGCACCACGCGCTTTGGATTCTTCCAAATTTGATACCGTTTTGTCGTAGGTTGGACTCTTTGTTGCAACAGCAACAATAGGGAACCCATCATCTAACAAGGCGATAGGACCATGCTTCATTTCACCTGCAGCATAGGCTTCTGCGTGAATATAGCTAATTTCTTTAAGCTTAAGAGCGCCTTCATAACACGTTGCCTCGCCCAAACCGCGACCGATATAGAGCGTAGAATCGTGTCCTTCAAAGTATTTAGCAGCCTCTTCAATAGCTGAAGTATCATGCAAAATATCTTCGATCTGAGCAGCAGTATCGGCAAGCTCAGCAAAGAACATTCGGGTCTGGGCTAGATTAAGTTTGCCTTTAACGCGACCGAGAACCAACGCAAGCAAAGTAAGACTTACCACTTGACCTGTGAAAGACTTCGTTGAAGCGACTGCAATTTCCTTATTTGCTTTGGTATAAATTACGCCATCAGATTCGCGGGCAACTGGCGAACCAATTACATTAGTGATACCGAAAACTTTCGCTCCTTTAATGCGTGCATCTCGAATAGCTGCTAACGTGTCTGCTGTTTCACCGGATTGAGAAACCGCAACCACAAGAGTGGTAGGGGTAATAATTGGATTGCGGTAACGGAATTCACTTGCCACCTCTACCTCGGTAGGAATACGCGCCCAGGCCTCAATAAGGTTTTTAGCAATGAGACCAGCATGGTAGCTAGTTCCGCAACCAATAATATATACACGATCAATATAATTGAGCTCTTCACGCGAAAGCGTAAGCTCATCGATAACGATTTCCTGGCCCACCAAACGACCTGCAAGCGTATCACGAACAACGCGAGGCTGTTCGTGAATTTCTTTCAGCATAAAATCGGGATAGCCGCCCTTTTCAGCAACATCAATGTCCCAATCGATATGCGTAATTTCAGGTTCAATCTCGCTACCACGCTCATCAAAATACCTAATGCCTTCAGGCTTCATTACCGCAAACTGATTGTCTTCCAAAATAACAACATCTCGCGTTGCATCAATAAGCGCAATAATGTCTGAGGCAACATAGCTACCATCACTTCCAACACCCAAAACAATAGGTGATGCCTTGCGCGTAACCACGATGGTTTGAGGATCTTCTTCTGCAATAACAGCAAGACCATATGCACCAATCAGACGAGAGGTTGCTTTTTGAACCGCCTGCAAAAGGTCGCCGTCGTAAGCATCTTCAATTAAATGGGCAACTACTTCGGTGTCGGTGTCCGAACTAAAACAGTGTCCGCGCTCAGTGAGTTCCTTGCGCAACTCAGCAAAGTTCTCAATAATGCCGTTATGAACAACCGCAATATCATTCGCACAACTGGTGTGGGGATGAGCATTTCGTTCACTCGGAGAGCCATGCGTTGCCCAGCGCGTGTGACCAATACCACAAAAACCTTTACAATCCTGTTCCCCAACAGCTCCAACAAGCTCAGAAACTTTACCTAAACGACGAACTACCTCGATGGAATGTCCGTTATAAACAGCAATGCCCGCAGAATCATATCCGCGATATTCGAGTCGTTTTAATCCTTCTAACAGAATGTTCTTAGCTTCAGCCGAACCAGTAAAGCCAACAATTCCACACATATAATCTCCTGTAGATTCACGTTTACGAGATATTTATTTTACCCCAAAAGCATATGGCAACCTTAACCCCCATAATATGAGCGCACCTCTAAAACACTTCTTTTTTGTAGTATCCTCGCAAAACAAGACTTACAATGCAGCGCGATAGATTACTCGCGCATCATCAGCCGTAAGCTTTTTAAAAGCACCAAATACTTCGCCTTTGTTTTCAATAAGCGTCGGAATCATCTTTTCGACATCTTCCTCTTTAATGCTAAAATCGGCCAACGACTTAGGCATGCCGAGTGAAATAAAGAATTCCTGTAGCGCATCAATACCGAGCATCGCAGCTTCTTCATACGCTTTTGGTGATTCATCTGCAGGTGTGATACCAAACACTTCATGAGCGAACAAAGCAAATCTCCCCACATCAGCATCACACACATAACGCATCCAGGCTGGCATTATAATTGCAAGACCCGCACCATGGGTAATCGAAGTATCAAGAGCAGAGAGTTCATGTTCCAAGCCATGACTCGACCAGTCACCCACACGTCCCCCTATACCACGACCAATACCTGCAATACCGTTGTGCGCCAGCGTGCTTGACCACATAATATTTGCCCGAGCGTCGTAGTTAGTTGGATCTTCCAGAACAATGGAAGCTTCGGCCATGATAGCGCGAATTAAGCCGACCGCAATATTGTCAGTAACAGGAACAGCACCGACGCCGCTGAAAAAACGCTCACAAATATGCGCAATCATATCGGTGATGCCAGCAGCGGTTTGATAGGGTGGCAAAGTGAATGTGAGTTCAGGGTCCAAAAACGCAAGTTTCGGTCTAATAATGTCGGAATTCATACCGCTCTTAAGACCCAATTCATCATTGCTGATAACGCAAGAATCTGATGCCTCAGATCCTGCTGCAGGAATAGTAAGGACACAAGCAACAGGCAATGAATGAGTGATGGGAGTTTTTTTGGAAGAGAAATCCCAGGCATCCCCTTCGTAGTCATACGCAACACCAATTGCTTTTGCGCAATCGATTACACTGCCTCCGCCAATGGCAAGAATAAGATCTATATCAAATTCGCGCGCTTTTGCTAACCCCTTACGAACGCTTCCAATTTCTGGATTTGGACGCACGCCGCCTAACTCAACAAACGAAATATGCTCCGCAGCAAGCGAATCAGTTACACGCTTTAAGGTTCCATTAGAAACCACAGAGCCTTTGCCATACACAACCAAAACACGATGTGCGCCAAACTCAGCAAGATGAGCGCCAACACTATCGGTAACCCCTTTGCCGAATATAAACTTAGTAGGAGAAAAGAAAGAGAAATCGTTCATGATTAAAACATGTCCTTTCGGTCATTGAATACGAACAGCACACATAATAAAAAGAGTAAATTACTTGAGACTTTTGCTTAGCCCGCTAAGCATTATATTCTCTTCATAGTGAAAGAGCCTTAAAAACCCTATGACTACTTCGTTTCAACCCACTAACAAAAATCAAACACCCTCAGCTAATAGTTCCCCGTTCAAACGATACGGCATCACCTTGGCCTTGCTTATACTCTTATCCTCTACCACTCTTCTACTCAGTGGATGCAGTGAATATGTGAGTCCGTACAACTTTGACAATCTTAAAAACGAACAGGGAAGATTTTCCTATTACGAAGAAGGAAATCTTGTTTCTCAAACTGCCGTAGACGTCTCGGACTTGCAAGGAAAAATTGATTGGGAGCGCGTAAGTGAAGACGGAATTGACTTTGCCATGATTCGTCTCGGACGCCGCGGCTACACCGAAGGAAACATTTACTTAGACAACTATTACTATGAAAACGTTTCTGGGGTTCAATCGGAAGGAATGCCTTTTGGCGTATACTTTTTCTCACAGGCAATCACTGAAGATGAAGCTATCGAGGAAGCAAACTTTGTTATCAAACACCTCAGTGGCTCTGGCATAAGCTACCCGGTGGTATTTGACCATGAACCCGTAGAAAGCGCAGACGGTCGCGCTAATAATCTTTCAAAAAACGAGCTCACGCACATCACTAAGGCATTTTGCCAGAAAATTGAAGACGCAGGCTACACACCTATGATCTATGGAAATGCTTTCGATATGGAACGGCTCAACTTGAATGATCTCAAGGGAATTGATGTTTGGTATGCCGAATATGAAAGTAGCCAGCCAACTGGCCAGTTCGACTTTGCCATGTGGCAATACTCTTCTACTGCAAATGTTTCGGGTATCAATACTCAAGCTGACCTGAGTATTCTTTTCAAGCCTCTTGATTCTGCTCGCTCACAATAATTCAGGACTCCTTAGGGAGTCCTGAATTATTCGTCAATCTGTTCACCGTTACCTTATTTTCGAGAAGCCTGATATTCCTCAATAAGTTTCTTCTGAACATCATACGGAGCAGGCTCATATCCATTAAGTTGAACAGTGTAGGTTCCGCTGCCACGTGAAAGTGCCCGTAAATCCTTGGTATAGGTAAGAATTTCAGCATAAGGAACACGCACCACAATAATGGTTTCGCCTTCATCATTGGAATCAGTTCCCACAATACGTCCGCGACGCGTAGAAACATCGCCCATTACTGCCCCAGCATAAGCCTCACTCACCGTAATATCTACATCAGCCATAGGCTCCAAGATAATAGGATCAGCCTGTTCACATGCTGCTCTAAACGCAATACGAGCTGCCGTTTTAAAGGCCATTTCGTTCGAGTCAACAGAATGATACGACCCGTCAAATACCACGCAGTCAATATCAACTAAAGGGTATCCCGCTAAAAAGCCCTCTGACATGGCTTCCTGAACACCCTTATCAACAGCAGGAATAAGCCCCTTAGGAATACGTCCGCCCACCACTTCACTTTCAAAGGTGTAGCCACCACCAGGATTTGGAGTGAGTCTTAACCAGCAATCACCAAACTGACCCGAGCCACCCGTTTGCTTCTTATGGCGTCCTTGCGCCTCCGCGGTTTTTTGAATGGTTTCTCTATAAGGAATGCGAACAGGAACAAGCTCGACATCGATATTAGCCTGTTTTTGCAAACGATTGAGCAACACATCAACCTGCATATCTCCCATAGTGAAAATAACAAGCTGATGGGTTTCATCATAGCGAACTAGCCTGATAGTTGGATCAATTTCCGCCTGCTTAGAAAGGAAGGTGCCCAGCTTGTCTTCATCCTTCTTGTTCTTTGCTTGAATGGCAACAGGATATAAAGGAACAGGCATCGGTAGTGGGTCGACCTCAAGCTCGCCTGATACGGAAAGCGTATCGCCAGTTTGAGTTTCGTTCATTTTAGGAACAACGATGATGTCTCCCGCTTTAGCGCTTTTAACATCATTAACTTCTTTGCCCATCATCACGTACAGATGGCTCAAGCGCTCTTTTTTCTTTGTTCGTGCGTTGGTAAGTTCCATGCCTGGCTCCAAATAGCCCGACAGCACTTTCACAAAACTCATGCGCCCAACATAAGGATCTGCAAGTGTTTTAAACACAAATCCAGCGGGTTCGCCCGTTTCATCCACAAACAACTCATCACCATTGGCAAGATAGAAAGGACCATGAGCTCGTGGATGAGGAAAATAACTCGCAATGTCTTCCATAAGACCCTTAATTCCCTGTTTGATGATAGTTGAGCCCACAAACACAGGGATAAATATTTCTTGAGCAATTGCTTTATCAAGAAGACTTTCAAGTTCTTCTTGGGTAAGCTGCTCTTCCCCATCAAGATACTTCATCATAAGCTCGTCATCAGCTTCAGCAACTAAGTCGCAGAGCTTTTCACGCGCAATATGTGCCGCATCAAGATATTCTTCGGGAATTTCTTCTATTCGCTCGTCGTCACCTTCAAAATAACGAGCCTTCATGCGCAAAATATCGATAACACCCTTAAAGTCTTTATCGACACCAATAGGAATAGTTACCGCACCTAAACGTGAACCAAAACGAGCATGAAGCGTTGCCATAGCAACATCAAAATTAGCGTGTTCCCGATCAATATGGTTAATGAACACGCAGCGACACAGCCTCATCATTTCTGCCTCATGCCACAAACGCGTTGTCATGACCTGCGGTCCTTCAACCGCGTCAATAACAAACATCGCCATTTCAGCTGCCTGCATGGTTGCTAGCGTATCGCCTAAAAAGTCTGGCTGCCCAGAAGTATCAAGCACGTTAATTTTGTAATCCTTATAAGGAATAGGAGCAATGGAAGTACCTAACGTAAAACGACGACGGATTTCTTCATCGTCGTAATCTAAATACGATTTTCCATCGTGCGTTGTTCCCATACGAGGCGTTTTGCCTGATACGTGCAACATTGCTTCTGCCAAAGAAGTTTTGCCAGCACCATCCTGGCCCACAAGAACAATGTTGCGCACATGCTCAGTTGCAGGAGCAGCCATACTCATCACCTACTTTCTCATCTGGCTTTCCCAAAGAGCCAGAAGGTCGCTGCCGCAATATAGCCCTCATATATCGCGGGAGGTCATACTAAGTGAACATGTTCACTGCAATAAGTTTAGCGTAAACAAAGAACGAGCGAGACGACATTTATGCAAAGAAATACAGAAGGGCGCCAAAACTGACGCCCTTCTGAGTCATGGTATATAACGTGGTATTAGCAAATGCCCTGAGCAAGCATTGCGTCTGCAAGTTTCTTAAAGCCTGCAATGTTAGCGCCAGCAACATAGTCGCCTTCAACACCATATTCACGAGCAGCATCATCTGCCGCATGGAAAATATTGATCATGATGCCCTTAAGCTTTGCATCAACCTCTTCGAAGGTCCAAGAAAGACGTTCAGAATTCTGAGACATTTCCAAACCAGAAGTTGCAACGCCGCCAGCATTGGCTGCTTTACCAGGCATAAATACAACGCCATTTGACTGGAGATACTGAGTTGCATCCATGGTGGTAGGCATGTTTGCGCCTTCGGCAACAATCTTTGCACCATTAGCAACAAGAGCCTTAGCATCGTCGATAAGAAGTTCGTTCTGGGTTGCGCAAGGAAGAGCAATATCAACAGGGATAGTCCAAACGCCGCGACCCTCATGATATTCAACGCCTTCAACACGCTTTGCGTACTCAGAAATACGTCCGCGCTCAACTTCTTTAATCTGCTTAACAACATCGATCTGGATTCCATTAGGATCATGAATCCAACCCGTTGAGTCAGACATGGTAACAACCTTAGCGCCAAGCTGCTGAGCCTTTTCGGTTGCATAAATTGCAACGTTGCCAGAACCAGAAACCGCAACCGTCTTACCCTCGAAGGAGTCATTATTACACTTTAAGTATTCTTCAACGAAGTAAACTAAGCCATAACCAGTAGCTTCGGTGCGAGCCAAAGAACCACCAAAAGAAAGACCTTTACCAGTAAGAACACCTTCCCAAACGTTGCGAATACGCTTGTACTGACCAAACATGTAGCCGATCTCGCGAGCGCCCGTTCCAATATCACCCGCAGGAACATCAGTATCAGCACCAATATGCTTGCAGAGCTCAGTCATGAAAGACTGACAGAAACGCATTACTTCAGCGTCAGACTTACCCTTAGGATCAAAGTCAGAGCCACCCTTGCCGCCACCCATAGGAAGCGTGGTCAAGCTGTTCTTGAAAATCTGTTCGAAACCAAGGAACTTAATAATGCCCAAGTTAACAGAAGGATGAAGACGAAGACCACCCTTATAAGGACCGAGGCAGCTATTGAACTGCACGCGGAAACCGCGATTTACCTGTACTTTACCCTCATCATCTACCCATGGAACACGGAACATAATAACGCGCTCTGGCTCCACGATGCGCTCAAGCAAGCCCGCTTCTTCATACTGTGGATTTGCATCAATAACGGGTTTAAGGGAAGTCAAAACCTCAGTAACAGCCTGAATGAACTCTGGTTCATTTGAGTCTTTAGCCTTGACCCTTTCGATTACGGAATCTACGTAACTCATTGGACCTCCTATGTATGGTACTCATTGGTTTGAAGGTTACCAAATCGAAACTTTCTTGTTAAGCACTAGACACACCTTCGTAACACATTAGAAATAAAACCCCCAAGTACTAAACACTTGAGGGTAAAACAACATCTTCAATACTAAGTATTGCATTAAAGGAAGACGAGGGAGTTTCACCAGCTAACTCCCTTGGTTTTTAGATAATTACATTTTTTCTGGAGCAGAAACTCCCAATAAGCCCAATGTCAAAGAAAGCGTGATGCGAGCAGCGTCTACAAGGTTAAGACGCGCTTTCATAAGAGCTTCATCTTCCACCAAAACATGGCAGTTGGTATAGAAAGAATGGAACAAACCAGCCAAATCCTGAGCATAGTGCGTTAAACGGAAGGGAGCTCTGTCACGCGCAGCACCCGCCACCAAATCAGTAAAATCATCCATCTGCTTCATAAGAGCAATTTCGCTTTCATGGGTCAGGGAGCTTAAGTTTGCACCATCTAATCCAAGAGCTGCGATGATGTCCTGAACAGACTTGCCTTCCGCAGAGCCGAAAGATTCCTCATATGCTTTGCGAAGAATCGAGCAGATACGAGCGTGAGCATACTGAACATAGTAAACAGGATTTGAAGAGTCCTTCTTCTTTGCCACCTCAATGTCAAAGTCAATCGACTGATCGCTCGAGCGAGAAAGCATCATGTAGCGTGTTGCGTCAGCGCCTACCTCATCAATAAGCTCACGGAACGTGATCATTTCACCCGTTCGTTTTGACATACGAACAACCTTGCCATCACGATAGAGCGTTACCAACTGACCAAGCATGATTTCAAGAGCACCAGGATATCCCCAGGCGCTCATCATTGCCTGACAGCGAGGAATGTAGCCATGATGGTCGGCTCCCCAAATATCAATAAGATGGTCATACCCACGCTGCATCTTGTCATAGTGATAAGCAACGTCACTCATAAAGTAGGTAAGTTCACCATTCTGCTTAATGAGAACACGATCTTTTTCATCGCCGAATTCAGAAGATTTGAAATAGGTGGCACCTTCTTTTTCGTAGATAAATCCACGTTCTTTCATAGCGTTAAAGGCATGCTGAACTTTATTGAGGCCGTCTTCTCCAGGAACAAATAGAGAATGCTCGGAAAACCATGTATCAAACGTAGTGCCGAACAGCGCAAGCGTTTCTTTAACGTTATCAAGCATTGCCTTGTATCCACGCTCGCGAAAAGCCTGCAGACGTTTCGCCTCATCAACGGAAAGCCACGTATCTCCATCTTCGTCAATTATCATTTGAGCGAGATCACGCACATACGAGCCACCATAAGCCTTTTCGGGCATCTCAACATCTAAGCCCAACGCTTGCTGATAACGCACTACGATAGAATTCGCGAAAACATTCATCTGATTGCCTTCGTCGTTGATATAGAATTCCTCATCAACAACATAGCCCGCATGACGCATTACGCGTGCAGTAGCATCCCCAAGAGCCGCCCAGCGGCCGTGTCCTACATGCATAGGACCCGTTGGATTAGCTGAAACATACTCAAGGTTTACCCGACAGGGTTCAGGCAGTTCGCTTTTACCAAAGTTTTCCTGTTCAGAACGAACCTGAGCCACCACACTCTGAAATGAAGCAGGGGTTAACGACAAATTGATAAAGCCGGGACCCGCAATTTCGCACGTTGCAATAAGATCGTTTTCAGGAATATGAGACACCATTGATTCCGCGATAGCACGAGGATTCATATGAGCCTCTTTGGCAAGACGCATGGCAATCGTACAAGCCCAGTCTCCGTGAGATTCTTCACGAGGGCGCTCGAGCGTTGGAACGGGTATCTCACGTAACGGCAAATCTCCCGCCTCAACAGCATGTTTTAAAGCCTGATGGAGCACGTCTTCTAATTTATTACGAATAGTCATAGGGCGTCTTTCTGTTTCCTTCAGTAATTAGCGAGTGTGATTGTATAACTTAGTTCCTTTGGTGAGCTGCAATATACTCATTAAATTCATCATTAAGCGCTGATTGAATACGATGAAGAAGTTCGCGATCTTTTCCTCCAACTTCTTTTCCATCAATAGAAGATACTCCTTGAGCAAAGGTGCTTGAAGCAGAAACAATTACCTCATCAGCATTCATAAGTTCTTCTTGGGTAAAGGGACGTTCATCAACGGGAACACCTAACACTTTACAGCGGCCAATCAAATGGGCACGCGCGATGCCCGGCAAAATAAGATTATCGGCAGGATGGGTAACGAGCGTGCCATCTTTAAGAATATGAACGTTACTGTGCGCACATTCTGTTACATATCCATCACGAATAAAAATTGCCTCCGCGCAACCGTTCTCGTGAGCAGCTTCAGCTGCTAAAACATTAGGGAGCAAATTGAGCGTTTTTGCGTTGCAATGATAAAAACGAGTGTCTTTAACACATACCGCCTTAGCATCTTTAGAAAGATCCTCGAATTCATCGGGTGTAATCATAATCCACAGGTTAGCGGGAGTGTTCGGAAAGTTATGATGACGTAAATCGGTACCACGAGTAACTTGCCAGTATAAAAAGGTGGTAGGTGCATTCACATGGGAAACCATTTCACGCAGAATGTTGATTAATTCCTCTTTTGTTTCCTCGATTTTTATCTTCATAAGCTCGGCGCTGCGATAAAAACGATCAACGTGTTCCTGCTCATACAAAATAACGCCATTTTGCGTCATTGTTGCGTCATACACGCCATCGCCGTAAAACGATGAGCGGTCAAGAAAGGGAACCTTCATAGCTTCCAAAGGACCCCATTCACCATTAAAGTAACCAAGCTTTTCTACTTTTTCCATACCAAATATACCTATCCTTTTTACAAAAAAAACGATGTAATGATGCCGTCCCAACAACTAACAGTCAAGGTAGTTTGATCAAGGTGAATCAAACAAGGTGGTTTGCTACCCACAAGCAAGCAGAAGGGACAAAACCGTGGCCTAACTACAACTCTTAAACACACAGCGAACCCCTTGTTTTGCCCTCTACTGAACGCTGCTTATTCAAGCACTCGTATCAGTTAGCAAATGTTTATAGACTCGCCCTACCGTATCAATACCATCAACAACACAACCACGTTAGTCATCTTTAAGTGTTGCCAACACAATGGCTTTAATTGAATGCATGCGGTTTTCTGCTTCATCGAAAACCTTCGATTGCGCAGATTCAAATACCTCGTTTGTAACTTCCATTTCAGTTAAACCAAACTGCTTTTCGATATCTTGAGCGACCGTGGTTTCCGTATCATGGAATGCTGGAAGACAATGCATAAAGATAGCGTTGTCTGCTGCATAAGACATAACCTGCTCGTTAACCTGATAAGGGCTCAAAAGCCTAATGCGCTCTTCCCAAAGGCTTGCCGGTTCACCCATAGAAACCCAAATATCGGTATAAATAATATTTGCACCCGTAGTTGCTTCTTTTACGTCAGAAGAAAGAATGACCTCGCAACCGGTTTCTTTTGCAATAGCGCGACTAGTTTCAACCAAACTTGCTTCCGGCATGCACTCTTCAGGACCGCAGGCAACAAACGTAATGCCCATTTTCACGCAACCAACCATAAGAGAATTTGCCACGTTGTTCTTTGCATCACCCATGAACACAAGTTTCAAGCCCTTGAAAGAACCAAAGTTTTCTCGAATAGTAAGTAAGTCAGCAATGAGTTGTGTGGGATGACATTCGTTGGTGAGACCATTCCAAACCGGAACGCCCGCATATTCAGCAAGCGTATCAACGATTTCTTGACCAAAACCACGATACTCAATGCCGTCAAACATACGACCAAGCACCCGTGCCGTATCCTTAATGCTTTCCTTGTTCCCCATCTGCGAACCATGAGGATCAAGATAGGTAACGCCCATGCCTAAATCATGACCCGCAATTTCAAAGGAACAACGAGTGCGCGTAGAAGTTTTCTCAAACAACAATACAATGTTTTTACCCTCGAGCTCCTTGTGAAGAATACCGTGCTTCTTTTTTTCTTTAAGCTCTTGAGCTAAATCAACCAGAGAAAGAACTTCTTCACTGGTAAAGTCCTGAATGCGTAAAAAATTACGTCCTGAAAGTGAGCAGGCCATTTTTCCTCCTGAAAAGCGAAACGCGCGGCAAAACCGCGCTGCTTGTTTACCTCATTCGTGAAGCTACAATTATATATAAATGAACTCTTCCAATAAAGAAGAGTTCACTGATTAAACGGTAACGGTATTCGGGATACCGTATGTTGCCGCTTTAGTTCTAAAGACAAAAAACTCTTTCAAAACGAATCAATCTTCCCTCAAAAGAAAACATTAGCCCACACGAACAAGATGCTCGCTTTTTCGGACCTTACTCTTCCTTTTAAAGAACGCTTTATTCTCTGTCGTATCCTTCCTCAGGCTGCTCGACCCCTACTTTATTTCCCTTATGAATTCCCGTAATAGCATATTCAACCCATTCGGCAATATTGACGACATGGTCTCCAATGCGCTCAAGGTATTTAGCAATCAGCAGCACCTCAAGCATGTAGTTTTCATCAGAAGCATGCGTGATAATGTGATCAAGAATTTCTTCTTTTGTTTGATCAAAAAGCGTATTGATTGCTTTGTCTCCTGCAATGCACTCTTTAACTGTTGCAAGATCTAAGAAAACATATGAGTCAATCGCTTTCTGAACTTGGCTATACGTTTTTGATGCCATTTCCGAAAGTGAGTCAAAGCCAGAAAGCTCTATACCCTCAGGCAATGTAGTAGTTATTTCACAGATTTCAGCAGTTTGATCTCCAATGCGCTCAAGATCAGTAATCATTTTTAATGCCGCAGTAATTTGGCGAAGATCAGTTGCAACGGGCTGTTCGCGCAGCAGCAATGAAATGCACAGACTTTCGATTTCACGTTCTTTTTTGTTAATGAGCACGTCGTTTTCAGAAACCAAGTACGCCTTAGTTTTATTGTTTGAACGAACCGCTTCAAACGATCCATCAATCGCTTCTTTAACCAACTCCCCATCTCAATCATTCCTTGCTTGAGACGCGAAAGTTCCTCATCAAAATATGATCTCGCTGCCATACTATCCAAACCTTCCTGAAATATAGTCTTCGGTACGCTTATCTTCGGGAAGCGAAAACACCTTTTCCGTGGGACCACACTCAACCATTTCTCCTAAAAGAAAAATGCCGTTCTATCCGAAACACGCGTTGCTTGCTGCATATTGTGCGTAACGATAATGATGGTGTAGTTATTTTTTAGCTCCCCTACCAACTCTTCAATCTTTAACGTGGAAATGGGGTCAAGTGCACTCGTAGGTTCGTCCATTAAAAGAACTTCGGGATTAACCGCAAGAGCGCGCGCAATACACAAGCGCTGTTGCTGACCACCAGACAAACCAAGCGCATTTTTCTTTAAGCGATCTTTAAGTTCGTCAAAAATTGCGGCTTTACGAAGAGAATCCTCGACAATTTCATCCAATTCAGCCTTCTTTTTAATTCCGTGGGTGCGAGGGCCAAACGCAATGTTGTCATAGATTGACATAGGAAATGGGTTGGCCTTCTGGAAAACCATTCCTACCTTTTTGCGGAGAATATTTACGTCACATTTGTTGTAAATATCTTCCCCATCAAGGGTTATTTTTCCTGTTATCTTGCATCCTTCAACCAAATCATTCATACGATTAAGAGATTTCAGAAGCGTAGATTTACCGCAACCAGAAGGTCCGATTAGCGCGGTAACTTGATGTTCTTTAAATTCAATGGAAATATCATGCAGCGCCTGATAATCGCCATAGAACAAATCCATGTGCGACACTTCCATTTTAGAAGCAGTGTTATTCATCCGATATAGATCCTTTACTTATTTTGTTAGCAACGGCCGAAGACGCAAGATTGACAATCAATACGAATACCAGCAGGACAACCGCCGTAGCATACGTGGCATCGATATGCAATCCCTCACTTGCAAGCAAGTACATATGAACGGCAAGGGTGCGAGTGGAGTCGAAAACTGACGTTGGAATTGCAGCAATTGAACCCGCCGTGTAAATAAGTGCAGCAGATTCCCCTACCGTTCTACCAATAGCTAAAATAATGCCGCCCAAAATGCCGGGAATTGCGGAAGGGAGAACAATTTTAAATACGGTACGAAACCTTCCTGCGCCCAAACCAAAAGAACCTTCTCGATATAAATCAGGCACCGCCTGAAGAGCCTCCTGCGTAGCACGCATGATAATCGGAAACGTCATAATTGCCATGGTTGCAGCACCCGACATAAGCGAAAGACCCCATTGCAGGTAATACACAAAGAACAACAAACCAAACAAGCCGTACACAATGGAGGGAATACTCGAAAGCGTTTCTGTTGCAAGCGCAACTAAGCGAACAAACCAGTTCCCTCGATTGGTGTACTCATTCAAGAAAACAGCAGCACCAATGCCGAAAAGCGAAGACACACTCACAGCAAGCACGATCATGATAAGCGTATTAAACAGCGCAGGCATAAATGAAACGTTGGTTGAGTTGTATGTCAGCTCAAACATTTCTGGCTTAATTTGAGGAATACCCATAACCAAAATGTAACCAATGATGAAACATACCGCTAAAACCGTAAGTACAGTAGCTGTATACACGCATCCTCGAAACAAACAGGAAGACATGCGCGTGGGCTTTTGTTTCGTTAGAACCTTATTGTTAGCCATTCTTGTTCCTCCTCTTTATCGCGGAAAAACAAAAATTGATAATAAGAATAAAGACGAAGAGCACACATGCTGTACCGATAAGTGCACCGCGATGCAAATCGGCAGCATAGCCCATTTCAAGCACAATGTTTGCCGTCATGGTACGAACACCTTCCGTAATAGCTCCAGGAAGCTGAACCTGATTGCCCGCAACCATAATTACCGCCATTGTTTCACCAATAGCGCGACCAATTGCCAAAATAATAGAGGCCATAATGCCCGAAACGGCAGCAGGTAAGACAACGCGCATAACACTGCGCTCATGGTCGGCACCGAGCGCAAGCGCGCCTTCGTAGTAGGTTTGCGGAACGGCCTTTAGAGCAGATTCAGAAAGCGTGATGATGGTGGGTAAAATCATGATGCCTAAAACAATCGATGCACAAAGGACCGATTGACCCGTCCCACCAAGATTAGCCCTAATGAAGGGAACCAACACAACCAAACCGAAGAAGCCATACACAACCGAAGGAATACCCGCAAGCAACTGAACACCTGCTTTTGCAACCTTCGCCACCCTGTTGCTTCCAAAATTCGCCAAGAATATGGCACAAAGAATTCCTAAGGGAACTCCAATAACGAGTGCCCCCGCCATAACATAGAGACTTCCCACAATCATCGTGCCAATACCGAAGATTTCGTTTGAAGGCCTCCAGGTGGTACCAAATAGAAAGTCGAATACTCCGATTTCGGCAATAGCAGGAACACCATTACCAAAAATAAAGACACAGATTACAACTACTGCAGCCACCGAAATGGCTGCAGCAATCATAAAGAGTATCTTAGCGATAAGCTCTTTTACCTGTGTCATCGAGTTAACCGATCTCGCTCCACTTGGTTACCTCACCGGTAAAGATTTTCTTAACCTGATCGGAAGTAAGATTGTCTACTTTGTTGTCGTTATTAACGATAACTGCGATACCATCAGTCGCAATAACCTTTGCGGTTACACCCTGACTAGTCTCAGAATCTTTAAGTTCACGAGAAGCCATACCTAAGTCACAGGCACCTTCAATTGCAGAAGTTACCCCCGTTGTAGAGTCGGACTGATTTACCTCGATGGTTACGTTGGGATTGAGCGCCTTATAAGCCTCAGCAAGCTTTTCCATAACAGGAGTTACGGAAGAAGAACCGGCAACGGTTACCTTACCAGTTAGTCCCTTCGAGGTATAAGCACCACCATTTTCTACCTCGATGTAGCCGTTGTCAGAAACAACTTTTTGACCATCTGTGCTCATGATGAAATCAAGAAAATCCTGAGCTACAGCAGAAAGCTCACCTTTGGTTACAACATTGAAAGGACGAGATACTTTGTAAGAGCCGTTCTTTACCGCATCGGCACTAGCCTCAGCCCCATCAATCTTTACTGCTTTAACGGTATCGTTTACCGAGCCCAAAGAAATGTAGCCGATTGCATCTTTGTCGTTAGCGACAGTGGTCATCATAACGGCAGTAGAGTTAGTAATTGCAGCCGAAGTGGTAGTCTTATCAACCTTTGCACCACTGCTGTCTTTTTCCTCAATACCGAACAATTCAATAAAAGCACCGCGTGTGCCTGAACCATCTTCACGAGACGTAACATTGATTGACGAGTCATTTGAAGATGAGCCTTTGCTGTCATTGCTACCACAACCAACAAGGGTCAAGCAGGCAGCGATAACCATTAAAGCTACCGTTGCGATTAAAGCGTTCTTTTTAACCGTAGTCACTTTTTTCCTTCTCTCTTTTAGTTAACAACGTTTATGTGGCTTTAATCTATCTTCATCAAGAAGCACAGTGGTTACACAAACCTGAAAGCTCGTTAGCTATTTGTGAACGAAAATCCAAGATGCAAAATAATTGTAAAAAGGCTTTAGCGGCATTAAAGAGATGAGACAATAGCATTGGATACATGAAAGGATAGGCCGTGACCACCATATTGCTCATTGAAGATGACCCAACAATCAGACTTACAACCGAATTCACTCTTACGAAACATGGGTATGCCGTGAGCTCATGCGACAACGGACAAGAGGGTCTAGATACAGCATTAATGATTGAGCCTGATCTTATTCTTTTAGATGTAATGCTTCCCGGTCTTAATGGTTTTGAAGTTGCCAAAAAACTCCGACAAGAAAACTTTACGTCCCCTATCCTTATGCTTACCGCTCTTTCTAACGATGAAGACAAAATCAACGGCCTTGATGCAGGTGCAGATGACTACGTTACTAAACCTTTTTCAACCGATGTACTTCTAGCACGTATTCGTGCTCATTTGCGCAGAACCGAACTTGACGGAGTAAACACTCAGGCAAAGCTTACGTTTGGAGACCTTACGCTCGATTTCGAAAATAATATGGCATGTGTTAAAAACAAGCCTATTAAACTACGCAGTAAAGAGTTGTCTTTGCTGTTTGCTTTAGCAGAACGTAAAGGAATGCTCTGTAAACGAACATGGCTCACGCAAAAAGTTTGGAAAGAAGACTATCTGAGCACATCCCGCACTATCGATGTTCATATCAGACGCCTTCGCTCTGTTTTGGACGAAACAAGCGACTATGACTATATTCACACGGTTCACGGGATGGGTTATAGATTTGATCCCGTAAAGAAAGATGCTCCTTATGAGATTTCTTAACAACCAGGAGCGCTCATCAAACTCAAACCCCAATAAACCGTGGCGTTTCTGGCTCGCAGGGAGCTATTTTGCCATTGTGCTGGTGTTTGTAGTGTGCTGGATGGTGTTTGTTTTTTCACCCGTAAACACGCAAATAATTCAGCAGCAAACTAACACACTTACCATTACGGCAAAAGCATATGCTGAAGCCATCGAAAACACCGACAACCTAAACGGCCTGGTTACCGATGCAACTGAAAACTCTGATTTAAGGCTTTCGATCATAACCCATGACGGAAACGTACTTGCGGATTCAAACATCGACCCACAAAACCTCGAAAACCACCTTCAACGCGAAGAAGTACAGGAAGCATTAAAAGGCAATGTGGGTATTTCACAACGTGAAAGTTCAAGCGACAGTCAAACGCGTTTATACGTAGCCCTTTCATCAACGTATCAAGGACAAGAGGTTGTGGTGCGCCTCAGTGAACCTTTGAGCTCTATCCAGATCATGACCGATAGCGTTAAATATACTGCGCTCATTTTGGTGGCTCTTGGTGTTGCTATCGCTGTTGTAATTGCGCTTCTTTCCATAAAGCGAAGCGTAACTCCCATTAAAGCTCTTGAACGGGTGCGTACCGATTTTGTTGCTAATGCAAGCCACGAATTGAAAACTCCCGTTGCGGGAATCCGGTTATTATCAGAGGCAATCCAAGACGCAGCAGAAATGAATGATACTAAAACGTTAGCGTTGTTTACCGAACGCCTCGACAACGAATCGGAACGCCTTCAGCGTTTAGTTGTTGATCTACTTGACCTTTCTCGCCTGGAATCCCAAGAAAAACCTAGCAGTAGTCCTCGTGCAGACCTTCATAGCACGCTTGTTACCAGCTATGTTACCCACAAGAATCAAGCGGAAGACAAAGGTCTCAACATTACCTTTACTGATAAATCTTCCTCTACCGATAACTGCTACGTCAGCATGGAGCCTTCTGATGCTTCATTGATTTTCGATAATCTCATCGAAAACGCCATTATGTACACCGATAAAGGCTGTATAACTATTTCGCTTGAAGTGCACGTAAAAGACATTTTAGTTACCGTGGAAGATACTGGTATAGGTATTCCTCAGGCAGATCAGGCACGCATTTTCGAACGTTTTTACCGCGTTGATAAAGCACGCAGCCGCGAAGTGGGCGGAACAGGGCTTGGCCTTTCTCTGGTTCGCCACGCCGTAGATCGCGCTCAAGGCACAATTAAGGTTAAGAGTGAGGTTGGAAAAGGAACGCGCTTCAGCGTAATTTTACCTAAGCGAATTAATAAGAATTCCAGTACAAAAAAGGGGAGCTGATCACTCCCCTTTTGCTTGATTTGATCAATTCTTAAAAACGCTTATGGACAAGATATGGACAAGCTTCATAAAAACTTATGGACAAATAAAAATGACCCGAGCAAAAGCCCAGGTCATAAGGTTGTAACATGGCGCCCCCAGCAGGATTCGAACCTGCGACCTTTGGATTAGAAGTCCACTGCTCTATCCAGCTGAGCTATGGAGGCGCATAGCTCATAAATTATAACCACTTTCCCCGCTTTATTCCACTGCTGATTTACCAAAAACGCTCACTTCAAATAGCACCCTACAATCAACATTGAAAACGCTCTCAATATAACCACCAAACAGCCAAACATCCCAACCAATCGCGCCAATTACATTAAGGACCACGGACAGAACCCATACCAAATATAAGTATGCCTCCCCTCACGCCTCAAAGAATAAAGACACTCAGACAATACCTTTGACGTGCAGTTATTATAAAAACTAATAAAATATCTCCATTCCCCAGAGTTCTCTATTGGACGAAAGCAACAAAAACGATGACGATATGAACATGTTATAAAACAGAGGAAGGGGAATCATGGGACAAACTGATCGTGTATCTGGGCACACAAAAACAATCGCACTTATCGGAACACCTGTAGAACATTCGATGTCTCCAGCAATGCACAACACTTCATTTGAGCATCTTGGGCTCGACTACATCTATCTTGCCTATGACGTTCAACCAGAAGAATTAAAAGACGCCGTTGTTGGCCTAAAAACTCTTGGCTTTGCAGGCTACAACGTAACCATGCCTCATAAAACAATGATTGGCCAATATCTTGATGAACTCTCCCCTGCAGCTGAACTTATGGGTGCAGTCAATACCGTTGTTATCAAAGACGGAAAATCTATTGGCCACAACACTGACGGCGCAGGCTTTATGCGCAATATTAAAGAAAACGATGTTGATATTATTGGCAAGAAAATGACTATCGTAGGTGCTGGCGGCGCTGGTTCTGCAATTTTCACCCAGGCGGCTCTTGATGGCGTTGCAGAAATTGATATCTACAATATTCATGATAAGTTTTTCGATAGAACTGCCGAGCGCATCGCAGGAATCGCAGAGAAAACAGGCTGCAAGATGCGTCTTATCGATCTTGGCGACCAGGAATCGCTCAAGCAATCCGTAGCAGAATCAGTTCTTTTCGTTAACGCAACAAGCGTTGGCATGGAAGGCAATGAGGATGCCAGCACCCTCCCCGCGGAGTTTATGGTAGATGGCCTCGCTTTGGCAGACACGGTATATAACCCACGTAAAACCAAGCTTCTTAAAGATGCTGAAGCGAAAGGTCTAAAGATTCTTCCAGGTCTTGGCATGCTTTTGTGGCAGGCAGCAATCGGTGAAGATATTTGGACTGGCAAAGAAATGCCAACCGACCTCATTGAAGAAAAGTACTTTAAGTAGGCCTTATTCTGCACCGTGAACCCTTACTCACGGTGCACCTTTTAACCTATTCGCTCTATAAGCAACCGTATACATATTTTTTATCAGTAAAAGGGAGAGAAAAATGGGAATCAAATTTGCCGTATTTGGACTGAACCAGGGTTCAAAAATAGCTCGTGACGCTGTTGCAAATCCTGAACTAGATCTTGTTGCTGTTGCCGGCTTTGGTCAGCAAGCAGAAGACGTTGCTAAAGAACTTAACGTACCTCTGTTTGCAGATTACAACGACCTTTTGAAAGAAGTCCCCCTTGATGCAGTAGCAATCGCTCTTCCAAATGGACTCCACGTAGCATCAACACGTGCATGCCTTGATGCGGGTATTAAGAACATTCTGCTTGAAAAGCCTATTGCTAATACCGTTGAAGAAGCTGAAGAAATCATCAAGATGTGTGACGAGGCTGATGCAAAACTCCTCATTGGTCACCATCGCCGTTCATCTTCTAAGTATCTCTTCTTGCGCGACTTCATTGAGTCTGGCAAACTCGGTAAGCTTGTTGGTGTGCAAGGAACCTATGCCATCGCAAAACCTTTCTCTTACTATGATGTTGAGTGGCACACCAAAAAGGGCGGCGGTCCACTCTTGATTAATGCAATCCATGATGTTGACGATCTTAATTACACCACTGGCATGACCGTTAACCGCGTATATGCCGCCGCACGTAATAACATTCGTGGCAACGAAATCGAAGATTCCGTATCGGTTGTTTTTGAGTTCGACGAAGGTGTTACCGCAACGTATTTCCTCTCAGACGGCACACCAGGACCTTGGAACTACGACCTCGCCGCAGAAGAAAACCACTTCTTCAAATGGTGCCCCGGTGAAAACAGTCTGAAATTCTTCGGCACAAAAGGCTCTTTGGGCTTTCCTAACATGGACTTCTACAGTTATACTGATGACGACCATTATGGTTGGGGAGAAGAATTACACAAGGAGCATTTCGATATCGAAAAAAACGATCCGATGACTGCCGAGTTGGAACACTTCGTTGATCTTTGCACTGGTCGTGAGACCGAGCCGCGTTGCACGGGGGAAGATGGAATCGCAACGCTTAAAGTTATCAACGCAATTCTTGAATCAGCAGAAACCAAACAGATCGTTGATATCGACTAATTGCAGATGTAACACTGCACACTTTTCCTTTACTTCAATACAGCGGAAAGGGAGTTCATTTTTTGGACTCCCTTTTCATTGGCAAGATACTGAAATGCCTCTTCCAAGGCAGTTACTAAAGAGCCATAGAGGAACTCCTACTAGGAAGCGTCTTGATAATCTCCAAGCCTTAACCCCGTTATCGATATCACCACCCCTTAAGCAAAATATCAAGTTGGGATCCATACCGTTTCAAAAGAGCGATTTCCTATCAAATTTAGCTTCTTTGCAAACTTCACTTTCGCACGCGTGTAAACTCATTGATACAATATGGCTTTGTAGGGCACAAAGCCATCAAGAAATAAGCTATAGGGCAATTCTTGTATATTCGTGAGGGGCAATCGTGAATTTGTCGCATTTGACGTATTTTAAAAAGCTCGCAGAGGTAAAGCACTACACCAAGGCAGCAGCTGAGCTTTACATAGCACAGCCTACTCTATCGGTAGCAATTTCCTCCCTCGAAAAAGAGCTTGGCACTCCCCTTTTCGAACGTAAGAACAATCAGATTCTTTTAACGCCCTGCGGTAAACAGTTTTATCACTATGTTTGTATTGCTCTTCAAAACATCGAAAAGGGTATTACAGCAGTTCATGAATACGCCGGCATGATTAATGGGCAAATTAATCTGGGAACACTTTATGCTATGCAAGGAAAATACTGGTCCGAAGCCATTCGTGCGTTCCATGAAGAATATGGTGCTCCCATCCAAATCAATATTACCCAAGGCTTTACCCCAGCTCTTACAAGAGACTTAAAGGCAGATAAGCTCGATGTAGTTTTTGCTGGACAAACAGAACCCGATCCTGATCTTATTTCTGTTCCTTGTTGGGCTCAGGAGCTTGCTGTCGCAGTAAACAAAGCTCACCCTTTGGCTTCTAAAAAAGAAATCTCACTCGATGAACTTGAGGACTATCACATTCTTACCTATAAGAAATCGAGCATTGTGGCAGAAGAACTCATGGAGGTTCTCGGTTCGCGAAAATATGACATCGAATTTGCCTACAATGACGAAATTACCCTCTCCTCTCTGGTAACTTCAAACAAAGATGATGTTTCTCTGTTGTGTTATTCCTTCTTGGTAAAAGCCTTCGATGAAGTAGTATTTATTCCCGTTAAAGAAGCTCCGAAAGATTTTCACAAGGTATATTTACTCTCCAAGAAACAGGGAGAGAAGTCGCAGCTCCTTCGCGACTTCATCACTTTTATGTCGTCATATCACTTCCCCACCGCCAAGGTGCCTGTGCGCTAACGTCCGAACGTGAATCAAAAGACAGCCTTGAGAAACGGCTTAGGGTGAGAGCTACGGGCTTATAGAGAATAAACCCGTAAAAAACCCGGCAAAAGTAGCCTTTACCTAGAGTTGCACACCTATTTCATCAACGTTTATTTTTTATAACCCGCAAAAAGAACGGATGAAATAAAAAAAGTCGCTCAGCAGAACGACTTAAAACTCATGGAGCGGGTGACGAGAATCGAACTCGCGTGACCAGCTTGGAAGGCTGGAGTTCTACCATTGAACTACACCCGCAAAAAAATGGTCGGGACGACAGGATTCGAACCTGCGACATCCTGCTCCCAAAGCAGGCGCGCTACCAAACTGCGCCACGTCCCGACAACGTTTAGAGATTATAGCAGAACATTTTAAGAATTGGAAAGATATTTTTTTAATTCTCGCAAAGCATTTCCGCGATGCGAAATTTTGTTCTTTTCGCTCTGAGAAACCTCGGCCAACGTGCAGGAATAATCGAAATACTCAGGCCAAAAAAGAGGATCATACCCAAAGCCTTCGGCTCCCTTTTCCTCATGTCCAATACGGCCCTCTATAAAGCCCTCAGCAACCGTTTCAGTGCCATCATCATCAATAAACACCAATACGCAAGCAAAACGCGCTGTACGTTCATTTTCCGGCACGTTCCTCATTTCCTCTAACAACTTAGTATTATTGGCCTCATCGTCGCCCTCAATGCCGCTGTAGCGCGAAGAATACACTCCTGGGGCTCCATCAAGCGCATCAACAATCAGCCCAGAGTCATCGGCCAGTACCGCCGTATGCGTGATGTCGTACACAGCGCGAGCTTTAATACGTGCATTTTCTTCAAAGGTTGTTCCTGTTTCTTCGGGAGACGAAACAATACCCGCCTCGGCCATGGTTTGATATTCCCAGCCTTCAAAAGAAAGCGCTGTTTTTATTTCTTCAACCTTATGAGCATTGTTGCTCGCAATAACAACCTTTTTAGTCATTGAATACCCTTTCTTTATATTGATGCACCATGTTTTACAAACATTCTCTAGACAAGAGAAACATATTCCAGATCATCAAGCGGAAACCTTAAAACACGCGTACCAAACTCTCGGAACTCCTCGATGTCTTCCCCGGTAGTAGCAAAATGATAGGTAGGTTTATGATCAGAAGAACAGAGCGCGCCTTGACGCGTGAGTAAATCGCAGCAGTCACGCGCTGTTTCGGTTGCTGACGAAATCAAAACAACATTGTGTCCAACCACGCTTCCGATGAGCGCCTTAAGAAGCGGGAAATGGGTACACCCCAAAACAAGCGTATCGATTTCACACCGACGGAGCGGATCAAGATAATCTTGAGCAATTTCTTGAAACTCAGGACGAATGTACACCTTTGATGCGAGCGATGTGTAGTTTTCGATAGGACCTTTTGCCATCTTTATTCCAAGTTCGGCAATTTCCACAAAACGCGGTGTGGCTGTTGAAAAAACGGTGATACCTGCATCAATGTTTCGAATAGCATTAGTATAAACGCCAGAATCAACAGTACCTTGCGTGGCAATAACCCCCACCCGCCTATTGCGCGTAGCACGAGCTGCTGCACGCGCACCCGGATTAACAACGCCAATCACGGGAACATCAAAGGTTTGCTGCGCCATGGCAAGGCCTGCTGCCGTAGCGGTATTACACGCGATCACAATCATTTTTACGCCACGAGCAATGAGCCATTCACAAATCTCGTGAACAAATTCTTTAACCTCGGTCAAAGAACGGGGACCATAAGGACAGCGTTTACGGTCACCAAAATAAATAATACTCTCCTGTGGAAGAGCCTTCATTATTTCACGAGCAACCGTTAAACCACCAAAACCTGAATCAAAAACACCAATGGGGGCATTGTTTGAAAAAGACTCTCTTCGGCCAAGAATACCCTCTTCGCGCTCACCAAAAAAAGGATATGCACTCGGATGTTCGTTCTCAAATTGTTTAGACATAAAACCTATCCCCTACATCTAGAGAACTTATGAAAGAAAGGCTATAGGCAACGCCCACAGCCCCTCGACAAATTTCTTATATACAAGTAACACGTTATTGCTTTTCCTATTACCTGTTGATTCTCCTTAGCCGTTCATCATCATGTATTCATCACTATCAGTAAACCATTACCAAACATAAACCTACGTATAGGGCCTTATGCAGAAGTGCTGTGCATAAGCTTTGCGTATTTAGTTATGGGTAATTACACACACGCCAACAGAGAGATTATTGCGGAACCACTGGGCGTCTTCCACTGACAAGTTAATGCACCCACGAGAACCTGCACCCGTTGAATAACGAGTTGGACTCCAAGAGCCCCATGCCTGCCAAGAAGCATCGTGCAATCCAATGCTGTTACCAATAAAGGGCATCCAGTAAGCCACCTTTGTTTCGTACTCAGGCTTACCATCTGGACCCTTTTCACCAATCAAGGTTGAAGCACCGTTGTTGCTGTTAAGACGGTAGACTCCCGTTGGGGTTGAGTGCCCACCAGAAGGTGAGCCAGAAATACAATGACATGAATACAGGAGCTGATCGTTGGCATCGTAGTAACGAACCACCTGCTCCGACAAATCGATATCTACATACGAGCCCCAATCGCGTTTGCCTGGGCCATTATAGACATCGGCCGTTTGATCACAAGGAATATCGATAGGTGTGAAGTTGTAGGTATTAATTTGATCAATAATGCTTGTAGCGAGTGAATCGGCATTTACAATCCAGCCGTATGTTCCACCTCCAGCGGAGCAAGATTTACCATCGGCGCGTGTCCATGTACGAGTAGTTTGATAGGTGTTGAATTCTTCACCTTTCTGCTCGGCCCAAGCCTTAATGGCCTCTTCATCTAAAACAGGATCGATATCTTTGGTGAGAGTAATCCAATCAACAATCATGGGCTTAGTAATTTTCCCTGCGGAAACCGTGCCATTAAGCGTTAAAGCGATTTCTCCGCCTATCATCTTGTTGGCCTTATCAAGTGCGGTAAAAAAGCGAGAATCACTTGAAAGAATCGTTGGCTTAATAAGTTCGTCTTCAGTTACGTCGCATTTTGAAGTTAGACTCCTAAGACACTGATCAGCCTTTTTAATCAAAGCATCCTGATCGACTTGAGTACCGTAAACCTCTGGCTCAACGACGCAAATACCTGCGGTTTCTTGATAGGTAATTTTTGCATCTTTGGAAGGCGTGGCGGTTTCGTTATACTTTTTTATCTCATCAACGAGAATTTTATGAGCGTTTTCCTCATCGAATGAAGCCTCTATAACATCCGAAACGTCGTGTTCTTTAAACACTTCAACAGGCCATGCCCAGAAGTTTTGATTTAGGCAGGCATCCTTAGCCACTTGGCTTTTATCAATATTGAGATTAGCCTGTTCGGCATCAATAATGCAAAAAAAGCCTTGACCCTTAATTTCGAGCTCATAGTCTTTGACTCTGTTTTCAATCTCGTTGGCAAAAGTATCATTTGATTCAAAAGAAACGTCGTGTCCACTAAACGTGGTATTCGGAAAAAAATGAGATGAGAAGAAAAAGGCTCCGATGGCGTACACAAGCGCTAAAACACCAACAATAACGCTCACGGTTATTATTGCCGCTTTCTTATGACTTTTTTTGGGTTGTTCAGGCATTACCCCTGCTGGAACAACATACCCTGAAGAGTCATGATTATTCATTTGTGTAGTTTTTTGTGCTTCTGTGTTTAAATGCTTCGCCGAATGCTGCGGTGATTTTTGCATATTGCTTCTTTTTCCCCTGTGTCTTAAAACACGAACTCATATTGTATTTTTTAAATTATACTCTGGCGCCGCATTATAGCGCGATAAAAGTCGCAAGACGTCACAATACAAGCCGAGCGTCCTAAATGAATGTACAAACCGTGCAGTATCTTGACGAGAAATACCCAGAAGGTAGAATGAAACATCGCACGAGAACAGGTGTTTAGCATTTGACCAACCCCGTTTCTCTTGTGCATGAACCTTTTTAATTGAATATTGGGGGCGACTGGTTTCGACATGGTAAGTCGGAGTCGAAGAGCAGGTCGTGGTCTCCTCGCCACGTTAAACAGGGGTACCGTCAAGTTAATTGGCAAATCTTACAATAACAACCTCGCTCTCGCTGCTTAATTGTAGCTCGAGGTGCCTAACTGGGGATTTTCCTCGTTCCTGGGGCGGTATCATTTTTAGAGGAATGCTTCTTGCGGCGTAGCTGGTATACGCAAGAAAAAGATTGAACCCGCTAGGTATTTCAGCGGCCTGTCGATGGGCTTTGAAATACTAAAGCCGAAACACCGACTAAGCTTGTAGTGCTTTGATGACGGTTTAGTATGGACCGGAGTTCGATTCTCCGCGCCTCCACCAAAAAAGAAAACGTCGAACTGTTCTTTGCCAAGAACGGATTTGCGCTTGTGTATAGATTTGGGGACGCCTGATGGCGTCCCCTCTTCGTTCCCATTGATGTGAAACGCCGTATTTTGCGTTCAAAGGCGTTTTAAGACCGTTTTTAGCCCGAGGGGTACTCGTGTACCCCTCGGGCTTTTTTCGTGCCTTAAAACGCCTTTGAAGCGGTCTGAGGGTATTCGAGCGCCCATGTGCATCTCGCATCCGCTCGATGCAAGGGTGGCCGCCCTGCGGGCGGCGGTTGGATGTGGGTGGACGTACAGAAGGGATGCGGCATGGGCTTGGCATGCTATGCCTATTTGTGCGTTTCGTCGTTCGTGCACACTACCCTGCACACCATTTTTGGCCATAGTGTGCAGCTTAAATCCTGATTTGTATCGAAGAACACGAAGGCCCCTGTTGTCATCGTGGTCAACGGCTGGAACCGCTTCCGCATGTGCGCGTCGTTTCTGGAGTGGCTGGAGAAGAAGCCGTGGGCGAAGAACGTCGTCAAGGTTCCCCAGTCCGAGGCAATCGTGCAGGCGCAGGGCGTGCGGAAGTCCGTCGTGGACGTGGACAGGCACGGCGCAGCCGCCGAGGCGGTACGCATGATGTGCCGCAAGGTGAGCGCACTCGCAGGATTGCCGTTCGAGAAGAAACAGTTGAAAAAGATAGATACTCATTAGATACCTGTTAGATAATGAGTATCTACACGAGGAGGTAAGATATGGCGAAGAAGCAAGATATGGCGGCGATGCTCGATGCGTTCGAGGCTGATGCCGCCAAGGAACACGATAAACGGGAGGCCAAGGCTGGTGTCGTCGCCGCCGATGTGTCGGAGGCACGCGCCACGGCCCTGGTCTCCATGACGAGAAGCGATAAGGAGCGCCTGACGGCGGTCGCGAAGGCTCACGGGTTGAGCCTTTCGGCGTTCTTCCGCCTGGCTGCGGACGAATACATCGCGAACCACGATTGGTAAGGAGGGAAACGAATAGATGGCAAAGAATCTGACGGAGGATGCGGTGCGCGATTTGGCGCGTGACATCCTCGGGCTTGTAGATAGCGATGTGGCGCGCGTCGGTGTCGGGCAGCTCACGACGTTCAATCAGCTGGGGTTCGCAGGCGTTGCCGATAAGCCAGACGGCTGGTATCTGCCCAACAACAAGGCGGAAGTCGCGCTAGTGCTGGAGACGAAGGCTTCACGGATTGCCCTGGGCAAGGCGCAGGTGGACGAGGTGCTGAAGAACCTCCGCATCATGCAGACACAATATGAGAAGGTTGTCGGCGTTTTGTACAACGGCGAGGATGTGCGCGTGTTCAAGGGCGAGGAGGAAGTCAAGACGCCCGACAAGTTGCAGCATGTTGGTTATTACCTGTCGCTCTATACTGTCGATAGCATTGACAAGGAGCGTATTTACACGCTTACAGCGCGAATCAACAACTGTTTGCACTTCGAGTTTGGCATCAAGAATCTGTATCATCGCATGATTTTCACGGCATGCGCGTTGGTTGCCGAGCGGTACGGAGCAGGGTTGAAACGTCTGAAGGATTTGGGGTATGCGACATTCCATACCGCGATTCATTCGACGCTTTCCAAGTCGCTGGAGGATAGCCGTAAGCAGAACGCAAAGATTGACATCTTGCTGGAGGAATATTCCGACATCAAGATGAACACGACCGACAACCAGAAGGCAATCAACAATTTCATTGACTGGGTTGTCGAGATTTCCGAGTGCGTCAACTCGAACGAGTGGCGCGGCGAGGACGTGATGGGCATCTTCTTCAACGAGTTCAACCGCTACAAGAAGAAGTCCGAAGCGGGTCAGGTATTCACGCCCGAGCACATCACGGACTTTATGTACAAGATTCTTGAAGTGAACATGGATGACTGCATCCTGGACGCTACATGCGGTTCCGGCGGCTTCCTCGTGAAGGCCATGGCGAACATGATTCGCGAGGCCGGCGGCATGGAGACGAAGAAGGCCGGTGAGATTAAGTCCAAGCAGCTCTATGGCATCGAGTTCGACCGTGAGATTTACGCTTTGGCGTGCGCGAACATGCTGATTCATAAGGACGGCAAGACAAACCTCGAGCAGATGGATACTCGCTTGGAGGCGACTTGTGAGTGGATGCAGTCCAAGCCGATTACGAAGGTGCTGATGAACCCGCCGTATGAGAACAAGTACGGCTGCATGACCATCGTCGAGAACGTGCTGGACAGCGTTCCGGCGCATACGCAGTGCGCGTTCATCCTGCCGGACAAGAAGTTGGAGAAAGCAAGCAAGACGCAGATGAAGCGAATTCTGAAGAACCACCGCTTGCGCAAAGTCATCAAGTTGCCGGAGGATTTGTTCTTCGGCGTTGGTATAACCACGAGTATTTTCGTGTTCGAGGCGGGCATCGGACAGGATGGCAAGGAGTTCTTCGCCTGTTACATGGAATCTGACGGTCTGGTGACGGTCAAGAACAAGGGACGCCATGATGTTTATGGCAAGTGGGCGGCTATCGAGGCGCATTGGGTCGATGTGGTCGAGAAGCAGTCCGGCGACGATACATGCCAGTGGGTGAATCCTGACGAGCACTTGTCCTACCAGATGCCGCAGAAGCCCTTCGAGATTTTCGAGGAGGACTTCCGTAAGACGGCGATGGACTACTTGATGTTCCGGCAGGGCATCGACGTAAAGGAGTTCGGCGAGAAGCTACTGGATACCGCGATGTATTCGAGCCGCGTGAGTGCCGACAACGAGTCCGTGACCGTGACCATGCAGAAAGGTGGTGGTGATGGCGAAGATTGATGCAAGTGGGTGGCGGGAGTTTGCCATCGGGGAGCTGTTTGATGTGTATAACGGCAAGAAGTACGTGTCGCATCAGCGAAAGCCGGGGATGTTGGCGCACATTGGAAACTCGGCCGTGAACAATGGAATTACTGATTTCATAGCCGAACGAGACGACAATGTGTGGAGCAACTTTATCACCGTGGCATATGGCTCGGGTACAGGTGTTGCGTTCTATCATCGTGATAAGGCATTCGTTGGAGAAACGGTCATGGGGCTTGTGCCTAAGTTTGCTATGACTGAATCCATTGGCGAATTTATTGCCGCTTGTTTGACGCAGTATGGTGAGCTGACGTACACATACGACCGTAAGCCAAAAGTTGATGAGTATCGGAATCAAGTGGTTATTCCGCTCCCCGCCACCTCACTAGGCGACCCCGATTGGGGTTACATGGACGAGTACATGTCGGGCGTCATGGAAGAGGCTAAGGCGAGCCTTGAGAATATGGGCAAGGTCGAAAAGGAGCTTCATTCTGCCGACATTTCCGGCTGGAAACGGTTCACCATCGGGAGTCTGTTCGAGATTGAAAAGGGCACGCGTCTGACCAGGGCGGCGATGATAGACGGAGACACGCCGTTCATCGGCGCTACTCTTGAAAACAACGGTATAACGGCACGGGTGGGCAATACTGGACATGTTCACCCCGGCGGACTCATGACCGTTGCATACAACGGGCAGAAGGCAACGGGCAAGGCGTTTTACCAGCCGATTCCGTTCTGGGCGTCCGATGACGTTAACGTGCTCTATCCGAAGTTTTCTCTTACCGAGAACATAGCTCTCTTCCTTGCGCCCCTATTCTGGGAAGCAGGCAGGCCGTATTCTTTCGGAGACAAGTGGGGCAAGGACGTTATGGAGAACGATTGCCTTGTCTTGCCTGTCAATGCATCGAGCGACCCCGATTGGGCGTACATGGACGAGTACATGCGAGACGTGATGGAACGCGCGCAATCCGATTTGTCCACTATGCAGTCAATCGGCTAAGCGCAAGTCAAGCCCGCCGTTCCGTGAGGGCGGCGGGCTATCTATCAGAGGAGGAACTAACGTGAAAGCCTATAAGCAGAAATTACGGGAGGGGGTGAACCTATGGCACGCAAGAAGAAATTCGCGCCGAACGACAACAACCTTGCGATAGCGTACTATCGCTTCTCGTCCCACTCGCAGAACGACGCGAGCATCGACCAGTAACGCGAGCTTGCCCACGAATGGGCGGATGCGCACGGCTTCAAAATCGTGCAGGAGTATGAGGACGCGGCAATATCCGGCACCACGGACGCACGACCGGGGTTCCAGCAGATGCTGTCGGAAGTCGCAAAAATCCGTCCTCATACCCTCATCATGTGGAAGACCGACCGTCTGGGACGCGACAAATACGTTCTGGCGATGGCGAAGAAGAAAATCCGCGACGCGGGATGCGAGATTCACCTGCTCGCCGAGAATATCCCGACGGAGGGACCCGAAGGCGTCCTCATCGAGGGATTGATGGAGGCCATGGCGGAGTATTACAGCCGCCAGCTGTCGCAGAACATCCAGCGCGGCATGGACTACAACGCGCAGCAAGCCCTGTACAACGGCCACAAGCTGTTCGGCTATGACGTGGACAGGTCCACGAAGAAGTACATCCCTGACCCGAACACAGCGCCGTTCGTGCAGTGGGCGTTCAAGGAATACGCATCGGGCAAGCCGCTGAAAACCATTGCCGAGGAGATGAACGCGCAGGGCCTGCGCACGCCGAGGAACGCGAAGTTCAGCGTGAACATGCTGAACAAGATGCTCAAGAACCGCGCCTACATCGGCGAGTATCACCACGGCGACATCGTGGTCGAGGGCGGAATGCCCGTCCTTGTCGACAAGGCGACATTCGACAGGGCGCAAAGGCGGTTCGCCGAGAACAAGCGCAAGGGTTCCCAGCGGGCGCACGGCATGGACGAGAACGAGGCTCCGCGTTATTGGCTTACGGGCAAGCTCTATTGCGGTGAGTGCGGGAGCACCATGCAGGGCGTGTCAGGTACGAGCAAGACCGGGCGGACGTATTACTACTACTATTGCTCCGCCCAACGCAGGAAAGAGTGCCACCTGCACAAGGCCCGCAAGCAGGACTTAGAGGACATGGTGCTGTTCGCCCTGCACAACATCGTTGACGACGAGGAGAACGTGACGGCGCTCGCTCTGGATGCGGCGGAGTATTACGAGAAGAACCACAACGACACCGCGTATCTCGAAGCGCTGGAAGCGAAGCGCAAGGAAGTGGAGAAAAGCCTTGCGAACCTCGTGAAGGTCATCGAGAAGGGCGTGGTCAGCGACACGGTGACGGAACGTCTCACACAGCTCGAAGAGCAAAAGAGCGCCCTGAACGATGCTATAGAGACGGAAAACGTCCGCGTGTCGTTGTGCGAGGACAAGCACAGCATTCAGGCGTACTTCGACAAGTTCCTGCATGCTAACGTGAACGACCCGGAGATTCGAGACCAAGTTTTCGAGTATTTCGTGGACAAGGTCTATCTGTACGATGACAAGCTCGTCGTGAGCATGTGGTTCTCTGAGGACGACAAGCAGGAAATCACATGGCGGGACTGGTTCTCGCTGGATGAGTATTGGACCGACGAATCCCCTTTTGTTAAAGGGGGAAGCGTTGAGTTCGACCGCTTCCCCCTCAGCTCCACCAAAAAAAGAAAGCCTCGAACTGTTCTTCTTCAAGAACGAGTTCGCGCTTGTGTATAGATTCGACATAGTTTCAGTATAGATTCGGTTATGTATAGATTCGGGAGCACCACGTAGGTGCTCCTTTTTCTTTTTACCCTATTAAGGCTTGCTAAGGCTGGGTTACCGAGTCAACTTCACGGGTCTCCCAAGACGAACTGATTCGCCGTCCAACACCCCACCCGCACAGTTCTCCTTATCTCGAAAATCAATGACGATTTCCCTCGAAAATGAATTGTCTTTTTCCTCGAAAATCGAGTATGCCCATTTCAATGAGGTGAATGACGCTATGATCTCATACGGAACAGAAAAGCCCCTGGCGTACCGCCCCCGCCTAGTGGACGAACGCTTGCAGAGACTGCTTACCACCTTCGGTGCCGTCGAGATCAGGGGCACCAAGTGGTGCGGCAAATCCTGGGCCGCATTGGCGTTCGGAGAAAGCGTCATTCACCTCGATGACCCAAACGTGAAGACGCTCGCCGCAGCCGACCCCACACTGGCGCTGCAGGGCGCGCGCCCCCACGTCATCGACGAGTGGCAAGAAGTTCCCTCCACATGGGACGCTGCTCGACGAGCAATCGATGCAGCCGGAGAGCGCGGGCTGTTCATCCTCACGGGTTCGTCCACCCCTGCCAAAGACGCAGTTACACACAGCGGTGCGGGCCGCATCGCGCGCGTTGACATGAGCACCATGACACTATGGGAACGTGGACTATCCACGGGTGCAGTATCATTGTCTGAGCTGTTCAAGGGCTCGTTCGCGCCATCGGCATGCGACACCTCCTTAGCATCTTTGGCCGATGCCATCCGTTGCGGCGACTGGCCCGCGCTCATCGACACCGACGCGCAAATGGCCTCCGAGGTCGTTGACCAGTACCTCGACGCCATGTTCGAAGTTAGCGTCCCCAGAAAAGGAGGTACGCCCGACATGGCACGGCGCATCGTCGCATCTCTTGCGCGCAACGTCGCCACAGCGGCCACCTTACAGACTATCGCTCAGGACGCCTCCTTGGGTGACGACGCCGGCGCGCCCGCGACATCGACCGTCACTGCGTACCTCGAAATGCTTGAAGGAATGTATGTAATAGAGAGTCTGCACGGCTGGGACGCGCCCGTACGCGCTAAGTCTCACCTTAGAACCAAACCCAAACGTTACTTCGCCGACCCGTCCATTCCAGCCGCCGCGCTTGGGATGGGTCCCGAAAGAATCCTTTCCGATGGGCAAACCTTTGGCTTGCTCTTCGAGTCGCTGTGCATTCACGACCTGCGCGCCTACACTGCTTGCCTGCCTGAGGCTCACTCGGGGTCTCTGCGCTACTATGGCGACTCCGATGGCTTGGAAGTCGACGCCATCATCGAACTTCGCGACGGCCGCTGGGCAGCGTTGGAGATAAAGCTCGGCGAGACTAAGGTACCCGACGGCATCAGAAACATCGAGCGCCTGCGTAAGAAGGTCACAGCCAATCCAGCCGCTCGCAACCCCGAACCGGTGTTCTCGGCCGTCATCACCGCCACTTCGCCCTTCTGCCGCTACGACGCCGAACACGACGTCTACATTTTTCCCATCACGTCGCTGCGGCCGTAGGTACGGTGCGGCGCGTCTTTGGAAGAACCCGTTACCGTCGATAATTGCAGGGGCTTCTTCGTCGATAGGCGCTTAAACCCGCATCTAGCCTCATAGGATTCCATGTCGCCACTTTTCGTGACATTTGAACGTTTTGGCCAGATTATGGCCAGATTGTGTCCGACAAAATGTCACGAAAGATTACCGGCGGTGCCTGATGGCACCGAGCAGACTACGAAACCAGCCACAGCTCATTTAGTCCAACAAATGCCGAATCACGTCTATAGGCAGAGGGAGCACCGACCCGCCTCCCCATTCCCTCCTCGCCGAGAGGCCGAAGACTAATCGAGCCTTATCGGCCTCCCGGGCCTTTTCCTCCCTGAGCAGTACGGGTAGTAGCCGGGCCTGACCCTCACTCTGTCGCGGACGGCCATCTGGTAGACGTGGCAGCACTTGCCGCATCACTACTCCCCCTCGCTGTGCTGCTTGACGGTCTTGCCCTCGAAGTAGATGGCGCGGATGGTGCCCTGGCTGGGCTCGCTCAGAAACGATATCGCCCAGTCCAGTATGCTTCGCATGAGCGAGTGCAGCTCGTCCTCGTGGACGCGCTCCTGCTCGGAGGCGGGGCTGCGGTCGTCGACGAACAGCTCCTCGGGGTTCATCGCCCCCTCTCCGTCGCTCCGCATGAGCTGGCTGAACAGTATCGAGCGCGTGGTGACGCCCTTGATCTTGACGATGCAGTCGTAGCTGCTGCGGCAGCCTCTGGTTAAGGGCATGTTTCCTCCCCTGGGTCGGGGAGTGCGGGATTGTGTTCCTGCCCAGAAGCGGAAAACGGGGTTTTGGACGTGCTTTAAGGACGAGCGGCGGCCACAACGAAAGAAGACCTTTTGCCGATTGTCGCTGCTCGGTAGTTAACGGCCATTAACCGGCAACGAATAATCCGCCCAAAGACCAAAAACCCCGCAACTCGATTTGAGTTGCGGGGTAAATGAGTGCCAAAGGTCGAAGCCAATCAATAAAAGCCGGGCTTCAAGCGAGCTACCTTAAGCATCAGTACGCTCTCGCAATCAACCACATAGCATGTAAGCGTAAAAACAATCGCGTTCGGGGTGAGGAACAAGAAAACTCTCGGAGTTTTCTCAATCGAAACGGGAAAACTCCGAGAGGTTTATTGTTCTACGCACTTGTTTTGACGTTTACTAAGCGTCCGCGTTGCACTCGGAGAACGTGCAGAAACGCTTGGTCTGAAGTAAGCGCCCCTCAAGCGCCAGATAGTAGTCACAATAAGAGCGGAGGTATGTTTCCAACTCCCCCAGCCCAACATTATCCATTCCTGCCTCCTACAGCACTCCACCGCTCTAATTACCAGACTACCCCTCGTACAGGGCATCACCGTAATCTCCAAACAACAGGTACGCTTTCTGGATTCTGCGCCGCTGCCTGTCCAGAACCTCAAGTTCCTTACCAAGGTCGAAGACTTCAATATGGGCTAGCATTGTGATGCCACCAACAGGCGAGATAGTTTTATTAAGCCCGCTCACTAGGCTCTGCGACAAGTCATGCATACCAGAGCCATGTAGCTCCCGGAAATGGGTCGCGTCAGCGCCTCTGTATAAATCGACGTCAACAACATCGCACAGTTTCTTTCCAAGCGGCGTATCGCCGCACGCCTTCGGCATTGCGTGGAACCAGTCCCGTCTGCCTTCCCGAAGATACGAGTAGTCACCTTTCGCGACCGTCGCGAGTTTAACGCACCCGCGGACGAGCTGGTCTTTGAAAACGTTGGGCAGGTCGCACGCGACCGCAAACACCGGATGAACGTAATCCATGATCAGCGTGCTCTTCAGCTTATCGTCGACCCCCGCGACAATCTCCCTCCATGCCTTCAACGACTTCTCGTAGCGAATCATCAGCCTGACGGAATCGAAGAGCGCGTTGTTGTATTGCCGGAAGACTTCGAGGAACGCATCGCCGAAGAAATCCCTCTTCACGACATGGAACTGAACATGCGATTCCTCCAGCTCCATCTGGTAATAGAGCGCAGGATGCCTCTCCACCAACCCGACAATCGCCTCGACGAAGCCGTCGTCATCCATTTCGTCCCTTTCACTCATTCAGCACCCCAAACCTTCGCAAAGTCCCTATCAGAGCTCATAGACTGCTTCTCAAGCTCCAGCAGGTCGACCCACGCACGCACCGGATACGTCGTAGCCATGCCACTCACTAGGCACCCCTACGGGAGAACGGGAATCATACTCGCATTCGTCCCTCGGTAGCCTATCGTCCGTGAAATATTAGCGGCAGTACACTCATTAACTCGATTCAAAATATCCATAAAGCAAGTTCCAGTCCGCATAGCCTGTATTTAAGCTGTCCAAGTTTTGGGGTCTAGCTCAATCATGACGATCTTTCCTGCACACAGCTAAAATCAAGACTATGCACGTTTCAATAGATAGCTTTTATATCAATTAAACAGAGCTGGTCAATGCTTGTTTAAGCTGCCTGTCCGCAGGCAATACAAGAGAGCCATCCGTTATCAAACCCAATCACAAAAAAAGCCCTAAGCCTCTTTTTCTATAGCCCTCGATGGGTTCAAGCTCTGTTTTGTATCTTAACAATGACCTACCCATATAAAAAACGGGAGCCCCAAAAGGGACTCCCGAAACAAAATAACGAGCTGTTACTCAAGCATTATATGAACAACGCAAAGAAGTTCATATTTGGGTCGAACTGTAGCAAAGCCACAACTCAAACAAATAAGCTCATTCGCAGCTTATTTGTCAGCCAATGCAGCCTGTGCAGCAGCCAAACGTGCCAAAGGAACACGATAAGGAGAACAGCTTACATAATCGAGACCAATCTTGTAGAAAGTCTTGATTGAATCTGGGTCGCCGCCATGCTCACCACAAACACCACACTGAATGTCTGGGTTGCCCTGATGACCAAGCTCAACACCCATCTCAACCAACTTAGCAACACCAGGATCAACTGTAGCGAAGGGGTTGTAAGGCAAAATGCGCTCAGAAAGATACTGAGGAACAAATTCTGCTTCAACGTCATCACGGGAGAAACCAAAGGTGGTCTGTGTAAGGTCGTTGGTACCGAAGCTGAAGAAGTCTGCCTGAGTTGCAATTTCGTCAGCAGTAACAGCAGCACGAGGAAGCTCAATCATGGTACCAACTGGAATGTCAAGCTCTACACCCTGCTCAGCCTCAACCTCAGCAATAGTAGCCTCAGCGAGCTTGCGAAGCTTCTCAAGCTCAGGAACAACAGAAACCAAAGGAATCATAATTTCTGGCTTAGGATCAAGACCCTGCTTCTTGAGTTCGGCAGCAGCGGTAGCAATAGCGCGAACCTGCATCTGAGGAAGAATTGGGAACTTAATAGCCAAACGACAGCCACGAAGACCGAGCATTGGGTTTGCTTCGCTCATGCCATCAATCTGCTCCATAAGACGACGCTTTTGCTCGATAACAGCTGGATCTCCACCAGTTGCCTCAAGGCGTGCAATCTCAACATCAAGAGCGCGAGGGCTTTCGAGGAACTCATGCAGAGGAGGATCGAGCAAACGAACGATTACAGGTAGACCGTCCATTGCCTTAAACATGCCAAGGAAGTCACCCGTCTGAGCAGCGAACAAATCGGCAACAGCCTTTTCGCGAACTGCTTCGTCTTCATTAAGAATGAAGGTTTGGATGATTTGCTTACGCTCACCCAAGAACATATGCTCGGTACGGCAAAGACCAATACCCTGTGCACCAAACTTACGAGCGAGTTCAGCATCTTCAGGATTGTCGGCATTAGCACGAATACCCATGGTACGGAATTCGTCTGCCCATTCAAGGATAGTATCAAGATCGCCCGCGAGTTCAGGCTGAACGAGCTCAACAGCACCAAGAACAACAATACCCGTCGTACCATCGAGCGAAATCATATCGCCCTCTTTGATGACAATATCGGTACCAGCGATTGCAGCCTGCTTTGCCTCTGCATCAATCTTCAAAGCATCAACACCACATACGCAAGGAGCACCCATGCCACGAGCAATAACAGCAGCGTGGGAAGTCTTACCACCATGTGAGGTCAAAATACCTTCTGCGGCAATCATGCCAGCGAGGTCATCCGGCGTAGTTTCCCAACGAACCAAAACAGTCTTGCGACCTTCTTCAGCAGCAGCAACCGCAGCTTCAGCAGAAAATACTGCTTCACCAACAGCAGCACCAGGAGAAGCATTCAAGCCCGTAGCTACTACATCGTAGTCAGCGTCGGCATCAAACTGTGGGTGCAAGAGCTGGTCGAGCTGATCAGGATCAACACGCTGAACAGCCTCTTCCTTAGTAATAAGGCCCTCTTTTTCCATTTCGATAGCAATATGCAAAGCAGCAGCAGCGGTACGCTTACCAACGCGAGTTTGAAGCATCCAAAGCTTGCCCTGCTCAATCGTAAATTCGATGTCACACATATCACGGAAGTGGTTCTCTAAGATGGTAAATACCTCTTCGAGCTCACGGCCAGCCTCTTCAAGACCTTCAACAGTTTTGAGGTCAGCGATTGGAGAAGTGTTACGAATACCAGCAACAACGTCTTCGCCCTGAGCGTTGACAAGATAGTCGCCGTAGAATTCCTTCTCGCCGTTTGCGGGGTTGCGAGTAAAGGCAACGCCCGTAGCAGAGGTTTCACCTTTATTACCGAAGATCATAGACTGAACATTTACTGCGGTACCAAGATCGTCAGAAATCTTGTTCTGCTTACGATAAAGGATTGCGCGAGGGTTGTTCCAGCTACCAAAAACAGCCTCAATAGCAAGCTGGAGCTGAACGTCAGGATCTTGAGGGAAGCAAACGGCTCCGTCAACAACCAAAGAAGGATATGTTTCTGCGCTTACGTTTTCGGAGAAAATCTGCTTGAACTGAGCTACAAGCTCCTCAAGGTCTGCAGCGGAAAGATCGGTGTCGCTTTCAACATTGCGATCGCGTTTCATGGTGGTAATTGCATTCTCGAACAAATCACCATCAAGATTCATTACAACGTTAGAGAACATTTGAATAAAACGACGATAAGAATCCCAAGCAAAACGAGGGTTTTCAGTCTGCTTAATCAAGCCATGAATTGACTCGTCGTTCAAACCGAGATTCAAAACGGTATCCATCATGCCAGGCATACTCATTGGAGCGCCAGAACGAACCGATACCAACAGAGGATCTTCAGCATCGCCAATTTTCTTACCGATACGAGCTTCAAGATCTTCACGATACTCTTGGATAGTATCGAGTACCCCTTCAGGCCACGTGTTGTCAGCATTTGCATATTCCATGCAGGTCTGACAAGAAATTGTAAATCCCGGAGGTACGGGGAGGCCGATGTTAGCCATCTCTGCAAGGTTAGCGCCCTTGCCGCCGAGGGTAGCTTTCATGTTGGTGTTACCCTCAGTAACATTGTTGCCGTTGGCGTCTTTGCCGAAGGCATAGACACGTTTAACTTGGTCAGTCACCATGTTCTCCTTAGACGATTGTTATTCCCCATTATTCCGCGAGGTATTAACCTGCGGATGAGTATTCTCATAATAGCGCAAAATCTCCTGCGCTGTTTCTTCAATTGCTCGATTATCGGTACGTACCGTAATACAACCCAATTTACGCATAAGAGCTCGCGCTTTCTCAAGGTCTTCGTACACACACTCTAAATCCGCATACGAAGCAGCCACACCAATTGCATTTCCCAAGCGTTTTTTTCGAATATTCGCCAAGAGCTCTGCAGAAATAATAAGTCCAAAAAGACGCGTAGGATCCACGTCGTAGATTTCTTTAGGCGGCATACTCTGGAAGTCGAGCGGCACATTTGCGACCTTATAACCAAGCTGAGAAAGATAGATTGACAAGGGGGTTTTCGAAGAACGCGATACCCCCAACAAAACAATATCGGCCTCGGTGAGATCTTGTGGATTGCGCCCATCATCGTGGCTGATAGTGAATTCCATGGCATCGATGCGCTTGTAGTAATCCTCGTTTACCGAATGTAAATACCCCGGACGAGCAGAAGGTTTAGTGTTCGTTGCCTGAGCAAGCGCCTCGATAGCGTTTGAGATAACATCAACAGCGATAACGTTGTCGTGCGTTTCAACAAACTGTTTGACGGCATCAACAAGCTCATCGGCAATAAGGGTATAAAACACAATAAAGGGTGTATGAACTCCCTGTTCGCAATGAAACGAATAATGCTCCTCTAAATCTGCCAGCATGCCAGTTGGAGAAGAAATATTTCCGAGCACTTCAATCGAAGGACTCAAAACACCAAACGATGCCGCAGCAGCACGTGCAACCCCCTGCCCCGTTGCCCCAACGGAATCAGAAAGAATATGAATTGTCGGAATGGAAACAGGAGCTGAACCTTGCACAATCCATTTCTTCATGGCTATCCCCCTTACCCACGTAAAAGAAGAGCGGCTCCCAAGAGCCGCTCACATTATTAGTTTTACTTCGAAGAAAGCTTCGCGAAGTCTGCTACGTTAGCAAAAACCGCAACGAAGCGATTCAACAAACGAAGACGATTTTCACGCAGCGCCTGATCTTCATCCATAACCATTATTTTCTCAAAGAACATATCGATTGGTTTACGTAAGCTCGCCAGTTCGGCAAGAGCAGCAGCGTAATCATTACTCTCAAGAGCGGACGAAACGTTTCGCTCCGCTTCGGCAACTGCGCATACAAGCGCGTGTTCAACTTCAGAAAGAAGCGCTTCGTCAACTTCGTAACCAAGACTTGCGTCACGCAAGTTATTCGCACGCGCATAGGCGGTTGCCAAATCTTCAAACACCTCGGGCTGTTCGGTGCGAGCAGCCTCAAGAGCAGAAACGCGATTAAGAAGTTCAACGGGCTCTTGAATTCCTGCCGCCAAAACCGCGTCGAGAGCGTCAATGCTATTGCCCGCATCACGAGCTATAACCTTGGTACGCGTGATGAAGAACTCGATAATTTCACTGTGCGCAGCGTCGAGATCGAACTCAATACCCTGCTGAGCATAAGCAGCAAGGGAAGCATCTATCGCTGAAACAAGTGAAATGTCTACGCCATTTTCGCCTGAAAGCATAGTTACAATGCCAATGGCGCTTCGACGAAGAGCGAACGGATCGGAAGAACCCGTTGGTCCCTGGCCTACTGCAAATAATCCACAGACGGTATCGAGTTTGTCAGCAATTGCCACAAGCTTACCAACCGTGGTGTCAGGAGTATCATCGCCAGCAAAACGAGGCTGATAGTGCTGCTTGATTGCCTGTGCGACCTGTGCAGTTTCTCCATGAGCCTCGGCATAATAGGCGCCCATAATTCCCTGTACGGAGGTGAACTCAACAACCGCTCCTGTTACCAAGTCCGCCTTGCAAAGATGCGCTGCGCGCAAAGCATCCTTCGCATCTGTATCAGAGAGCGCAGCATCGTTGGTTAAGTGGTTAACAAGCGCTTCAATGCGTGTTGTTTTATCGAACATGGTTCCCAGTTTTTCCTGGAAAACAACTTCGTTCAAACGGTTAACAAACGCATCAAGAGGCTGCTTAAGGTCCTCATCATAAAAGAATTTTGCATCGTATAAACGAGCGCGCACAACACGCTCATTACCATCAATGATGGTTTCAGCGCACTCAGGATTACCGTTGGAAACAACGAGGAATTTATTGGTAAGCGTTCCGTCTGCGTTATAAAGAGGGAAATAACGCTGATGCATCAACATAGCATCAACAATAATTTCTTCAGGAACCGCCAAGAATTCCTCATCAAAGGTTCCCACCAAAACTGTTGGATATTCGGTTAAGTTAATAACCTCAACTAACGTTTTAGGAGGAAGAACAGAAGTGCATCCTGTTTCTTCTTCGGCTGCGTTAACGCCGCTACGGATAAGCGCTTCGCGCTCAGCTTCGCTTGGTACGACATACGCCTTACGCACAACATCTACCAGCTCATCAGCACTTGAAACCGTAAAGGGACCAGGAGCCAAAAAACGATGGCCGTAGGTTTCGCGCCCTGAAACAAGACCGGCAAACGTGAAATCGATTACCTCTTCACCAAAGAGTGCAACCAACCAACGAATAGGGCGAGAGAAATACTCTTTTACCGTTCCCCAGCGCTGAGACTTAGGCCAAGAAATGCCACGAATAATAGCCTCGAACACACAAGGAAGAAGATCGGTAACCTTTACTGAAGGCGTAAAGGTTTGAGCAAAAACATACTCAACTCCGTCAACTTCTTTAGTGATTAGTTCTTCCGCCGTAAGGCCTTTACCGCGAGCGAAACCCTGAGCTGCCTTGGTGGGATTGCCCTCTGCATCAAAAGCGATTTTTACTGAAGGACCTTTGAAGATTTCTGTTTTTTCCTCGGTTGCCTCAGGAATACCCTCAACAAAAACAATCAAACGACGAGGGGAAGAATATATCGACACTTCCCCATGAGGAATACGGCGCTCATCAAGAAGAGCGGGAACTAATTTTTCAAGCTGTTTGACAGCAGCAGAAAGATCAAAGGCAGGAATTTCTTCGGTGCCAATTTCAAAAGCAAGACTGCGTTCACTCATTTAGTTCTCCTCCTGAGCAGAAGCTTCTTTTTTATTAATTACATTGTTTAGGTACGACTCGCAGCATGCTTTGGCGATGGTGCGGACACGCAAAATGTAACCCATGCGCTCCGTTGCGCTAATAACACCACGAGCATCTAAGAGATTAAAGGCATGAGAACACTTCAAAACATAGTCATAGGCGGGAAGAGGAAGGTTTTGTTCGAGCGTTCGTAAGCATTCCTTTTCATAGCGATCAAATTCACCAAAGAGCAAATCAGTATCGGCTACCTCGAAATTGTAGGCAGAAAACTCGCGCTCGTTTTCCAAGAACACGTCGCCGTAGGTAAATACGGTTCCATCACTGCTTCGGGCCCACACTAAATCGTACACAGAGTCTACGCCCTGAATATACATAGCTAAACGTTCAAGGCCATAGGTGATTTCAGAAGGAACGGGGCTACACTCAAAGCCACCCACCTGTTGAAAATAGGTGAACTGGGTTACTTCCATGCCATTAAGCCATACTTCCCAGCCTAAGCCCCAAGCGCCAAGCGTTGGACTTTCCCAGTCGTCTTCAACAAAGCGAACATCATGCTTTTCAACTTCAATACCAATGGCTCGAAGGGAATTAAGATACAAATCCTGCACATTGTCAGGCGAAGGCTTAAGCAGAACCTGGAACTGATAATAATGCTGCATACGGTTAGGGTTTTCACCATAACGACCATCAGTTGGACGGCGGCAGGGCTGAACGTAGGCAGTTTTCCAAGTGTCAGGGCCTAAACTTCTGAGTGTTGTAGCGGTATGGAATGTACCCGCACCCACTTCATTATCGTAAGGCTGCAAGATAACGCATCCTAAATCGGCCCAATAGCGCTGAAGGCGCAAAATGATTTCTTGAAACGTCAAAGGGGTTTGCTCAACACCCTGTTTCGCGTTTTCAGACACCATGCTTCTCCTTTTCTTCCTTCTTCAAACCTTATTTATAACGTTCTATATCTGCCTGTACAATTTCTCAGACGTAATCACCTAAACTCGGCATCCCGAACAGCATCTATCTTCCTCAAACGACACGTACCGATAATATTCAAAAAGGAAAACACCTCTACAGCACCTCAGCTTGAAGAAGAGCCCCCTATTCGAGCAATCCGATATGATTCAGTGGCCAATACGTAGCAATTGCCTTTCCAAATACTGTACCCGTTTTAACGGGACCAAAATAGCGTGAATCCGCTGAGTTTTCTCGATTATCCCCCATTACCCAAACACAATTTGAGGGCACCGTATAGGGATAAGAAAGATATACATTACCTGCTGTTGAAAGCGGATACGACTCCCCTTGCGTATAAGGCTCATTCTGCGCTACGCCATCTACATACACGACACCGTCAACCAAATTAACGGTTTGTCCTCCTACAGCAACAACACGTTTAATGAGTACGCGTGAGGGAATTTGAGGATCAGAAAACACAACAATATCTCCTTGCTGAGGACTCCCCGCCAAGTAAGATACTTTTTCTGCGAAAACCATATCGCCCGTCATGATGGTGTCTTCCATTGAGCCCGAAGGTACTTCAAAGGGTTCAATAACATAAGTGCGAATTCCGTACGAGCAAATAAGAACAATAGCAATAATTACAAGGAAGCTAAAAAAACGGCGAATAATGCCTGGCTTTCCAGAATTCGCGTGTTGTCCTGCGTCCACTAATTGTTCCTTTTCTCGATTGCCCGTTAATTCACAAGTTTTTATTGTAATCCAAGTTAGAGGGACTCATCATGAGGGACATTTCTTTTAAGAAAATCTACTTCTTCTTGAGAAATGTTAGCGCTCTGCAATAAATCAGGACGAAGCTTTTGCGTACGCAGCAAGCTTTGCTCACGACGCCATGCATTAATGTTTGCATGGTGTCCTGAAAGCAAAACATCAGGCACAGCCATATCACGATACACTGCAGGACGTGTATATTGCGGGTATTCCAAAAGACCATCGTAGAAGCTCTCGTCAACTGAACTTCCCTCGTCTCCGAGTACACCATCAAGACGGCGAACTACCGCATCAATTATTACCATAGAGGCAAGTTCGCCACTTGTAAGAACGTAATCACCAATTGAAAGAACGCGATCTGCTAGGGAATACGCGCGTTCATCTATACCTTCGTAGTGCCCGCAAATAAAAAAGAGATGTTCTTTTTGGGAAAGCTCAAGCGCAATTGCTTCGTTAAATACCTCCCCTGTCGGAGAGAGAAAGATGGTATAGGGCTTTGCGAGAGCCTGGGAAAACAACTCATCAGTTGCTTCAAAAATAGGCTCGCACTTCATAACAAGACCTTGTCCGCCACCGTACGGTTCATCGTCAGTAGTGCGATGTTTGTCGTGGGTCCAATCGCGCAAATCATGCGCCGTAAATTCAAGGATCCCTTTTTCTTGGGCAATACGCATCATAGATTCGCCCATAACGGAATCATAGCAATGGGGAAACACCGAAAGCGTTTCAATTTTCATGAAGTTTCTCCTAGAGCGACAAAAGACCAGAGGGCAAATTCATAACGATAACGCGCTCTTCCTCGTTTAGAGAAACGAGGAAGTCATCAACAAGAGGAACACGAACTTCCCTGTCTTCGTGATTAACCACCAAAAGCGGATGCGCGGGGTTTTCTTCCAAAGAAACAACGGTTCCTATCAAGGCGCCATCCATGTCTTTGAGCGCAAAACCCAAAAGATCGAACCCTGCACTCTTATCGTAGTTGGCAGGCAAATCATTTTTTTTCACCAAGCAATAATGCCCCACAAGTTGCTCAGAAAGATCAATAGAATCAATCGACGAAAAGAAGACTAAATAAACGCCGTCGCCCTTTTCCTCAACGGACCCAACACACCCCGTGCGAGGAACCTTTAAAACAGGAGGAACAAAAACAACGTTCATTCCTTCCTTTAATAGAAAAGGAAGACCTTCTGTGCTGCGCACGAAAAGGCCTCCCTCAAGAGTCTTAGCCTTTGTTAGCCTGGCGATGTTAACCCAGTCACTCATGGTTTAGCTAGTCGATAAGCTCAACTTCAACGTGCTGACCATTGCGAGAACCCGCAGCACGACAAAGAGTACGAATAGCTTTAATAACACGACCCTGACGTCCAATTACCTTGCCAGCATCTTCTTCATGGACGCGAATCTCAATTAAAAGAGAACCATCTTCCATTTCATCTGAAGCAATAGAAACCTCGTCTGGGTTATCAACAAGAGGCGTAACTAAACCGCGAACAAGATTCGCAATATCTTCGAACGTCTCAGTCATTGTTAAGCGTTCTTACGTTCTGCTTCAATAAGACGAGCAACAGTTTCAGTTGGCTTTGCGCCATTGCCGATCCACTCATCAACCTTTGCAAGATCGATGGTAACTGCAGCCGGGGAAACACAAGGATTATAAGAACCAACCTGCTCGATATAGCGACCATCGCGACGTGCACGAGAATCAGCTACAACAATACGATAATAAGGTGCCTTTTTAGCGCCGTGACGGGCGAGACGAATCTTGACTGCCATTGAGATAAACTCCTTCTAATAATTCAAGCGGTAATATTCCGCAAAACAGCAATTTGATATATTACCTGTTTGCATCTTATTCATCAAGACCGGATAAAACATCCTGCATCTTTTTCATATCAGACATAGACATTCCACCCATACCTGGAATACCCATGCGCTGTTTTTTTCGTTTTCCTTTTCGCTTACCCTTTTTCCCCGACTTGCCCGCAGTCATTGCTTCCTGCTTAGCCATCATCTGCTTCATCATTTTTTTGGTTTCATTAAACTTTTTCAGAAGCTGATTTACCTGAAAAACCGAAACGCCTGCACCCGCTGCAATACGAGCCTTACGTGAGCCATTCAAAACTTCTGGTTTTTCACGTTCTTCCTTCGTCATTGAATGGATGATTATTTCCATTTCGTCAAGCGCACGCTCATTAACCGAGCCATCTTTGAGTGCTTTGTCTCCACCAGGAAGAGCGCTCACCAACTTTTTAATTCCACCAATTTTGTGAATTTGCTTATTCATCATAAGGAAGTCATTGAGATTGAGGTTTGCACGCATCATGCGCTCAGCTTCCTCTTGCTCAATTTCTTCTGCCTTAATACGCGAAGCGGTTTCAATGAGGCTAATTACATCGCCCATTCCCAAAATGCGCTTTGCCATGCGATCAGGGTGAAATTCTTCAAGAGAATCAGGTTTTTCACCCATGGAAATAAACTTGATGGGCTTGCCGGTAACCTGGCGAATAGAAAGCGCACCGCCACCACGTGCGTCGCCGTCCATCTTGGACATAATGACACCATCAAAGTCGACGCGCTCTGCGAAAGCAGCGGCAACATTAACAACGTCTTGACCAGTCATGGCATCAACCACCATAAGAATTTGATCAGGCTGAACTGCTTCTTTGATAGCCTCAGCTTCTGCCATCATGTCTTCGTCAACATGCAAACGACCCGCGGTGTCAATAATTACCACATCGCGCAGAGAATCAATAGCATCACGAACGCCTTCTTTGGCAATTTGAACAGGATCTTTTCCTTCACCACGATAAACCCGGACACCAATTTCACCACCGAGCGTTTGCAGCTGATCAGCCGCAGCAGGACGGTAAACGTCACAGGCAACCAAAAGTGGATTATGGTTTTGCTGCTTCAATAAATATGCCAGCTTGGCAGCGGCCGTTGTTTTACCAGAGCCCTGCAAGCCAACAAGCATGATAACGTTAGGGATGCGCGAAGAAAGAACGAGCTTGGAATCGCTTCTACCGAGCAGTTCAGTAAGCTCATCCAAAACAATCTTTACCACATTTTGACCAGGAGTCAAAGAATCCATTACTTCAGCTGTCAAACAGCGCTCTTTAGTATTTTTAATGAAGCCTTTAACAACTTTGAAGTTAACATCAGCCTCAAGAAGCGCCAGGCGAATCTCGCGCATAGCAACATTGATATCTTCTTCAGTCAAACGACCCTTGCTGCGCAATCCCGAAAAAATGGACTGCAACTTTTCTGAAAGATTATCTAACATGAAATATCCTCAATAGCTTTCGTGTCTTACCTTGGTACTTATGCGTTACTGGCATATTGACGCTTTATTGGCGGTCATCGACATCGCCCGCAAAGGCAGCGGCAAAATCGTGAGCGTCGAAATCTTTAAGATCATCAAGCCCCTCGCCCACGCCAATTTTAACAATAGGAAGCTCTAATTCATGACTGATGGCCAAAGCAATTCCACCTTTAGCGGTGCCATCAAGTTTAGTAACAATAAGAGCATCAAGATCGAGCGCCTTATTAAATTCTTTCGCCTGCTGAAGACCGTTTTGGCCCGTGGTGGCATCGATAACCAAAATGGTATAAACCGGCAACGTGGAGCGCTTGCGTACAACATTTACCACTTTTTCAAGTTCACGCATAAGGTCTGCTGAAGTATGAAGACGCCCTGCGGTATCAATCAAAACTAAATCAGCACTGCACTCTTCCGCACGCTCAAGTGTTGCATAGCAAACACTTGCAGGATCAGCACCACGCTCACGCGAAACCATTTCTACATTGGCACGTTTAGCCCAAACCTCAAGCTGCTCAATTGCAGCAGCTCGAAAGGTGTCAGCACTACCCAAAATAACCTTGCGGCCCGCATCGGTTGCCTCTTTGGCGATTTTACCAACCGTGGTTGTTTTACCTGTTCCGTTAATGCCTACAAAAAGCATTACGCAAGGCTCACCATTGAAGATATCCTCTTCTGCCTCGGTAAAGGTCTTTGCAATTTGATCAGCGAGCATATCTAAAACCGCATAAGCATCGGGAAGCGCTTTGCGGGTAGCCTGATCACGCAGTTCTTCAATGATGCTATCAGCTGCCAAAGCGCCAATATCGCTTAAGATAAGCGCTTCTTCTAAATCTTCCCAGAACTCTTCATCAACATCAGGTCCACGATCAAGAAGAAGATTGATTTGCTCCTTAAACTTTGTTCGAGAGCGATTTAGTCCTTCGTTTATGCGATCAAAAAAGCCCATTAAGCCCCCTTTGAAATTGCCTGTTCAAGCTTTTGGCTGAATACTTTTGTTACACCATCGGCTTGCATAGATACACCATAAAGGATATCAGCTGATTCCATTGTACGACGCTGGTGAGTAATCATGATGAATTGGGTATTGTGACGAATTGCTTCAAGGTAGGCCATAAGTCTACGAAGATTCGAATCATCAAGCGCCGCTTCAACCTCGTCCAAGATATAGAAGGGCGTCTGCCGAATACGATACACCGCAAACAGAAGCGCCATAGCCGTCATAGATTTTTCGCCACCAGAAAGCAGTGACATTTTCTTAACACGCTTGCCTACAGGTTGAGCATTTACATCCACGCCGGTATTTTCAAGATCGTCGGGATCAACCAAGGAAAGATGTGCCTGACCACCAGGGAAAAGCGTAGAAAATATTTCTGCAAAATTATCATTTACCCGATTAAAAGTGTCGATAAAATCGTCACGCATGCGCTCATCAATTACTGAAACAATACGCGAAAGTGCGGCACGGGCGCTCTTCATGTCTTGGAGCTGCCCCGCCAAAAAGTCATAACGCTTTTTTACTTCTTCGTATTCTTCTGCCGCATCAGGATTAATGGCGCCTAAGTTTTTAATGCGTCTTTCCAAGCTTTGCAGCTGAGCCAAAGCATGATCTCGCTCCGTAAGGGGTTCGAGCGTAAGAGCTGTTTCGATAGAAGTAGCACAGTCATCGGTAATAACCTTAATAGCTGCTTCAACCTGAACTTCAAGGCGCCCTTTCTCAACACGAACCTCGCCAATTTGTGCCGATGCCGCATCAAATAAATCGTGAGTATCGCGAACATTCTTGGTTGCTTGCGCAATTTCAACATGTAAGCCCTGAGACTTAGATTGCGCATCGAGGGATTTCATTTCAAGTTTTGCTTCAAGCGTTGAAAGCCCATCAGTTAGAGAGTTTAAGGTTTCCATCAAAGGATCAATGCGTGCAATAACCCCCTCAGCAAGAGCCTTTCTCTTCCAGGCTTCATCATGAGTTTTACCCGAGGTGGCAATTTCTTGCTTGCGCGTTTGCACCATGCGCTCAGAATAAGCATAGCGCTCGCTTAAACGGGCAGATGACAAACGCAAATCAGACAATTCTTCAGAAGCGGAAATGATGCTCTTCTGAAGCGGTGAGAGCGTTTTTTGAAACTGAGCAATTTGCTCTTTGTTTTGCTCTAATTGAGCAACTACCTTAACAAAGCTTTCCTCTAAATCATCGGAATCAGGCTGACTCTTTGAGAGAAACGCCTCGTTTTCTTTTTGTTCTGATTGAAGACGCTCGTATTCTTCCTTCGCCGCAACAGATGCTTGATGAGCACGTTCGGCATTTTTTTGCGCTGATTCGCTCTGGCCTTTGAGCTGGGCAACCTTTTCAGAAAACTTCAAAGAAGTGCTTTGGTATTCTCTTAGATTTTCCTCAATCTGGGAAAGCTCCTCCTGAAGCTCGTTAAAAGAACGCTCGCACGTTACCTCTTTTTTGCAAAGCTCCTCATAGGTACGCCTTCGCGAAAGAGCACCTTCTTCGCTCTCCTTCTCTGCAAGAGGAAGCAAAGAGATACTCCCCTCATATCCCACGACACAACCATCAAGGCTTACAAAACGTACCTGTTCACACGTTTTATCATGAAGCTCAAGTGCCTCGGTAAGATTTCGTGCAATATAAACATCACCGAGTAATGCACCTACGGCATTTTCGAAAGAATCTTTTACGATGAGTTCTTCGAACAACCAATGCTCATGAGGCAAAAGGTTCTTTTGCCCAAGAAGCGAAGTATGCACAAAACGTGCGCCACCCGAACAATCATCTGCCAAAACGGCCCTAATAGCCTCGATCATGCGCTCGTCATCGGAAAAAATAAGTGTTTGGAGAGCATCCCCAAGCAGAGCCTCTACCAAAGACTCAAGTTCACGTGGAACAGTAACCGCCTGAACAAGCGGTACAAAAGCGGTATCGAAACCATGATCTTTGTCATCAAGCCACTGGCGAACAGGATTAAGTTCCGCACTCGCTCGTTCAAGCTCCTCAAGAGCAGAACGTTCCGCACTAACCTTCGTGAGTTCATCACGCGCTTCATCAAGCTTTCGTCGGGCTTCTTCTCGTACTTGCAAAGAAGCATTAAGTTTATCGCGAGCCTCAACGGCGAGCTGCTGTGTGTGTTCGTATTCTTCACTCAAGGCTTTTTCATGTTTAGCCTGTTCCACCTCTTCACGCTGCGAAGATTGCAAACGGACCTTAGCATCAACAAGCTGAGCTTCAAGAACTTGAGCTTTAGCACGGGTAGCACTCAAGTTTTCACTTAAAGCCTTCTGCGCGGCTTCGATAGTTTCTTTTCGATGTACAAACCCACGCTGTTCAGCGGTAAGAGTATCAATCTGCTTTCGAACAATGTTTCGCTCACTCACTAATGAAGCATAAGCAGCTTCTTTTGTTGCCTGCTTTTCCTGTGCTTCAAGGTAGGCTTTTTGCGCTTGCTTATACTGCTCAGTTGCTGAAGAAAGCTCTTCCTGAGCTCGCTTTTCATTTATTTTGCTTTCTTCAAATAGGCGGACCACACGCTCAAGCTCCTGCGTAGCTTGACGTCTTTTTTCCCGTAAAAGCATCTTGGCCGAGTTAAGACGCTCATGTGCATTTTGAGCACTACGCAAGCTCACATTAAGATTATTTTCTTTAAGTCCGCGCTCTTTGAGCTGGTTTTGAAGCTCATCAAGAGTTTGTTCAGCCTTCACTAAATCGTCCTGATGCTCATTGAGCTTACGGGTGAGAGATTGTTCTTTTTCTTCGGTTTCTTCCCACTGTTTTTGCAACAAACGTAGATCATCAACCGAAACCCTAAGTTTGAGATCTGATCGCTGTGCATCTAAATCTTGAAACGTAAGAGCCTTTTTTGCCTTGCGCTCCAAAGGCTTCAATTGACGCTCAACTTCAGAGGTTACATCGATAACGCGGGCCAAATGGTTATCCATACGTGCAAGCTTGCGCTCACTTTTCATCTTGCGTTCTTTATGCTTAAGAATGCCTGCAGCTTCCTCAATCAAAGCACGACGATCTTCTGGCTTAGAAGAAAGCACTGAATCTAAATTGCCCTGAGAAATAATGGAATGTGTTCCCGTACCTAAACCGCTGTCATGAAGAATATCAAGAACATCCATACGACGAACAATGGAACCATTGATGAGATATTCACTTTCGCCGCTGCGATACATTCTTCGGCCAATAGAAACCTCATCAAAATCAACTGGAAGCGTGCCGTCGGAATTGTCGAGCAAGAGTTCAACCTCAGCTAAACCAACCGGTTTTCTTGCTGAAGAACCAGAAAAGATAACGTCTTCCATAGACTGACCGCGTAAGTTTTTTGCATTACGCTCGCCTAAAACCCACAACACTGCATCTGAAATGTTGGATTTACCGGAGCCGTTCGGCCCAACCACAGCAGCAACACCAGGCTCAAACTTCAAAACGGTGCGATCTGCAAAGGATTTAAAACCCTTCAAAGTCAAAGATTTAAGATACATCTATTGACCCACTTCATTGCTTCTTTTTATTGCGTGCGCGTTCGGCTTGACGACGAGCCTTCTCCTCTGCTTTTGCCGCTTTAATGGCAGCTTTAGCATCCGCCTTGCGCTTTTTATCTTTTGAATCTTTCGCATCAAAAAATGAGCTGAGTGCCTCAAGAGCCGATTCAGCAGCGTGACTTTCCGATTCCTTTTTGGTTCGTCCAACACCTTTTGCCAAGGATTGAACACCCACAAAAACCTGCGTAACAAACGTACGATCATGAGGCGGACCCTGCGTTTCAACCAAACGATATGTTGGTGTGATACCGTCTTCCTGTAAGCGCTCCTGAAGAACACTCTTGGGATTTTCAGGCTCTTTTGCCATATCGGGACTCATATTGATGATGAGCGTTTTTTCAACGAATGCTACAGCGGGATCTAAACCACCATCCAAATAAAGTGCGGCAACAACTGCCTCATAAACATTTTCTAGCGCAGAATGCAGACCGCGTCTTCCTGTACCAGTTTCTGAAGAGCCAAAGATGATTACATCAGCAAAACCCAAACCTTCTGCAACCTTAGCAAGCGAAGAGCCAGAAACCAAAGACACTTTAATCCGCGTTAAACCGCCTTCATCGAGTTCAGGATAGTTATGGTAGGCACGATAAGCGACAATGGCACCTAAAATACTGTCGCCCAGAAACTCAAGTCGTTCATACGAATCTGAGATAGATCTTCCTTCAGCAGCAGAAGGATGAGTGAGGGCAGCAAGAAGAATAGAAGAATCCTTGAACGTGTATCCAAGAATTTCTTCTACTTTCTTTAGTTTTTGAATATGCTCTGATTTATTTGTCACGCGTTTCCATCTGTTTATTTATTTACCACATCAGATTTTACTCGACTGATTTCCCTGCTGAAACCATCTGCTCGATTATTCCAGAAACATTCAAACGAATTGTTTTGGCAGTGGTATTAATTCCGTTTTCGATAGCTTTCGCATTAGAAGAACCATGTCCTACCAAACAGGCTCCCTTAACGCCCAGAAGCGGTGCACCACCATAGGTGTCAGCAGAGGTGGTTTCCTTAAGCTCACTCAGACCACCTTTGAGCGCCAAGGCAGCAAGCTTCGTGCTCAAAGACGACATCATAATTTCTTTTAAAGCACCGAAGAGAGTCTTCGTAGTGCCTTCGATTGTTTTAATACACACGTTACCCGTAAAACCATCAGTGATATACACATCAGGTTCACCCATCAAAATGTCGCACCCTTCAGCATTACCATAGAAATTTGGAATTGCCTCTTTCATGAGTGCAAAGGATTCCTGGGAAAACTTTGAACCCTTGGTTTCTTCTTCACCGATATTCAAGAGCGCAATTTTCGGATTTTCAACATCGAGAACTTTTTCAGCATAGGTTCCTGCCATTTGAGCAAATTGAACCAAATAGGCAGGTTTACAGTCGGCATTTGCGCCAATATCTGCCATAACAACTGGTTTTTTGGGAGAAGGAATAACACTACAAAGAGCAGGGCGAGCAACGCCCTTAATGCGTCCAATCACCAGGGTAGCAGCCGCCAAAACAGCACCCGTAGAGCCAGGAGAGAAAAAACCTTGAGCCCTTCCCTCTTTTACCATACGACAGCCAACAACGATGCTTGAGTCTTTCTTTTTTCGAACAGCCTGAGCGGGATGCTCATCCATCGCGATAGACTCTGTGGCAACTTGGGCAGTACAACGCTCCTGCTTTTGAGCAAAAGGCTCAACGACATTGGCTGGCCCACAAAGAATAATCTCAAGATCTTTATCATGAGCAAGCGCAGCAGCAACGCCTTCAAGCATAACCGATGATCCTAAATCGCCCCCAACTGCGTCCACCGCAATAACAACATGTTCAGCCATTTATTGTCTCCTTCTGCTTTCAGTAGGCAGAAATATTATAGTTTGCCCCGATTGGTCACTCGAGTAGATCGCCATTTACACAAAAAAATCCCTCGGACAAAATATCCGAGGGATTGACATTCGATTAGTTCATAGCAACTAAGCGATCTGAATAACCTCGCGATCGCGATAATGACCACAATTAGGGCATACACGATGAGGAAGCTTTACCTCTCCACACTGAGGACAAACAGAACGTGAAGGTGCTGCAATCTTGTCATTTTCGCTACGACGTGCATGGGTACGAGCACGACCAGTCTTACGCTTAGGCACTGCCATGATGATTCTCCTTCTATATTGCAGGTGCGACCTGAAACTTATTAAATAACGCAAGGCGGTATGATAGCAAAGAGCGTTTGAAGTTTCAATAAAAATCCAAGGGAAGTTCATCCTCTTTGGAAATCTTCATAACTCACTCTTCATCAAAGCGAATCGTTTTTAATACCGAGAAGGGATTTTTCGGCTCAAACGATTCTTCCGGTTCACACGAGCATGATTCTTTGTTGAGATTTGCGCCGCACTGAGGGCAAAGACCTTTACAGTCATCGTCACAGAGTGGACTGAGGGGCATCTCCAAAACGAGCGCAGCACGTAAAAGAGGCTCAAGATCGATGATGTGATCCTCAGGAAGCACTTCGTATTCATCTTCTTCCTCTTCGGTTAATTCTTTTCCCGAATCAGAAATAAGAAAATAGCCTTCCACTTCACCGCAAAGATGATAGCGAGCTTCCTCTAAGCAGCGAACACAATCAACAGCCGCATCGCCCTCAACAGTACCGCCCACATACAGGGCTCCACCAGTGTTGCTTATCTGCACCGAATAGGTTAAAGGCTCCTCAAAGCGAAACTCGTTCGAGGAGTACTCAAGAGAAGCAAGATCGTATGTTCCTGCAAAAGATGAGCTCTCCGCAACTGCAAAGAGCTCATCAGGAACCGTAATGCACAAAGACCCCATTAGCGACCCGAGTTAAGTGAGTTTGCATTGAGACGATCGCGTACGCGACGAATGGAATTGAGAGCAGTATCAAGACCTTGCTCAACATGGTTGAACACCTCGTCGGCATAGTCTTCTGCACCAGCACGCGTCTGGCGCTCTAATTCACGAGCTTCAGCCAAAATAGCATCGGCCTGCTGCTGAGAGATACGAACGATTTCCTGCTCGCTTGCAATAGTGATTGCCTGACTACGGGCATCTTCAATCAATCGAGTTGCCTGAGCCTCGGCTTCATCGAGCAAAGCCTGACGCTCACGAATAACCTGACGAGCCTGAGCAAATTCGCTCGGGAATGTATCGCGAATCTCATCTAATATCTCGAAGGCAGATTGAGCATCTACCTGCCTTAGGGCATTCTTCCCAAAAACGGGTTTCGAATCCTCAATAAGAACTGAGAGTTCATCGATAAGATTCAATACTCCTGTTTCGTCCATATACTTCCTTCCAAACCGTGCAAAACACGAACGTGGACAAACCACTAGCACAGTGTAACAAAAAAACACCTGAGCACAAAAATAACCACAGGGTCTTTGCAAAGACTCCCGTCTTCTTTATCAGATTATTTTTTCAAAACGTATGTTTTATTGCTTCGATATATAGGCAGATGAGAAATAATCTTTCAGGGCATCCTCAACACATTCTGGAACAAAACCATGAATGTTGCCACCCATTGATGCCATCTCTCGAACAATAGAAGAAGAAAGATACATATATTTTGGAGGTGACATAATGAAAAATGTTTCAAGATCTTGGCTCAACTCGTAGTTAAGAGCGGTCATCTGAAATTCATATTCGAAGTCAGTAATTGCGCGCAAGCCCTTAACAACAACATGAGCATCAAGCTCATCAACGCAATCAACAAGTAAACCATCAAAACTAATTACCGAAACATTTGGAAGACACATTACTGCTTTCTTGGTGAGCTCAACTCGTTTCTGCTGATCAAAGAGAGGCTTCTTTTTAACCGATGCTGCAACGGCAACAACAACCTCATCGAAAATCTGGGCAGCGCGAGAGATAACATCTACATGACCAGCGGTGATGGGGTCAAATGTTCCTGGCACAACTGCACGTTTCATTGTGCATCCTTCCTTATTAACGCTATTGACGTTTCACCGTAATCCTTCGATGAAACAATTGCCCATTCTAGCGCATTAATCGCTTGAACAAGTTCAGGTTTGGAAGTTTTAGCAAGTTCATAACATAGTAGCGCATCTTCTTTAAGGATACCTTTTTCAAAATACCCCTTCGCTATCGCCATAACCTCGTGCGGAGAAACCGCGTAAGGAGGATCAAAAAATACCAGGTCAATTTGCTTTTTTATCACACTTGAAGAAAGAGAAAGTGAGTCCATCTTTAAGAGCTGATATCGGGAATTCTCGGCTTTTACCGCGCGTAAATTTTCCGAAATAATCATATTTGCCTCGGAAGATTTATCGCAAAAAATAACGAAAGATGCTCCCCTACTTAGCGCTTCAATACCCAAAGCTCCTGTACCAGCAAATGCATCGAGTACACAGCAATTTTCTAGTGAACCTTGCGTACTGAACACTTTACTCATTAAAGCTTCTTTAACCCTGTCAGTAGTTGGACGCGTAGCGTCACCCTTAAGTGCTTTAAGGGGTCTACCCCGATATTCACCTGCAATTACTCTCATGTTTCTCCTTAGCTAATTACGATTAGCTGCCGTAACCAAATCAAGCTCCCGTAAAAGAATATGCCTTTCTTCTTCAGAACATATCTTGCCACTCAATACCTGTTCAGCATCGTTTCGCGCAGCCTCAATAACAGCCTTGTCGCGTATAACGTTCACGAGCCTTAAAGATGGTCTACCATGCTGGCGAACACCGAAAATATCGCCTTCTTTACGCTGCAATAAATCGTATTCGGAAAGCGTAAACCCATCCTCTGTTTTTTCCATAGCCTTCAAACGCTCTATAGCCTGAGGTGATTTTGAGCGAGAAATTAAGAACACCTCACCAGGTATTTCGCCACGACCAACACGCCCTCGCAGCTGATGAAGCTGAGCAAGGCCAAAGCGATCAGCATCCTCAATAATCATCACACTTGCTGAAGGCACATCAACGCCAACCTCAACAACCGTTGTAGAAACAAGCACATCGATCAAACCGTCTCTAAACGATTCCATGATCTCATTTTTTTCTTTACTCGAGAGTTTTCCATGAAGTACTTCAACACGCGCATGAGGAACAATGCGATTCTTAATCATTTGTGCATGTGTAAAAACTTCTTTAGAAGCATCTTCGAACGAATCGAGTTCAATTCCCCATTCAATACTTGCATATTCAATGCGCTCTTCTTTGGCTTCCTCTTCTTTTTTGAGCTCTCGCATGCCGATAAGGGGACAAATTACAAAGGCTTGTTCCCCGCGCTCAATGCAAGCCCTCAGGGCATCGTAGGCAATACCCTCCTCGGAAAAGTGACATACTTTCGTGGTTCTTCCCTTTTGCTTAGAAGGCGCTTGTTTGAGATAAGAAAGTGTCATGTCGCCATAAAGAGTGAGCGCGTATGAGCGCGGAATGGGCGTAGCGGTCATAGATAGCACGTCTGCCCCAGGTGCCTTAGCAATAAGTCTTTCGCGCTGATCAACGCCAAATCGCTGCTGCTCATCAATGCAAACAAATGAACAGCGAGCGAACGCAACATCGTCTTCTAAAAGAGCGTGCGTACCAAAAAGTACTTGAAGTGTTCCTTTACGCAAACGAGCAAGAAGAGCGGTTCGAGCCTCTTCAGAAGTTGATCCCGTTAGCAGCTCCCAAGAAATACCAAGCTGTTCTAAATAAGGGCCTAGAGAAGCCGCATATTGCCACACCAATACCTCAGTTGGAGCAATCATTACCGCCTGATTTCCCGCCTGAGCAGCAGCAACTAAAGCAAAAAGAGAAACAACAGTTTTTCCCGTACCAACATCGCCCAACAAAAGATGATTCAGTAAAGAAGCATCGGCCATTCCGCTACCTATTTCTTCGATCGCTTGACGCTGATCAGAAGACAACTCAAACGGAAGAATCTCTTCAAGGGCCGTTTTTGTTTGAACATTGAGCGGTTGTGAATAAGCCTCGAATTCCTTAGCCCTGCGCTCTTTTTCGCGCAAAAGATGCAGCTCTAAAAATAACAATTCCTCATAGAGTAAACGACGTTTTGCCTGAGTAACTTCATCCATTGAGCAAGGAAAATGAATCATGCGAAATGCCTGATAGCGGGAACACAGACGATATTTTTCTTTCAGTGAAAGAGGAAGCACGTCATAGAGACCACATACCTCTTCAAGAGCATTACCTACAATGCGGTTGATAACTCGACGCGATAGCTTACTTGTTGCTGGATGGATGGGCATCACTAACCCTTGGGCAATATCACCCTCTTCAACCTTTTCCCAATAAGGGTTGGTCACACGCTTAAACCCATAAGAAAACTCAACCTTACCCGAAACACGCAAAACATCGTTTTTTGAAACTTGTTTGGACAGCCACGACTGATTAAAGCACGACATAATAAGTGTTCCCGTTTCATCAACTAAGGTAACTTCTGTCAGCGAAAAACGGGGGTTTTTCTTATGAGCTTTAATCTCATATACCTTAGCTATAAGTGTGCACTGCTCGCCAATTCGCGCGGTTTGAATCGTGCGAACTTGCGCCATATCAAGATAGCGATACGGATAAAACAACAAAAGATCTCTTACCGAAACAACACCTAACGAAGCGAACGCACGCGCGCGCTCAGCACTGACAAGCTTTACGTTCGAAACAGGGGAATCTAGACGCAAACAAGCAGAAAGGCGGTCAAGAGCTACTTCTTGAACCGCCTGAGAACTACGTGATTGTTTGCCTGAAGAAGATTGAGCCAAAATATTACGCCCTACTCAAGCGAAAGGACAACGGGATAAAGAGGCTGATCTCCTCGTTGCGCATCAATCTCAAGATCGTCAAACGTTGCTTCAATCTTTTCAACCAATGCCTCAAATTCCTCACCATTCATATCACAACCAGCAAGAATGGTGAGAGTGTCAGCATCATCGGCCTCCATAGCCTTAAGTACACCGAGCGTAGCCTCTTCAACACTCTGAGAAACAACTTCAATGGAACCATCAGCAATGCCAATAACATCGCCATCATGAATAGGATTGCCGTGAGCATCCTTTGCATCTTTGATGGCATGTGTTACTTCTCCTGTTTTAACCTCTTCGCAGGCCTCCGTCATTTCCGCAACGTTTTCCTCTAACGTTGCATTTTCGTCGAAGACAAACAGGGCAGAAAATGCCTCAGGAACGCTGACGGTAGGAACAACCGCACAGGGCTTTTCTGATATTTCTACACAGCTCTGAGAAGCCATAATGATGTTTTTGTTGTTAGGGAGGATGATGACAGAATCAGCGTTAACGTTATTAACCGCATCAAGCAGTTCTTTAGTAGAGGGGTTCATGGTTTGACCACCCGATACCACAAAATCTACGCCGAGACCCTTTAGGATAGCAGTATTACCTTCGCCAGCCGCAACAGCAACAAAACCAATCTTTTTGGTTTCTTCTTTACGTTCTGCTTCAAGCTTTGCGGTACGTGTTTCGCTTTGCAGCTTCATGTTATGAATAAATACTTCCGAAATTTGACCGCGTTCCAAAAAGTACGCCAAAACTTTATCGGGAGTATTGGAATGAACATGAACTTTAAACTTAGGAACAGAACCTACACACAGTTCACAATCACCCATCGTGGAAAGAAAATCGAGTGCTTCTTGAGGATCAAGAACATCGGAATCAACGAGGAACTCGTTACAGTACATGTACGCCGAGCCTTCCCAGTCGTTGATTTGCTCAATTTCAACTTTTGGAGCAGAACCTCGAGCAAAAGAAAGCTCGTCTCCTAAACTCTCGCTGCGACCGGTGAGCGCCGAAACAAACGAGTCAAAAAAGATTGCCAAACCAAAGCCACCCGCATCAACAACACCGTTCTCTTTAAGAACAGGGAGCAAATCGGGGGTACGTTGAACGGACGCGTAAGCTTCGCCTACAATGTATTGCAAAGCCTCCTCAAGATCCATCTTCTTCTTGCGAGCATACTTAGCTCCCGTAGCAGTATCACGCAACACAGTAAGGATAGTTCCTTCAACGGGTTTGCGAACCGCATTAAAGGCTACCTCCACCGCGCGAGCAAACGCGGCATCAACAGAAGCCACATCAAACGCATCGTGACCCTCAAAGCCTTCGCATAAGCCACGAAGAATCTGAGAAGTGATAACACCTGAATTACCACGGGCTCCCATTAAAGCGCCCGTGGTAACAGCATGGCGCTTTTCTGCCGAAGTAGCACCAATTGGTAGCGCCGCAAGGTTTTCTACCACCATTGCGAGCGTGAGCGACATATTAGTACCCGTGTCGCCATCTGGCACAGGAAAGACGTTTAAGCGGTTGATCTCATCTTTACGAGCGTCTAATGTCTTCGCAGCACGCGCGATTGCATTAACGATGTCGTTAGATGTGTAATTGCTCATTATGGTATTTCTCCTTGAAATGTTCTTCTCTGATTAACCTGTATTGACTAACCCATGTTGGCTAAGGACGTACCTTAATACCCTGAACGTGAACATCAACACCTTTAAGAGAATCTTGAATGAAATCCTTCAAAGCAAAAGAAACTTGGTCAACTAAGTTATTTGAAACAACATTAATATTGACCCCATGCTCAAGGATTACATACAGACTAACCAGTGTTCCCTCTTCATCTGTCGAAACAACAACACCGCGACGAAGACGAGAATTAGGAAGAAGTTTCGCTATACCATCAACCGTATTAGAGGCCGCCATTCCCACTACTCCATAGCACTGGAGAGCTGCATGGCCTGCAACGTCTGCGAGAACATCTTCAGAAACAATTAAGTTTCCAGCTACTTCGTTAGCCATAATAATCCTTTCTAAAAGGAATTATCCTTATTTGGTAATCCACCGAAAGCGTAGTATAGCGTATCAATATAGAAAAGAAGTCTGGTATCAACTAAACGAACAAATCAAGCACATCGGCCTCCGTAAAAGGACTCTTTACGACAGGAAAATGCATCCATAGCCCTAATTGGACGTTTATCTATAATGCTTCTTCTCTTTTTTTGCATGTTTTAGGGAATAACAACCGAAAAGACTTGGAACAAAAAGATCTGTATGTTATAGTTCTAGGGCTTTTGCAAATACCGGCATTCAATGCCGAAGAAATTACGTAGTAAATGGAGTTGATTAAGAATGTCAAAGGTTTGTGAGATCTGCGGTAAAGCACCAAGCGCTGGTCGTAACGTCAGCCACTCTCATCGTGTTACCAATCGTACCTTCCGTCCTAACATCCAGAAGGTAACCATCAAAGTAAACGGTAAAGTTAAGCGTGCTAATGTGTGCACCAAGTGCATTAAGGCTGGCAACATCGAACGTGCCTAAAGCTTACGTTTGTGTTAGCTTTAACCTTTTAATAGGTCTTAATCAATGAGATAAAACAAAAGGAACGCTTTGGGCGTTCCTTTTTTATTGCTCTTTTCTTGAAACCTTTCACCTGAGGAAAATTAAGATACCCAAGCAAAATCACGGTTTTGAAAGCTGGGTGCTAGCGCTTGAATTTACTCTTAATATCAAAGACGCTCTTGATGTCGGCCATAGCATCAGAAAGCTCAGAAACAACTTCTTTACCGTCTTTGTAAATACCATTAAGCGCGCGAGCCCCCTCTTTCATGTTCTCTTTCATTTCGTCAGAGAGAAACGATTTGTGATCTTCTTCATCTGAGTCACTCTTTTCAGAAGACGAACCAGCCGCGCCCTTGGTGCCGTTTGTTTTTACCGAGGCCTGAGTTTGTTCATCGGCGAGCGAAGCATCAAACTCATCTGCCCCTTCGTCAACTTTAAGGGGAACCACCTTAGATTCGCTCTTTTCTTTCTGAACACGAAACTTTTCACATTCAGTTTCAATGTCAACCATGGCAAGATAGAGCTGATCATCTATACGATCAAGCCTCTTGGCAAGATCTTCCATTTCACAGGGGCACTCTTCAATTACTTCTTTAACATCTTCAAGGCGAGCAGCTAGTTTTTCAACCATAGCTAAGGCATCTTGGTTCATGCTCAAACCCTCCTATCGATATCGTTGTTTCATTGCACGTTCAATTTCGCGCTTAGAATCACGCTCCGCCATTGCGGCGCGCTTGTCATATAACTTCTTACCACGACCAACAGCCAACTCAAGCTTCACCCGCGAGTTCTGGTCGAAATACATCTTCAAAGGAACAAGCGCCAACCCTTTTTCTTGCGTTTTTTGAATGAGTTCGCGAATTTGTTTGCGATGAAGCAACAGTTTGCGTTTCCTATCGGGATCAGGATTGGCAATGTTTCCGTGACTATAGGGTGCAATATGGAGATTATTAAGCCAAACCTCATTATTTCGAATAAGAGCAAAACAATCAGTAAGCTGACAATTATTTTCACGTAAGGAACAAACCTCTGTCCCCGTGAGAACAATGCCCGCCTCTAGCGTATCAAGAATTTCATAGTCATGAAAAGCTCTTCGGTTTTTTGCAATTACCTTTATATCTTTTCCCATATTTAACTCTCAGTTATCTTTGGCAGCATAAAATGTCTGTACGAAATCTACATTCCCGGAACAAATGAAACATCCTCATCCAAATCACGAATGAAACGCGTAAGGAGCGCAACCGTTGCCTCAAGGTCAGACAAACAAATTACCTCCGTGGGCGTATGCATATAGCGCAAAGCAACCGATACCAAGCCCGTAGGCTTTCCTCCACGTTGCACTTGCATGGTGCCCGCATCGGTTCCCGTCACGCGTGGCTCAGCTTCAAGCTGGAACGGAATTCCCTCTTCTTTTGCTGCAGCACAGAGACGCTCAAAAACAACAGGATTAATGTTTGGACCACGAGCGATAACAGGACCTTCCCCACAAAGCAATTTCCCATACTTAGTCTGATCAATGCCAGGATAATCCGTTGCATGTGTTACATCGAAAGCAATAGCAATATCAGGATTAACACCATATGCCGAAGTAGTCCCTCCACGCAAGCCGATTTCTTCCTGCACGGTAGCGGCGCAAATATAATCTCCGGGAGCACCACCTGCTTCTTTCAGCTGCTCCATAACACGTGTAATGATATATACTCCCGCTTTATCATCAAAAGCACGAGAAACCGCCATGCCTTTTCCGAACCTTTCAAAGCCAACACCAAAAGTTATTACATCACCAATACGAACAAGCTTCTTAACTTTTTTTGCAGGCATACCTAAATCAATAACGAGGCTTTCAAGCGGAGTAACCTTTTTGCGTTCGTCGGGCTCAATGAGGTGAATGGGTTTTCTTCCTACCACACCGCGATACGTGCCTGATTCAGTATGAACATCCACTCTCATGCCAGGCAAAATCGCAGCATCAACGCCCCCTACCGCAGCAACACTCAAGTAACCCGAGTCGCTGATATAGGTTACCATCAAGCCAATTTCATCCATATGAGCAGAAATCATTACCGACGGAGCGTTTCCCGTACCTTTAAGGCAAGCATGCACAGAACCCATCACGTTGGTTTCAATCTCGTCTGCTACAGAAGCCAAACGCTCGCGCACCAAAGAAGCAACTTTAACTTCAGTGCCCGTAACAGAAGGCGTTTCGAGCAACGATTTCAAATACTTTTTATCAACTTTTTTCATGGTATCCTCCAAGCTTTTTTTACAGTATACCCACCTGAAAAGGAGAATATTTGTTCAGATTATTTCTAACGAGCTTTTTTAAAAATAAGCCTTCGCTCACGCGGAACTGCTTCAACCAATACAACACGCATCTTTTGACCAAGACGAATTATCTCACCGGTATCACTTCCCGTAAGGGTAAAGCGCATAGGGTCATATGAGAAGTATTCATCACCTAGCTCATCGATACTCATGTGTCCTTGTGCGGTATTATCCAACCGTAGTGTTACGCCAAAGGTAGAAACACCTGAAACAAGCGCTTCAAACTCTTTACCCACATCAGCCTGCATGAGCTCAACAAGCTTAACCATTTGGGATTCTTGCTCTGCTTTAGCAGCTACTCGTTCCATCTTAGACGAATGCTCAGCCATCCATGGAAGTGATTGCCGCTGCGCTGTTGAGGTTTCAGTCTTTCCGAAAAGCGCCTCCTTGATTAAGCGATGAACAAGTAAGTCAGGGTATCTTCTGATAGGACTGGTAAAGTGGCAATAATACTCAATTGCAAGACCAAAATGAGCAGACTGCTCGGCACGATACATAGCTCGCTTCATGCTGCGCAACAGCAAAAGATCAATAAGCTCTCCTTCTGGCAAAGTATGAGCACGTGACAAAACATCCTGTAAAATTTTTGGATTTCCCGAACAAAACGAGTAGGCGTCAAGCGTTTTGAACTCATCAAACTCTCTTAACACGTGATACAACATTGCGAGCATGTCGCCATCCGGAACGTCATGAACGCGATAGACACAAGGCAACCCCTGCTCAAAAAGCCATTGAGCAACAAGGCGGTTAGCAAGAATCATCGACTCCTCAACGGCACGGGTGGCTTTTGTGCGACGACGATACTGTATGTCATAGGGAGTTCCTTCTGCATTGAGCCGAACGCGTGCCTCTACCCTCTCGAAATCCATACATCCCGCATCAAACCTTCTATTGAAAAGCTTCTGAGTAAGCGTCGTTAGATCGCCCAAGGTTTCGCGCAAGCGTTCAGCCTTTTTCTTGGGTAGTTTATGGGCACCCATCGGTACCGCACGATGCAAAAAATCCTCATACCAATCGGCCGAGTTCCTTGCATCGATCAAACACTGAGCCTGATCGTAAGAAAGACGTGCTTTTGAACAAATTACCGCAGGAAAAATACGATAATCCCGAACAACACCGTCGTTTCCGAGTTCAATTTCTACTGCTACAACTTCGCGAGAAGCATCAGGAATAAGAGAACAGAGGTTGTTGCTTATCTTTTCAGGCAACATCGGTAGTACTCGATCCACCAAATACACCGATGTCGCACGCCTTCTAGCATCTAAATCGAGCGCTGAACCAAACGGCACATAGCGAGAAACGTCAGCGATATACACACCAAGACGATACCCTTTCTGAGTTTTTTCAACAGAAAGAGCATCATCGTAATCTCGTGCATCAAAGGGGTCGATAGTAAAGACAAATTTTTCACGTAAGTCTTCATATCCCCCAAGCAAAGAAGCTTCGATGTCGAGCGAACATTGCTCAGCTTCCTGAAGAGCTTGTTCATTGAATATGGTTTCAAGCTTATGATTGGCAATTATTAGATCAACATCAAGCGAGGTATCGCCTTCGTGACCCAAAACACGAAGTACTCTTCCCGTAGCAGCACTGTTACGCGTAGGGTATTCGATGAGTTCAACCTCGACCACATCGCCATCACGCACCCAAGGAGCCTCTTTGCGTAACGTAAAAATATCATGGTGGATAGTAGGATCTTCAGGAACAACTACACCAAAAGGCTCCGCAACCTCGTATCTACCTAGAATCGTCTCATGAGAGCGCATGAGTACTTTTGAAATACTTCCGACTTTTTTCCTGTTAGATGAAGACGGGTGTTTTGAAGAAGAATGTCTATCGGAGTCACGCGAAGGCAAAGGCGAAACTTCAACGAGATCACCCGGAAAAGCCCCGTGCACCTTTGAAGCTGGAATAAAAAACTCACCTTCGGAGGTTTTAACAAAACCAAAACCGCGAATCGTAAGCTCAAGAATACCTTGAGGACGAGCTTTGGGACGTTTTCTCGCTTTTGAACTACGGCGTGCCAAGAAGAACCTCCTTAGCGCGTTGTTTGAGAAGCAGCAACCTCCAGCGCAACCATAAGTTGGCTATCAGTATTTGAGACGGTAATATCAGGCAAAACTCCGGAACCTTCGATAGCCCGACCATTGGAAGTGAGATAGTTAGCGGCAGTGTAGCGAAGAGCGCCACCAAACGAAAGTGGCTGCATAACTTGAACCGTGCCTTTACCCTGAGTTGTTGTGCCAACAATCGTCGCGCGCCCAGCTTCCTGTAGAGCTGCCGCTAAAACCTCAGCCGAACCTGCAGTTCTTCCATTGGTAATCACTACGAGCGGCAGGGCAGTAACGCTTTCGCCATCAGCCGCTTTAACGGTAGTAGTATCTTTCGTTTGAATTTGAACGACCGTACCACTTGGGATAAACAGAGAAGCAATCTCAACCGCTTGCGTTAAATAACCACCAGGCACATCCCTTGCATCAAGCACAACAGACGTTGCTCCCTTTGAAATTGCCTCCTGCAAAACCTGACGTACGAGGGCACTCGAATCAGATGAAATTTGCTTGATATCGATATTGACAACAGAGCCATCCATTTGATAGGTAACATTTGGAACTGACTGGGAGGAATAAGGCAACGTTGTGCTATACAACTCCCCTCCCGAACCTGACGTATCGGGACGTCTCCACGTAATATAAACAGACTCACCATCGTTTCGGTTGAGCGCACTTATAACCTCTGGCATAGTCCAATCATCTTTTTTGGTGCCATCTATAGAAGTGATACAATCGCCTTCTTGCACTCCCGAAGCTGCTGCTTTTGAACCCTCAAAAACATCAACAACATAACAAGAACCGTTGTTCTCTCCAAACAAAACACCAATGCCACTATCGGCCTTAGAAGCACTCTCAAGATACGAACGATAACTCTTGTCATCGTAATAATGGAGATAAGAATCTCCTGTTGAAGCAATAAGAGCATTGAGTACCGATGTGGTAGCACTGTTTAGATCATAGGAATCCAAACTATCGGTAGCGAGTAAAGATTCCACCTCTTTAATGCGCGTAGAAACGCTGTCTTGGTTATTCAATGCAGCCTTTTGCTCGCTCGCCTGATCAACAACCGCAAGACCGCCGAAACCCAACGAATTAAGCAAACTTGTATTTCCGCGAACCAAAAAGCCCGCGCAAAAAACTAAGCACACGAAAATGCAGGCACCGAGAATTTTTACGATGCCTGCATTGCGCTTATACGACAATAACGCTTTTGACTTCTTTTCGTGGATTGCCACTCTGAAATCAGCAACCTTTTCTTATTAAACCTTGAGGTAACGACGCATTGCGAACATTGAACCAAGCAAGCCAATTACCAAGCCAGCAACCAAGAGAGCCAAATAAATGATAATGAACCATGAAACATCGATCTGAATCGGTAGCCAAGGCAAGGCAGCTGAAGCACGTGGCAAAACAAGGTTTCTCAGTATTTCCATTACACCAACAGCAAATACAGACCCGATTATTGCATGCAGAGCACCTTCAGCCAAGAACGGTCCACGAATGAAACCGTTAGATGCACCAACAAGGCGCATAATGGCAATTTCTTTACGACGTGCCAAAATAGCCAAACGGATAGTGTTGTTGATAAAGATAAATGCAATGAAAATCAACAACGCGATCAAAGCAACACCACCAATGCGAATTGCATTAGTTAAAGAGAACAGCTTATCGACTGTTTTCTGACCGTACTGCAATGAATCGGCAGGATCTTCAGGGTTGTCACAGATTTTCTGGAAGGTTGGATTATTCTGAATCTCTTCAGCAATAACCGTAACTTCCTGGGCATCCGTTAACTGAACATCAATCGAAGCAGGAAGAGGATTTTGTCCATCAAGCTGATCAACGATATCAGGGTTAGAAGTCATAGAATTCGAAAAGTTTTCTAGTGCCTGCTCTTTGGTGGTGAAAGATACGCTTTCTACCCCCTCGAGGTTTTGGACATAGTCTCTAACCTCAGTAATATCTTTCTGAGCTGCATCGTCGGCAACGTAAGCGGTAATAGAAACCTGATTTTCGACTGAAGCAACAACATTGTTAATAATGAGGCCACAGATCGAAAAAATACCAATGATAAGCAGCGAAAGAAAAATCGTAATAATAGAGCCAAGCGTTGTTGATAAGTTACGCGTAAAACCCGTAAGGGATTCGCGGAAGAAATAAAAAATACTAGACATCGAAACCATACACTCCTCGGTCTTGGTCACGCGTAAGACGACCTTTATCCAATGCGATAACGCGACGACGCATGTTGTCTACCATCTCACGGTCGTGAGTAGCAACAAGAACGGTAGTGCCAGTACGATTGATTCGTTCGAGCAGATCCATAATTCCACGAGAATTCTGAGGGTCAAGGTTACCCGTTGGCTCGTCGCAAATAAGCAATGGAGGACGATTAACAATTGCACGTGCAATACTTACACGCTGTTGCTCGCCGCCAGAAAGCTGATCAGGACGCTTTTGAAGTTTATCCTGTAATCCAACCAAACGAAGAACCTCAGGAACCTGCGTTCTAATGACATGGCGAGATTTACCGATTACCTCTAACGCAAACGCAACGTTCTCGAAAACAGTCTTGTTAGGCAAGAGCTTAAAGTCCTGGAAAACGCAACCGATATTACGGCGAAGATAAGGTACACGCCAATTGCGCATATTGGTTAGATCTTCATCGGCAATGTAAATATGACCCTGAGTAGGTTTGATTTGCCTGATGAGAAGATTGATAAACGTCGATTTACCTGAACCCGAATGACCTACCAAGAAGACGAATTCGCCTGGATAAATATGCAAGGAAACGTCATTGAGGGCAGGATTAGATGGCTGAGCAGGATAAATTTTAGTTACGCGCTCAAAGGTAATAACAGGATTACCCATTTGCTGGGGAGCTGATTCAACATTAACTACGGGGAGTGATTCAGAAAGCTGGGACGCTACCTGGTTAACACTCTGTGGTGCAGTATGCATACCGACAGGCTCCCTGTCAAAATCATTTGTCACAGTATGCTCCGTTCATATTGTTTGTTCTGAGACCTGTTGATTATATCAAATGTTATTTTCTGCCTAAAACCTTCTTCACAGCTTGCACAAGAGCAGGAGCGTCAAGATGGAAATAGCTCATCAATTCTCCAAATTCGCCTGACTTGCCAAAGGTATCACGAACACCTACAAGTTCTAAAGGTACAGGAAGATTCTGTGCGCAAAGTTCGCTTACTGCTGAACCCAAACCGCCATACACGGAATGCTCTTCGGCCACTACGCCGCAGCCAGTTTTAGAAAGAGAAGCGAGGATGGTTTCAGAATCGAGGGGCTTAATTGAAAATGCATCAATAACCTCAACCGAAATTCCCTCTTCTGCAAGCTGTGCAGCCGCTTTGTTTGCTTCAGCAATTTCTACTCCGCACGCAATAATAGTGGCGTCGCTTCCTTCACGAAGAACATATGCCTTGCCTTCTTCAAGTTCTACGTCAGCAGAATAAACAGCAGGAACCGCCGCACGACCCATACGAATATAAGCGGGACCAGACGTTTTAGCAGCAAGCTTCAACGCAGCACACGCCGCGGAATAGTCAGCGGGAACAAAAACCCTCATATGAGGAAGACCTCGCATAAGGGAAATATCCTCGAGCATTTGGTGAGAACCACCATCAGGACCAACCGAAATACCGGCATGCGTAGGAGCAATTTTAACGTTGAGATTAGAATAAGCGACGGTGTTTCGAATCTGATCATAGGCGCGACCCGTGCCAAAAACGGCAAATGAACCCGTAAATGCAACGTTACCCGCAAGCGCAAGTCCAGCAGCAACGTCAATCATATTCTGTTCAGCAATACCAACGTTAAAGAGCCGCCCCTTGTTTTCAGGAGAAGCTTGAGCAAATGCCTTAGTTGTTGTAGAGCCCGTTAAGTCTGCGTCAACCGCAACAACCTTAACACCCTCTTGAGCCAATTCAGCAAGCGTTACACCGTATGCTGCACGAGTAGCTTTTGAAACAGTCATTTCTTCTGGAGTAGCAAGTTTAACCACGACTAACCTCTTAACGTAATTCTTCGAGAGCTGTTTTTGTTTCTTCGTCATTCGGAGCTTTACCATGCCAACCTACTTGGTTTTCCATAAACGAAACTCCTTTGCCCTTAATCGTGTGAGCAATAACCACTTTTGGAGCATCAGAAGAAGATGTTTTTAGCTCCATAAAAAGCTTGATAAGCTCATCGATATCATGACCATTGGCTTCATATACTTCCCAGCCAAACGCAGCAAACTTATCGTTTAATGAACCACTTGAACAAACGTCTTCAACCTTGCCGTCAATCTGTAAACCATTTGCATCCACTATTGCAATGAGATTACCCAGCTTTTGATGAGCAGCAAATTGCGCTGCTTCCCAAACTTGTCCTTCTTGACACTCGCCATCACCCATTACCGTAAAAACACGAGCATTGTTGTTTTCAAGACGAAGGCCAGCCGCAAGACCAGCAGAGATGGATAAGCCCTGTCCTAAAGAACCTGTGGAAACCTCCACGCCTTCCAAAAGATTGCAATCTGGATGACCTTGAAGTCTTGTACCAAGCTTGCGAAGCGTCATGAGTTCTTCGTGAGGAAAATAACCTGCCTCAGCCAAAACAGCATACAAAGCAGGTGCCGCATGACCCTTTGCCAAAATAAAACGATCCCTTGAATTATCGGAAGGATTTTTTGGGTCGTGATGCATAACCCCCCCAAAATACAGAGAAGACAAAATATCGGTGCACGAAAGCGACCCGCCCGGATGCCCACTGCCTGCTGCATGAAGCATTTCGATAATATCTTTGCGCATAGCGCATGCCTTTTCTTTGGCGAGCTGAGCGTCCATTGTTTCCTTTCGGTCTAAGTATTTATTCGGATTTATTGCGATGCTTTCCAGCGATGATATCCAATAATAAACTCTTCAATATCACCATCTAGAGCCGCATCAACATTTCCGCTTTCGATATTACTACGGGTATCCTTAATCAGTCGATACGGATACAGCACATAATTTCTAATTTGACTGCCAAAAGAATTGTCCATCTTCTCGCCTTTTAGCTCAGACAACTCCTCTTGGCGTTTTTGCTCTTCGATTTCATAGAGCTTGCCGCGCAAAACACGAAACGCTGCTTCTTTATTCTGCAGCTGAGACTTTTCGTTTTGGCACGTAACCACAATTCCTGTTGGAAGGTGCGTAAGACGCACAGCGGAATCAGTAGTGTTTACGCTTTGACCACCTGGACCACTTGAGCGATACACATCAATGCGAACATCATTGGGATCAATTACAACATCGATATCATCATCAGGCAGAACAGGAATAACTTCAACCGCAGCGAAGGTAGTATGACGGCGCTTTTTTTCATCGGTAGGAGAAATACGAACCAAGCGATGCACGCCTGATTCGCTACGTAACATACCGTAAGCGTTTTTGCCTTCAACTTGGAAACTGACGTGATCAAGACCAATACCTTCACCGGGGGCTAAATCAAGAACCTTAAGTTTCCAACCCTTAGAATCAACATAACGAGAATACATACGATACAGCATCTCGGTCCAGTCCTGCGCCTCTAGTCCACCGCTACCAGGATGAATAGACACGATAGCATCGGCACCGTCATAGCGGCCAGTAAACCACGATTCAATTTCAAACGCATCAAGCAGCTGTTCCAAACTGGTAAGCGCTTGCTCGTAATCTACTTCAAACGAAGCATCTTCCTCCATAAAATCATGAGCAGTGGAAGCGTCTTCCAATAATTGATTTGCCTGTTCGTAGCGATCAAGCAAATCTCGAATATCGGAAGCTTGCTTAGAAACACACTGGGCATGATCGGTGTCGTTCCAAAAATCAGGCTGGGCAATTTGCGCATCAAGATTTGCAAGCAAGGCCTGCTTTTCATCAATATGCAAATATGCACACGCGTCATCAAGACGCTTTTTTGCCTCTTCTAGTGTGATCATTCCCGTCGATCCTAGCGATTAGCCCCGTGGCACTTCTTAAACTTTTTCCCAGAACCACAAGGACAAGGGTCGTTACGACCTACGTTGGCGTACGGATCATTCTTATCTTTTTCGATCGTTTTCGTTTTAGTTTCCGTCGGTTTAGGAGCCGAATCAGGAACGCCATGAGCCTGAGTGCTCGCCGTCCTTACACGCTGGCTTGTCGTAGAGCTTTCGTTGAGCGTTTCTTCAGGATTTGAATAGGTAACATTACCATCGAGCGGCGTTTCCTCTTCGGGAATTTCCTGAACAACCATCGGTGCACGTAGCAAGAAACGCAAAAAGTCCTCATAAATCGACTCCGTCAAAGCGGCAAACGCACGATGAGCCTCTTCGCGATATTCAACCAGAGGATCACGATGACCATAGGCACGCAGACCAATACCGCTCTTGAGATAGTCCATTTCCTGCAAGTGAGACATCCAGCGCGTATCAATGAAGCGAAGCATAACCTGAGACTGAATGTCTTTAAACACTGGCCCGACCTGTTCTGCTTTTGCGTCATAGCGCTCTTGTAAGCATTCGGCAATCTGCTCGATTAAGGTATCGACATCATCTTCGTGATCGAAGGAGTCAACCGTTAGAGCGGTATCGCCTGTCATTTGAGCAAGCCAATTGTTCAGAGAATCGATATCCCAATCATCGCTCGCATCTTTTCTGGAGCACCACTCCAAAACATTACTTTCGACAGCATCGGAAATAATCTCGGGTATGCGCTCTGACAAATCTTTGCCATCAAGAATCGCATTGCGTTCGTCATAAATTGCTTTACGCTGCAAGTTCATAACATCGTCATATTCCAAAACATTTTTACGAGCTGCAAAGTTAACCGACTCAACTTGACGCTGAGCAGATTCGATAGCCTTTGAAACCATAGAAGCCTGAATGGGCATATCTTCAGGAAGATCAGTGCGTTTCATCATGTTGCCGATGGAATCCATCTTATTTCCACCAAACAGGCGCATAAGATCGTCTTCCAAAGAAAGATAAAACTGCGTAACACCAGGGTCACCCTGACGTCCAGAACGACCACGAAGCTGATTGTCAATACGACGACTCTCATGGCGCTCAGTACCAATAACACACAAACCACCCGCCGCGCGAACTTCGCTCGCTTCACGCGTAGTGATTTCTTTCGCACGAATTAGCGCTGCCTTTTTCTGATCTTCAGTTGGCTCTTCGTCTTCATCCACTAATTCGAGGGCAAGCTCTTCGGCAAGCACATCAGGATTACCACCCAAAAGAATGTCGGTACCACGACCTGCCATGTTCGTTGCGATAGTTACTGCGCCCCTACGGCCCGCCTGAGCAACGATGGAAGCTTCCCTTTCATGATTTTTTGCATTTAAAATCTCATGTGAAATACCACGCTTACTTAATAAACGACTCAAACGCTCGGAACTCTCAATAGAAACCGTACCGACCAAGCAAGGCTGACCATTCTCGTGCCGCTCAACAATATCATCTGCGACAGCACCGAATTTCGCATCGATTGTTCGATAGATTAGATCGTTGCGATCATCACGAATAACGGGCTTATTAGGTGGAATTGCCATAACGGGCAAATCGTAGATCTGTCTAAACTCAGAATCTTCCGTCATTGCCGTACCAGTCATACCAGAAAGCTTGTCATATAAACGGAAGTAGTTCTGAAGGGTAATAGTTGCCAGCGTTTGGTTTTCTTGACGAACTAAGACATGCTCTTTTGCTTCCAAAGCCTGATGAAGACCTTCAGAATAACGGCGGCCTTCCATGATGCGGCCAGTAAACTCATCAACAATTTTTACTTCGCCATCAACAACAACATAATCGACATCGCGATGAAACAAGAACTGTGCCTTCAATGCTTGCTGTAAATGATTAGGCAACTGACCTGCTGGGTCTCCGTAAATATCCTCAATGCCTAGCTGGAATTCAACCTTTTCAAGACCAACTTCAGTGGTATAAATAGTCTTTTTAGCTTCATCCATCTCAAAATCAACGCCCTCTTTCAAGGAAGGCATAACTGCAGCAAAGCGCTTATACATATCAGCTGCTTGAGATCCCGCACCAGAAATAATTAAAGGAGTACGTGCTTCGTCAATAAGAATGGAGTCAACCTCGTCCACAATAGCAAAGGAATGTCCCCGCTGGACTCGACGATCAGCACGTGAAACCATGTTGTCGCGCAGATAATCAAAACCAAATTCCGAGTTAGTACCGTAGGTAACATCAGCCTTGTACTGAGGAATTTTATCTTCTGGTCTCATACCATTTTGAACCAAACCAACGTTCATACCTAAGAAACGGTAGATTTGACCCATCCATTCGCTGTCACGCGCCGCCAGATAATCATTGACAGTAACAATATGTACATTGTTACCTGGAAGTGCATTCAAATAACCCGCCAAGGTGGAAACGAGCGTTTTACCTTCACCAGTTTTCATCTCGGCAATTTTGCCATCATGCAAAGCCATGCCACCAATAAGCTGAACATCGAAATGGCGAAGTCCGGTTGTTCTGCGACTTGCTTCTCGCACCGCTGCAAACGCCTCGGGAAGAAGATCGTCTAAGCTCTCCCCTGCATCAAGGCGTTTTCTGAAATACACCGTCATCTGAGAAAGTTCCTCATCGGACTTTTCTCGCATCGTAGACTCAATGCTGTTAATTTTTTCAACTACGGCTTGGTATTTCTTTAAGGGCTTTCCTTCGCCCATGCTTAATAACTTCGAAAATAGACCCATTTTTCACTCTCTCTAAGGTACCGAAATCACTCTACCACAGCTCTATGCTTATAAGAGCCGCCGAGCTTAAAGCAATGCTCTTATGACAGTTCTTTCAAAATCTCTTCATAGAGAAGCGTGACTCGCTTCGAATTTTCAACCCCATACTTATCAATCATGCCATTTTTATGACGGATAAAAACGTTAATTGCCTTGGAGTATTGACCCATGGCTTTGAGCATTTTCATGAGGAGATAGCAGGTATCTTCTCGTGTACTGTCGCAAAGAAATGCCTTCTGAATAAAGCGCATGCCCAGCTGTCCATTTTGCTGTTTAAACATCATTTCAGAAGCGGTAACAAGCGCATCGATCAAACGATTTCGCAAAACCTTACTCTGCGCTGTTATTTCAGGACAATCAGCGCCTGGTAAAAGAGAACTGCAACATACTCTTTCTATCCATTCAAGACACTCCGCATAGCCCATTGAAGGCATACGTTTATTGATAAGATCATCGCATATTGACTCAAGATTGATAATGTCTGAATCAACATACTCCTCATTGAGCCTAATGGAATACGAAGTTGAAATAAAATATGGACAGTTTCCTTTTCCGCGCTCAAACAGTCTTCGGGTATAGCTCCAAAGGTTATAGAAATTCTGGCGACACTTCTCTTCGGAAGAATCTGGCCACAAGACCCTTCCTAACCAATTCCTCGAAAGTTCGCGCTTGTGATTCAAAACAAGCAGCGTTAGCAGCACCCGTGCCTTAAGTCGAATAGTTCCCCCTTGAGGAAATGGTTCCCCTAACCGCGTAACTTTAAAACCACTTAAAACATCAATAGAGAAATCTTTAGAAAGCGTCGTGTCAACCAACCGAGCTGTCGTATCTCTTTCAGAATGCAAATCTCCTATGCGCGTTAAAACCAAACTACAATAATCAGCATTTCCCGTATCACCTAGCGCTTGAGCATAACAGAGCAGATCGATTTCGCGTGTAAGCTGACTTTCTCCCATTTTCTCAACGAGTTCAACCACCTCTTTTGCATGACCGCAACGATTACATAGGCGCCCGTATTTTTGAAAGATAACCAACTGCTGTTGTTTAGAAAGAAGCTCTCTCGCGAGCAGTAAAGCGTATGAAAACTCTTCTCTTTTTATAAGAAGGGCAATAACTTTTTCGAGAAAAGCATCCGAAGACAGAACTGTAGAAACGGAAACCAGCTCACCTACAATGTTGCTCATAAGACGGCAACGATCAAAAAGAGAAAGAGGCAACGCTCTAAAAGAAGCACTATCAAACTGTACTCCACAATGAGGGTATTTTTCCTCCATACCGTTAAACAGTTGCATAAAGTGTTTTTTGAAGAGAGGCGCAATTTCAGCTTTTGTTCCTTCCTTAAAACACAGAAGAAACGACTCAAAAAGCTCTAGTTTGCTCTGCCCCGTTCGTTCGGTTAAATACGAAGCAAACGAACTGATATTTCTTTGAGTATGAAACGCAACGAAAGGAATTGAAGCAAATTCTTTATAGCCAGAATTAAACTGAAAACCCTGTTCTTTCGCCTCCTTGATTTCCTCCTCGCTCAAAAGCAAATCGGCAGCTGTAAGCAAAAACGTCGAAATTCCTTCTTTTTCAAGATCTGGCCTGCACGTAATGATAATTTCGCAGTCTTGTCTGAGAAGATAGGTTAATAGAAAGGAAAACACTCTCAAAGATTGAGAGGCAAGCTCCGCAAGGCCGTCAAACACAATGACATCGACCCTGCCTAACGTCAAACAAAGTTTGTGAAGGAGCTCCCTTTTAGTAAAGGAATTGAGAAAAAGCTTCTTCTGAGCATCAATCCAGCAAACTTTTCTGTCAGGATTAATCGAGTGAGCATATTGACACGCCACAACGCTCTTGCCATACAAGGCTGGAGCTTCGATAATTCGGACTAGCTTGGAGTTCTGCCTCATAGTATCGAGCAATCTTGAACGCTCAAATAATGTAAGCTTCGAAAGTTCAAACGGGATTTTGCCTTGAGCAAAATCATTTTTTATATAGTTGTCCATACAACCTCCCTTTATCGAGGAGGGTATTACTGGTGGAAATAATTACGAGCGAAACGCAATAGCTGAATTGTAGATATTCTTTTGAAAAAAGACCATGTCAAAGCCTTATTTTTAGGAAATACGGTTTATTTTTTAGTTAAGAAAAAATAGAATTATGCCGTTTCGTAAAATAAAATTCCGCTTAGGGCTTGACTATCGTAATAAAAGTCACTAATATATCAACTCGCGCCACAGCCATAGCAATGGTTAACGCATTGGGGTGTCGTCTAATGGTAGGACAGCGGTTTCTGGTACCGTATGTGAGGGTTCGACTCCTTCCACCCCAGCCAATATGAATGGCCTCGTCGTCTAGCGGTTTAGGACGCCGCCCTCTCAAGGCGGAGATCGCCGGTTCGAATCCGGTCGAGGCTACCAAAATATCAAAGCCAAGCAATTGCTTGGCTTTTTTGTTGCAAATGAGAATGAAGGCACGAATCACACTTGCATGATTTACCTAAACTGAAGCGTCAAGGATAGCTACTTCTCTTTTTCAAGATTGAACTCAACTTTTATATCTTCGCCATCAAATTCAACAACTTGAGGTTCAGGCTTTTTAAACGTTGTACCGTCCTCTAAAACAGGCGTGGTGCAGACAGCTAAAGTATATGTACCCCCAGAAATAATGTCATTAATTACTTTGTCTTCATTTGGCTGAATTCTTGAAACAATCTTAGGTTGAGGATCATTTGAAGGATCATCGTCAAGGAGCAATTCTTTTGCATCGTGATTGTAAAGAGCAAGTTCAGTTTTAGTAGCAGAATCGCTCCAATCAGGGCAATTAACGCGCGCTTTTACCGTTGCACCATCCGAAAGCAACATAACGATACACACAATAATCAAAATTACTGCTATTACCCCTAAAATTATTTCTGCAGCACGAATAATAAGATGCTTTTGTTCGGGCGTTAAATTATGCAAAAAGCTTATCTTCGATGAACTTTCTTCTGTCTGAGAGCTCTTTTGAGTTTGTTTAAGATTTTCTTTTTCCCTATCCTCTTCAATGGCGGCAGTAGTATCAGAAGACATAAAATCAGTCATGGTATTCCCTTCATATCGCTATCGATTATAGCGAAACAACTTCCCCATTTACGTAAGTAAGCCCCACTTTGGCAAGAGAATACAAGCTCACCACTTCAATGCCCTATGACAAGATTGATTAAACTACTTTCGCTTGCGGCGCCCAAACTGCGAGCCCTTTCGAGCAGTCTTTTTAAGGTCACCCAAGATATCCTCTTCGCTTCTTCCCTCAAGGTTGCCCTTAAGTTTAACGATTTGGTCACGAAGAGAGGCTGCCTGCTCAAAATCCATTGCAGCAGAAGCTTCAATCATCGCTTCTTCCAAGGAAGCGATGATACGCAGCACTTCCCCTCTCGAGGCATCTGCTAACGCCTTGTTCACTTCGTTACTTGACTGTTTTCCTTCATCTGTTTCAAGGTAATCAGTAATGTCACTTATGCCTTTTTTGACCGTTTGAGGGGTAATACCATGCTCTTCATTAAAGGCAATTTGTAAGCTACGACGACGTTTCGTCTCGTCAAGAGCCTTCTTCATGGAATCCGTAATTTTGTCCGCATACATAATGACTTCACCATTTGCATTACGTGCCGCACGTCCAATCGTTTGAATTAACGAGCGATAATTACGTAAGAAACCTTCTTTGTCGGCATCAAGAATTGCCACCAATGATACCTCGGGTAAATCCAAGCCCTCTCGCAAAAGATTAATACCAACTAATACATCAAACTCACCTTTGCGCAAGCTTCTAAGAATTTCAACACGCTCCAGCGTTGCAATATCAGAATGCATATATCGAGCACGGACTCCCTGATCAAGTAAATGATCAGTTAAGTCTTCTGCCATGCGTTTAGTGAGAGTGGTAATAAGCACTCGCTCATCTTTTTTTGCACGCACTTTCGCACAGTCAATAATATCGTCAATCTGAGAAATTGTTGGCTTCACGGTTATCTGAGGGTCAAGCAAGCCAGTTGGTCTAATGATTTGCTCAACTACCTCTTCACTTACCCGTTCCTCATAATCGCCAGGAGTCGCGGAAACATACACAAACTGAGGCACACGCTCCTCAAACTCATCAAAGCGCAGCGGTCGATTGTCTAAACACGAAGGAAGCCTAAATCCGTGTTCTGCCAACGTAATTTTTCTCGAGCGGTCCCCCTCATGCATACCTCGAATTTGGGGTACGGTAACATGACTCTCATCGATAAAGCAAAGAAAGTCTTGGGGGAAATAATCAATGAGAGTATAGGGAGGTTCACCTGGTTCCCGTCCATCTAAATGCCTGGAATAATTCTCGATTCCAGAACAGAAACCCATAGTTTCAATCATTTCAAGATCATACGAGGTTCTCATCTCTAGGCGCTGAGCCTCGAGCAGCTTACCTTCTTCCTTGAACTCCTTTAAACGTTCGCGCAACTCATCTTGAATGGTTCGAATAGCTCGCTCAAGTGCAGGACGCGCGGCAACATAATGAGAAGCAGGCCATATAGGAAGCGCTTCATAATTATTAAGAACCTCCCCTGTCACCTTATCAATTTCTTGAAGCTCTTCGATTTCATCGCCCCAAAATTCAACTCTGATGGGATTATCTGCATAAGGAGGGAAAATATCGAGCGCATCGCCTCTCACCCTAAACGTGCCGCGCTGCAAATCATAGTCGTTGCGGTCATACTGAATATCGATAAGCTTGCCAATAAGTTCATCTCGGTCTTGCTCAATGGATTTATCAAGAAATACTGCCATGCCCGCATATTCCATAGGTGACCCAATGCCATAAATACAAGAAACAGAAGCGACCACAATTACATCGCGCCGAGAAAGTAAAGCCGCCGTAGCAGCGTGACGGAGTTTTTCAACTTCCTCATTAATCGAAGCATCTTTTTCGATGAAGGTATCAGTTGTAGGAACATAGGCTTCCGGCTGATAATAATCGTAATAGCTTACGAAATAAACCACCGCATTATTAGGGAAGAAGTCTTTCAGCTCAGCAGCAAGCTGAGCAGCAAGCGTTTTATTAGGTGCTAAGACAAGCGTAGGCTTTTGAACCGCTTCTATGGTTTTTGCCATAGTGTAGGTTTTGCCTGAACCCGTAACACCTAAAAGCGTCTGATAACGCAGGTTTTTTTGGATGTTATCTGTAAGTTCCCTGATGGCTTTTGGCTGATCACCCGCAGGACTATAAGGAGAAACAACTTCAAAAGGCTGTGAAGAAAGACGGGATGCGGGTAGCTTTCCCTCCATGGGGGTTCCCTCTAAGCTTGATAAATGACTCACCGAATACCCCTTAGTTTATCCAGATTCCAAAAAACGTTACAGATGGTACTCCTTTTTGAAAGACTCCCACCATGAATCAATTTGCACTTCAAATTCTTCAACAGTTCCATCATTAGTGAAGACGACATCGGCAATAGCGAGGCGACGCTCCTCTGACACTTGATTAGCAAGACGATTCCGCGCATCCTCTTCAGAAAACCCTCGATACTCCATCAAACGCTTAATCCGAACTTCTTCTGAAGTGGTAACCGCAATGATAAGATCGGCGTTGTCTCCAAAATTATCGCGACCATCAAGAATAGCCATTTCCAACACAACAACCTTGTGCGTTTTACCAAGTTCTTCGAGAGCTGCAAGACTTTCCGAATACACAAACGGAAGCGTTATAGAATCAAGAAGCCTCGTGTTTTCTGCCGAAGAAAACGCCTTAGCAGCCAAAGTAGCTCGATTTACTTCCCCTGACTCGTCAAGAATATCTGCACCAAAAGCAGTGACGAGAGCACCTTTCACCTCGGGCTTGAAAAGATTTTGATGCCCCACGAGGTCAGCCTGAACCGTGGCCGCTCCATGAGCTTCCAAAAAAGAAATGAGTGTGGATTTTCCGGAGCCAATTCCTCCGGTAACAAATATCTTAATCATGTGATTAATGGTATCACAATAACGAAGAGTGCATGTCTCCTACCCTTCACTATCATGAACAAAAAACGGTGAGGCCATAATGACCCCACCGCGCTACAAACACTTTTAAAGGTGTATTTTATTCAGCTTCAGGAGCAGAAGCCTCTTCTTTAGCCTCTGGCTCTTCAACAGCGATCTCAAGACCAAGATCCTCTGCAGCAGCCTTCATAGACAAGGAAATGCGACGACGCTCAACATTTACGTCCATAACCTTAACCTTAACGGTGTCACCAACATGAACAACCTGAGCAGGTGAATCAATGTGCTTCAATGCCATCTCGGAGATGTGCACCAAGCCTTCTACGTTGTCGCCCAGCTCAATGAATGCACCGAAAGGAACAATCTTGGTAACTTTGCCATCGGTGATGGTGCCAACAGGATAAGTCTCAACGAGCTTAGTCCAAGGATCCTCGGTGGTCTGCTTGAGACCCAAAGAGATGCGTTCACGCTGCAAATCAACATCGAGAACCTCAACCTCAACCTCTTCGCCAACCTTAACAACCTCAGAAGGATGATTTACGTGGCTCCAAGAGAGCTCGGAAATATGGATAAGACCATCAATACCGCCAAGATCAACGAAAGCACCAAAGTCTACGATAGAAGAAACGGTGCCCTTCAAGCGCATACCCTTAGTGAGCTTCTCGAGAATTTCAGCACGCTCATTCTTGCGGCCTTCCTCAAGAAGAACACGACGAGAAAGAACGACGTTGTTGCGGTTGCGATCCATCTCGATAACGCGAGCTTCAATTTCAGTACCAAGATAAGCGGTAAGATCCTTAACACGACGAAGGTCAACCAAAGAAGCAGGCAAGAAGCCACGGAGACCAATGTCAAGAATCAAGCCACCCTTAACAACCTCGATAACTTCACCAGTAACAACTTCTCCAGCCTTGAACTTATCTTCAACCTGAATCCAAGCACGTTCGTACTCAGCACGCTTCTTAGAAAGAATAAGACGACCATCCTTATCTTCCTTCTGAAGAACGAGAGCTTCAAGTTTATCGCCAAGGTTAACAACCTCAGATGGATCAGCATCTTTACGGATAGAAAGCTCACGTGCAGGAATAACACCTTCGCTCTTGAATCCGATATCAACGAGAACCTCATCATGCTCGATCTTAACAACAGTGCCGTCGATGAGATCGCCCTCATCAAAATCGGTCAAAGTGCCGTCGATCATCTGGTTCATTTCTTCATCAGAAATGTCTTCGAATTCGATAACGGACGTGTTTTTGATTTCGGTCAAAACGGACCCCTTTCAAAAAATTTCGGGGACCCTTCGTACGTGTTTGTAGTTAAACATTCACATGCATGTTACGAGAAGAAACCTCGCCAACAACAAACATGTCTCGGGGGCCAACAATTACTCTATCTGCTTCTACACAGACCGTTCGAGTATACCATACCCCAAAATATCTATGCGTTTATTTTCTTTTAGGTAAAGTTTTTCTAAATGAAGGCTAATTGCGTATTTGCGCAATTAAAAAGTAAGTACTTTTATTGCCATTTACGCAATCTAGCCCTCACCAATAATTCATCATCAAGAAGCGATACTGTTAAAGTATGCCTAAGCCCTTTAAATTAGTGCTTTTAAAGATGCTTTGCCTCAAATTCCTTCATGAACTCAACAAGCTTCTCTACGCCCTCTTTAGGCATAGCGTTATAAATGCTTGCACGCATACCGCCAACGCTTCGGTGACCCTTGATGCTTTCGATGCCAACTTTTTTAGCTTCCGCAACAAATTCTGCATCAAGCTCATCGCTTCCCGTAATGAATGGAACGTTCATGATAGAACGATCTTCTTTACGTGCAGTAGCCTTAAATAACGAGCTCTGATCGAGATAATCGTAAAGAAGCTGAGCCTTTTCCTCGTTACGCTGCTTCATTGCCTCAAGACCGCCTTGAGCTTTAAGCCATTTGAAAACTTTGCCACAAATGTAAATGCCATAGGCAGGAGGCGTGTTGTAAAGACTATCGTTGTCAACCTGTGTCTTATAACGAAGCATGGTAGGAGTATTTGGAAGCCATTCGTCTTTGACTAAATCTTCGCGGATAATAACAATCACTACACCCGCAGGACCAACATTCTTTTGAACGCCACCATAAATAAGACCGTACTTGGAAACATCAACAGGCTCAGACAAAAAACAAGAAGAAACATCGGAAACCAAAGGAACATCTCCCGTTTCGGGAAGTTTATGATAATGAGTTCCGTAAATGGTTTCGTTTTCGCAGATGTAGACATAATCTGCCTCTGGATCTAAATCAAGAGAATCAACATCGGGAATATAGGAGAAGTTTTCATCCTCACTTGACGCCACGCAACGCGCATTACCAAACATGGTTGCTTCTTTGTAAGCTTTTTTGGACCAACTTCCTGAAACAATATAGTCAGCCTTACCAGTAAGCATGAGGTTCATTGGGATTGCGGCAAATTGCTGAGATGCACCACCCTGCAAGAAAAGAACCTTGTAATTTGAAGGAATGTTCATGAGTTCGCGCAAATCCGCTTCTGCTGTTTCAATAATTTCGGCAAAAGTCTTAGATCGGTGACTCATTTCCATAACTGACATGCCGCAGCCTTTGTAGTCGAGCATTTCCTCAGCAGCCTCGCGCAATACCTCTTCAGGAAGAACTGCGGGACCAGCAGAAAAGTTGTACACCCTTCCCATAAACAAATCCTTTCAAAACGCTTCTTTTGTATATAAGAAGCCCGTTACTAGATCAAAACACTTTAGCACGATAAATCGAAACATACACACATCATCAGGAAATGAAAAGCGAGTGGCTCAATACTCAAATGGTAACGGTTTATTGCCTTACGTTAGTAAAACCGAGAAGAAATAAAACGCCCAATAACAAGAAAAGCCTAGAAGCCGAAGCTTCTAGGCTTTAAACATACGAATAGTAATTTCGTATTGTTATTTCTTGATCCAAGAGAACATAGAACGGATCTTTTCGCCCGTCTTTTCGATCTCATGATCGTTAATTGCCTCACGCTGCTCAATAAGCCACTTGTGATTATTATTGCAATCTTCAACGAATTCGCGAGCAAACTCACCATTCTGAATGCGCTCAAGAATAAGCTTCATAGCCTTGCGTGATTCCTCGTTGATAACCTTAGGACCAGCATAGTACTCACCATATTCTGCAGTGTTAGAGATGGAGTAGTTCATGAAGTGAATACCTGATTCATACATCAAGTCAACGATCATCTTCATCTCGTGATAGCACTCAAAATATGCAAGCTCTGGTGGGTAGCCTGCCTCAACCAAGGTTTCAAAGCCAGCTTTAACCAGCTCAACCAAGCCACCACAAAGAACTGCCTGCTCGCCAAAGAGGTCTTCTTCGGTTTCCTCTTTAAAGGTTGCCTTAATGATGCCGGAACGAGCTCCGCCAACGCCCCACGCATAAGAAAGAGCCAAATCAAACGCATTACCCGTTGCGTCCTGATATACGCAAGCAAGATCTGGAACACCAGAACCCTCAGTAAACTGACGACGTACGATATGACCAGGACCCTTAGGAGCGATCATTACAACGTTTACATCTTCAGGAGCCTTGATGTATCCGTAATGGATGTTGAAACCGTGAGCAAATGCCAAGGTATCGCCAGCCTTGAGGTGTTTTGCAATGTGGTTTTCATAAACCTGAGGCTGCTTCTCATCAGGAACCAAGATCATAATGAAATCAGCTTCTTCTGCAGCAGTATCAATGTCCGTAACCTTAAGACCAGCTTCTTCAGCAACTGCCCAAGAGCTCGAACCTTCGCGAAGACCCACACGAACATCGCATCCAGAATCTTTGAGGTTCAGAGCGTGCGCATGACCCTGAGAACCATAACCAATGATGGCAATCTTCTTGCTCTGGATCAATGAGGGATCTACGTCCTGTTCGTAATAAATAGTTACAGCCATGTTATTTCCCTTCTACTCAATGACTGATTATCACAATTGTATACATTCGTGGATATTCCACGGTGTATTTAGCCGCTCTGCTTTCATTCCTCACAAAAGCATCGCGTAATAAAACAGCAAACCTTGCTCGGTACTAGCTCGTCTTTGAACCACGTGACATTGCAATCATGCCGGTACGGATAATTTCCTTGATGCCATAGGCACGAAGCAAGTCTTCAATACCCTGTAGTTTGCTTTGGGTTCCCGTTACCTCGATAGTTAACGAACTCTTTCCAACATCAACAATCTTGGCACGAAAAATATTAGCGATCTCGATAATTTCACTACGCATATCCTGAGGAGCATGAACTTTAAATAAAACAAGCTCGCGCTCAATCGCATTGCCTCCCGTAAGATCGGTAATTTTATGAACACTGATAAGCTTATGAAGCTGCTTGGTGATTTGCTCATAAGCAACATCATCCGCTTCCATAACAATAGTTACACGGGAAAGCGTTTGATCTTCTGTTGGGCCTACCGAAAGTGATTCAATATTGAAACCACGGCGTGAAATCAAGCCCGCAACACGAGAGAGAACACCTGATTTGTTTTCAACAAGAACAGAAAGAATGTGCCTCATGATTACTCGCCTTCCTCTTCATGCATATCAATCATTTCCGATATGGGACCTACATTGATGGCGCCAATGATATCGTCAAGCGGAGCACCAGGAGCAACCATAGGGAATACGTTTTCTGAGCGATCGAAACGCATATCCAAAAGCGCTGGACCTTCAGCATCGAGCAAACGCTTCATTGCTTCAGTAAGATCTTCAGGCTTTTCAACCTTTTCTGCCTGCCAGCCATACGCTTTAGACAGCATGACGAAATCAGGGTTATCTGGCAAAACGGTTTCGCTGTAACGCTCTTCATAGAAGAGACCCTGCCACTGATGAACCATGCCTAAGGCAGAATTGTTCATGAGTAACACTTTGACATTAATGTTATTAATTGCTGCGGTTGCCATTTCTTGAATGTTCATCTGGAACGATCCGTCACCAGCAATACAAACAACTTCTTTTTCAGGGTAGGCAACCTTAGCACCTATTGCTGCCGGAAAACCAAAGCCCATCGTACCCAAGCCACCACTCGTTAAGAAGGTGCGAGGCACATCTCGATCAATGTGCTGAGCTGCCCACATTTGATGTTGCCCCACTTCAGTAGTGACAATGGAATTATCTTGCTCGAGCATGTCGGAGAGCAAATCAAGAGCACCTTCAGGTGAAATAGTTCCCGTAGGGGTTGCAAGACCAGGACTGTAGAATGGATGGGCCTCGCGCCACTCATTGATCTGAGCTAACCATTCCTGTGTAATAGGTTCAAAATGCTCAGCATTAATCTGTTCCTCAATGCCTGAAAGAACAACCTTCGCGTCGCCTACAATAGGAATCTGAGGCATACGGTTTTTGCCGATTTCTGCAGGGTCAACATCAACGTGAATTACCTTGGCATAAGGTGCAAAATCGGCCAATTTCCCTGTTACACGATCGGAAAAACGCGCGCCTACGGCAATGAGCAAGTCGGCATTGGTAATAGCATAGTTTGCATACTTAGAACCATGCATACCTACATGACCCAAATTGAGAGGATGAGAGGCAGGAAATGCACCCTTGCCCATCAAGGTAGTAACAACAGGAATTTGCATGCTTTCTGCTACGCTAAGCAATTCGCGCTCAGAATGCGAAGCGATAATACCACCGCCAATATAGAGAATGGGACGTTTTGCTTCCTTAATCATGTCAACTGCTTGACGGATTTGACGAACATTGCCCTTAACTGTTGGCTTATAGGAAGGAATATGAACATCAGCCGGATATTCAAACACCATCTCTGATCCAGCAAGGTCAGAAGGAATATCAATCAAAACAGGACCCGGACGACCCGAATTTGCGATATAGAATGCTTCGCGGAAGGTACGCGTCATGTCTTCGCAGCTCTGCAGTAAGTAGCTATGCTTAACGATTGGCATTGTAATGCCTACGATATCTGACTCCTGGAACGCATCGGTACCAATAACGCTGCGCGGAACCTGCCCCGTAATTACCACCATAGGAACACTATCCATGTAGGCAGTCGCAATTCCTGTGACGGTATTGGTTGCACCTGGACCACTCGTTACGATAACAACACCTGTTTTTCCCGTAGCACGAGCATATCCATCAGCTTCATGTGTTGCACCCTGCTCATGACGAGCAAGGACATGGGTGATTTTTTCCGAATCATAGAGCGCATCATAAATCTTGATAGCCTGACCCCCAGGATAACCAAAAACGGTATCTACTCCTTCGGCTTCAAGCGAAGCAATGATAGCCTCTGCGCCGAGCATGGTCTTGCCCTGCTTTTCGGTGTAAGGGCCAAGCCCCATTTTCTTTTCGAATTCACCGTCGATGATCATCCGAAATACGCCCCCTTATCAGCACTTGAAACAAGCTTAGAATAGCGTGCTAAGACGCCTGCTTTGTACTTAGGCTCAGGCTTAACCCACAACTTGCGGCGAGCTTCAAGCTCTTCATCAGAAACCAAAAGATTCAATGAACCCTTATCGATGTCAATGTCAATAATATCGCCTTCGTGAACCAGCGCGATAGGACCACCCGCATATGCTTCAGGGCTTACATGTCCAATTGCAGGGCCTTTAGTAGCGCCCGAGAAACGACCATCGGTAATAAGAGCAACGCTCTTATCGAGCCCCATGCCGCAAATTGCAGAAGTTGGGGTGAGCATCTCTCGCATGCCAGGACCGCCAGCTGGACCTTCATAGCGAATAACTACAACATCGCCCGCATTTATTTTTCCGCCAAAGATTGCCTCACATGCCTCTTCTTCGCTACCGAACACGCGAGCAGGACCTCTATGCTGACGCATATCATCAGAAACAGCACTCTGTTTAACAACGCCACAGTTTGGAGCGAGATTGCCACGCATGACACGCAAACCACCAACAGGGCTATAAGCATTCTCTACCGAGCGAACTACTTCGCCATCAACCTCTGGGCAAGTTGCAATCCAGTCCTTCATGGTGCCATGACAAGTTAAAGCGGTGTCATTTAAAAGGCCATGTCGACCGAGCTCACCGATAATTGCACTGATACCGCCAACGTCGTTAAGATCCTGAATATGCAAAGGACCTGCAGGAGCAATACGCGTAATGTTTGGAATTTGAGAGCAGATCTCATCCCAATCATCCATAGAAATAGGACAACCTGCTGCATGCGCAATAGCAGTTAAGTGAAGCATAGTATTGGTTGAACCGCCAAAGGCCATATCCAATGCCATGCCATTATGAATAGAAGCTTCATTGATAATATCAAGTGCTTTGATATCTTTCTCGAGAAGCTCCATAACCTTCATGCCCGCATGCTTTGCCAAGCGAATACGCTCTGAATAAACAGCAGGAATAGTACCGTTACCCGGAAGAGCAATACCTAAGCCCTCAGAGAGACAACAAATTGAATTTGCAGTAAACATGCCCGAGCAGCTGCCACAAGTCGGACAAGCCGTTTCTTCAAACCACTTACACTCTTCTTCGGTCATAGTTCCGCTTGTAACCTGACCAACAGCATCAAAGAGCGTATTGAGGTCAGTCTGATTACCGCACTTATCATGCCCAGCAAGCATAGGGCCACCCGAAACCAAAACCGTTGGAATATTGAGGCGACACGCAGCAAGCAACATTCCTGGGACAACCTTGTCGCACGATGGAATAAGAACCATTGCATCAAACTGGTGGCCTTGTACTGCGCATTCAACAGAATCAGCAATTACCTCACGACTCGTAAGTGAATAACGCATACCTTCATGGTTCATTGCAATACCATCGCAAACGCCGATGGTGGTCATTTGAAGCGGTGTTCCGCCAGCCATACGAACGCCAGCCTTCACAGCATCAGCAATAGACTGAAGATGGATATGACCAGGAATAATTTCGTTTTGCGATGAAATAACAGCAACGAGAGGGCGTTCGAGTTCTTCGTCAGTCAAACCGTCAGCTTTAAGCAAGCTACGATGCGGTGCACGAGCAAGGCCCTTCTTAATTGAGTCACTCCTCATTTGCATGTCTACCCCTTTTCTCATAAGACATAATGATCAGTAACAAGTAACACTACTTTTGTGCATAAAAAAATCCTGTGCAGTAAGCTGCATCAGGACCTCATAGCATAATTACTATACGACTTGTTACGGGTGTCACCGATTCAACTTACTGATTAAGCGTTTGGCTAAAGATCGTTTAGCAAATCACTTAACGTTCAAATCGAACAGCTCAAAGGTGCCTTTTCAGACCGTCCACTATTGGCTCGCAGCAACCGCCAACTCTCTGAGGAATGGATTCGTCCCTACTTTTCCTTGTCACAGCTTTTCTATTTGCTTTTCTTTTGCTTCGCCATTATAACGCGTTCGATTCACAATAAAAGACCCAATTTACAAAAGTTACAAAGTACAAAAAATCGACCCTTTTTATACGGAAAGCGCTATAGTCAAAACGAAAACTGAGTGGCCCACAACACAAAGGTAGAGCCAAAGATTAACCTTGGAGAGAGCCTATGAAATTCAACGATGTCCATCTTGATCCCAACTGCTACATCGCCCCTAACTGCACCCTTATTGGCAGCGTGGTTATAGGAGCAGAATCTTCTATCTTTCCCGGTGTCACCATCAGGGGCGATCGCGAAGTGGTTACCATTGGCAAAAATACCAACGTACAAGAAAACGCCATTATGCACGTTGAAACCAACTTCCCCTGCACGCTCGGAGACAACGTAACCATTGGACACGGAGCAATTATCCACGCATGCACTATTGAAGATAATTGCATTATCGGCATGGGAGCTACCGTCATGGATGGTGCGGTTGTTGGAGAAAACAGCGTAGTTGGTGCAGGAGCAGTAATTTCTAAGGGAGTTATCATTCCTCCAAAATCTATTGTTATGGGCTTGCCAGGTAAAGTAAAGCGCAGCGTGAACGAAGCAGAAATTGCCTATAACCAACAATCTGCTGACGATTATTCACAGAATGCACGCGAGCTTGTTGAAGCGGGTTTTTTTATGCGTGGATCAGATACCCCCAATAACCACCCCACCATTGCTCTCGCAAAATAATAGAGCGAAATTTCTAAAACAAGCGCAGCACCAGCTACGAAGTTACCTTTTTGCGCCGTTTGTTTGTATGTTGCGGGCTCTAGAAAGCAAAGAAGCCAAAAACTTTCTTGTTATTCCAAGTGAGCAAAGAAGAAGTTCATAAGAGAAATAAAGTCTTGCTCTACCCCTTGAGCAACTTCCATGACCTCTTCCGAAGTTGGATCTCCTCCTTTTACGCCGCATGCCATATTTGAAACAAGAGACAACCCAGCAACGCGCATACCAACATGACGCGCAGCAATTACCTCTTCCACCAAACTCATAGCAACGGTATCTGCACCCCATGAATCGAAAAGGCGAATTTCTGCAGGAGTTTCAAAACTTGGACCCAAAAGACCAAGATACACTCCCTCATTTACTTCGACGTTGGTTTCCTTTGAAGCAATTTGTAAAAGCTCGCGAAGGCTTGGATCATACGCGTTCAACATAGGAACAAAGCGTTCAGCCATTAGGTTTGGCTCAATGCCAACTATTGGATTGCGTCCCGTAAAATTAATATGATCTGTCATAGCACAAAAGCTACCAACCTTAAAGTTGGGATTAATTGCGCCAACTGCATTGGTGGTAACAAGAGTAAGTATGCCTACAGACTGCATGAGCCAAACAGGGAAGGCTACTTCGCGTGCAGTACATCCTTCATATCCATGCAAGCGACCCTGCATGCAAAGCACCCAGGTGTCTTCTGTTCCGGAAACGCGACCCAGTACAAACTGTCCTTTATGTCCTGTTGCGCTGGAAACTTTCATGTGGGGGATTTGCTTGTATGGCAAAACTGAAGAGCCCTCCAACGCATCGGCATAGGGATTCAAACCACTTCCCAAAATTAGAGCAGCAACAGGTTTCTTGTCGGCGAGAAATTCCTCCAAATAAGGTTTTGCTTCTGAAAGATATTGCCTTAAAGGTGTTTCCATTGTTGCTCCTCAATATGTAATTTCCGTATCCTTATACAGCGTTTTATAAGGATACTCCTAAACCGAAACAAAACATGACGAGTTAAGACAAAACTCAATGACGCAATTGCATATCACAAACCTCTCAGCAACATCGGCTACCTTGCCTTACATACAACAATGGACACAAAAAAGTACTTGCGCAGGCACGCTCAGACCAGCGAAAAAAGTTTACGTTTTCCGCATGCCTCCACTGGCGTGCAGAGCCAATGCAATTACTCAGCGTTTCACTCGGAAGGCTTACGTGCCACGAGAATACGATCGCGACCCGTTAAGTCTTTGGCAACACGAACTCTGTCATAACCATGCAAGCGAGCGAGTTGCGCTGCTTCAGCTAAAGACTCCTCGAAAAGTTCAACTGCCAATACTCCATCGGGCTTCAAACAGACACGTGCATCATCAAGAAAACAGCGAAGTATGTCCAAACCATCATCACCGCCATCAAGAGCGAGCACAGGCTCAAAGTTTGTCACCTCTCCATCAAGAGAAGACAAAACCTTTGTTGGAATATAGGGAGGATTAGAAATGATCAGATCGAACGCATTAGAATACCTCTGCGTCATACCATGCATAAGATCGTTCTGCTGAACCGAAACCCTTTCTTCGAGCCCGAGCTCTTCGCTATTATGACGCGCAAGATCACATGCGACAGGGGAAATGTCTGTAGCGAGCACTTGAGACTGAGGATATTCATGTGCAATAGCACAGGCAATACAGCCCGAACCAGTGCACAGATCAAGAACCGAAATAGGATACGCATCTGAAGACTCTATTACCTCAGCTTCATCACAAACCACCACGCGCTCTGAAACACGGGGCAAAGCGAGTTCTTCAAATGCTTCACTTACCAACACCTCTGTTTCAGGACGAGGAATAAGCACTCCTTCTTTTACTGAAACCGTAATATAGCGAAATGGAGCCTTACCGCTAATAAGTTGCAATGGTTCTCCCGCCCCGCGACGACGAACCCACTCACGCATAGTATCGCGCTCAGAAGCAGTCAAGGGCTTATCAAAGCTTGTATACAATTCGATGCGCGACAATCCCAAGGCTTCACTTAAAAGCCATTGAGCAGAAAGACGGGGATTGGGATCGTTTTTTCGAGCTAAATAACCCTCACACCAATCAAGAATAGCTTTGACCGTCCAGACATCAGGCATTCTTTTCTTCTTTCAGTAGCAAAAAGGTAAACGTAAAAAATACTCTGGAAACTATTAATAACGAAAGGATGCTAACCTGTCTCCAGAAATAAAAAAAGCTTGCATACTCGCCAAAACAAGCATGCAAGCAAACAACGACCGAATTACACCGTGCTTTCGAGCTTTGCAGCACGATCAGCTGCCTGAAGAGCAGTAATGAGCTCAGCAAGACCATTGCCACCCTGCCCAAGCAATACGCCATTGTAAGTACCATTGTACCCAATACGGTGATCAGTCACTCGATCTTGTGGGGCATTGTACGTGCGAATTTTTTCGGAACGATCACCCGTACCAATCTGGCTACGGCGAGCCTCCCCTTCTGCTGCCTGTTGCTCCGCAAGCATTTTTTCGTACAAACGAGCACGTAAAACCGTCATGGCTGCAAGCTTATTTTGAAGCTGTGATTTTTGATCCTGAGACTGAACAACCAAGCCCGTAGGAAGGTGCGTAATACGAACAGCAGAGTCGGTCGTATTAACGCATTGACCACCAGGACCGCCTGCACGATACACATCGATGCGCAAATCGTTCGGATTGATATCCACTTCAACTTCGTCAGCTTCCGGTAAAACAGCAACTGTTGCCGTTGAGGTATGAATACGACCTTGAGATTCCGTTTTAGGAACACGTTGAACGCGATGAACGCCACTCTCAAACTTCATAACGGAATAAACTTTGTCGCCTAAAACTTTGAATTGGATTTCTTTGTATCCACCCGCGTCGGAAGGATGAACATCCATGGTTTCACACTTCCACCCTTGCTCGGAAGCAAAACGCGTATACATGGAATACAAATCACCCGCGAAAATTGCCGCTTCGTCGCCACCAGCTCCAGCACGAATTTCGACAATAATGTCTTTTTCGTCGGCAGGATCGGAGGGAACAAGCATGAACTTAATTTCTTCTTCCAAGCTTGGAAGCTTTGCCTCAATTCCTGCAATTTCTTCCTGAGCAAACTCTTTCATGTCAGAATCAGAGAGCATCTCTTTTGCTGCCACGAGATCATCAAGACACTGAATATATTCACGTGACTTTTTAACTAAAGGGCCTTGATCGGAATAGCTTTTTGCCAACTTGTTGTATTCGGCCTGGTTAGCAATTACCGAAGAATCGCCCAGCTTTGCTTCAAGTTCTTTGTAAGCATCAATTATTTTTTCAAGCTTTTCGCGCATTAGCTCGTCAACGCTCCTTATAAGGTTTGTTTTTGGTTGAATGGTGTATAAGCACGAGGCATTAAAACATGCAGGGAGACATCATATCACGAAGCAAGAAACTTAACAGCGGCCTCCGCAGCAATTGCACCATCCGCAGCCGCGGTTAACACTTGTCGAAGCGGCGTTTGACGCACATCACCAATAGCGTATACCCCTGGTAGCGAGGTTTCACATTCACTGTCGGTAACAAGATAGCCCTGTTCATCTCGTTCAATAATCCCTTCAAGCCATTCGGTTGTTGGCTGCGTACCTATGGCCACAAATAAACCGTCACAAGAAAGCAAGGATATTTCGGAAGAAAGAACATCCTTCAACACTACGCCTGAAAGGCTATCAGCGGTTTCCTCCACTCCTGTCACAACACAATTCCAGTGAACAACTATATTTTCATCTTTCAAAACACGCTCCTGGTACCAGTGATTGGCACGAAGCTCATCTCTTCTATGAACGAGGTGAACACGCGAAGCAATGCGTGAGAGATAAAGAGCATCTGCCGCTGCCGTGTCTCCCCCGCCCACAACAACAACTTCTTTTCCCGCAAAGAAATTGCCATCACAGGTTGCACAGTAGGAAACACCCCTTCCTTCCAACGAAGAAACATCTATATCAGGAAGTTTTGTTGGCTTTGCGCCAGTAGCGATAAAAACGCTTCGTGTTATGTAGTTATTGGTAGGTGTTTTCAAAGAATACGCCTTTTGTTTTACTTCGGTACGTTCATCCGAGCTTGTCAAGGTAAGGCCTTCCACCTTCTCGTAAACAATCGAAACACCAAATTTTTCTGCCTGTTCTTTAAGAGAAAATGCAAAATCAAATCCGTTTACCCCTTCTGGAAAGCCGGGATAGTTTTCCAGAAGTGAAATAGAAGTTAGTTGACCGCCTACGCCAAGCTCCTCAAAAACAACCGTAGAAAATCCTGCTCGAGCGGTATAAATTGCCGCCGATAAGCCAGCAGGACCCGATCCGATAATTGCAACGTCAATCATGACTCACCTTTCTCGTTAGACAAAACCAAGATGAACACACGTAACAAACCAGGTATACTCGCATGTTACTCAGAAAGCACCGTTTTCATGCACAGCGAGCTCACTTGAACCTTTATGCTCAACGTTATCGTTACCCTTTGTTCAACTTTTACGACGCTTGCGCTTCCCTACAATACAAAAACACCTCTGCCAAAAAAGAAGGCAGAGGTGTTTGTAGTGCACTTAGAACAAATCGAGCAAAGCTTGCTTGGCCTGCACTCCTACCAAACGATGAGTAGCCTCCCCATTTTTGAACAAGATAAGCGTCGGAACACTCATGACGCCAAACTGAGCAGCTAATGTTGGTTCTTGATCAACGTCAACCTTGTAAATCGCACCTCGCCCCACAACTTCTGCACTCACTTCATCAAGTACCGGAGCTAACATTTTGCACGGACCACACCACGTCGCAAAGAAATCCACCAAAATTGGCTGTGATGCTTTCAAAACTTTTTCTTCAAACTGGCTTGCCGTAAGTAACTCGCTCATAATGTCCCCCTTGATCTATGACATAAGGATTACTCCTTTGTCGTTCCCTTTGTTTTCTTTCCCTATTATACGCCCATACAACAAAAAGGGCACCAAATTGGTGCCCTTTGATACCGTTTCGTTTTTTGCAAAATGCGCAGCGTGCTAAATGCGTGCTTCTTGAATAACTTCAAGAAGCTGATCGACACTCCAAGCACCCAAATCGCCCTCGTGGCGCTCGCGAATAGAAACCGTTCCATTCTCAATTTCTTTGTCGCCGATAATGCCCATGTAAGGAATTTTTTCCGCCTGAGCCTTAGCTATCTTTACACGCATGGGCTCATTCTGCTCATAAATTTCAACACGACCTCCCGCGGCAGTAATTTTTGCGGCAAGTTCCTTGCAAGCATCCATATGACGATCTGCCAAAGGAAGCAGAGCAACCTGAACAGGAGCAAGCCACAGAGGAAGCGAACCAGCGTAGTGCTCAATTAGAATACCAAAGAAACGCTCGATGGAACCAAAGATTGCACGATGAAGCATCCAGGGGCGCTCTTCGGTGTTATCGGCCGTGCGATACGTAAGATCAAAACGCTCAGGCAAGTTGAAATCAACCTGAACCGTCGAACACTGCCAGGTACGGCCAATAGCATCCTTTACCTTGATGTCAATCTTCGGGCCATAGAATGCTCCATCGCCCTCATTGATTTCATAATCGAGGCCATGAGCCGCACAAGCCTCTTTCAAAGCGTTGGTAGCATGTTCCCACATATCGTCTGAACCAATGCTCTTTTCAGGGCGAGTTGAGATTTCAGCCATATATTCAAAGCCAAAGGTGGACATGATGTGATCAACCAAATCGAGAATTGCCACAACCTCGCTTACCACCTGATCACGCTGGCAGAATACGTGAGCATCATCTTGAGTAAAACCACGCGCACGCAAAAGACCGTGAACAACACCGCTCATTTCGTGACGATAAACCGTTCCGAACTCAAATAAACGCAAAGGTAAATCACGATACGAGTGAATCTCGTTTTTATAGAGCAAAACATGCCCTGGACAGTTCATTGGCTTAACACCATATTCAGACAAGCGTGGTTGCTCTTCGCTTCCCTCGTTGATGTTAAAGAAGTACATGTTCTCGTGATAAAAGTTGTAATGACCTGAAGTTTTCCAGACATCAGATTTATATACATGAGGAGTGATTACTTCTTCGTATCCGCGTGCGTATAAATCTCGGCGCAGCCACTCCTGCAGAAGGCGAATAACACGAGTGCCCTTTGGTGGATACAGAGGTAGACCAACACCGGCAGCCTCATCAAGCATAAACAAGCCAAGCTCACGACCAATCTTGCGATGATCACGCTTTTCGGCCTCGGCTAAGTTATGTAGATACTCTTCCAGTTCCTTTTTCTTAAAGAAAGCTGTCCCGTAAATTCGCTGAAGCATTTCACGGTCGGAATCACCCTTCCAATAAGCGCCCGCAACTTTCATGAGCTTAAAAGCGCCCACTTTCCCAGCAGAAGGAACATGAGGACCACTGCACAAATCAACAAAATCGCCATGACGATACAGGCTAATTTCTACCTCAGGAGAAAGATCCTGGATATGCTCAAGCTTAAACCGTTGGTTGGCAAAGATTTTCTCTGCTTCTTCACGAGTTACTACCTCACGAACAAAAGGTTCATCGGCGGCAATAATCTCTCCCATTTTCTTCTCAATAGCATCAAAATCATCCGTTGACACGGAACGAGAAAGTTCGAAGTCATAGAAGAAACCATCTTCGGTTTGAGGACCAAAAGCAATTTGAGCACCTGGAAACAAAACCTGAACAGCCTCAGCCATAATGTGTGCCATAGAATGACGCATAATACCGAGAGCCTCTGGTGACTTATTGGTGATAATTTCAACCAAAGCACCCTCTTCAACGGGAGCAACCAAATCTACCAATTGCCCATTGATCTTGCCAGCCAAAGCAGCCTTTGCAAGACCAGCACCGATTGATGCAGCTACCTCGGCAACTGTTGCCCCTTGTTCAAGTTCTTTGTTTGAACCATCTGGTAAGGTAATTTTCATTTTCTTTTCCTTTCTTGTGCCGGGCGCGTACAAAGCGCCTGCACCATCTACACCGGGCGCGCACAAAGCGCCTGTGTTCAACCTATCTTTAAGAGCCCCTTACTCCTAAAAGCAAAGCCGCCAAAAGGCGGCTTCAGGTACTAACATAATCGACTCGATCGATTCTCCAACATGAAGCCATGCCGAACACGCAGGACCCCACAACGTAGCGCCCTGCTACATAGTTGTTGTATCAGATACTGAAAGACTTGACTGAGACCGTTGAGAAGAACGCGTACGAACTCCATCTTGCATAGCGTTGCGCTGCGCAGGATTGCGACGCGGTTTACCAATTTGCGTTGTACAATACGGACATATGGACCACTCTGGCTCCAAAGCATGATGACATGTTGGGCAAAGGTTCTTTAAACGCTGATGACAGTTAGGACACATTACGTAATCTGCCTCAACAGGATAACCACAGGAGGCACATTCACCATACTTCATGAGCTCACGACGTTTGAGCGTTACATCAAGCTCCTGTTCATCCCTGTCAGACTGCAACAGCGGAGGACGCATGAGGTTATACGCAAGAACGCCGACCAAAGGGATCAAAGAGACGATTCCCCATACTACCCACAGAGCACCGCGTGCTCGTGCGTCTTTAACCACCCAGATAATTGAAAGAACATACAAAGCAATAACAATAACGATAAAGAGATTGAATACTATTTGTAGTTCTGGCATTTGCTGAAATAAAGCCGACATCATTCTTTCCTAACGCACTCGAAGCATATTTGAACTTCGAAAACCTACTCTCAAAGAGTTCCCATCTATAACACAAGCGCCGCAACGCAATTGTATAGGTACGGCGCTTGATTATATCAAATCTGCTCTTACATATCTTCTAGCTGAGTTTTTAAGTGGATCAACTTATCAGATATGTCGGCTAATTTTGCACGGTCTTTCTCAATTATTTCAGGCTTAGCCTTAGACAAAAAGCCAGGGTTGCTGAGCTTTTTATCAAACTTAACGAAGTCTTTTTCCAACGCGGCGATCTCTTTTTCAAGCCTTTTACGCTCGGCGGCAAAATCAACCAAACCGGTCAAAATAACGTAAAGCTCAATACCTTCAGCCAAGCACATAGTTGACTCATCGGGCTTTTCAAGATTAACGTCAATCGATTCAACCGCGATGTTTGCGAGGGGCTTAATTAAGCCTTGCTGCTCGGTAAATAATACCGCCATGTCTTCGTTAACTGGCTTTACGGAAATCGAAAGCTCAACACGGGGGGAAATACCATAACGAGCACGCGTAGAACGAATAGACGAAACCGACTGCGTAACCATTTCGATAGCGCGTTCTGCTTCTTTGTTAACGTAACCCGCTAAAGCATCAGCGTCTGGCCATGATGCCATCATCAAAAACTCTGTTTCTTTTTCACCAGGAAGTTCCTGATAAATCTGTTCAGTTACAAAAGGCATAATGGGATGAAGCAAACGAAGTGCGGTGTCTAAAACAAATACCAAATTACGCTGACAGGTGAGCTTATCTTCACCCTCTCCAGCAAGACGCGCTTTTGAAAGCTCGATATACCAGTCACAGAATTCGTTCCAGAAAAATGCATACAACTCACGGGTAATGTCACCAAATTCATAGCTTGCGTATGCCTCATCTAACGTTTTTACAAGCGTTGCTAAACGGGAGAAAATCCACTTATCTGCAAGCGTTGAAGGATTAGGCTCCCCTGGCGTATACCCTTCAAGATTCATCATCACAAAACGAGCAGCGTTACGAATTTTATTGGAGAAGTTACGACTACTTTCAAGCTTGCTTTCATTGAAGCGCAAATCTTGTGCGCCAGTAACCTGCATCAGCAAACCGAAGCGCATACCATCTGCACCGTAATCTTGCATGAGCTTTAGAGGATCAACACCATTACCGCGACTCTTCGACATAGGCTTACCGTCTGCAGCCATTACGGTTGGATGAATGATGACATCCTGAAAAGGAATTTCCTTCGTGAAGTACAGCGAAGACATAACCATGCGAGCAACCCACAAACCCATAATGTCCCGTGCAGTAGAAAGAACCTGTGTTGGATATACCCCGTCGAGATTTTCAGGGTGCTCAGGCCATCCCTGCGTTGCAAAAGGCCAAAGCTGCGAAGAAAACCAAGTGTCTAATACGTCTTCATCCTGGCGAACATGAGCTCCGCAAACGGGACACGTATCGGTGTCTTCAAGAAGGGCATCTTCCCATCCGCACTCGTCGCAATAAAACATAGGAATACGGTGACCCCACCAAAGCTGACGAGAAATGCACCAATCTTTTAGATTCGCAAGCCAATCAAGGTATACCTGCTTCCAACGACTGGGATAAAACTTAATTTCTCCGTCTTCAACCACACGAGCAGCTTCTTTTTTTAAGCGGTCAACCGCAACAAACCACTGCTCTGAAAGCCAGGGTTCAAGCTTGGTATGGCAGCGATAGCACGTCATAACTGAATGATCATGATCTTCAACGTGGTCAAGCAAGCCCAAACGTTCAAACTCCTCAACAACCGCTTCGCGAGCCTCATCACGCGTCATGCCACTAAACTTGCCATACCCTTCGACAACAACCGCATGCTCATCAAAGATGTTAATTTGCTCCAAATCATTACGTTGACCCATAGCATAGTCATTAGGATCGTGAGCAGGAGTTGTTTTAACACAGCCCGTACCGAATTCAGAATCAACGTAATAGTCGGCGAAAATGGGAATTTCGCGATTGACGATAGGAAGAATAATTGTTTTACCCACAAGATTTTTATAACGATCATCTTTAGGACTTACGGCAACACCCGTATCGCCGAGCATAGTTTCAGGACGTGTAGTAGCAACGACAACATACTCAATTCCATCAACAGGCTCTTTGAGTGGGTAACGAAGATACCAAAGGTGCCCTGCTTCATCTACATATTCCGCTTCATCATCAGCAATTGCTGTTGTACACGAAGGACACCAATTAACAATACGACGACCCTTATAGATCAGATCATCGTGATACCAATCACAGAAAACCTTACGAACTGCATGAGCGTACTCAGGCGACAGCGTGAAATTTTCATGGTCAAAATCGCATGAACAGCCCATGCCTTTAATTTGATTAACGATAGTGGTTCCATACTCTGCACGCCAGTCGTAACATGCTTCAATAAAAGCCTCACGTCCAATTTCTAAACGCGATTTTCCTTCTTCGGCAAGCTTTTTATCTACCTTTGTTTGGGTAGCAATACCAGCATGATCAGTTCCTAAAACCCAACGAGTTTGATAACCCTGCATACGGGAACGACGAATACAGGTGTCTTGAATAGTGTCATTAAGAGCATGACCCATATGAAGCATACCGGTAATATTGGGAGGAGGAATAACAATGGTGTAGGTGTCTGCCCCGTTTTTACCAAAACCTGGTGTACGAGAAAACAAACCGCGATCTTTCCATGCATTGAAAAGGGGTGTTTCCCATTCACTATAAGATGGTTGTTCGCTTTTCTTATCTGATGCCATTGCTGTTTCCTTTCTTAAAGGCAACGGTATGAGTGTCATACAACTACCGGAACAAGCAACCCATTCCGATATGAGTATCCGATATTGTACTCCATTAAAAAGTGCCCGAACGCGGGCACTTTATCAATTAAGGTTATTCGACGTTCTCTTTGGCAGGCTTCTTGCGTTTCTTGCTTGGCTCAACTTCGACTTGAATAATCTCAGGCTTAGTGGAACCTTCAATATCGCTTCGTTTAATAACCACCTTGGTTCTTCCCTCGTGGTCAGGAAGCTCATACATAACATCCATAAGAGCTGCCTCACAAATGCTACGCAAACCGCGAGCGCCTGTTTGATGCTCTATTGCCTGTTCGGCAATAGCCTCGAGCGCTTCTGGCTCAAACACAAGCTCTGAATCTTCATATTCAAACATAAGAGAATACTGCTTAACCAAGGCATTTTTAGGCTCGGTGAGGACACGAACCAAATCTTCCTTAGAGAGTTCTTTGAGCGAAGTAACAACAGGAATACGTCCAACAAATTCAGGTATCATGCCGAATTTATGGAGGTCTTCAGGAAGGACTTTCTCAAGCAATTCCGCGTCTGCCGCACGCTTAGACTGAGGCATTTCAGAACCAAAACCAATACTCGTTTTACCCACACGCTCGGCAATAATATCAGGCAATCCAACAAAGGCACCACCAAGAATAAAAAGAATATTGGTGGTATCGATATGAATAAGTTCCTGCTGGGGATGTTTGCGCCCACCCTGGGGAGGAACAGAAGCTTCAGTGCCCTCAACAATTTTAAGCAAAGCCTGCTGAACACCTTCACCCGAAACGTCGCGCGTAATAGAAAGGTTTTCCGCCTTACGCGCAATCTTGTCAATTTCATCGATGTAGATAATGCCAATTTCAGCACGCTCAATATCAAAATCGGCCGCAGTAATAAGCTTGAGAAGAATGTTTTCTACATCTTCACCAACATAGCCCGCTTCCGTAAGCGTGGTAGCATCAGCAATTGCAAAAGGAACTTGCAAAGTACGCGCAAGTGTTTGAGCCAGAAGTGTTTTGCCTGAGCCCGTAGGACCTAAAAGCAAAATGTTGCTCTTTGCAATTTCGACATCATTTCGGGCAGATTCACCAAGACTAATGCGCTTGTAGTGGTTGTAAACCGCAACCGCTAATGCACGCTTAGCATTTTCCTGCCCCACAACATGCTCAGAAAGTTGGTTATAGAGCTCGCGGGGCGTAGGAAGGTTTTGCAAAGGAAGATCAGAAGAAGGCTCCTGGGAATTTCCAGGAGCAAACATTTCTTCATGAGATTTAATAATTGAATTGAGAGCATCTGATTCCAACCCACGGAAGCTAAGATCGGTGATCATAGCTTCCGCACAAACCGAAATGCACTCGTCACAAATATAGATGCCATTTGGACCAGAGATCATAGCATTAACATGATCAGGCGTCTGTCCACAAAAGGCACAATGAATAGGATGAGAACCATCAACAGGTTGATCTACCATATTTGTGTCGCCTATTCGTCAGAAGCCAGGCGAGAGGCAACTACTTTGTCAGCCAAGCCATAAGCAAGAGCCTCTTCAGCAGACATCCAGTTATCACGTTCGGAATCAGCATGAACCTTCTCGATAGTCTGGCCTGTGTGCTTTGCAAGGATACCCTCAAGACGATCACGAGTTTTACGCATCTCTTTTGCAATGATTTCAAAATCAGTCTGCTGCGTACGTTCGCCAGAACCACCCATAGGCTGGTGAATCATAATCTGAGCATTTGGCAAAATAAAACGCTTACCAGGAGCACCGGCTGCCATGAGAACAGAAGCCATCGAGGCAGCCATTCCCATGCAGATAGTAGAAACATCACAACGAATGTAATTCATGGTGTCATAAATTGCGAGACCTGCACTTACTGAACCCCCTGGGGAGTTGATATAAAGCGAAATATCTTTATCAGGATCAGCAGATTCAAGATGGAGCAACTGGGCAACAACAGTGTTAGCCACTGCGTCATCAATTGCTTCACCCAGAAAAACAATACGATCATTGAGCAAACGAGAATAGATATCATAGCTACGCTCTCCACGAGGAGACTGCTCAATAACGTAAGGAATGAGTGCTGATTTTGTATTGTAAGACATGCAATTACCTCACTTCAGACACTGCTAAATCATCAGAAAGCTTACTCGGCACTAGCCTCTGCTTCGTCTTTCTTTTCAGCCTTCTTGGTTGATTTCTTTGCAGCTTTTTTAGCTGGTTTTTTTTCTTCTTTTTCGGCTTCTTCAGGAGCTTTTTCGGTCACCTTAGCGCCATCAACAATCTCAAACATTGCCTTGGTACGAAGAACGCCCTCACGAATCATAGGAATGCGACCGCTCTCGCGCCATTCCGCTTCAACGGCTGCTGGATCATCAACGTTAGCTTTTTCAAACTCAGCAGTAATTTCTTCGTCAGTTGCTTCGATATTGAAGTGGCGAACCCATGCGTCAAGTGCAAGATCCTGCTTTACGAGATCTTTAGCCTGCTTCTTCATATCTTCTTTGAACTGTTCAGAATCAATACCCATGGTGTCAAGATACTGATCGAAGGTCATATTTGCTTTGTTGAGCTGGCCATAGAAAGACTGGAGAAGGTTTGCTTCTTCAATCTCGCACATTCCCTCAGGAACATCATCGGTAATACGCTGAGAAATAGCATAGAGACATTCGTTCTCTTTGCGGCGAGGAGCGGATTCATTCTTCTGCTCGCGAATGCTCTCGGAAATCTTCTCGCGCATATCAGCAATGTTCTCAAAACCGAAGGTAAGCTTTACCCATTCGTCAGTAATTTCAGGAAGAATCTTCTTCTTGATAACGTCAATGGTTACATCAAAGTGGTAAACGCCTTTTTCTTCCATGGTCATAGCCATCATGGAATCATCATCGGTAAAGTCAACGTCAAAGCTCTTAGACTCACCCTTCTTAAGGCCGATGAGTTCAGCATCAAAAGCCTTAGGGAACAAATTAACGCCGAGCTGATATAAGCGCTTTTCAGCGGACATAGTAGGTACTTCTTCGCCCTTCGAATCAGTAACCTTCATAGTGAATTCAACGAATTCATCCTTTTTAACTTTAGTATTTGCAGGAGCATCTTTGAAGTCGTGATAATAGTTGCGAAGCTCTTCAATCTGCTGATTGATTTCCTCTTCCGTAGGCTCAACAGAAGGAATTTCAACCTCAACAGGCTCGTAACTTGAAAGTTCATATTCAGGCTTTACCTGGATAGTAGAAGTAAATTTGAAGGGTTTACCTTCTTCAACCATATCGGTTTCGAATTCGTTTTCAGCCTTAAACAAAGGAACGAGATTGTTCTCGTCAAGAGCCTTAGGATAAACGTCGTTTACCAAATCTTCCGTTACGGTAGCACGAACGGCATCTGCACCCATCATGTTATCAATAATAGGACGAGGGGCTTTTCCAGGACGGAAACCGGGGAACTTATATTTCTTTGCAAATTCCTTGTACGTACGTTTGATGCGTGCATCAACATCTTGAGCTTCGATTTCAAAGAAAATCTTAACCTGATTATCCTCGAGAGCCTCTACTTTGGTGTTCACGAATTAACTCCTTCTTGGGTACACATTACAACCGAGAAAATGGTGCGGGTGAAAGGACTTGAACCTTCACGGGGGTTACCCACCAGAACCTAAACCTGGCGCGTCTGCCAATTCCGCCACACCCGCACGTTTATTTCGGCATTGCCATCTGAAGACAACAACCTCGTAATAATAACAAATAGGACTGATATTGTAAGGCATAAAGTTAGAAAAGCATAAGCTTGATGCTTAATGGCCTATTTAACATCTTTTGCACTGATAACTTTACTCGGAGAAACAAGGATGGTTCCCACTTCTTTTTTTAAGGGCACATCGTCATAGAAGATCCCATCGACCAAAACTCCACCCGAATTAAGCCCTTCATCTTGTGTCGAAATTACAATGTCCACACCTTTGAGAGCAATTTGTTTCTTTGTTTTTGCGGTTTCTTTTGTTTCTTTTTTCTTTTCGCCGTCAGAGGCAGAAGTATCAGAGGCATTGGCGTTTTCCAAATCAACCGACGAAGAAGCTTTCTGCTTTTCTTCTGCAATGCCCTCGGAGTTCTCTTTTGATGTCTTTTCCGCAGAAGAGGTCGTTGTATCCTCAGTCATCAAAAGATCAAGATCACTTACAACAAGAATCACAAAATCAATCTTTATGGCTTCATATTCTTTGACGCGCTTTTGAATGTATGCTTCGAGTTCAGAAGCACTAGCGGCGGTTTGATTATCAACCGAAAGAATACCGAAGGTATACTTTCCTGCTCGAACTACTGAACGCGTGTCGTATTCACTAGGATTAGCCACATTGATCTCAAAGACTGAAGCTCCCTTTTCAACGTAGCTTTTCTTCACACTTCTAACAGTTACAACCTCTTTTTCCTCTTCGTTTTCATTCTGATCAGGAAGTGCCTCAGAGGCAGTAAGTTCATCGGAAGAATCACTGTCAACTGCCTGAGAACGCTGATTTAATGACGTTGAAGATTCATAGTTTGGAAGAATTTGGGTATCGTTTTTCTGTTCCTCAGCTAACCCTTCATACACAATAGCCGTGTAGTCTTCCAAATTACCTGCTGCATCATCGATATTACTTGCGGCAACATTGAGAGGTTTACTTAAAGACGACATATAAAACAACGAAATCCCTAATCCAAAAAGGGTGAGGAAAATAAAAAACAAGAGCGCTAGTTTTTCTCGGGATAATCGTTTCATAACTACGCATTCTAGATCAGAAAAAGATCATACTTGATAACGTTTTTGCTAGAGGTGCATTCTTTTCAGATTAGCATCTCTGGAAGTAAAAGCCTTATAAAGCAGGATTGAATCCAGAAGATCTCTTTTACCCTTTGGCTATTCCTATAAAAAAGGCTGAATCATACCAAAAACACCACACTCACCCGCTAAGATGTCTCAGTCACGCATCAAAAACCACCCAAAACGCAACAACGACCACTGAGATAGTTACAGTAAATACTCAAGGCATTATGAAGCGGAATTCAGGAGTCGTTTTAAGAACCGACCCGTGTGACTTTTGGATACTTCTGCAATTTCTTCGGGAGTACCCGCAGCAACAATAGTTCCACCACGGCTTCCCCCTTCGGGGCCTAAATCGATGATATAGTCAGCTGATTTAATAACATCAAGATTATGTTCGATAACCAAAACGGTATTTCCCGCATCAACCAAACGCTGCAACACTTCCAAAAGCTGACGCACGTCATCAAAATGAAGACCGGTGGTAGGTTCATCGAGAATATAGAAAGTTTTTCCTGTTTGTCGCTTCTGTAATTCACTCGCAAGCTTTACGCGCTGAGCCTCACCGCCCGAAAGCGTCGTAGCTGGCTGCCCTAAACGAATGTAGCCAAGTCCTACATCGTGCAGTGTTTCTAGCTTTCGTTTGAGCGAAGGTATTTTGGAGAAGAACGCCAGAGCCTCATCAACGGTCATCTCAAGCACGTCGTAAACATTCTTGCCCTTATAAAGAACCTGCAAGGTCTCGCGATTGTAACGTTTACCTTCGCACACTTCGCAGTCAACATAAATATCAGGTAAGAAATGCATTTCGATCTTTTTTTGACCATCGCCCTTACATGCCTCACAGCGACCGCCCGCAACATTAAACGAAAAACGTCCTGGCGCATATCCACGTGCTTTACTTTCAGGGGTTGACGCAAACAGAGCGCGAATATCATCCCATAACCCAATATAGGTAGCGGGATTTGAACGGGGGGTTCTACCGATAGGGCTCTGATCGATATTGATTACCTTGTCAATAAGCTCAGCACCCATGAGCTTCTTATATTCGCCCACCTTTCGATGAGCATGATTTACTCTGTTAGCAAGCGCAGGTGCAAGAGTGTCGGTAATCAAAGAGCTCTTTCCTGAACCCGAAACACCCGTAATAAGCGTAAACGTGCCTAAAGGAATTGAGATAGAGACATTTTTTAGGTTGTTTTCACGGGCTCCTTTAAGCACAATGTTGCCTCTATCAGGATGGCGGCGAGAAGAGGGCACGGATATCTTTTTTGCACCTGAAAGATACTGAGCAGTAAGCGAACGCTTGGCCTTCATTATTTGCTTTGGCGTACCAGCTGCTACCACTTCGCCACCCAGCTCACCTGCACCAGGCCCCATATCAACAACATAATCTGCACTGCGAATAGTATCTTCATCGTGCTCAACAACCACTACGGTATTCCCTAAATCACGCAGGTGTTCAAGCGTTGCAATAAGACGCTCATTGTCACGCTGATGAAGACCAATGGAAGGCTCATCAAGAATATAGAGCACGCCCATCAAGCCTGCACCAATCTGGGTAGCTAAACGAATGCGTTGCGCTTCTCCACCAGAAAGCGTTGCGGTAGCACGTTCGAGCGTTAGGTAATCAAGACCCACATCAACCAAAAATTTCAAACGAGTTTGAATTTCTTTAACAATAGGTTTTGCGATGAATTGTTCAGTTTCACCAAACGAAAGCGTTTCAAAAAAGTGATAGGAATCTTTTGCGCTCATCTCACAAACTTCGTGAATATTTTTATCCCCCACCGTTACAGCAAGAATACGAGGATTCAAACGTTTTCCTCCACACGTTGCACAGGGAATGATGGCAAAATATTGTTCGTATTTTTGTCGTTGACGATCAGAAGATGCCTCCTTATAGCGATGCATAACCGCAGCGCAAACGCCTTCCCATTCAATGAACCAATAGGTTTCCCGTCCGTCAACCGTAAGATAATCGACGCGAATTTTCTCGTTAGGAACACCATAGAGCAGTGCTTTTTGAACATTGTTGGGAATATCTTCAAAAGGAGTGTCGGCATTCACGCCAAAATGGTCGAGAACTGCTCTCATGACCTGCGGATAATAATTACCCGTTTTAAAGGGAGCGATAGCACCTTCATTTAACGAAAGGGACTTGTCAGGAACAACCAGACTCGGATCAACCTCTTCTCGACTGCCAATTCCTAAACAATCAGGACATGCTCCATACGGAGCATTAAAAGAAAAGTCACGCGGTTGCAATTCATCCATAGAGTTACCGTGCTCGGGACATGCGAGAGCGAGCGAAAAAACGAATTCCCCATCAGCCAAACCACCCGTTGCTCCCGATGAAGTTCTGACCGTTTCTTCAAGATCTGGATTCTTTTGCACAAGCTTTACCAAAACACGACCTTCAGCAAGCTTTGTTGCTATCTCGACCGCCTCAGCGACACGGGTGGAGGCCTCCTTTTTTAAAACAACACGATCAACCACAACTTCAATGAAGTGCTTGATTTTTTTATTAAGAACAATAGGTTCATTGGTAAGTTTTTGCACTTCACCATCGATACGAACACGAGAAAATCCTTCTTTTTGCAAATCTTGAAAAAGCTTAGTGAACTCACCCTTCCTTCCCGTAACAACAGGTGCCATAATGAGGGCTTTTTTTCCTTCTCCAAGCGATAAGATTTCATCTGTTACCTGATCGGTGGTTTGCGCTTTGATTTCTCGACCACATTCTGGGCAATGGGGAATACCTACTCGAGCAAACAAAAGACGGAGATAGTCATATATTTCTGTAACTGTACCTACCGTTGAACGAGGATTTTTACTAGTGGTTTTCTGGTCAATTGATACCGCAGGAGACAGACCATCGATCGAATCGAGATCAGGCTTGCTCATCTGACCAAGAAATTGGCGCGCGTAACTAGAAAGACTCTCTACATATCTGCGCTGACCTTCTGCATAGATCGTGTCAAAAGCCAAAGAGCTTTTCCCTGAACCAGAAAGGCCCGTAATTACAACCAACTTGTCACGCGGAATACTGATGTCAACGTTTTTGAGATTATGCTCTCGAGCGCCCTTGATAACGATGGAATCTTGAGCCATCTTTGTTCTCCTTATCGCGGGGTATTTTGACTGACGTCACCCTAAATACTCAAACAGATTGAAAATTCCTCTTGCGGAAAAATGATTAATTAGCAAACCTGTATTGTAGCGCAGAATAGGATTTACCCACGGGGATGAGCTAAATGATGCTCTTTCTTCAAATGCTCTGGTGAAAGATGCGTGTACATTTGCGTGGTAGACAAACTCGAATGTCCAAGCATCTCCTGAACGCTTCGTAAATCAGCACCACCCGAAAGAAGATCAGTTGCAAACGTATGACGTAGCGCATGGGGAGAAAGCGTTTCATCAAGCCCGGCAAGGCGCAGGGCCTTTTTAAAGATTCCCCGAATAGCATTAGTGCTTAAAGGTTTTCCATGCGAAGACAAAAAGAAATGCTCAGAGTACGCATCGTTGAGAAACACTGAGCGTGCTTGCGTTTGATAACGATACAGTGCCTTGTTGGCAAGATCATGCATTGGAATAAAGCGCTCTTTCCCACCTTTACCTAAAACCTTTACGAGCGATTGCTTATAGTCAATGTTTTTAACAAGTAATCCCGATGCCTCAGAAACACGCGCTCCGCAGGCATAGAGAAACTCAATAAGCGCCTGATTACGAATACGCTCTTCAAAAGGCAAGGTTTGAGCAACGCCCTCATCGGAATACACCGAAAAAAGTGCTTCGATCTCCTTCTGAGACAACACACGTGGGAGTGTTCTTCCCTGCTTCGCTCCCTGCAAAACAGCAGCAGGATTCGATTCGCAGTAATGAGCAATAATCATCCACTGGTAAAAACCCTTAAGAGAACTTAAATGTCGGTTGACAGTTCTTCTTGAATAGCGAGCCATATCAAGTTCACCCAGATAGAGACGAATCTGTTTATGGTTAATAACAAAAGGGTCAATGTCTTCCTTCAGACACCATCGCAAAAACGATCTCGTATCGCTTTGGTAGGCACGAATAGTATGTTCTGAAGCATGGTGTTCCACCTGAAGAGAAAGGCAGAATTTACGAACTAATGCCTCATACGTTTTATCAGGGACGGCAAAACCCTGGTTAAACAAAGCCTCAGCTTGAACATTTTTGCTTTCTTCTTTGTTTTGCTTGGTTTTTTCTTGCGAAGATTCGATCATACGAAACCGGCGCTCCCATAGTTAGAAAAGTGTCTTATTGCGCTCAAGATACGCATCAAGAGCTTTTTCTCCCCTTGCGGCATACGCAGCATAGCGCTCCTTTTTATTTTTGATGCGTTTTTCAAAAGGAGGCATGATGCCAAAATTGACATGCATAGGTTGATACTCAAGCGTTTCTTCTTCCGTTGCGTAAGCAAGCAATGCCCCAAAGGCGGTTTCTACCGGAAGAGACTCAAACCGATAACCCAGCAAACAAGAAGCAACACCTACACTTGATACAAGCCCAGAAGCGATTGCTTCACAATACCCTTCTGTTCCCCCTAACTGACCGGCAATAAACACTGGCACTGCTACCCTAGAAGAGTGTTTTAAGCGAAGTGAACTATCAAGGAGTTGTGGAGCGTTAATAAAGGTATTTCTGTGCATTACCCCAAAGCGGGCAAACTCAGCATTTTCAAGTCCAGGAATCATGCGAAAAACGCGCTTTTGCTCTGAAAAGGTTAGGTTCGTTTGAAAACCAACTAAGTTATAGCTTTGCTTATGCTTGTCTTCTGCCCGAAGCTGCACAACAGCCCAAGGCCGTTTTTGCGTATGAGGATCAATTAAACCCACGGGCTTGAGTGCTCCGTAGCGGGGAGCATCAAAGCCACGCCGTGCAATTTCCTCAACAGGTTGACATGCCTGAAAAAGATCCTTTGTTTCAAAATTTTTCTTTATAACACATTCAGCACCAATAAGCTCTTCAATAAAGTGTTCGTATTCTTCCTTTGAAAAGGGTGCATTGAGATAATCCCCTTCCCCTTCGTTAGCATAGCGACTCTGGGAAAAAACGCGATTCCTATCCAGCGAATCAGCCAAGACAATAGGTGCTGCAGCATCATAAAACGCAAGTTGTTCGGTACCTGTTATTTCACCGAGAGAATGAGCAAGCTCATCTGAGGTAAGGGGGCCAGAAGAAATAAGAACAGCATCAGCAGGATCATCAAAACGATAGGCTTCTTTATGAGCATCGTCGACAACCCACAAAGCGCCATCAGTATCGAGCGCTACCACTTCAGCAATTACAAACTCGATATTCTTTTCATCCCGGATTGTTTGAGTTACCAAAGAAGAAAAAGCTTCACGATCAACCGCAAGAGCTCCACCTGCGGGAACCTGCGCTTTATAGGCGCATCCCAACACAACAGAGCCCATTTTCGACAACTCCCGTTTGAGCATTCCCGCAGCACTTTCAGGATTAAGCGATTTTAAGGAATTAGAACAAACAAGCTCCGCGCAGTTTGACGTCTTATGCACTACGGTATCTTTGAAAGGACGCATCTCAAACAGACGAACTGAAAATCCATGACGCGCAAGTTGAAGAGCAGCCTCGCTACCCGCAAGACCAGCGCCGATTATGTCAATTCTTTTTTTCATGCATCTACCTTATATCATCACACACGAGCAGGCCCATACCTTCCATCAGGAAACCTTGCAATAAGCCCATCCCGTTCAAGTTCGGTAAGGTGAACCATTATCCAAGTTTGCAAGTTGTAAGGTCCCTGTGGTTTGAGATCAAGATTATACAGCTCCTCCAAACGAAGGGGTTCTGCTAATAAAACCTTCAAAAGCTGATCGTCTTCATTGACTTTTTTCTGTTGGGATTCTTTCATATACAGTGAACCAAAAAGAGCTCCTATAACATCTAAAAAACTCTCTTCGTCAACTATAGGCGTTGCCCCCTGAAAAATAAGCCTGTTTGATCCTTGCGAAGTTGGTGAGGTTATTGCTCCCGGAACAGCCAAAACTTCTCTTCCTGCTTCCAGAGCCTCATCTGCCGTTGAAAACGTCCCTGAAGGTAAGCCCGCCTCGACGATAAGCGTCGCGCGCGAAAGACCAGCAATTATCCTGTTGCGCGCCCTAAACTGATACGGCAAAGGAGGAAATGACCAGAAATGCTCAGAAACAACCGCTCCGCCCTTATTTACTATTTCCTGAAAAAGAGCTTTATTTTTCTTGGGGTACAGCTGATCGCATCCACCACCTAAAACCGCAACGGTTGTTCCATTAGCCTCAAGAGCGCTTTTATGAGCTTGAGAATCGCAGCCCATGGCCCCTCCTGAAACAATGGTTATTCCTTTGGAAGCTGCTAAATATGAAAACTTCTTAGCTATTGCAAGTCCATAGGGAGTAGCCCTGCGCGCACCAACAATCGCAAGACCATCAGAAAGCGCCTGGATATTTCCAATCCCATACAGACATTTTGGGGGATCTTTGACAAAAAGAAGCTTTTCAGGATACCCTTCTTCTCCATACGATATTTCCCAACGCTCTCCCGTTAGTTCAGGCCGTGGGTTTTCCCGATAGGCCTTTTTAAGCTCCTCTTCGCTCTCTTTACAATAGCGTTTTTTGTTTTCGCCCTTACTCATCATTTCAACAATTCCCCCTGAAATCGCAGGGTATACGCTTCGGAAAGATGCTCAATCCCCACCCGCTCTTTTTGATCAAGGTCGGCAACCGTACGAGCCACCAAAAGCGTTTTTACAACTGAACGAGCATTGAGCTTCTGACGCTGAATGAGTGAAGTTAGAAATTCTAATGTCGTTCCCTCAAATCGACACGATTCAAGCACCGAAAAAAATGTTCTTGAAGAGGCTTTACTGTTTTTGGGTGTTTCCTCATTTATCAAAAGTGACTGACTCTTTGAATTGGGCTTCTCCTGGAAGAAATGACTTTGTCGCCACTGAGAAAATTCCCGCGCACTCAAAACCCCTTCTCGCAACTCGTGAGTACCGAGCGCATTTCCTCTTCCCATCAATTCCGTCCCCGAAGAACTCCATACTTCAACTCTGATATCAATACGATCAAGCAAAGGCCCCCCGATTCTGTTTTGATAGTTTCTTATTTGAAGTTCACTACAATGACACTCGTTATCAGGATCGCCGTAATATCCACAAGGACAGGGGTTCGTTGCTGCAATAAGAGTGAAGCGCGCAGGAAATTCATATAGCCCATCGGCTCTATTAATTCGAATAATGCCTTCCTCTAAGGGTTGACGAAGTCCCTGCAAAACTGAACTTTTAAACTCCGCGAGTTCGTCAAGGAACAACACGCCATTATGAGCAAGCGATGCCTCCCCCGGTCTAACAGGATTTCCTCCTCCCAACAATCCCGCTTGAGTGCAACTATGGTGAGGATCTCTAAATGGACGAACCCCTGAAAGCAGCGGAATAACCGATTCTCCTGCCACCGAATGGATAAGAGCTGACTCACAACATTGTTCTTCAGTTAAAGGTGGAAGTATTCCTGCAAAGCAACGTGCCAACATTGTTTTTCCTGAACCAGGTGGTCCAACCATTAACACACCATGATTGCCTGCTGCTGCAATTTGGAGGGCCCGCTTAGTGATTTCATGCCCTCGAACCTCTGCAAAATCATTTGCGGTATTTTTCCAAGCGGAATGAGCTTTTGTTGCAATGGGAAGTTCAGTTCTTCGCGCCTGAGAAAGGTGATCTATTACCGAAAACTCTCTTTCAGAAAACAAAACCACCGACTCTTCGGGAGTTCCGCACAAAAGCCTTAAACCTAAATCCTTCGCGCAATACTGAAAAGCTAAAAGCCCTTCTGTTGCCCGTGCCTGCCCCACAAGTGATAGCTCCCCTGTAACAAGCGTATTTTCTATATGGATAGATGAGATTTGCTTCGTGGCGACAAGAATTCCCAAAGCAATTGGCAAATCGAAACCTGACCCGCGTTTTTTCAAAGACCCAGGAGCAAGATTAACTACAATTTTGTCAGAAGGCATAGAAAAGCCACTTGCCTTAATTGCTGCCCGTACCCGTTCACGCGATTCTTGAATTGCGACATCGGGCATTCCCACAATAGAAAATGAGGGAATGCCACTCGTGATAACGACCTCAACCGAAACAGGAATCGCTTTAACCCCTCGAAGCGTTGCACTACAAACCACACAAGATAACTGACCCATGAATTACCTCAATGATCGCAGCTAAAAGCATTGGTATGAAGCCTCAAGAACGCATGATTATCGCTCAGCACCAAAATTGAAATCACATCAAAACGTACGTATAGCTCCGTCTCGTGATAGGTTTGTAAATAACACGCTGCAATTTTTTCATACCGATCGCGCTTTTTAGCATTAACAGCTTCCGAGGGAAAACCCTTTTGAACCCCTGTCCGAGTTTTGACCTCCACAAAGCAAAGCGTAGAGCCATCAAGGGCAATGATATCGGCTTCCCCAGCAAAACAGACCCAATTAGTTTCAAGGATTTCAAACCCTCTGTTCTTAAGAAAACGAACCGCCGCCCGCTCACCTTTTCGTCCAAGTTCTTTTTTCGATAGCGTGCAAAGAGACTCAGAGAAACCTTCGTTCGAAGAACATATCTGTTCATCTACCGAACCATTAATCTCACACGATTGTTCTATTGTTTGGGGTGTACTGGAATCATTCATACTTCCTCCTTTCAAAAGAAAAAGATAGGAGGAAAATCTATTTTTAATTCGAAACTAGTTCATTACATTCTCATTAGTTTTTCAATCAAATCTAACGGTACTTCAAACTGCCAGCATAAAACGGCAGCAAACCACCCTTGAGAGAAACCACCCTTAAGAGAAAAGGGACTCCTGCAGATAATTCCGACAGAAGGATTTTCGATGGATAGGACATAACCCCTTTTTCTCAATAGCGTCACGATGACGCTTGCTTCCATAACCCTTAGAACTCTTAAAGTCATAACCAGGGTAGAGCTTATCGTATTCAATCATTACGGCATCACGCGTGGTTTTTGCAACTAACGAAGCTGCTGCAATAGAAGCACATTTTGAATCTCCCTTGATTATATTTACTTCACGAGGATCAAAATGAAGCGGATTACCGTCTAAAAGAATTACCTCAGGAATAATCCCCTGCTGTTCAACAGCACGAACCGCCTCAGTAAAAGCCATTTTGAGAGCAGCACTCATTCCAAGAGCATCTATTTCCTCAGGCTCAACATGAACTACACTCCAAGCAAGAGCACACTCTTTCACCTTCTTGGCAATAGCATCTCTCTTATGCTCAGGAACTTGTTTAGAATCATTAAGACCTTCGATTAAAGGAGCATTCGCAGGAAACACTACCCCCGAAACCGTGAGCGGACCAGCCAGGGGACCACGACCAACTTCATCAAGACCAACCGCCAATTTACCATCCGTGAAAGATTTCTCGAACTCATAAAGACCAAAAAGACGCTCTTTTTCATGCTGCTCAGCCGCAATCCTTTTTCGCGCAGCCTCCAATGCCGCTTGAACCCCCTTGCGCGTATCAGCCTTCAAGGAACGCTCAAGAACCTTAAACTCCCCACAATCCGCTTCTAGTAAACGCGCACGTATTTCAGCAACCGTTTGAGCCATGTCTCTCCCTACAGAAAAGGCACGGTACAAGTACCGTGCCTTTAAAATCTCACTTACCTATAAGAGTATGTAAACACCCTTTGAAAAAGCGCTATCTTAGAATGCCTTTTCTTTGATCTTAGCAGCCTTACCTACCTTATCGCGAAGATAGTAGAGCTTAGCACGGCTAACATCACCACGACGAACAACCTCGATCTTCTCAATCTTTGGAGAATGAACAGGGAACGTACGCTCAACACCTACAGAAAAGCTAATCTTGCGAACGGTAAAAGTTTCGCGATTGGAAGCACCATGACGACGAATAACGTCACCCTGAAATACCTGTACGCGCTCACGATTGCCTTCTTTAATGCGATAGTGAACCTTAACAGTGTCGCCAACATTAAATTCAGCAACCTCTGGGTTGATTTGCTGTTGCTCAATTGCGCGAATGATATCCATAATTTCTTATCCTTCTATATACTCAATAACTTGAATTTTGATCATGAGATGTCCAAAGACACAGCTGGTTATTATACGGTTGAATAACCTATGATGCAAGAACTAAATTACCCCTCATGCTGATTTTTTCACAGAGTTTTCTCATTTATATCAGCAAAAGAAGTCCGTAGCACCCTACTCCCACAATAATAGACCACACCAACGACTTTGTCTTGAGCGCAATCGGTATGACAACCGCAGCAGCGATCAACGGAATAAGACCAGGCCAAATTCCTGCGTCAAACATAGTTGGAGACAAAATATCATTGGCGATAAGAGCCGCAAAAGCGGCAGGCGGAATAAAGGCGAGAGCTTGAGAGAGCCAACCGGGTAATTCTTTTCCCCTCAGTAAAAACAAGGGAGCAGTTCTAAAAACAAGAATAATCAGAGCACATCCCAAACCAATAAGAGCAAACTCTTCCCAACTAATGCTGTTCATTTGCTCCACCTCCAAACGAAGGTTTATCAGTTTTCTTAGAAACAATAAGACCTGCTACCACGCCAAGCAATGCACCGATCAAAATCGCAGGACCACTGAGTCCTATAAGCTTACACAGAAACACCCCAAAAACAGCTGCTAGAGCAGCGGCAATATTTCCCGCCGTTCCTTTTTGGGAAAAAAGTAAACACAAGAAAATGCTCGTCATAGCAAAAGAAGCCAAAGCGGTGGGAACCGTAAGCAAGTTCCCGAGAACTACGCCCAAGACATTTGCAAGCGCCCAGCACGACTGCGAAAAAATATTTACCAGCGTAGCACCCTTTACACTCCAATTACCCAGCTCAAAACGAGCCAAATTAACTGCAAAGGATTCATCGGTAACGGTTGCCCCATACAAAAAAGACAACGCTTTCTTTGAGTCGTTACAAAAACGCGAGAGCGAAGCTCCATAGAGCAACTGACGAGAATTAACAAGCGAAACGCTTGCGACAATAGCCAACATAGGTGAACCCGCAAGCCACATGTTTGGAATCATGTATTGTCCCGCACCAGAATAGAACAGCGCGCTTAACAAAAACACCTGAAGGGCGTCTAAGCCAATCTGCTGACCCAAAATGCCACAGGGAATACCAAGAAATATGTATCCGATCATAATAGGAGCCGCAAGACGCAAGGCTTCCTTAACAGTATGTGAATTACTCATAGTCGAGACAGTATAACGCTAACCCTTCTAGTAATTCCAAGAATGTGGGATAAACATATCCTTAAAGTAGTTTTTTGCGAATCGGTCCGTCATTCCTGCCACATAATCGGTCACTGCACGAAGTGGATCCCCTTCGGAAATATCATGAAACTCCTGAGGAACCTGATCGGGATGGCGAACGAAGTAGTTAAACAAGTCTTCGATTAGATGCTTTGCCTTGTATACTTCGCGCATAACAGGCTCCGATGTGTACACTTGATCAAAAAGAAAGCTGCGCAACTCCATCATAGCGTCCCAAACGCCTTTACTCATCTCAATATCATCAACGCGAGCGGAGGTTTCAATCATGTCATGGACAAGCGTTTGAATACGCGAAGAGTGATTGATCCCCAAAACTCGATGAGTGGATTCAGGTAAGTCTTTTTCACACAACGCTCCCGCTCTGATGGCATCATCGATATCATGATTGACGTAAGCTATTCGATCAGCGGTTGCCACAATACGACCTTCGAGCGTTTCTGCCCGTTGAGAACCCGTATGGCACACAATACCATCGCGAACCTCATAGGTAAGATTCAGCCCCTTACCGCCATTTTCAATTACATCAACCACGCGTAAACTTTGAACGTTGTGTCGGTACAGGTTCTTGTTTTCAAAAAGTTCAGGATCTAGACCTTTATGAAGCGCCAAGCAACGAGAAATTGCCTCTTCCCCTACATGTCCAAAAGGCGTATGACCCAAATCGTGACCAAGGGCAATAGCCTCAGTTAAATCTTCGTTTAATCCCAGAGCACGTGCGATGGTTCGAGCTATTTGAGCCACTTCAAGCGTATGAGTCAAACGCGTACGATAATGATCGCCCACGGGAGCCAGAAAAACTTGCGTTTTATGAGAAAGACGCCGAAAGGACTTGGTATGAAGAATCTTGTCGCGATCGCGCTGATATTCATTTCGATACAAGTCTGTTTCAGAAGGACTCATGCGCCCTTCACTCTCGTCGGAAAATGCTGCCTCTGTATTTAGGCGGCGATGTTCTTCATCGATTTGAGTCTCACGCGTAACAAGATTCATACCAAATCCTTTGAACGAAGTATTCTCTTTACACCTACCCCATTGCCTTAAACGAACTACCCCTTAAGGCAACACAAAACGCTACTCTGCCAACTACTCAAGAATGAGCAACCTACCACAAGAAGGACATGTTGACACGGGAGCATCTGCCTTAATCTGAAGCATCTTTCCATGATCAAACGTGTTACGACAAGCAGCACACTGATCTCCCTTAAGCCCAGAAAGAGCAATGCCCCCACAGCGAACAGAAGTTTCCTCATATTTTTTCAACAATGCAGAATCAAGTTGTTGGGCAAGCACCTCATGAGTCTTTTGCGCTTTAGCAATTTCAGTGCGAAGCAAGCCACCCTTTTCACGAAACGCAGCAACCAAGCCTTGCTCTTTCTTTTCAAGCTCTTGTAAAGCGGCCATAATTTGCTTCATGACTCCTGAAATACGCTCTATCTGCTCACCGACTTTCTCGGATTCTTTTCCAAGGGTTTTCTTACGCTTTTCAACACCATGAAGCTCTTTACTCAAAGACTCAACGCTTCGATAATCACCCTGAGCTTCAGAAAGAGTTTTTTCGATATCTTTCTGCTTTTCGGATAGCTTTGCATCCTCGCTCACTAATTTATCGAACGATTCCTCGGCATCATCAAGCATGTCTTGAACTTGCGTTTTCTTCTTATAGATCTCCTCAAGCTTTTGACGAACCTCAAGAATAGCCTTTCGATGAGGTAAGTTTTCAAACTCTTTCTCGGAAAGCTCGCGTATTCTGTCAGCTTCCTGAAGCTTTTTCAGAACTTCGATATCTTGCTCAGTCGCAAACATGAAAGACCTTTCTTTTATTCCCTAACGGCGCAAAGCTTCAGGGATATACCAATTATTTTCTTGGTTAAGTATGGTAACGCATGATTCTGGAATACCAGCTTTAACCACCTCAGTGGCAAGTAAAGCACATAGAGGAAGCTCTGAAACATCATGCCCAAGCTCAATTATCGCAAGACCGGATTCAGCGGCATCAAGAGCATCGTGATACTTCAGCTCTCCACACACCAAACAATCAACAGAATGCATTAAACAGTGTTTAAGCACACTTCCCGCAGATCCTCCACAAGTAGCAATTGAATCAAGCTTTGTTGAAGGATCACCCCAAACACGAGGAAACGAACCAAACACCGAAACGCAACGAGCAGAAAGATGCTGTAAGGAAAGCTCTTCTTGCGGAGTACAAAGAGTGCCAAACCCTTTATTGGGATTGCGATCGTAGGGATCAAGAACCCCAACCTGATTTAAGCGCAAAAGGGCTGGTAGAACACCTAATCCCTCAACAGAAGCATCGCATGCCGTATGAAACGACATAACGCTTAACCCATGCGTAAGCGCATAATGAACACCTGCACCGCTTGTTTGCCCCTGAAGAGCAAACGGAGTGAAACAAGTGGGAGCATCCAAAAAAACAGGATGGTGCGTAACAAGCACGTTAGCCCCTGCGTTCACGGCTTCTTTCATAGCGCGAACCGTAGGATCTAGCGCAACCGCAACCCCATGAACTTCTTCTGCAGGATTCCCCACATACATTCCCGTATAGTCCCAAGAACAGGCGTCTTCTTTAGGGAACACAGTAAGCAACGCTTTTTCAAGAGCCCCTATACTCAAACGAACCTCACGGGAAGCAAGGCTACCTGTCGCATTCTTTTTTAACGAACGTGATTCTTCCATGTTGGCACTTCCTTTGCCTAAAGATGTACAAAAGACGGTGCTAACAAAAGAAAGCTAAGAAAGCGGAATGGTTCTTCGGTCCCCCCCAGGAACAACAACCGTTAGCTCACGATAGCCCGCCTCATACATATAACGATACCCTTCAACAATACCACGATTTACGTGAAGTGCCGTGTGGGCATCAGATCCGATGGTACAAGGAATACCCGCCTTACAAAATTCGCGCAACAAATCCTGTTGAGGAAACATTTCTTTGCAGGCATAATGCAAGCCCGATGTGTTTACTTCAATCATACGATCGCCCGCATGGGCTGCTTCCGCCGCCTGCGCGTAATACTTTTTCCAATCGCCTTCAGGGTAGATATTGAATTTCTTCACCAAATCGGGATGAGCCATTACCGTAAAAGGAGCAGATGAAGTTACCGCCTGACACCACACCTCAAAATATCTATCCCAGATATGGCGCGCACCTACTTCTTCCCAATGACCACGCTGGGCAGGGTCATCGAATGGCCACAGATCAAGATAGTGAACAGAACCAAGAATAATATCGAAATCATCAAATTGATCAGAGGCAAACTCACGGTCTTCGTCTTCACCAAGCCAATCAAGCTCACAGCCTACTAAAATTTCCATTTCTGGATGCTTGGCGCGCTCTTCAAGAATCTGCTGTTTGTAGGTATCAAGCAGCGACCACGGCATAGAAATATAATTTGGAGGATCAATTTCTTTACTCAAAGGATAATGTTCAGTAATCGCAACATTAGTCATACCAAGCTTAGATGCCTGTGTAATAAGCTGTTCAATGGTTCCTTCGCCATGCCCCGTTAATCCTGTGTGATTATGTTGACTAACCAGTTCCATATTTATCCTTTTTCTAATCTGCTACCTATTCCTTTTAGCACCACTCGCAAAGAAAAGACGTGTTTATTTGGCAATTATTCGCTTAAATGCCACCAAGAAGGTGTCGATGTCTTCTTTGGTGGTGTCAGAACCCAAAGAAACACGCAAAGCCGAAAGAGCTTTGTTTTTTTCAACATTTAAAGCCTTAAGAACATGTGAAGGGTCAAGTGAATGCGAAGAGCACGCCGACCCTCCCGACACACATATCCCCTCGTTATCAAAACGAAGAATAAGGGTTTCGCTTTCAAAACCAGGCACTAAAACGCTCACAATATGAGGCGCATACGTCATGTCATTCGGCGCAACTTCAACGACTGGTTGAGCTGCTCCCGTTTTCAGCAATTCTGCATAGCAATAATCACGAAGTTCAATTAGTCGAAGAGCCTCTTTTTTGAGATTCTTGCCCGCTTCAACACAGGCAGCTGCAAAACCAACAGCCCCCATAATATTCTGCGTTCCGCTCCGACGAGCAGACTCTTGTCCGCCCCCTACAAGCTGAGCAGAAAAGGGGGTGCGATCCTTCAAATACAGTGCTCCCACCCCTTTTGGTCCACCAATTTTATGAGAAGAGATTGAAAGGGCATCAATCCCCCAAGTAACAACATCTAAAGGAATTTTTCCCAAAGCTTGCGTTGCGTCAGTATGAAAAAGCGCGCCGAAACGATGTGCCACTTCCGCAAGAGAAGCAATATCCATCACGCTTCCGATTTCGTTATTGACTGCCATAACAGAAACCAAAATGGTATGTTCACTCATTACAGCTTCGAGCGCTTTAGGGCTAACATGACCTGTTGAATCAGGGTTAACCATGATAATTTGCGCTCCCCATTGATTAAGTACCCGTGCTGCTTGTAAAACAGCATCGTGTTCAATAGAAGAAATTACCACTTCAGGAACACAATCATGATCGCCCGTGTGTTCAGCCTGAAGCATAAGAGCATCAACTAAACCAAATAATGCCGCATTATCTGCCTCCGTTGCACCTGAAGTAAATATCACTTCAAAAGGACGACGAGCTCCGATTACTTGGGCAACTTCTTTTCGTGCATTCTCCAAAGCACGAAAAGCATCTCGGCCAGCCTTATAGAGAGAATTTGCATTGGCTCCCCCCATCTCAAGCCCAGAAACACCTGGAGTTAAAAAGGGCTTCATGGCTTCACATGCAGCAAAAGACAACGGGGCGGTTGCAGCCCAATCAAGATAGACCATACCAGTACACTTTCTTTTAGCTATTATTTCTGAGCATTTATTCCGCTCTGACGAATTTCATGCACCGCATCTTTAGGGTTTGGTGCAGCAAAAACACCCGAGCCTGCAACAAGAACATCTGCGCCCTTCACACAGACCAAACCAGCAGTTCGAGAAGCACTTATACCACCATCAACCTCTATCAGAAGCAAGGGGTTTTCTTTAGATGCAACATGAGCCACATGAGCAACACGATCTTCACTTCCTTCGATATAGGACTGCCCTGAAAAACCAGGAAAAACACTCATAACAAGCACCATATCAAGATCTGCAATATACGCATCAAGTGATTCAATCGCACAGTCTGGCTTAAGCGTGAGAGCAGGTTTTTTTCCTGCATCACGAACACGCTCGATAAACTCACGGACTTCAGCATCGCTGGCAAAAGCTTCAATATGAGCCGTTACAATATCAGCACCCGCTGAAAGATACCAATCAAGCTGCTCGAGCGGATTAGAAATCATCAGGTGAACATCGAGGGGAAGGTCGGTGATTTTCTTAAGCTGAGAAACCAACGGAACTCCGATGGTTAGATTTGGAACAAAATGACCATCCATCACATCAACATGAACAAAATCAGCGCCCGCCTCTTCAAGCATATGAATATCTCTTTCAAGATTCATAAAATCGGCTGACAAAATTGATGGAGCAATTTTAACCTCACCAAACACAGAAGATCCTTTCTCGCCCTCTTCACGCCCTACATACGAGCACCATACTAACGCAGATGACCGTTTTCCGTAGCTTTCTTTTCAAGATCTAAAAGAAACTGCTTTATCTTCAGCCCGTAAGCGTAGCCCACTAAATCTCCCCTTGCCCCAATAACACGATGACAGGGAATAAAAACAGGAAGAGGATTTTTATTATTCGCCATACCAACAGCACGCATAGCGTTGGGCTTTCCCGTCATCTGGGCAACTTCTTTATAGGAACGTGTTTCACCGTAAGGGATACTGCAAAGTGCCCGCCAAACCTTTTGCTGATACTGAGTGCCGTAAGGATTTAAGGGGATATCAAAGACTGTGCGCTTTCCTGCAAGATATTCCTGAATCTCAGTAGAAGCCCTGTTAGTTAGCGCAGTTGCGGTATAAGTACCAGGAAATTGTTGTACCCCAAATGCCATATGAGTGAGCGCCTTACCATCAGAAGCAAGGGTTATCCTTCCTAATGGTGTTGGGTAAACGAAGAAGGTTTCTAAAGATGAAGCCATGCGAACCTCCTATTTATCGACAATCCCCCAAAATTCAGTGGTAAGAGGGCGATCGAACAATTCCTTAGCCGCCTTATGAGGTGAAGCATTTTCCCAAACTACCGCACGAACAATCGTTGTAATTGGCAGCTCAACCTTATAACGGGCAGCTAAAGGACAAATGGTCTTACAAGCAACTGCCCCTTCAATAACCATGTGAGTTTGTTCCTCATACGCTTTAAGCGATACACCTTTAGCAAGTTCTTTGCCAAAAGCTCGATTGCGAGAATGCTCAGAAGTGCAGGTAGCAATTAAATCGCCAGCTCCTGCAAGGCCCATAACCGTGATAGCTTTGCCTCCACACGCCTGGACGAGGCGGCTCATTTCCGCCATTCCGCGCGTCATAATCATAGCAGCCGTGTTGTCACCATATCCGATGCCGTACGCTGCTCCAACAGCGATAGCGATAACATTCTTGAAAGCGGCGCATAGTTCAACGCCCACATAATCATCTGAAACGTAACAACGAAAATAGGGAGTAGAAAACAAATCCCTAAAAAACTCGGCAGTTTCTTGTGAAAGCGATGCTATAACCGTTGCAGCAGGAAGACCGAGGATGACCTCTTCGGCATGGTTAGGACCAGAGAGTGCGGCTAACCTTTCAACAGAACCCACTACCTCAGAAAAAACTTCAAGCGGTAAAAGACCTGTATTCTCTTCAACACCCTTAGAACAAATAACGATAGGTATCTCTTCGCAAAGATATGGCTTTAAGTCGCCGGCAAATTGACGAACCAATCGGGAAGGAACAACGATAACAACAGCCTGAACGCCCTGCATGCATTCCGCTAGGCAATCAGTCGCAGAAATAGAGTGAGATAACTCGACGTTACTGAGATAGCGCGGATTGAAATGCTTCTGCGTTATCGTTTGAGCGACTTCTTTCTTGCGCGCCCACATAACAACTTCGTTACCAGCAAGAGCAAGATTCTGAGCAAGAGCAGTACCCCACGAACCAGCACCTACCACTGCTACTTTCATGACGCTTTCTCCTTCTTGGAACCAATTTTGTTTTCACAATGATTGAGCAGACGTGAAATATTTTCACGATGAGCAAACACGACATTAAGGGCGGTGAAGGTGATTATTACAATTGCCACCCAATTTCCGCTGTAAAAATAAAGCGAGAGAAATGGGCACAAAAGAGCTGCCGCAATAGAACCGACCGAAACATAACGCGTGACAACAACCAGAATGGCAAAAAGCCCGAGCTCAATGACTGCCCCTGGAATTCCGTACATGAAAAACAGGGCACCCACCGCAACCGCAATGCCCTTTCCTCCATGAAATTTAAGCCAAGGAGAGTAAATGTGACCAAGCGTGCAGCCCATAAATGAAATTGCAAGACAAATTCCCGCAAGAGCATCAGTTACATCAACAAGAACATACGTAGAACAAACGGTAGCGAGAAATCCCGAGAGTACACCTTTACCAAAATCAAGAACGAACACACTTGCACCCCCCACTTTACCCAAAGAGCGCATCGCGTTAGTGGTTCCAATGTTTCCCGATCCTTCTTTGCGAATGTCTTTATGGAAAACCACACGGGATATAACCAAACCCCATAGAACAGAGCCCAATAAAAACGTCACGAGAAAAAGAAGAATAAGGGCAGGCGCCAGTGCCATGTTAGATTAGTCCTTTCGCTTGAACTTTAAACGGATAGGTGTTCCCGTTAAATCGAAATGGGAGCGTAAGCGATTTTCGAGATACCGCTCAAACGATGGTTCGATAATATCGGGATGATTGCAGAAGAAAGTAAACTGCGGAGGCATCGTGGATGTTTGCGTTACATATTTCATCTTCAGGATTTTCTTACCCTTAGAAATAGTGTGACCAAAATCACGAATTTCCTGTAACCAATTATTAAGTTTGCTGGTAGAAATACTGCAACAATAATTAGCATACGCCTGATCAATCGCATTCCAAATACGATGAACGTTTTTTCCGGAAAGCGCGGAAATGGCAATTACCGGAGCATATCCAACATAGGTAAGCCTGTCTTCAATACGCTCTCGAATCTCTGCCTTTTTATCAGGACCTTCAACAAGATCCCACTTATTCAAAATGATAACCATCGCACAACCACGTTCAGCCGCCATGCCAGCAACACGCTGATCTTGGTCAGTTAAGCCAAGCGTGGAGTCAATCACCAGAAGAACCACTTCGGCGCGATCAATCGCGCGCATTGCGCGAACAAAGCCATAGTATTCAACATCTTCATCAATAACACTCTTGCGACGTAGACCGGCAGTATCGACGATAGTGTAATACGTACCTTCATGACAGATAGTAGTATCGATGGCATCACGTGTAGTACCCGCAACATCAGAAACAATAGAACGATCGTTGTTGGTTAGCTTATTGGTAAGCGAAGATTTACCCGCATTAGGACGACCAATAATAGCAACGTTGATAGCTCCAAGATCAACTTCTTCTTCTGTTATTTCATCAGGAAAATAGCCAACTACTTCATCAAGAAGATCACCCGTACCCGTACCGTGCAAAGAAGAAACAGGCCACGGTTCACCAAGTCCGAGCTGCATAAATTCCCACATGGCATTGTTATCTTTAGGATTATCAAGTTTGTTGACAACCAACAAAACAGGCTTTTTTGTTTTACGCAAAATTCTTGCTACCGCTTCATCGTCAGCATTGATTCCAGCTCGACCATCGACCAAAAAAACAATGACATCGGCCTCATCGGTGGCAAGAATAGCTTGAGCTCGAATGGAGCCCTGAAATGCGTCATCGGTACCCATTTCGATACCACCCGTATCAATCAGGGTAAAAGCGCGACCATTCCAATCAGCCTCATGATACGAGCGATCGCGCGTGACACCACGCATCTCATGGACGATTGCCTCATTATTTTCTGCAATGCGGTTAACAAATGTAGATTTTCCCACATTTGGACGCCCCACAACAGCAACTATAGGTAAAGCCATACAACCATTCCTTGTTATATATACTCAGCGATTAAAGCCAGAATACCACGGGTTTTCATCGATCTTATTACAGGGACTCCAAAAACGAAACAACTGCATCAATTTGATTTTCAGGGGTAGAAGCACCTGCACTCACCCCTACTATCATGCCCTTTTCAAACCATGAAGGGTCAATTTCCCCAACTGTTTCAATGTGATACGCATGAGCGCAGTGCTGCTCGCAAAGTTCAAACAAGCGTGTGGTATTGGAAGAGTTTCTTCCCCCAATAACAATCATCACCTGAGCATCTTGCGCAAGCTGAACCGCTGCTTCTTGACGCTGGGTTGTCGCAAAACAAATTGTGTCTTTAACGAGTGGCTCTATCCCCCGCTCCTCAAGAGCACCAAGCACCGCATTGAGCGCTTTTCTTGATTGCGTCGTTTGCACAACAACACCAACGCGTTCAGGAAGCTGAACGGGAATATCACCAGGAGTTCCTACAATGGCACACTCCCCACCAGCAGCTCTCGCATGAGCAGAAATTCCTTCAACCTCAGGATGTCCTGCTTCGCCAATAACAAGCACATAGTAACCTTCGCACGCAAGCTTTGCCGCCGCCTGCTGTGCTCTCATGACATGAGGACACGTTGCATCTACCACACTATACCCACGGCGCTTAAGCTCTTCGATAGTTTCAGGAATTACCCCGTGAGAACGAATTACCACCGATCCTTCCGTAATATCATCAACGGAATTAGCAGCAATAATACCCTCCTCTTCTAACTCACTTACCACACGAGGATTATGAATAAGTGGACCAAGCGTCCAAACTCTTCCTCCCTCATGGGCAACATTGTAAGTCATATCTAAAGCACGCTGCACGCCATAGCAAGCTCCGGCGTGTTTAGCTCGTTTTACTGTTAGGTTTCCCATTGCGCCTACCCTTTGGAATACTCTTTAAGTTCATTCATGTTCACACGCTCAATTGCATGTTCACAAAATACATCCGTGTAATCTTTCGACTCAGGGAACAGCGCCACCATATCAACTTCTTCAGCTGAAATATCGTGACTTAAAGCAAAAGATTCACGAAGCACATACCACGTACAAGCATCAAGGCGTTCGTCCTTTGGAAGAAAATTGAAGGCATCAACAGAAATTGGCTCACCAAACACGACCGTGATACGAGGAAAACGCACCCGCTTACCCTTTTGTTTTACCAACTCAAGATTTTTTAGCCCCAAGGGAACAAGAGGAGCCTTTCCCATTCGAGCAATTAAAGCGGCACCACCATGGATGTCGGGGGTTTTGCTCCCTTTTCCACGACGTGTTCCTTCGGGAAACACCCCAATAAGCTCACCGTTCTTGAGCATTTTCGTTGCGCGTTTAATAGCGGTTCTATCAGCGGTATCGCGTTTGATAGGAAACGCTCCCACGCGAGAAAGAATCCACCCCAATATACCCTTAAAAAGAGTATCGCGCCCGATTAAACGAACCCATTGTTTGGTTGGGCGCACCGATAAAAACATGATAGCGACATCAAGATAAGAAACATGAGGCGCAACAATAACCGCTCCACGCTCCTTACCTTTAAACGCACTGATGATTTCTTGGTTTTTTACGCTGATTCTAAACAGAATCTTGCAGAGAACCTGCACGAGCCCCGCTAGAAAAACAGCGAAACCGCGCGGTATGTCGTTTGAGGTGTCATTGCCTCCAAACGACATGTCCCAGAAGCGTTCAAAGCCCTGTTTTTGAGCCATACTATGACATCCTTGCCTTAGCGAGTGTGATTATCTTTTCAATAATTGCTTCAATATACTCATCAGTTGAATCAATATGAATTGAATCTTCTGCTGGCTTCAAAGGAGAAGTTGTGCGATTGGAATCAATATCATCACGCCTGATGATATCAGCCAAAACCTCTTCGTAGTTAATTGACCCAATGCCACGATCAACGTTTTGACGAACCCTTCTGTGAGCACGTTCTTCAGGTGAAGCCGTAAGGAAGATTTTCAGTTCAGCTTCAGGAAAAACGACCGTTCCGATATCTCGCCCTTCGACAACGTAATTACCCTGAGCTCCAATTGTTTGTTGCTGCATAACTAGGGCTTCACGAACCTGAGAAGTTGCCGACACAGGAGAAACCGCCTTGTCTATTTCGGCTGTTCTGATGAGATCAGTGATGTCTTCTCCATCAATATACACCTTACGAGGAACAGGATCCCCCACGTCATGACCGAACGAAATTATGTGACCTTGGGCAAGTGCCCCTAAGCATTCAGCATCATCAAGCGCAACACCATCTTTTAGAGCACGATAAGCAACAGCTCTATACATTGCTCCCGTATCCAAACACGAAAACCCTAATTTTTTTGCCACCGCTTTTGCAATAGTGGATTTTCCCGCCCCAGAAGGACCATCAATCGCAATAATCATGAAGAATCTTTCGTCTCGTTTTCTACCGAACTATCAAATTACCGGGCAAGCTTTTCAAGACTTGCAAGGAACTGAGGGAAACTTACCTTCACCGAGTCAAAGTTAACGACATCAACAGGACAATCCTTACACAAGCCAACCAATGCCCATGTCATAGCAAGGCGGTGATCTTTTCGGGAGTCAAAAACCAAGCCTTCAGGAACAACCAAATCAGGCTGTCCTTCAATAAAAAGGTCGTCATTTTCTGTCCAAGCATTAACACCAAGCAAAGAAAGACCCTCAATGATTGCTTCAAGCCTATTAGACTCTTTCTTAGTAAGTTCGCTTACCTGCCTAAATACCGTAACACCAGATGCAAAGGCAGCAACTAGCGACAAAACAGGGATTTCGTCAATTTCACTTGCAATATGCTGACTGGGAATTTCACACCCAACAAGCGAATCAGTATAAGCAGCCTCTATAACACCGTAAGGCTCTTTTCCTTCAGTTCCTATATGGCGCACTTCAATGGAAGCTCCCATACGCTCAAGCGTACGAATAAAGCCAACGCGACCAGGATTTAGGCTCACGTTTTCGATCTGAACAGAGCTGCCTTTCTTCAAAAGAGCAGCACAAATAAGAAATGCTGCAGAGGAAGGATCACCCGGAACATTAACTTCAGACGCTTTCAGAACAACAGGACCCTCCACACTTGCACGACGAAACGCTGAGCCAACTTCTACCCCATATTCGGGAAGCATAAGTTCGGTGTGGTTGCGCGAAATAGCAGGCTCATTGATGGTCGTTGTTCCCTTTGCAAAAAGACCAGCAAGCAACACCGCTGTTTTAAGTTGAGCGGAAGCCATAGGGGAATCGTAGGTTATGGCTTTAAGAGAAGGATTACCAATTTCTGTTATAGGAAGATTCTCTTTCGCGTCAGGCTCAAAGCGAACGCCCATCTTCATTAAAGGAGCAATAATGCGCCTCATGGGACGTTTAATCAATGACTCATCACCCGTTATTTCAACACGAATATCCCAAGGAGCCAAAATGCCCATCAGTAAGCGTGCGGTAGTACCTGAATTGGCACAATCGATAGGTGCTTCAGGTTGCCTTGGGCCTTTTTCACCCCATCCTGTTATGCCACCAGCAAGAGATCCGTCAATTTGGCGTTCCATAGAAACCTCTGCTCCAAGAGCTTTTACCGCAGCGATTGAAGCACGTACATCGGCAGAATCGAGCACGCCAGTAAGACGAGAAGTGCCTTGCGCCATAGCGGAAAACAAAACAGCGCGGTGCGAAATAGACTTATCTCCTGGTACGGTTGTAGTACCGTCAAGCGCGCCTCCAAGAGGATTAATACGGGAAGTGTTGGCTTTATCCATGATTAGTCTCCTTTGAAAAAAGAGGATTAAACGAAATGCTAAATCCTGCCTTAAGTAACGATGTTGAGAGTTTTCCGATATCACCCTCATCAGTCAAAACCATACTCAAAACAGCACTTGATGATGTGATATGGTCGATATCGATTGACTGAATATTGCATCCAACCTGACTTGCAATGGTAGTAACCTCGGCAATAATTCCTTTGCGATCAGTAAGAGGTATACGCACCTCAAGCAAGTCTTCAGTATTGGGAACCCATTTTGCAGGCAAAGAACGACGAGCTTTAGCTGCCCTATCTAACAACTGAATGAATTGTTGTTTATCCTGCTTGGCAAGCGCAGAGGAGAACTCAGCCAAAATAGCCTGAACTTCCTCAAGCCCTTCCGTAATGGCAGTAGCATTATCAAAAGCAATTCCTGTCCAAAGTGCTGGAGAACCCGCCGCAATGCGCGTGGAATCTTTAAATCCACCAGCCGCTAACCTAAAAAGTGCTTCTTGGTCTCCCGCATGACGAACAGCAAGTTCCACCAAGGAAGAAGCAACGAAATGAGGAACATGACTCACAATGGCAACAGCCTCATCGTGGGATTCACGTGAAAGCGATACAACACGTGCTCCTAAGTGCGTGAGCATGTCGTGCAATGCGGCAAAGTGCTCTGCAGGAGTGTTTTCGTCAGGACACAATACCCAGTGTGCACCTTGAAACAAATCTTCGCTTGAACCTTCAATGCCGCTCTTTTCGGAACCCGCCATAGGATGCCCTGGGATGTAATTATTAGGGTAAGTAAGAATTTCTTGTGCCTGTTTTGAAATGATGGCTTTTGTTGAGCAAGTGTCGGTAACAATTCCTTTGTAGTCAGCATCAGCGATAACCTTAAAATACTGAGCTATCGCAGAAACAGGCGTTGAAATCATAACGAGATCAGCATGCTTAATTGCTTCAAACATTTTTTTATCATCTGCAAGTACCGCTTCCTGAATCCACTTACGGCGCAACCCTTCTTCGAGCGATTCAGAGGAAGTATCCACTCCTGTTATATGGGCATCGGGATAGGCACGATGATAGGCTCCTGCAAATGAAGCACCAATCAAACCAAGCCCAATAACCACAACTGAAGTAAATCTCGTACTCATAAATACTGTCCCTTTTTACACAGATCGCTAATATAAACCACCTGAAAACCTTTCAGGCATTACCTTTATTCTAGCTTATTATGATACTTACTTATCGCCGCAAAGCTCACGGCATTCCACAGCGGTAAGTTCCCGATAGGAACCCTGTTTTAAGTCCCCCAAAGAAAGCGGACCAAAGGAAACACGCTGTAGTTCTTTTACGGGAAACCCTACCGCATCACACATACGACGAACCTGCCGCTTACGACCCTCATGAATAGTAAGAGAAAGCCACGTATTCTTTTTCGTTTTCTTGATCACTTCAGCCTTAGCAGGACTCGTAATTCCATCTTCCAACACAACGCCCGACTCCAATTGGCGAAGAGCATCAGAGCTTACATGACCAGCGACTAAGGCATGATAGGTTTTATCCACATGCTCACGAGGATGCAAAAGCTTATTTCCCAATTCACCATCGGTAGTGAAAAGCAAAAGCCCCGTGGTGTTACAGTCAAGCCTTCCAACAGGAAAAATACCCGGATACCTATCGGTGGGAATAAGATCAGAAACGCAAGCGCGGGAAAAAGGATCACTCATAGAGGTGAGATACCCTTTCGGCTTGTTGAGCATAAGAATAACCTGAGAATCACCAAGCAAAACTACCTTACCATCAACTTCAACAGTATCACGTTCGGGAACAACCTTTGTGCCGAGCTCCGTTACTACAGCTCCGTTGACCGACACTCTTCCCGCCAAAATAATAACTTCACAGGCGCGTCTACTCGCTACCCCTGCGCGTGCAAGATATTTTTGTAAACGCATGGATTCCTGGGAATAGTCCATGGTTAGTCTTCCTCAAAAACTAACTCATCAAAGTTGATTTTGTCCACCACTCCTGCCGTAGAAGCAAGAGCATCATTGAGCATGGTATGCATGGCATTTTGGGCAAGACGCTCGCTCTCTTCAGAACCCTCCTCGAAAGAAACACCATGAGCTGATGATGCAAGAGATGCAGTAGCGCCCTCAGAAGGCATAGGTACCTCGTCTTCGGTAATTCGAACAACGCGCAAGCGCTCAGCAATGAGCGCCTTGGTTTCATCATCTGGCGCGAAGCCTTCTAGGGGAGGCAGTTCTGAAACATTCTTTAGTCCAAATTTTTCCAAAAAAGCCTTACTGGTTCCGTAGAGTGCGGGATTTCCAGGACTATCTTGCACTCCCGCTTCTCTCAAAAGGCCTTTTTCTAACAAGGAGTTAACTGAGCTATCTGAGCTAACGCCTCTGATTGAAGAAATCTCATTGCGGGTAACAGGCTGGCAATAGGCAACAATGGCCAAAGTTTCCAAGGCAGCTTGGCTGAGCTTTCGCGTATCCCACGAAGTAACATAACGTTCGATAAGTTCGTGATAAACCGGATGAGTGACCAAACGCCATCCGCCTGCAACTTCCCTCAGCTGTATACCTCGATTTGCATGAAGAAGTTCATCTTGTAATGAAACAAGAGCTTCTTCAACTTTACGAGGATCAATCTGAATAGCATCAGCAAGCGTAAGAATATTCACAGGCTCATCGGTTACAAAGAGCAATGCCTCAATTGCCCCTTTGATCTCGGTATCACTAAAACCGAACCCTTGAACAGCTGCCCCGTCGCTGACCGCAGCTTCATCAATTCCTGCTTCATGTACCGTGTCTAACTTATCACGATTGTCGGTATTATTCATTTTCTTGCCTATTCTTCAACCGAATCAAAGGTTTCATTATGGATAATCAACTCAGGGGAACCCTCAAGAAACGTTATAACAATATCGCCAAACAACTCATCTTGGCTCAACGACACCATTGAACGTTTATACAACTCGAGCGTTGCCAAGAAGGTGACTACAATTACCGCAGATGAATCACCCGCACTCACAACATCCGAAAACCGTACGCGTTTTTCTTTTTTTACGCGCGTATAGAGCATTTCAATTTGCTCTTCAACAGGGATTACCCGTGCTGCAATATGCTCTGACTCAAGAAGAAAAACATCCTGACGAGAAAAAATGCTTGCGCAAATTGCACCGAGTTTTTCAAGTGTTTCATTCTTGAGATAATCAGGCATGACTTTTAAAAAAGAGCGATCAGGGCCAAAGGTGCGTACATGCATCCGACCTTCTGCCTCGTAACGCATCTGCAATGCGCTTGCCGCGTTCTTAAACTTTTTGTACTCAAACAAGTGAGCCACAAGCATATCGCGCATTTCGTAAGGAGAAAGATCTTCGTATTCCTGTACCTCTTCCTCATTTTCTGAGGGAATAAGACTTGCAGCCTTGATCTCGAGCAATGTTGCAGCAACCAATAAAAAGTCACTTGCTACATCAAGATCAACCCTACTCATGCGCTGGACTTCAGCTAAATACTGATCGGTGATTTCTGTAATGGAGATTGAACCAATATCAACCTTTTGCCTGTTAACCAAATAGAGCAACAGGTCGAACGGACCCTCAAAGCTTTCTATGCGAACACGGTATGACACAGAGTACTTCTTTCATGCCAACCCTACATCAAAAGTGATGCGAGGTTACCGGCAGTAACGTTCAAATACCATCCAATAATATCCACGTGGAAGAAATACGGCAAAGCAAATATCACAACCAAAAATATAGGGAGCGCATACTGCTGAACCTTGTAATACTGCGGAAGATACTTTGAAGGTAACAAAAAGCCAATAATTGATGAACCGTCAAGAGGTGGAATGGGTAACAGATTGAAAAACATCAGATACAAATTGACCATAATGAACACAGGAAGAAAGGCTGCATAGATACAAGAGACGATAAAAGTTACGCCATCACCTACACTTGTCAATGGACCTAGAAACAACCCCATAACATAGAGTAGTAAGGCACCCAGCAACGCCATAAGCAAATTAGCGCAGGGTCCAGCAAGCCCCACCAGCAAATCTCCTATTTTTTTATTCTTGAAATTGTTCGGGTTATAGGGAACGGGCTTCGCATATCCAAACACTGGACCTCCGGAAAGAATAAGAATTGCCGGTAAAATCACCGTTCCAAAAGGATCAACGTGTTTAAGGGGGTTAAGACTAAGCCTTCCCTGATTTTTTGCAGTGGAGTCACCCAATTTATAAGCAACGTAACCATGAGCAACCTCATGCAAAATAATGGCAGGAATAAACGCCAACACGCTACAAACAATCAGTATTATTTGATAAGAACTCATAGCTTCAAACCTAACCGAGAAGGCTTAACAATGCTTTTATTCACTTCTTATTACACCAGATTTGCAAAAGAATTTTGCCGTAATGCCTCATAAACCCCAATTGCTACTGAATTGGACAAATTGAGCGAACGCAACGACTCCTTCATTGGAATTCTCACGCACTGTTCAGGAAATTTTTCGAGAATTTCAGGATCAATACCGCGGCTTTCCCGGCCAAAAATCAAAAACACTTCTCCGGATATCTCTTGATCGTAGAAATTATTGTTGGTCTGTCCCGTAAAAAACAACAGTTTCCTATGGCCATATTCTTCCAAAAATGCACTCGTACACGAATGGCGAACAATATCAACCTTATCCCAATAATCAAGACCAGCACGTGTGAGGTTTTTCTGCGTAAGACGAAATCCCATAGGCTCAACAAGATGAAGTGTTGCCCCGCAGCAGGCGCACGTACGAGCAATGTTTCCTGCATTTTGTGGAATTTCAGGCTCAAATAGAACCACATGTAAGGACAATTCTTCATTCTTCACGTCTTGAATATTAGTGGCATCCTTTAGTTCAGTCATCTGCTATCCTCACTGCACTTCTCTACCGTATGGCTTCTTCTTGTTGCTTGCGAATTTCTTCCTCGATCTCTTCCGAAAGAAGCATCCATTCCTCTTCGTGTGCAGATAGCGTTTTTTTCAGTTCTGCGTGCTCAGCAATTACATCACTCGATGCGTCCTCATTGGTGTAAAAACCTGGATCAGCAAGTAACGCTAAGATTTCATCCATTCGCGCTGTTTCTTTTTCGATAAGAACTTCAAGCTCTTGTACGCGCTTGCGTTGTTTTTTTAAGGCAGCATAGACACGGTTTCTTGCCTGAGCTTCACGACGTTTTTGCTCTTTAGTTTTAGGAGCTGAACCGGAAGACGGTTTCGTACGTGCTTTTTCTTTAGATGAAATTTCAACGGCTCTCTGGCTTTTCTTTTTATCCGCAGCCTCTTTTTCCAATGCCTCCTCAAAAGCAAGCTGCTCGCTTTTAAAGAGATAGTAATCGTAGTCACCCTCATACGATTTCACAGAACCAGGCTTTATTTCGATGATACGGTTAGCGACAGACTTGATAAGATGACGATCGTGAGTGATAAATACAATCGTACCTTCAAATTGCGAAAGAGCCTGCTCAAGAATATCAGCACTGGCAATATCGAGATGGTTCGTTGGCTCGTCCAAGCACAGAAGAGGTCTTGGAGCAACGAGCATCTTTGCTAATGCAAGGCGGCATTTTTCTCCACCCGAAAGCACCGACACTTTCTTATCCACGTCATCGGCGCTGAAAAGAAACGACCCCAACAGGGTTCTTACCTGGGAAATACTCCAACCAGGAGCGACGCCATCAAGCTCTTCAAAAACCGTATTGGAAGGATTGAGCTCCTCAAGCTGATGCTGAGCAAAATAGGTTTTGCTCACTTTCGTACCATAAGAAATAGTTCCTTCGTCAGGTGAAAGTACCCCTGCAACCATTTTAAGAAGGGTAGATTTACCCGCTCCATTAGGTCCCACGAGCGCGATTTTTTCACCGCGATAAAATGAAAGATCCAATCTGTCGTATACCGTTTTTGATCCAAAAGCTTTTTTAACACCTTCAACATTCACGACCAAATCACCCGTACGAGGAGGCTGCTGAAAGTTAAAATGGACTTTTTTCTTTTCTTCAGGAATCTTAATACGCTCAATTTTCTCAAGCTTTCTAACTCGATCCTGAACCTGCTTGGCCTTAGTTGCCTTATAACGGAACCGTTCAATAAACGCTTCCATATGTGCAATTTCCTCAGCCTGCTTGGCAGCACGCTCACGAAGAAGGGCAAGATACTCTTCGCGCTGCTTTAGATAGGCGGAATAATTCCCCTTATACAGCTTGACTATTTCATTGTCGATTTCCGCCACACGATCGACCATATTGTCCAAGAATGCGCGGTCGTGACTTACTACAATCACACTGCCCTGGTAGCTTCGCAAGAACCCCTCGAGCCACTTAACGCTTTCAAGATCAAGATGATTGGTAGGTTCGTCCAATAAAAGCACTTCGGGGTTTCGTGTAAGCAACTTAGCAAGGGCAATGCGCATCTGCCAACCACCCGAAAACTCCGTTGTCAGACGTGTCATATCATCTTCACCAAAGCCAAGGCCAAACAAGACTGCACGGACACGTGCCTCAAGCGAATAGCCCCCCATGGATTCATACAAATCACGGGCTTTTCCGTAGGCATGTAATTGCTCATCGGTTGGGTTGGAGCCTAATGCTGCTTCAAGCGTTTTTACCCGTTCCTCTTGCCTGCAAATCTCCTCTTGAGCCGAAAGAACTTCTTCGAAAATAGGAGCTTCGCCCATTTCGATTGCTTCTTGTTCCAAGTATCCAATTTGACACCCCTTCGCAAGAAGAATTCGACCTTGATCAGCATCTTCTTCACCAGAGATAATGTTTAGAAGCGTTGTTTTTCCCGCACCATTTGGTCCAACCAAAGCAAGACGGTCGTGGTTTTCAAGCTTAAATGATACATCCGAGAACAGCACGCGCGAACCGAATGATTTTGAAATATGTTCTAGTTGAATAATCATGACGATTAATTGTATAGCAAGTTTAATGCTCTTATTAAAAATCCTCGTAAATGCAAGGCTGCAAACAAAAGAAAACAGCTTTCCCCCATTCCTTGGGAAAGCTGTTTTCACAACACTCGTATAGAAAAACGTTAATCAAAGAAGATCATCGATTGATCATTTTTGTCAAGTTGATGCTCTGTAACATACTCAATGAAATGATCAACGCAATAAGGGTGATAGCGTTTATTGCTATAGGCCATATAAATACAGTGATAGAACTTCTTCTTTTCGACTTCGTTATTGTAAAAAGGCTTAAGTACCATCCCTTTAACATTACGCAAGAAGAACGTATCAATCATCAAAGCAACATCAACGCCATTAACCGCGAAACCTGCAAGGATAGATTCATCATCAAATGAATACTTAACGTTATCAACGCCAAGACTATCCAGAAGCGACTTAACAGACTTACCCAAAGGAATTTGCTCACGATATGAAATCAGGTTACTTCCTAACAAGTCTTCAGGAAGAATGTAGTCTTTCTGAGCTAAAGGAGATCTTTCGCTCATCGCAACAATAAACTCTTGAGCGACAACGGGGACATAGGTAATGTCGCTAGAAATATCATCTTTAGCACAGAAAATGACGTCATTTTCCCCTTTAACAAGGTTTTCAAGTAATACCTGGGATGGTTTTTGGCTGATGTTAAATTCATACTCATGGTCACTATCTTGACGATACATATTCAACAACTGAGGAATGTAATCAGTCTGCACCGTAATAATGCAGCCAAGATCAATAGTTCCGCCATCACTTTCACCAGAATAGCCCTTCATAATAGCAACACCTTTATCGAGCTGCTCAAGAGCCGCATTAACATAAACTAAAAACTCAGCACCGTATTTTGTGAGTTCAACGTTACGACCTGTTTTCTGAAACAGCGAGACTCCCAACTCCTGCTCCAAAGAGGAAATAGAGCCAGAAAGAGTTGGTTGAGTAATAAACAATTCCTTAGCCGAACGGGTATAGTGCTGTAGCTCAGCTAATTTGCGAAAATAATATAACTGCGAAAGATTCATTCCATCACTCCAGCTCAATATAGTAATCGGTTGGAATTATAGCGTAAATCAATGGATAAAAGAGATATCTATCGAAAAAAATTAACGAACCCGCGCTGAACGGGTTCGTTTACAACAAAAGTATGTCTTTTAATCAAGAAGGATAAGAAATCCTAGCCGAATCGGTACTCAACACCCATGGTTGGCTGTGGATACTCCCACTTCTCAAGAATGGTCTCACCGCAAATCATTCGGCAGGTACCGCACTCTAAACAACCAGCGTAATCAAAGATTGGCTCGTCACCTTCTGCTGGAATCTTGTAAAGAGCAGCTGGACAGCACTTAACAAGTTTCAAAAACTCAGGATCAGATGCCTTAACGCCCTCCTTGATAACAATGTGTGGACACTCTTCATCAACGTTGAACTTATTGATAGAAAGTTTCTCGTCAACATTAACCGTAATATCGATCATAGAACTTTCACTCCCTTCATAGCCACCTTGCCGAGTTTAAACAGACCCTGCTTTTTAACCTGAGGCATTGCAAGCTTCATAACATGCTGACGAGGCTCGCCATCAACCATAAAGAGTGGAGTCATAATGTCGCGGATCATTTCAGGATAACCACGGAACATACCAGGGCAATTCTCAAGGAATTCAGGTGCTTCAGCGTACATGTTCATATCACGCATAATGAAGGAGTTATCGAGCATGCTCTTGTAAACACCAAGACCAGCCTTAGAAGTATCTCCTGCATCAAGTGCTTTAATGGCAGCCTTAGCAGCAATAGAACCAGATTCAACAGCCAAATCCATACCACGAACCGTATAGCCAAGGTTCATACAGAGCATAGCAGCATCGCCAACCACCAAAACACCGTCACCGATGATTTCTGGCATCATGTGAATACCGCCTTCAGGAACAACATGACCTGAATACTCAACAAGCTTACCGCCTGCGATCAAAGGTTTGATCTCTGGACGATTCTTGAAGTTTTCAAGCATCTGATAAACAGGAATATCCTGCTTGAGAACTTCACTCATAGTAGCAACGATACCAACAGAAACTGATTCTTCGTTTGCGTAAACAAAAGCACCACCAATGATACCGTTAGAGCAGTCACCAGCAAAAAGCCAAGAAGCGCCTTCTCCAGGATTGCACAAGAAGCGGCTCTCGATTACATCAGCAGGAAGTTCAATGGTCTCTTTAGCACCAACAGCAACTTGATGAATTGCTGGAGCCTTCTTGGAAAGACCTGCTTTAGAAGTGAGGAGTGAATTAACGCCATCAGCAAGAATTACCACATCAGCAGTAATTTCATCTTCGCCAGCAATAACGCCACATACTTTGCCGTTTTCAATCATGAGATCTTCTACAGCAATACCGCAGATATACTCTGCCCCAGCGTCTTCTGCTTTCTCAGCAAGCCACTGATCAAAAGGACCACGCAAAACGGTGTAAGACTCTTTGCCAGCCTGCTCAAGTTCACGTGCAGAATAGTCAATCGTGAAATTAGAGTCAGGAGACATGAGAGAAATACGCTCATGGGTTACCTTACGCTGCAAAGGAGCATCCTGGTAATCAGGGAAAATCTTTGCGAGCGAATGGGTGTAAATACGACCACCTGTCATGTTCTTTGCGCCACAGTAATTACCGCGCTCGACAACAAGAACTGACTTTTCGGCAGACGCTAAGGTGTAAGCTGCAACGGAACCCGCTAAGCCACCACCAACAACAATCGCGTCAAAATCAGACATGCTTTTCCTTTCAGAGAGTTACTAAAAAGAGAGCGCAGTTAGACACTGCGCTCTAATTAAAACAATTTACAGCTTCTCGATCAAAGCAGGGATAACTTTGTAGATGTCACCAACGATACCGTAGTCGCACTGCTTGAAGATAGGAGCATTTGCATCCTTATTAACAGCGATAACAGTGTCTGCACCGGTAACACCAACCATGTGCTGCATCTGACCAGAGATACCCAAAGCGATGTATGCCTTAGGAGCAAGCTGAAGGCCAGAAACGCCAATGTAGAGGTTGCGAGGCATCCAAGTTACATTCTCTGCAAGAGGACGAGAGCATCCTACTTCACCGTTAACCTTAGCTGCCAAGTCACGAGCCATCTGAAGGTCAGCTTCCTCGGCAAAGCCACGACCAGCGCCAACAACAACGTCGCACTTGGTGAGGTCTGCACCCTGAGCAGGAACTTCTTTGGTAGCACGAAGTACGAGTGGCTTAGCTGGTGCAGTATAAGCAATGACCTCCACTGCATCAGAGCCAGTAGCCTCTGCAGCATCAAAGCAAGTAGCAGCAACGGTATAAATCTTTGCAGCAGATGCCTTCTGCTTACTCTCTGCCAAACCACCGAAATACATAGTGGTTACCGTATCGCCATCAATAGCAGTGATGTCAGATACAACAGCAGTGCCAAGCTGAGCAGCCAAAAGACCAGCAAGAATCTTGTTACGAGGAGTTGGCTCAACTAAAACTACGTCTGGAGCAGCAGCGTCATAAGCAGCCTTAACGCCAGCAGCAGCGTTCTCTACAGGCTCACCTGCAGGAAGCTCAATATCATATGCCTTATCAGCAACACCAGTCTCAGGTGCGCCCTTAACAACAGCCAAAGCTACTTCGTCAGCGATAGTGCGAGCACCAGCGCAAAGAGCCTTCTGACCGTCAATAGTTTCTGCTAATACTAATGCTTTCATTCTTTAATACCGCCTTCTCTTTATTTAATTGCTTCAGCAACAGCAGCAGCAAATGCGTCGATGTCGCCCTCTTCGAAGATCTGCATCTTACGAGGAGCAAGCTCAGGAGCCTTGATGTCCTCAATAGCAACCTTTGCGTCAACAGAAGCGCCCTCGGTAACAGCCTGTGGCTTCTTCTTTGCAGCAAGGATGTCACGCATACCAGGAATGCGAGGCTCAGCAGCTTCAGGAGAAACAGAGATAACAGCAGGAAGAGGAACTTCGATTTCCTCAACTTCATTGTCGAGAGTACGCTCAACAACAACCTTGTCGCCCTCAGCAGTAATAGAGGTGACAGCATTAATGGTTGGAACACCGAGTGCAGCAGCGAGCTGAACGTTTACCTGGCCAGCATAGAAGTCAGCAGAACCGTCACCACAAATGATGAGGTCATAATCAGCGGCGTTAGCATCTACGAGACCCTTAAGTACCTGAGCGGTAGCGTAGGAATCTGCAGTTTCCATAGCGTCGTCTGCAACCAAGAAGAGCTCGTCAACGCCACGAGCGAGAAGCTCCTGCTTAGCCTTGTTATCGTTGCACTTAGAAGAAACGGCGCTAACAGCAACAACGGAAGAGCCATCATTTGCAGCAGCCAACTGAGCTGCAGCTTCGATTGCATTCTTGTCGTATTCAGAAACCTTTGGTTTAGCCTTTGAATAGTCCAGAGTACGATCTGCAGAAACGAAAATGTCCTGATCGTCTGGAACCACCTTTACAGCAACAACAATTTTCATAACTTTCTTGCTCCTATTCTCGTTTGTATTACCTACAAATTTGAGATTGAACTAAAACTAATACATCGTCTGTGACACACGTCACAGACGATGTATCTATAACCTACTGACCTTTACGAGCGCGGTATTTAGCAACAATTGCACGACCAGCGATGTAGTCCATAACCTCGCAAGTACCACCAGCGAGAGCGTTACCACGAAGGTCTTTCCAAATACGACCAACGCGAACTTCTTCGGTGTAACCAAGACCACCGAAGATCTCGATTGCGTTATCGGCAACCTTCAAGCAGGTCTTAGTAGACTCGGACTTGAGCATTGCAACCTCAGCGTTGCAAGACATACCGTTGTCGAGCATCCAGAGGCATAAGTAGAGCATCATGCGAGTGTAGAGAATGGTGCGCTTTGAATCTGTGATGAGATCCTGTACGCGTGGGTTATCAGCAATTGGCTTACCAAATGCAACACGATCAAGAGCATAATCGATTGCATCATCAAGAGCAGCTTCAGCGAGACCAAGTCCCTGAGCAACAACGAGGCAGCGCTCAAACTCAAAGTTCTTCATAAGAAGCAACCAGCCTTCACCCTGGCCGCCAAGACGATTCTCCTCAGTGAGAACAACATCGTCAAAGAATACGTCAACAAAAGGAACCGTCTGCTGACCGAGCTTAGTAAGAGCAGCAGTGGAAACACCTGGAGTATCAGAAGGAACAAGCCAAAGAGACATGCTCTTGTTTTCGCGAGCAGGATCTTCATCCTTAGCAATAACAACCAAGTAAGGTACTACTGCGCCATTGGTTACCCAAGTTTTCTGACCGCTCAAAATGAAGGTACCATCAGCCTGTTTTTTGGTGGTGGTGGTCATGCCCATATTGTCAGAACCAGCACCTGGCTCAGAAAGACACATAGCAGCGAAACTGCGACCAGACTTCTCATAGTGATCAACGATGAGCTGGCACTGCTCTGGTGAGCCAAACTCAGCAACGTCATAAGCAGCCAACATGCCAGTCATAAATGGAGTCATGCAGCCCGTTGCACGATAGAGAGTTTCGGTCAAAATACCAAGCGTAAAACGATCTGCTGGGATTCCGCCAACTTCTTCAGGCAAACCCATGAAAGCAAAACCGAGGTCGCGATATGCGTCCTGAATCTCATCAGGAACTCCATGATGTACTTCGTACATCTCCCTTACTGCTTCATCAGTAAAGTAAGTCGCAGCAAATTCTTTAATACTGTCGATCATTAGCTCCTGATCTTCGGTAAAGCTAAAATCCATAGTCTTCTCCTACTCCTCGCCGCTACCCATATATCGGCGAACACGGTTCCAGCACGCACTGCGCCAGAATTCGGACTTTCTGCTGGTTAAAAGTTTGAGGTTCTGAACGAAAAGTGTCCAATAGGTAATTTTCGTGATATTGAGGGGATATTCATAGGTTCATTCTATTGATACGGAACCAGAGAGAAACCACCCCTTATTACTAATATATATGAACATAAAACCCCTATTTTTAACCTCCCAATCAATCACATAAACGCATCTAAATCATTCATTTAATCAATAAGTAAAGAGTCAATAAATTGGTCTCTGGCGTGGGAAAAGACAATTGATAGATCAAACCTATGAAAAGCGAAATTTCAGAAAGAAATTACCTATTGGACAGTACATAACGACGAAATGATAATTTTGGACAAGCGGAAAATCCGGAATCTGCCGCATAAGGGTCAGAAGGCCAAATGGCCTCAATCAGAAACCGATTAGGAGGGTTTATGAATCCGAATGCAACTATCACCGACGAGCAGTTTAAGGCATACCTCAAAAAGGTACGCGACATGGTCGAAGGTCCTTACACTGAGTGGCAAAAGGAAATCGAAGTAACCAACTCTTTCCCAGAGAAGTTCTACCAGTCAAACATTGACAACGACATTTATCGTTACTCTCTCCCTGTAGAGTACGGTGGATGGGGTCTCAATGAGAAGGAAATCCTTCAGGTTCAGGAAGAGTTCTCTCGTGGACCTTCGGGTATGCGTATGCACATGCACTATGCATCTGACTTGAACTGGCGCATCCTCGACGACTTCGGTACGCCTGAGGTTAAGGCAAAGTACATGCCTTTGTTCCAGGACAAGACCATCTTCACCAACTTCGCTCTTACTGAGAAGACTGGTGGTACTGGTGCTGACTTGCACTCCACCGCAGTATGGAACGAAGAAAAGGGTGTTTGGGTACTCAATGGTGAGAAATGGCTCATCTCCCACACCGACTGCTCACAGTTCTCTTACGTAATCTGCGTAACCGATCCTGACAAAGAAGGCGACGAGCGTCTCTCCGCATTCTTCGTTGACATGAGCCTCCCTGGCTTCGAGCTTGTTCCAATGCCTCACATGATGGGTTGCCGTGGTTCAGGACACACCGGTCTTAAGTTCACCAACGTTGAGATCAAGCCAGAATTTATGCTCGGCCAGCGCGGCGAAGGCATGAAGGTTGCTATGCACTCTCTCGCTGTATCCCGTGTTCACATCGCTACTTCTAACCTTGGTATCGCTCAGCGCATGTTTGAGATGTCTATCGCTCGTGCTCGCGACCGCGTTACCTTCGGTAAGCCAATCATCAAGCGCCAGGCTATCCGTATGAAGCTTGCTAACATGCAGATGATGCTCCATGCTCTTCGTTGTACCATCATCGACTTCTGCGATGATTACGATGTAGATCCTATGGGCGAGTACATCTCTGAAAAGGCTGCTATCTGCAAGCTCTTCTCTATCGACACTGTTCGTCTCGTATCTGACGAAATGCTCGAGATCTTCGGTGGCGACGGCTACTTTGAGGATTCTCCTTATGGTCCTACCGAGCTTCTCTATCGCGACTGCCGCGCTATGTGGCTCGAGGAAGGCGCTCCTACTGTACAGCGCATCACCATCGCTAAGGGTGTTGAAGACCACAACGGTCACATCGAGTACAAGACCTGGCTTGCAGGTACTGCTCTCGACTAGTTTTCGAACTAGAGCTTTTAGCCAAGGTTTTTCTTGGTCAGATTCCGGAGGGAGGAAGCGAAACGCTTCCTCCCTTTTACTTTGTCTGAATTCTTGCGTCATAAGGCTTTTGAGTTATAGGCATAAAAAAGGTGCAGCTTGTGCCACACCTCTATCAAAATATGTTTAGGACGGTTTTATATCTTAACCCCAGTTTTTAGTTTCCGTAACTACTAAACCGCGATCCATCCTTTATATCCCAGAATTGTTTAACTACAAACCTTTCCAGGATTAAGAATGAAATTGGGATCAAAAACTTGCTTGATGCCCGCCATCATATTATGAGCCGTATCTCCAACCGAAGCACGCAAATAATGCTTCTTAGCATGTCCAATACCATGCTCGCCAGAAACCTGACCACCAAGATCAGCACACTTAGCGTATGCCTCCTTCATTACCATCCTTGATTTAACCAAGAACTCTTCCTGTTCAATATCGTTGCCACAGCAATAAATATGCAAGTTACCGTCGCCTGCATGACCAAAAGAACGAATACGAACATCATTCTTTACACCCACATCATGCACAAAGCTTAAGAACTCAGCAATTCTATCAACAGGAACAACAACGTCCATTTCATCTAGAAGATCGGTTTCTGCTTCAATAACGGTAAGAAATGCACTGCGCGCTGCCCAAACAGCAGCCTTATCAGCAGCGTCACGAAGCATCAACGTATCATATGCTCCAAGCTCATCACCAATTTCAGCCAACGTTTCTGCGCGCTGAAAAATTTCATCTTCATCGTTGCCATCAAGCGTAACCAAAATATACGCTCCAGCTTCTTTACCATTAACAACAGTTGGAATAACCTTATTGCCCGTGTATTCAGCAGAAGAATCAACAATGTCGCGTTCCATGAATTCAATAGACTGTGGGTCAAGTCCTGCTAGCTTAATCTTTGGTACCGCACTGATTGCTTTTTCGATATCTTCAAAAGGAAGAATAAAGCTTATGTCTTCCTGAGGATTAGGAATAAGCTTCATAGTGAGCTCAGTAATTACCCCCAACGTTCCCTCAGAACCAATCATGAGATGAAGCAAGCTGTAACCAGAGCTGGATTTTGTAACGGAACGCCCGAGATCAAGTATTTCACCATTAGGCAAAACGGTAGTCATAGCTAAAACGTAATCGCGGGTGGTGCCATACTTAACAGCACGCATGCCACCAGCATTAGTGCTCACGTTACCGCCAACAGAACCTGTTTTCTCACCCGGATCAGGCGGATACATCAAGCCATGCGTAAGAGCATCTGCTGCCAAATCGCATAAACGAACGCCAGGTTGAATGCGAACAGTAAGATTATTCATGTCGTATGACAGAATTTGATTCATATGCATTGTGCAAAGAACAAGACCACCTTCAAGAGGAGTGCTTCCACCCACAAGTCCCGTTCCGGCACCACGAACTGTTACGGGAATTATGTTCTCGTTACAGATCTTCATAATGGCAGATACCTCTTCAGTGTTGCTTGGAAAGCAAACTACCTCCGGCATTTGAGTGCCGTAAATAGGCATCTCATCATGAGAGTAATCATCGCTAATAGCTTCCCCAAAATGGCAGTTTTCCTCTCCAACAACTGCCGCGAGCTCCTGAATTAATTCAGGAGTAAGCTTGTTGTACTCAGGCATATCAACCTTCCGTAAATAATAAATCGACTATACTTTCGTGTTTAGACACAACGATCATCGTATCAAGAAGCACCAACACCAAAAAGTAATTTTACATAAAGAGCTCTATAGAACGGTCGATGGTTAATCTTCTAAATGCTCCCTTCTTTATCCTTCCTGTTATTCTTGGTTAAATAATTCGCTGCACTGCACGATATATGGATATTCCCTCTGGCCTATTTTGATCCAAAACTTATCCCAAAGTTCCGTACTACAAACGCCACCTCGTAAACACAAACAAAGCACTTCCACTTGAACCCTGTCATTCGCCTGTTTATCTCTACGCGTTAGCACTCAATAGCGTGTGCGTACAGCTTTTCGACCGTCTCAATGCTACAATTCGGTGGTTTGTAAATTACAAGCTTAAACACTAAAGAGGCCTCTGCTATGACAACAAAATCTATCAACCAAGCAAACGATACGAAGGAGCCGCGCGAGCACTTTGCCTCACGTATCGGTTTTATTCTTATTGCCGCAGGCTGCGCCATTGGTATCGGAAATGTTTGGCGCTTCCCCTACATCACGGGCGAATATGGTGGTGGAGCCTTTGTTTTGCTGTATTTAATTTTTCTGGTTATCTTAGGTTTACCCGTTATGGTTATGGAATTTGCCGTAGGTCGCGCAAGCCAAAGAAGTGCCGCACACGCCTTCGATATTCTTGAACCAAAACGTCGCTTTCATTGGTTTTCATGGTGGGGTTACATCGGCTGCATGATTCTTATGATGTTCTATACCTCAGTCGCTGGCTGGATGCTTGCCTACGTTCCAAAAATGGCGGTAGGAACCTTTGATGGAGCAAGCAGCGACGTTGCCGCAACTACGTTTTCTGCCCTCTTGAGTAACCCAAGCGAAATTATAGGCTGGATGCTTGCTGCTATTGCTATCGGCTTTGCCATCTGTAGCCTTGGTCTACAAAAAGGAGTAGAGCGCATTACCAAATGGCTCATGGCTATCCTTTTCGTGGTAATGATTGTGCTCTGCATTCGCACTACGACTCTTCCAGGAGGAGCAGAAGGCATCGCCTTTTATCTCATCCCTGACTTCAGTCGTGTGTTCGAAGGTGGCTGGGCAACCTTTGGCGAAGCGGTGTATGCAGCAATGGGTCAAGCCTTTTTCTCGCTTTCGCTCGGTATTGCCGCTATGGAAATTTTTGGCTCCTACATTGACAAAAAACGCAGCCTGACTGGCGAAGCTATTTCTGTTACTGCCCTTAATACCGTTGTAGCCATATTGGCAGGTCTTATCATTTTCCCCGCTTGTTTTGCCTATAACGTTACCCCCGATTCAGGCCCTTCCTTAGTATTTGTTACGCTTCCTTTGGTATTTGCGCAAATGCCTTTGGGAAGCTTATGGGGAGCACTTTTCTTTGTTTTTATGAGCTTTGCAGCTCTTTCAACCGTAATTGCCGTATTTGAAAACCTCATCAGTTTTACCATGGACAAATGGAATATGAAGCGCGGGAAAGCTGTTGTTGTTAATGGCATTCTTGTCGTGGTGTTAAGCCTCCCCTGCGCCCTTGGTTTTAACGTATTATCTGATATAACTCTCCCTGGCATTGGCGATATTCAATCCATCGAAGATTTCATCGTCTCTAACAATATGCTTCCTTTGGGTTCGTTAATCTTTGTTCTTTTCTGTACCAGGCGCTATGGTTGGGGCTGGAAAGCATTCAAAAAAGAAGCCGATGCAGGCAAGGGCTTAGCGTTTCCTGCATGGAGCCGTCTTTGGGTTTCTTACGGAATTCCCATCCTCATCATCATTATTTTTATTATGGGATATGCTCCTAAAATTTCGTTCTGGTTGGGACTGAGTTAACGAGAGACATAACGATTGGAGCCATAGTAAATACCAGTGCGTTTCTTATTGGAAGCCCTCTTAGATGGCTTCCTGTTATATGATTTGCGCTTCTCTTCACTACCGAAGACTATGGCGGTCTCATCGCATTTTAAATTCTTAGACGCTATACTTAACCAATGGAAAACTCAGACGAAAAAACATTCAAACGTCGTGTCCTTATTGGCTGCACTTCCGCAGGGATACTCCTTGTTGCAGGCATAATTTGTTTACAGTTTTTCCTAAATGCTGAGCCTCCAAAACCAAGCGTCCTTAGCTTTGGAGCTTTCAGCACCATAGGGATTATGGTTTTACTCGCCCCGCTTATTGCTGCCTGGGGTTTCTATGCCCGCGTGCGCTGTTCTGACGGTACCATTAAACGAAATCTTCAAATTATTGCTGCTTTGCTCATTTTTTGGCTCTTCGTGGTAATAATTAAATACCCCACGAATAACGATATCATCGTAAGCTTGCTGTGGTACTGCTTCTATATTCCCATGACGTTTATTCCGTCCCTTTGTCTCTTTAGTGCTGCACGCGCTGCAACCCTTGATAAAAGAAAATACGCATCCCTAATCAAACGAATCATCTTGATAGTTGACACCGTACTTGTGGTTATCGTTATTACAAACAACTTTCACCATGCAGTATTTGTATTCGATTTTTCCGATCCACGCTGGAACCGCGATTACCACTACAACATTGGATATTACATTCAAGTTTCCTGGTCGCTTTTGCAATACCTTGCCTTTTTCGCCTTACTGTTCCCCGCTGCACAAAAACAAAAACGAAGCGCGTTCATACCTGTATTTATTCTTCTTTGTCTTGGCTTAACGTATTGCCTTCTCTATGCACTACGACACGTAAGCACTATCGGAACAAACATCTCGCTTGTCTATACCCTGCTTGTTCTTATTTCACTTGAATTGCTGTTAGATTTCAAAATCCTTCCTTCATATTCATGGTATGGAGAAGTTTTTTCCAAGCTGCCCTTCGACATCAAACTGTTTAACAGCAATCACTCAATAGTCTATGAAACAAACTGCGCAGCTCCTCTTTCTGCTTCGGTTCTTTCTTCCTTTTCAACTATTAGCCCAAAAAAAGACGAAACGGTCTCTTTTCATACCAGCACCGATCCCTCCATGCTTTTCAAAGCATATAGCGTAACGGGAGGGGGAACAGCTCTTCTTTCTGAGGAGATATCAGCTATTAATGAACAAAGAAAGATCTTGAATGAACATCAAGAAGAACTTCGTAAACAAAATGCCCCCCTTCGCCACAATTACGAAGTGGCAGCGTACCTTTATCAACTCGAAAGCGAACAAGCTCTCTTTCAGGAGATAGAGCAAACACTTGAAAGCAAGGTTCACCGCATCAGATCTCTCCTTAAAACACTGCCCAAAGAAAACGATACGGAATCGCTTGAAAAACGCAGAGAAAACCTCATGAAAGTTAAACTGCTTGTTGCGTATTGCAAGCGCAAAGGCAGCTTAGTATTAACCCAAAAAAGCGATCCCGACCTTGACCGAAACCGCGTACAGCTCGTATTCAATGAAACTGCAGCAGACCTTCGTTCTTTAGGAATTGATTGTGCGGCCTTAGTAGAAACCTCCACTCGTTTACCCGTACAAACCGTGAGCGTTTTGTACGACTGTCTTTATGATTTTGCTGCTTCAGCTTTTGCCTCCGTTGATCCTATTCTTATGCTCTTCGTGCGCAATACTGATGAAGGAGTTGAATTACGTGCCCAATTACAGGCGAAAAAGATCAACACCTATGACCCCGACATTGATCCTGCAACAAACCTAAGTAACAACCTACGCAAACGAACAAAAAACTTCAGTATTAATGAATCGAAAGATTGTCTAACTCTTTCCGCCATCATAAAAGACGGTGAGATCTGATGGAGCATCTTTTCCTTATTAAAGAACCTATACTCATCGTATTGACGGCAATTTTCTTTTTACTTTCCGTTGGGCAAACCATTCACACGCTCATGCAAAGCACACAAAAAGAATCACGCCTTTTTGCGGCGTTACTCCTCTACGAAGTGCTTATTTTGATTCACTTACTTTTGGGCTGTAATACAGCAGCCTCTGCGCTTCAAAATAATGGCGAAATTTTCTTCAGGCTCAAGAGCATAACGATTGCGTTAGAGCCCTATCTTTGGATTAACCTTTTTACGGCCCTCTGGGGACTCATGCTCACCATTAAACTCAAGCGTCCTCATATGATTTTTGAGCTCATAGTTATAGCAGCATGCACCCCCGCTTGCATCGACCTTCTTGATGGTTTTAGCTGGCTTTTACTCAGTGTTGATGCAGGCTTTTTTCTTACACGAATCACCTCAACTCTCATCTTTGATTTCCGCCATCAAACAAACAGCATCTCGCGCCTTTCGCTTATTGAAACCGTGAACAAACTCCCTGAAGGATTTCTCTGTGCCAACAAAAGAGGAAATGTCCTTATCATGAACGATACTATGCGTAACTGTTTGGTGTCGCTCGGATTTGCAACTGACCACATTAAGGCACACAGTCTGTGGTCCGAACTCAAAACGAAAGAACAAGCAGAGACGAATCTTGTTGATGGAGTTTCATCCGAAGGAATTCGTCTACCGATATCACCTTTCGAAACACGTCTTTTTATACAAAACGACATAACACTTCATCGACAAAACTGCGAATGCATTATTGCTCTCGATGTCACCGAGGAAGAACAACTCAATACAGACATCGAACACACTAACCGACTTTTAGCGGCTGCAAACAAAGAACTTGAACACTCTATCCATCAGCTTCAAATAGTTGCAGAGAACGAAGCTCTCCTTACCATGAAGGCCCGCGTTCACGACATTATCGGTCAGCGTCTTTCTATCCTTCATCGCTACCTTGAAGACGAAAACCCTGACTCCGATACACTTGAAGAAATAATCCAACTTTTAAACCACGTTATTGATGATTTGAACCACGAAGAAAACCCTGAAAAACAAGCGGAGCTTGATTCGATCATCGATGCCTTCCACCTAATTGACGTTACAATAGATATTAGTGGAGCACTTCCTGAAAACCCAGAGCTTGCAGGTGTATACGTTCGCATTATTCGCGAAGCTATAACCAATGCGGTAAAACATGCCCAAGCAAGCGTGGTATCTCTTGTGTTTGGTGAGCAAGCAGACAGGCACGTGCTCACCATTTCGAATAATGGGTTAATACCAAAACACAATATTCAAGAGGGAACTGGTTTTCCTAGCATGCGTAAGGCAGCACAGTCCGTCGGAGGAAGTTTTACCGTAAGCAGCAATGCACCTTTTACCATCAAGGTGGTCGTACCAAGCAAAGGGGATATACATGATTAAGATTGTCATTGTTGAAGATCAAAACATGCTTCGCGATTCACTTACCTTCACCATCAACTCCCAGAACAATATGAGAGTTGTTGCTTCCCTTTCAGATGCCGCCGATGCTCTCGAAGCAGTAAAGAGAACTAACGCAGATCTTGTTCTTATGGATGTTTGTACTGAAAACGATTCAAGCGGGATTGTTGCAGCAGCAAAAATAAAGCAAACTATAAACAACGTGCGCATCATTATTATGACCGGCATGCCAGAAATAACTTTTATTGAACAAGCTCGAGCAGCTCATGTTGACAGTTTTGTCTACAAGAACGTGAGTACAGAAGAGCTCCTCTACATTGTTCGCTCAACCATGGACGGCTACTCCACGTACCCTCACGCTCAAGGCAACTTGTTCTCGGATGCTGCCTCGCTTTCTGAAACCGAAATAAACATCTTGCGTCTGGTATGTGAAACCAAAACACGCAAAGAAATTGCCGCAGAACTCTACATGAGCGAAGGCACGGTAAAACGCCATATCTCAAAAATTCTTGCAAAAACAGGGTATGACAACGTATTACGTCTTGCAGTTCACGCCGTTTCCAATGGTCTTATTGTGCCCCGCATGAACAATGCCGTAAACGACCAAAAGAACGAATAACAATCCCTTTAGGTAACGCGATTAGAGCCATCGAGTTCTTTCCTTTGCAATTAGCTTAGACACAGAGCACTACCATATTCGTTTTCCTTTCTTCATTATTGAAGGCAATACATCATGTAAAGAGAGGAGCGTGACCAATGGGGCTCTTCGATAAACTATTCGAAAAGAAAACCTGCGATATTTGCGGGAACAACTTGGGACCTGAAGCAAACATACCTCTTAAGGATGGAGTTCTTTGCGGCAAATGCGCGCGAAAGCTTTCTCCTTTTTCTGAAAACATTTCTCATAACAGCATAGCCGACATCCAAAACCAACTTGCCTACCGAAAAGCTAATAAGGATAAGGTAGTCAGGTTTACAACTACTCGCGTCTTAGGATCAGAAACAAAGATATACCTCGATGAAAATTCACATCAATTTTTTGTTTCCTCATCACCATTTTGGAAAGAAACAAACCCTGATATTCTGGACTTTTCTCAAATCATTGGATTTGATGTTGAAGTACGGGAAACTAAAACTGAGTTCTACCAGACAAACCAAACAAAGGAACAGAGTTTTTCCCAACCAAGCCAACAAACCAACTATGAAATATATCTTTCTCTTCGTATAGATTCTCCTTATTTCAAAGAAATAACCTTTAAGGTACATGACTACCTTATTGAAGAAAGAAACTCTGTTGAGTTTAGGGAAGCCGAACGACGTGCCAATGAAATATGCGAGACACTCACTGAACTAAAAGCCAACCAACAACACAGTAATGACTTTCATTCTTAATTCTCATCACGACAGTAACGTCTTTGAACTGTCCTATACTGCACAAGAACGGTCATGGCATACGGCAAAGGCATCCATGTTAAGAAATATGCACCAGTAACACGCGCAATGCACAACACGAGCAACGCTCGAAGCCAACAACAAACACAACCCCAGCAACGTACAGCGCAAACTAAAAACAATAAGCTAATAAATCATGTTCATGAATACGGAAAGGGCGAGAAAATCTCGCCCTTTCCTTCGCCCAAACCCGCGTGCCATAGGTTGGGCCTCGTACCGCACCGCGTCATCTGCGCGGAGGGTGATTAAATGCTCCTTTTTGAGCTCCTAACAACTGCCGTCTGGTAAATAAAACCTTCTTACTGGCAGTTATCACTCCTCCCTCTCGGAGCTCAAAAGAAGCCAGAGAATAACACCATAGTCTGAGGTCTCATTTCTGCGAGACTCGCTTTCGCTTAAGCGCCCCGCAGAAAACTTGCTTGCTAGTGACGTCTACGTGAAGTGTTTTGACTTGCACTCTGACGCGTCCGGCTTCGCTTATAGGCAATGCCACACGTTACCCCAGCTACCACAACAACCGCCACAATAACTCCCAACAACACGCCTGCGTTATCGCCTGTTTTAGTGGTCGACCCTGGCTTTCCAGGAGTAAACGTGTTCTTAAATACCGGCGGCTGTACTTGGCCATCGTAGGTAACCTGTGCTACCAAGTGTCCCTTCATGTCATCGGTCACATTCACCACTACCGTGTAGGCCTTTTCGTCATATGTAACGCCACCTTGACCATCATTTACCTCGGTCATGGTGAAGGTATACTGACCTGGTTCAACGAATTCGATTTCAGGGAATACCACCTGACCAGCAGCATTGTTCTGAGCCTTTGTGAATTCCTTGCCGTTGTAATCTTTCAAAACGAACGTGAACTGCTTGTCGACAAGCGTTGCGCCCGTAAGCTCCTTGCCCGCACCTAACTTAACCGTTGTTGGATCAACTTTGTAACTGTTGACGAAGGTAGCTTCATGCGCGTCAATAAGATCATGCTTAACACGTAATGTTCCGTCCCCGTTATCACTGACCACGGTTTCAATTTGGTGCCTTGCGCTGTCATACGTAACGCCCGCTTCGGTCGTACCGGCCTTGTCCTCCATCACCCAATAGGTATGAGTGCCTGGTTCGCTATAGGTAATAGGAGTAAATGTTACTGTTCCATCAGCCGCATTAGTTCCCGTGGCAACAACCTCGCGGTTTTCAAGAAGCTGGAAGGTAAATTCGCCCGCCTGCATGCTTCTGCCTTCAAGAACTTTCACAATAGAAAGCTGGTCGGTCACACTCGATGGCTTAGGGTCAACCGAATAGGTATTGGTGAATTGGAAGGCCAAATCCGTACCACCAATTCTCTCAACGCTAAAGTGCCCATTACCATCATCAGTTAGCTTAAACTGGACCGTCTTGGGATTGTCTGTATCGTTTGTCACACCAGATACCGCACCAGTCTCGGTAATCTGATAGGTAAACGTATAGGTGCGCATCTGGCCCTGACGAGAAGCTGATTCATCGTCTTCGCTTACAGCGTTACCATCAGTATGATCATCGGCATGTTTATCAGTAAGATCGTCGGCGAGATCGCTGACAAGATCATCATTTTCAACGCTCTTTTCAACGTTATTTTCAGCGCTCTCTACCACCGCACCATCAGCCTCATCAAGCGCTACTGGACTCACATCACCCATTTCGTCTTTAAGAGCCTTATTAAGATCTTCAAGCGAGAAGGCAACGGTTCCAAAATCAACGTTTCCGTTGGCATCATTGGTTGCTTGCGTCACCAAGTTACCCTGTGCATCCTTAGGCATAGGAGCGTTAGGATTGTCAGAGGTAATAGCGAAGGTGTATTCACCTTCAATGCTTGGCGGGTTAAAGCCCTGAGCAAAGTTGAGAACCTTCCTGCCTATCAAATCCATAGGGACAGGGTCACCAGTGCTGTAAGTATTCTTGAATACGAAACCGTCTTCACCTGCCTGAGCAACAGCCTCAAGCTTGCCATTACCCTTATCAGTAACAGCAACCGTGAAAGCAACTTCGGACTTTGTTGCGCTCACACCACCAGGAAGACTATCGATGTTTTCTTTAGCAGCATACAGAATAGTCCATGTTTTATTTCCATCGCTGCCAATAGTAACCGTAGCATGGCCAGCCTCAACAAGCTCATTGAGCGTCTTGACATCGTAGACAAACGGAGCAAAAGCAATCGTTCCGCCCGCAGTATTGGTTACCCCATCCTGAATTAATGTTCCATCGGCGTAGTGCATGCTGAAGTTAAACTCACCTTCAGTTAACGGACGACCTGTAAGGTCTTTTGTAGCAGCAACTGCTACCGATCCTTGCGCATTGTAGGCATTCAAGAAATCAACCGTTGCCGCATGAAGAGCCTGCTCGCCTGCAAGATACGTATAGGTTTGCGTTGGTTTGCCTTCAGCTGAAACAGTAGTCACCGCTTTAACCTTTGCGTCTTCAATGCTCACCGCAATGCTTACATTCCACTCGGTGGTATCGTAGGTATACCCAGCAGCATTACCCTTTTGCTCGTACACCGTAAAGGAGTATGTATTACCTGCGTCGTCGCGCGTAAAGATAAGATCGTCACCGCCACGAAGTTGCTTCAAAAGAGCTGCAAAGGTTACTGTTTCACCTTCACCAGCAGCTGGAGAAGCTACCTGTGTAGTTTTCAATCCAAACCTAGCGTCTGCATTTGCGACGATAAAAGTGAACTGACCTTCAGCCATGTTATGACCATTGAGCACCTTAGTAAGATCAATATCTCCCGCAGCAGAATAATTCAGATCTGCCGTGAAAGCGTTGGTAAAAATAGGAGCTTTCACGGTAGCCGTTGCAATAAGCTGACCCTGTCCATTGTCGGTAACTACTACCGTAATGACAGCTTCGTGTGTATCGTATTCATAGCCAGTACCGGCAGTATCAGGAGTCTCAGTTACCTTGTATACATAGGTTCCTACGGTATCAAAGGTAATGGTTCCAAAATCAAATTTGCCCTCTGCGTTACCTTTCGTCACTTCAACGGTTGTTCGCTCTGGATAAGGTATGTTTGCTAAGGATTCGTCGTCGGTTTTACCATTGAAAGAAACTTTGCCAATAGTAAACGTAAACGTATCCTTGTCATCCCAATCTTTACCAGTAATAACCTTAGTGAATCCTGCTTCTGCGGAAGCATATTCAGCCGCATTCGCTTTATAGCTATTACTGAATTCGAACGTATCTGTACCCGTAACTACTTCACCATTCTTCTTATAGGTTGGCGTAAGCACGATTACGTCATTTTCAAGCGTTACGCTAACCTCAATGGTCCACACACTTGCATCATAAGTGATGCCCTCTTGTGTATAGGTTGATGCGCCACCAGCAAGCTCTTTGACTGTTTTCCATTCGTTGTTAACTTTAATTACTTCGTTGACGGTATAGATATACTCCTTACCAATGTGTTCATGATTAAAAGTGATTTCATCGAACGTGATAGGGCTTATACCATCCGTTGTTTTAACACTTGCCTCACCAGGAGCGCCTTCCCCAGGTACAACCTGGAAGAAGAACATATTTTCAGCGATTGGCTTTGTACCTGAATAATCCGTGTAGTGTTTTACCCCTCGAGGAGACCAACTTTCAGCATCGGCTTTAAACACATTGGTGAACTTTGCTACCTCGGCTTGCACGGCAGGATCAAGAGAAGCCCCCGCATCGCTTATGCGCTGTACCATAGCGCTTGTTACTTCAAGCGTTCCATTGCCGTTATCTGTCACGGTAACAGTTACCTGATATACCGCCTTTGAATACGTCACGCCTTTATTGATAACAGAGGCGTCTTCGTCTTCGTGCATGTCATAGACATAGGTACCAGGCTTGGTATACGTGATATCGCCAAAACTGAATGGTACTTCTTCATTTTCGAGCGTACCCGCACGATTACTCAAGATTACCGTGGTTTCTTCAGGCATTGGAGTACTTGCAGCTGCCTCAATGTTGAAAACAAAGGAATCGGTATCATTCCAGTCCCTGCCCGCAAGGACCTTCGAGCCCTTCAAAGCAGTGTCACCTTCAAGCGTTCCCGTTGCAGAATAGGTATTCGTGAAAGCGGCTGCTGTTAGCTCACCAGCAACGATAGTGCCCGTATCGCCTGTCGCAGTTGTGGTAAAACCTGCAACCTCGTTTTCAGTTATCGAATAGGTATCTCCATTCGTTAATCCATAGATATAGAGGGTTTCGCCATGCTTTATGCTCTGTGTGGCTTTACCTTCTGCATTAAAAACAAGATCGAACGTGGAAACTGAGGCACCACTTTCATTTTTTACCTCGGCCTTCAAGGTTTTGTTAGCTTGGTTGGCAACCGTAATTTCAAACGAGAACTCTGTATTGGTGTAGTTACTCAGATCAAAGCCTTCACCAACTTCAACCGTCTTAGAAAGCGCAAGGGTACCTGGCTTTTCAACCTGAAGCTTACCATTATTACCTAAGCTGTTAATAATGGTCGAAGCAGCGGCTACGGAAGCCTCACTCCATTCTGGATCAAGGACATCCTTTGCCGTTTTAGTAACGTTGTCTGTTTTAGCCGTATGAAGCTCATTGATATAGGTATGGCGTGAAGTTCCTTTTACAAAGTACGAATTACCCTGCGAATCTTGAGCTACTGCCCCTTCAAGCGCCTCGGCAGCTCCACCAGAGAAAGGTATTCCTTCCGTTATTTCAACCTTCTTGCCAAGAGCAAGTTCGCAGTAGGTGTGCTTGTAGTAATAGGTGGTATTAACATCGAGTTTGCCCTTCGCGGGATAGATGCAAGCCTCATCGGTGTAGATTGGCGTATCTTGCGTAAAGAAATAATATGTATTGGTTTTTGCGGGCTTAAAGGTAGAGGTTACATCCCCCAACTCATTTCCGCTCCACTTGTTGGCCAAAAACTCAACCTTACCGTTCTCATCGGTATGGTTTTGAATGTAGGTAGCTAAATTTGCATCAGGATTACCCCAAGTATCAAGCACTGCCGGCTTAATGCTCGAGCCGTAGATGACGCGAATAGGGCACGTTTCCGTTACGCTCATTTCCTCCGTAGTGTCATTGATCTTGAAATAGCGTACAGGAATAAGAACAGCAGGAACCTTGACCTCTACCTTATCTCCTACTTTCGCTTCTTCAGATCTTGTCACCGTAATAACAACCTTATTAAGATTACCCTTTGGATAAATAGGTGTATCTACGCTGCCTTCAAACGTATAGATATCAACATTTCCACTGGTAGTTTTCACGGGGTTATCAAATCTTTTTTCACCAAATAGGATGGTATTAAAATCGTCGACTTGCATGTAGTCACCCAGTTCATCGTTAAAGGTGACATACCCCGCCTCATCGGGCTCAAATCCCTCTTCAACATGCGTTGGATATCCCGTTTCTTCACTAATGCTTGAAGCAATATCCTCAAAAACTTTCTCTAAGCCCGAAGGATCGGTTGCTGCCATATAGTAATGAGGATTATCAATCTGGTTTCCTCTGTTGGTGTAAGAGGTCGCATTAGGGAAATTGCTTGAAACCGCATGCATATACTGATTAATCTTCTTTGAATAATCTTGCGGGTTGGCGTCATCCATAACGCCAACGGTATAGATTTCAGAACCAGCATTTTTCAACGCAAGCGCATGTTGAACCGCGGCATTTGCTACTCCGTCATCAAATTCTGAATACGTAGTAGACACTCCATCGGTAAAGAAAACAACGACCTTTTTGGCATCAGGACGCGCAGACTCATCCGCCAAAGCGCGGCGTGCATGGTTTAAGCCATAATCAGCCCGTGTTGCACCTGCCGCTTGCAAGCCATTAACTGCACTCTCCAAGGAAGCTCTATCGGCGCCTTCGCACACCGTAAGATTCCTAACGATTTGACTGTAATTGTATCTATGTGGATCAATCCAGCCCTCCCAATACATATCATTGCCAACATCGTTAGAAGAATCGCCTGCAAACTTAACAATTGAAACCTTATGTTTCTTTGCCTGATCGGTAACCTTTCCATTTTGCGTTTCGATTGAACCCAAGAAGGAATTAACCGCCTTCTTCAACGCATCAAGTTTCTTTTGACCTCCCATTGGGTTATCCATCGACCCCGAAACATCAAGCACAAGCACAATGTCTAAAGGCTTGGTTACCGTAGTAGAAGTATTTGATGCAGAAGAGATTGCAGAAAGCACGGTAAGGAAATTCGAATCGCCCTTACTAATGACAGTTGATTGATCTTGCGCATCACTGAAAAAGGTTAGATCACTATCTGAAACCGTTTTATCGGTCCAAATACGACCGAGATTCTTCGTGTTATTGTAACCGGCTTCCGCTTCCCAATTCCTCGTGGTGTTGGGATCCGCCACAGCGGTACTATCTCCTGCCTTGCGCGCACCGACACCTCCCTCAACATCGGCGAACGCAAACGCAGGAACGAGTAACACGGCAAACAACGCCGCGAGTACTACCTGAAACTTCTTCTTCATTAGACACCCCTTCCTCTCTCGGAAAAGAAGGAAGTAGAGCCTAATTGCTTTTTCCTAGAAACAGGCTTGATGGACTGTGTCCCGTAAAGCCCCCTCTTGTAGCAAATGCTCTGATATTTCATTTCAGCACGCTTCCTCCCCTTGTCCCCACACGAAAAACGCTAACAAAACCCAAGCTGTTTTTTGGTTGTTACCGAATTCGCAGCTCCACCGCGCACGGCAAAAGTACACTGCAAGAATTTCGCGTTTTCCTTGTTATTAATAATCAGGTTTTAGGGGCACGTGCCCAAGTTCGTATATGCGAATTTGGTAGTTGCGTATATACGTAAGTCATATACAAACTGCAGATAAAACATACGCAATTAGACGATCGCGATCAAAAGAACAGTGTTACAATCGCCGAAGAGAAACAAATAAAGAAACGTATCCATTTACAGAAACTTAACCCCCCCCCGATTATGTTTTGTTTAGAATAGACAGTCATTACCTGTCGGTAAAAATAGCTTGGAAGGCGTCAATCGCTTTATTTGCAAGGCTACATTTGGTAGCTATAAAGCGATTACTATCTCAAGGCAAACAACAAGGGAGGGAGACATGGCACTATCAAACCCACATCGATACGAAGCCTTGCTCGCGCTCGCTCTCTTCTTTTTCGTATTCCTTGAAAACTCGTCATTTTTTTGTCTTGGCATCAACAACTTCGGATTGGATCTTGGTCTTGCAACGCAAATTCCTTCACTCACAGCAAGTGGCATAGGGTTTCTTTCTTTTTCATTCATAATCAATAGAACGACAAAAACAGCAAGACGCCTTATATCCACTATGGGTGGCATTGTGGGGTTTCTCTGTATCGCTGGAACTCTTATTGTTGATAATCCCTATGTCATTGAACTCTTTAAAGTTGTTGCCTTTTATCTTTTAGGATTCGTTGGTGCAGGAATTCATAGCTTAGTATCAAAATTCTTTGCTCAGAGTGACCATCTTTGTCTCTTTGTGGCACTTGCTTATGCATTGGGGCTTAGCCTCCAATTCCTTACCTATACCTTTGTACCCTTTGGTATCCTTAAGGCGATTCTTCTTGCAGGTGCCACTTCACTTCTTGTTTTTTTTGCATACCATGCTTGGCATATCGTTCGCCCGTATAGCGTGAGGGAAATCAGGGTACTTCAGGAAACGAGTACGCCCCACAAGAATAAAAACGTAACGCATCCTTCGTCCACCTTGCGCTATGGAGGCAATTTTAATCAAACGGTCACACAAGACTTAGTACGAAAATACGCACCTCAAAAGCAGCCAATTAAACTTGCTCTTTACCTTGTTGCACTTATGGCTCTTTTTTCCCTTCTCTTCAATTCACTCTATGGTCTTTCTTCTTTCAGCAGCCAAAGCTATAGCCCTTTTATCCCTTTGCCACCTCGTCTTGTTATGGCGATAAGTGGAATAATTGCAGGTTTATTATTCGACTTAAAATTCAGCCGATATGCGGGCTTAATCATGATTACCATGGGCTTAATCGCAACCGCAACCATTCTGGGTGTTGAGGGAGGAATGGATCCTCATCTTGGTTCCACCGTGTTTTTTATTGCTAACGGTTTCTTTGTTGTTTTCTACACTTCATCTTTCCTCAGTCTTGCGCCCCAAATGGACAACCCTGATTTCTGGGCTGGCATGGGCAGAACCGTAGCGAATTTCTGTGCTATCCCAGCAACAATTCCGGCTGTTATCTTTTTAGAATCTGGAAATGCGCTCGCCTTACTATCGATTATTTTTCCTCTGTTTGCGGTAATACTTTTCTTTTCGGTAAAAACAGGGCTGCTCAACTTTCACCACCATGCAGCAGATGGCGGTTACGTATTTGACTCGACTGGAATCAATCAAACTGTAACGCCAAACAATACAAGCAATGAAGGTGAAAGATCACCCGATCATACTCTTGCTACATCGAACATCAAAGCATTTGAGACCAAAAAAAGCGCCAAGCAAAGCTTTTTTAACCCCGAAGCTACTCTTCTTACACATGAAGAGAAAGTTGAGCAGTTTGCCGCACACTACGAATTAACTCCTCGCGAAACAGAAATATTGAGTGCTGTCACTTCGGGAGAGCAAACCCTAAAACACACGGCAAGCAATTTAGGTATTTCGCTTCGAACCGTACAACACCATTTAACATCAATCTACAAGAAAACAAATACCCAAACACGCGCAGGCTTAACCAAACGCTTTATCGAAAATGATCTTCAGCCAAAAAACGAGCACAACGAAAAAGAACAAGGGTAAACCACGTAAAGCTCGAATGATTCTTTGCGCTATTTAACAACCAGTACAGGACAACCAACGTTATTGCAAACGCTTCGGCTTACACTGCCAAGGATGAAACCCTGCAGCCCACCTAAGCCACGTGAACCCATAATTACAAGGCTTGCGTCTTGCTTGTCGGTTTCTTTGACAATCGCTTCAGCGGGAGCGCCATAAATAACCGAGGTGCTGCTATCTATTCCTGCTTCTGCCAAAATATCATGTGCCTGAGAAGCGGCATGTTCAGCGCGTTTTGCTGCTGCATTTGAAGAATCTTCACTTGCTGAAATCACCTGAACCGACTTGGTTTTTGCAGGATCAATGAGTTTTATCGCATAACGAATAGCATTAAGAGAACCCTCAGAGCCATCACTTGCAATCAAAACATTTCCTAAAACAGGAGAGGCGGCAACTTCCGCTTTACTTGACACAACCTGAACGGTGGCTTTTGAGGTATTGACGGTTGCAATCTTCTGCTGTTCAACCCGCTCTCGATCAAGTTTTTTGTTGCGGAAATATACCGCCCAATTAAGAGCCAAACAAGCTAAGTTAAGGAAGTACACTATCAAAACCCAATTGATGTCACCCGAGAAAAACTTTGCGGCAATACCGGCAAGATAACCAGCAGTAATGAGGGTGATAAATTGCCAACTGGTACTTACTGCGGTTGCTGCTTTATAACTTTTGTAAGCATTCATTGGCCAAGAAAGACCAAAGCAGATAAGCATTGCGGCTTCAAGGATTTGTGCGGTCATATACACTCCTGTCGAATTGATTGTTTATTACAGGAAGAAGCATGAGCGTCGCGTGGGAAGGGCGATACGCCAATAAAAAAACGCTCAGCTTCTCCTGTAGCACTGACCGATTGTAAGAGGATAAATCATACCTGTCCAATATCAATTTAAGCATTACTAATAGCGTTTTGATATTGATTAGATAGCGCACAATTAATCACAACCCAATCAAACACCGCGCAAGCGTTCAACTATTTCTTTAAGGTGAACAAGCGCGTAATCAAGCTCTTCTTTTGTTGTCTGCTCCGAGAAAGAAAACCGAATAGTACCCTGAGCCCAATGCGGGTCAAGCCCCATTGCAACGAGAACATGGCTCGGTTCAAGCGAACCTGAGGCACAGGCAGAACCCGCTGAAACGCATATTCCCACCTGATCGAGGCACATGAGCAAAGTCTCTGCAGAAAGCCCTCGAAATGAAGCACTCACAATACCTGGCAGCCGTTGAGCGCTGAGAGCATTGATGTACACATCAGGAATAGCTTGAAGCTGCTCAATGAGGTAATTCCGCAATTGTGCCTGCATCTTAATTGCTTGAATGGTGGTGCTAGAAAAAGCGAGTGCTTGAGAGTCTTTGGTACCCTCTGTTTCGAAGAGCGCTTTTGCCGCATTGGCAAAACCCACAATACCTGCAACATTTTCTGTACCTGCACGATAGCCGCGCTCCTGTGCACCCCCATGCAGCAATGGCTCTATCGACACCCCTCGGCGCCGATAGAGCAATCCCACTCCTTTAGGACCGTGGATTTTATGCGCCGAAATTGCGAGCGCGTCCACATCGAGTTCAGAAACACACAAAGGAATACGCCCGTAAGCCTGAACTGCATCGGTATGAAAAAGCGCACCCTGTTTATGCGCGCATGCGGCAAGCTCTTTGATAGGTTCAAGCGTGCCCACTTCGTTGTTTGCTGCCATAATCGAAACCAAAACAGTATCGGCGCGCAAGGCTGATTCGAGCGCGGCAGCTGACACTGTCCCACCAGAGGTTACCGGCAAATACGTTACCTCAAACCCCTGTTGTTCAAGCCAATGAGCAGACTCAAGAACAGCATGGTGCTCAATCGAAGAAACAATAAGGTGTTTCCCCCGTTTTTTATGAGCGAGAGCCAAACCTTTAAGTGCCCAGTTATCGGCTTCGGTTCCGCCCGAAGTGAACATAACTTCAGCAGGTCTCGCACCAAGCGTGCGTGCAAGAAACGAACGCGCATCCTCTATAGCAGCACGGCAGTTTTGGGCAGGCTGATACGAAGAGGAAGCGTTGAAGTACTCCGCGCCCAAAAATGGCTCCATAGCCTTAAAAACGCTTGGACTCAGCGGCGTTGTTGCCGCATTGTCTAGATAAACCACACTGTTATTCATGCCACTGCCTACTTCTTAGTCGCTAGCAGGAAGATTTAATGGTAGCTCCGCCTACCACGACATCACCGCAATACAACACCACAGCCTGACCAGGCGCTGCAGAACGAATAGGCTCATCAAAGTGCACGTACAATATGTTATCTACTATTTCAGCCGTAGCCTTTTGTGGCTTAGCACGATAGTTCACCTTTGCCTCAACGGTAAGCGGCTCATCGATTGAATCAAGCGTGATGAGATTAATGTCATCGGCAATAACTTCTTGCACACCCATCGAAGAAGTAGGTCCCACAATAAGCGCATTGCGTTCAATATCTTTTTCTAGAACGAAGAGCGGTTCACCTGCAGCAACGCCTAAACCCTTTCGTTGCCCTAAGGTATATCGGGCAAGCCCATGATGGGTTCCTAGCTCTTTGCCCTGTTCATCAAGGATAGGACCGGGCTCAAGCTTTTTCCCTGTATAGTCTTCAATGAAAGCAGCGTAATTACCATCGGGCACAAAGCAAATGTCTTGGCTTTCAAGCTTGTCTGCCGTACGCAAACCTGCCTTATGGGCGAGTTCGCGCACTTCTTCTTTTGAGAGTTCTCCGAGCGGAAATAGCATATGGGCGAGCTGTTCCTGTGAAAGATGATACAAAACGTAGCTTTGGTCTTTTTTAGGGTCAAGACCGCGATGCAGCTCATATTTTCCAAGCCGTTCGTTAAAAACGCGACGAGCATAGTGCCCCGTTGCCACATAGTCATACCCTAGTTCTTTGCGACGTTTTTGCAGCGCATCAAACTTGAGGAAACGATTACAATCGATACAGGGATTAGGTGTTTCTCCTTTTAGGTACCCTCCACAAAAACGACTGATTACGCACTCGTCAAACGTTCCTTTGTAGTTAAACACGTGATAGGGAATTCCCAGTCGAAAAGCCACACTGCGCGCATCTTCAACATCTTCGAGCGAACAGCAGGTTCTACTTCCCTCTTCTAAAATAACGCCATCGCTGTCAAAGAGTTTCATGGTTGCTCCCATGACGTCATAGCCCGCATCAACCAAAAGCTGAGCAGCCACGGAACTATCCACTCCACCGCTCATCGCACACAAAACACGCTCTTGGTCTTGAGTAAGTGGTTCAGTTGGGGTTTTGGTTCGTTGAGTTATAGAATCTTTCATGCTAACCCTTTTTACTGGAGCGATTTACGCCTGGCTCGTGTCAATAGTCGCATTCATGCTACCACTAGAATATCCCGCCAAATCAAGCGCAACATATACAAACCCAAGCGCCTTTAATTCCTTAACAATTACTTCACGCACTGGATTTTGGACTACCCTGTTAAATTGATCAGTCGAAACTTCGATGCGGGCAACATCACCATGAACACGAACGCGAAGTTGCGAAAACCCCAAATTCGTCAGAATGGTTTCCGCCCTATCAACCAGCGTGAGCTTTTCTTCGGTAAGCTCTGTTCCATACGGAAAGCGCGTTGCCAAGCAGGCATTGGATTGCTTATTCCAAGTGGGTAGGCCCAATTGCTGCGAAAGGGTTCGAATGTCTGCCTTGGTGAAACCCGCCTCTTGAAGAGGGCTTTTTACTCCCAGCTCTTTAAGAGCCTTTCTTCCAGGACGATAGTCGCCCAAATCATCAAGATTAGAGCCGTCTGCAATAAGATTGATGCCGTGATTGCGCGCAAGGGAAAACAGTTCGGCAAAGATTCCCTTTTTGCACACATAACAACGATCAGGCGCGTTATGGCGCACTTCTTCAAGTTCCATGACCTCAGGCTTACAAAAAACTTGGTGAATGCCATAGTGCTTGCAGAAATTTCGCACATCATCAAGCTCTTGATCAGGCACCATGGAAGCAATAGCAGTAACCGCAAGAGCCTTCTCGCCTAACACTTCATGCGCAACATATACCAAAAGGCTCGAGTCGACCCCGCCCGAATATGCAACAGCCACAGCCTTATACGAAGCAAGAATGTTCTGTAATGCTTGATATTTTTCTTCAACAGAATTCATAAAAGAATCTTTCTCAAAGGCTCTTCAAAGAAGGATTGGAACGTTTTTGTTGAAACTAAAAGTTTAGTGGTTTTAATCACACAAAATACCTTGAACGGTTTGCTCTCCTTAACACAATACGACGCATCGTTTCGCGCAATCCATCACACTAAATACAATCCGCAAAGGTGATATTAGGCCAATGCGCCGAAGCATCAGGATTCTCTGAGCGAGAAATCACCACCCCGCCGCGCTTCGGCTGTTCAGACTGTTGCGCCGCCGCAATAAGAGCTTCAAACACACGCTCCATGCGATGCTCTTCAGGGCCAAAAAACTCAGGATGCCACTGAACGCCCATCATAAAGCTCCTATCGCGCACCTCAATAGCCTCAACAAGACCATCAGGGCCATACGCAACCGAATCTACCATGGAAGACAGATCACATATTCCCTGATGATGCATGGAGTTTACATTGATGCGCTCAACGCCAAGCAAGCGCCCCAAACGCGAATCTGCCTTAATCTCTACCGCGTGGGTCGGTCGATCATAAGGAAGCTCTTGCCAGTGAACAATCTTTGGCAAAACGTCACAATCACTCGAATACCCTTTGCGTCTGATACCCGGAAATTGATCCGTTAAATCGCGATAAAGTGTCCCACCAAAACACACATTGATCATCCGCATACCGCGACATATCCCCAATAAGGGCAAATCGAAACGGTGGGCATAACTCAAAATGAGATACTCAAGCTCCTCACGCTCGGGAGAATGTTCGGAAATTTTTCCACTATCACGAATGGCACCATAACGAGCGGGGTCAATATCGTTTCCGCCCGTGAGAACGAAGCCGTCAATAAGAGGAAAAAGCGTTTCGTACACGCGCGGGTCTCCTGAAAGCGGAAGTAAAAGGGGGGCTCCACCCGCACGAACAATCGCCTGAGCATATCGCTCGGGAAAGCTCACCATTTTTTCCGTTGAGTTTTGTGAAGGCACAATTCCAATAACCGGAAGCTTATTTCCCTGTTGTTGTGATTGAGTAGCAGTACTTGCCACGATGCGCCTTCCTTTAATTGCGTTCCTTAAATTGAGTAGCTATCGATTTCTAGCTGCGAAGATCGATCGATAATATCTTGAAGTGAAACACTGCCTAAATAGTTTTTGATAAGATCATGAAGTTCACGCCAAACAAACACTTCAAAACATGCTTCACCAGGAGAAGGTTCTTCAGGTAACTCATCAAGATAGTCAACAGGAGCAAGAGAACCCTCCGTTGCTGTCAAAATATCAAGCATAGAAATGTTTGCTGCGCTTTTAGTAAGACGATATCCGCCCGAAGACCCACGATTTGAACGGACCAACCGAGCAGCCGTTAAGCTCGAAACTATCTGTTCTAAATACTTGCGTGAAATACCCGTAGCATCGGCAACTTCTTTCAGAGGAACAGGGTCGTTTCCGCCACGACGAGCAAGAAAAATCATAAACCGAACAGCATAAAGTCCTTTTGTTGATATCTTCATCCCTTACATCACCCGTGCCTATTGTACCTGACGGGTATAAAACCAACCGGAAAGTTGCTCAAGGAATGTCTGGTCTTTTTCGCTTAAATGGCTTTTTGCCGTTTCGAATAACATGCTCACCCATTCTGAAATAGCATATCCCGCAAAAACTGCCTGAACGCCCTGCAACCGAATAGCTTCGAGCATGTGATTGACTGTTTCATCGTTGAAGGGCCACTGGTTATTCTTTACACCAAGCTTTTCCTCGAGAAAATCCATAGCTTCATCGGAATAAAAGATACCTTTGATAAGAGCAGCGTATCCTGCAACCTGAGCCGCAGGAAGAGAATCCGCGGGGCGAATTTCAACAAAGCGCTTAAGACGTACATCAGGCCAAAACATGGACAACACATGCTCGATGTCTGATTCGCTCATAGGAGCATCAGCATACGCCTCAGCAGCGGAAGTTTTCCCTACCCAGCGAAGCTTACTGCCCTGGATATCATTTGCCGCAGGACGCGTTACAAAAATTGGAGAGGTTTCCAAGAGCCAATCTGTATACTGTGCAAAACCATACCCCTCGTTAAACAACCCAGGGACTGAACCACAGCGATCATTATCTACATCACGCCACAAGTTAAAACGCTCAAGAGGCTTTGTGGTTGAAGTACCTTCAAACACTGAACTGTTATCAGTAATCAAAGAAAGAATGGGTGCCAATGCCTGCGCAAGGCGCATCTTGCGAATGGCATCGGCTTCATCTTTGAAGTCAACCGAAACCTGTGTGGATGCCGAAGCGCGCATCATGCGCTCGCCATGTGTTCCGATGAGCTGAAAATAATCATTCATAAACTGGTAGCGTTTTTTAGGAATAAGCGGAAGATCGAGGGCCTTTGCACTGGGGTGATAGCCTTTTGCTACGAGCTTGCAGCCGTGACGAGCAAGAAACGGATCAACTTGCTCACGAAACGCTTCATACACCGAAAGAATTGTTTCAATGGATTCGTACGGCGCAATACTGATTTCAATTTGAGCGGCAGGTTCAAGGGTGATAGAAGCCTCAGAAGAAGCTAGACCAATAAGGTCACCTTCTAGCCCATAGGTTTTTTTGGGATACAACGCCGAGAGATTCTGCAGTAAATCCGCTACACCAAAGAAGCCCTCTTCGCTTGCTCCCCTATAAGGAACGGGCTTGTTGTTTTCAGCATGCACCACAAAGTGTTCTACTTCTACCCCAAGATTCTGCGAAAGCGCATCTCCGCGAGAGCCTTGCTGAAAATATGAAATGATCGCCTGGCGATTTTCTTCGTAGTAAGCCATCACTACCTCGTTCATTACGTTTTGCTGCAATCGAGGTAATGCTTCTTGCAAGTATTACCTCAGGAAGATTATTTCCCCTCATGATACAAGGCATCTGCTACCTTTGAGATAACATTCATACAAAAAAGGGAGTGAGCTTTGTGACCCACCCCCTTCTAGGGTTACCCCACAATGTAGCTACGCCAAAGAACTCCAGCGCAGAAAATACTGCTCGCTTGCACCACCTTTACTACTGCGCAACTAATACTATCGGTTATTCAAAATTGAACATTGCCGTTGAGAGATAACGCTCGCCAGTATCAGGAAGAATAGCAACGATAGTCTTACCAGCGTTTTCGGGACGCTGAGCGAGTTTTGTTGCAGCGGCAACAGCAGCACCAGAAGAAATACCCACCAAAAGGCCATCTTTTCCTGCAAGCTCGCGACCCACTTCAAAGGCCTCTTCATCTGCAATAGTAATTACTTCATCATAGATTTCAGTGTTCAGTGTATCGGGGACAAAGCCAGCACCAATACCCTGAATTTTATGGGCGCCAGGATGACCCTCTGAAAGAACAGGTGAACCAGCAGGCTCCACGGCTACAACCTTAACATCAGGATTCTGCTTTTTAAGATAAGCGCCCGTACCGGAAACCGTGCCACCTGTTCCAACACCTGCAACCAAAATATCAACGTTGCCATCAGTTGCTTCCCAAATTTCAGGACCGGTAGTTGCTTCATGAATTGCAGGATTTGCAGGATTGGTGAATTGGCTAGGAATAAAGGAGTTTGGAATTTCTTTCGAAAGCTCTTCTGCACGAGCAATGGCGCCTTTCATACCCTTTGCTCCATCGGTAAGAACAAGCTCAGCGCCATACGCCTTCATAAGATTACGACGTTCAACACTCATGGTTTCGGGCATAGTGATGATGATGCGATTGCCGCGCGCAGCTGCAATTGCCGCTAAGCCGATACCCGTATTGCCAGAAGTTGGCTCAATGAATACCGTCTCTGCATCAATTTTGCCATCTTTTTCAGCCTGATCGACCATTGCTTTAGCAATACGATCCTTAATAGAGCCAGCTGGGTTGAAGTATTCAACTTTGCCAATGATGGTTGCGTTAAGACCATGATTCTTTTCGTAGTTAGTAAGTTCAACGAGTGGAGTGTTGCCGATGAGTTCGGAAACGCTTTTGTAGACTGCCATTGTTCCTTCTTTCTGTTGGTTGTTTTAAGGTTTTATTTTCTCGTTTTCGTTTGTTGACTCTAAATCCTACTAATTCCCTAGGTTTTGTCAAGTATGAAAACTATCTTTTTAATACTTGTCAAAATAAACTCATGCTACTCTGAAAAACGAAAAACAGAAGCAAAGAAAGAAGAAGCGCGGTATGGACACAGCACGCTTGGAAAAAGACTTAGAGGATCAGGTTAAAGAGCTACAGATAAAACTAGGTTACGCCTATGAATCTACTCGTTTTTACTACAAGGCTTCATCCCTTGCCTCCCTTGTAAATTCAAAAGCGGAAACCGCAGATCACCTTTGTTTAGAGCTTACTCGCTCTGAAGCTTTGAAAGGTTCACCTCTCGGTGATGTTACGTTTGCTACCCATCAAGACCGCGTGGAAATCACTATTCCACCTAAGGGAGCACAGTATGTTCATGAACAGGTGCCCGAACCTCGCTTTTTGGTTGATTTAATTGAGTTGTTCCTCACAAAGCATGCCCCCACCAAAGAAGAAATTGTTTCTCTCTTTGCCAAATACTCCCCTACATACGTTTTGCAGGATATGCCCGAAGGGTCAGACTTCGACTTTGGTGTTCATTTTGAAGACAAAAGCATTGATTCACATTATTACTGCTTCAAAGAAGAAATGGGTCATATGATTTACCATCGTTTCCTTAAAGAGGACTACGAAAAACTGCTTGATTAAATTTTTTTATCTTTATACCAACGGCAATCGCTCGTGGTTCTTGTCTGCTTTTCTGCAACGCTTTCATCTTTTCTTGCTGGCTCTTTTGATATATAGGCCCCGTCTAACAAATGCCTTCGACCTATAGCCCAAAAACCAGCCCAAAAGCAATTAAGAACAGATGCGGAGATACACTTACTCAAAATAGGGTTATAGGAAAATAAAAGATGGAGCGCTGCGGAAAGCAGGCAGGCAACAAAGAAAGCATGAAGCAAAGCGAATACCTTTACTCCATGCTTTTTTGTTCGTTGTGGTTCTATTTACCGGAAAACTAGCTCTTGAAGCTAGGCTTTCTTTCTCAAGAAAGCGCTCTTTTCTTCAAGGGTATGAATTTCTTCCTTATATTCTTCATCGATATTCCCATCATAAACATAATGCTGCGTTTCTTTTGCCACCATACCCGTCATGACAAACACCATGATGATATTAGGAATAGCCATAAGGGCATTAGCAATGTCAGTCGCTGTCCAAGCAACATCTCCTACACCAATGCCACCCAAAAATCCCATGCAAATATATAAGCCAATATAGAGAGGAACCCAACGGCGACCAAACAAATAAGTGGTAACGCGCTCACCGTAGTAACTCCATCCAAGAATAGTTGAATACGCAAAGCAAATAATTCCGAGCATCAAAACGGGGGTACCAACAACGGGAATGGTTCCAAAAACAGAATTAGCGAGCGTTGCACCATCGGTAACCCCGGTGTCAGCAATAAGAGTTGGGTTGGCGAGCAACGTACTCACAATTACCAAGCCACTCATTAAACAGATAACAACGGTACACCAAAAGGCCCCCGTCATACCAACCAAAGCCTGACGTGCAGGGTTTTTGGAAGCAGCAGCTGAGGAAATCAAAGGAGCAGTACCCAAACCAGATTCATTGGAAAACAAACCGCGTGCGCAACCAAACTGAAGCGCAACCATAATACCTGAACCCACAGCTCCGCCAAACGCAGCCTTAGGAGTAAAGGCACATTCAAAAATAGTAATAACCGCATCGATTAAGAATGCATGATTGCAAGCAAGAATATAAAGACATCCAAGAATATACGCTCCACCCATGAAGGGAACGAGCTTCTCGCAAATCTTGGAAACGTTTTTCAGGCCACCCACAATAACCAACAGAGCAGACCCGCATACAATAGCAGCGGGAATCCAGGACTCAATGCCGAAGTTTGCCTGAACAACGCTCGTGATGGCACTCGTCTGCACCGCAGAACCAATACCAAAAATAGTAAAGCAGGCCATAACCGCAAACCAAATAGCTGCCAGTTTCGCCCACCAAGGCACCGTTCCATCGGGGCGCTTAAAGCGCTGCTCCCACACGTGCATAGCACCGCCCATCATCTGGCCGCGCCAATCTTTCACACGATATTTCATGGCAGTAAAAACCTCGGTGTATTTGGTGGCCATGCCTAAAATTCCTGTAAGCCACATCCATAAAACAGCACCGGGACCACCTGAAAGAACCGCCGTTGCAACACCAATAATGGAACCCGTTCCAAGCGTAGAGGCAAGCGATGTTGCCATAGCTCCGAAATTGCTTACGTCCCCTTCTGCCCCATCGTCTTTCGTAACAGAAAGCTTCAAAGCCAAAGGAAGTTTACGTTGAATTCCTTTAGTACGGATCGTCGTGTAAATGTGACAACCTAGAAGCAGGATAATCATAGGAGGACCCCACACCGCAGCATCAACAGCATTAAGCAGTTCAACAAAATCCATATTTACCATCCAAAGTAATTTTTGTGTTAGGCACGAACCGGTATCTTATACCTTTTGCATGATATTTCCTAAAAAAGCAGATTAGAAACTCTTTTAGCGGAACGCATGAAACGGCAAAAGCGCCACAAATCCAATTGGAGCGTTACAAGGTACGCCTATCAAGCATGGCGTAAATGGTCACAATAATGACACCAGAAGCTACTACCATACCCAACAAAATGGAATAAGAAACCAAATATGTGCCGAATAATTCCGTTAAAAAACCTGGTAAGAAGGTAAATATAAACCCGCCCAGTGCATAAGCGATCTGAAAGTTTCTAATGGTTTGCATCTGATTGCCTGCAGGAGAAAGCTCGATGGACCAAATCGAAATTCCCACTGTCCCAAGCGAAAGACCAAGACCGTACAATACAACGGCAATACCCGCCAAGCCTGTTTTTCCCATATCTGTCAAACAAAGCAAGACGGTTCCTGCAATAAATAACACAAAGAAGATAAGTGAGCCAAGTTTTGTTCCCGCCTTATCAAACACAATGCCGCTAAACAGCTTTGAAAACGTAAGGCATGCTCCCGAAATTGCTACCAACAGCGCTGCAAACTCGGTTGAAAAGCCTTCGGAGGTAAACAAAACTGCCAAATAATTTGAGCCTCCGACAGAAATGCAACCCACAAAAACCATAGCAATAAAAACTATGGGTAACAACGAATGAGGTAAACCTCTATTCACGCGCACCCGATTAGAACGTTTCGCTCTACCTTTTTTGATGCGCTTTTCTGAACCTGAAAAGGGTTCTCTGTCGATATCTTCAGGACGATTTCTCAGCAAGACAAAAACAAGCACACCCATAAAACACGCCAAGCCCGACTCAAAAGCGAACGCTGCAGAAAGCGAAGTGGCGTTAATTATCTGAACAACTAACGAAGGCAGCACCATAGCCGCAACACCCGAACCAACCGCTGCAATACCTGCAGCAGTTGCCATATTCGCAGAAAACCAACGGCTTATAAGCATCGTTGAAGCTACCATGCCACCAAGACCATAACCTAGACCCGTAAAAACAGATGCCACACAAAGCCCTACAAACGATTCGGCAAAAAAAGAATAGAGCGCGAAGCCCACGCCAACACAAAGCGAGGAAACCAAAACACCGAGCCGACAATCAAGAAGCCGATAGAATTTCGCAACAAAAAACATTGCCAAAAGAGAAATAAACGTTCTGATGGAAACAATAATTGAACCACCCGCGTGTCCAACTCCTGGTATCTCAACCAAGTAGGGCTGATAAACCGAGAAAGAAGTTGAAGGAAGTCCGATATTAGTGAACAAAATCAAAAAACAACAAGCACAAATTATTTTCTCGTAGTGAGACTTAATTCCCAAAGGAATTTGCACTCTTATCATCTCCAAAAGGCATCATTCATCTGATGAAGAACATCTTATAGAGCTTATGCAACATTTGTTTGAGGTGTAATACTGATATTCTGAAGTTGTTCTAGCGTGTGAGCATCAACGCCAATTCCTTGTGCGCCATTACGAACCTTTATTACATAGTCTTCACGGAAAGAAGAATCAATGAAAGGACCGCGAAGGGAAAGATAGATCAACGCTTCAAGGGTATACGCTCCCCTTGCTGCAGGCTCGTATGTGTTAAACCCGAACGCCCCAGAAATGACCTTGCCTTCGGTTCTGTTTCCCGCATACTGAACTTCAACAAATGATTTTTCATAGCACTGAGTAGAAACACCCTCAAAACCATCCATTTTAGATTCGTTGGCATTGCTCAAATCCCATAATGCACCCTGAACGTGCTTGCCCCAAGAAGGAACAACCGTTGCATACCCTGCAGCGTCCATCTTAAGTTCATGATTAGGTAGAGTGGCAACGCCCAAATATTCCGCGCCTGGGCAGCGAAACTCCATTTGGTCGAAGTCCATGTTTGATCCGTATGCGAAGTAAAGTTTTTGCATGAGATTCATTATCTATGAAACACAACATAATGAAACCCAAAGGGTAAGACATTATAGCTATAGCCAGTTCAAAATTTAGCTGATAGCAATATTTTATGCATTTTAACTGGGTTTTAATTACTTTCTTTATGCGTAAGACACTTTGAATGTGCAAAATCTTTTTTCGCAAAAGGTATTGCGTGCGCTCAAGGCACTTGTACCCACATAAGTCACCCATCTTTATACTATGGCTTAGCTTTTATTGCCTCGCACTCTTAAAGCAGGATCTCCACGGTCAACAACTACCTCATATCCAATAGATTTCATGCGCGCATGCAAGCACCAACGACATTCTGCAGCTTCTTCACCTGTACATATCTTGTTGTCGTATAGCTCATAATCTTTTCGCACCGCCACGGGAGAAAGATTAGGCATCACCACATTGGCGCCCGCCAATATTCCCTTTTCTCTCCCTTTAGAGTCAAGCGTTCCTAAAGCCGTTGTTGCAGGAAGCAACACACTCGGACGAATAAGACGAATAAGAGAAAGGAGAAAACACGTTAACTCAACACTTCCTGCAGGCGCATGAGAAAATGGTGTTGCGTGATGCGGAACAAAAGGCCCAATTCCGCACATTTCAGGCTGAAACTCCTCGATAAACTTCAAATCAAGCGCAAGGTCATGTGTAGTTTGAAAGGGTGCTCCCACCATAAAACCACAGCCAACGGCGTAACCGATCTCCTTTAAATCTCGCAAACAACGCATGCGATTTTCAAACGACATTTCTTCAGGATGAAGCATTTTATAGAGTTTGGACGAAGCCGTTTCATGCCGCAATAAATACCGATCCGCGCCTGTTTCAAAAAGGCGTTGATAACTGTCGCGTATTCTTTCACCCATCGAAAGCGTAATTGCGCAATCTGGATGAGCGTTTTTTATTATTGAGACAATTTCACGCAGGCGCTCATCGCTAAACCAAGGATCTTCCCCACCTTGCAAGACAAAGGTTCGAAAGCCCAGCTCATAACCCTCAGTAGCACAGGCATAAATATCATCCAAAGACAAACGATAGCGCGAACACTCTTTATTGCTCTTGCGAATTCCACAATAGAGACAATCATTTTTACAATAGTTTGAAACCTCGATTAAGCCACGCGTGAAAACAGCAGTTCCGTAGTATGCCTGTCGAACCTCAACCGCTTTTCGGGCCGCTTCTTCAGCAAGATTAGAATGCCGTGCAGTATTTTCGGACAAAGAACACTGTAGAGTATTCTCTTCGATGAGTTCGGAATAAAAACAGGAAAGAAGAGTTTCGTATTCTTCAACCGAAAGAGCATGTGTTCTCGCGAGTTTGTTGAGCAATGATATCCCTGACATTTCCAGCATCCCTGATGCCTCTGATATCCTAGGTATTCCCGATATTCCTGTGTTATCGCGCAAACTACCTCCCTTACAACCCTAACAATACGCAATACTGCACACTACACGTACTTAAAAACCATTTCCAACTTTAATCTAGGGTATCAACAAGAAATGCGCATGCAACATAGAATCCAAAATGCCTTTATCGTTCCTATGTGAGGCAATAAAACAAACCAACGAGAGTGCTATAATTTCGAACTTGAAATAATGAACAGAACGCAGCATTATGTTGCGTATTTTCCTCAAGGAGCTAATGATTAATGGGTTGCGCGATCATCGGTTGCGGAAAAGCACTTCCTGCCCTCGAAATAGCAAACAACGATTTTATTCAGCTTGTCGATACCAACGATGAATGGATCACTAAACGAACCGGCATCAAAACACGCCGTATCGCAGCAACAGAAACTAATGTCGATTTAGCAGAAACTGCCGCTCGCCAAGCTCTTGGGTGGAGCAAAGGCGGCTACTCCGAAAAAACCTTTGCGCCTGAAGATATCGATCTCATCATCTACTCTTCGGTAACGCCTGACACTATTGTTCCTTCAAGTGCCTCGCTGCTGCGACGCCGCCTTGGACTCGTTAACGCAACAGCATTTGATATTAATGCGGCCTGCACAGGTTTTGTATATGGTATGAGTGTTGTGGAATCGATGCTTGCTGCCTCCGCCCCTGGAGCACCCGGAGCAAAAAGCCGCAATACGTACCATCGCGCTTTGGTTGTTGGTTCCGAGCGCCTTACTCGTATCACCAACTGGGAAGATCGTGCCACCTGCGTTCTTCTTGGCGATGGTGCAGGTGCCGCTGTAGTTGAATGGCGTGAAGACCGTCCAGGCATTTTGGCAACCTATCTTGTTAATGATGACGATTTCGACAACGCACTTTCCTGCCCTATGTCCTTTGATTCCAAACCTCCTTTTGACGAAGACGGGGTATCGAAAGAAGTTATAGCAGCCTTAGATCCCAGTCTTTCTTTGATCGACGATGAAATTGGCATAAAAGAAGACGTTGAACAGGGTCGTTCTCGTCAGCTTCTCTATATGCACGGACAGAAGGTATTTAAGTTTGCCTCCAAAGCAATGGGACGTGCCATTGATGCGGTATGCGAACGCTCCGGTGTTTCAGTTTCCGAGATTAAATGCATTGTGCCTCATCAGGCAAATGAGCGCATTATTAAATTTGCGGCTAAACGCTGTGGTTTACCTCTGGATTGTTTTCAGGTTTCTATTGCGAACAGAGGTAATTCTTCTTCGGCATGCGTACCTATGGCTTTAGCAGACGCGTATGAGAGCGGTCGTATTCAACCAGGAGACAAGGTAATTCTGGTTGCTTTTGGCGGCGGTTTTACCAGCGGAGCTGTTTTGTTTGAAGCGTAAAAAATAAAAGAGCACCCGCAGGTGCTCTTTTAGCTACACTTACAGCTCACGGCCAGAAATGCTAGGCCATATATCCTTAATGGTTGGAGAACCTCCCCCATAACCTAAGGCTCCCGTTTTGACTGCATCATCGTTGTAAACCGCAATATCAAAACTACCATCGTCGTTAGGTGCCGCCATAACCAAAAAACGTGTCAGAGATTCATCGTAGACCACAGCACAAAAAGCACCATTTCCTTGTTCGTAGTCTTCAACCGACAAGCCACCATTGCCTTTAATCGCCAAAAGGGGATCGTTGTAGCCAACAACGGTATCCATGTAGGCAACAGGAGAGCCTGTTCCCCCTTTATATAACTCTCCTATTTCATCTTCAGAAAGCCAGTTAACATCACCGTTGCGATTAACCTTCGCAACCCCCAACGAGCGCGAATCACTCCCAAGGTATTGGCTTACTGACGAATCCCAAACATACCCTTTTTGTGAAAGGAGAGTCTGAAGCTGCCAGCCGCGTAACCCTAAAATTGCCGCAACTGTCACATTGCCATACTGATCAACGCAAGCTTCGCCCCATGTGTCAAAAGAAGAATCGCTTCCTGTGTTCTTTGAAGCAGTAGCTGTTGACGAGCCGCTTTGCGCGGAGGTAGTTGTGGTGTCTGTCTCATCAACAACACTCAAATTACCGATTGCATCGGAAAATGCTGTTGTATTACTTGCAAGATAATACTTGTTGTCTTTTACATATGAACCATTTTCAAAAAGATAGCTTTCGTTATCGCCATTTTTCAAATTGAATATTACCGTCAATGATCCATCTGAAGCAGTAACGTCCTTATTTTTCTTAAGCTTGATCTCCCTCATACCGTCTATTACTGCAGCAATCTCATCTTCATCTTCCGAGGCTGCACAAACGCGGGACTCGCCGTCAAGAATTACTTCGAGCTTACTAACTTCTTTGGCGTCAAATCCAACATAAATATCTGAATCTGTGTAAGGAGCAGCGGTGACCTTGAGAAAAATCACCAACGCAATAAAAAATATCAACGTTGGTATAGCTCCCGCTAAAAAATACTTTCGATATTTTTTCCAGCTCGTTTTTATGGCTTCGCCTGTGAGGATCCCGTTCGCCATTTTGGTCACACCCTTTTCTTTCACCCGCACTTCTCAACGAAAAGTACTCCCCTTACCGGATGGCATGCGTTTCGTTTTGTTTAAGTGATTTGTAAATAGAATTCAGAAAGAATAAGATAAACCCAGGTTAAAAGCCAGTTTACATTTGTTCCAATTTAGGTATTTGAATTATTTTTACCCTGTTTGAGCTCACTTTTAAGCTCACTTGGTTCCCATGAGTAAAAAAATTGAACAATACCCATACGAGAATTAGTTTCTGTTTTTTCGTTAATCGAGGCAATATGACGATAGAGTGCCGTACGTGAGAGATACAGTTGTTTAGCAATATCTTGAACAGCAGCATCAGAGGAAACAAGGATTTGCAAAACTTCGCATTCGCGTTCGGTTAATTTCCATGCCCTAGAAAACAAATCAATACGCTCTTCCAAACGCAAAAAAGATTGTTTGCTGCTACAAACATCGGAGAGGGAACATTTGATAGAGGCCTCTTCCTGCTCCTCATATATAGGCGGTTTTTGATAGTCTTCCCTCAGTAATAAAACAATGCCGACCAAAATTACCAATGAAAAGGCAACGACAAACAACGCGTTGCTATAAGAAACAAATGACAACACAATAGGAGCAAGAGCTAGCCCCGCTCCATTATTTACGACACGACCCATCCCTGCCCATAAAGCCTGATTTTTCATTTCGCAAGAAAGCTCTATAAAGCGCACGGAAAAGAACACCACAAATGACCCTGAACCAAGATAGAACACTATCGCTATAAGCCATAAAGGTGCCTCAAAAACGGTAGCGAAAAGGGCAAACCCTGAAAGAATCGCAATGCAAACCATATAAAGATTCATATTGCTTCTTGCTTTGGAATCAAATAAAAATCCGGCAGCTACAGCCCCTCCAATTAAAAACAATCTTCCCCCTGCTCCAAGATCAAAGTCTCCTGCAGCATGATGAGCAGTTAGCAAAACATTTAATGTTGCGTAAACAGCAGTGAGAAGCACCGTTGCAAAAATAAGTTTGAGTGCTCTTTTCCGTAAGACAGAATCAGAATCAGAAATTACTCTTGAAACTTCTTTTGCATACGCATTCTCGATAATCTTGTCGTTCTCGCCTGTTGAAGAACTATTAGAAATACGAAAATAAAGGCATCCATTAGGCTGATTAGCTTTAAAGAGCATGCATGAGAGCACCAATACAATCACGCAGAATATGCCTGTTTGTAGTAATGCTGACAAGGTAAACGCGTGAAGCAAAAATTGCAGCCCAACACCAAGGGCATAAAACAGACCCACCACCCGCGCAAGATTAGAACTCAGAACAAACAAACGGGCAAGTAAATAGTGAGCCGCGCCCCCCAGAACGCCCAAAAAAAAGAAAGGTGGCTACTCCAAATAAGAGCACACCTATCAAAGATTGTCCAAAAACGGCACTGAATGTTACTCCAACAAGTGAGACAACCGCACATATTCCCACGCAAAGCAACACGCGTGAAGAAAAAGGGTATTTTGAAAATAAAGCGTAGAGCAAGAACCCCACAACACTTACCGCTACAACAACAGATTCAAAAAGAGCAACTTCATCTGCGCTGACATACAAAGCAGTACACTCATCAAAGTAGTATTCAATACTTAAATAGGAAAGAAAAAACAGCGAAAAGGCTATACAAGAAACTAGTTTAAGTTTGCTCTGTATTTGTATAGCGCTATTCACCCTGTATATTGCCTCCAGCCTCTTCGTTGTTCGCTTCAGAGGCTCTAATCCAATAACCATTAGCGAGATAATCGCTAATTCCATCAACACTGCTAATACTACTCAACCAAATCTGCAAATCAAAACCCTTTTTGCTTAATTCGATCAATTCTTGAAAACGCTTGTGACCAAGATATGGACAAATAAAAATGACCCGAGCAAAAGCCCAGGTCATAAGGTTGTAAAATGGTGGGCCCGCCCGGATTCGAACCGAGAACCAAAGGATTATGAGTCCCCTGCTCCACCGTTG